>Ga0210384_10000104_pt1 | contig 127460 bp, 108 predicted proteins | sample IncBWH2MmetaG_FD_160574 | JGI IMG/M metagenome (GOLD analysis project Ga0210384, IMG submission 160574) | Forest soil microbial communities from Barre Woods Harvard Forest LTER site, Petersham, Massachusetts, United States - Inc-BW-H-2-M | ecosystem: Environmental > Terrestrial > Soil >...
CGTGGCGGACGAGGACTTCGCGGGCGGCAACACAATTAACCACGCCAACACGATCAACACGAGCAAGGTGACCAACCCGGCTCCCGCAGCGGTATACCAGACCGGCCGCGACACGTCCGCAGTCGGGCCGGGCACGACGTTCACCTACACAATTGGGGGCTTCACTGCCAATTCAAGCCACACAGTGCGGCTGCACTTCTGCGAGACGTTCTTCACGGCGGCCGGGAAGCGCACGTTCAACGTGAGCATCAACGGCACGCAGGTGCTGACGAACTTCGACATCTTCGCGACGGCGGGTGGGCAGAACATCGCCAACATCCAGCAGTTCACGGAGCCAGCGAATGCGAGCGGCCAGTACGTGATCCTATTCACTTCAGAGGTGAACAACGCGCTGATCAGCGGCATCGAGATTGATTGACGCTGATGAGTGGGCAGTGGGCCCTTTAGGACGTGCCCAGGGCGGGGCGGAAAACATACGAAGAAGAGGAGTGGTTGCGGGGGTTGGATTTGAACCAACGACCTCCGGGTTATGAGCCCGACGAGCTACCAGGCTGCTCCACCCCGCGTCTTTGATACTACGCGACTTGCCGCTCTTCTGCAACCGCTCGCAAAGGCGCGGCATATAAACTTGTTTCAGATGTTGCAAAGGTGCTGCACGGGGTCAGGGAATCTCAGGAGTTTCGACCTCTCACAGTCCAATCGTTTACCCGTAGAGTGGCTTTTCCTCTCAAAGAAAGTGCCGCTTATCACCTCCTTCATGAAGCATCACAGAAGAACTTAAGGAGCAAATATGTCCCCCAAATCACTTCGAGTCCAACTTCTCGCGGCAATCATGTTGAATTCTACTCTTCGCGTCATTCAAAAATTATGGGTTCTAACTTTCGTTGGCATGGCCTTCAATGCCTGCCAACCGGCGCTGGCGGCCAGTGGTCCGGGCGACGTTGTCGGCAAGGTCACCGTTGGCTATCAAGGCTGGTTTGGAGCCGCCGGGGATGGATCGCCACAAAATAATTGGTGGCATTGGAGCGCGAATTGGAACCAGATTTTCTCGCCTTCCAATAACGGTGAAAGCGACTCCTGGCCTGATATGCGGGCTTACACCAAGACCTACCAAACAGGCTTTGCCAACCTTGGCAACGGCCAGCCGGCAACCGTCTTTTCCTCTTATGATCAACAAACCGTCAACGCTCAGGTTTCATGGATGCAACAGAACGGGATTGACACCATAGCTTTGCAGCGATTTAATCCTGCGGGCGAAGCAAACCGCGACGGAATGGCTGCAAGGGTCGCGGCGGCGGCGGAAACTTACGGTCGCAAGTTTTTCATCATGTACGACATCACGGGCTGGACAACCATGGACACAGATCTCAAGACGGACTGGACTAACAAGATGAGCGCTTATGCATCATCTCCGGCCTATGCACACCAGAACGGCAAGCCGGTCGTGTGCGTCTGGCTGGCCACCAGCACCGTTCCGGTCTCGCAACTTCTCGATATAGTTAACTGGCTCAAGAGTCAAGGTTTGTATGTGATTGTGGGCGTTGAACGCGCCTGGCGCACCGATACCGCCAAGCTTCCCGTATATAACGCTGCGAACATGATTCAACCGTGGATGGTGGGATCCATTGGCAGCGTAAGCGACGCGGACAACAATTTTAGCACGTATATGGTGCCCGATCTGGCGTATTGCAATACCCACGGCCTCGACTACCAGGACGTTGTATTGCCGGGCGATTTGCGCTTGCACCAGCGGTCTCATGGAGCTCTCCTGTGGGAGATGTTTTACAACGCCGTCCGTCTGCCTGCCCAAGGCATCTACGTCTCCATGTATGACGAATACGGTGAAGGAAACCAAATTATGGAGACGGCGGAAACACAGGCGATGGTTCCGGCCGGCAGTGGCTACGTAAGTTTGGACGAGGACGGAACCTATTGCACCTCGGACTACTACATAAGACTCACCGGAGCTGGAGACAGAATGTTCAAAGGTTTGATGCCCTTGAGCGTGGTGCGTCCGACCTATCCGGGCGGCGCCCAGCGATTGGCTCCAGGCGCAACTGTTGCCCTCAAGGCGGTCGTCAACGGCGAATATGTTTGTGGCGGCTCCTCCCCCTTGATTGCCAACTGCACCACAGACGACCAGCAGGATTCCTTCCAAGTGGTGGACGCTGGCAACGGAAACATCGCCCTTCTCTCCCTGGCCGACAACGACTATGTGACCGCTGGCTCCAGCAGTCTGATTGCCAACGGGACTACAGTCGGTACGGCGGAAACATTTACCGAGGTTGATGCAGGAAAAGGAAACATCGGGCTGCTGGCCATGGCCAATGACAAATATGTGACTACTGGCAGTGGCGGTACGAGCCCCTTGACTGCGAGCAGCGCCTCTGTTGGTTCCACTGAATCCTTCACGGTTGTGACCGGTACTGCGGCTCCCGAGGGTCCCTTCGGTGGCACTCCCGCAGCCATCGCCGGAACGGTGTTGGCCGAAAACTATGATACGGGCGGCCAAGGCGTCGGATACAACGTCACTTCAGTCAATGGAACGGATAACGGCTATCGTCCCGATGGCGTCGATCTGGGAACAACTTCGGCTCCTGGCGGCGGTAACGACATCGGCTGGACGGCTGCCGGACAGTGGTTCAGATATACGGTCAACGTGGCCACGGCCGGGACGTACACGATCACCTTCGAGGTCGCCTCTCCGTCTGGCGTGACCGATGGCCTCCATCTGTCGAACTCCGCGGGAACAAACCTAACCGGGTCGGTCAATATTCCGGCGACTGGCGGCTGGCAAACCTGGACAACCGTGACGGCCACCGTAACGCTGCCGGCAGGCCAGCAAGTCCTGACGTGGAACCAGGACAACGCCGGCTACAACCTCTACTCGGCCGCATTTGCGTCGACGGGTTGCACGGTTCCTTCGGCGCCGACCGGGCTGACGGCCACGGCGGCCTCCAGCAACCAGATTAACCTGAGATGGACGGCAAGCTCCTCGACCTGCGGCGTAACCTACAACGTGTTCCGCAGCACGACTTCCGGCTTCACGCCTTCGACCAGCAATCAAATCACTAGCGGCGTGACCGCGACGACATATTCGAATACGGGTCTCACGGCCTCCACTACCTACTACTATCTGGTGGAAGGCACCAACTCCAGTGGCACGTCGGCGGCATCGAACCAGGCCAATGCGACCACAAGCGCCACTTCGGGACCGTGCACCAGCATTTGCATCGATTCCGGTTCGACGATAGCAGTGAGCCCATTCGTGGCGGACAAGGATTTCTCCGGCGGCGCGACGATTAATCACGCCAATACGATCAACACCAGCAAGGTGACCAACCCGGCGCCGGCAGTGGTGTACCAGACGGCGCGCGTGACGGCCACGGCCGGCGCGGGCACCACGTTCAGCTACACGATTCCGGGCTTCACTGCCGGATCGATGCACACGGTGCGTCTGCACTTCTGCGAGACGTTCTGGACGGCAGCCGGGAAGCGGCAGTTCAACGTGAGCATCAACGGCACGCAGGTGCTCGCGAACTTCGACATCTTCGCGACGGCGGGTGGGCAGAACATCGCCAACATCCAGCAGTTCACAGAGAATGCGAATGCAAGCGGCCAATACGTGCTCACGTTCACCTCGGACATCGATAAGGCCCTGATCAGCGGAATCGAAATCGACTAACCGAACTGGGAGAAGAAGGGGGCGGGCACTCTAGCCTAGGGTGCCCGCCCCTTCACTCGATGAAGCGTATGACGAGTTCTGGGAATGGCGGTGACGACTGAGTGCGATTGCTTGCTGCCGAAGCGCGCCGTGCGGTTAAGCGAGCCTTGCAGAAACAGGCCGAGCCTTCGTATGGCTCACCACGTATTGTATGCGCCAGCAGCGCCAAATGGCGAGATTTGACTCGAGGAAGAGGACACGTCACAGATGCCGTTCGAAGAGGTCTGGTCAACGCTCAGCACCTCGTCGCAGGTTTTTGTATTCCAGTCTTTCTGTTTGGTGAATGGGTCGGTGGGAACGTCGCCGATGTATCCTGCGCTTTTTAGGTCATCGAGCGAACCAGGATAGGCTTCTTTGTCCTGCGCGTATTGCTGGATTGCATTGCGCAAGACGTACAGATCTTCCCTGAGAACCGCTTCGTGCGCGTGGACGATCGATTGCTGGTAGCGTCCCACGGCGATCCCGGCCAGAATCATGATGATAAAAATGACCACAATCAGCTCAAGCAAGGTAAAGCCACGCGATGCCGCACGTTGCTGTTTCCCGTTTTCGCAGGTGTTTTTATGCATGTGCATGGACCGGGCGAGCCGAAGCGAGGTATGCATCACCAATCCGAATACTTCGTTCCATCGAGTGCCGTGCCCTGGGAATTGCTGTAAACGTCGAAGACGTCTTGGCCTCCCCAATCCGTGGCATCGGGATCATCTTGTACTGAGCGCAGTCCCCACTCGGCCTTTCCAGTCGTGGGGTCCGTTTCGATTTTGCGCAAGAAGCGGATGTGAGGGGGTGGTGGTGTCGTACCATTTGGCTGCGTTCCGCTAGCTGTCCCTGTCTGCTGGGTGGTCCCCATTGTGCCCGACACCGGCAACCCGCTCCCGGCGCCGGCAGCCGCGCCCGCCAGATCTACCCCGTCCACGAGCGTCTGGAGGTCCGGGGGATATCCTTCCGTGCCGGCCTGGGCCTGGATGTAACCTTTGTCCGAATAATCTTTGTATCTGTCGATGGCGTCGCGCATCTCGCGAAGATCATGACGCAGCACCTCTTCTCTATAGCGGACCACGGTGACGCGTGTGAGCGGTATAGCCGTGCTGGCCAGAACAAGCAGGATTGCGCAGGCGGCAACCAGTTCGAGGAGCGTCAGCCCCGCATCCCTCCCCAGAGTTCTCCCAAGGCGTCGCCCCGAGCGCGAAGAGCCGCGCTGAAGCTTTGCGGTCACCCGTGTACTGTGAGGAAGCCCGCTCATCACGCTCTCATTGCACCTGTATCGAGGCGACTCCGGAAACCAGGGGAACCGACTGCTGCTGTGAATTGCGCGCGTTGACCTGGAGCACCTGGAGCGAGGAAGTTCCCGGGCCGACGGCCCGCACCACAATTCCAAGCAGCGTCCCCGACCCGTTCACACCGGGCGTATTCGGCTGGCGTGTCGCGGAGACAACCAGCTCTCCCCGCTGTTCGTTGATACTTTGTACGATGGCGATTTCCTGTGTTCCGCCGGAAAGGAACCCACCATCGCGGACCTCCTCCACATGAATCACCGCGGGATCGTAGTGAATCAGCAGCGGAATGGAATACAGGTCATTCACATTCGAAACAGCAAGGCCCACGGTCGTTCGGTCGCCCATCTTCATGGAGGCTGTCGCCGGATCGAAATGAAGCTGTCCGGCCGGAGTGGTATTTGCTTGCGGGCTTGCCTGCGCGGATGCCGTGGGGACTGCCTGCCCGGCCTGCGGTTTGGGAGATTCCTCAACGCCATCGTCTTCCCGGTATACGCGAGTATTCGAGTCCGTGCCTGCCGCCAGGGTGCGCAGATTCTCCGCATCAATGGAAGGGAAGCGGATGACGTGCGGCGTCAAGACGATCAGGAGCTCCTGATCAACCACTTCGTGACTGTTATCGGAGAACAGATAGCGGAGCAGTGGGACTTGCGCCACTCCGGGGATTCCGTTCATATTCGTCGTCTCATCGCGCTCGATCAAGCCGCCCAAGACGCTCGACTCGCCATCCTTCAACCGAATGTTGTTCTCGATATCGCGCTGGCTGATGACGGGTTGCGTGATCCCGCCGATATTGACGTTCTGCGCGATGGAGGTAATCGAAATAGTCAGTTTCATGCTCACGTCGCCATCGGGATGGATGCGCGGCGTCACGTCCACCTGCACGCCGACGTCCGTGTAGGTGAACTGCGTATTGACCAGCGGGCTGACGCTGTTCGCGCTCACACCCACTCCAGCCTGAAAGCTGCCCGTTGCGATCGGATACTTCTGGCCGACTTTGAGCGTGGCCTTTTCGCCGTCTACGATGCGGACTTCGGGGTCCTGAATGACCTGGGTCTTATTATCGCTCAGGATTGCATTGGCTGTCGCACCCGGCAGGGTTATGGCCCAGTCCGCCGTGGAGAGGTGTTGCAGCTCATTCAGCGCGATTTGCGTCGTCGGGGTCGAAGTGCCCGAAGTGACACCACCGGGAGTAAAGGCTACAGAAACGTTCTGCCCGGGAAGGATTCCTAGATCGCGTAGCCGGTCCCTGTTGGCCGCCAGCACCTGAACGTGAATCACCACTTCCGGCTTGGCCTTGTCGAGGTCATGGATGATTTTTCCCGCCAGCGCTAATTCATCCGGCGTGGCGCGGATCACAATGGCGTTCTGCGCGTCCACTTGTTGGACGCGCCTCAAATCGAGCAACTGGCGCAGCCCTTGCAACACTTCTGTCAGGTCCTGGGGGGTCAGCGTGTTGGAAAGATAGAAAGTTTGCACTTCCTCGTCTTCCACGTCCTTGCGTTTTTGAGGGTTGTCCGGCGCGACGAAAATCACGCTGCTCGTCAGCGGCTTCCAGAACGTTTTGCTTGCCCACGCCACCGCGTCAAGCCCCTGCTCGAGGTTGACGTTCGGGAGGTCCACCGAGATGTGCCGTTGTTGAAATTCCGGGTCGAAAATGACGCTCAGCCCCGCCAGCTTTGCAATTGTCTCGTAGATCACGCCGGAGTCGTTCGTCATGGTCAGGTTGATGGGTTCGCGCGAAAGCGGCTTGAGCTTCGGCGGCGCGGCAAGCAGGTCGTCGTCCTTCGATGCTTCTTGATCGATTGCGCTGGGAACCTGGGCTCCATTCTTGGCTGCCAGGAGCTCCATGGTCTTCTTGATTTGCTGGTCGGCCCCTGGATTTGAGGGGTCGATTGCCTGGGCCCTTTGAAATTCAGTCAGGGCCATGTCCAGGTTGCCTTGATTGAGGTCCTTTACTCCTTGTTCGAGGTGGAATTGGCCGTCCTGGTAGTGCATTTTGTCGGCACGAAGCTTGTACTCGACGTTCGTGGGGTTGGCTCGAAGGGCTCGCTCATAGTCCACCAGGGCTGTATCGTAGTCCTGCAGCGTCTCGGCCTTGCGGCCGGCTTCGAAATCCTGATTGGCCTTGGGACAGGCAGCAAGAAAAATGGCAATCAACGCTACCAACGGCAGATAAATTGTACGGCGCAAATAGCTCCTCCGCGGAAAATCCCCCGATTCTTCAGGAGTTTAGCACTCGTTGTTCGATGCGGCAAGGAAGCGTGCAAGTTGCCGACAATCTTTAGTTAACTGCCTTTTGACGCCCTCGCGCCCATATCCCCGGGAAAGCGGGGGAACCCAATGAGCCCAAAGGGCTTCCCCATGAATAGCAGGAACTTGATTAGCAGGAAGTTATGTCCCACGCATCACAGCCCCGTTACAATCCGTGCGCGCCGGGCGGAACTGAGAATGATTCTGCGCCTTGCGGGGTGTCGTGTGCGCCGGATATCATAGCGTCACCGTGGGGACAAACGCGAAGAAGAAGGATGGCTGGGAGGGTGTCAAGATCGTTGCCCAGAACCGCGCCGCTTCTTACAATTATCATCTCCTCGATAAACTCGAGGCGGGGCTCGTGCTTGCCGGCACGGAGGTCAAAACGCTCCGCGAGGGCAAGGGCACGCTCCGCGATGCCTACGCCGAAGTTCGCACCGGAGAGGCCTGGCTGCTAAACTGTCATATTCCGGAGTACCTGCCCGGCGGCACGCGGAATCACGACCCGCTCCGCAAGCGCAAACTCCTGCTCCACCAGCGCGAAATCGAGCGGCTGCTGATACAGACGCAGCAGAAGGGCTTGACCGTGGTCCCGCTGAAAATCTATTTCCGCGACGGCATCGCGAAATGCGAGCTGGCCGTGGCCAAGGGGAAGAAGTTTCACGACCGGCGCGATGCCGAACGCCAAAAAGAAGCCAAACGCGAAGCCAGCGAAGCCATGTTCCGTTTTCGCCGGCGATGAAAATGAAAGGGAGACATGCAGATACAAATCGAGACTCAGCCTTACTCTTCCGTGCAAACCGGCGCGCTGGTCGCCTGCGTTTTCGAAAAGGAAAATAAACTCGATGGAGTTCTTGGTGAAATCAACGCCGCCATGAGCGGGCGTCTCGCCGCGCTTGCCGCGAGCGGCGAACTAACGGGCAAATCCCTGGAGACCGTTCTCATCCATTTCCCGCAGGGACTTTCCGCCCAGCGCCTGCTTCTGATTGGCGCGGGCAAGCCCGGTCAATTCCAGATCTCCGACCTGCGCAAAATCGCCGGAACGGCGCTGCGCTATTTGAAATCCCGCGGCGTGAAGAATTTCAGCTTTCTCGCGCACGATGCCCAGGGCGGGGCCGCGGCAGCCCAGGCCGTCACCGAGGGCCTGATCGCCGCCGATTTCGAATCGGACAAGTACCGCACGGAAAAAAAGGACCGCGAAATCCAATCCGTTTCACTGGTGGGATTCGATTCCGGCCTGGGGACGAACCTCGCGGCCGCGGTGGAACAGGGGCGCGTCATCGGCGAATCGCAGAATTTCGCGCGCGACCTGATCAATGAACCTTCCAATCGCCTCACTCCGCGCATTCTCGCCGCGCGCGCCGAGGCCATGGCAAAGGAAGCCGGACTCAGCATCGAGGTTCTCGACGAACGCAAGATCGCCGAACTCAAGATGGGCGCATTCCTCGGCGTGGCGCAGGGAAGCGTCGAGCCGCCACGCCTGATTGTCCTGCGCTACGAGCCGCAGCGCCCGCGCCCCGGAGCTCCCATCCTGGGACTGGTCGGCAAGGCCGTCACGTTCGACACCGGCGGCATCTCCATCAAGCCCGCGAACAACATGGAGAAAATGAAGTACGACATGGGCGGCGGCGCCACCATGCTCGGCGCCATGCGCGCCATCGCCTCCCTGAAGCCTTCCGTTCCCGTAATCGCAGTGATTCCCGCGACCGAAAACATGCCGGGAGGCCGCGCGCAGAAGCCGGGCGACGTACAGGTAGCCATGTCCGGGAAAACGATCGAAGTGATCAACACGGATGCGGAGGGCCGGCTGATCCTGGCCGACGCGGTTTTCTATGCGCGCAAGCTGGGCTGCACGCACCTGCTGGACGCGGCCACGCTGACCGGCGCGATCGAGGTGGCGCTGGGGAACGTGCGCGTGGGCGCGTTCGGCACGCCGCGCGAGTACCTGGACAAGTTCCTCGAAAGCGCGCAGGCGGTGGGCGAAAAAATGTGGCCCATGCCCATGGACGAGGAATACGACGAGTTCATCAAGAGCGCCATCGCGGACATTCGCAACACCGGCACCGGCAAGGGCGGCGGCGCCATCACCGCCGCGTGGTTCATCAAGGAGTTTGCCGAAGATACGCCGTGGATCCACCTCGACATCGCCGCCACATGCTGGGTGGACGAAGGCCGCCCCTGGCTCGCCAAAGGCCCCACGGGCATCGCCATTCGCTCGATCGTAGATTTCGCGCTAAAAATGTAATCGCGCGCGGCGTCACATTTTTTCCGGCGCCGCGATACCCAATAATCCCAGCGCGCTCGTAAGCTGCTTGCGCACCAGCTGCGCCAGGCGCAGTAAGAACGCGCGCTTCTCGGCGTCCTCTTCCGAAAGAATATGGTGCTTGTGATAGAACACGTTGAACGCCTGCGCCAGCTCGAACGCATAGCGCGCCAGGAATGCCGGCTCCTGCCCCCCCACGGCCGCCTCCACGCGCGCATCGAGCGACCCCGCCAGCACCACCAGTTCCCATAAATCGTCGCCGCCCGGAATGCCCAGGAATTTGGCCGGGTCTATTTCGCCGCGTTCGACGCGGAGCGCATTCGCCGCGTCCTCGGAGTCCAGCCGGCCCACTCCCTTCCGCACGATTCCGTTCACGCGCACCACGGCGTATTGCACATAGGGCCCGGTCTCGCCCTCAAAGCTGAGCGCGTCCTTGAAATCGAATGCGATCACGGTCGAGCGCGTGAAGCGCAGCAGGAAATAGCGCAGCGCGCCGATGGCGATGGCGTGCGCGATGGCGGCGCGCTCGGATTCGAGCGCTTCCGCGTGGCGCGCGTCCACTTCCTTCCGGGCGCTGGCCTCGAGCTGATCCAGCAGGTCGTCCGCCTTCACGCCCTGGCCCTTGCGTCCGCTGACCTCCACGTACGGCCTCTTGGCATCCTCCGGCGGAATTTCGTAGCCCATCTCCTGCGCGCAGCGCGGCGTGAGCGCCACCACGTTGTACGCGAAGTGCTTCAGCCGATCGGCCTCCTCCGCGTAGCCCAAAGCGCGTAGTCCCGCGGCCACCACCTTCTGCGGATACGTCTGCCGCGAATCAATCACGTTGAACACTTCCCGCGCGTGGCCAAATGCGGGCGCGCCGGGATCATCGCGCTCGCCCGCCGTAATCCACGCCTCGTGGCCGTCCGGATGTTTGTGGAAGCGGTGATAGTGAAAATCGCGCCCGAGCAGCCCGAATTTCCACAGGTGATACGCAATGTCCTTGCCGACGTAGGTCACCGTGCCGTTCGAGCGCACGATGATTTTCGCTTCGGCTTCCTCGGGCGGCTCTTCCGGCGATCCCTCCGCAGGCGGCGCTTCGTCCCCGGCGGCTTCCTTACCATCCGGAGCAAGCTGCATCACCCAGCAGCCCGCGTTTTTCCCTGATTCGGCGAACTGGATCGCGCCCTTCTGCTTCAACATCTGGAACGCCGCATCCCAGAATTTCAGGTGCAGGATTTCGCTCTCGCGCGAGAGGAGATCGTAATCAATGCCCAGCCGGTCGAGAGTCCGCAGATGGCAGTGCACGATGGCGGTCGAAATGACCTCCGCCATCTGCGCCCCTTCGCCGTGGCCCTCCTCGATGTCTTTCAGTGTTTGCGACCGCAGTTCCAGCCGCGCTTTATCTTCCGCCAGCCACAGCGTCACGCGCGTATAGAGGTCCCAGCAAAAATAGTCGAATCGCGGCGCGGCGGCCAGCCCGCGAACCTCATCGAGCGATTTAGGTTCGAGGCGCAAAAATCCGAGCACCACGTCCGCAACCTGCACACCCGTGTTGTCAATGTAGTTTTGCACTTCCACGCGCCGTCCCGCGTGGCGCAGAAGCCGTGAAAACGTGTCGCCCAGCACCGCGTTGCGCAGATGGCCGATATGGGCGGCCTTGTTCGGATTGATGCTGGTGTGCTCGACCGCGATCTTTGCGGCATCCGGCGCGGGTGGCTTCGCTTCGCGGCCGCTCTCCTCGCACGACGCCCGAAAAAATGCCGCGCGGTCGAAAAACGCGTTCAGGTAGCCTCCGCCGGCCACTTCGACGCGCGCCACTCCCGGAATCGGCTTGAGCGAATTGGCGATCTCCTGCGCCAGCGCGCGCGGCGGTTTCTTCAGCCGCTTGGCCAGCTCGAAGCAGAGGGGCGAGGCCACCTCGCCCATAGCGAGCTTCGGCGGCCGCTCGGTCACAATCGGCACATCCGTCTTGTAGCGCTCGTGGATATGGTGGCGCAGCGCCTTGCGAATCCGGTCCTCGACCGTTTTGTACACGTAGCTCCTTGTGCGGGGGCGAGCCCCGCGATTATAGGGAAACCCAGCGAGACCGTCAAAGCGGCCGGCGCGGGTTCATTTGACAGAGTGTGAAGGGCAGAATACTATCGTTTTTTCCGCGACGAGCGCATGAAAACCGTAGGGATTGCCTACTTCGACTGTTTTTCCGGGATCAGCGGCGACATGGTGTTGGGCGCGCTGGTGGATGCGGGCGCGCCCGTGCGCTCGATCGAGCAGGAGCTGCGCAAGCTCAAGCTTGATGGCTGGACCATCTCCGCCGAAAAGGTGAAGCGCGGCGCGATTTTCGCCACGCGCGTGAAGGTGGAAACGCAGGAGCAGCACCACCATCGCGGCTTGACCGAAATTGTGCGCCTGATCGAGGCCGCAAAACTCGCGCCGCGGGCGGCGGAGCGCGCCAAGAAAATCTTCACGCGGCTCGGCGAGGCCGAAGCGCGCGTCCACGGGATTCCCGTCGAAAAGGTCCATTTCCACGAGGTCGGCGCCGTGGATTCCATCGTGGATATCGTCGGCGCGGCCATCGGATTCGAGCTGCTTGGCGTTGACGAATTCGCATGTTCCGCGCTCGACCTGGGCGCGGGCCAGGTTTCCACGGCGCACGGACTGCTGCCCGTCCCGGCGCCCGCCACGGCGGAGCTGCTGCGCGGCGCGCCCACATTTTCGAGCGGCATCCAGCGCGAGTTGGTGACGCCCACCGGCGCGGCCATCGCCACGGCGCTCTCCTCGCGCTACGCGGAGATGCCTGCGATGACGCTGCGCGCCATCGGCTACGGCGCCGGCGATGCGGACCTTTCTGAGAAGGCCAACGTCCTGCGCCTTCTCGTCGGCGAAAATTCCGCGAGCGAGCCGGGGGAACACTGGGGCCCGCCCGTGACGGTGATCGAAACCAACGTGGACGATATGAGCCCGCAAATCTACGCCTATTTCGCCGAGCGCGCGCTCGCGGCCGGGGCGCTCGATGTGTTCTCCACGCCGGCGCAGATGAAGAAGAACCGCCCGGGGCTGCTGGTCACGCTGCTGTGCGAGCCGGAAAACGCCGCGCGCCTGATTGATGTCTTGTTCCGCGAGACCACGACCATCGGCGTGCGCACTCACGAAGTGCGCCGCAAGACGCTCGATCGGGAGCTTTTGCCCGTCGAGACGCCTTTCGGCGAAGTGCGCATGAAGGTGTCGCGCATGAACGGCTCGGTGCTCAACGCCACGCCGGAATACGAGGATTGCAAGAAAATCGCGGACGAGCGTGGAATCCCGCTCAAGCAGGTGATCGCCGCCGCGTCGTTCGAATTCCAGAAGCGCAGCGAGAAGCACAAATAATTTTCCGGGAAATTATGGATAAGTTTTACATCACCACGCCGATTTACTATGCCAATTCGAGGCCGCACGTCGGCTCGGCTTATACCACCATCGTGTGCGATGTGATCGCGCGCTATAAGCGCATGTGCGGCCAGGAGGTCGCCTACCTGACGGGTACCGACGAGCACGGCGTCAATATCGAGCGCGCCGCCGAAAAGCTGGGCATTTCGCCCGGCGAACTCGTGGATCGCAATCAAAAAATATTCCTCGAGTTGTGGAAACTGCTCGGCATCCAGTACACGAATTTCATCCGCACCACGTCCACGGAGCACGCGCGCGCCGTGCAGGGGCTTGTCCGCCGCACCATGGAGCGTTCTCCGGACGCCATCTACAAAGCCAAATACGAGGGCCGCTACTGCATCTACGACAATCTCTACGTGAGCGATACGCCCGAACCTGCCGATTGCCAAATCTGCGGGCGTCCCGCGGAGCTAATCTCCGAGGAGAACTATTTTTTCCGGCTTTCGGCGTATCAGGAAAAACTGCTCGACCTTTACAAAAATAAGCCGCAGTGGGTCGAGCCTGATTTCCGCATGAACGAAGTGCGCAGCTTCGTGGAAGCGGGCTTGAAGGACGTTTCCATCAGCAGGAAATCCATCAAGTGGGGCATTCCGTGGCCGGACGATCCGCAGCATGTGTTCTACGTCTGGTACGACGCGCTCACCAGCTACCTGAGTGGAATCGGCTTCGTGGACGGCAAGCACGACGCCAAGGATTTCAAGGAGTTCTGGCCCGCCAATCTGCACATGATCGGCAAGGAGATTATCCGTTTCCACGCGGTCTATTGGCCCGCATTCCTGATGGCCGCCGAGCTTCCGCTGCCGAAAAAAATCTTCGCGCACGGCTGGCTGCTCTTCGAGCAGGAAAAGATGAGCAAGTCGAAGGGCAACGTCGCCTACCCCGAACCGATTGTAAAGGGGCTAAATGAACTAACCGGGGCGAACGTCGGCAACGACGCATTGCGTTATTACCTGCTGCGCGAAACTGTCTTTGGCCACGACGGCAATTTCTCCCGCGAAGCCCTGATTACGCGCTACAACGCCGACCTCGCCAATGGTCTCGGCAATCTCGCCTCTCGCGTCCTAACAATGATTCATCAGTATTGCCGTGGCGAAGTGCCTGCGTTCCCCTCGCGATTCGATAAGGAAACTGGCCAGACATGGTATAGCCAGGAGGCGAACGATGCTCGAAGTAAGACTCGAGATGAGATTTGTGCTGCATACGAAACTTTCCAATTTTCAGTTGTCGCAGAATCTATTTGGCGCTTCATCATCCATTGGAATGACCAGTATCTTGCCGAGCGAGCGCCTTGGAAGCATGCTGGAAAAGCAGACATGCAATGGTATGTGGATGGCGTTTTGCACCTTGCACTAGATTTTTTGCGTGCCGCTACTGTGCTTGCACATCCACTGATTCCCGAAGCGACGCAGAAGATTTGGGAGCAACTCGGTCAGCCGGGAAAGCTCGGGGATGTTCGAATTGACCAAGTGAAATGGGGCGAATTGAAACCCGGAACGCCAATCGGGAAGCCGGAAGCAGTGTTTCCACGAGTAGACAAAAAAGAAGCATCGGAAAGGATCGAAGCAATGGAAAACGAGATACGGAATCCGGCGAGCGCGCCGTCAGCGGCAACGCCGCCCACGGCGGAGGGTACTCCAGCCATTAGCACCACCGCAGCTCCGCCGCCAATCACGATAGACGACTTCGCCAAAATCAATTTCCGCGTCGGCGTTGTGAAATCGGCGGAAAAAGTTGCCGGAGCGGACAAGCTGCTGAAGGTGATGGTCGACCTCGGTGACGAGGTGCGCCAGATCGTCGCCGGTATCGCCACGGCCTATGCGCCGGAGGAATTGGCCGGGCGCAAGGTGGTGGTGGTGACGAACCTCGCGCCGCGCAAGCTGCGCGGCGTGGAATCGAATGGGATGATCCTTGCCGCCTCCGCCGGACCGGACGGCAAGCCGGTGCTTTGTACGTTTACCGAGGAGATTCCCCCCGGCGCGAAGGTGAAGTGACGGTGCTTGGAAAATGGAAAATAGAAATTCGTTCGAATGTTAGTCCGAGGAGGACTGCAGGATTCAGTTGTCAATGAGCAATGGAGCCCCTCACCAGGAAGGGGGGATTTCGCGGCTCGTGAACCGTGACTCGTGATCCGTGAATCGTGAAACCCCCTTGGGGGTCGTGTCATCCTCAGTTAAAGCTGGGAGTTTCGTTTTTTGTTCGGTACTTCGGGCTGATTTCTGGTTGAAGACCCCCCTGAATCTGTCACGATTAGAATCGATCTCCGTCTTGTATTTTCAATGAGTTACAGCGATTTCTATTTCCTGATTTGTCCCGATTAGAAATTCCAGGTTTGGGTGAAGTCGAGCCGGCCCTCCGAAATCTGCGCGATTAGGATCCGGGAGATGGAAGATGCCTCGTGAGGCGCCTGCCTCGATGTCTCGAGCGTCCGAGTGCGTCGTCATGGGCACAGAAATCTCCTCTTCCCGTCACACGGTAATTCTACGGTTGAGCGCTCCGACGGGTTTGGAGCGCCCAACAAAAGCAAACCATTATAGCATATAGGTACCTATCTTGTCAAGGCCATAATAAGGTATGGAAAGGGGTTGATTTTGAAGGTGATAGGGGCGGGGATTGTGTGCGGGGTGTCCGGTTCGCTTTTGGCTTTTGCAGGGTCCGCTAGTGGCTTGAAACGACCGATGTTCGCGGCGCCGATTCTCGTATTGCAACAGCGGCGGCAAGGCTGACAGCCATACCGGCAGTCCAATACCACGCCGGCGCGATCGGATTCCCCGTCATCTTGATTAGCCAAGTGACCACATATTGTGTCGTGCCGCCAAAGAGCGATACAGAAGTCGAATAAACGAGGGCGAAGGTCCTCGAACGTACTGCAAGCGGGAGAGACTCCGCCAGCCAGACGATACAGACCGGGGCACATATTCCCCGAAGGCAGGCCAGGACAGCGGTGGCGCCAAGCAAAGACGCCGTGTTGCGGTAATGTGCCATCAGTTGAAAAGCCGGCACGATGGTGAGAATCAGCAGGACACCAGAGAAAATCATTACCGGTTTTCGGCCGATGTGGTCCGAGACTGCGCCGGCGATCAGGCCAAAGGAAACCCCGCATACGCCGGTTACCAAGCTGGGCGCAAAGGCGATCTTTGCGCTCATGTGTAGCGTACTGAGGGCATAGGTCGTCATGTAGGTTAGGAGGCTTAGTGCCACCGGGCCGCACAGGAGCAATAGCCCGAGAATCGCCACCCGCATGTAGGAGCGTGAGGGCGTGAGTTCCGTTTTGCCGCGAGCGCGAGGAAGCGTCTCCGACAAGCGGCGCCGCATCATCAGGCCTACAGGCACAACAGATACTCCCAGGAGGAACGCAATCCTCCATCCAAAATCCTGCAATTGCCGCTCTGTCAGGGTATTGGAAAGCGTCACCCCAACGATGCCGGAGAGGAGAATGGCAAGGCTCTGGGTCCACAATTGGAAGGAACCGTAGAATCCGCGCCGCTCGGGAGGCGCGGCTTCAATAAGGAACGCAGTCGTGGGGCCAACTTCGCCGCCAAGCGCGAACCCGTGAAGAAGGCGGAAGAAGATCACTAGTACCGGGGCTGCCACGCCAATTGCCGCGTAGGAAGGAGTGAGGGCGACTCCCGCCAAGGCTACGCCCGTCAGCCAAAAGCATAGGATCATTGCCGGCTTGCGGCCGGCGCGGTCACCAATGCGCCCAAGCACCCAACCGCCAATCGGCCGCATGACAAAACCCAACCCGTATGTTCCCAGGGACGCGAGAAGACTTACCGCTGGGTCTTTAGAAGGGAAGAAGACTCTTCCGATGTAGACAGCGAAGAAGGAGTAGACGTAAAGATCGTAGAACTCGATCGCGTTCCCCGCAACGACAGCGGCAACCTGCCTTGCGGATATCGAACCCTGAGATTCGAGCATCTCTCCACCCATCCTGACTCGGGCCATCATACGGTCCCATACGCCAACTTCAAGAAGGAAATGCGGGGTTAAACCAAAACGGGAAGAAAAGACGCAGGGCAGGTACAATTTGGATGAGCGGAACTCGCGGGCTGGGTTCAGGAAGGAATTGGCAATTGCAGATCGTTGATTCGCACGCGCACCTGGAATTCGAGCAGTTTGATGCTGACCGCGAGGCGATGATCGAGCGGGCGCGCGCGGCGGGCGTCGAGGCGCTGCTGGCCATTGGCAGCGGCACAAGCCCGGCCGGCCGGCTCGACGCCGCGATTCCGTTCGCCGAGCAGTACGACTGGATTTACGCGACGATAGGCATCCATCCTCACGACGCCAATGTGGCCACGGACGAGCATTTTGCGCGGCTCGATGAATTAGCGCGCCATCCTCGCGTGATCGCCTGGGGCGAAATGGGCCTCGACTATCACTACGACCATTCGCCGCGCGATATTCAGCAGCGCGTCTTCCGGCAGCAGCTCGCGCAGGCGCGCGCCAACAAATTGCCCGTGGTGATTCACTGCCGGGACGCGTGGGAGGATTGCCTCGCCATCCTTGAAAAGGATTGGGGCCCGGCGGGCCTCGGCGGCATTTTTCACTGCTTTACCGGAACCATGGAAGACGCGCGGCGGGGACTCGACATGGGCTTCCTCGTGTCGTTCGCGGGGAATGTGACTTATCCCAAAATGCAGCATCTGCGCGACATTGCGAAGGAGATCCCCCTCGACCGGCTGCTGACTGAAACCGACTCGCCCTTTCTGCCACCACAGGGGCGGCGGGGAAAACGGAACGAGCCGGCCTTTGTCGTGGAAGTGGCGCAAACGCTTGGGAATGTGAGAGACTTAGCCGGCGAAGAAATTGCCGCCGCAACCGCCGCGAATTTTCGGCGATTCTTCGGGTTGGGTGCAGAAGACGCCGCCTGCCAGGCGTTGTAAATGGCGGGGCTACAGATTTCCCAAAAAGGGAACGCATGGCTTTTGCGGTTCAAATCGTGAAGGGGATTTTCGACCTGGTTCGCGAGGACCTCGCGCTCGTCGAGCGGGAGATTGCCGCGCAGAACAGCGGGGCCATCCAGCCGGTGGCCGAGATTTCGAGCTACCTCACCGAGGGCGGCGGCAAGCGGCTGCGGCCGGCGCTGCTGCTACTGGCGGCGGGGGCATCGGGTTACCGCGGGCCGAGCGCGATCCGGCTGGGCGCGGTGACGGAACTGATTCACAGCGCCACGCTGGTCCACGACGACGTGATTGACGGTGCGAATACGCGACGCGGCCGGCCCAGCGCCAATGCACGCTGGGGAAATCATATGAGCGTGCTCGCGGGCGACTGGCTCTACATGCAGTCGTTCGAGATGGCGCTGCGCGAACGGAATTTTCAGATACTCGACATTCTGATTGATATCACGCAGAACATGGTTGAAGGCGAATTGCTGCAGCTCACGCGCCTGGGAAAAATTGATCTGAGCGAAAGCGAAGCGACGGAGCTGGCCTATCGCAAGACGGCCTGCCTTTTTTCCGGATGCGCACGGCTGGGCGCGGTGCTGGGCCGGCAGTCCACCCGCGTGGAAGAGGCTCTGGCCGAATACGGCCGCAACGCGGGGCTGGCATTTCAGCTTGTGGACGATCTGCTGGATTTCACGGCGTCGCCGGAACAACTGGGCAAACCGGTGCTGAGCGATTTGAAGGAAGGCAAGGTGACGCTGCCGCTGATTTTCGCGCTCGAAGCCGAAGCCGCGCCGCCGGCCAGTGAGGATGGAAACGGCCACGCCGCGGGGCGTTCCCGTCGAGATGGGCGGCAACTCGTGGCCAAGGTTTTGGAGGAGCGTGGATTTTCGAGCGTGCGGCCGGAGCAGATTACGGACCTGGTGCGCGAAACGGGAGCGCTCGTTCGCGCTGCCAATCTGGCGCGCGAATACGTGGGCCGCGCGAAGAATTGTCTGGAAGAATTGCCCGAAAGCGAATATCGCCGCGCGCTTCTCGCAGTCCCCGATTTCATCCTCGAACGGCAGAATTAATTTCCCGGCTGAGACATTTTAACTTTTTGGGATGCCAGCGCCTGAGCCGGCAGCGGCTGTGGCTTGCGTTTTTGCCGCCTGCGCCGCATCTGCGATTAGATCGGTGGGGCTCCAGTCGTTGTCGCTATACCACTTGTAGATTTCGCCCTGCGGCGAAATCACGCTCGTGCTCATGGAGTGGACGATCACGCCGCTTTCCCGGTCGAAGTACAGGCCGAAGAAGTCCGCCATTTTCTTGAGCTCTTCGGGCGGCGCCGTTGCAAACTCCCAGCGATCGAAGGGGAGCGCGCCGGTGATCTGTGAAAATGTCGCGGCGTAGGCGCGCAGCGCGGCGGGGGTATCGTGCTGGGGATCGATGCTGACGCTCAGCAGGCGAATTCCCGACGTGGGTGCAGCCGCATTGCGCGTGGCGGCGTAAATCTGCGCAAAATCTCTTGAAACGAGCGGGCAATAATCGGGGAAGGGGCAGCGCGTATAGATGAACGTAATGAGCAGGACGTGGCCCCGGTAGGCGCTCAGGTGGATGCGCTTTCCATCCTGATTGATCAGCGTGAAATCGGGAACGCGATCGCCGGGCTGCGGCTCGTGCATTCTGGCGGGTGCGGGGGATGCGCCGGCCGCTCCTTTTTTGGTGACGACGATATTTTCAAGGTGGCCGCCGGTTGCGGTCACAACCACATCGGCGGTGATCTCGTCTCCGGCGCCGAGTGCCGCGAGAGCGACCGTGTACGGGACGGGATAGGGCATGGTCATCGCGTCCATATAACCAGGAATGGCCTGATGATCCACGAGGAGAATGCCTTCTGCTGTGTCCACGGAAACCACTTTTCCGACGAGATGGTATCGCTGGCTCTGCACCTGCGATTGTGACTTGGCCGAGCAGCCGGCCAGCAGGGAAGAGAAGGCCAGCAGGAAAATCACGGAGCGAATGCCGGGCCACCGCTGGACGTCGCCGTTTTTTATCGCGGGCAATTTCATCGCGTCTAGTTTAACTCCTGCGCGCTGCCTGCGGCTATCCAGCCGGGCTAATAGTGGAAGCGGTAGCGGAACTCGACGTACATCTGGCGCGGATCGTCGAAGTGGAAGCCGCCGAAGGTGAGGCTGTTGTCCAGCAGAACTCGGCGATTGGCCACATTCAGCGCGGTGAGGGTCACGGTGTATTTTTCGCCGAAGGATTTGCCGAGCGAGATATCGAACGTGGTGTGCTGCGGCAAATAGTTCCCGGGAAACTGCACATTCTTAATCCCGTTGTGGAACCCGGAGCCGTAGTAGACGTTCGTCGAAGCGAATGCGCGCCACGGAAGAGTTGCGTTGTAACCCACGTTCAACGTGTTTCTCTGATCGTGGTCCACTGGCGAAAATCCAGGCGGAACGAAGAGCGGGCAATCCATCATGATGGGCATGGGGCAGACCAAGCCTCCGTTGATGGGCCCTTCCGCCTGGGCGATTTGATTCGAGTACGCAAGGTGAAACTGGCCGCGGTGCCAGGCGCGGGGAGACCGCAGTGTGACTTCCCAACCTTGAATCAAGGCCGCTTTCCAGGTGATCGGCCAGAAGAGATTCGATTCTCCGATGTTGGTATGATCGAGCCAATTCTGCGCCTGTGTGTTGAATGTGTCGGCGTCAAGAGCCCAGCCGCGATAGGGAATCGTGACGCCAAACTGATACTCTTCGTCGCGCTCCCCGTGCAGGGGCGCGAAAATGAGATCGTTGCCCACCACTAAATCTGCGAGCGGGCCGGTTTGAGTCACAATCGGAGGCGGTTGATAGAAGTGCCCATAGAATGCCCGGAAAACCCAGTTGATGCGCGGGACCCTAATGGCCACACCCAGGCGAGGATCGGTGGCGTTATCCACGACTTCCGGCTGCGCCTCGAATGCGGGGGCATAGAAATGCGATTGGCGAAGGCCGGCGATCAGGGTCAACCACGAAGTCACTTTGACTCTGTCGCTGACAAACGCTTCGGCCGGCCCTCCGGTTAGGGCGCCTGAAGAGGGACCATTGTTGCAAACCGGCATCCCCGGTGGGCACATCGCAAAAATATTATTGAAGAAGTTGTTTTGGTGCTGAGCGAAGCCGTAGATTCCGACCTGAATATCATTTTTGGGGACGTGGGCATCCAAGGTCGCCTGTAGGCCCGCGTAATGGGCGGTCTGATCCACATTGGTGATCACCGGCGTGTCGTTCGGCGAAGCGCTATAGCTGGCCTGGTTGTAGTGATAGAAGGGAGAAACCGTTAGCAGCAGATTGGGATTGAACGTGTGGATCCAGGAGAACGTGATGTAACCATCGGGCTCGGTTTCCGTATCGCGCAGACCGTTACTGGGGGAGTTCCCCCCCGTTATCAACTCCTGGTTTCCGATGGAGTTGGGATTCGGGTCGATGGGGATCTGGTAAAAATCCTGACGCAAGGAAGTGACCAGACGGAATTGATTTTTGGAGTTGTAATTGAATATGAAGGACGCGAATCCGCCGTAGCCGTTCTCCGCGTCGTGAAACACCTGTCCTATCGGGGTCTGAAGGCCGTAGTTGCTGCGATTTCCGGTTAGGCTCACGTAGTAGGCGAACCGCTCGGTGTGCCCCCCGAAATTGATCTGATCGTTCGTTTGATACCAGTTGCCGAAAGTGGTGACGAGCTCGGCCTCGTTGTTCCGTTCAAAGCCATTTCGGGGCACGATGTTGAAGATTCCGTAGGTGCGGTCTCCATAATCGGCATCGTAGCTGCCTCTTTGAACCTCGAGATAATCAATGTCCTTGGGATCAATTTGCGGGCCGAGGTTGGTGGCGATGTTCGTATTGGGGATGGGGACGCCGTCAATCAGCCAGGAGGTCTGGTGACCCCCGCGTATGTGGAGCAAATCGTGAGTCACATACGCGCCGGGGGTGTAATCGGTGATCATCGCGAGGCTGTTGGTGCTGCTGGCGCCGGGGGTTCGCGCGATGTCCTGGCGATCCACGAGAGTCGTGGGCGTGACCGAATCCACGTTGGCGACGTCCGGCCGCGCCGTAACGGTCACCGACTGATTCAGCGCGGCGATCTGGAGTGGAAAATGAAAGATCGGCGATGTGTCCGAAACGACCGTGATGGTCTGCTCGATGGTTTCAAATCCGGCGTGGCTGATTGTAATGGTGTAATCGCCCAGGGACACGGGATTGAATTCGAATGCGCCGTCCGCGTCCGATTGCGTTGTGCTGGACCAATCGGACGTGGCCGCTTTCAATTCCACTTCCGCTCCGGGGATCGGCCTGTGCTGTGCGTCGTGGACGATGCCACGCACGCTCGAGAAAATCGTCGCTTGGGCGCGCTGGGCGCATACGAACAGCGCCGCAGCGAGCAGACAGAATGCAGCCTTCCGCATAGTCGCTCTCCATTCCAGATTGAATTCGTGATGCGGTCGAGGGAGGCTATGCTCGCGGAGGTTCAAACGGCTCTGAGAAAAATCCGGAAACAGGAGATTGCGTGAAGTTCGCGGCGAATTCTCGCGCGCTGGCCGGTGACGGGATGGCGACGACTGGCAAAGGCGCCGTGGGGGCGATCGGCGCGATGAATCCGTAATCCGCAGGATGATGCTTGAGTTTCATTCCGCAGAACGGACAATATCCGGCGGCGATGCGGTGCAGATCGGCGGCATTGAGCTGCGGCGAAGAAGAATGGCCTTTCTGCCCGGAGCACATGCAAACGCACGCGGGAGGTTCACAGGCCAATCCGCGGGCAAGGAGCGCCAGGGGAGACGCCAATAGCGCCAGAATCACAAGGATAGCCCGGGTACGCCGCATCTGCCGATATACTAGCACAAACGTCCTTTTTGGAATCCAGCGCCAGGAAGAGTAGGAGCGTGTTCGCCACTGCGATTGCCTTCGCAAGGGCTTCGCGATAGGCTCGAAAAATCATGCTGCCATTCAAATTGATCTATCACGATGGCTACGATTTGAACCTGGGCTCGCACGTTTTCCCGTCTCAGAAGTATCGCCTGGTGCGTGAGCGGCTTCTGGCGGAGGGCATCGCCGCGCCGGATGATTTCCTCGTGCCCGGTCCGGCGGCAGATGAGGATGTGCTGCGCGTTCACACAGAGGAGTATGTTCACAAACTCCAGACAGGCTTGCTGTCGCACGCGGAAATGCTTCGCATGGAGGTTCCCTATTCGAAGGAACTGGTGGATGCCTGCTGGCTGGCCGCGGGCGGCTCGATTTTGGCGGGGCAGCGCGCGCTCGAGGATGGCTGGGCGGCCAATATTGGCGGCGGCTTCCATCACGCTTTTCCCGACCATGGAGAGGGATTTTGCGTCCTCCACGACGTGGCCATTGCCATCCGGCGCCTGCAATCCGACGGCGCCATCGAGACCGCGATGGTGGTGGATACGGACGTACACCAGGGAAACGGCACGGCCGCCATTTTTGGCGGCGATGCCACAGTGTTCACTTTTTCGATCCATCAGGAGAACAACTACCCATTCGAGAAGCCTCCTTCGACGATAGACATCAACGTGCCCGACGGCACGGGGGACGAGGAATATCTTATAGTTCTCGAAAATCGTTTGGACGAGGCTTTCGGCCGTTTCCAGCCGCAGATAATCTTCTACGTCGCGGGCGCCGATCCGTATCGCGAGGACCAATTGGGCGGTCTGGCGCTGACGATGGCGGGACTCGGGCGCCGCGACGCGCTCGTCTTCGATATCGCGAGGCGGCATGGCGTGCCTGTGGCCATCACACAGGCGGGAGGCTATGCGCGGCGCCTTGAGGATACTGTGCGTATCCACGTGGGGACGATACTTGCGGCGCGCGATGTGGCGCAGCAGGGAAGCAAGCGCGCGGAGCCGGCAGTGCGCTGAGGATTTAAGGCGCGGGGGCGACGGCGCGCTGGATCGCGGACGGGAGAGATTCCGAGAGCGCCTCGGGCGTGGGTCCGGACACGCTGTAGACGATTTTGCCGCTGCGATCGAGAACCAGCACCATGGGCAGGAACCTTACGTTCAGGAAATCGTCCAGCCCATCGGCGTACGCGACGGTCATATCCCACTTGGCGCGCGCGAGGAACGGCGGGACCAGCGACTGGTCCTGATCGGTGCTCACGGCGAGGAATACGACCTCGGGATTTCCCACGTAGTCCCTGGCCACCTGGTCGAATTTCGGTTCAAGATCGCGGCACGGGCCGCACCACGTGGCCCAGAAGCTCAACGCTACGATTTTTCCCTTGAGTGTGCCCAGAGGAAGCGGCGCTCCATCCGGGCGCGTAAGGACAAACTCCAATACATTTTTCGCGCCCTTATTTCGCGCAGCCGGATCGGCATCCGCGCCGCGCGGTACGGGAGCGAGGCGGTCATACGCAGCGAGAATCTCGTCGCCCAGACCCTGCTCGCTACCGTGCACCTGCCGCCAGACGTTGCCGAGCTTCCTGCGCACATCCCGCCGGTCAGGCGATCCAGCCAAGCCGGTATCCGGAAGCGCAAAGGCCAGCAGATATTCCTGAATGGCCCGGGGATAGTCCTTGTGAACCTCCGCGATTTCGCCAAGCTGCTCGGCTGCAAAAGAGCTGGGCTCGATGGAGTAGCTGGTTTCCAGGTCTTTCGTCGCGGAATCGTAGTCTCGCTGTGAATTTTCAATTTGCCCGCGCAGGCAGTAGAGCGCCGCGCGAAGATCGGCCTGCCGCTTCTGCCAGTCGGCCATGGATTGGCGCGGCGGCTTTTGGGCGGGCGTGGCCTTCTCGACCTGGTCGAGCACGCGAGTGGCGTAGCCGGCGGCGCGAGTGAGGCTGGCGTCGTCTCCCTGCTGCTGGAGCAGGGTGATGGCAAGCATCATCATGTCCGAGTCGCCGGGGCGGACGGCAATCAAGCGCTCGGCGTAATTAAGGGCGCAGGGATTATCGCCGAGCTGCTCGCAGGCCTCCACGATGGCGCGGTAGACGTCCGGGGCGCGCGGCGCGTCAGGGAAATGGACGAGATAGTCTTCGAGATTGCGAACGACCGCCGCAGCGTCGTTTCCAGAGTCGGCAAGCGCCTTTTGCAGTGCCGCATCGGCATCCACGGCCTTGCCGAGAGAAGATTCCTGCGATGCACCCGATTGCGGCGCGGCCTGCGGGGTGCTTTGAGTCCCACCTTGGGTCGCGCCTTGCACCGCGCCCTGCAAAGCGAAAGCATTGCTCGGGGCGATGAGGGCGACGATCGAGAGTGCGAGAGAAAAGGGACCCATCAGAACCCCATTCTATCGCGGGAATCATAAGAAGTTTCCGGATTCATCTTTGGAGCGAGCTATTTCTTTTTGAGGAGGGAGTGGAGCGAGCCCTGGCGGTAGCCTTCGAGATCGAGCGTCACAAACGAAAAGCCGACGGCCTTCAGGCGAACAAACATCTGTTGCGCGACGGCTGGCTCGAATCCTCGCGCAAGTTCATCCGGAGCAAGCTCGATTCGAGCGAGTTCGCCGTGGGCGCGGACGCGGAATTGACGGAAGCCAAGCTCGCGCAAAGCGGCTTCCGCGCGGTCTATTTTTTCGAGGAGCTCCGGCGTTACGGGAGTTCCGTACGGAATGCGCGAGGACAGGCAGGCCGAGGCGGGACGGTCCCATGCGGGCAGGCCGGCACGGCGCGCAAGCATGCGGATTTCGTCCTTGCCGAGCGCGGCTTCGAGCAGGGGAGCCAGAACGCGGTGTTCGCGGGCGGCGCGATGGCCGGGACGAAAATCGCGCGTGTCGTCCGCCTGGATGCCGTAGGCAATCGCGGTGAAATTGCGCGCGCGGGCGAGCGATTCCATGCGGTCGAAGAGCTCGTCCTTGCAGTGGTAGCAGCGGTCCGCGTCGTTGGCCACGTAGAGGGGATTTTCGAATTCGCGCGTCTCGATGAATTCGTGGCGCACGCCCGTGGCGCGGACAAATTTCTCGGCTTGCTCGCGGTCGTAGCGCGAAAAGCTCGCGGAGAGCGCCGTGACGGCAAGCGAGCGCTCGCCCAGCGCGTGGTGCGCGGCCCAGGCCAGATAGCAGGAATCCGTGCCGCCTGAAAACGCGACGAGCAGGGAATCGAGGGCGCGTAGAGAAGCGAGGAGACGCTCCTGCTTCGCGAGAGCGGCGGCTTCTTCAGCGGACGGTTGAGCGATGGGACGAGAAGCCATGTTCTTCAACGAGTATAACGCACATCCACTATTGAAAATCGAGAAGGACGTCTACTTTTCCGGTACTGGCGTTGGTCTGGAGGAAGCGGCCAATTTTTTCGTAATGGAGGGGCAAGCCGATCAAGGCCTGCTTGATTCCACTCGCGAGAAAATCGTCATACATGCTCTTATCAAAAGTCGCGCCGGCCGGGATTTTCCATGCGGCGCGAATGCGCTGCTCGCTTTTCATCGAAAGTCCCGTGAGGACAAGATTCCCCATGCGGTATTGCGGCCCCTCGGTGATGGCGACGGCATACGCGACGCGATTCGAGAAGCCGTCGAATTGCGGCACCGGGTTGATGTTCACGTCGAGAAATCCGAGCCGGGCGTAGGCATCGGAAACGATCTGCCAGGCCGCCGCGATTTTCATGCCGTCGGCGGTATCGCCGGACTTGAGAGGCACAAGAACATTCAGCACATCCGAGGAGATTGTGGAATTTCCCGTCCACGTGACGCCATTCCAGGCATAGGCCGGCCCTGGCGTGACGGGCGCGGAAACAATTACGCCGGGAGGAGAGCCTGCGGCTGCCGCCGCGAACCGCGCGCTGGGCGCGCCGAATTGCACGCGCAGGTATCCGTGCGCAAGATAGACGGGGCGAACCTGTTCGACCAAGAAAAGTTCCGTGGAGAAACGGGAGAATGGTTTTCCTATGAGATCGGAGAGGCGATCCTTGATTGCGGGGTCGCTTCCGGCGAGCGCGTCGGAGAATTCGACGCCGGAAACATTCACATCTGCGCTATCGGTGCGAAATAGCTGCACCTGCTGATCCGTGGCCGGAAGGGTGACGAGCGAGTGCGAGACGCCCGCAGTCACGCCGCGGACCGCGAGCAGATTTTCCAGCGCCGTGGAAATTTGGTCGAGGATGGTTCCGTGCGCGGGCGCGGTGCCGTCGAAGAGGCCCACGGATTTTTCGAGCGCCGCGGTTAATTCCGCGTCGGTGAACCACGGGAAATTGTCGAACCAGACGGGCAGGGTTGGCGCGTCGGCCACTTGGTATTCGACCTTAACGCCGGCTTCGACGGATGAGAAAGTGTAATTGACGGTGGAAAAGAGGCCGAGCGCGCCCAAACGATTGGCTGCGGCTTGCAGATCGTCGCGCGTGATGTTGTCGCCGGGGTGCAGACCCGTGGCGGCGGCAATTTTTTCCGAGGGGAACTTCGTCGAGCCTGTGACTTTAATGGAGACGAGGGAGGCCGAGGAGGCCGATTGACTCTGGGCATGGGCGGGCACCAAGGGGAAGAGCAGACACAGCAGTAGGACGGTGAGATAGATTTCACGCCGAGATGGGAAGATCATGCCGTCCAATCTAGCACCCAAATCCATTCTAACACCGCCCATTGTGCAGCAATTGGAAGGCCGACAGGCGGGCTTGCCTACTCGACGGTGACGGATTTGGCGAGGTTGCGGGGCTGGTCCACATCGCAGCCGCGGCGGACGGCGATGTGATAGGCGAGCAATTGCAGCGGCACAATTTCGAGGATGGGCGCGATGAGATCCGGCGCTGCGGGAATTTCGATGGAATGGCTGGCCGATTCGCGCGCCAGGCGGTCGCCTTCGGTGACCACGGCGATGACGATGCCGTCGCGCGCCTTGACCTCCTGCATATTGGACACGGTTTTTTCGTAGCGCGTCATGGAGGCGGGATCGGACTCGTCCCGCGTGGCAATCACGACCACGGGCAGGTTTTCGTCAATCAGCGCATTCGGCCCGTGCTTCATCTCGCCGGCAGGATAACCTTCGGCGTGAATGTAGGAAACTTCTTTGAGCTTAAGAGCGCCTTCAAGGGCGATCGGATAATGGATTCCTCGCCCGAGATAGAGGAAATCGGTATAGCGGAAGAATAGCTTCGAGAGCTCCTCGATTTCCAAATCGCGCTGAAGAATGGTCTCGATTTTTTGCGGGATGCGGGTCAACTCCTGCATGAGCCCCTGTGAGGCGGCGGGCGCGAGCTTACCGCGCGTCTGCCCGAGGTGAATGGCGGTGAGCAGGAGAGCGACGAGCTGGCTGGTGAACGCCTTCGTGGATGCGACGCCGATTTCAGGGCCGGCGTGGGTGTAAATCGTTCCGTTCGATTCGCGCGTGAGCATGGCGCCGACGACATTGCAGATGGCCAGGACCTTGGAGCCCTTGTGGCGAGCTTCGCGTTCGGCGGCCAGAGTGTCCGCGGTTTCGCCGGACTGACTGACGGCGATCGTGAGGCTGTGCTTATCGAGGATGGGATCGCGATAGCGGAATTCGCTGCTGTAGTCCACCTCGACGGGAAGATGCGCGAGGCGCTCAATCATGAATTTGCCCGCCAGGCCGGCGTGCCAAGCGGTTCCGCAGCCGACGATTTTCACGTCGCGAAAAGCGCGGAACTCCTCCTCGGCGATGTCCATTTTATCGAGGAAGACCTTGCCGGTTTCCTGGGAAATCCTGCCAAGCAATGTGTCACGGACGGCGCGCGGCTGCTCGAAAATTTCCTTCTTCATGAAATGCTTGTAGCCGCCCTTTTCAGCCATGATGGGGTCCCAGGAGATGTGCTGGGCCGGGCGGGTGATGGAGCGGCCATCGAAATCGAGCAGGCTAACGCCCTGCGGCGTGAGGACGGCCATTTCGCTGTCGCCGAGGAATATAACGGAGCGCGTGTGCTGGAGGATGGCGGGAATGTCGCTGGCGACGAAAAATTCGTGTTCGCCGAGGCCCACGACAATGGGAGGGCCCATGCGCGCAGCCACGATTTTATTGGGGTCGCGCGTCGAGAGGGCCACCAGAGCATACGCGCCGGTCATCACCTTGACGGCCTTGAGGACGGCTTGTTCGAGAGGCGTGTCCTTGGAAAATTTCTCGATGAGGTGGGCGATGATTTCGGTGTCCGTTTCGGTGAGAAATTTGTGGCCTTCGGCGATGAGCTGATTTTTCAGCTCGATGTAATTTTCGATGATGCCGTTGTGCACGACGACGATTTCGCTCGAGCAATCGCGGTGCGGGTGGGCGTTTTCCTCGGTGGGGCGGCCATGCGTGGCCCAGCGGGTGTGCCCGATGCCGTAGACGCCTTCGAGGGGAGTGGAGCGAATGGACTCCTCGAGATTGCGGAGTTTTCCGGGGGCGCGACGAATCTCAAGCTTGCCGTTCTGGCCGACGACGGCGATGCCGGCGGAATCGTATCCGCGGTATTCGAGGCGCTTCAGGCCGTCGAGTATTAGAGGGACAACGTGCTTGGAGCCAATGTATCCGACAATTCCGCACATGGAAGTTCGTTCTCCGGCGCCGCCCGGCGGACGCGCTTGCGGGCGGGAGCGAGACAAATCAGGTTAGCATATTTCTCAATCGAGGAAGCGCCCGCCGGCGGGGGACGTTCGAAGGCGTGACAGATTCGCGGGCCAGCCAGTGCGCGCGAGGCCCGGGGTTCGTTCAATCCAGGATTTCGAAGCGGAATTGCTCGATCACGGGGTTGGTGAGAACGTCTTTCGCGATGCGCTCGACTTGCTTTGTGGCTTCTTCGCGGTTGAGGCCGTCGAGTTCGAGGACGAAGAATTTACCCTGGCGCACGTTCTGAACGCGGTAGCCGAGCGACGAGAGAGCGCGCTCAATGGTCTGACCCTGCGGATCGAGAACTGTGGACTTCGGCATGACCCATACGTGTGCTTTCATCGAGAAGGATTATAGCAGGCCGGCGGATTTTGCGGCGTCTTGAAAGCGGCTGAGAAGCTCGCGCTTTTCGATGGGTGGGAGGAAAGCGGCGGCGAAGCTTTCTCCGGCCAGGCGGAGGAGTTGCTGGTTCGAAAGGCCCAGCGAAGCGGCGTGCGCATATTCCGCGCAGAGGTCCGTGTGGAACAGTGCGGGATCGTCGGTTGAAAGCGTGACGGACAAACCCTGCTCGATGAATTTCGGCAGCGGGTGGTCGGCAAGGGAAGCGTCCGGCTTGCCGGTCTGTTTGGCGAGCGCGCCTGTGGCGATATTGCTGGTGAGGCAGTTTTCCAGCACGATGCGGCGCGCGGCCAGGGATTGGGCCAGCTCCGGATCGCGCATTACGGCGATGCCGTGGCCGATGCGTTCCGCGCCCAGTAAGGCGATGACTTCGCGCACGGATTCGGGGCCGCCGATTTCCCCGGCATGGCAAATGGTGTGCAGACCCTCGCTGCGGGCAAAATCGAAGGCCGGCCGGAAATTCACGGTGGGATGGGAGAGTTCGTCACCGCCCATCCCGAAGGCGACAACGCCGGATCCGCGGAGCCGCGCCGCCCAGCGCGCCGTTTCCATGGCGGCGTCGGGACCGAACTGGCGCACGGCATCGAAAATCCAGGCGATTCGGAGACGGCTGAAGGGAGCGCTCTCGGCGGTCTCGCGTATGGCGGCAAAATTTGCCTCCACGCTTTGCATGCGGCGCAGCATCACGCCGGCCGAGATGGTCACCTCCGCGTACACCACATTTTGGCGCACGAGTTCCGCGGCGAGATTTTTTGTGATGAGGATGTAATCCTCGGGATCGCGCAGAAAGGACGTGACCCATTTGAAGGTGTCCAGGAACCCCGCGAAATTGGAATAGCTATAACGCGCCGTGACTTCTTCGGGTGTGAATTTCGCGCCATGACGCGCGGCCAATTCCACGGCCGTATCGGGGCGGATCGAGCCCTCGAGGTGCAGGTGAAGCTCCGCTTTGGGGAGGGTGCGAAGAATCGTGTCTGGTTGGTCCCTTTCGGTCACGGTGCGACGCTCATTGACGCGGCAACGGGGGCCGGCCGGCGTTGATCCACGCCGTCATCCAATACGAGCCGACATCCGTGGAAGCGTCCGAGATCTGGCGAATAAGAATGGCGCCGGCCTGAGCATAAAAGCGGTCATAGTATTCGCCATTGTAGCCGGAGAGGCCTTGCTCGGCGCGACGGTCGTCCAAGAGGATGTTGTCGAGCCAGGCGTGCGCGCTCAGGCACATCTCGAAGGCGTCGTCGGTGGGATCCCGGATGAGCGCGGCTTCGTTGGGCTTGACGAAGAAGAATAGCTGGTAGCGATCCACAAGACTCGTGCTGAAGCGGCTGTTGACGCCGGGCTGGCCCGAGAGTTTTCCATCGCGGTTCATCGTAGTGTTGAAAGGATCGTGCGCCGAGGCCACATAGTGGGCGAGGATGGCGGCCGTGAGGCGGACGTCCGCCCAATTGCCGGATTGAAAGGCTTCCGTCAGCTTCTGGCTGTAGAGTCCGATCTGCCAGGGAAGCAATCCATCGGTTTCGATGGTGCGGCGGCCGTATTTGGCAAGTGCCCCGGTGTAACTGTGAGGAAGCGCCGCGAAAGGGAATGATCCAAAGTGGTCGAGCTCGATGTAGTCGTTATGTTCGTCGGCTGGATTCTTCGGCTGGCCTGCGTCGGTGACGTGCTGAACAAGAAATTGGCGGTTGGCCTCGAAGAACGGCTGCATTTCCTCGGGGAGCGTGTCCACAGCCTTGCTCGTGATGAGCCGCTCGGCATTTTCCCCCCACCCGAAGGAAGAGGGCAGTGCCAGCAAAAGAATCAGCGAAATGAGGACCAGCGCGGAGCAAAGGCGACGGCGCATCAGAGCGCTCCTCCTTTCCGGCCGTCGGCGGCAAGCAATTTGGCGGTGGAGAGCCGACTGTGCTTGCGCCCGTAGCAATGGTACACGACAAGGCCGATCGCCATCCAGACGAAGAAGCGAATCCAATTCGTGATGGGCAAGCCGGCCATTAGAAGGATGCAGGTGAGGATGGTCATCACCGGGGCGAAGGGGCCGCCGGGGACGCGGAAGCTCCGCGGGCGGTGGGGCTCGCGGCGGCGCAGAATCAGGACGCCCGCGCCGACCAGCGCGAAGGCGAAGAGCGTGCCGATATTTGAAAGGTCGGCGAGCGTGCCGATGTCCAGCAATCCCGCGGGGATGCCGACCACGAATCCCGCGACCCAAGTGGAGAAATCGGGCGTGCGAAAGCGGGGATGTACGCGGCTGAAGATTCCCGGTAGCAGGCCGTCGCGCGACATGGCGAACCATACGCGCGCCTGCCCCAGCTGAAAAACCAGCAGTGACGAAATCATGCCCATCAGCGCGCCGAAGAGCACCACCAGCACGATGCCGCCAAAATGCAGCCGCTTCATGGTGTTGACCACCGGCGCGGCGTCGCCCATTAGCGCCTGCCAGGGCACCAAACCTGTGAGCACGACGACGACGGCGATGTAGAGCACCGTGCAGATGACCAGCGTGGCGATGATTCCCACCGGCAAATCGCGCCCGGGATTTTTGCACTCCTCCGCGGCTGTGGAGACGGAATCGAAGCCGATGTAGGTGAAGAAAATAATCGAGCCGCCCGTGAGGATGCCCGGCCAGCCGTTGGGCGCGAACGGGCGCCAGTTGGCAGGATGGATAAAGTGTATGCCGAAGCCCACGAACAGGAGGATCGCGGCGATTTTCAGGAGGACCATCACGCTGTTCGTCCGGGCCGATTCGCGAATACCGCGCACGAGAATCACCGTCAGGAGCATTACGATGATGAAAGCCGGCAAGTTGAAACCGAAGTGCCAACCCGGGGCGTAGAGCGTGTTGCCTTGCAGGTCATCGAGGCCGCTGGGCAGATATGCGGGCGAAAGCCAGCGCAGATTGGGACGCACGCCGAACCATTCGATCAACGCAACGATATGCGCCGAGAAGCCCACGCTCACGGCCATATTGGACACGGCGTACTCGAGGATCAGATCCCATCCGATAATCCAGGCGATGAGCTCGCCCATGGTGGCGTAGGTATAGGTGTAGGCGCTGCCGGCGATGGGAATCATGGCTGCCAGCTCCGCGTAGCAGAGCGCGGCAAAGCCGCAAGCGACGGCGACCAGCGCGAAGGAGATGGCGATGGCGGGTCCCGCGCCGGGCCTGCCGAACGATGGCGAATGGTAGATCAGGTATTCGAGCAGCGGTGCGTTCAGAATGGACTTTGCTTCGAATTTTTGCCCGGCAATGGCTGTTCCTACTACTGTGAAAATTCCCGAACCGATCACCGCGCCGATTCCCAGGGCCGTCAGGCTCACCCATCCCAGGGATTTCTTCAGCCGCTTTTCGGGATTGTCCGAATCGGATAGGAGTTGATCTATGCTCTTGGTGCGAAAGAACTGCGGGTCCAATCGGCACTCTCCGCGTGCGGCCATGCAAACTCTACCTTGCAGGAGCGCTGGGCGCAACCATGCGTCCAGCCGGGATAATCCATCGGGACGGCGCTAGGCGAGCTGCAGATTCGCGTAGCGCTCGATCAATTTTTTCGGGCCATAATCCTGGAAGCTGACCGTCAATTTGCGCTCTTCTCCCTCACCTTCGACTTCGATGATGGTGCCCAGGCCATATTTGGAGTGCCGGACGCGCGCTCCGATGAGCGGGTCGCGCGAGGAGCGCGCCTGCCCGGAGCGTCCATAGGAGCTGCGCCGCGGTCGCGCGTAGCCATACGAGTCATCGAGGTCCGTCTCATAGCGGTGCGTTTCGCCGGGTTCGGATTGCGATCCAGGCGCCGCTTCGATGAGGTCGCCGGGAATTTCCGCGAGGAAGCGCGAGGGGCGCGTGGCGCGCAGCCGGTCCTCGCCGTAACTCCGGCGATAGACGGCGCGCGAAATAACAAGCGACTCCCGGGCGCGTGTCATCCCCACATAGAAAAGCCGCCGCTCCTCCTCGATCTGCGCGTTCGTATCGAGCGACCGGCTGTGCGGCAGCAGCCCTTCCTCTAGGCCCGCGAGGAACACTGCGTCGAATTCGAGGCCTTTGGAGCTGTGCAGCGTCATCAGCGAGACGGGAATCGTTTCATCGAATTCATCCGAGTCGCTCACGAGCACGGCGCGGTCGAGCATGTCTTCGAGCGTCTCGCCCTGTTCGGTGGCTTCGGCCATGGCGTTCGAAAGTTCGCGCAGGTTTTCGGCGCGGGAAGTGTGCTCGAGATTATCCTGCTGCTCGATCCAGCCGAGATAGCCGGTGCGATCCAGAATCTGCTCGATGATTTGCGCGGGCGGCAATTCCTTGCACCCTTCCTGGAGTTCCTCGATGAGCGCACGAAACGATTCGAGCGCCGCTGCGGATTTTTTCCTGGCGTCCGATTCCGGCGCACGGATGGCGTCCCACAGGGATTTTCCGGACTCCCTTGCGCGCGCTTCAAGCGCGGCGATGGTCGTGGCGCCGATGCCGCGTGGCGGCGTGTTGAGCACGCGAAGCAAGGCGGCATTATCTTCGGGGTGAAAGAGCAGGCGCACATACGCGAGGGCCGAGCGCACCTCGGCGCGCTGGTAGAAGCTGTGCCCTCCGACGACACGGTGACGAATGCCCAGGCGCCTTAAGACTTCTTCAAACGAGCGCGATTGCGCCCCGGTGCGGTAGAGCACGGCTGCCCGCACGTTCGCATCGCCATGCACCAGCGGCGCGATTTCGCCGCAGACGAATTCCGCCTCCGAGGCCGCATCCTGCGCTTCGTAGAAGCGCACGCGGCTGCCGGCGCTGCGCGTGGCGCGCAGATTTTTTCCCAGGCGGCTGGAATTGTTTTGGACCACGGCCGCGGCGGCGTCGAGGATGGCTTGCGTCGAACGGTAATTTTCCTCGAGGCGGATAATCTTTGCGCCGGGAAAATCGTCCGTGAAGCGCTTCAAATTGCCGGCCTGCGCGCCCCGCCATCCATAAATGGATTGGTCCTCGTCGCCCACCACGCAGACGTTTTTGCGCGTCCCGGCGAGAAGGCGCACGAGCTCTTCCTGGGCGCGATTGGTGTCCTGAAATTCGTCCACCATCAGGTAGTCAAAGCGCCCGCTCCACGCCGCGCGCACGTCGGGATGCTCGCGCAGAACCTCGGCGGCGCGCAGGAGCAGATCATCGAAATCGAGCGCCGCGGCGGCGCGGAGGATTTGGTTGTAGACGCGAAAGGCGTCGGCAACCTGACGGCGCTCGTCGTTGCGCGCCGATTCCGCATCGGCGCGCATTTCTTCCGGCGTGAGCCCGTGATTTTTGGCATGGCTGATCTGCGCGCGCACGCTGCGCGGCGGGAAATCTTCCGTGGGCAGGTTGAGCTGCGCGAGGGCACGCTTGACGGCGGAGGTCTGATCGTCGTCATCGTAGATGGCGAAATCGCGTGGGATGCCGAGATGCTGCGCCTCGCGGCGCAGCAGGCGCGCGCTGAGTGAATGAAACGTGGAAACCCACACATCGGAGGCATTGCGGCCGCCCGCGCGCAGCAGGTCGCCGATGCGCTCCTTCATCACGCCGGCGGCTTTGTTCGTGAAGGTGACCGCTAGGATGGCGCCGGGCGCGACGCCCTTCTCGACGAGGTGCGCCACGCGATAGGTGATCACGCGCGTCTTGCCCGTGCCGGCGCCGGCCACGACCACGAGCGGGCCTTCGGTGGCGACGACGGCTTCACGCTGGCGCTCATTCAAATCGGCGAGGAGTGGGGAAGCTTCGGAGGAATCGGGAAAATGGGTCACGCACGGATTCTAGCTGACGGAGCGCGATCGGGCAATTTGCGATTCTCGAGCGGCGCGCGGCCCGGCGGAGAAACTCTGATACAATCTGGCGATTCATGCGTGACCTCCGCGGAAAATGAACCGACTCAAACTGCCACACTGGCTTGCGAAATTCGTCGCTGGGATGGGCGGCTGCGGACTATTTGCCGTGGCCTTCCTCGATTCATCGGTTCTTTCGTTTCCGTTTGTGACTGACGCCCTGATGATCGAACTCTCGCTTGAGAATCCAGCGCGCATGCCTTACTACGCTGCGATGGCCGCTCTAGGCTCTCTCGTCGGCTCCATCTGGCTCTATCTGCTGGCGAAGAAAGGCGGCGAGGAATTTTTTGAGCGGCGCGCCGGGGCGCAAGCCTTGAAAGTAAAGGAATGGACCCAGAAACATGCCTTCCTGACCGTTTTTATTCCTTCCATTCTGCCGCCTCCGTTTCCATTCAAGGTGTTCATTCTGGCCGAAGGGGTTTTTCAGGTGCCGCTTAAGACGTTCGTGCTCGGTCTATTGCTGGGCCGCTGGCCGCGCTATCTTGCCGAAGGAATTCTGGCCGCGCGCTATGGCGAGGGGGTTCTGCGCTTTCTGATGACCCACGGCAGCATGTCCGTGGTCTCCATTGTGATCACGATCGTCGCGGTCTATGCCGCGAGCCGGTGGTTTTCCACCCATTGTCAGGCGACGAAGTAATCGAGACGAATTACGGATTCGCGGAGGATGCGAAGCGAATCTCCTGGCGCACCGCGCGAAGGCTCGAGTCAAAATCCACACGGACGATCATATTTTCGGGGCTGGTATCGCTCGCAGGGAAGCGCAGGTCTCGCAACTCGAAGCGGTAGCCGTCCTCGATCTGGGTCACGCTGGCGAGCGGAAAACGCGCGTAGCGGAGAAATCGCCGCGCCGCCGCTGTTTGTTGGCCGGCTTCGAGCGCGGGTGAATCCACCGGCTTGTAGTGCGTGAGGCTATCGTCGGGATCAAAATCCGCGCTTTGCCTTAAGGGAACGTCAACTTCCTCGATAGTGTCGTCGGTCGAGACCACGCCGCGCCAGTCCCAGGGCGAGAGCGTTGTGGGAAACGCGCCCGCGGCAAACGGCTCGCGGCCATGATATTCACCGGAAAGGAGCAGGCCCATCGCGCGGCCGTGCAGATTCGCGCGCGCGCCCAAGTACGCGGCCAGCAGCAGAAGCGTGACAATCGCCGCGCCGCGCCCCACGGGGGCCTTTTTTCGGTCGCCAATCTCCTCGTTGATCAGCCGGAACAGATGCGGCAGCAAGAGCCCGGCAATGAGAATCGCCAGAATCCACGGATCGAACCAGGGCGCGATGTCCCAGCAGAACCAGCCCGCGCTGAACGGCCAGAGCAATTGCACGCCGCTGATATTCGTAAGATCGATCGCCAGATGCAAAGCGGCCCCGGCGCAGCATGCCGCGAGCGCTGCCGGGAATCCGAGCGGGGCAAGGGAAACATCTCGCGGGCGCTTTCGATCGAGCCAGCAAAACGCGCCGGCGACCGCACAGGCCATGACCGCGGCGCCCAGAATCGAATGAAGCGCCGTGCGGTGGAATCGCAGGAAGGCGGCCGCACCGCCGAAATAGCTGGCGTAATCGAGATCGGGTGAGATCCCGCACACAACGATCATGGCCGTCCCGAATCGCGGGAGCCGCTTCCCGGCGGCGCGCGCCAGGGCCAGCGACGTCAATGCATGTGTGGCGGGTTCCATGCTCGCGTCCTCGGCCGGAAATGCAGGCCTCGGAGATGAAAGCTTTCGAAAATTATGACGCCGGCTCCGGCGGAGCGGGAGTAACGAGCGAGAGCGCGTCGGGGAGCAGGCGGAATGTTACCGGCAAGGGGCCGATCGGCTCGCCATCCACCTGCGCGTATATCGGCTCCGTTCCCGTAGCTTCGCAAATAGCTTCCGTTGTTTTCCAGGCGTCGATTCCCCGCACGCTGCGAAGTTTTCCGAGCCACAGGGCCGGCAGGCATTCCATGTAGCCGAATCGTCCGCGCTTGGCGTTCGTCAGCATTTCAAACGCGTCCTCGAACAGGCTCGCGCCGGTGGTAATTTTGAATGGCCCGCCGTAATGCGCCGTCCTTCCGACCACAATCATGGTGGCGCGCCGCTCCTGCCTCTCGGAGCGGATACTCAGCTCGGGAAATTTGTAGTACACGAGCTGGCGAAGCCCCTCAATCCAATAGGCCACGATGCCCGCATTCTTTTTAATCTCTTCATTCACGCTGTTGACGATGGCCCCATCGGGGCCGGCCCCCGCCACCAGCAGAAAGTAGCGGCCTTCCGGGGGAATCGCACCGGCGCTATTTCCGTCGCCGGCCAGAGCGATGCCCACGGCGATGCGCCGCACGATTCCCGTGGGGATCATGCGCGCGGCCTTGGGGATGTCCCAGGGAATTTCCAGTTCCTTGGCAAGTATGTTGGCGGTTCCCGCAGGCAGCAGCGCCATGGGGACGCGGCTTCCGGCAAGCCCGTTGACGATTTCGTTGATCGTGCCGTCGCCGCCGCACGCGATCACCATCCCGCGCCGCTGCTCGACGGCCAGCCGCGCGATGTGGGTCGCCGAGCCGGCGCCCGTGGTGGGCGCGAGTTCCGTCGCAATTCCCGCGTCCCGCAAGAAGCGCGCGGCCTGCTCGACTTCGCCGAAGCGGCGGTGCCGCTTGCGCCCGCTCATTAGGTTGTAGATCAGCAGCGCGTCGTGGATATCTTGTGGCATTCGATTGTCCCGAGGATTCCGGGCAAGCGCGCATTGTATAATACCGGCGAGTCGAGTCCGCTGGTTCATTGAGGCTCGCATGCCCGAAACGAAAATGGCGAAATCACGCGACGCAGCCACGGAAATCCAGCGCCTGCGCGAAGAAATTCGCCGCCACGAATACCTCTACTACGTGGCGGACGACCCCGAAATCTCCGACGCCGAATATGACCGCCTGATGGTCCGCCTGCAGCAGCTCGAAGACGCCCATCCCGAGCTGCGCACTCCCGATTCCCCCACGCAGCGCGTGGGCGGTGCTCCGCGCGAAGGCTTTCAACAAGTTCGCCACCGCGTTTCCATGGTCAGCCTGGACAATGCCTTCTCGGTCGAGGCGCTTGAGGATTTCGACCGCCGCGCCCGCGAACTCACGGGGCGCGCGCAGCTCGATTACGTCGCCGAGCACAAATTCGATGGGCTCAGCCTCTCTCTTTTGTACGAGAAGGGAACGCTGGTTCGCGGAGTAACGCGCGGCGACGGCACAACGGGCGAGGACGTCACGCCCAACGTCAAGACCATCCGCTCGATTCCATTGACTCTGGACGCGGGAGCGCTGAAGAAAGCCGGCCTCGCCGGAAATTTCGAAGTGCGCGGGGAAGTGATTATGACGCGCAAGGCATTCGAGGAATTGAACGAGCAGCAGGAAGCGCAGGGCGGAAAACGGTTTGCCAATCCGCGCAACGCCGCCGCGGGTGCTGTGCGCATGCTCGACCCGAAGATCACGGCGTCACGCCAGCTCGATTTTTTCGCCTATTATTTGCTGGCGGACGCGCGCGTGCCCCGGAAGCGCCACTCCGAAGTTCTCGCCGCGCTCGCTGCGCTCCATTTCAAGGCCAGCGAAGATTGGGACCTGTGCCACGGAATTGCGGCGGTCGAGAAATATGTCGCCCGCTGGGAATCGAAGCGCGAAAAGCTGCCGTACGAAATTGATGGCATCGTTGTGAAGGTGGACGAAATATCTTTGCAAAACGAGCTGGGTTTCACGGCCAAGGCGCCGCGCTGGGCGATTGCATACAAATATCCCGCGCATCAGGAGACTACGGTAGTGAATGAAATCGGCGTGAATGTGGGCCGCACGGGCGTGCTCACGCCGGTGGCCTTCCTCGAGCCGGTGCAAATCGGCGGAGTCACCGTGAGCCGCTCGACGCTGCATAACATGGACGAAATCGAGCGGCTGGGAGTGCACGCCGGCGATGCGGTGCTGGTTGAGCGCGCGGGCGAGGTGATTCCGCACGTCTTGAAAGTGGTGAAACACGGGACCGAAGAAAAACCCTTCCGCATGCCGGAGAAATGCCCGGAATGCGGCACGCGCATTCACAAGGCCGAAGACGAAGTCGCTTACCGGTGCGTGAATGTGTCCTGTCCGGCGCGGCGCAGGGAATCGCTGCTGCATTTTGCCGGTCGCCACGCGATGAACATTGACGGGCTGGGCGACAAGATTGTTGACCAGCTTGTGGACAAGGGACTGGTGAAGGATTTCGGCGATCTATACCATTTGAAGCTCGCGACGCTCGCCGATCTCGAACGCATGGCGGAAAAATCGGCGCAGAATCTTTTGGATGAAATCGAGGCCAGCAAAAAGAACAGTCTCGCGCGCCTCATCTTCGCCCTCGGAATTCGTTTCGTCGGCGAGCGAACGGCGCAATTGCTCGCGGCGCACTTCGGCTCCATGGACAAGCTCGCCGAGGCCGGCGAAGAGGAATTGACGGGAATCACCGAGGTCGGCCCGAAAGTGGCCGAGGGCATTCTCGAATTTTTCTCCGAAGCGGCTAACCGGAAGCTGATCGAGCGCCTGCGCGCCGCGGGCGTGAACATGAAGGAAGAGCGCACCGCGCCCAAGAGCGCGAAATTCGCCGGGATGACCTTCGTGTTCACGGGCACCCTGGCGAAACGCTCGCGCGAGGAATCCGAAGCGCTCGTCGCCGCGCACGGCGGCAAGGCCGGCTCATCGGTGAGCAAGAAGACTAGCTACGTGGTGGTCGGCGCCGACCCCGGCTCGAAATTCGAGAAGGCCAAAGAGCTGAAGGTTCCCATCCTCGACGAGGCGCAATTTGAAAAACTAATTGCTGCGAAGTGATTCTCCTACGTTGGCGTCGAGCATTGTCAAAAACAGGAGTAGCGTTCATTGAACCAAACGGGACATAATCCGCGCAAAGATGGCATTCCCCGTCACCGCTAGACGATTTGGTGCGCTCATCCGGAGCATTCTTCCGGCCGATCCTTCCCATTGCCTTCTTCTTCTCGGAGCGACCTTCCTATTCATCTCCCACAGCCTTCGATGGGGGCCGCAAGCGAGTTCCTACCAACCTGGAACCATGGTGTGGGCGGGCATTGCGGTCCTGTTGTCGCTCCCCATTCTTGCGGTTGGAGCAATGGGCTATTACCTCTGCTTCCTTACTTGCAAAAGGCCCGCACGACGTCTATTTGACTCGGTCCTGCTTCCAAGCTTCGTATTCCTTGCAGTGTTTCTGATCACCGTGTTTTTCTGGTTCCGGGATAGTGTTCAGCCGGATAGTTCCACTCTTCCGTCGGTTGTCAATTCTCATCTCTGGAATCGGCATGGATTTTTGCACCTGGCAGGAAGCCTCGGTACAGGGTATCAGTTTGCAGTTGTTGGCTTCGTGCTTGCAGCGGTCTTTTTCGAGCTTCTCTCATGGGGCCGCACCACGCTTCCGGTCCGCTTGCCTGCCGTTCCCACAATTCCCTTTGTAGGCGCTTCATCTGAGGAGGAGCACCGCCGCACGATGCTTTTCGTCTGGATGATGATTGGTCTTGTCCCCCTCACTTGGCTTGCGGCGGGTGCGATGGGCGCCGTTGGGTTCTGGATATTCCATGGTTTCGCACGCCCGTATCAGACTTGGTTTTATTGGCTGGGCCTGCTTATGGACGCACTTGCACTCCTCGCTCTCGTTCTTTTCGCTCTCGGAAAAGCTGGCAGGAAAAAGATTCCAGCAATGTTTCGGCTTCCCTCCCCCAAGTATGTCGGACTTGCCGCCTTGATTCCTGCCGCGATTGCGAGCGCGTGGCCCGTGATTTGCTATTGCCAAGCCAGAGCTCTTTGGAATACCCCCGGATCGGGTGCATACTTTTCGCCTTCGCAAGCCAGCTTTTTCCGATTGCTGGATGCGACTGCGCTCTTGTATTTCGTTCCTGCCCTAGTCGAAGAGATCGCGTGGAGGGGTTACCTGCAACCTCGGTTCATTCGCCGATACGGAGTACTTCGCGGAATATTCCTCGTGGGGATAGTGTGGGGAGCGTTCCATTTTTCAGGGGATTTCCATCCAAGAATGACCGCTCAGGCTGTAATCATTCAGCTGGCCGCCCGGGTGATCGGGACTGTTGTGCTCAGCTACCCTCTGGCATGGCTAACAATTCGGTCGGAATCAATTCTGCCGGCTGCCGTCGCGCACGCGGTCTACAATATTTTCATCACTTACCAACCGTTCCCGAACGAGAACCCGCGTTGGCTGACCTTTTTCTTGTGGGGCGCCGTCGGCTACCTGCTTTTTCGGTTCTTTCCACCTTCCGCGATGGATGCATGCCATAAATCCGATATAGAACCGGCGGCCGAAGTCATGCCTTCGGGAGTATAATGAAGGCAGCGGATGAGCCGGGTGATCGCCGGTTCGCGGCTCGCAAGAGCTGTGGACGGGAGGAAAGTCCGGACTCCAGCCGTGGTGAGCTCGCAAGAGTCGGCCACGGCAGGGCAACGCGCCTGGTAACGCCAGGGGGCCGATCTTTGGGGTGAGCGAAAGCTTGCCTCTGAGAACCCGGCTACGGAAAGTGCCACAGAAAATAGACCGCCGGTGATGCTTGCACCTCGGCGGCAGGTTTTCGGCAAAACCGAGGACCCGCCTCTTTCGGTCGAGCGCATTTGGCAAGGGTGAAAAGGTGGGGTAAGAGCCCACCGCCCGGGTGGCGACATCCGGGGCACGGAAAACCCCGCGTGGAGCAAGGCCAAATAGGAGGGGAGGGCTGGCCCAGCCCGTATGCGTTCTGCTGGAAACGGCAAGGCGCTGCGACCCTCGGGTAGGCTGCTTGAGTCCCGGAGCGATCCGGGACCTAGAGGAATGGTCGCCGCGTTGCGCGCGTTCGCATCTGACGCAAGTCAGCCTGCGGCTCGCGCGGCGCACAGAATCCGGCTTACAGGCTCATCCGCCATTTTTTTTGTATTGTATGGCTTGAATTCGCGCTTTAAACCATCCATCCCGCAGGGGCGGCCTTCGCGCCGAACGTAGTACCAGATACTCTTTCTTTACATCCAGCAAGGGACGCGTAGCTCGCCCGTCGCTTCTTGTCTATTGTAGGTAGACGGACATGGCCCAGCCAATCAAACCGGACGCTGCCATCCCTTCGGAAGCCGATAATCCCGCGGCCAAGGACCGCTACGACACTATCCTTCTCGGCGATGCGCCTAGCGCCTCGGTGTCTGCGGCGGAGCCCAGCGCGGAGCCTGCAGGTCCGGCCGCCGTCACGCCACCCATCGGCGTGCCTAACGAGGGGATCGAACTAAGCTCGGCAGTCCTCGTGGCGCTGCGACACCGTTACGACGTTCTTGGCGCAGCGGGGCACGGAAGTATGGGCGACGTCTACAAGGCGCGCGACCGCGAGACCGGTGAGACCGTCGCGTTGAAAATCCTCAAGCCCGAAATCGCCTCGGACCAAGCCATGATGGACCGGTTCAAGAACGAGCTGCTCTTCGCGCGCAAGATTACGCACAAGAATGTTTGCCGCGTCCACGAATTCAACCGCATCGGCGGAGTCGCCTACACCTCCATGGAATTTGTCGAAGGAGATAGCCTGCGCTCGGTGATAAATCGGTTCGGCGGCCTGCCCTTGCGCAAGGGCGTGGACGTGGCCCTGCAAATCTGCTCCGGCCTGAAGGAAGCGCACGCGCAGGGAATCGTGCACCGCGACCTCAAGCCCGAAAACGTGATGATGGATACGCAGGGCAACGTGAAAATCATGGACTTCGGCATCGCGCGCTCCATGGAAGCCGTCACGCGGCTCACAGGCTCGATGGTGGGCACTCCCGCCTATATGGCTCCCGAGCAAGTGGCGGGCAAGCCCGTGGACTACCGCACGGACATCTACTCGCTGGGATTGATTCTCTATGAGGTATTCACCGGGGCGCAGGCCTTTCAAGCCGATAACTCCGTGGCTGTCGCGCTGAAGCAGATGCGCGAATCGCCGGCGCCGCCGCGTGAGATCGAGCCGGCGATTCCGCTTCCACTCGAGCGCACGATTTTGAAATGCCTCGAAAAGGAGCCGACGAGGCGGTATCAATCCATCCCCGAGCTTGAAAAGGACCTGCGTTTCCGCGCGGCGCCGAAAATCGGTGCGTCATCCCGCAGCGCGCCTGCGGCGCAATCCATTCTCGATACGAATCTCCAGACGCAGGCGAGCGCCACTCGCCCCGCGCCCACGTTTGGTTCGCTGCCTTCCTTCGGCACAATGGGTGCGCGGCCGGAACCCAAGGGCAGTTCTCTCGCCCCGTGGGTTCTGATGGTATTGCTCATCGTCCTTGCTGTGGCGGGAGGGTTGCATGGCAAGGCCATCTGGGCCTACGCCGAAAGCCATCTGTCCCCATCTTTGCTGAATTCGCTCGCGCAGAAGGTGCATCTGCCGCCTGTGGCCGTCGAAGTGCCGTCCGCAGCGCCCACTGCCCCTGTAGCCGCGCCCGCTGCCGCAACCGGCGCCGCGGCTTCAGACGACCAGAGCGCGCCGCCTTCCGCACCTGCATCATCCCAGGCAACTGCTCAGCCCGCGCCTTCGACGCCCTCCTCAACGAACACAGCTTCCGCGCAAGCAAAAAAGAAACCTGAACCAGCTACGTCCGCTACCAAACCCGAGCAGCAGCCTGCCGACGACGCGCTTCCGCAAACCGCGGCCGCCGGCGCGGGTGACGCAGCCGCCGCATATCTTTGGGTTGGCCGCTACGAACGCGAAGATCGCGCGCAAGAAGCCGCCAAGAAGATCGAGGAGTTGGGCCTGCCCGTGTCCGTGATCCCGCGGTACAACAATGCGGGCGAAGAGTTCTATGTGGTCCTTTCGGGACCTTTCGACGGAAAGAGAGTATCGAGCGTGGCGGATTGGCTTGTAACGCAAGGCTTCCCCGGAGTCCATCCCATTCGCAGTCCCCTGGCAAATCAAAAGTCCAGCCCATGATCAAATTCGGAGCGCGAACCGATACAGGGCGGGTTCGGGAAAATAACGAGGATTGTTACGGCGCGGTGCCGGAGATCGGCCTGTTCGTTCTCTCCGACGGGATGGGCGGAATGGCGTCCGGCGAAATCGCGAGCCGCCTGGCCGTGGAAACCATCCTGGCGCACTGCCGAGAAGCGCAGGCCAATCCATCGCTGCCCCTGGTGGGAGAGCGCATCGAGGGAATCAGCGATGCCTCGAATCGTCTGGCAAGCGCCATTCGATTGGCGAATCAGGTGATTTTCCAGGCGGCACAGAAGAACCCCCTGCAGCAAGGTATGGGCGCAACCGTGGTTGCCATCCGCTTCACGGACCAGCGCCTCAGTGTTGCACATGCCGGTGACAGCCGCGCCTATCGTCTACGCGCAGGCGCGCTCCAGCAGCTCACTGAGGATCATTCCTTCATTGCGGAGTCGGTGCGGCGTGGATTCATGACTCAGGCGGAGGCGGGCGCGAGCAAATTGCAGAATGTTCTTTTGCGCGCCCTGGGCGTTGACTCGGAACTGGAAGCGGAGGTCGCCGAGGATGTAGTGATGGAAGGCGACACATTTTTGCTTTGTTCCGATGGACTCACCCACGAGCTATCGGATTCACAGATCAGCGCCGTCCTTCAGCATGCCCATGATCCCCGGAAGGCCGCCGGCAGTTTGGTGGATATGGCGAATCGCGCGGGGGGCGGAGACAACATTACGGTCGTGGTGGTGCGCGAGGTGGCGAAGCCTTCCGGGGCGCTGGCATGGGCCGGGCGATTGATCGGGCGGTCGTGAACTTATGCTGCACCGGGCACGCGGACCGCGCAGCGGATTTTGAATTTTGGAATGTGTTCTTGGGAGGGTGCTCGTATGCGGAAGCTGGTGCTGAAATTCGGCGACACCGTGTTACAGGAAGTTCCGGCGGGACCGAAGGAAGTGAGCATTGGCCGCTCTCCGAACAATGGATTGGTGATTGATAATCCAGCGGTCTCGCACTATCACGCCCGCGTGTTCCATGAGGACGGGCGCATGATGATCGAGGATTCTGGAAGCATGAACGGCACTTTCGTCAACGGCCAGCGCGTGAAGATTGTGACGCTCGCGACGGGAGATTCCATCGCGATTGGGAAGCACACGATTCTGGTCCAGGAAGTGCTCGATCAAGTGTCTCCCTCACAGGAGGCGGAGCCGAAACCCGCCGCGCCTAAAATCAACGAAACCGTCATGCTGGATACCAAGGAGCGGCGCGCATTTCTCGAAAAGGTCGCGGCCGTGGGCGAAGCCTCGCAGGTGGCTCCGGAACGGCTGAAAGTGGCCACGCTCGTCGTGCACAAGGGAAAGACGGACCGCAACGAATACGCCCTCACCGACAAGCTCACGGTGATCGGAAAATCGGCGATGGCCACGGTGAAGCTCAAGGGCTGGTTTGCGCCCAAAGCCGCCGCGCAGATCAACCGCCGGGAGGACCATTCCTATTATATCGGCGCGGCCGATAGAGTTCCGAGCGTCAATGGAGAGCCCATTGCCCGCCCGGTGAAGCTGTCCTCGCGCGACATCATCGCTGTTGCGGGTGTCGAGCTCGAATTTCTTTACCGCGACTGATGGAGAGAGACACCTGTTTCTTGCGCCCGCTCCCCATGCCTCTTCATCTTGACCTCCATTCCCGATTTGAATCTGACAAATTAAGTTCATGATGCCCTTGGGAGCCTTTATTCATGCGGTTCTAGCATCTCTGAGGCGCTTTGGAGGCGAGCCGTTGGCTGAAACAGATTTCGGTGCTGAGCGACACTGGAGAAGGAGAAGTCTTTGAGGAATGGGTGGGAGAAGCGTCAGTTTGTGGCTCTAAGATTGTGCCGCAGCCGTGAGAAAGGCTGCGCAGTCCAAAACCAAGCTGGAGTATTGGGGAAGCGTTGCATGCTGACGGGTCGGGTGTAACGTTAACGGTGGGTCCGGAAGCCGAAAATGGAAATTCCAGTTAAAACGGAAATTCCAGTTGAGAGGGAGCAATGAGGCAATCCGTGTTCCTGGCAACCGCGACTTTGGTGTGCGCGCTGGGCGTGAACGCGCAACAACGTAACATCGACACACAGAAATCCACGTTGACGATCCATGTCGGCAAGACGGGCGTATTCTCAGGACTGGGGCACGAGCATGTCGTGAGCGCGCCGAAGTGCAGAAGACGATGCTGGGGCCGGAAGTGCTCGATAGCCGCGCCGAATGCCATCACCGGCCGCGGCACCGCTTCTCCGGCTTCCAACGCTCCCTTCATCCTGGATGCCACAAACCCGGACGCGACCTACAACCTCGTCTACTACGTGCTTGACGCCAATACGGCGCTCTTATTCGATCAAGACAAGGGTTTCCAACTGACCGGCATCCTCGCCAGACAATTTTGACGCCCTGTCTCGCGATCCGCCGGATGATCTCCGCCGCTTATCTTGTCAGCCAGCATTCGCGTGGGATAGAGTAGCCGCGTTCTCTTCTCGGGGACGTCTAAAAGATGCCGACTCACCGGCGGGAAAAACTCAAAGTGCTGATCCGCCGCGCGGCCATCGAAAAGCGCGTCCGGGAAACGGCCCGCCGCATCACGCGGGACTACAAGGGCCAGCGCGTGCATCTGATAGGCGTGCTCAAAGGTGCGTGCATCTTTCTCTCCGATCTTGTCCGCGAAATCAATCTCGAGACCTCGATCGATTTTATCGCCGTATCGAGCTACGGCCGGGGCACGGAATCCTCCGGCCAGGTGCGCGTCCTGAAGGACCTCGATAGCAGCATCGCCGGCCTCAACGTGATCCTCGTGGAAGACATTCTCGATACCGGGCTGACGCTCAGCTATCTCCTGCGCATTCTCCAGCAGCGCAAGCCGAAGACCCTTCGCGTCGCCGCCTTGCTGGACAAGCCTTCGCGCCGTTTGAAGGCCGTGAAGGGCGACTACATCGGGTTTACGATTCCGAACGAATTCGTCGTGGGCTACGGACTGGATTATGCTGAGCGGTACCGCAACCTGAAAGACGTCTGCGTCCTCAGCACTTCTCCTCGCTAGCACCGTCCGGATGCGCTCCGCTTGCGCACTCCCGCTCCCAAATGTGCGCGAAGCCATGTGCTAACATGGGTGGTTCGATGCCGCAGCCGTGACCACAACCACCCGAAAATCCGCAGTATTGAAGGCCGGCTCTCCCGCGGCCGGTATCGCCCGCCTGATTGATCACACGCTCCTGAAGCCTGATGCCACGCAGGAGGAAATTCGCACGCTGTGCGAGGAAGCGCTGCGCTACGGCTTCGCCTCGGTATGCGTTAATCCATGGAACGTTCCGCAAGCGGCGGAGCTTCTGCGAGGTAGCGGCGTGGGCGTCACGACGGTCGTCGGCTTTCCGCTGGGAGCCACGTTTCCGCAAGTGAAACTTTTCGAGGCGGAAGAAGCCATCAAAGCCGGGGCCGCGGAAATAGATATGGTCATCAACATCGGAGCGCTGAAATCCGGCCAAATCGAAGCCGCAGAAGCCGATATTCGCGGTGTCGCCGATGCATGCCATCGCCGCGGAGCAATCTGCAAGGTGATCCTCGAAACCGCGCTGCTTACATCCGAAGAAAAGGCGCGCGGCGCGCTCGCGGCCAAATCCGCCGGCGCTGATTTCGTCAAAACGTCGACGGGCTTCGGCCCTGCCGGCGCCACGCCGGAGGATGTCCGGCTAATCCGCGCCACGGTCGGCCCGGAAATGGGTATCAAAGCCGCCGGCGGCGTGCGCACGCTCGGCGATTTGCGGAAAATGGTCGAAGCCGGCGCGACCCGCATCGGGTCGAGCGCCGGCGTGAAAATCGTTGAGGAAGCGCTCGGCTCCCCGCCATCCGGCGCGGCAGGCCCGCCGGCGCCCGGCGTAAATTACTGACAGGGAATCGGTTCCATTTCTTTCACTTCTTCTCGTCTAGCCGCCATTCCGCGCCTGTTATAATGTTCTCTTCACATTCGCGCGGGCGGGGTTTTAGCTTCCAAATGCATGATCAGGGAAAGGCCTGCCCCCGCAGTCAAGGTAACTCATAGAATTCCCATGGACTCGGCGGAACTCAATTCGGCGCTGGAAATCCCCGTAGAGACGCTGGCCATCCTCACGGAGATCAGCCAGGAGATTAACGCCTCGCTGAATCTGGACGAAGTGCTGCCCAGCGCGGCTGCCCAGATCAAGCGGCTGGTGGATTACGAGATTTTCGCCATCCTGCTGCTCGACGAGAACACCCAAAAGCTCTATTTCCGGTTCGCCATCGGCCATCGCCCCGAGGTGGTGGAGCACTGGCGGGTTCCGCTGGGCGACGGCATCATCGGCGCCGCGGCCGCCACGGGACAGGCCATTCGCGTGGGCGATGTTTCGAAAGACCCGCGCTATATGAGCGCCGTGGACGCCGTGCGCTCCGAGATGGCCGTGCCGCTCGTCGTGCGCGGGCGCGTGATCGGCGTCATGGACATCGAAAGCCGCGAAGCCGATTACTTCACCACAGCCCAGCAGAATATTCTCACCGTGGTCGCCAGCCGCGTGGGCACGGCCATCGAAAACGCGCGCCTCTACGAAAATGCCCAGAAGCAGGCCGAAACGCTGCTCCTACTCAACGAAATCGGGCGCGAAGCGAACTCCACGCTGCGCCTCGAGGAGGTCTTGCGCCGCGCCGTCGAGCTGACCAAGCGCCTGATTGATTACCAAATTTTCAGCATCCTGCTCTACGACGAGGATTCGAGCGAGTTTCATTCCCGCGTCACCGTGAAGTTCGGCCAGCGTGTGCAGGAAAAGTATGCCGTGGCGGCGCACGAAGGCATCATCGGCGCGGCGGCGTCTTTGCGGCGGCCCATCGTGGTCCCAGACGTCACCGCCGATCCGCGCTACCGCATGATCAATCCCGAGACGCGCTCGGAACTTGCCGTGCCCATGATTTCGAAGAACCGCGTCGTCGGCGTGATGGACCTGGAAAGCCCACAGCTCAATTATTTCACGCCGGACCACGTCCAAGTGCTCTCCATCCTGGCGGCGCATCTGGCCGTCTCCATCGAGAACGCGCGCCTCTACGAGCGCGTGAGGAGCGATGAAAGCCGCATGGAGAGCGACCTGAACGCCGCGCGCCGCATTCAGGGCGCGCTCCTGCCCCGGCTGCCCGGACCGGAATTCGGCCTGGAGATTGCCGCACGCGTGGTCCCCTCGCGTGTGCTCAGCGGCGATATCTACGACTTTCTCCGCTACGGCCCTCAGGACCTGGGCATCGCTCTGGGAGACGTGAGCGGGAAGGGAAGCGCGGCCGCGCTCTATGGCGCGGTGGCCGTGGGGACGCTGCGCAGCCTCGGCTCGCAGAAGCCGCGGCCTGCAAGCATGCTGCGCGCCATCAATGGATTTCTGGGCGAACGCATTATCGAAGGCCGCTTCATGACTCTCTGCTTCGCCACCTGGAGCCGCCGGCGCCACCGCCTGCGTGTCGCCAATGCCGGACAGGAGCAGCCGCTCCTTTACCACGGGGGAAGCTGCGAGAAGATGCGTCTCGTCGGTTTTCCCTTGGGCATGTTCGAGGAGGCCACCTACGACGAGCGCAGCTTTATCCTGGACGTGGGCGACATCGTCGTATTTCATTCCGATGGCATCGGCGACGCCCAGAACGCCGATGGAAAATTCTTCGGCCACCCGGCGATTGCCAAAATCATCACCGATTTTGCCCAGCTCTCCGCGGACGGCCTCGCCGACCGCATCCTCGAAGAGACTGACCGCTTCTCCGGCGGCGTGCATCCGGCCGACGACCGCACCCTCGTCGTCCTCAAAGTCCAGGCATAAGCCTTTGACGTTGCCCTTGTAGGGCCGCGCACCTCACCGTTCTCCCCAGCGCAGCTTATTCCGCAGCACTTCAAAATAGGTCTTCTCGGGCGGGCGGATAAGCGCGACGCGGTTGGCGGATTTCGTGACAGCCACGCGGTCGTCGGGTTCGAGCTGAATTCCGGTTTGTCCGTCGAGCGTGAGATGGGCGGCCTCGCCGGCCACGGCGACGACAATTTCCACGCGCGCTGTATCGGGAACGGCGAGCGGACGATTCGTGAGCATGTGCGGACAGATTGGCGTGATGAGCAGCGCATCCACCTCGGGGTGGACGATGGGTCCGCCCGCGGACAGCGAATACGCCGTCGACCCCGTTGGCGTTGCGATGATCAGGCCATCGGCGCGATAGCGGCCCACGTGGGCGCGGTCCACGAACACGTCGAACTCGAGCATACGAGCGCGCGCGGCCTTGTTCACCACGGCGTCGTTGAGCGCGGTCTGGCGCTCGATCGCGCTTCCGTTGCGCCAAACCTCCGCTTCGAGCATCATGCGTTCGCTCAAGCGGTGCTGGCCGGCGAGAACATGCTCGAGCGCGGGATACATCTCCTCGCGCGTCACGCTGGTCAGAAATCCCAGGCCGCCCAGATTGACGGGAAGAATCGGCACCTTGTGGCCGCCCAGCGCGCGCACGGCCGAAAGCAGCGTCCCGTCTCCGCCCAGAACAATCAGAAGATCAATCTTGCCGGCGAGGGCTTGGCGCGGCACGCCGGCCCCCGGCTGGCCAATGCAGTCCTGGGTCTCCGTGTCCGTGAAGACGGCGATATTGCGCGCGCGCAGCCATTCCATCAGCGGCGGGACAATCGAGCACACCACGTCTTTTATGGGTTTCGAGACGATGCCGACGGAGCGGATCATTTGCTTGAAGGGGATATTCTATTCTACTCGTGGCGCCCGCGCGTGCAGAAAAAACTCCTGGTTGCCTCCGGCGCCCGGCAGCCGGCTTGGCCTCATGCCCGCGATTTCAAGGCCTGCCTGCGCCGCCGCGGCAATAACCCGTTCGACGGCCTTTTGATGCAGCTGCGGGTCCCGCACGATCCCGCCCTTGCCCACTTCGCGCTTTTCCAGCTCGAATTGCGGCTTGATGAGCATCAAAAAATCGGCGCCGGGAGCCGCGACGGAAAGAATCGCCGGAAGAATCTTGGTGAGCGAAATGAACGACACATCCGCCGTAATCAAATCCACGGCCTCGCCAACGTCCTCGGGCCGCAGATACCGCGCATTGCGCTCAATGGTCACAACGCGTTCATCCCGCCGCAGCTTCCAATCGAGCTGGGCGATGGTCACGTCCAATGCATACACCTTGCGCGCGCCGTGCTCGAGCAGGCAGTCCGTGAACCCTCCCGTGGAGCTGCCGATATCGAGGCAAATTTTCCCCTGCGGCGCGACGTCAAAATCCTCGAGCGCGCCTTCGAGCTTCAGCCCTCCCCGGCTGGCATAGCGGAGGGCTTCGCCGGTGATTTCGATGCGCGCATCCACGGGTATTTGGCTGCCCGGCTTTTCGGCCCGCGCGCCGTTCACGCTCACATGTCCAGTCAGGAGCAACGCCTGCGCGCGCTCGCGCGACGGCGCCAGGCCGCGCTCGACAAGAAGCACATCGAGACGCGATTTTCCGGGCTTGGAGGTTTTCTTCGGCGCGCTCACTCCCACCACGCTTATATCCACTGAATTTACGATCGCCGCGCGACAAGAAATTCGGCGAGCTGGCGCAGCCGGGCGCCCCGCTGGCCATAGGAACTGAGTTCAGCGAGCGCCTTCGCTTCCAAATCGGCGGCGATGGCGCGTGATTCTTCGAGACCGTATAGGGCCGGGTAGGTTGCCTTCTGCTGCGCCTGATCCTTGCCGGCTGTTTTCCCGAGCGCCGCGGAGGATTCCTCCACGTCGAGAATATCGTCCACCACTTGAAATGCCCAGCCGCTGTTTTCGCCGAAACGGCGCAGCCGCTCCGTATCCTCGTGGGCTGCCCCGCCCGCGATGGCGCCCGCGACGATCGAAGCGCGGATCAGCGCCGCCGTCTTCGACCGGTGGATGTATTCGAGCTCGTCCGCGTCGGCTGGCTTGCGCTCAGCTTCGAGGTCAGCTACCTGTCCGCCGACCATTCCGCCCACCGTCCCAGCGGCGGTGGCAATCTCGGATATTACGCGCACCCGGCGCGCCGGCTCGATGGGCGCGGCGGCAAGGGTCTGGAAGGCGAGCGTCAGCAGCGCGTCGCCCGCCAGAATCGCGAGCGCTTCTCCGAAGGCCTTATGGCAGGTGGGCTTGCCGCGGCGGAGATCGTCGTTATCGAGCGCGGGCAGATCATCGTGAATCAGGGAATAGGTGTGAATGAATTCCAGCGCGCAGCCGGCGTGAACGGCGCCCTCCACATTTTCCGCGAACATGCGCGCCGCCTCGAGGCACAGAATCGGACGGATCCTCTTGCCGCCCGCGAACACGCTGTAGCGCATGGCGCGGTGAATCGAGGCTGGTGGTGTCCCCTCCGGCGGGAGGAGTTTTTCAAGCGCCGCTTCGATGGCGGCGTGGTCAGCGTCGAAAAATTCGGGAGGTTTCATGCGCGGGGCAGGGCAGGCGCCAAATAGCGGGCGCGGAACCGGGGGAAACTAGGAGGATTCATCTTCGGGCTCGAACGGCTCCGCGACGATCTTGCCGTCCGCCTTCTTCAGGAGAATTTCCACGCGGGCTTCCGCTTCCTCGAGCTGCTTCTGGCATTCGCGCGAAAGTTTTACACCCTCTTCGAACAGCTTCATCGCTTCGTCGAGCGCCAGATCCGCGTTTTCCAGGCGCTTCACCACTTCCTCGAGCCGCGCGAGCGATTTTTCGAAGTCGCCCTTGCGCTGCGGTTCCGGAGCTTTGTTCGCCGCTGGATTCATTTCATTTTCACCCGCGCCCTGCCATTCCCATCTCGAAAGCCGCCGGCCCGCCCGTTAATCAATGGACGCAGCATTCTAACTCACGCCGGAGAGCATCAGCAATTATTTGCTCGAACGGTAGAGAATCACGCGCACTTTTTCGAGCGTCACCAGGCCGCCGCCGATCATTTCATCGAGCTGCGGCAGGATTTGCTCGATCCGCTCGGTAAATTCCACCACCTCGACCACGATAGGCAGGTCCTGCGACAGGCGCAGGATTTTATCCGTGTGAAAGATGCTGGCGCCGCCGTATCCGCCCACGCCGCGCAGCACCGTGGCTCCGCTGAATTTCTCGCGCCGCAGCATCTCCACGATGGCCTCGTAGAGCGGCTTGCCGTGCCAGCGGTCGGATTCCCCGATGTGGATGCGCATCAGCGTGCGCTCGCCTTCGAATCGCTCGTGCTTTGTCGCAGGTTCCATGGCGTCTCTCCTGTGCCGCTAAATCCGGTCCGCCAATTTGATTCCGAAAAACACAGCCATTAGCCCGCCGACCACGCTCGCGAACACATAGATGCCCGCGCGCCTCCATTCGCCGTCTTCGAGCATTCGCGTCGTCTCCCAACTGAACGTCGAGAAAGTGGTGAACGCGCCGAAAAATCCGGTGGTGATCCCGATGCGCCATTCAGGCGGAATGGCCACGTGCGCGAGCGCGTACTCCATGATCCCGCCCAGCAGAAAACAGCCCAGAAGATTCACCACCAGCGTGCCGCCCGGAAAAGTTGAGCCTGTCCGCTGCTGGATCAGCCCTTGCAGCCCGTAGCGCGCCAGCGTGCCCACGGCGCCAAACACAATCAATAAAGCGATGCGCACAATTTTCCTCTTTTCCGCTCGCCGCTGGCGCCAACAAAAAAACTCCTGGGCGCCGCGCGGCGGCCAGGAGTCATCAGTCCATTCGCGGACGGTTCAGGCGAACTCCATCGCCTTTATTTTGTCGCGCGCATTCTACCACGGAGTGCGCTTCCGCAATCCCTCCTTGACAGGCACGCCCGCGGCCCGCTATAGAATCTGCATGACCCAATCCATTTTGGTTTTCGATTTCGGTTCGAACGAGGACGCCGCACAGCAAGCCCGTCAGAAACTCGAAGGCTGGAAGCAGACCCTCCACCTCGGCGAAAAAATCCGCCTCAAATTCGATCGCAAAGGCTCCGTCGCCGACTCCGGCAAAGACGGCGGCTTGCCCTCCACTGAAGCAGCCTCAGGGGAAGGGGCCGCAAGGGAAGAGAAGTCCGCGGCGAAGAAAGCTCCCGCTAAAGCCGCGAAAGAGCCGGCTGGCGCCGGCATTCAGCTCCTCGTGCGCCTTGACTTTTCCGGCCACGAAAAGCTTTCACATAATCGCTGGCTCGCCCGCATCCCCTCCGAAGAGCCGTTCAAGTCCGCCAAAAGCGAAATCATTCACCATTCCGATCCCGCCTTTGCCTCGGTCACCGAGAGGTTCGATTCGCTCGGGTAATATCCCCTCGTAGTGACTAGTGATTAGTGATTCGTGACTCGTGAGCCGTGAACTGTGAAATTGGGCCGACTGCCTGCCTGCACCATCATAGGGCACATAAAAAGGCCCGGTTTTGTGTCGATTAGAAATGAAAGTTTCGTTGGTGCGAAAGGAGTTAGGCGCGTTTCTAATCGCCAGTGTGTCGATTAGAAATGCGATTGTGACGCGGTCCGGGTGATTGCAAATGAGGGACTTACGTTCGTGGCGTTTCGGGGCGGGAGTATCGGTTGAGGTCGGCGGGAGTGTTAATGTTATGAACATACGTTTCTATAGCATACTCTTAAGCAAAAGGCAAGAGGAGAAATTGCTTAGTCATGGTACGACGCGGCTTGTGCGAACGGCCGCTCTGCGCCGAAGCGCATCTTTCGCAAGGCCTTTAAGAGGTATGTCATGCTCCCGCCTGCGTCTAGTTGCTCCGCCGCTTATGGGACGAGGGCACTAACCATGGATCATGAAGAGGTTCGCCGCATAGGGAGGCAGGAGTTCTAACATTACTTACTCAGAGGGCCTCAAGGATCGGTGGTAATCTATCGGCTGAATCGGTTGCTTCCGCGTGATTTAGGCGAGTCAGCGCTTCTTCGTTGCGAATTCCCCCAGTCTTGAGTAGGAAACTATCTGTGGAATGTTCTGCAAGGCGAAGACTTTGCCGCCCGTGGCGACAAGTAGCTTTTTCATATCTTCTCGACGCTGCTTGAATCCACGTCCGGCGATGCACGCGATCACCTGATAGCGAGGCCCTTGTTGAGGCGTGCGGTCATGCATGCTAAGTGCGAAGAGGTGCTGCACGCGAGTGATCTTGTCCCTCGCGGTTCCATCATCTTCAGCGAGCTTAGCCTCAATGACGACCTGCGGATTGAATTCGTCTGGAACTATGAAGTCCGGTGCTTGATCGAAGCCTGGCACCCGTTCAGCCCTTTTTGTTTTCCGGAAGCTCACACCGTGCAGGTGCAAGATCTCTTCGATAGCTGTTTCAAGTATATCGCCGACGAGTTCGCTAACCGAATCGCGGTGGCCAGCGAAAGGCCTGCCGAGAAAACGCTCATAGAGCATCATAGAGTAGGGAACGCCAATCTCCGCAAGGGGGGCGATGCTCGCAACCCCTGAGATCGTATCGGCTTTCTCCAGACGGTGGATAAAGCCAATTTCTACAGGCTCAGGGCCTTCTGCAAGGAGCTTGCACGCGGTCGTAACGAGTGCACGGACGCGTTCTCCGGTGACCCCCTTTATTTGTAAAGGAGTGTCGGGGCGGAGCCGGATTTTACGGTCTATGGTCCGCGCAGCGCCTTGGCTTACCTCAACTTTCGTTCGGCCCGTCGCCGCATCTGCCCATTCGGAGGGGGTGAAACCCAGCATAGCTCGAAGTACGATTAGAGTGATTGGTTTGCTACGCGCCGCCTCTATGACACGATGGGGATTGAAATCGCGGAACCCACTGGTGTTGCGTTTGAGCGCCTCGTAGCCCTGGTCGAAGGCCATGTATTCCACAAATCCGGGGCCTTTTGGCATAGTCATGAAGCCGGATTGGAGTGCCGCGAAGACTTCCTCGACGTAACGATCGAGGTTTTCTTGGACTTCTTCAGATGAAGCCTCAAAAGGAAACGGCATGCTTTGCCCTTTCCGTCTCCTTCGTAGCGGGACTGAAGTTCTTTCGGTTAGGAGCGCAGACAGAATACGTCTCGGCGCGTTCTATCACGTCTGCGAGATTGCCGAATGTCGAGAGTTGTCGTGCGAAGCGTTTAAGTTTCTCCCCGACATGCTCAGCAGAGTTCCAGCTGGTTCTGAGCATCCACACTGCCATACGCGTCGCATGGCCGAAAACAATGCAGCGGATGTCTCCGCCTGTCGGCTTGACCCCCCCCGCGCGAAGTTGATCGAGTTCACTTGCAACGAGACGGAGAAGATCTGTAGGCGTGTCGAATAGCATTCTGCGTTTGGTTGCGCCCATGGATCGGCATACGAAAACAGTATCGATGATCGAAGAGCCCGTTCCGTGGATATGGATTGAGCCCCCCATTTCCGCAGGGCAAGGTATCGAGGCCGAGCATATCAGGCCTGCGTCCAAAATGGCGACACCCACGGCCTGATACGCTTCGAGTTTGTTGTGGTGATACGTGAAGGCTAGTGGTGCTCCGGGTTTCAGTGCCCGCGCCATAGTTCTGTATACCGACGAAAGACCCTCCGTGAAGTGTTCCAGACCGCGGCCCTGTGTTTCGTTGGCGGTAAGTTCCTCTTTGTCCCGTGTCGATTCTCGATCAAACCCCTCGGCCCTTTGGCCAACGAGGTGGCGAAGCCAAACATAACAGAAGTCCATGAGCTCGCCATATTGGACGTTGCCAAAATAAGGCGGGTCTGTGAACACCGCATCGAGACTCGCGGCCGGCAAGTCGAGCGCAGTGGAGCTAGCACAGCGGATGCTAATCTTCCTGGTGGGCCCGCCATTGCGGTGCTCCCCTATCCATTCTCCCTTTATGGGGACTCGGATGTTGGCGCGGCCATCATTACGGACTTCGAATGGGTCGTGGCAGTAGCGTTTGGCTCTGGCATACTTATCGATGATGTTGCTCCACCCGCCTGAGCCAACATTAATCTTGTTCGTATTAACAATACCGAGCATGTTGGACTCGCATTGAATAAGGCCGACCGGGAAACCGTGAACGGAAAAGACGTCCAGAGATTTCAATGCCATGCTGTCGTAGCGACACAGCATGTTCTGATAGCGGAGCAAGTCCGACAGATTGGTGGAGAGTGCGTGTCGGATTCGCTCGTCCTTGATCTCGGAGATGATCCGCGCGCTGAGTTCTAGACCGAGAAGCTGACGGGGATTGAAGAGGTCCCTATAGTGTTCGTAGCCCCATCGGTGAAGGCGGTTGGTTTCGTCGCCAGCGGGAATTTTCTGATCCGGCACAAAACGCGATGACAGAGAGCCCCATCGCTGCTGAGCCAGTCGGTACCGATCAATATCCTTCGCGTCGGGCCTTTTGAAAAAGCGGCCCTGGTGGCGAGGCTTCCTTGCTGGGTTGTAGTACTCGATAGCAATTAGGCGGTGGCGTGGCGGGCCATCTTTTGGACGTGGGTAAGCATTTAGGCAACCGCACCTCGGACATGCGCATGTGCCGGATTTGGCTGGACCCTCCAATGAGAGGCCAGCGCGACAGTTCTTGCATGAGCCCGGATGGCGAGTGTCTGCGACTTCATTAAGTTCGCCACAATTCCCGCACAGTAGGACATTCGAGGGATGACGCGCATCTTGGGAAAGTAGGAACCCGGGATAAAGCGGCACAGCTTGCCCACATTCCTCACAATCGATTTCCTTGAGCCAGATGAAGTATTTTACTGGTACTTCCTTGTCGCCATAGAGCGGGCAATCTGTGCGATATAGCGGATCGAGTTCGGCCGCAAGAATGCCAAGGAATGTGTCAGCTGCGTTCCTATAGGACCCAACATCCAGGTGTTCGATTTCTTCCCTGACAATCCAGCTCGCCATGGGGTTGATATCAAAGCCTTGAACATCGCACCCAACGCGATTGGCTTCAAGAAGAGGTGTGCCACCGCCCATGAAAGGGTCGGCGATTCGCTTGGCAGGGAGAGAGTTCGACAGGAAGAAGCTGTCTTTGACAGGACGATCAACGAATTCAGAAAGAATGAGCGCACGAAATAACGTCCCTGGTCTGCGAGCGAACCATTTATGTACAGCGATAATGGGTCTGTAATTTTGCTGAATCTGTTTTTCGCGCAGGGCTTGCCCGGCTACGAATGAAATGTCGAAGTTTTTTTCTATGCTCATCGGCTGACTAACCCGCTAACTAGACTGCATAAGACCATACACGAACACGTGACGCAATAGGTGTTATGAGGCAGGGGCAGTGGTGGCTAGGGGCCTACCTCATGGATAGGCGTCTCGTCCTCCCCCGCATCCAACTCGAGGTGGCCGCTACAGGGGCGAAAGCGGATCGGGCCGGTCGGCGATGGACTTCGGAGGCTCGGCTGCGGGAGGTTTGGGAGCGGCAGGCCAGGCGAGGGCGGCTGTAATTTTGTCGTAGGTTTCGCGCGAGGCGTCTTCGACTACCAGGCACGTTGTGCCCACGCAGCGCAGGAAGACGCCGCCGGTGTCGGACTGAAACTGAAAATAGTTGGGCTGGCGGAAAAGCTGCGTGCGGGTTTTGTACTTCAGCTCGAGGGCTTCGCTGTACTGGCCGGAGAAGCGGGCGGCGTCCTCCACTTTGTCGAGCTCCAGTCGGAACACCAGGTGAAGCTCTTTCGTTTTTGCGTCCTCGAAGAGGGCGTAGCGGTCGCCGGCCCATGCGGGAGAGAGCGCGTTGGCGCGGTCCTGGCCGAGGTACTGTTTTAAGATCTCGTCGAGGCCGAACTCACCGAGGACGTTTTCCTCGAGCAGATTCCAATCCTGCGGGATCACACCCTTCCAATCCGGCAGCGTGACTTTCGCGGGCTTCACGCCGGCCGCGTACAATTCGGGATGGAGAATCTGCTGCGTGGAAAGCGGCGGATTCTCGAAGATCAGTTTCAAATCCGCCCAGCCCGTGTGCGTCTTCAGGAATTGCTGCGAAAAGGACGCTCCCTCAAAATACGGAAAGTAGAGTTCGTCGCGGATATAAGGCGGCGCCTTCGCGAGGATCGTGTCGCTGGCCATCTCGTCGATGAGGCCCGTGCGCAAGAACGGCGCGATGTCCGGCAGGTCGCGGACGCCCATGTTGTTGTCGCGCAGCCCGTAGTCCACCATCGCCGCCATGGCCGTGCCTTCGCTGACGGAGTCGCGCGCGAGTTCGGCGTCGTCGTTCGGGCGGGCGGCCTTGATCCAGGGGTCCACGTCGAAGGATTGATCTTCGAGCGCGTGCGTCAGCTCGTGCGACATCACCTCGCGCTGCTCCTCCGGCTTGATCCAATCGGCGATGTAAAACTCCTTGGCCTTGGGATCGTAGAGGCCCGCGACTTGGTCCGTGAGGACGTCGAGCATGAAGGAATCGAGCGGAAAGTTTTTGGGGATCAGGCCGAAGGCTTCGAGCGCTTTCCTATCGGCATACTGCTGGGCGGCGCTTTTGTCCTCTTTTTCCTCGCGGATGATGTAGTCGCGAATCTCCTGCTTCGAGCGCAGGCTTTTCTTGAGCGGCTGCTTGATGGGCAGGTCGAGAATCTGGCTCATCTGCGCGAGCACTTCGTCGGCGGCGCGCAGGAAATCGGGATTCGCGCTGGGAGAATTCGCGCTCGGAGGAGCCGCGCTGGGAGCAGTCTGAGCCGTGGCCGCGCCTACGTAGGCTGCGGCTAACATCAGCGCGAGAATCCATCCGGCAAATCGTTTCACGTGTGCTCCCTTAGGGAATCGCGAGAAAAATTAGGATAGCAGGTTTTACAAAGCGCCGCAGAAGATGGCGGGAAACGGTAATGGGTCAGTTTGAATTTTGGCTTTTTGTGTCACGATCAAGAAAATTCAAACTGACCCACCACACGGGAAAGGAAAAATGGCGTTCAGCGACGCTGCAAACTGGAAACATCCGCGGTGAGCGCCCTGTGCACGGCGTACCAGAAATCCTCGATGGGAAACGGTTTCGCCAGCAGCGGACATCCCGATTTTCGCAGCATGCGCGCGGCTTCTGCTCCCGTGGAATCGGAGGCCGTGAAAATCATGCGCGCGGCAAGCTCCGGGCGGTTCTGCTCGATCCAGCCATAGAGCGCGGTGGTGGAGATTTCGCCGGGCATCTTCATGTCCATCACGGCCGCGTCCACCGATTCGCGCTTGAGGAACTCGATGGCTTCCTGCGGGCTTCGCGCCGTGGCCACGACGACGCCGTGGGCTCGAAGGATTTCCTGCTCGAGGTGCAGCACTGTTTCTTCGTCGTCCACCAGCAGAACTCTTCCGGCGGCGCTTGGCGTGGCGCGCGAGATCTCGCCGGCGTGGGGCAGCCGGGACACCGGCTGAATCGGCAGCACGACGGTAAACGAGGCGCCCTGCGGCGGCGAATTGCGCACCTGAATTTCCCCGCCGTGTTCCTTCACGATGCCGTAGCAGATGCTGAGGCCCAGGCCTGTGCCCTTACCCACGGGCTTCGTCGTATAGAAGGGATCGAAGATTCGGTTGGGATTCTGTACGCCGGGTCCGCTGTCCGTAAATTCGATGCGCAGCTGGTTTTCCTTTTGCTGGGTCGAGATCCAGACTTCGCCCGTCTGGCCCTTTTCCTGCACGGCGTCCACGGCGTTATTGAGAATATTCAGGAACACTTGCTGGAGCTGATGGAAATCTCCGGAGGTGAGCGGCAGGCGCGAATCGAATGCGCGGTGAACAAGGATGTTGTTCAGCTTCATGTCGTATTCGCGCAGCACCAGCGTGTCCTCGAGAATCTCGTTGATAGCCACGGCCGTCCGTTCCGGCTTGTGCTGGCGAGCGAAGCTGAGCAGGCTTTCGACGATGCGCTGGGTGCGCTGCGCCTGCTTGTGGAGCTTTTCGACGTAGTCCGCGCCGCGCGGATGGGTCATCTCTTCGGATTTCAGCAGTTGGCTGTAGCCCAGAATCGCCGTGAGCGGATTATTGAGTTCGTGCGCCACGCCGGAGATCAGTTGGCCGACCGCGGCCATCTTTTCGCTCTGCAGGAGCTGCTCCTGCGTGCGGCGGAGGTTGTCATAGGCCTCGCGCGTCTCGTCGAATAGCTTCGATTTGTCCGCCGTCGCCGCGATCTGATTCCCCACGGCGCCGAGCATGTTCGCTTCGGCCGTCGAAAACTCACGCAGCTCGCGCCAGCCGATAAGAAGCGTGCCCATGAAGCGATTCTTGGCCCAGAGCACGACGACCTGCGAGGCCTTGATGCCTTCATGTCGCTGTATGTCGCGCAAACCTTGCGGGAGCGCGGGGTCGGACCCGGAGAGCGCTGTGGCATGCGTCTGGCGAAGCTGTTGCAGCCATGTGGCGGAAGCCCCGGCCGGCGGCGCCTGGCGTGCGCCTTCGGACCGGTAGCCCATGGCCACCGAAGGCTTCAGCTCGCGGCCATTCTCGTCGAGAAAGTGCAGGGCGGCGACGTCCGCTACGAGAAGCTCCATAACCTTGATGAGCGCTCCCGCGAGACCACCTTCGAGCGTCGAAGACTGGCTGAGGTCCTCCGCGATTCCATTGAGCGTCATGAGCTCGCGGTTGCGCTGGCGCACGTCGCGCTCCGCCTGCGTCAGTTCGGTGATGTCCAGCAGGAAACCCTGGTAGGCCACGATGGCCCCGGCGCCATCGCGCGTGACAAATCCCGATTCGCGCGCCGTGCGGATTTCGCCGTCGCGCCGCCGGAACTGATATTGGAATCCGGCTACCTCGCCATATTCGTTGAGCAGGCGCTTCAGCCGCGAATGGTCGGCCGGATTCACATAGAGGGAAGCGGTGTCCGTCGCGAGCAGTTCTTCGCGGTCTTCATACCCCAGGATGCGCATGAAAGCATTATTGAATTCAACGAAGCGGCCTTCCTCCGCGGCGGTGAACACCCCCTCCAGGGTATTCTCGAAGAGGTTGCGGAATTTATTTTCGGCCTGGCGTCTGATGGAAACATCCTTGAGCACGTGGATGGTGCCTAGACGACCGCCTTCGGCATCGTGGAAAACAGAGTCGCTGGCAAGAAAATAGCCTCCAAACGAGGAGTCAATGGAATCAGCCTTGCCGGCCAATCCTTCGCAATAGGGGCAAAGCGTCCAGGGCGTGTCGCCGTGGCGGAGCATGTCCCACACGTTGCGCCCCACGAGAGCGCTCGGTTCGGCGTGCAAACGGCCTGCCAGCGCCCGATTTACTCGCAGGACGTGCCCGTCCGGCGAGTGCACAAGAATCAGGTCGTCAATGGAATCGAATGTTTCGGCCCATTGCTTTCTCGAGACTGCCGCGGTTTCAAACAAGGCCACATTGCGCACCGTGAGTCCCAGCAGGTTGGCGACGTTCACCAGGAAATTCTCTTCGTCGCTTTCAAAGGTTCGCGGCGCCGTGGACCCGATTCCCAGCAGACCGAGCGGCGTTTTCTCCCCGGGTATCCGTATCTGCACGATGGCCGTGAGCTTCTCCAAATCCATCCACCGCCGCACGACGGCATCTCTCTCTGTTTGGTCCGCCACAAACGGCGTATCTTGCGCCAACACCTTTTGGACCCACGCCTCGCTTGAGGGGACTCGCGCGTATTGCTTGCGGTAGCTCTCGCTGAAACCAACCGAAGCTCGAAGCACGAGCGCCGATGGGTCGCGCGGGTCGTCGAGCAGATACACAAGGCCGTGGCTTGCACCCAGGCTTCCGGTCAGATGGCGCAGGGCTTCCGTCAAGGTCTCATCCACGCGAAAGGAGCGAGTGGCTTCGGCCGTAATCAGTGCCAGACGCCGCAGCTTCTCGTTCAGGTCCTCGGTCCGGGCACGAGCTGCTTCGAGTACCAATACAACCATGGAGATTCCCATGGCGATGGCGAAGAAACCTTCGAAGGAAACACTGAACAGGCCGAATGCCTGCCCCGTCCATGCGGGCCGGTCGAGTCCATGCAGGCCGCGCAGCAGGAGCGAACCCGAGAGCAGCATCCATCCGATTCCGGAGTGCCGCGATCGCGACCGCCAAAGAATCCATCCGCCCCCCAGATAGAGCGCGCACTCCGCAAGCGAGGCCGCCCATCGCGTCCACTCGGGCTGCTTGGCCAGTATCCCGAGCGTCACGATTCCGCAGGCCGCGATCACACCCAGCGGCCACAGATACCTCAGCCGCTTGCCGTGTCCGCAGCACTCCAAGACCGCTGCAAAGAAGAGGGCCGCCGCCAACAGGGAAAGCTCAGGACTGAATCGGGGATTATCCGAGCCGCCGCGCCAAAGTGACAGAATTCTCAGGCATTCCAAGGCGGTGTAGACGCCCCAGCCCGCCAGCCAGTATCGAAAGAACCGGGCCGGAAAGTCGGGGGCCAGCAGCCAGTAGAGCACCAGAAGGATGAACGCGGCGGACCCTTCCATGAAGGCAACCGCGAGGAATCCCGGATTGGAGAAAAAGGGCATTACATATTCCTTCTAGGGCGGACTCCACTCCGCACTACGCCAGAACGTAAAATTCAGGAGGATAGGGAAGCCATTATGAAAACTAGCACGTGGTTTCGAAATATGGCAACACAACCTTACCGGGGTGTGTTCTGATGCGTAATGCTGGCGGTTCGGGGTGGAGCTACGTTGAACAGAGAGAATATTCTCATCGCGGACGACGAAGAAGCGATTCGCGAAGTCGTTTCCACGCTGCTAGAAAGCCAGGGATATTGCTGCAAGACCTGTCCCGACGGCCGCGTGGCCCTCGAGTCTTTCCGCAATGGCTCATTCGACCTGGTTCTGAGTGATATCGTCATGCCCGAAATGAACGGATTGAAGCTCCTTTCGGCGCTGCGGCAGGAAGATCCCGATGTCCCCGTCATCATGGTAACGGCCATGCATGACATTTCCATTGCCCTCGAGGCGATTCGCGCCGGGGCGTACGACTACATCCTAAAGCCTTTCGAAAAAGACCAGCTTTACATGAGCGTCCGCCGCGCTCTCGAACACCGCCGTCTCGTCCTCGAGAACCGAACGTATCAGACCGGCCTTGAACACCTTGTCGCCGAGCGTACGCAGCAGTTATCCATCGCCCTGCAGGACCTGGAACAATCCTACGACTACACGCTGGAAGCCCTCGGCAGCGCCCTGGACGCCAAGGACGCGGAGACCGAAGGCCACTGCCAGCGCGTGACCGCGTTCACCATCACAATCGCCAAGGCCATGGGTGTGGACAAGGGGCTGCTGCGCCATATCGCCCGTGGCGCCTTCCTCCACGACATCGGTAAAATGGGCATCCCGGACCAAATTCTTCGCAAGCCCAGTCCCCTCACGTACGAAGAGCGCGAAATCATGCGCCGCCATTGCGAGATCGGCTACGCCGTCCTCGAGCGCATTCCGTTCCTGAAAGAAGCGGCTGAAATCGTGCTCGCGCACCAGGAGTGTTACGACGGTTCCGGCTACCCGCGCGGCTTGAAGGGCGAGCAGATTCCCCTGGGAGCAAGAATTTTCGCGGTGGCGGATACGCTCGATGCCATGATCTCCGACCGTCCCTATCGGAAGGCCTTGCCGATTTCCGCCGCGCGCGACGAAATTCGGCGTTTTTCCGGAACGCAATTCGACCCAAGAGTGGTCGAGGTTTTTCTCTCCTACTCGGAAAAGGTCTGGCTCGACCTCCACGAAAACTCCGGCGGGCCCTTCCACCTTACCGAGCTCGAACACGCCTAGGAGTCGCACGGGAGCGCGCCCGCATATATGCACGGGTAGGAGGAACCTTTCGTATTTCGGAAAAATGGCACGATTAAATCAGCCGGCTTTGGCAACGGGTGGGGGAAACGGCCCCTCCCTGACTTTCCTGTACGGACTTGGTCGGTTCCTCGCGCATCGTTCACCCCTGCCTATCTGGGGATCCCAGCGCCTCACTGCGGTGAACCCAAGGCTCAGTAACTGTAGCTAGCCGACCCTCTCAACTCACTCTCATTTCCGCTGAAGGCGGACACATCATTGCTACGACCGAGCGGCGTAGCCCACCTTGTAGCTCGACGTCTTGCGGGCTTGTGGCAGGGAGATTCCTATCTTGCGACTCTCGTTCTGCCGTGGATAAGGCTTGTAAACTCAAAGAACAAAGCTTCAAATCCTGATTTGCACCAAGCCCAAAGGACTGGCCAATTCCGAATTGCTCCCCCAGGGGGATTGTTTAGGGTTTTGGCGAAGGACAGGTCAAGATTATTCGTGTCTCTCCGAACAAGCGTTCGCGCTGGACGGACTGGTGGAAGTTGGCTTGCAGCAAACGAGATGACTAATGCCAAGCTGCCAAGCTATGGATGGATCAGCGCCAAGTTGTGGTACTGCCCGGTAGCGATGGCTATCGCGCCAGAGAGACCACTCACCTGCACTGGTGTGTCTCTGTTGGTAGTCGTGCCGTCGCCCAGCTCGCCAAAGCTGTTATATCCCCAAGCCCAGACTGAGCTGTCGCTCTTTATCGCCAGGCTGTGGCCGTGCCCGGCGGCGATGGCTACTACTCCAGTGAGGTTGCTCACTTCAACGGGCGTGTCGCTATTGATGAATGTGCCGTTGCCCAAGCCTCCAAAGCCATTATATCCCCAGGCCCAAACCGTGCCGTCGCTCTTCAGCGCCAAACTGGCTTCGTACCCGCCGGCGATAGCTATCACACCGGAGAAGTTGCTCACCTGGACCGGTGTGTCACTGCTGGTCGTGGTGCCGTTGCCCAAGCCTCCAAAGCCATTGTATCCCCAGGCCCAGACCGTGCCATCGCTCTTCAACGCCAAACTATGTAACTCCCCCGCAGAGATTGCTATCACACCCGAGAGGTTGATCACCTGTACGGGCGTGCTGCTATTGGTAGTCGTGCCGTTGCCTAACTGGCCGTAAGTGTTATCACCCCAGGCCCAGACTGTATTGTCGCTCTTTAGCGCCAGGCAGTATACGCCCCCACCACCAATTGATATTACGCCCGAGAGGTTGCTCACTTGGACTGGGGTATCGCTGTTAGTAGTCGTGCCATTACCCAGCTCCCCGCTCTCGTTGTCGCCCCAGGTCCAGACTGTGCCGTCGCTTTTTAGCGCCAGACCCTGCAAGCCCCCGCTACTAATTGCCTCCACGCCCGAGAGGTCACTTACTTGCACAGCCATGTTGGTATTGGTAGTCGTGCCGTTGCCCAACTCGCCATAGGCGTTCTCGCCCCAATCCCAAACAGTTCCGTCGCTCTTTAGCACCAAGCTGTTTCCGGCCCCAGCGGCGACGGCTACCACGCCGGAGAGGTCGGTCACCTGTACAGGCGTGTCGCTATCGGTAGTTGTTCCGTTGCCTAGTTGGCCGTACTCGTTATCGCCCCAGGCCACAACAATCCTGCCCGTAGTGCTGGAATTGTTCGGAGAGCAACCGACTATAATCAGACAGCCGCCAAGAGCACAGATTCCAACGAGAGCGCAAACCATGCGGCCGAAGAAACCGGCAATTCTGGCCTTAAAACTCGGCGACGCTCCTGCAAACCATTGCATCATTTCTGGTGTGCTCATATTCGTTCCTCGTTTTCCGGGTAGGCGGCCCTTCCGCCTCGCCGAGCTCGAACACGCCTGAGAGTTGTGGGGGAAGCAGCGCTCCGGAATTGCGGAAAAGAGCCGCGCCAATCCAGAAAGGCTACTTCACTTCTGTTAATTTCTGTGATGCGGGACCTTCAATCACAATAGGCACGTCGAAGTAGGTTACTTCGGCCAGCGCGCCGCGCGTCTTTACGATGTTGGCGCGCCAATCGTCGTTGAAGTGGTCTTCCGCAGCCTTCCGGTTCTCGAAGAGATAAATGCCGCCGAACTTCCCATCGTCCGTCAGCGTGTAGTATTTTCTGACCAAGCCGGGCAGTCTCTGATATTCAGGAATGCTTTTCACCATGCCCGCCACAACCTGCGCGCTGTTAACTCCCTGAGGAATCGGAATCTTCACCACAACCGCCACCAGGGTCGAGGCCGCAGCGCCCGCAGCCGTTTGTCCCGAGGCGATCGCAGGCTTCGTTGTTGGCGCACTCACGCACATCAATAACAGCAGCATGATCGCTGTCGTTCCCGCAAGTCTCTTCATGGCTTTGCTCCTCTCTCTGTTCTTGGCTTGCTCCGGTGACCAGGGAAATCTCGCTCTGGCTGCGTTGTTGTGGGCACGTAAGTCCAGCCGGTTTTCCACCAGATGGCTCGTGCGGCGGCATTCTACCAGCAATTCGGCTTGCAGATGATCTCGCCTGCGGGCCGGTCAAAACATCGAGAGAAGGCGGCGTATCCCCTCCGAAAACGCCGGCTCGGGGGTAATCAGGCTCACGATCAAGTGACCCTCGGTGGGAAAATCGAAAAAATGTCCGGGATGGACGTACACGTCATTTTTCTCCAGCAGCTCGATGGCCAGCTCCTCATCGGAGCGCGTGGCGGGCGCGCGAAGCACGGCATACCAGCCGCCTTCCACTTCCAGGCGAGCGCAGGACTTCTGCGCGGCCAACTGGCGGTCCATCTCCGCCAGGTTTTTCCGGGCGCGCGCCATCAACTGCCTTTGAAACCTGTGGCGCTCATTCAGGAAAATCGGCGTGGCCCACTGTGAAGGAGCGTTCATCGAAAGAAATGTATCGGCAATCACTTCGAGCCGCTCGATGGCTTGCGTTTTCAGCGGCTCCGGGCCGCTGGCGATCAGCCAGGCAATCTTCATCTGCGGCAGGCCGGAGATTTTAGATAGCCCGCTCAGTGTGAAAGTGAGCGCGGCTGTATTCTGAGCAAAACTGGCCGGCTGCTTTCCGCCGAACGCGAAATCCAAAAATACTTCGTCCGCGAGCAGGGCCATTCCGCGGGCCGCGCAGATTTCGTTGAGCCGGGCAAGCTCCTCCGGTTTGCAAAAATGTCCGGTGGGATTATTGGGGTGGACGACGATCACTCCCCGCGTGCGCGGTGTGATGGCCTGCTCAAGCGCGCGAAAATCGATCTGCCAGCCGTAGTCATACAGCAGGGGATAGCGCGCGAGCTTCACGTCCTCGATATCCGCGAGGAAATCGAACAGCGGATAGCTGGGCGCGGGAACCAGCAATTCGTCGCCGGGATTGCACAGGGTGCGAAAGACGAAGGAATACGCCTCGCTGGTGCTGGTGGTGAGAAATATGTCCTCAACGGGAATCTCACGCCGGGCGACTCCTGAAGCGCCGGACGCATTCGCGCGCGACGCATAGTATTCGGCCACGGCCCGGCGCGCTACTTCGAGGCCTTTGGGGTTCGGTTCATACGCGAGCGCGGAGGGATTCGCGAGCGCCCGCAGAATCTTCTCGCGATCGTAATCGAATCCGCATGCGGTAGGGTTCGAGGCGGTGAGATCGAGGAGCGGCTTCCCGCCGGCGCGGCACCGGGCCAGCGCTTCGCTCAGGCGGTTCGCTTCCAGGTTCCAATTCGTGCGGTCGGCAAACATAGGAAAATTTTCGGTAATGGGTCAGTTTGAATTTTAGCTTTTTGTGTCACGATCGAGAAAATTCAAACTGACCCACCACCAAAATTTCGCGGCGCTTGCAATCACGAAAGGCAGGTATGCGGTCGAGTGGATTCGAACCACCACGCTCTTGCGAGCGCCAGCCCCTCAAGCTGGTGCGTCTGCCAGTTCCGCCACGACCGCAGAGGATAGCTGCACGGGAAAATTGTAGCAGAAGCCGCTAATTCTTGGGAGGCGGCGTCTGCGCTGGAGACTGCTGGCTCGGCGCGGAAGGCGGCGCCTGAGATGGCTGCACCGGGACCTGCACAGGAGGCGCAGCCGGTTTCGCGGGCGCGGATGGCTGCGTCTGCTCGAGAATCGAGCCGGTGCTGGCCGCCACGTTCGAGCGCTTCACGGAGAGCGCAAGCGACGTCATCATGAAGACGATCGCGCACCACGTGGTGGCGCGGGAAAGAAACGTCGCCGCGCCGCGCGGGCCGAACGCCGTCTGACTGCCCGCACCGCCGAACGCTCCGGCAAGGTCCGCGGCCGATCCGCTCTGCAGCATGATGACAATGATCAGCACGAAGCAAACGATTATGTGCAGCGTCACGAGCACGGCCAAAACGCGCCAGCCTATCCAAATCAGGCCCATGGCCACGACCAGCGACAATCCCCATTTTGCCCACGATGGCATTTTCTGCTCCGAATCCTAGTGGCGCGCAATCTTGCCGCGCACCGAATCAAAAATTTACGATAGCCGCGAACGACTTCGGATCGAGGCTCGCTCCGCCCACGAGCGCGCCATCAATCCCTTCCTGGGCCATCAAGCCTTTGATGTTATCGGGCTTGACGCTGCCGCCATAGAGAATCCTCACGGCGGCGGCCAGCGCGGCTGAAAAATGCTGCTCCGCGCATTGACGGAGAAACCGGTGAACATCCGCGGCAATTTCAGGGGTTGCTGTTCGTCCCGTGCCGATAGCCCAAACCGGTTCGTATGCAATCAGAATACGGGAGAATTCCTCGGGCGTCAATTCGCCGGGCCCGTGCGTGAACTGCGTCTTGCAAATCGTATGCGTCTCGCCCGCTTCGCGGTGGGCCAGCAATTCGCCCACGCAGATAATCGGAGTAAGGCCCGCGGCGAGGGCGGCCTTGGCCTTTTTGGCGACGGTCTCGTCCGTGTCTCCAAAAAACTGGCGGCGCTCGGAGTGGCCGATAATCACATAGCGGCAACCGGCTTCGACAAGCATCGGGGCCGAGATTTCGCCGGTGAACGCGCCTTCCTTCTCCCAGAAAACGTCCTGCGCGGAGATGGCGATGTTCGTGTTCCGTGCGGCTTCAGACGCGGCAGCCAGCGCCGTGAAAGGCGGCGCTACGACGATGTCGCAATGCTTCGTCGCGGCAACGAGCGGGGCGAACGCCGCGAAAAAGGCGCGCGTCTCCGCCTGCGTCTTGTACATCTTCCAATTGCCGGCGATGACCGGGCGGCGCAATTAGTTCACCTTTCCGGCGCCAAGCTTGTCCGTGAGCGCTTCGACGCCCGGCAACTTATCGCCGGCGAGAAATTCGAGCGATGCGCCGCCGCCCGTGGAGATATGTGAAATCTGCTCCGCGACTTCGGCTTGCTCGACGGCCGCCACGGAATCGCCGCCGCCGATGATCGTCGTGGCTCCCGCCGCGGTGGCAGCGGCAACCGCGCGGGCAATACCCAGCGTGCCCGCGGCGAACGCGGGCTTCTCGAACATTCCGAGCGGGCCGTTCCACACAATGGTGCGCGCCTTCGAAATTTCCTGCGAAAACAGCGCGATGGTCTTCGGGCCGATGTCCAGGCCCATCCAGCCGTCGGGGGTATTTGCGATGTCGGCGGTTTTGGTCGCCGTGGAATCGGGCGACTCCGCGAGGACGTGATCCACAGGCAAAACCAGGCGGAACTTTCGGCTGCGCGCTTCCTCGAGCAGTCCGCGCGCGAGATCGAGCTTGTCGTTTTCAACCAGCGATTTGCCCACGGGCAGGCCCTGCGACTTTAGAAACGTGTACGCCATGGCGCCGCCGATGAGCATGGCGTCGGCCAGCTTCATCAAATTTTGCACCACTTCGATTTTGTCGGAAACCTTTGCGCCGCCGAGCACGGTGACGAACGGCCGCTCCGGATTCGAGATGGCCTTACCCAGATAGGCGAGTTCTTTTTCCATCAGCACGCCCGCGGCAGACTGGCGAACACTTTTTGTAATGCCCACAACGGATGCGTGGGCGCGATGGGCCGAACCGAATGCGTCGCAGACGAAAATTCCATCGCACAGCGCGGCAAGCTGCTTCGAAAATTCCGGATCGTTCGCCTCCTCCTGCGGATGATAGCGAACGTTTTCGAGGAGGAGCACTTCACCGTCGCGGAGCGCCTTGCTCTTGGCCTCCGCGTCGGCGCCGACGCAATCGGCGGCGAATTCCACGGGTTTACCGAGCAATTCGCGGAGCCGCGCGGCCACGGGCGCCAGGCTGTATTTCGGATCGGGCTTACCCTTGGGCCGGCCCAGATGCGAAGCCAGCACCAGCCGCGCGCCGTGCTCGATCGCCAAGCGCAGCGTGGGCAAGGTGGCGCGGATGCGCGTGTCGTCGGAAACCTTGCCGCCATCGAGCGGGACGTTGAAGTCCACGCGGATGAAGACACGCTTTCCCTTCATTTCCAGATCGCGAATGGAGAGTTTATTCATGGCCGTGGCAAGCGCAAAGTTCGCGCGATGCAATGCGCGCAGCTAGAGCTTCGCGGCGAGCAGCTTGATCAGGTCCACGCAGCGGCACGAATAGCCCCATTCGTTGTCGTACCATGCGAGCACCTTGACGCAATTCCCGCCGACCACGCGTGTGTAACCCGAATCCACAATCGAGGAGTGCGGATTGCCGCGGAAATCCACGGAGACGAGTTCCTCCTCCGTGTAGGCAAGGATGCCCTTCAGCGGACCTTCCGCCGCCTGCTTCAGCGCCGCGTTCACGCTTTCGACGGTCGCGGGCTTTTCTACCATCACCGTCAAGTCCACCACGCTCACGTTCGGCGTGGGCACGCGCAGCGAATAGCCGTCGAGCTTGCCCTTGAGTGCGGGGATCACCAGGTGCAGCGCCTTGGCTGCGCCGGTGGAAGTGGGAATCATCGAAAGCGCGGCGGCGCGGGACCTGCGCAGGTCCTTGTGCGGCAGGTCGAGCAGCTTCTGATCGTTGGTGTAGGAATGGATCGTGGTCATCGTTCCGACGACGATTCCAAACGTGTCTTGAATCACTTTCGCGACGGGCGCCAGGCAGTTTGTCGTACAGGAGGCATTGGAAATTACATGGTGCTTGGCGGGATCGTAGGTCTTGTCGTTCACGCCGAGAACGAATGTGGCGTCGGGATCCGTGGCAGGCGCGGAGATGATCACCTTTTTCACCGGGCCGCGAATGTGCTTGCGCGCGTCGGCGCCCGCGGTGAAAAGGCCGGTGGACTCGACCACGATGGACGCGCCGACCGACTCCCAGTCGAGCTGCGCAGGGTCTTTCACGCGGAAGACCTTGAGCGCCTTGCCGTCCACGGAAATCGTGTCGTCCGTGTGCGTCACCTTGTTCGGAAGATTGCCGAGAATGGAATCGTATTTCAGCAGATGCGCGAGGGTTTTGGAATCCGTAATGTCGTTCGCCGCCACAATTTCAATCGCGGGATTTCCCAAAGCGGCGCGGAAAATATTGCGTCCAATGCGTCCAAAACCGTTAATCCCTACCTTCACCGGCATACGTCCTCCCAGGTATTTGAAATTCCTTCGTAAAGCTTAAAAGAGCGGCCATTCCGGGGCAGCGTATGCGCCCGGCTCCATGGCGTCGCACAACCACTATGCGGCCGCACAGGTTTTCGGGCCGTGACGCGAACCACAATGGGCAGTGACGAGTGTCACAAGCGAACCGCGGACCACCTGCGCGAAGGGTTTTCGCAGGCTTTCCAGTTGACCGATAATGCTAAATGGCGCGAGGAAAAAAGTCAATGCGCACCTCGCGGCCAGCATTTCCAGGCGTTTCCGACGGATGATTGCTTGACGCAGCGCGCAGCGGACGCTACGCTCTCGAAGACTCGGCCGCGGCGCGGGGGCCGTGTCCCGCACTATGCCCGAACCCATCGAAGCTCCATCGCTCCTCTCGTTTGCCGGGGACGCACTCAAGCGCCAGATCCTCGCCGTGCAGGACTATTCCCTCCTGAGCCTGCAATCGGTGTTGAATCTGTTCACGCCGCCCGTCTACTGGATCGATACGATGGAGCAGATGGATCTGATCGGTGTGGGCTCGCTTTCCATTATCATCGCAGCCGCGCTCTCCATTGGCGGCGTGATGGTGCTGCAAACCGCGGCGCAATTCGCGCGTTTCGGTGAGACAACGCTCACGGGCGACGCCGTCGCGCTCGCCCTGGTCCGCGAACTCGGCCCCGTGATTGCCGCGCTGCTCGTCGCCGGCCGCAACGCATCCGGCATCGCGTCGGAGCTGGGCTCCATGGTCGTCACGGAGCAAGTGGACGCCATGCGCGCGCTGGGCACGGACCCGATCCGCAAACTCGTCACCCCGCGCGTGGTTGCCATGGTGTTGGTGCTGCCGCTGCTGGTTGCCATTTTTGACGTCGTGGGCCTCTGCGGCGGGTTCGTCGTCGCGTCGCTGACCCTTCATCTGGGAGCTGTCCAATTTTGGAAACGCGCCATTGACGTACTCGTCTTCGGCGACCTCGTCCAGGGTTTTTCGAAGCCCGTGATCTTCGCATTCATCATCTCGACCGTGGGATGCTTCCAGGGACTGCGCGTCAAGGGCGGAACGCAGGGGGTTGGCCGCGCGACAACCTCTGCCGTGGTCTATTCCTCCGTGCTCGTGCTCATCGCGGATCTCTTTCTCGCGCGCCTGCTGCTCTACCTTTTTCACCAGTAGGCTGACAACCAACTCCCGAAGCGCCGACGCCGCCCGAAACCTCCGCTCTCAATCCGCCGCGTTTCCATCTATAATCCAGCGATGGATTTCGCGGCACACTCTGCGCGCCGCCCGGCAGCACAGCGATCGCTTCCTGCTGCCTCCGTTCGGATTTGCTCGTCCGGCGGGTGCACACCATGACAGAAATCGTTCCCGGCCAACCCCTGATTGCGTTCAAGGACGTGCGCATCGGATTCGATGGAAGCGATGTGCTGCGCGGAATTTCGTTCGAGGTGTGGCCGGGCGAGACGAAAGTGCTGCTGGGCGAGAGCGGCTCCGGGAAGACACTGGTGATGAAACTCGCGGCGGGCCTGCTGCATGCCGACGCGGGACGCATCTGGGTGATGGGGCATGACATTGAGGATCTGCCCGAGAAGGCCCTGCTCGATTTCCGCCGGAACTTCGGCTTCGTTTTTCAGGAGGGCGCGCTTTTTGACTCGCTGACGGTCCGCGAGAATGTCGCCTTCCGGCTGACCGAGGAGAACGTCTCCGGGGATGAAATCGAAGCGCGCGTCCGCGAGGCTTTGCGTTTTGTGGAATTGGAATCCGCGCTCGAAAAATATCCCGCAGAGCTTTCCGGCGGCATGCGGAGGCGCGTCTCGATTGCCCGCGCCCTTATTGACCACCCGCTCATCGTCTTCTATGATTCGCCCACCGCGGGGCTCGATCCGGTGACGTCGCAGACGATCATTACGCTGATTCTGCGCGGGCGCGACCTTCAGGGTGTAAGTTCTCTGCTCGCCACGCAGCGCGTGCAGGATGCCTTCGGGCTTGCGAATTTTCGCCTCCAGCGGGAGACCGGTCGCGTGGTGCCGTGCGGAGGGAACGGCGCGGGCTCCAGCGGCCATAGCGGCGAAGGTGGTCCGGCGCCGCCCACGAATGTGCTCGTCCTGCGCGAGGGGCGCGTATATTTCGAGGGGCCGGCGAACAGCCTGCTGCGCACGTCGGACGATTATTTGAAGAATTTTCTTGCTTCCGCGGAATAAGGGAAAAATCTCCGCGCGGAACGATTGAGGAGGAAAGGCCATGGCGCAACGCAAGCAACTGTCGTGGACGGAGCTGCGAGTGGGAATCTTCGTGCTCATCGGGCTCGTCATCCTGATGGCGGCGATTTTCTACGTCACCGGGGCGGGCATCCTGGGGCCGAAGTATCGCCTGGTAACCTTTCTCCCCGAGGTTGAGGACCTGCAAGCGGGTGCGCCGGTGCGCCTGGATGGCGTGGACATCGGCTACGTCCAGTCCGTAGAGCTTTCGCCGAATCCCGTGGACCGCCTGCACAACATCCAATTGACGCTGCGCATCGAGAAGAAATTTCAGACCGATATCCGCACCGATTCGACCGCCAGCCTGGGGACGGAGGGGTTGCTCGGCAACCGCTATGTGACCATCTCGCGCGGCCTCACGGGCACGGTGGTCCCGCCGAATGGCGTTATTCCCGGCTCGGAAGAAGCGGCGATGAAGGAAATCGTCCAGCGGGGCGCCGACCTGGTGCAGAACCTCGGTACGCTCACCAATGATTTTCGCGGCATCATTGACCAGGTCCAGAAGGGCAATGGCACGCTCGGCAAATTGCTGACCGATTCTTCGCTCTACTACCATCTCGACGATACGGCCGCGAAACTCGATGCCATGGCGTCGTCCATTCAGCAGGGGCAGGGAACGGCAGGAAAACTCGTCGCTTCGGACGAGCTTTACAACAAGGCCGACGCGGCCATGGGGCATATCGAGGACATTACGGCGGCCGTGCATGAACAGAAGGGCACTATGGGCAAGCTGATTTACGATCCCACTCTCTACGACAACACCAAAGGGCTTATGGAGAAGGGCAATACGCTTCTGGGCGGTGTGCAGCAAGGCAAAGGCACGCTCGGCAAACTCGCCACGGACGACGCGCTCTATTCCAACCTGCGCGATGCCTCCGCGAATGTTCGCGACGCCACCGCGAAGCTGAATTCGACCCAGGGAACCGCCGGGAAAATGTTTTCCGACCCGGCCCTTTATGACAATATGACCGCCCTTACGGGCGATATGCGGCTGATGATTGACGATTTTCGCCGCAACCCGAAAAAATTTCTGCACGTCAAGCTGAGCATCTTCTAGCCGCGGCTCTGATTCACTGCGGCGGGCCCGCAGGGCCGTCTTGCGCGGCTGAAAATGCCGTGGCCATCTCGCGGATGCGCCGCAAATCGACCTTGCCGGTGCCGAGGTGCGGCAGCTCATCCACATGGAAAAACTGGTTTGCGCGTGGCGTCCACAGATTGGGCAGGCCTGCCTGCGGCAGTTTTTCAAGCGTGGCGTTCAATTCCTCCGGTGCGAGCGTGTGCAGCACCACCAGCCGCTCGCCTTTCCGGCCGTCGGGCACTCCTGCGACGGCGAATTTCTGTTCAACCGCGCCGGCAAGTTCCTGCAGCGTGTCTTCCACCTTGATATGCGGCACCATTTCGCCGCCGATTTTGCTGAACCGGCTCAGCCGGTCTGTAATCGTCAGAAAGCCGTCCTCGTCTTCCGCGACGATGTCGCCCGTGGTGTACCATCCGTCCCGTAGAACCTCCGCCGTCTTCTCCGGCTTCGCCAAATAGCCCTTCATCACGTTCGGCCCGCGCACCAGCAGCAACCCCGGCGTTCCCACGGGCAGTCGCTCGCCGGTCTCCGGGTCCACGATGCGCACGCTCACACCCGGAAGCGGATGCCCCACGCTCCCGCGCCGCGCGCCCACCTGCCGGAATCCCGGCGCGCGGTAATCCTTCGTGTTCACCGCCACCACGGGGGAACATTCCGTGCAGCCGTAGCCTTCCAGCGGACGGATGCCGAAGCGATCCTCGAAGGCCACCGACAGCCGCTCCGGCAATTTTTCAGAGCCGGCAATCACGTACTGTACGCTGCCGAAATCTTGCGGCGAACATTTTCGCAAATAGCCCTGTAGGAACGTGGGCGTGGTCACGAGAAACGTCACACGATAATCCCGCACCAACTCGCCCACGGCGCCGAAGTCGAGCGGGCTGGGGTGGTAGACGACGCCGACGCCCAGCGCAGCCGGAAGCCACAGCATCACCGTGTAGCCGAAGGAGTGGAAAAACGGCAGCACGCCCAGCAGGCAATCCTTGCGGCCGAGCATGAAGGTCTGCGCGATCTGTTCGATATTCGACGCGATATTCGAGTGCGTGAGCATCACGCCCTTCGGATCGCCCGTGCTGCCGCTCGAGAAAATCACGGTGGCAAGATCGTCGGGCGTCTTCGTCTTTCCGCCGGCAAGCGCCCGTTCGAGCCAGGCTCCTGGAAGGAACCAGAGCGCGAGGGCGGAGATTTTTTCTCCCAGGCGCGGCGCTGCGGCGGCCTCTTCGAGCAGAATGGTTTTCCCCGGCACCCGGAGCGGAATTTTCTCCAGCAGCAGTTTCGTGGTGATGACCGTCTCGATGCGGCACTGCTCGGCGCAGGACTCGAGCGCCTCGCTCGATGACGTGTAATTCAGATTCACGGGAATTTTCCCGGCGAGCGTCGCCGCAAAATTTACCAGCGCGCCCGGAACCGACGGCGGCAGCAAAATTCCCACCATCTCCTGCCCGGCCCACACTTGCCGCAGCCGCCGCGCCAGAAAAATCGAGCTGAGCAGCGCGCCGCCCCATTTCATTCGCGGGCGCCGTTTATCGCCCATGGCGAAACGCAGCGGCCAGCGGTGCGCCGTGCGAATCAGCTGGCGATGAAGCGTCCGCAGGCGCCCCTTGTGATGAAGGTACGCGTCGGTTTGCAATTCCTGCACCGCCTCGCGCACTTCGAAGGGCGTGGCCGTCGGCGGCATCGGCTTGCCGAAGCTCACGGTGACAGGGTAGGGAATCGAGCGCGGCATTTTCCACAGGAACCGCCCGCCCTCGAAGCTGAAGATGCTGCCCCATATCCCGCCGAGCGCTACGGGCACGATGGGCGCGTCCACGCCCTTCACGATTCGTTCCATGCCGCGGCGGAATGGCAGCAGATTTCCGATGCGCGTGATCTCTCCCTCCGCGAAGATGCACACTACTTCTCCCGAGCGCAGCGCCTCGGTGGCCTCGCGCAGCGAATGAAGCATTTCTTTCGGATGCAGCTCGGAGGAAATGGGAATGGCGCGAATCATTTTTGCGAACGGCTTGATGAAGGGCAGGTCGTAGATGTCCTTGAACATCAGGAAGCGGATGGGGCGGTCCGTGGAAGCTATCAGCAGCAGCGCGTCCACGAACGACATGTGGTTTGCGACGAACAGAGCACCGTCCGACTCCGGAATGTTTTCACGCCCGTCCACGCGAATGCGGTACACCGTGTGCGTCGCCAGCCACAGCACGAATCGCAGCAGGGAATCGGGCAGCAGGTATATGCAATACGCCGTCGCCAGGAGCGTCAATATCGCGCCATCGAGAAAAATTCCGCGCGCCGTCTGATGCAAGCCGCTCACAAGCACCCAATAGGCCCCCGCCGCGAGAAAGATTCCCACGAAAGAGAGCAGATTCGCGGCGGCAATCACGCCTCCCTTTTGTTCGGGAGCGGGGCGGTGCTGAATCAGCGCCCCCAGCGGCACGGCGAAAAACCCGCCGAAAAATCCGAGCAGCGCAAGATGGATCAGAGAGCTCAAGACCGTTTGGCTGGGGTGATAGAGGAAGGCGGAGAAAATCGTCATGCCGATGGCGCCGAGCGGAATCAGTCCATATTCAATTTTTCCGCCGGAAAGATAGCCGGCCGCCAGGCTTCCCATGCCGATCCCGACGCCGATGGCGGCCTGCAAATAACTTACATGCGCGTCGTCCACTCGCAGAATATCGTGGCCGTAGAGAATGATCGTGAATTGGAGCAGCGCAGCCAGGAAAAACAGATACGTGTTGCCCAGCACGGCCCATCCCAGCACTCGATCGCCGCGAATGATTTTCATTTGCGCGCTGAAATCGCCGAGCGGGTTCCAGCGGAATTTTCTCGTGGGATTCGCCGCGGGCACGCGCGAAATTCCCAGGCTCGCCGCGAACCCGACGCAGGTGAACGCGAGCAGCAGCAGCCCCGCCACACCTTCGCGCCCGTGATACCGCACGGCGAGAAAGCCCGCCGCCATCGTTCCCGCAATGGACGCGAGAAACGTGCCCAGTTCGATGATCCCGTTGCCCCAGGAAAGCCGCCCCTCGGGCAGCAGCTCGGGGAGCAGCCCGTACTTGGAGGGACCGAAGAGCGCGGCTTCGGAGCTAATCAGAAATACGCTCGCGCATTCCATTGGCAGGCTGTGGAGATAGAGCGCCGCGATCGCGAAGGCCATCACGCCGAATTCGAGCAGTTTCGTGCCGATCGTCGCGCTGCGTTTGCTGTAACGGTCTGCGAAAAAGCCGCCCGCCATGGAAAAGAAGATGAAGGGAAGCGCAAAGAGCGCGCCGACCAGCGGAATCAGCCGGTCGCGCGTCGCGAGGGGCAGCGCCATCGCCACAATGATGTAAATCACCAGAAACTTCAGCGCGTTGTCGTTGAACGCGGTCTGAAACTGCGTGGCGATCAGGCTCCAGAAGCCGCGCTGCCACGCGCGCTTTTCCGTCGCTTCGGAACCCGTCATGGGCGCATGCATACCTCCAGCCATATCATATGCAGTATAAAGGGGGAAGCCGCTCCCCTTTCGGGGAGCGGCTTTGGGGGAGTGGGGGGGAGATCTACCGCGGGTTACGCGGATTTTTATCCTGCGCCATTGACTCCACTGAGAAAGCCGCCGACATGCCCGGTCAAAGCGACGAGCAGCACGCCCGCCAGTTCGAACCCTAAGCGAGCTTCCCATAAATCTGCTCGCGGTTTTTGCCGTGCTCGATACTGAACCGTCCACACCAGCCACATCATCAGCACGGACGTAAGGCCCAGGATCATATGCAACAGCAGGTTTCCTCGCGGCGTTTTGCCATCGAAGAGCAGTTGCCACGCGAGCAGGCCGGTGGCCGCGGCCGGCACCGACGCGATGGCGGCGACGGTAAAGTTGTAATACGCCGCCGTCGCCAGAATCGCGTTCCTCTTCCAAACCGCCAGGGCGTCGAACAGCACCGCCGTGATATACAGCGCGATCGGGAAGTGGATGATCACCACGTGCTGCGCGTGCTTTGCAAGTAACGCCGATTTCAGGTCGAATGGATTCACATTTTTCTCCGGCACTACTTCACTACGATTTCGCCCGTCATTCTCGGATGAACCGAGCAGAAGTAGTCGTACGTTCCCGGTTTGGTGAATGTGTAGGAAAACTGTTCATCCGTGTCCAGCGCCTTCGATCGAAAAGTTGTCTTGTCGTTGCTGACCACGGTATGAGGCACGTCGTCCTTGTTGATCCACGTTACGGTCGTCCCCGCGGCCACTGTGACGCTCGACGGGGTGAAGCTAAAGTTGTCGATCGTGATGTTAATTTTGCTCGGGGCATCCCCTGCGGCGCGTGCTGCCAGCCCCTTTTGAATCCCGGCCAGGAATACGCATCCGAGAGCAAGTGCCATTACAATTCTGAACATCCGCGAAGTGACTGTCATGTTCCTTTCCCTCCCTTTGGAATAAATTGCCTGCTGCAAATTCAATCGCCCGACGGTTCCTGCCCGGTTGCCGACAGGGACGAGTCGATAATCCCCAGCGTGTGCCGGTGCTGCAGGAAGTTCACGTCCGTGATACCCAACAAATCGCGCAGCTTGTCCGAGGGCACCTTCATTGGCCCCGGCCCCTCTGCCTGCCCCGGCGCCGGCTGTGGGAAAGCCGTGGACATGGCCGTGTGAAACGTGATGTTTCCTTCCACTTTCTGCATCGTCTGGTGAATGTGGCCGTTCAACACCGTCACTGACCCGAATCGCTTCAGGTAGGAGAGCGCCTGCTCGCTGTCGTCGGTGCCCCAGCCCCACTGTGGATACACGGACCAGAGCGGAATGTGCGCGAACACCACGATGGGCGTGCTGCTCTTCAAATGGGCCACGTCCTTTTCGATCCATTCGAGCTGCTCGGGGCCGAGGCTTCCCAGCCCTCCGGCCTTCAGGTTCAGCACGTTGACCAGGCCGATGAAGTGCGCGCCCTTCTGATCGAAGCTGTACCAGCCGTCTCCCTGCGTGCCTTTACCGAAGCGCTCGTGAAACATTTCACCGTTGTCATTGAGGACGTCGTGCTCGCCGGGAACATAGTAGATCTGGTCCGTCTTGAGGCTCTTGAGCGATTCCGCCAGCGTGTCGAACTCTTCGGCCTTCGAAAGCTGCGTCAAATCACCCGTGTGCAGCACAAACGACGGCGGCGTCGGCAGCGCGTTCACTTTCGCGATGGCTTCCCGCAGCGTCGCCGTCACGTCCGGGTTCGCGGCCTTGTTAAACCCGATGTGGCTGTCGCTGATCTGCACAAAGCTCAGTTCGCCCTTGACATGACCGTACTTCCCCCGCAGGACGTCGCCCAAGGCGAAGGAGTTCAGCACCCCCCCCTGGAGTACGCACAGCGCGCCCGTGCCGGCCCAGGCCATGCACTCGAGAAAGCCGCGCCGGTCCACCCCATCCTCATTCATGTTCTCCTTGATGTATTTCGCCATATTATTTGGTCTCCCTCTGGCGCGCTTTCATGCCGTGCCTGCCGCGCGCTTCACTGACGTTGACTGGCCCCACCCGGGGTTTATTCCCCGGGAATAAATAAAACCTGAATCGGGAATAAAACCGCTGGCATCAGAGTCTGGGAATAGGTAGGGTTGGCCCAGGAGAGATATCTTGGAGTTAGAAGTTCAACCCTCACGCTTTGAGGAAGTAGTGCTGCCTCATCTGGATGCGGCCTACAACCTCGCGCGTTGGCTGGTAAGGAACACCACGGATGCCGAGGACCTGGTGCAGGAGGCGTGCCTCCGCGCATTGAAGGGTTTTACGGGTTTTCGTGGCGGAGATAGCAGGGGCTGGCTGCTGGCGATTGTGAGAAACACTTGCTACACATGGCTCAACAAGAACCGGCGCCTCGAACCCGTCGAATTCGACGAGAAGGTCCATACGGAAGAAGTACCGGTGGCGGAACCCGAGCGAGTATTGGCGCGCAACGCGGCGCACGAAACGCTCGACAAGGCTTTGCAAGAGCTTCCCGCGGAGTTTCGCGAGGTGATCATACTGCGGGAGCTGGAGGATCTCTCCTATAAGGAGATCAGCGAAATTGCGGGCGTGCCGGTGGGAACGGTGATGTCGCGGTTGGCGCGGGCCCGCGCACGGTTGCAACTTTGCCTGGCGCCCCAGGTGGGAAAGGAGGCCTAAGATGCGCTGCGATGAAGCTCAGGAATTGATATCCGTCTATTTGGATGGCGAGCTCGACCTCGTGCGCAACTTGGAGCTCGAGCGCCATATCAAGGCCTGCCCCGACTGTGAGCCTGTGCGCCAGGACGCGCTGCAGCTCCGCTCGGCCATTCGTAAGGAGGTTCCTTATTTCCGCGCGCCCCAAAGCCTGGCCGACCGCGTCCGGGCCGCCGCACGGCAAGAGGCGCGCCAGACCACGCCGCGCCGGACCGCCCCGCGCCCGGCTATGCCCTACTGGCAGTGGATTGGGGCGGCTGCGGTCGTCGCGCTGCTCATACTCGTGACGGTCAAGTTGAAGGGAACTTGGACTGGCCCATCGCACGATCAGCTCCTCGCGCAGGAAATCTACGATGCGCACGTGCGCTCCTTGATGGCCGACCATCTGATGGACGTCCCTTCCACGGACCAGCACACCGTCAAGCCGTGGTTCGATGGCAAGCTCGACTTCGCTCCGCCCGTCATGGACCTGGCACAGGATGGATTCCCGCTCATCGGCGGGCGACTGGACTACCTCGATAATCATCCCGTTGCGACGATGGTCTATCACCGCAGGCTGCACGTCATCAATCTGTTCGTGTGGCCGTCAACGGATACGGGGGATCGTGAGCTGGCTCTTGAGGTCCGCCAGGGCTACAACATCCTTCATTGGACCAAAGGCGGGATGGAATTTTGGGCTGTATCGGACGTCAGCGCTGGGGATTTGCAAACCTTCGCCGGCCTACTGCGGAAATAACGCACAAATAATTCGTCGCGCTGAGTGCGCTGTTATGTGCGGACGTGCGCGGCCGCTACGTCAGGCTTGCTCGCGTTGGCGGGCAGCGGCGTCTCGCGCTTGTGATATTTCGTGGATACGTAATCGTTGAGCAGCGTCTGAAACGCAATGGATAGCTCGTCGTACGTGCCTTCGAGCGTGGTGAATTTTTGTCCGTCAATATATACGGGGCATCGCGGCGCTTCGCCCGTGCCCGGCAGGCTGATTCCGATGTTCGCGGCCTTCGATTCGCCCGGCCCGTTGACGATACAGCCCATCACCGCCAGTTTCAATTCCTCCACGCCTTCGTACTCACGCTTCCACTCCGGCATTTTATCGCGGATATAGCCCTGGACGCTTTCGGCCAACTCCTGAAACGTGGTGCTCGTCGTGCGCCCGCAGCCGGGGCACGCCGTCACGCTGGGCGCGAACGTCCGCAGCCCCAGCGATTGCAGCAGCTCGCACGCCGCGTACACCTCTTCGCGGCGGTCTCCGCCGGGCCGCGGCGTCAGCGACACGCGAACCGTGTCCCCGATGCCTTCGCTCAGCAGGATTCCCATGGACGCCGCGGACCACACCAGCCCCTTCGCGCCCATCCCCGCTTCGGTCAATCCCAGGTGCAGCGGCTGTTCCGTCCGGCGCGCAAGTGCGCGATAAATCTCGATCAGGTCGTGCGGACGCGATACCTTGCACGAAATGATGATCTGGTCCTTCCGCAGCCCGGTTTCCAGCGCCAGTTCCGTGGATTCGAGCGCGGATAGCACCATGCACTCGTTAATGATGTCTTCCGAGGATTTTCCCAGATCCTTGTCCGTGTTCTCCTGCATCTTGCGCATCACCAGCTCTTGATTGAGCGAGCCGCCGTTCACGCCGATGCGCACCGGCTTGCCGTTGTCGCGCGCCACTTTGCAGATGGTGGAAAACTGTTCGTCGCGCCGCTGGCCGTGGCCCACGTTGCCGGGATTGATCCGGTATTTGTCGAGCGCGCGGGCGCAATCGGGATACTTCGTCAGCAGCACGTGGCCGTTGTAATGGAAGTCGCCGATGATCGGGACGTCGCATCCAGCGTCCGCCAGCCGCTTCTTAATCTCCGGCACCGCCGCGGCCGCTTCAGGGATATTCACCGTTATGCGCACCAGTTCCGACCCCGCCTGCGCGAGCTCCAGGCACTGCTGCGCCGTCCCGCGGGCATCGACCGTGTCCGTGTTGGTCATGGACTGCACCACCACGGGCGCACCTCCGCCCACTTGGATCTTGCCTACCATCACGCCAACCGTCTTGTGCCATTCCTGAGCCATTGCGCCTCTCGATTGACTATTGTAACGAATCCCGCCGCCCCCTGGCGATTTGTTATTGCCGTTCAGGTTCAAATGTAGTGCCGAGACCTAACAGCTTGCTGAAAAACCGGCGAGGGCTTGCGGGCGGACTAAAACTCTTCGCGGTGGGGGAGGACGACAGACTTGCCGGTGCGCGGGGGAGGCACAACCGCCGCCATCTTTCGGATCATGGCGAGGACGAGCTTCTTGTCGTCATCGGACAACGTCGTCGAATATCTCTTGATCTCCGCAAGGAACCGTATCTCTTCGTCGGAAAGCTCGCCGAGTATCTTGCGGGTCTCACGGTCCTGCGGACTGTCTGTCCCGGGGAAGAAGTCGGCCAGGCTCACTTCCATGGCCTCGGCAATCTTCGCCAGCGTTTCAAGCGAAGGGACCGTGTGCCCGTTCTCGACGCGCGAAAGGTAGCAGCGCAGCAGCCCCGTGCGGCGTTCGATGTCGCCTTGCGAGAGCCCCCGGTCGCTCCGGTAGTTCCGGATGACCTCGCCTATGTTCACTTTGGGCTTTTCTTTGGGCACCGTATCGTTTCCTACAACAGCCGGTATCTTACGGATTACCCCCACTGTGCGCAACATGAATTTCAACGGTGTTCCTGAGAGGCAACACAGGGGAGGCGATGAGGGCCGGCCCGCTGAGGCGAATCTGTTCCGCCTTAGCCGGCAGGCTGCGCGACGGGGCTTCGCTCGAGGGACGAGCTTCGCCGCTTGCCAGCGCACCTGGAACGCCTCCGGATGAATTTTCGCGTCTTCTTGAGAGAAACTTGAAGTTGTTTTCATCGTTGCTGCGCCTAGACAGAGCCGCCTATAACTCCTTCATAAGTACACTTACGCCGTGGCAACCTCCATGCGTATATTCCGCAAGGTTTAAAAAATTGTTACACCGCGATACGCTCTCTCTTCGTTGGCTCCAGTCAAGGACCCACCACAAATACTGCGCGCCTCGGGCGCTTTTTGCGTTTCGACGGCCCCATCATTAACCTATAGATTATCAGTTTGACATAGGAAATACCTGTCCGGTTTGCCTCGAAACCCTCTGCTCCTGCTTCGCCCCGTGAGCAGGGGAACTCAGGTCCTCCCAGGCGTTACCTCCGCGCTTACCGTGCGCCATGCAAAGGGGGTCACCCCCAACGCTGAGGAGGAAAAATGAAAGACGCAAAACTCACCTGGGTTTTGTTCCTTGCCTTGCTAGTCCCAGCCGTTCCGACGTTCGCACGTCAGGCCCACCCTTGGCCGCCCCACGCTCCGACGTATGCTCGCCAAGCGCATCCTTGGCCACCCCACGCTCCGACATATGCTCGCCAAGCTCATCCTTGGCCACCCCACGCCCCCACGTTCGCACGTCAGGCACACCCTTGGCCGCCACGCAACCCCCGCGGCTAAGGAATCTCTTCCATCCCTTGTGGCTTTCATAGGGGCGGGTTCCAGACCCGCCCCTAATCATTTTAGGTGTCACTTTTTTTATCTTCTGTGCTAGTATTCACCTGTCCAATAAGCGGAGAACTTGATGCTATCCCTTCTCCTCTGGCGAGTCGGCATTCTTCTGGAAGGGCTAATCCTGTTCCGGGGCTTCCGGGGCAAGACGCTCGCAAAATACCCCTTTTTCTACGCTTACGTTGCTTTTGCGCTGGCCGATGATGTTTGGGGGTATATGCAGTATTGGTTTGCGGGGTGGGGATCCTATGCAAGATGGTTCTGGGTCGGAGAATTGCCCACGCTGATCGTCGGATGCGGCATCATTCTCGAAATTTTTCGGTGCGTGCTGTCTCCCTATCCGGGAGCCGAAAGATTCGCGAGAATTGCGGGATTCAGTGTTTTTGTAGCGATCGCCGGGTTCGCGCTTATTTATCCGCATACGATGCCCGCACCGTCCTCCGGCGGAACCATGTTCGAACTCGAACGGGATTTGCGGACGGTCCAGGCAATTTTTCTCGTCGGCTTATTCGGGGTCATCCGATACTACGGAATTCCCATTGGGGAAAATATGTGGGGAATGAGCCTGGGTTACGGTCTGAATGTTGCAGCCCTTCTCGTCGGTTCGGCTGTGCGATCCTATGCCGGAGTCCCCCTGCCAGGCACCTGGAATGTGATTTTGCAGCAGGCTTCCTATTTTGCGGCGCTGCTTATTTGGACTGCTTCTCTGTGGTCGTATCATCCCAATTCGGTTCCCGATACGTCCGTCCGGTTGGAGGAAGATTACGAGGTGTTTGCCGCCAGGACCAGAAGCGCGATCGGCGCCGTCCGGGTCCATCTAACGAAGGCGGCGAGACAATGATCGAACTTATTTTCTTTTTGCTTGTTGGGGCGCTGCTGCTGTTTTCGCTCCTTTTCTTCGCGCCGCACAAGCCGCAAGGCCGGAAAGACACGAAACCCCTGGCAGAGGTCCAGCAGGCGCTGGACGTTTTGCAACTTGGACTTCTCTCCCCGGAATTAGTGGGCCGTATTTTTTCGAAGAGTGATTTCGATTACGTGGTGTCGGAAACAAACAAGAAAGTCCAGAGGCTTTTCCTCGAGGAGCGCCGAAGACTCGCTCTTTCCTGGGTAGGTGAAGTGCGGCGCCAGATAGTCAGCCTGAGGCATTTTCACTTGGGATCGGCGAGGTTCTACGCCGGGCTCAGGTTCCTGACCGAAATGAAGCTCGCCTGGGACTTCGCCGCAGTGCTGTTCGCCTGCCGCGCCCTCCGGGCCGCGGTGTATTTGCGCGGGCCTTACGCCGCCCCGCGCCTGGTGGGATCCACCACCGCAGCGGCGGCTAGGGTGTGCGGCATTTCCGAGAAATACCTCGACTTTCTGAGGCCGGCACGCATGATCTCTTTCGGAGACGATTCGGCTGGCGGTTCAGTGGAATGACGGAGTGACGATGATACCCATCAACCAGCGGAAGCCTCGGCGAATGGAGGTTGTAAACGCCGTGGAGGACCTCCACCGGCGGACTCTTTCCAATATGCCGAGAGGGCTCGACAGGCTGATCTATCTGGCCTCGACGCGTGACTACAATACGGGTACCTACCACCACGACGGTCTGGCGTCCCGCTTTAGCGAGGAGGTGGCTTGCGAAGCGCTGGCGGATTGCCACGGGGAAGCGTTCGGTGAACTCATCTCCTCCGATCTCCGGGACTTGGTGCAGCAGCTCGACGAATATAGAGATTCGACGCATAGCAGCCCGGGCGAGTTCATTGCGCTCTGGAGAAGTTTGGAACCCTACCGGGTTGCTATTCCCGTGGGAACCGATCCGTTGGCGGCGGAGTTGCTGTTCTCGAATATCAAAATCGCCTTGGCAATTTTGGAAGCGCGTCGAGGAATTCGCCCTGCGGCGGGATAAGGCGCATGGCCACGCCCGACACCTGGCCGATGATTTCCGCTTCGGACGGATGGGCAAACTGCCGGATCGGGGCGCCCGACAGCGGATGCGGGAGCAGCGTAATCTGGGATCCGCGCACCTCGCACCACGAGCAGGCGTATCCATCCCTTAGTTCGATGAAATGAATGGGGCGGTCGAATTCCGTGCGCCATTCCGCCGCTCCCATGCGTGCGGGCTGGCTCTCGATCTGCACGAACGAACCGGGCCGCAAGAGAGGATACATGGCGTAGTCCTGCATCCCGATATAGCCGTACTGACAATGCCGCAGATCGAGCTTTTGAAGCAACGCAACGGGAACCTCTCCCCAGATTTCCACCATGCGCGCAATCAAACTCGTTTTATCCAGGCTGAAGCCTTTATCGAAGCGTACCGGGAAGGTGATCGTTTTTTCCGGGTCGACCGGCTCGTCCGCCGCCAGGTGCGTGTTCTGCAGCGGCAGGGCGAGCTGATAGCGCGCGCTGGCATTCAAGTCAACGCCGAAGACGGCCAGCAGATCGTTGAATTTCGTTCGATAGATCACGCTCAAGCTGTACAGCTTGAAGATACTGGGGGTGGAGTTCTTGTTTTCCAGCTGCGTTAGCCAGGCGTTCGATATATAGAACTCTTCATTTTGGCGGTCCTCGGCAATCATGCGGGTGAATTCCTCGACCTCACGTGTCGTGACTCCCAGCCTGTTCCTAAGTTCCCTCAGGTGGTCCCCGGGGCGTATGGCAGGCTCGATCCGTGTATTCCGTGGGTTCATGGACTCCCCCTAAGGCAAAGTACGTGAGAACTTAGAACTTCTCGCCTTTCGAATCAAGGAACTTATGGGTAATTCCAGTTTTATGGCCGGACAACTCACAGAAGGGAGGACTGTGGTACTCACCTGCTCGGAATAAGAAGCAATTTCGCATTTGGCCATTATTTCTTTGTGCTTGGTTTAGGAACATTGGGGGTGTGTACGCTCGAAGACCCGATATTCCAAGCAGGAATAATACTTGAGGCACATATGTGAGGTTTCCCGGCTCGACCCATGGCGGCGTAAATCAGAGTCCGCGACATGAGTCTTCCGTGATTCCGTTTTCTTGCGCATGAACTGAGTATGAGCCGCGCCGGACTATACGTATGTTTTCGCATGGCGCTGGCTTTGCCGGCACGCTGCTGACGCCTGCGCCGGAATCCGTGCGCAGAGGTTTCAAACCCAAGAGGGATGTTTTCACTTTGGCGTCACTACAAGATTGCATGGATAGCTGTGCGACGAGGCTTGTGCCATGCTTAGAAAATAGGAAAGCAGAATATGAGCAGCCATTCCAATGTCCCATCGGACGTTCGTCCACAGAATACCCGGCGCACGGTCCCGCGCTATAGTTTGATCGTCGGGGTGGATATTATTGAGCCAGCGAGCGACCTGCGTCTTTCCGGGCGGGTGTCCGAAATTAGCCGCAAGGGATGTTACGTGGACATCCTGAATACACTTCCTGAAGGGACTTTGATTCGATTGCACATGTCGCGGGATCGAGGCACGTTCTCGACCCTCGGGAATGTCATCTATGTTCAAGAAGCGGTTGGCATGGGCGTGGCGTTCCGGGACACGCCCGCCGATCAGATGAAGATACTCGACTCATGGCTGGCTGAGCTGAACCAATAGCAAAGGCAGCTAGCCCGATTCCGCACGCTCTCCCCGCACGATGCACCGACCTTTTTCGGTGGCCGCACATCACTTCCGAGTAACACACCATTCATCCTGAGGGTGTATGCTCAATGCGTCCGCAGCAGGGGGGTACATCCAACGAGTGAATCCCTAGTAGCCGGCCTGCCGTAAGGAGATAGCCGCATGGCTTCCGCAGCAAGCCCCGGTCCAGCAAGCTTGTCCGATTCCGGACAACCCTTATCCTCGGAAGAATTACGCAAGATGCACGCCTACTGGCGCGCCGCCAACTATCTCTCGGTCGGCCAGATCTATCTTTACGACAATCCGTTGCTCAAGCGGCCGCTGACGCCCGCGGATGTGAAGCACATGCTGCTGGGACACTGGGGCACGACGCCTGGCCAGAACTTCATTTACGCGCACTTGAACCGCGTGATTAAAAAATACGACCTCGACATGATTTACGTATCCGGCCCTGGGCACGGCGGCCCGGCGATCGTGGGGAATACGTATCTGGAGGGCACCTACAGCGAGGTCTATCCCAACATCAGCGAGGATGAGGCCGGGCTTCGTAAGCTCTTTATGCAGTTTTCATTTCCCGGGGGAATTCCCAGCCATGTATCGGCGGAGTGCCCGGGCTCGATCCACGAGGGCGGCGAATTGGGCTATTCGCTCAGCCATTCGTTCGGGGCGGTATTCGACAATCCCAATCTTATCGTCGCCTGCGTGGTCGGCGATGGCGAGGCGGAAACCGGACCGCTAGCCACGGCGTGGCATTCCAACAAATTTCTCGACCCGGCCACGGACGGGACGGTGCTCCCGATCCTGCATCTCAATGGCTACAAGATTTCCAACCCGACCGTCCTCGCCCGCATCACCCGCGAGGAATTGGGGCAATTGCTCCACGGCTACGGGTGGACGCCCCACTTTGTCGAGGGTCACGAGCCAGAGCGGATGCATGAGGCCATGGCCGCGACGCTCGACACGGTGGTGAACCAGATCAAGAACATCCAGCAGGACGCCCGCGTCCACGGCAACTTGGCGCGTCCGCGTTGGCCGATGATCGTCCTCATTTCACCCAAGGGCTGGACGGGTCCGAAGATGGTCGACGGTGTGCAGATTGAAGGCACCTTCCGTTCGCACCAAGTGCCGATCACCCACCCGGCCACCAATCCTGAACATCTCAAGCTGTTGGAAGACTGGCTGAGGAGCTACCGACCCGAGGAACTCTTCGATGAACGGGGGCGCCTGAAACCGGAACTGGCTGAACTTGCGCCCAAGGGTGAACGACGCATGGGCGCGAATCCCCACGCCAACGGCGGCACTCTGCTCCGCGATCTGCGGATGCCGGATTTCCGCGACTACGCGGTCGGCGTGCCCTCGCCCGGGGTGCTCGGCATCGGCGACACACATGTGCTCGGGCGATTCCTGCGCGATGTGGTGAAGCTGAACAGTGAGCAGCAGAATTTCCGGATATTTGGCCCTGACGAGACACTCTCCAACGGCCTGGAAGCCGTCTTTGATGTGACCAGACGCCAATGGGACGCCGCGACCGTACCGAACGACGAATTTCTTGCACCTACCGGGCGCGTGATGGAAATGCTGAGCGAGCACCAATGCGAGGGCTGGCTCGAAGGCTACCTGCTCACCGGGCGGCATGGGCTCTTCAATTGCTACGAGGCATTCATCCACATCGTGGATTCCATGTTCAACCAACACGCCAAATGGCTGAAAGTGACGCGCGGAATCCGTTGGCGCCGCCCGATCTCTTCCTTGAACTACCTGCTGTCGTCGCACGTTTGGCGGCAAGATCACAATGGTTTCACGCATCAAGACCCTGGCTTCATCGATGTCGTCGTGAACAAGAAGGCGGACGTCGTGCGCGTTTATCTGGCGCCGGACGCGAACACCCTTCTTTCGGTTGTAGACCATTGCTTGCGGAGCCGGAACTACGTCAACGTCGTGATCGCGGGCAAGCACCCGGCGCCGCAATGGCTGGCGATGGACGCCGCCGTCAAGCACTGCACCGAGGGCATAGGCATCTGGCAGTGGGCCAGCAACGACCAAGCCGTTGCACCCGACGTGGTCATGGCCTGCTGTGGCGACGTGCCCACGCTTGAGACGCTCGCCGCCGTCTCCATTATGCGCAAGCATCTGCCCGATCTGAAAATCCGCGTGGTCAACGTCGTTGACCTCATGAAGCTGCAGCCGCAATCGGAGCATCCGCACGGGTTGAGCGACATGGATTTCGACGAACTCTTCACCAGGGACAAGCCGGTCATTTTCGCCTTCCATGGCTACCCGTGGTTGATCCACCGGCTCACCTACCGCCGCACGAACCACGATAACCTTCACGTCCGCGGCTATAAGGAAGAGGGCACCATCACCACGCCTTTCGACATGACGGTGCTGAACGATCTGGATCGCTTCCATCTGGTGATGGACGCCATCGACCGCCTTCCGCAGACTGGCGACAAGGGCATCTACCTGAAGCAGCAGCTCAAAGACAAGTTGATCGAGCACAGGCAATACATAGACAAATATGGCGAGGACCTGCCGGAAATCCGCGATTGGAAGTGGCTCTACTAGGCCGTGAAAATTCTGGTCCTCAATTCGGGATCGAGCAGCCAGAAGAGCAGCCTCTACGATATCCGCGGGGATTTGCCAACCGAGCCGCCGAAGCCCGACTGGGAAGCCAAGATCGAATGGGATGGAGACCGGGCGGAAATAAAAGTGGCCACGGCGGCCGGCGCGGCGTTGAACGATCGTTTGCCGACAGGGTCGCGCAGAGAGGCAACCGAGGAGTTATTGAAAAATCTTTGGACGGGACCGGCGCGCATTTTAGGAAAAGCCTCCGAAATCAGCATCGTGGGTCACCGCATCGTCAACGGCGGGAAAGACTACGAGCAGCCCACTCTCATCACCGCCGAAGTGAAGGCCGCCATCGCACGGATGGCCGGGTTTGCGCCGCTTCATAATCGAGCCGAACTGGAGGGGATCGAAATCGCCGAACAGAGGCTTGGCTCCGTCCCGCAGGTGGCGGTTTTCGATACGGGTTTTCATAGCCGCATGCCGGAACCCGCCGTCGTGTATCCAGGACCATACGAATGGCTCGAACGAGGAATTCGCCGGTACGGATTCCACGGAATCAATCATCAATATTGCGCGGAGCGCGCCGCTCAAATGTTGGGCAAGGACTTGGCGGCGCCCCATCTCGTCACATGCCATCTGGGAAACGGCTGTTCGCTCGCGGCTATTCGCGAGGGCCACAGCGTGGACACAACCATGGGCTTCACGCCGCTGGAAGGCTTGATGATGGGCACGCGGTCCGGGTCGGTGGATCCCGGGATCCTGATTTACTTGCTGCGGGAAAACCATCTCACCGGAGACCAAATGGACGCATTGCTGAACACGAAGTCCGGCCTGCTGGGAATTTCGGGCGTTTCCGGCGACATGCGGCAGGTGATTGGTGCAATGAAGGACGGAAATGAGCGGGCGAAGCTGGCCTTTGAAATTTTCGTGCACCGCTTGCGTTCTTGCCTCGGCTCGATGATTGCGGTTCTCGGTGGAATCGATGCCTTGGTCTTCACGGCCGGCATGGGAGAAAATTCGCCTGAGGTTCGAGCCGCGGCCTGCGCAAACCTTGCATTCATCGGCGCGAAACTCGATCCGAAAAAGAACGCACAGCCCAGGCTCGACGCGGACATTTCATATCCGGATTCTCGCGTGCGCATTCTGGTGATTCGCGCGCAGGAAGATTGGGCCATCGCGCGCGATTGTTGGCGGCTCGCGTCTGGCGACGCGAACCACACGCAGGACACACGCGGAAATCGGGGCCGCGTTATGTAGATGAAACCAAAACAATTTGCGTGGTGCCGGAGGAGGGAGTCGAACCCACACGGCCTTGCGGCCAACGGATTTTGAGTCCGCCGCGTCTGCCATTCCGCCACTCCGGCGTGCACAAAATTTTAGGCTACCTTGGGGGGAACAGCAACACCAGCCTTGCCTTCCGATGAACTCTTATGATGGGAACGCGGCGCCCTTCGAATTCGTTCACGAATCGGATGCGGGGCGCGCCATCCGGCGATTTCGCGGCGCGGGATGAACCACTGGATGGGGCGAGCGGGGATCGAGGAAGAAGTGCAGGAATTCAGTGATCGTTATGCCGAGCTGGTTCCAGAGCCGGCGCTTGAGGGTGCGATAGTCCTGCGCGCCGCTGAAGACATCGCGAACCAAATCGCGGAAAGTGGGCGAGCAATTCAGCAGTTGCACCATGCGCGTGGTGACAGCGCCGCCGAGAAACGTGCCGCGAAAGAGTTTTCGCGCCAGGTGGGCGGCAAATTCGAGGTCCGTGGAGAAGGCCGAGCGCAATCGTTCGGGATACGCCAAAGGCTGTCCTTCGATGAGCGCTTGCGCCAGCAGGTCGCCCGAGCGGAGGGCATAGTAGAGGCCTTCGCCGGTGACGGGGTCCACGGTGGCTGCCGCATCACCCGCCATGGCCCAGTTCGTGCCGGCGATGCGGCGCGCGCGGATGGTTTGCGCGGAGGGCGAGGGCAGCACGTGGCTATAGAACGTTGCGCCGTTCATGGGGATTTTTTCTTCGGCGGTGAAACCATCGAGGTGGCGGCGCAACTGCTGGCTGGAACTTTGTCCCATCTTCGCGCAAATGCCTACGGAGAGGTGATCGAAGCGCGGAAACGACCACAAGTAGCCCTCGAACTCCTTCAGGAATTTCACCTTGAGGATGTTTTCTTCGGTGGGCACGAAGTAGCCGAGAGTCATCTCCAGGTCCTCCGCACCGAGACGCGTTGTTTCGGGCAGGAGTTGATTGCGCGCGCCCGCCGCCAGGACCACGAAATCCGAGAAACGCTCTTCGCCGGATGCCATGAGGCGCACGCGCGCGGCGTCCGTATTCACGCTGGTGATGCGCGATTGCACCACGCGGCAGCCTGCGGCTATGGCGCGGTCGAGGAGCAGCCCATTGAGCACCTTGCGCGCGTAGATCACGATGGGATGCACCATCTCGAAGCGCGTGCGATCCCCGCGGCTGGATATCAGTTCCGCTGTATGGACAATTTTTTTGGGCTGGGGCGCATCGAGGAGGAAAGGATAGGCTTCAATCGCTTTGTGGGTCAGGCCGCCGCCGCAGGGCTTCTCCCACACCAGGCGTTCGTCGAAAATGGTGACCTCGAAGCCCGCGCTGGCCAGCCGCTCTCCGCAGAGCGCTCCGGCGGGCCCCCCTCCGACGATGGCGATCTCTTTCATTGTTCCCACTTCTCAGGCTTTTTCCCCCGCGAAATCCGCGCAGCGGGGAATCGGGCGTAACAAACCACGCCGCGAGTATAGCATCAAAAAAAAGCGGCGCGCTCGGCGTCGTCGGAAGAGTTTCCGGTGCGCATGATAGAATCATTTTGCTCGGCCGTTCCCGCGGGGGCGGATCGAGGGACGGTCGTTTGGGAAAAGTTGTATCGCAAAGTGAGCTGATTGGCTGCCGGGGCGAGTGGGAGCGCAACGGCAAGGCCGTGGTGTGCGCCATCGGGTCATTCGACCTCCTTCATCCGGGCCATATCCGGCTGCTCGAGCAAGCGCGGTCGCTCGGGGATATCCTGATTGTCTTGGTGCGGAGCGACACGAGCATGCGAGCGCGCCAAGCCTCCCGCACGGGCACAAAAGACAAATTTCCGGTTCCCGTCACGCCCGCCGCCGAGCGGGCGGAAATTCTCGCGGCGTTTGCGGCAGTGGATTACGCTGTGGAGTTTGAGGAGTTGTTTCTCCGCGTCCTCATGGCGGAGCTTACACCTGCCGTGGTGGTAAAGGGCGGCGACCCGCGCTCCGCCCAGCCTATTTCGCGCGAAGACGAGGAACTCGCAGCCGCCGGTTGCAAGGTTGTGCGCATCCCGCTCGAGCCCGGCTATTCGAGGGCGCTGCTCATCGAACGCATCACTCGGCTTCCCGCATGATTCTCCCACTGGTTTCTGACCTTCTCGCGCGTGTGGCACGCCAACCCGCCGTCGAGGAGGCGTTTGAAAGGCTGCGCCGCGGCGCCGGCGAAGTGCCGCTCGCGGGGCCAACGGATTCGGCGAAGGCGCTACTCACCGCGCTGGCTGCCGCTGAGCTTGGCCGCCCGGCTATCTTCCTGGTGGAATCGAGCCAGGTGGCCGAAGGATTGGTTGATCCGCTGCGCTGGTTCTATCGCGCCGTGTCCGGCAAACCAGGGCACCGAGTGGTGTATTTGCCGGCATACGACGCGCTGCCATACGAAAATCGCTCGCCGCACGCCGAAATTTCCGAGGCCCGCGCCGTGGCGCTCTGGCGTTTTGCGACGGGAGAAGCCGATCTGCTGATCGCGCCGGTGCAGGCGGCGCTGTGGCGCATGCGCGAGCCGGAATTTTACCGCCGCTTGGCGCGCACGGTGGCGCGCGACGAAACGATTGCACACGAGGAGCTCATCGGTTTTCTGGCCGGCGCCGGCTACGACAAGCAAGCGACCTGCGAAATGCCCGGGCAATATTCCGTTCGCGGCGGGATCATTGACGTGTTCTCGCCCGAAGCGCCGCAGCCCGTGCGCATCGAGCTGCTGGGCGATACGATCGAATCCATTCGCGCCTTCGACCCGAATACGCAGCGTTCCACAAATCCCATGGAACGCGCCACGCTCTTGCCGCTCGCCGAATTCGTGCGCCAAGCGGAAGTTCTCGCGCCGCGCCGCGTTTCCTCCCCCGCGAGCCTTGGAGATGAGGACGCGCCCGAAGGGTTCTTCCCCGGATGGGAATTTCGCGAAATTCTCCGCGAGGACCGCAAAGCAGTTCTGTTCGATCTGGCGAGCGAGCCGCTGATCATTACCAGCGAACCCTCCTCGCTCGAATCGGCAGCCGTAAAATATCGCGCGCGCCTGGCGGAGGCATTCGAGCAATGCGAAGACCCTCTGGCCGCAAGCCCGGATAGCTACCTTTTCAACGAAGAAGAGTGGGCGCTGGCACTGGAGCTCTCGCCGCGCCTGGCGCTCGACCGCTTGAACGTCGCCCAGGAGAGCGGCGCACCGCTTGCGCTGCGCACGCAGCCCACCACGCGCTATCACGGGAATGTAGCCGCGTTCATGACGGAGGTGCGCGGGCGGCTGGCGGCGGGCGAGCATGTGATGGTCTCGGCGGCGAGCACGGGCGAAATGGAGCGCTTCGCGGACATCTGCCACGAATACGATCTGCCCTACCGCCTGGGCGAACTCGAAGAGAGCGCGACGATCTCGCGCCTTGCGGAAGAAAGCAGCGTGGCCGCCGCTCCGGCGATGGTGCTGGTGAAGGCGCCCCTCGCGGAAGGAGTGGCGATTCCCGATGCGCGGATCGCAATCTATGGGAACGCCGATCTCTTCGAGACCTTCGCCGCGCCCCAGCGCTCGCGCCCTCGATCCAAGGCCGCGAGCTTCTTCAGTGACATCTCCGACCTCAAGCCCGGGGACTACATAGTGCATATGGACCACGGCATCGGCCAATTCGAGGGTTTGCGGCAGGTGGCCGTGGAAGGAGCGGCCGGCGAGTTCATGCTGCTGCGCTATGCGGGCGATGCGCGACTCTATGTTCCGCTGGCCCGGCTCGACCTGGTGCAGAAATTTCAATCGCTGGGCGGGGCGGAGCCCGTGCTCGACCGCTTGGGCACCACCGTGTGGGAAGCGCGCAAGACGCGCGTGAGTAAGTCCGTCACCGACATGGCGGAAAAGCTCCTGGCTCTCTACGCGGACCGGAAGACGGCGCAGGGCCACGCCTTTCCGCCCGATTCCAATTGGCAGCGCGAATTCGAGGACGCGTTCGAATTCGAGGAAACCCCCGACCAGCAGCGCGCCATCGAAGATGTGAAGCGCGACATGGAGTCCGCGCTGCCGATGGACCGCCTGCTTTGTGGCGACGTGGGCTACGGCAAGACGGAGGTCGCCATGCGCGCGGCCTTCAAGGCGCTTGGGGATTCGAAACAAGCCGCGATTCTCGCGCCCACCACGGTGCTGGCCTTCCAGCATTACGAGACTTTTCGCCGCCGCTTTGCGGCCTTTCCGGTGCGCATTGAAATGCTCAGCCGGTTTCGCAGCGAGAAAGAGCAGAAGAAGACTCTGGAGGAGCTGGAAGCCGGGAAGGTGGACATCATCATTGGGACGCACCGGCTGCTCTCGCGCGACGTGAAATTTCAGGACCTGGGCCTGCTGGTGGTGGACGAAGAGCAGCGCTTTGGTGTGGCGCACAAAGAGCGCCTGAAGGAGATGCGCAAGAACGTGGACGTGCTCACGCTTTCGGCCACGCCCATCCCGCGCACGCTCTATATGTCGCTCGCCGGACTGCGCGACATGAGCGTGATCGAGACGCCCCCGAAAGACCGCCTGGCGATTCAGACCACGGTCGCGCCCTTCAGCGAAGGTCTCGTGCAGCGGGTGATCGAAGAGGAGCTGGAGCGCGATGGCCAGGTGTTTTTCGTCCACAACCGCGTGGATTCCATCGCTTCGATGGCGTCGCTCGTGAAACGCATGGTGCCCAAGGCCCGCGTGGTGGTGGGCCACGGGCAGATGCGCGAAACGGAGCTCGAAAAGGTGATGCTGAAATTCATTCGCGGCGAAGCCGACGTGCTCGTCTCCACGGCCATCATCGAAAACGGTCTGGATATTCCCCGGGCCAACACAATTCTGATTAATCGCGCCGACCGCATGGGGCTATCCGAGCTCTATCAGCTTCGCGGTCGTGTGGGCCGGTCGAACCAGCGCGCCTATGCCAGCCTGCTCGTCCCGGCGGATGGGGCGCTCACGTCCGAGGCGCGCCAGCGGCTTGCCGCGCTCAAGGAGTTCAGCGATCTGGGCGCGGGCTTCCGCATCGCCGCGCTCGACCTGGAGCTGCGCGGCGCAGGCAACCTGCTCGGCGGCGAACAGCACGGCCATATCGAAGCGGTGGGTTTCGATATGTACTGCCAGATGATGGAGCGGGCAGTCGCCGAACGGAAGGGCGAAGCCGTGGCCCCGGAGCGGCGCGCCACGCTTAATTTGGGGCTCGAGATCCGCATCCCGCCGGAGTACATCGAAAGCGAAAACCTGCGCCTGCGCATCTACAAACGCATTGCCGGAATCACCACCGAAGCGGAGCGCGTGGAGGTCCGCCGCGAACTCGACGACCGGTTTGGCCCTCCGCCGCCCGCCGTTACGAACCTGCTCGATTATGCCCTCTTGAAGGCGCTGGCCGAAAAGCTGCTCGTTGCATCCGTCGAGCGCCGCGGCAATCAGGTGGGAATCAAGTTCTACGACGATACTCCGCTCGGGCCGGAGCGCCTGGTGGGATTGATCCGCAAGCGGCGTGGAATGCGGCTCGATCCGGGCGGTGTGCTATGGACGGATTGGAAAGGGGATCAGGGCGGCATTATGTCCGCGGTGAGAAACGTATTGCTACAACTACAATCGTAGAGATAAAATCTTTGCTGAGAGGGATGATGAAAGCTCTAATTTGCCGTCTGTTTGCCTGCTTGTGCGGTTGTGGCGTGCTTCTCATGACTCCCGCGTATCTTGGCGGACAGTCCACCGTCGTCGAAGAAATTATTGCCCGCGTGAACAACCAGATCATCACGCTTTCCGATTATGAGAAGGCCTCGAGGGACCTCCAGCATGACGTCTCGCAGGAGTGTCCCAAATGCCCCCAGGCAACGCTGGACATGGAATACAAGGACCGCCAGAAGAATTTGCTCCGCGACATGATTGACCAGCAGCTCCTGGTCGCGCGCGGTAAGGACATGAACATCAATGTCGAGACGGATTTGATCAAGCAACTGGATGACGTGCGCAAGCGGAACAATCTGGCCAGCATCGAGGACCTCGAGAAGGGCGTGGAAGGAGAGGGAGTCTCCTGGGAAGATTACAAACAAAAAATGCGCGATACGCTTCTGACGCAGGCCGTGATCCGCCAGGAAGTCTCCGCCCACATGGAGATCGGCTCGGGCGAAGTGAAGCAATACTACGATGCTCACAAGCAGGACTTCGTCCGGCCTGAAGAGGTGGATCTGGCGGAGATTTTCCTGGGTACCCAGGGCCTGAGCCCCGAAGAGATTTCCGCCGTGCAGACCAAGGCGGACGGCATCCACACGCGCGTCGCGAAGGGCGAGGATTTCAGCGAACTCGCGAAGCGATACTCCGAAGGCAGCACGGCCAAGGATGGAGGCCCCCTGGGCACCTTCGAGCACGGCCAGCTCGATCCCAAGATCGAAGACGCCGTGTTCAAGCTGGACACGGGACAGGTAACCGACGTCATCCAGACGCAAACGGGCTTCGAAATACTGAAAGTGGCGAATCACTTTCAAGCGGGCTTGCAAACGCAGGAGAAAGTCGAAGCCGAAATCACGCAAAAAATATACGAAGCGAAGATGCAGCCGGCGTTGCGCGAATATCTGGCCCAACTGCGCGAGGAAAGTTACGTCAAGGTCCGGCCGGGATACACGGACTCGGCGGCAGTCGCCGGGGCCACCGTGATTCAGGAAGTTGCGCCCACGCCGGACACGGCGGAGAAAAAGAAAAAGAAAAAGTTGCCGCTGCCGGGCGCGTCCAGCTGATGAAACCGCACTTCGTCTCCCAACTCACGGAAGGCCAAGCTGTGTCTTCGCACTTTCTGGTGCGCGAAAAAGAGATTCGCACCTCGGCGCGCACGGGCTCGTCCTGGCTGCAACTCGAGCTGGCCGATCGCACCGGCGCGATTTCCGGGAAAATGTGGGATAACTTTTCCGCGCTGGCTTCCACTTTCGAGCGCGGCGACGTGGTCCTGGTCCGAGCACGCGTAAAAGTCTATAACGGCCAGAAGGAACTGACGCTCGAACAGATCGTCCCCGCGGCCGAGCGCGACTACGACCTGGCCGATTTTCTGCCGCATACCAAGCACAATATCGAAGAGATGTACGTCCGCTTGCGCGCCGCCATTTCCGCGATGAAAAATCCCTGGCTGCAGCAGTTGCTCGCGAGCGTGGTTGAAGACCCCGCGATTGTTCCCCGGCTGAAGCGGGCGCCCGCGGCGATGACCATGCACCATGCCTACCTGGGCGGCTTACTCGAGCACATCGTGAGCATGATCGGCCTGGCCTCCGCTATCTCCGCGCACTATCCCGAGCTCGACGCCGACCTGCTGCTCACCGGAGTGGTGCTGCACGATATCGGAAAAACCGACGAGCTTTGCTACGAACGCGAAATCGGCTACACGGACAAAGGGCGGCTGCTCGGCCACATCACCATCAGCGCGGCCCTCGCGCGCGAAAAAATCAAGGCCATTGCCGGATTTCCCGCGCCGCTGGCCATTCTGGTCGAGCATCTGATCCTGAGCCATCACGGCTCCCTCGAATTCGGCTCGCCCTCCCTGCCGCAGACCCGCGAAGCCGTGGCCCTGCATTTCATGGACGACATGGACTCGAAGATGGCCAGCATGCGTGCGAGCCTGGAGCTTGCGCCCGGCGCGCCCGAGCCCGACATCTGGACGGAGCGCAACGCGTCCTTGCGCCGCGCGCTGCTTCGCGTGGATCAATTCTTGCAGGAAGGCGCGGCCTCCGCGTCCGGCGGGGGAGCGCCTGCGAAGGCTTCGCCAGCCGCTGCGCCACGTCCGTCCGGCGCCACTGCGGGGCGGAAGGGATGAGCGCGCGCGCCATGAATAATTCCGCCGCGGTTCCAGCGAACGGCCGCAGCCGGTCTTCGCGCCACGCCGTGCTCGATCTCGCCCCTTTGGAGCTCGATTGCATGAACACGCTCTGGCCCGTGGGTGAGGCCACCGTGCGCGAAATCCGCGACCGCCTTGCCGAGCGGCTCCCGCGCGCCTATACCACGATCATGACCATCATGGATCGCCTCGCGCGCAAGGGAGTCGTCACGCGCCGCAAGGCCGGCCGCGCATTCGTCTACCGTGCGAACCTCACCGCCGAGCAAGCGCGCGCACAGGCGGTGGGCCAGGTGGTCCAAAATTTCTTCGGGGGATCGAAGGAGGCGCTTCTCGCGCAGATTGGCGCAGGCCCGTCCGCCCATTCGGCTCCTTCCGCGCAACCCGATGCGTGCCCCGGTGTGCCGGCCGGCGGCACGGCCGCGCCATCCGTGATCGCATTGGACGCGCCCGAATCCTCCGGCGCATAAACGCAATGTTTCCCGCTGAACTCAAAATCCGCGATCTAGCCATTCGGCCGGCAACCATCCTCGCGCCCATGGCCGGCGTCACGGACACGGTTTTTCGCCGCGTGATCCGCTCGCTTGGCGCCTGTGGCCTGATCATGACGGAATTCACGAGCGCCGAAGGGCTCACTCGCAAGGCCGCGCGCACGCTGCACTATCTTTACTTCGACGAGGACGAGCACCCCATCGCCGCGCAGATTTTCGGTGCGGACCCGGACGTGATGGCTTCTGCCGCCGCTCTCGCCGAAGATCTCGGCTTCGATCAGCTCGATATCAACCTCGGCTGCCCCGTGAAAAAAGTCGTCAAATGCGGCGGCTCCGGCCTGCTGCGCGATCTGCCCCATCTCGAAAAACTTCTCGGCGCCGTGCGCGGTGCCGTGCGTATCCCGCTGACGATCAAGATTCGCTCCGGGTGGGATGAAAATAATATCGTCGCTACGGACGTGGCGCGCATGGCCGAACAGATCGGGATCGAGGCGATTGCGGTTCATCCGCGCACGCGCATGCAAGGCTATGCCGGCGCGGCGGACTGGAAAATAATCCGCGCGGTGAAGGAAGCCGTGCGCATCCCCGTCATCGGCAACGGGGATATCCACGTGCCCGAGGACGCCGTTCGCATGGCCGCGGAAACCGGCTGCGACGCGGTCATGATCGGCCGCACTGCATCGTCGAATCCGTGGATCTTCAGCCAGATTGCCGATTACCTGGCCACCGGCCGCTACCAGGAGCCGGAGGAAAGCGACCGCTACCGCCTGCTCTCCGATTATTTCCGCAATCTCGTTGCCGCCGGCATGCCGGACGCCATCGGCAAAATGAAACAGTTCGCCACGCTTTTCACGCACGGCGTGCGCCATGGCGGCGAACTTCGCGAGGCCGTCCATCATGCGCACACGGCCGCCGAAATCCTCGACCGCGTGGACGCGTTCTTCGCCCATGCCGCCGCTTCGCCCGCCGATTAGGGATTTTCGAGATTACTCGTCGCGTGTGATGAGGAGCTGCTTATAGGCTTCGCGCCGGGTGAGGCCGCGCTCGCGCGCCGCCAGCTTGAGCGCCGCTTTGCGGTCCACGCCGCGCTCCTTCATGATTTCTTCCACGTGTCGCGCCAGCGGAATCGCGTTTCGCGGATTGGCGGCATCCGCCGCGTGCTGCGGCTGGCCATCCGGCGGCGCGATAAGAAGTGTAATCTCGCCGCGCGGCGGCTTCTTTCGCATCGCCGCGAGGAGGTCTTCGATGTGCCCGCGCACGAATTCCTCGTACATTTTGGTCACCTCGCGCGCGATCACCGCGGGACGGTTGCCCAGAATTTCAAGCGCGTCTTCGAGCGACTCGAGCAGGCGGTGCGGCGCCTCATAGAGCGCGAGTGCGCGCGGCTCCATCGCCAGCGCGCGCAGCGCCTTGCGCCGCTCCATGGGGCGCGACGGCAAAAATCCAGCAAAGATGAACTCCTCGATGGGCATCCCCGAGGCCGCCAGCGCGGCGACAAACGCCGAAGCGCCCGGCACCGGCGTCACCTGTATTCCGTGCCGCACGCACAGCCCTACGAGCCGGTGGCCTGGGTCGGAGATGGCGGGAGTTCCCGCGTCGCTTACCAGCGCGATTTTCGCTCCCTGTTCGAGCTCGATCACGATTTCGGGGGCGCGCGTGATTTCGTTGTGTTCGTGATAGCTGATCAGGCGCTTCTGGATTTCGAAGTGCGAGAGCAGCTTGAGCGTCTGCCGCGTGTCTTCGCAGGCGATGGCGTTCGCTTCCTTCAGGATGCGCAGCGCGCGCAGGGAAATGTCTTCGAGATTGCCGATGGGCGTGGCCACCACGTAGAGGCAGCCCTTCTCCGCTTCCGCTGCTTTTTTGGTTTTCGTTTTCGCTCGCATGAACCATCGAGCCTAAGCCCTCGGGCGCGTTCTTGCAAGCGGCGACTCTCGCACGCCTTTCGCTCGCGCCTCGGCCTCCGCGGCCGCCCGAAAGCGTGCTACTATTTCGCTTTCATCAACAGGAGGAAAGTTGCGGTGCCGCTATACGAGTACAAGTGCGTGAAATGTGGTCATCGCTTCGAGAAGATTGAAAACGTCTCCGCTCCGGAGACCAGGAAATGCCCTCGCTGCCGCTCGAAGGCCGAGCGGCAGATTTCATCGTCCGCAATCCAGTTCAAGGGCTCAGGGTGGTACGTTACCGACTACGCTTCTAAGAGCTCCGTGCCTGCTTCCGGTGAGAAATCGGGCGACGGCGATTCGTCGAAGCCGCAGGAAAAGCCCGCTGCAACGCAGCCTGCGGACTCCAAGCCCTCCGCGGAGAAGGGAACCCAGAAAAAGAAGAAGTAGATGCGTTTGTGGCTCGACCGGCCCGGCCGTTACAGCTTCAATTCCCGTAGGTACGCCCGAAAATCCTCGCCGAACTTCGGATTTTTCAGCGCGATCTCGACCGTCGCTTTCAAGAACCCCAGCTTGTCTCCCGCGTCGTACGTTTTCCCTTCACGGATGTGGGCAAGCAGGCCCTTTTCCCGCGCCAGTGTTCGCAGCGCGTCTGTGAGCTGAATCTCCCCGCCCGCTCCGGGTTTCGTGGATTGCAAGTAGTCGAAGACTTCAGGAGGCAGCACGTAGCGCCCCGTGACGCCGTAGTTCGACGGGGCCTTCTCCGCGCTCGGTTTTTCAACCAGGTCCTTCACGCGCAGCAGCCGCTCGCCCCACTCGGATTTCCCCGCAGGGCTCGCGTCTATGATTCCATACAGATGCAGGTGCTCGCGCGGCACCTTTTCCACGTCAATGGCTCCCATTCCCATGGCTTCATATATCTTGACGAGCGAAAGCGTCGCGGGCTCCGGCCCGTCCAGGATAACGTCTCCCAAGAGCACGGCGAATGGCTCGTTGCCCACGAGTTCGGCCGCGCACAGCACGGCGTGCCCCAGTCCCAGCGCCTCGCTCTGGCGCGTGTAGCTGAAGTGCAGGCCGCCGCTGATCTCCCGGACCATCTGTGCCTGTTTCGGCTTGCCGCGATCTTCGAGAAAGCGCTCGAGCTCGGGCGCCGAATCGAAGTGGTCCTCGATCGCGTTCTTTCGCCGGCCGGTGACGAAAATAACGTGCTCAATGCCCGAGGCAATGCACTCCTCGACGGCATACTGGATCAGCGGCTTGTCCACCACCGGCAGCATTTCCTTGGGCATGGCCTTCGTGGCGGGCAGGAAGCGCGTCCCGAGCCCGGCAACGGGCAGCACCGCTTTTCGCACTCGGCTTGGTTTATTGCTCATAGTCATTTTTCGCGGAGGGCCGCGCCGTCGCGCGCCGAACCCTCGCCGTTGCCTATGCTACCATAGCGTTTTTACCGGTAAAGTTGGCAGTGCGCTTGAGGTGCGTCGTGAGCACGGGTGAAAATCTGATTCTCGGCATCGAATCGTCCTGCGACGAAACCGCGGCGGCTGTAGTCGCCGGCGGGCGGCGCGTCCTTTCGAGCATCGTCGCCTCGCAGGTCGGAATCCATCGCAAATATGGCGGGGTCGTCCCGGAGCTGGCTTCGCGCGAGCACCTGCGCCAGATTGTTCCGGTCGTCCGCGAAGCCGTCGCGCAGGCGGGTATAACCCTCCGCGACGTGGACGCAATCGCCGTAACCCGCGGCCCGGGCCTGATCGGGGCGCTCCTGGTCGGCGTGACGTACGGCAAGGTCCTCGCGATGGCGCTCGGGAAGCCCCTCGTCGGCGTGAACCATCTGGAAGGGCACGTTCATGCTGTCCTCCTCGAAGCCCACGCTGGCGGACGCCGCCCTGCGTTCCCCGCCGTGTGCCTAATTGTCTCCGGCGGACACACGCTTCTCTGCCACGCGAAGTTCGAAGGTGCTGAAAGCGCCGCGCGCCTTTCCTACACGCGCATCGGTGCCACGCGCGACGACGCCGCCGGCGAAGCCTTCGACAAAGTGGCCAAAATGCTGGCCCTCGGTTATCCCGGCGGACCCGTAATAGACGCCCTCGCCGCGCACGGCGACCCCCGCGCCATTCGTTTCGCCGAACCCAAAATGAAAGGCAATCCGTACGATTTCAGCTTCAGCGGCATCAAGACAGCCGTGCTTTACCATCTGCGCCGCAATCCGCAGCTCCAGCCGGAAATCGAAGCCCGCCGCCAAGCCCTCGCGCGCGGCGAATGTGGCGCGGACGCCTTGCGCGCGCTCGCTACGCCCGCCACGCTCGACCTGATCGCCAGTTTTCAGCGCGCCGTCGTGGACGACCTCACCGCCCGCACCCTCGCCGCAGCCGCGCCGTATGCCGTGGCCACGGTTCTCGTCTCCGGAGGCGTCGCCGCGAATAGCGAACTGCGCCGCAAATTCGAGGCTGAAGCGCAGCACCACGGCATCGATCTGTTTTTCCCCAGCCGCGTTCTTTCCACCGACAATGCAGCCATGATCGCCGCCGCCGGCCACGCACGGTTTCTTTCCGGCGAGCGTGAAGATTTTTCACTCGACGCCGACCCCGGCCTTTCGCTCGCCTAAGCGCCCGCGTTTTCTGGCATGTCACAACAGGCGAAAGCCATAATTTGATAGGCTTAAACGTGTTGCCGGTGCTAGGCTGTGCGCACCGGGGATGCGTCCCCGAAGGTCTTTCCATCGCTTCCCTTTGCGGCCCTAAATTTACGAAGAGGAGGGTGACTCGCCCATGAAGAAACTCGTTGTGGCTACTGTCTCCGCATATGCATGGCTCATGGCTACGGGCTATTTAATCAACGGTGTATGGTTGATGCGCGACTATATGCTCACTCCGGATAGCTGGAGGCCCCAGGCCGTGATGCAACACAAGTTTTGGATCATGTGGGCTGCCGAGCTTCTCTTTACCGTGATGTTCGTCTGGGTCTATTCGCGCGGCTTGGAGAAGAAGCCCTGGGTGGGGCAGGGCATTCGCTACGGCATCGTGATGAGCCTATTGGTGATGATTCCGGAATCGCTCTACGAGTATGTCATCTATCGAGTGAATCACATGCTGGCGATTAAGTGGATGGTGTCTGGCACGGCGCAATTCATCGTCATGGGCTTGATTGTCGCCTTCGTCTATAAGGCGTCAAGCCGAGAGGTGTAACGGCGGAAAGGAGGGAAAATCCATGCAGGAAACACCCCAGGAATACCGCGAACGCATGCTGGCCCATTCGCAGGCGGGCGACCCGCTGAAAGAGAGTTCCGCCGTGCCGCGAAAGCTGGAACGCTTGCTCAAAGGCGTCGCCCCATCGAAACTTCGGAAGCGCCCTGCGCCGGGCAAATGGTCCATCGCGGAAATCGTCGCGCATCTTGCGGACGCGGAACTCGTCCGCGGCTATCGCATGCGCATGATTCTCGGCGCTCCGGGGACGCCCATTCAGGCGTTCAATCAGGACGATTGGGTTGTGGCGCTGCACTACGACAAGCGCACTGTCCGCCAGTCGCTCGAGGAATTTCGCGCCCTCCGCGAGTCAAATCTGGCGCTGCTCAAGACGCTTCGTCCCGAACAGTGGAAGCATCACGGCTTGCATTCGGAACGCGGCGAGGAAAGCATCGAAACCATAACGCGCATGTTTGCGGGCCACGACGTCAATCACATTCAGCAGATCGAGCGCATCCTCGCGGCGAAGAAATCCTAGCCATGCGCCTTGAAGCCGTCTTATAAATGGTTCGTGTCAGGGCATGGCTTTTTACCCTGAGCTTCGAAGGGCAGCCGTGCCGAAAGGCGCCCACAACCCATGGGTTTTAACCCCTGAACTCGGCATTATTACGGGACTGGCTGAAATCAATAATCTCGCGTCATACGGCTCGGCAAGCGGCCGTGGTTAGCAGGGAATGGGGGATCCGATCAGCTAATCCGCGGGAAGTGGGGCGGTCTCGGGCATCTGCAATTTCGCCTTCGCCAGCGCCCGAACGATGTTGACCTCAACCGTCTGCTCCGACGTGTTGCGCACCGTGGCCAGCTCGCTTATCAGAAGATACTTCGCGCGATCCAGCATTTTCTTCTCGCGGAAGGAGAGCGGTTTCGTGCGGCTCAGCGCCACCAGACCTTTTAGAACCGCCGCAACTTCCATCAACGATCCCGTGCGCATGCGGTCTGAGTTTTCCTTGAAGCGGTGTTTCCAATCGTGGTGGGAAGCGGAGCGGCCTTTCTCGAGGTAGGAAAGAACTTCGCCAGCCTGCGTGGATCGTATAATGGGCCTAAGGCCCACGCTTTCTATGTTCGATTGCGGCACCATCACTTTCAGGCCGCTCGAGGCGATCCGCAGCATGTAGAAGCGCTCTGATTTTCCGTTTACGTAACCGTGACTGATTTGTTCGATGAGCCCGACGCCGTGGTTTGGATATACGACTTTTTCGCCAAGCTTGAAGTCCATAGACCTAGCTTCCTCCCCCGAACGCATACTACATACTAATAGTTTAGGCACATGCAGGCGCGGCGTCAAGGCATTCTCGCTATATTTGGCAAGTAGAAATCTCTAGAAAGCCCTTATTTTTCCAGGGTTTGGCACGCCAATTGCCCTATAATTGTCACGTGCTTATCCTTGCACTGGACACTTCCTCATCCGCTGGAAGCGTGGCTATTCTCCGGGACGAAGAAGTCCTCGGAGCAGGCTCCCTGAGCGCGGAGGAGCCGCACTCCTCGTCCCTATTTCTTGGGCTCGACTCTCTTCTCCGCGAACTCTGCCTCTCCCTGAAATCTTTCGACCTTTTTGCCGTCATAGCGGGCCCCGGTTCCTTCACGGGACTGCGCGTAGGTCTTACAGCCGTAAAGGGTTTGGCGGAGGTCTATAACAAGCCGATTGCAGCCATCAGCGCCCTGGAAGCCATTGCCGCGCAGTCTAAATCGTCTGCGCACGTTCTGGCGCCGGCACTCGACGCACGCCGCAGTCAACTCTATTTTGCCTTTTACCGCCGCGCGGGAAAGCCCACGGCTTCCGATGGCTTGGAACTCGAAGGCGAAGAGTTTTTGGCCACGCAGGAAGAGTTCATTGCTGCCTTGCAATCAAGGGCGAAGGACTCGGACCTCACCATTGTGACGCCCGACCCGGCGATGATTTCGAGCGCCGCGTCTCCTTCTGATACGCCTTCTTCCACGCCGCTTCACCGGATTTCCATCGAGCGTGTTTCCCCTGTTCTTGCGCCTTTCGTCGGCCAGCTCGGTTATCGCCGGGCGCAGCGCGGGCAGCTTGCCGACGCCCTCACGCTCGGCGCAAACTACATTCGCCGGTGCGACGCCGAGCTTCACTGGAAGGAATCCTCGGGCTCTTGAACATCCGCTCGATCGAATCCCGCGATATCGAAGCCATCCTCGCCATCCAGTCCGCGTGCCCCGAAATCGCTCAGTGGACGATGTCGGACTACGCCCGCGTCGCGCAAGGCGAAATGGCCGGCTGGATCTGCAAGGGAGATGCGGATATTCTTGGCTTCCTCGTCGCGCGCCCCAGTGGCGGCGATATCGAAATCTTGAATCTGGCCGTGCAGCCGGACGCGCGGCGCCTGGGCGTCGGCGCGTCGCTCGTGGGCAAAGCCTTTGAATGGGGCAGGGCGCAGCATGCCGAAAGGGCCATCCTCGAGGTGCGCGCTTCAAATGCTGGGGCCTTGGCCTTCTACGAAGGCTTCGATTTCCGCGTCGCCGGCCGCCGCCCACGCTATTACGCCTCTCCCGCCGAAGACGCTCTTCTCCTCGCCGCGCCCATCGATAAAATTGAATCCTCCGCGTCGTCTGCCCCAAATCGCCCATGACAAACATCGAACTGCCGTGCACACCCTCATGAACGTGCGCCGCCTCATTCTTTTTCTCTTCACGATCCTCATGTGCGCGAAGTCCGCGTTCGCCGGCCCTCCGTTTCAGACCGACGATCCCGAACCCGTTGAGTTCGGCCATTTCGAGTTTTACACCTTCGGGTCCGCTGATGGCACCGCCGTCGAAATGGATACGGAGGGTCCTGCCGTCGAGTTCAATTGGGGAGCGGTCCCCAATGTCCAGCTCCATATCATTATTCCCGCGGCGGCCGTGTTCCCCTCGAATAACCCCGCCCTTCTTCCTTCTGGCGCCGGAAAAAATGCCTTCGGGCTCGGCGATATCGAAACGGGCGTGAAATTCCGCTTCATTCAAGAAACCAAGCGACGGCCCATGGTCGGCATGTATCCCATGTTCGAGCTGCCCACGGGCAATCCCACGAATGGTTTGGGCGTCGGCAAGGGCTGGGCCAAACTGCCCATTTGGGTGCAGAAAAGTTTCGGCCCCTGGACCACCTATGGCGGCGCCGGGGAAACTGTGAATCCCGCCTCCGGCTTCCGCAATTTCACTTTCGGCGGATGGCTCCTCCAGCGCGACCTCGGTAAAAAACTGACCCTGGGCGCGGAAATCTTCTCCCACGGCCGCGAGGGCCTGGCAACCGCCCAGACGCGCTCCTCCACCCTCGTGGATGTCGGCGGCACCTACTATTTCCGCAATCCCGGCTTTCAACTCCTCTTCTCCTACGGCCACTCGGCCTTCGGCCAGGGGGAAAATTACGCATACCTCGGCCTCTATTGGACTTGGGGGCGGAATTCGGCTCACCACGACGCCGCCCAAATGCCATCCGAAACCTTCTTCACCATGCTCCCGCGCCAGTGAGTCTCTCGGCTGCACTCTTGCCGTGACACCCGCCGAGTGAACGCCAGGTAATATTTCGCGAAATGGCTATTGGCCCTGCGCCTCGCTTTGTGGTAATTGTTACGGGTATGTGAAAGCTAGCTCCAATCCGAGAGGGGGATGCATGGCGACTATGACGCATGATATCCGGCAGTCCTTGTTGGCCGCGGATTCGGAATTTCGGCGGCTTGCGGAAGAGCACACACGGTGTGAATTGCAGTTGGAACAGATGGTGAATCAGCCCTACCTCAGTTCGGAAGACCTTCTCCAGGAAATTGCCCTAAAAAAAATCAAGCTCCGGCTCAAGGACCAAATGGAACTCATCGTCGCGCGCCACCAGCAGCATCCGGTTCATTGTTAAAAGTTAAAAGTCTGGCCGCCGCACCCGCTCTCTCCTGTCGCACAATACCCCTGTCTCAGGGTAGACTCCTTTCCGCATGATCAAGGAAGCGTACCGATTTGCCCTTCCGCTGCTCGGCATGGGGCTGGTTTGTCTGTACCTCCGCTGGCCCTGGCCCGCGGGGATTCTGATTTTCCTCGGCCTTTTCGTCTTCTATTTTTTCCGCGACCCCAAGCGCACCATCCCTTCCGATCCCGGCGTCGTGCTTTCTCCCGCCGATGGCCGCATCGTCCAGATTGTTGACGAGCCGCTCGACTCCAGACCGGGCCGCCGCATCAGCATCTTTCTCTCCATCTGGAATGTTCACGTCCAGCGCGCGCCGGTCGCCGGCCATATCGCCGGCGTGGTCTACCGCCCGGGGCGCTTCTACGGCGCGTTTCGCTCCGCCGCCTCGCACCAAAACGAGCAGAACATCATCTCCATTCGCACAGCCGGCGGCATGTTGGTCTTCAAACAAATCGCCGGAGCAATCGCGCGCCGCGTGATATGCTGGAAGCGCGAGGGAGATGCCGTGGCCCGGGGTGAGCGCGTGGGCATCATTCGTTTTGGCTCCCGCGTGGATGTCTGGCTGCCCGGGGAAGCCCAGATCCTCATCAAGCGAGGGCAGAACGTCAAAGGGGGCGAAAGTATCCTGGCAAAATGGAATTCAACCGTCTAGATCCGATCGGCCCCGAAGAGGAACCCCGCGGCCCCTTCCGCAATCATCGTCTCCGCCGCGGTGTTTACATCCTTCCCAGCATTTTCACTGTCGCCAATCTTCTCTGCGGCTATTACGCCGTTTTGGCCACTCTCGAGGGCCAGCCCGCCGCTTTTGACAACGCCGCCCGCGCCATCGGCTTCGCCATCATTTTCGACGCCCTCGATGGCCGCGTCGCGCGCGCCATGCACACCAACAGCGAATTCGGCAAGGAGTTCGATTCCCTCGCCGACATTGTCAGCTTCGGAATCGCTCCCGCGTTTCTGGCCTACGCCTGGGGCGTGCGTGCCAGCGCCGTCTCGGACGCTCTCCCGGGTTTCCACCTCGTTCAATTGGGATGGCTCATCGGCTTTTTCTACGTAGTCTGCTGCGCGTGGCGTCTCGCACGTTTCAATATCCAGGGCATGGCTCCTGGCGGCAGCCGCTCTTTTGTGGGCATGCCCACGCCCGCCGCCGCCGGCATGATCGCGGCGATGGTCCACGGCTTCGTCAATCCCATTCAGGACGCGCGCATATCCCTGCTGTGGCTCCTGCTGATTCTCGTTCTCGGCGTGCTCATGTCCAGCACGGTGCGCTACTACAGCTTCAAGGATATTCAATGGACGCGCCGCCTGCCGTCGCTTGCCGTGGTCCTCGTAGCCCTTCTCGGCGGCTCGATCTTCCTTTTCTCGACGATTGTTCTGCCTTTGATCGCCAGCGCCTATCTTCTTCACGGCCTGGCGTTCCAAATTGTGCGCGTCGTTCGCCATCGCCTCGCTGCGCGCCACGCCTGACCCATGCCGCCATCGAGAGACGTAATCCCTTGCAGTGCTTCCGCCACCAAAACTTTTTCCCACCTGTCAATTATTCCCCTGCTGTTTGCACTACTCCTATCCGGCGGATGCGGCTACCACGTCGCCGGCACCACGTCGCACCTGCCATCCTCGTGGCAGACCATCGCCATTCCCGCGTTCACGAACGACACCACCACCTATCGCATCGAGCAACGCCTCACCGAAGCCGTGATCCGCGAATTCATGGCGCGTACCAAATACCGCATCATCCAGGACCCCGCATCCGCGAGCGCCGTCCTGCACGGCGAAGTGCTCACGCTTGAAACCACTCCCGTCCTTTTCAACGCCACCAGCGGCGAAGTCACCACCATGCTCGTCACCATCCACGTGAAGGTCGAGCTGGTGGATAACCAGACCAAAAAGCCCGTGTATCAGAACAACGACATGATCTTTCGCGACGAGTATCAGATTTCGCCCGATGTGAAGAGCTTCTTCGAAGAGCAGGACCCCGCGCTCGAACGCATGTCGCGCGATTTCGCCTCGCACGTCGTCGCCGACGTGCTGGAGAATTTCTGATGCCCGAAGTTTCTCCCGAAAAACTCGCCGAACGCCTCGCGCGCGGCAAATCCATCCCCGGCGTCGTTCTCCTGGGCGAGGATTCCTATCTGCGCGAAATGTGCCGCAATCAAATCATCGAGGCCTTCGTCCCCGAGGGCGCGCGCGACTGGGCCTTGGCGCGCTTCTCCGGGCGCGGCGGTCGTTGGGACGAAATCCTCGAACGCGCCCAGACCGTTCCCATGCTCGCCCCGCGCCAGGTAATCATCGTCGACGACGCCGATTCGCTCGAAAATCTCGGCGACAAAGCCCGCGACAAAATTCTCGAAGCGCTGGGAAAATATTTTGATTCGCCCGCGCCCTTCACCATCCTCCTTTTTGAAGCCGCCGCCCTCGACGGGCGCCAGAAATTTGCAAAGCTGCTCGGCGAGAAGGCGCTCATCGTGCGCCTCACGATCGGCGGCGAATCCGCCGCCGCGCTCGCCCAGCACATGGCGCGAGGCTTGGGCGCCGACATCAGCCGCGAAGCCGCCGCGCTGCTTGCCGACATCTTGAACGGCCAGCCCGCGCGCATGCGCATAGAACTCGAAAAGCTCGCCGCCTACGCCCACGGCCGCGCCCAGATCACTTCCGCCGATATCGAGGTGCTCGTCGTTGCCGCGCGCAAAAACACCGTCTGGCAGTTCACGGATATGCTCGCCAGCCGCGATCGCGCCGCCGCTTTCGCCTTCCTCGATAATCTTCTTCGCGATGGCGAGCAACCCATCGCCATCGTCGGCGCGCTTGCCTGGACCTACCGCAAAATGATCGAAGCGCGCGCCCTGCCCGCGCACACGCGCGGCTTTCAGGCCACGCGCCAGCTCGGCATCTACGATCCCGTCGCCGCCGAAGCCGCCATCCGCAACGCCCATCGCGTCTCGAAAAGGGAACTGCTCGCCGGCCTCGCCGCGCTCGCCGAAGCCGATAGTTCCTTGAAATCCTCGAATCCCAATCCCCGCGCCTTCATGGAATTTCTCATCGCCCGTCTCGCCTCGCCTGCTTCGCCCGCCACCTCCGCCGCGATCTCACGCGCCGGTTCTGCCATAGGACTTAAATGTAGCGCCGCGGCCTTAAGCGCGGCATCTTGCCTTTGCCGTCGCCTTTGCAGTTGCCGTTGTAGCGGCCGCCTCGCTTTGTAGGCGGGCATCTTGCCTTTGCTTGCCTTCGCCTATGTAGCGGCCACCTTTTAGGTGGGCGTCTTACTCTTGCTTTTGCGCCGCCTCAAAAAAATAAGGCGCCCCATCATCGGGGCGCCTCTCAAATCGTTCGATTGTCGTTATGTCTACGCGGGCTTCTTCGCTTTCAGTCCGTTCAACGCCAGCGCTAGCCGCGATTTATACCGGTTGGCGGTATTCTCGGAGAGCGTGCCCTTGCGGATGGCCTTGTCCAATTCGGAAAATGTCGCCGACGCCAGCTTTCCCGCGCCTGCGGCATCCGCGGCGCTGAGCGCGGCGCGCATCCGGCGCATCGCCGTGCGCACGCGCGTGCGGTTCATGCGATTGATGGCCGCGCGGCTTTCCGTCTGCCGAATATTCTTCAGTACCGACTTCGTCTTCTTCCTATGCTTTACGGCCGTTCCCTGTGCCATCCATCGCTCCTTGGTCTGTCATCTTGAATCATCAACAATATCCGACCCCAGCATCCCTGTCAATTTTCCGCCGGGTCGCTGACCTTTTAATCTGGCTGAGCCTTGCTGTTTTCTGCTAGTTGGCGTCTCTATATTTTGCGAGGAAACCAAGGCCTTCATGCATAACATGAAATCCGAAATCAGCATATCTACTAGTATTACGTGCGTCTCTGTATTCCGCCCTAATTCGCACGCAGATACGCAAATCCCAACTTCTAACTTTGGCGCGCTCTACCAGAGAAAAATCTCGCTCAAAAGGAATATTGATGACCCACGGAGTATTGGGATATACAGCGCACTTGTCCCTACATTTGAAATAAGTGGCGTCGGAAGTGAAATCCTCAGATGGGGGCAGAAGAAGCTCAATCCAAGTCTCATAGACAACATCGTAGGCCGGTGTCTGGCCAATATTAGTCAACTCAAGTCTGACTCTGGGAGTATTAGTCATCAAATCTTTGGCTGGATTGCCATGCGAGCTGGCCACGAGTTGCGCCCGCTGACTCGCCCAAAGTACTTCGGCGCTCATATTTGTAGCATGGGCGGCGGAGGAAGTAGCAACGGATTGCCACCCGACTACGAAGCATGTGATGAGTCCGACGATTACAAGCATCCATTCCGGGGATCCATACCATTTTGGCTCCCTGCTCTCAGTGCTTTCCGTTTTTGCTGCGGAGCCGCTGCAATTATCTTGGTTGGCGGGTGGGAGCCCATTAACGTGAACGCTGGATTGAGCATTCTGTTCTATGTTGCTGGAGCGCTGCTGGGCTTCGCACCTTTGTGGAAGACAAACAATTGCGACCAGAATTATTATTGCGGGGATAAAGACTGGTTTCATTCCACCAATACCGTACCATATAAATATCTCTCGACACCGCATCGCAACCCCCTCGGACCGCCATGCTAGAATCCTCCCGTGAGCAAGAAGACCATTTCGCCCGGCGGCACAATTGACGGCGTCGCGGAACTTCCCGGCGACAAATCCATCTCGCATCGCTATGCCATCCTTGCCGCGCTAGCCGAAGGCCGCAGCGAAATTTCCAATTACGCCTCGTCGGCCGATTGCGCGAGCACGCTCGAATGTCTGCGCCGCCTGGGCGTGGCGATCGAATCCGCCGAGCGGCGCGTCGCGATCACCGGCGCAGGACTCGCCGGCCTGAAAGCGCCGCGAAAAACGCTCGACGCCGAAAATTCCGGCTCGACCATGCGCATGCTCGCGGGTGTGCTCGCCGGCCAGCCTTTCACCTCCACGCTCACCGGCGACGAATCCCTGCGCCGCCGTCCCATGCGCCGTGTGATCGAGCCGCTCGAGCAGATGGGCGCGCAAATCGCCAGCCGCGACGGCGGCCGCGCCCCGCTCGAAATCCGCGGCGGCCCGCTTCGCGCCATTGACTACACGCCTCCCGCGCCCAGCGCGCAGGTGAAGTCCGCGATCCTTCTCGCGGGGCTTTACGCCGACGGCATCTCGACCGTCCGCGAATCCGTGGCCACGCGCGACCACACCGAACTCGCCCTGCGCGAATTCGGGGCAAATGTGGAAAGCACGCGCGGCGTGATTCGCATCCATCCCCGCCCCAAGCTCACTGCGCGCCAACTGACCGTTCCCGGCGACCTTTCGGGCGGCGTGTTTCTGATCGGCGCCGCGCTCATCCTGCCCGAATCGTCGCTCGTGCTGCACAACGTGGGGCTCAATCCCACGCGCGCGCGCGTCCTCGACTTCCTTATTTCCTTGGGCGCTTCCATCAATATCGCCTCGGTGCAACTGCGCGACGGCGAAATCGTCGGCGACATTGCCGTGCGCCACGCGCCCCTCACGGGCGGCCGCGTCTCCGGCTCGCAGGTCGCGGAAATGATTGACGAGCTGCCCATGCTCGCCGCCCTCGGCCCCTTCACGGAGAAGGGAATCGAGATTCGCGACGCCCAGGAGCTGCGCGTGAAGGAAAGCGACCGCATAGCCGCGCTGGCCGCGGGCCTGCGCCAGATGGGCGCTAAGGTCGAGGAATTTCCCGACGGGATGTTCGTCGAGGGACGCTCGGCGGGGAAATTGCGCGGCGCGCGCGTGGACCCTCACGGCGACCACCGCATCGCTATGGCGCTGGCCGTCGCGGCCCTCGGCGCCGAAGGCGATACCACCATCCTCGACGCCGATTGCGCCGCCGTCTCGTTCCCCGAGTTTTTCTCGACCATTGGCCGCCTCCGCGGTTAAGGCCGCTACGGTGGGCAGGCCCGCCTCCGCAGCGCTACATTTAGACCTTAACGGCAGGAGCTAACCATTTTCGCGCGCATCCGGGGCGCGCAAATTGACACCCTTTTACTCGTGTGTTAGCGTTGTTTGTCTCGCTTGATGCACAAAAGCGCGATGTAGTCCCTGAATTGCCTTTCATTCCCCCGGAGGACACTCGATTGGCGCATGCCGATGAGAAATTCCTGTTTACCTCGGAGTCGGTAACCGAGGGTCACCCCGATAAAATCGCCGACCAGATTTCGGACGCCGTTCTCGACGCCGTCCTCACGGACGACCCGCTCGGCCGCGTGGGCTGCGAGACGCTCGTCACCACGGGGCTTATTGTGGTTGCCGGCGAGATCACCACGACCACGTATGTTGATTTCTCCGATCTTGCGCGGGAAGTGGTCCGGGACGTCGGCTATACGCGCGCCAAGTACGGTTTCGACGCCGAGACTTGCGGCGTTGTTTGCGCCATCAAGAAGCAGTCTCCCGACATCGCCATGGGCGTGGATACGGGCGGCGCGGGCGATCAGGGCATGATGTTCGGCTACGCCTGCGACGAAACGCCCGAGTTGATGCCCATGCCCATCCAGCTCGCGCACCACCTCACGCATCGCCTCGCCGAAATCCGCAAAGCGGGCGTGGTGGATTTCCTCCGGCCCGACGGCAAATCCCAGGTCAGCATCGAATATATTGACGGGCGCCCGGCGCGCGTCGATTGCGTGGTCATCTCCACGCAGCACAGCGACAAAGTTTCGCACCGCGACCTCGAAGACGCGATCGTGGCCCACGTCATCAAGCCCGTGATTCCGGAAGCCATGTTCGACAAAAAGACCAAAATTCACGTCAATCCCACCGGACGCTTCGTCACCGGGGGTCCCATGGGCGACGCGGGCCTCACCGGCCGCAAGATTATCGTGGACACCTACGGCGGCTATAGCCGCCATGGCGGCGGCGCATTTTCAGGAAAAGACCCGTCGAAGGTGGACCGCTCGGCGTGCTACATGGCGCGCTACGTGGCGAAAAATCTGATCGCCGCGGGCCTCGCGCGCAAGGTGGAAGTGCAGCTTGCCTACGCCATCGGCGTGGCCGAACCTGTCTCCGTGATGGCGGACACTTTCGGAACGGGCGTGATTCCCAACGCGCAAATTACGGAACTGGTCCGCTCCTTCTTCAAGCTGACTCCAGCGGGCATCATCGAAGCGCTTGACCTGCGCCGCCCCATTTACCGCCCCACAGCCGCCTACGGTCATTTCGGCCGCACCGGCCCGGGCTTCACATGGGAGCGCACGGACAAAGCCGCCGCCATTCGCAAGGAGGCAGCTTCGCGCGGCGCCGTCGCGGTATCGCACAGCTGATCGAGAATCTGCTTTCGTTTGAATCGCGCCGTGAAATTTTGCAAAATCTCAATGGGGGAACCGCCTCGTGGAAACAGCCGCCAAGCTCAACGGTGACGTGAAAGACATCTCGCTCGCCGAAAAGGGCAAGCGCCGCATCGAATGGGCGAATCAGCACATGCCCGTCCTGCAATTGATCCGCAAGCGGTTCATCAAGGAACAGCCACTGAAGGGCGTGCGCATGTCCGCCTGCCTGCACGTGACCAGCGAGACCGCGAACCTGGCCATCACGCTGCGCGACGGCGGCGCCGACGTGGTCCTTTGCGCCTCGAATCCGCTTTCCACGCAGGACGAAGTGGCCGCGTCGCTCGTGAAGGACTACAACATCCCCACCTACGCCATCAAGGGCGAGGACAACGCCTCCTACTACGCGCACATCAATGCCGCGCTCGACCACAAGCCTCAGGTCACCATGGACGATGGCGCGGACCTCGTCACCATTCTTCTCACCAAGCGCACCGACCTGGTGAAGGACGTCATCGGCGGGACCGAGGAAACCACCACCGGCGTCATCCGCCTGCGGGCCATGGCCAAGGACGGCACGCTGAAGTATCCGATCATTGCGGTCAACGACGCGCTCACCAAGCACTTCTTCGATAATCGCTACGGCACGGGACAATCCACGCTTGATGGCGTGATTCGCGCTACGAATTTACTGATCGCGGGGCTGCGGGTTGTCGTCGCGGGCTATGGATGGTGCGGCCGCGGCGTGGCCATGCGCGCCAAGGGGCTGGGCGCGGATGTGATCGTCACGGAGGTGAATCCCACGCGCGCCATTGAAGCCGTGATGGATGGATTCCGCGTGATGCCCATGAGCGAAGCCGTGAAAATCGGCAACATCTTCGTCACCGTCACCGGCAACAAGTCCGTGATCGCCCATGAGCACTTCGAAAATATGAAGGACGGCGCCGTCGTCTGCAACTCGGGCCACTTCAACGTGGAGATTGATATTCCCGCGCTCGAAAGACTTTCGAGCGGCAAGAAGCCGGTGCGGCCCTTCGTCGAAGAATACGCGATGAAGGACGGCCGCAAAATCTACCTGCTCGCCGACGGGCGCCTCATCAACCTATCGGCCGCTGAAGGCCACCCCGCCGCCGTGATGGACATGAGCTTTGCCAATCAGGCCCTGGCATCCGAGTACCTTATCAAGAATGCGGCCGAGCTACAGCCCCAGGTCTATCCCGTCCCCGAGCATCTGGATAAGCAAATCGCCAAGCTCAAGCTCGAGTCCATGGGCTTTCAGATCGACAAGCTCACACCCGACCAGGAGCACTACCTGGCCTCGTGGTCCGAAGGCACTTAACAGTAACGCCGGGCCGGTGTTTTGTCCCGGCCCGACAGTTTTTCCTCTCGGCTAATCTCCGCCCAAATACATCACGTGGCAGTACGTGCCCAGCCTCGTGTTATACGCCAGATACCATCCCACGTGGTCTGGATCGTCGTAAATCACGACATCGTCGCCGCTCCAGTCCCAATCGCTGCAGTCGTCCGCGTCATAGGGGGCAATGCTGAAGTAGAAGCCGCTAAACCAGAATCGGCTCGGTCCGCCGCCCTCGATCCGCCAAACATGGCCGCGACCAGTCTCGCCCCTAAAGTGCCCATGCTCCCACGGATGATCGAGGTGGTAATGAGCGTCGCCTCGTCCTGAGTCGTGGCCTACCCAGACATCCGCTTTTCCTCTGGTTTCGACGTGGGGACGATTATCGGAATTATGGCCGCCCTGGAAGTTGCCGTTGTCATGGTGCTCGTTCTGGACCTCGGGGTGCGCGGGAGTCGCATTCTCGTGGCCCGCATTATTCGAGGGGTGTGGCTGGCCCCTGTAGGGAGTAGGAGCAGAAGGTATATGTCCATTTCCCCAGTTGTGCCCGCCCTGCTGTTGGCCACCATGTTGTTGGCCCCCTTGCGGCTGGCCGCCATGTTCTTGGCCACCTCCAGTATGGCTGCCCTGGGCTTGACCGCCGCCCTGGCCACCGCCACTTCCATGGTCATTGTGCTCCTGCGCGATGGCCGGAATGGAAAACAACAACATCGCCAGCATGGCCGAAAGAAACGCGATAGGACTTTTCATTTCAGAATCCTCCGATACTTCTGATTATGAGATTACCCTGCAAACCCTTTGGTTACACCGCAAGAATTGTTCCCGCGCTCGGCGAGCGCTCGCTGTCGCAGTGGGATGGCTCCGGCGTTAGCGGCGTCGGAAGTGGCACCAGCGGGAACATCGAATCAGGGAGAGCGCGCTATCTGTTGTATGGGAGTTAGTGCGACAAGGAGGGAACCGCCGGGGTGCGATCCTTCTCTTTCAGATACGTAGTTTTTCCGACGGGGAATGTCATGGTCACCTCCGCCCCGGTTGGTTTCAGATTGTGCGCCTCAATCCTGCCGCCATGCTCGGTCACGATTCCGTAACAGATGCTCAGCCCCAGGCCAGCGCCCTTGCCTGCCGGCTTCGTCGTATAGAAGGGATCGAATATGCGGCTGACGTCCGGAAATCCGGGGCCTGTATCCGAGAAAGACACCTCAAAGCGGTCGCCTTCCAGACGGCCTTCCACAGAGATTTTCCTGTCCGAGACTTCCTCCAGCGCATCGGCGGAGTTGTTGAATAGGTCCAGGAAGACCTGTGTGAGCTGATTTTCATCCAAATCGAGCCGCGGCAGTCCGGCCGCGAAATTGATGACGACGTGTATATCGCGGTTCTTGAGGTTGTGTTCGCACAATATGAGCGCCCGCCTTACAAGCGTTTCGATATCCGAAGGCTGGCGTCCGGAGACCGCCGGACGAGCGAAATTTATGAGATTCTCGATAATGCGCCGCATGCGGCGGGCTTCGCGCTCAATTTTGCCGAGTTTTTCGCGGTGCGCGTCGGTGCGCGTGTCGTCCAGAAGAATCTGAATGTAGCCCATGATTCCGGTGAGGGGATTATTCAACTCATGCGCCGCGCCGGCGGCGAGTTGGCCGAGCGCCGCGAGTTTTTCGACCCGGACCAATTCGGCGGTCCGGGTCCGTACCTTTATCCGGAGCACGGCCACCCAGATCACTGCGGCGGCGACGATGAGCAAGAGCACAGCCACGGCGCCGAGAGCGCGCTCAAGGGTCCACCAGGGGGCATTTTGCAATACATGAATGTCGTCGGGTGAGCGGAGCAAAACCTGGAACGATTGTGGAATATGCGTACCATTGAATTCCACGATCGAGGGATCGATTTGCACGGCGCAAATGCCCGTGAGCCGGATGGTGCTGCCGTCACGAAGGTCATCGAGCTCCGGCAAATATTTGCTGGTTTCGAGGTGCGCGTGAAAAACGAAGTTGCTGTTTTGCAAGACCAGGACCTGGTCCTTGGAGCTGCCCACGTGGCTCAAGAGCCGTCCCTCGATGGCCACCAATTGATTGTTGAAATCGCCCGTGAGCGCGTCATGCGGGGTGATCAGGGGCACGGAAGAGATGGTGCCCCGGCTTATTTTTCGGACGATCGCATCACCAAGGACGGGGGAATACTCGCCGGGCATGGCATAGCCAACGGCTTCCACCCGATCGCCGACCTGGAGGGAACTGTCGTCCTCCTGAACCAGAAGCCCTCCGGTGCGGTCTTCGATATACAATTCATCACCGCTGGGATTCATGGAAACCACGCCTTCGACGCGGACGCGGTGGTTGGAGCCTCCTTTAGGTGAAAACTGCAAGAGCTGATCAATGGGATGGGCCGGGACGGAAAATGGGTCGGCCGGCGCTGGTTGCAAGATGGTCAAAAAGTCCATGCTGGGCAGGAATATTCGCGGCCCTGTGAGTTGCCTGTGCTCGTTGAAAATTACCCCCATAACTCCCCGGACGCGCACTTCGGAGTCGGCTATATTCTCCGCGCGGATATCCGGCAGCGGGAGGGTTGTGTCCACGCGCATGGGACCGAGATCGGTGTAGAGGTCAAACCAAGCGTGTCCCTGATGGTCCGATTTGATGGGATGCACGATGCCATTGATCTCCACCCATCGTCCATCTTTGACTCCGGACGTCACTTCCGCTACGGACGGCTTGTAGGGGATAGGCAAAGACCCTTTACCCAGTGGTTCGATGTGCGGTTGGACGATGATGGGAGCATAATCACCCGAGTCTGTGATCCCATTCAGCTGAATCTCTTGCCCGGCTTGCAGGACATCAGGCTGGCCTGCGGAGTCCACGAAAATGCCGGCCGTCGAATCCTGGAAAAAGAAGTGGCGCCACTGTGTGTTGTAATAGGTCACAACACCCCGCAAATGAATTGGGTATCGTAGATTTGCCTGTGCGGCTGAGAGTCCGCGCACGCGCTCGACGGTGGTGAGAACCGGAAGGCCTTGTTGTTGTTTTTGATTCTGCGGCCGCGCTTTCGAGGGGTTCGCGGCACCCCGGTCCGGTTCGATCAGTCGGAGCGTGGCGTTCTGCAAGAAGATCGAGTGTACATTTATGACCGGGAAACCCTGCAATTCCACACTGTCGCCAGGTTTCACGGACGTCGCATCGCGGGTGTAGACAGGAAGGGCGCATGTATCGTCGGCGATGACCAGATTGTGGTGGGTGGAATCCTCGGTTGTTACCTTCCCTCGCAATTGCAGGCGGTGGCCGGAAGAAACCAGCGCAGGATCCACAAGAAGAGCACGGATCGAACTGACCAGAGCGAGATGGGCCGGAGGGGGTTCGTCCACGCGCACACCTGCAGAATCCGGCACAAGAAACTGAAGGCCGAGGCTCGTGGAGGCGACATCGGGAGTGGTGGGCGCCACAACGCCTTGCAGAATAAGCTCGGCATCCACGAGTGAGCCGGGAGCGAGGTTTCCGCCATCCAGGATTGTGACCGGGACATGGCTATTTAAATTGAACCTGTTCTGAACGGTGCTGCCGTTTTCCTTGAGCGCAAAGTCCAGAACGAGACGCCCTTTCTGCGTTGTAGCAGCGCGTACAACTCCGCGCAATTCAATTCGTTCGGCTCCCAGCCCAGATGGTGGAAAATTTTTAGCCGCCACCTGCACCGGAGCGGGCAGGAGCGATTCCCCGAGTACCTTGACCTGCATGTGGGAGAAGGCCACGCTCCTTGGCCCAGGATTGTCGCTGAAGTTCGCTTCCGTTTCACCCGAGACTTCGATCCGTTGGCCCGGATGCAAATTCCAGTCGCGCGCCGAGGAACCAATATGAATGGCGCCGCTCCCATCTTGCACATAGAGCGCATGTGAGCCGGAATCGTAGTAAGTGACCACGCCACGAATGCGCACATGGCTTCCTGCGCGAATCCATCTCAGATTTCCAATCGGAGACACTTGGGCAAAGAGATCGAGCCGGCCCTGCTTCACTGCGTATCCCAAGCACACCGCGAGAGCGAGCAGAGACAAACACCCCAGCCCCAGCCGAAGCGCTATTCGCCTTCGAGCGCCAATCCCCGCCTGGCCCGATTTTTGGGTAGCTTCCCACATGGGAGTCTCCGACGAACTCCAAGTCGAACGTGGAGAGAGGTTCGCAGCCTTTGCGAATCGGCCTTATGCCTGGTAAATGGCGCCTGCCGCGCCACCTCACAGTCTTGCGCCCGACGAGGCATGAAGCAATGGTACGCATGGTGGAATCCTGTACGTGTGCCTCGCGAGTAAACCGCGCCGCCAACCCCAGCTTCCTGATGGACTTATTGCGCTTTCATTTCGGGTCCCCCAAGCGTCCCGCGGAATTCGCGGGAAGGGAGACGAAGAATCTCTCTTTAAATCCCGCGAATTTCCAAACGGAAGCACAATTCCTTTCACAACTACCCCTTGAAACTTCGTCCCACAGTTGCTAGCTTCGTCTTTGCACATTTTTAATTCTTCGCGCGGCAAGTTCGCTTCGCTCGAACGAAACTAGGACGCACATAAGACACGGATGCAACAGCTAGCCAACTGGGCGATGGATACAGCCAAACGCCGTGGCGCTACATATTCCGACGTGCGCGTGATGGACGTCCGGCTGCGCGATATTTCCACCAAGAATGGCGAAGTGGGCGCCCTCGCGGAAAGCGAATCACTCGGAATCGGTATCCGCGTAATCGCTTCCGGGGCCTGGGGATTTGCCTCGACGGACCGGCTCACGCACGAAGGCGTTGACGCCTGCGCCGCCGAAGCCGTGGCCATTGCGAAGGCTTCGGCGCTCGCGAAGCGCGAAAATGTCGCGCTCGCTCCCGAGCACACCTACGTGGACACCTGGCAGAATCCCTTCCTGAAGGATCCGTTTCGCATCCCCGTCGAGCGCCAGATGGATCTCCTCCTCGCCGCGGACAAGGAGATGCGGCGCGTCAAGGGCATAACGGTCGCGGAAGGCTCGATGTCCTTCCGGCGGATCGAACAGCTTTTCGCTTCCAGCACCGGCTCCTCGATTCACCAAATCAAAATGCAATCGGGCGCGGGAATCGTGGCCACCAGTTTTGCCGGCTCGGAAATTCAGAAGCGCTCCTATCCCAATAGCTTCGGCGGGCAGCACATGTTGCAAGGCTATGAGCTGGTCGAATCGCTCGACCTTGTTGGCAACGCCGGACGCATCGCTGAGGAAGCCGTCGCGCTGCACTCCGCCGCGCAATGTCCCGAAGGCCAGCGCACGATCATCCTGGGCAGCTCGCAGCTTGGACTGCAGATTCACGAATCCATCGGCCATCCCATCGAGCTCGACCGCGTGCTCGGCATGGAAGCGAATTTCGCGGGCATGAGTTTTCTCACTGTGGATAAGCTGCGCAAGCTGAAGTACGGCTCCGATATCGTCAACGTGGTCGCGGACGCGCGGCTCGCGCACGGTCCCGGCCTGGGCACGTTTGCCTACGACGACGAAGGCGTCAGCGCGCAGTGCACGCCCATCATCACGGACGGCCTTTTCACCGGCTACCTGAGCAGCCGAGAGACTGCCGCGTCCATCGGCGAAAAGCGCTCCGGGGGCACGGTTCGCTGCGAAAGCTGGAACCGCCTGCCCATGATTCGCATGACCAACATCAGCCTGAATCCCGGCACGTGGAAATACGACGACCTGATCGCCGATACCGACGATGCCATTCTCATGGAGACCAACCGCTCCTGGTCCATTGACGACCGCCGCTACCATTTTCAGTTCTCCACCGAAATCGGCTGGGAAATCAAAGGCGGCAAAAAAACGCGCATGATCAAGAATCCCAGCTACAGCGGCATCACCACGGAATTCTGGAATAGCTGCGACGCCATCTGCTCCCGCGATCACTGGACGCTCTGGGGCACGCCCAACTGCGGCAAGGGCCAGCCCATGCAGACCATGGGCACGGGCCATGGCGCCGCGCCCTCGCGCTTCCGCAACGTCAAAGTGGGAGTTGCCTTCGCAAAATGACGCGCGCCACCGATAAAAAATCATCCGGCCCGAAGGGCGCGCGCTTCACGGCGGCGGAACTCGAACGCATCGCCGCGCGCATTTTCAAGCTCAGCCACGCGGACGAAACGGAAGTCGAAATCACTTCCGAATCGAGCGCGCTCACGCGCTTCGCCAACAACACCATCCATCAGAACGTCGCGGAGAGCACGCTCTCCATCTCCGTCCGCGCCGTTGTGGATGGGCGCACGGCCCGCGCCTCGACGAACAAGACGGATGAGGAATCCTTGCGCCGCGTAGTCGAAGCCGCTGCGAGTCTGGCGCGCAACGAGCCTGAAAATCCTAATCTCCTCCCCATGCTCCGCGCGCAGAAATATCAAAAAGCCGCACGCTTCTTTCCGGCCACCGCCGCGGCTACTCCCCAGGACCGTGCCCGCGCCGTCGCGCGCGTCTGCAAAATGGCTGAAAAGAGCAAGCAGACCGCGGCGGGAATCTTTTCTTCCGGTTCGGCGCAATCCATGCTCGCGAATTCCAAAGGACTGTTCGCGCGCCACGAGCAGACACGCGCGGAATTTTCCGTCACCATCCTCGAGGAAAATTCCTCCGGCTGGGCCAAATCGAATTCTCCTGATATTCGCGTGATTCATCCCGACGCGCTCGCCGAAAGCGCCAGCCGCAAAGCGGCCGCATCGCGCCAGCCGCGTGAGCTTCCGCCGGGCCGTTACACGGCGATTCTGGAGCCGCCGGCGGTCCTCGATCTTGTCGGGTTCCTCTTCTACGATTTCGCGGGCACGGCCGTGCTCGACAAGCGCTCCTGCCTCACCGGCCGCATGGGAAAGAAAATCTTCGGCGACAACATCACCATTTGGGACGACGCCTACCACCCGCTGCAATCCGGCGCCCCCTACGACGGCGAGGGCGTCCCGCGGCAGAAGGTGCTGCTCGTGGACCGCGGCGCTCCGAAAAATCTTGTCTACGCACGCTCGACGGCCAAGAAGATGAAAGCCAAGCCCACCGGCCACGGCTTTTCGCTTCCCAATGAATATGGCGAAGCGCCCATGAATCTAGTTTTCGCGGGCGGCGATCGATCGGTGGACGAAATGGTCCGCTCGACCGAGCGCGGCATCCTCGTCACGCGCCTGTGGTACATCCGCGAAGTGGACCCCTATGAAAAGGTTCTCACCGGCATGACGCGCGACGGCACATTCCTCGTCGAAAATGGACGCGTCGCCGGAGGCATCCGCAATTTCCGCTTCAATCAAAGCATTTTAGAGATGCTCGCGCATGTCGAGATGCTCGGCCCGGCGGTCCGCGCCGCCGGCGAAGAGTCCTTCGAGATGGTCGTCCCAGCGATGAAGGTCCGCGACTTCCACTTCAGCGAAGTCACCAAATTCTAGCCCCGCGTCTGCTCTCAAGCTCATAGGTTGCGGTGCCCATGCGCTGTCCGCGGCCGGCGCGAAGTGCGTGGCCCAGCCGACATTCTTCTCCTGTTCAGACAGGTCGCCCGAAATGGCTGGAGCGATCGAAGGTCACGGCAGTTGTTGATGTAGAAATTCGCTTGTCCGTCCGTTGGCGAGCGTTGCCGCCGCGGCATTGTAGTGTGTCCCATTATGCCGAGCGAAGGCATGATTCTGACCCGGATAGCTGTAGACTGTCGTGTTCGGTTTCTTGGCAAGTACCGCTTTAATCTCAGCTTGCGCAGCCTTGGAAATAAACTCATCCTCCTCGGCCAGATGCATTAGAAGGGGCGCATTAAGCCCATCGACCTCTCCCAGATATTTTTCAGTATCACCGCCGTGATAAGCGACCGCGGCGTCGACACCGTGGTAGCGCACGGCTGTCAGGAAGACCATCAACGCGCCGAGGCAATAGCCGAGGACGGCAACCCTGCCGTTGCACTCCGGGAGATTGCGTACTGCGTTGACGGTGTCCTTGACGTCCTTGGCGCCCGCGTCTCGGTCATAAGCTCCGTACAGACGAAGGCCGTGTTGCCAGTCGGCCTCGGAGGTAACATTAAGGTCGACGCCCGGCTCCTGCCGCCAGAACAGGTCTGGCGCGACCGCAAGGAAGCCTTGTTCCGCCAGTTCGTCGCAGGTCTTGCGGATGTCGCTGTTCACCCCGAATAGCTCCTGCAGAACGACAACGGCGGGAGCCGGCGAGGTCTTCGGTCGCGCGATATAAGCGCCAAACGCGCCGTCATGTCCCTCTACGGTGATGTGATCGTTCATTGTGTTCTCCTCAGACGACGTTCATCTAGGCCCCCGCCGATGTCGTCAGGATCGGCGGAGGCCCACTATCGAGCGAGCCGGGTTCAGCCGGCGGCACGCATGACGGCCGCAGAGGTGGCAGCCTCTTCGATGAGCTTGGCTGTTTCCCTCGGATGAGACATGTAGGCCACATGGCTGGAATTCACTTCGACCGTCTTGGCCTTGGCGCGTTTCGCCATCATGCGCTCCTGATCCGGATTGATCGACCGGTCTTCGGTGGCCACCATGTACCATGTGGGCTTGTTCTTCCACGCGGGGTTCGTAACCTTATGGGTGAACGAGTCGGTGGAGATCGGCACCTGCGATATAGCCATGAACCACGCCTTTTCCGGCGGAACGTCCGCAGCGAAGTCGGCCGCGAAATGCGCCTGATCTATCCACCAATTGCCGTTGCTGTCCGGCGTGAACGCCTTGGAGGCTTGCGGCAGGGCCTGTTCGATCGAGGCGCAGCTCTCGCCCTCATCGAGCGCAAACGCGGCAATATAGACAAGCGCCGCAACGTTTGGATGATTGCCGGCCTCGGTGATGATGGACCCGCCATAACTGTGGCCCACGAGAAC
>Ga0210384_10000105_pt1 | contig 125311 bp, 105 predicted proteins | sample IncBWH2MmetaG_FD_160574 | JGI IMG/M metagenome (GOLD analysis project Ga0210384, IMG submission 160574) | Forest soil microbial communities from Barre Woods Harvard Forest LTER site, Petersham, Massachusetts, United States - Inc-BW-H-2-M | ecosystem: Environmental > Terrestrial > Soil >...
CGCGGCCGCGCACCGGCACGAGGAAAGGGACAGCCAGAAAGGGAACAACCAAAGGCGGAACCCGAAGAAAGAAGAAATAATCACCTTGGAAAGGTGACGATCACTCTGGATTTACAATGGTTTGGGCCGGTCGGCATGTCCGACCGGCTTTTTTATTGTCCCTCAGTAACCTTGCCTAATTGTGTTCCCCAATGCATCCTAGAAGAAGTGCAGTAGCTCAATTTAGGTTATTCTGGCCAAAGCATAAAAAGCTTTCTGACAAAAGTACTCCCCCAGATAAGGTGAATTCAATTAAGGTGAAATCTATGAGGAAACAGCAGTTTTTTGCTCTGCTGATTTTTGTTTCGACCATTTTCTTCACGGTTGCTCCTTTGGCCACTGCCGCACACTGGGCATCGCTCGGTCCCGATGGCGGCGATGCTCGCGGATTCGCTTACGATCCACAAAATCCCGATCGCATCTACATGGGTACGATGGCCGGCAAGCTTTTCGTTTCCAATGATGGAGGGGAGAACTGGGCGCGGATTGCGCATCTGGGAAGCGACGATAGCGATGTTCTCGATAAGATCGCGGTCGATCCCACCAACAGCAAGATCGTTTACGTTGCCACCTGGGGCGTAGGGAACGTTGGCGGCGACTTCTTCCGCTCGAAAGATGGCGGCAAAAACTGGGAGATGATTGATGCCCTGCACGGCAAATCGCTGCGCGCCCTGGCTTTGGCCAAGACCGATCCGAAAACTATCATCGTAGGCGCCTTGGATGGCGTCTATCGCAGCAACGATGGCGGCGATAGCTGGAAGCTGATTACGCCCGAACACCACAACGAGATGAAGAACTTTGAGTCGGTGGCCATCGATCCTAAAAACCCGGACATCATCTACGCCGGAACCTGGCACCTGCCCTGGAAGACCAGCGACGGCGGAGCCAACTGGAAGATCATCAAGAGCGGCGTGATCGATGACTCCGACGTGTTTTCCATCATCATCGACCAGAACAATTCGGATACCGTTTACATCAGCGCCTGCTCTGGAATTTACAAGAGCGAGAATGCCGGCGAGCTTTTCCATAAGATCCAGGGAATGCCCTTCTCGGCACGGCGCACGCACGTGTTGAAAATGGATCCCACCAACTCTGACGTTGTGTATGCGGGTACGACCGAGGGTTTGTGGAAGACCGTGGATGGCGGCAAGAGCTTTCACCTCATGACATCGCCCAGCGTGGTGGTTAATGATATTTATCTCGATCCGCGCAATACCAGTCGCGTGCTGCTTACCACCGATCGCGGAGGAGTTTTGCAGAGCGAGAATGCCGGAATATCGTTTTCTGCTTCCAATCGCGGCTTCGCGCACCGCCAGGTAGCCAGTTTGGCAATCGACAATGACGACAGCAGCACAATCTACGCCGGCATCATCAACGACAAAGAGCTGGGCGGCGTATTTGTCTCCCACGACAACGGGCTGCACTGGAGCCAGATGAGCTCGGGCCTCGGCGGCCGCGACGTGTTTGTAGTGCGTCAGGCGCCCGATGGCTCACTCGTTGCCGGCACCAATCGTGGCGTTTTCGCTTCGGGTAAAGACGCATCCGGCTGGCGCCCGCTCAATGTTGTCATCAAAGAGACGACAATCACAAGACCCGTGCCGCGCACCAGCGCCAGGCTGAAGCCCGCAGCCCAGGCGGTTTCTACTACCAGGGTGGAGCGCACTGAATTTACCACGCGCGTCAATGACATCGCCTTTGCCGGTAACAATGTTTGGTATGCAGCCGCGGTCAACGGCTTGTTCAGCTCCGCCAACCACGGACAGAGCTGGAAGGGCGGTCCAATCGCGGGACAGAGCGACTTCATCGCCGTCCGCACGCTGCAGAACATGATTGCTGCCGCTACCCCCACGGGAGTTGTAGTTACGGTGGATGGTGGAGCGCACTGGTACGCCGCCAACGTTCCTTATTACATCAATGGAATTCATGATCTGGCGATCGATCCGGAAAATACCCTGTGGATCGCCACCCGCATGGGCGTTTTCCGCAGCACCGACTCGGGCGACAACTGGGAGCACGTGTTGAACGGATTGCCGGCCACCAATGTGGATTCGGTTGCCTACGATCTGGAAGGAAAACGTTTGCTGGTCACCAGCACCACCACGACCACCATGTATGAATCCAGCGACGGCGGCCGCAGATGGCACTCCACCGGCCACCTGGGCTGGGAGGTGCGCTCTGCAACTGCATCGAGAGGCAAGCTGTTCCTCACCACCACGTACGACGGTGTGGTTACGCCCAGCGACACGTTTAACAATTTAGATACACCCATGGGCGCCAGCGGCGGCCCCAGCCAGTAAAATTCACAATTACGTGGTAAAAGACATAGCTTGCTACGTCTCTGCTTAAATTCTTAAAAACCCTACAGGCCCACGGAAGAAACTCTGCGGGCTTTTTCTGGGCCATTGAATTGTCAGGGCACAGATTCATCCGTGCCGCAAAGAGACGCTATATCTCGCGGCTTTAGCCGCCGAGGTCAGATGTACAAGGCGACGGTACCTACGCTTTCGATGAGAACACTCTGTTGTTCCCTCGGCGTTTAACAGCAGAGCCTAAAGGCCACATGTTGGGCTTATTTTTCCGGCACGGATGAAACCGCGCTGACACCATGTGCTGCTGTATATGGAATGATCCAGGCGGTCCGGAAAAATATTTTGCGTTCCTGCGTTAAGATAACGTCTTCTCTTCCGTCTTAGATTAGAGGAGGTAAGGCTCCTCGCGGCAGCCGGCGTGAACGTGTGCGATGGCTTGAGCAGGCCGGGGCCGCATGGTTTTTAACCTGCCCAGAGGAACGAAAGAATGCGATCGCCTATATTGGATCTTCATATTTGCGCCGGGATCATAGGGTTGTTGTCTGGCGCCGTAGCAATTGCTTTCCGCAAGGGTTCCCGCGGCCATCGCGCGGCGGGAAATGTATTTGTCATATCCATGCTGACCATGGCGGCAAGCGCGGTATGCCTCGCCTTCATGAAACACCAAATGGGCAATGTTTTCGGGGGCATTGCAACTTTCTATCTGATTGGAACGGCATGGTTGACCGCAAGGCGCAGGGACGGTGAGACGAGCCGCTTTGATTGGCTTGTACTACTGATTCCTTTGGCGATCGGCATTCTAAATTGGATGGCTGGTTGGGATGCCCTACATACCCCGACAGGCTCAAAAGACGGGGTTCCGGCGGGGATGAATTTCTTCCTGGGTTCGATATTTCTGCTTGCTGCCGTGGGAGACGTTCGCATGTTGATGCGTGGCGGTGTTCGTGGAGCAACGCGGATCGCGCGCCATCTCTGGCGCATGTGCTTTGGGCTGTTCATCGCAGCAGGTTCTTTTTTCCTGGGGCCCTCAAACCGCCCCTTGAGACTGCTTTCGGCAATGGGGCTCGGCCAACACCTGCCCCAGGCTCTATTCAGTACGGGCTTGTATTTAATTCTCAGCATACTCCCACTGGTTCTGCTGATTTTCTGGTTCGTCCGCGTCCGCTTCACAAATGCATATCAGCTGAAAGTGGCCGGCCGCGTTCACGCTTGATGAATCCCTCGCACAGTACCTCACGGATGTGGAAGAATTCTGTATTTAGGAAAACGAATGGCGGTCTGGCTGCTTTCGGCGTGATCTCGTCCGCATTCTGCGTGGCGTGTACTTGTGTTCTACATTTTTCCCGATTTCGACAAGCTAGTGAACCTGTGGTGGTTCGATACGCCGATGGGTCTTTTCGACATCGCCACGAGTTTTTGGCTTCTGTTGAAGGGACTAAGGCCATCGGATCGAAGTCCTGTGCAGCCAACCTGAGTATAAGGACTGTCATTCTGAGCCGCAGGCGAAGAATCCCGAGGATGTTTCGGGCGTCCACGCCGCCGTAAGGCGTTCTCTGAAGGAATTGTACGGTTTTGCCTGAGGCTGGAAGTCAAATTATCTTGCCCTGTCGGATGTATTTTCGTCTGACAGGGAATCACCCCTAGGCTTGGCGTGGCTTCAACATGATTTTCCAGTCGCCCGCTAGAAGGTCTTGCATCGCCCGCCGGGTGGCCCGCATGAACGCCACCTCGCTGCTGCCAACATCGTCGTAACGTACCTCCACAAGTGTGACCGCGCAGCCGCTGTGCTGGTAGACATTATCAAGGAGCGCATCAGCAACACTTTCGGCTATCGCCCGCTCGATTCCGGGTTGTTCGTCTTTGGGCACATTGGATGGCCACGCAACCCGCACCTCAAAGCTGAGCTCATATGCCGGAGCACATTCAAGGCGCACAAACGCGTAACTAGATGGATGGCCTACGTTTCCCCGAAATTCGTGCTCGACGATGGTTGCAGATATGAGGCGACAGAAAGGGCGCGAACGCTTCCTCTCTCGAAGTTTTTCCAACTCGTCTCTGTCGAAGTGAGTATTCACGGGATGTTCTATGGATGTGTTGTGCATTTACACTACAGAAACGAAACCAAAATTTTATCCCAAAACAGCATCGACTTGCAGATAGAAGGAGAGTTATCACAATGGGACGAATGAGTCCGAAAAATAAGACCTGATGGACCCCAATGGCTCAATAGTCAATGAACCAATGATCCTCAATGATCCGATGACTCAATGGCTCAATCCGCGCCACCCGCATTGATCCACGTCGGCCCCACCTGATTTAAGATTAGGTGTGCTCGAAAGGGCGTGAGGTTCCTGGCCATGTGCAGAAATATCAAAACGCTTTTCAACTTCGATCCACCGGTTACCGAAGAGGAGGTCCGGACGGCGTCGCTGCAGTTTGTGCGCAAGATCACCGGCTTTAACAAGCCTTCGAAGGGCAACGAAGCTGTGTTTCTCGCGGCCGTGGATGAAGTGGCGGCGATTTCGGCGCGGCTGCTAGCCTCGCTTGAAACCACGGCGGCGCCCAAGAACCGCGAAGAAGAAGCGGCAAAAGCCAGGGCGCGGGCTGCCGAGAGGTTTGGAACGTAAAAACAGCTCCGGGATTGGGTCATTGGCTCATCGGATCATTGGGTCATTTGTGACAAAGAGCCGATTCGCGCAAATCTGCGTTCATCTGCGGCGGAATTCCACTGATTGGTATCACATTGTTGTCTCCTGACAAATCTGGCTGATAATGGTTCTGGCATTCCAAATGCCAGGATCTTTGAAAGTCATAGAATGCAGCCGAGTCGGTACGCGCCTGTGCGGCCCTACATTCGGGGTGACCTTTCACGCTTAGGCGTCGAGAGGTTACTTAGTAACCCCCACCCCCCTCTCATTCCTAGTTCCATCTGAGAGCTTGGAGATGCCTCACGCCCAGGCGCTCGGGAGACTACTCGAGTAATACCCCACCCCCTCCCATTCCTTATTCCATCTGAGAGCTTGGAGCTGTGAGCTGAGAGTTCAAGTGTTACCGCAGTAAATCTTCAAGCTCTACCCGACTGTCGGTCTTTTCGTCGCGATACTTAACGATGACAGGTGTGTACAGCGAGAGGTTCCATTCCGTGCCCTTGCCCTGGGTGACCGCCCGCGAGCCGGGGACAACGACCGCGTTTTCAGGGATGATCAGAGGCAGCTCCGCCGTGGCGCGATAAACCTGTCCGCGGACCACGTCGTAGACCGGAGTCGAGCGCGTCAGAATGGTGCCCGCACCCAGCACGGCGCGCGCCCTTACCTGCGTGCCCTCGTAGACCCCGCAATTTCCGCCGACCAGCGCTTCGTCTTCAATTACCACGGGCGAGGCATTTACCGGCTCCAGCACTCCGCCAATCTGCGCCGCTGCGCTCAGGTGCACGCGCTTGCCAATCTGCGCGCAGGAGCCGACCAGGGCGTGGGAATCTACGAGCGTGCCCTCATCCACGTAAGCGCCCACGTTGATATACATGGGCGGCATGCAGATGACCGATGGCGCCACGTAGGCGCCCTCGCGCACCGAAGAGCCGCCGGGGACCACGCGGATGTTATCGTTCACATGCCAGCGGCGGGCAGGGAAGGTGTCTTTATCGACGAAAGAGAGGGTTGTGTCCGAACCCATCTCCACCACATCGCCCAGGCGGAAGCCGAGAAGAATGCCTTGCTTCACCCAGACATTTGCATGCCACTGGTTTCCGCGCTTTTCCGCCGCACGGATTTTCCCCCGCGAAAGAGAGGAGCGAAATTCCAGAAATATTTCACGCGCAGAGGTATCGGTTTTCGCCTGCGCTCCCAGGGCAAAGAGCCGTTCAATTTCATTTTGTAAAGGTAGCATCGCGGCTGAGTATACATGACAGGACGCATATTCGAGCAGTGCTTCCGCTCTGGTATATGTACATGTCTGTTCGTGCCTGCAAGGGGGGTGGCAATTCTGAACATTTCTAGCCACAACTGGCCCTGCTTTTGCATCAGAGATGCACATGGACGCTCTACGGCAACTTCTGGGGCGCACGCTGGTGCTGGTGGCCCATCCTGACGACGAAGTCATTGGCTGTGGCGCGCTTTTGCGCCGTATGCGCTTTCCGGTAGTAGTATTCGCCACCGATGGCGCCCCACGCGACACTTTTTTCTGGCAGGCCTACGGCTCGCGGCAGGCCTATGCCGAGACCAGGCGAAGTGAGGCCTTGCAGGTTGCCGGGATGTGCGCTCTGCCCAGGCTCGAGTTTCTCACCGACCGCCAGGGCAATATGTTTGTCGATCAAGAGCTGTTTCATCATCTGGATCGGGCTATGGATGAGCTCCGCGCCATCATCCAAGACGCCCAGACTGAGGCCATCTTGACGCTTGCCTATGAAGGCGGCCACCCCGATCATGACTGTTGCAGCTTCATGACGTCGGTGCTGGCCCATGAATTCCGGCTGCCGGCGTGGGAGATGCCGCTCTACCATCGCGCTCCGAACCTGGAACCCAGGCGACAGCAGTTCCTGGCCGATAGAGGCCAGGAATTTGCCTACAATTTAAAAGCACCCGAGCGGGCCAGGAAGCAAAGCTTGCTCGATCTGTACCGTTCGCAGCACGCAATTTTGCAGGATTTTAAAACTTCAGAAGAGCGTTTTCGTCTGCTTCCGGTTTACGATTATTCCCAGCCTCCTCATCAAGGCCTTTTGAACTATGAGATGTGGGGATGGCCTGTGAATGGCAGGGAGGTCTCGGCAGCGTTTTGCCGCTACCTGGAGCAAAGCCGGGGCAGGAAACGAGCGAGGGTTTCATAAAGAAGAAACTGAGGAGCGGGCGTTGAACATTTTGTATGTTGCATATCCGCTGTTGCCGGTCAATGCCGAGAGCGGTGGCGGGGCCGAGCAGATGCTCTGGTTGCTGGAGCGCGAGATGCATCGCCGTGGCCATAGAACCACGGTTGCATGCTCTCTGGGTTCGCAGGTGGCGGGAGAGCTGGCGCTGACCTCAAGCGGCGCCCAGGGAAACGACCAGTTCGAGCACTGCAACGCCAATCACATAGCCAATGTTTGCCAGCTGGTGCGCGCGCGAGAGAAGGCCGGCGATCCGTTCGACCTGGTTCATGACGAAAGCGGAAGTTTCTGGATCCATGCCCGAAGAATCAGCACCTCGGTCCTGGCCACGCTGCATCTGCCGCGTAATTTTTATCCCTCGCACGCCTGGCGCGATATTGCGCCCAACGTCAGCTTTAACTGCGTCTCCTACGCCCAGGCTGCAACATTCAGCAACTTGGCTGATGTTATCCAGACCATTCCCAACGGAATAGACCTGCAGCAATACAGGTTGCGCAACCGCAAGGCCGATTACCTGTTGTGGCTGGGGCGTATATGCGAGGAAAAAGGAGCGCATATTGCCCTCGACGTCGCCTGCCGTGCGAATACGAAATTGGTTCTGGCAGGGAAGCTTTATCCCTTCTCGTATCACCAGCAATATTGCGAACGCGAGATTATCCCCGGATTGCAGCGCGCCAACGGCAAGGTGGTTTTTGTTGACTCACCATCGGTCAGGAAAAAAGTTGAACTGCTGCAGAAAGCGCGGGCCGTGCTGGTTCCCAGCCTTGCGGATGAAACCAGCTCGCTGGTTGCCATGGAAGCCATGGCCTGCGGCACTCCGGTCATCGCCCTGCGCCGCGGAGCGCTGCCCGAAGTCGTGGCCGATGGCGTTACAGGATTTGTCGTGGATTCTCCCATGGAGATGCTCGGAGCCCTCTCCCGCGTTGCGGAAATTGCTCCTCGAAGGTGCCGCAAACGAGCAGAAAAATATTTCGATGGCGGACGCATGTGCGATGAGTACGAGCAGCTCTATGAAAATATTCTGACGAGGGAAGTGCGCATGGTAGCGTGATTGTTATGTTTGCGTAGAGACGTAGCTCGCTACGTCTCTGCCTGTGATCACGACGTCTCGTTGCGCTTACTTCATCGCCATGCTCTTTTTCAGCAACCCTGCTTCTAAAGCTATAGCTTCCACCTTCGCCCGCGTATCTTTCTTCATGGGGCACAGCGGCAGGCGGTAATACTCCCCGATCTTCCCCATCATTGCCAGCACGGCTTTGACCGGCAGCGGGCTGGACTCGATGAAATTGGCCTGCATCAGCGGCAGGAATTTGCGATGAATGCGCCGCGCCGTCTCCCAATCGTCCTCTAACGCCGCGCGGGTCATTTTTGCCATCTCGCGCGGAATCTCATTGGAGGCAACCGAAATGACCCCGGCGCCGCCCAGGGCGATGACAGGCAGCGTCATCACATCGTCACCGGAGAGAACGATAAAATCCTCGGGAACATTGTTGAAGACCTCGGAGATTTGCCCGATAAGGCCGCTGGCTTCTTTTACGCCCACGATGTTCTTGATCTGGGCCAGCCGGCCGAGGGTGGCGGGTTCCAGATTGGCTGCGGTCCGTCCAGGGACGTTGTACAGCACAACAGGTTTGTCTACCGCCTCGGCGATGGCTTTAAAGTGCTGGAACTGGCCCTCCTGGGTGGGCTTGTTGTAGTAAGGCGATGCGGTAAGAATGGCGTCCACCCCATGAATGCCGGCGACCGCCTGGGCTTTCTCCACTGCTTCGCGTGTCGAGTTGGAGGTTGCGCCGGCAACGATGGGCACGCGGCCCCGGGCGGCATCAATCGTGATTTCGATTACAAACTGCCATTCGCTGCGGGCCAGCGTAGGCGTCTCGCCGGTCGTGCCGCAGGGAACCAGGAAGTCGATGCCAGATTCCACCTGCCAGGTCACCAGACTGCGCAGACTGGGTTCATCTACCGAGCCATCAGCGTTAAAGGGAGTTACAAGGGCCGTACCACAACCACGTAGTTTCATAACACTAGAATACCGAATTCTCAGTCCCTAGTCCGTGTCGCTGGGAAAGTATTTCGCGACTGGGCAAAATAAATTTACCACGGAGACACGGAGGCACGGAGGGAGGCAACTAAGGGTTTAACAAACCAGCAGAAGAGGATGTTATGGTTTATTTTTGTTTTTTTTTGCTGTTTCTGAAATTCGAGTGCTTTCAGCAGCCAAAGCAAATCACCGACAGTATGGGTTGGGACGGTTGGCCCCAATCCTATGTCTTCCAGTTCCTCAATCTGCATCTGCAGGTCAACGAGATCCAGAGAATCGAGGTTCGGGCAATCCCACGCCAAAGATACAGGCGAATCGTACGTCAATTCTCCCGATTGGATTCGTGTTTCGATTTTTCTCCGCAGCTCCGCTTCAAAGGATTCTGTCAGGCGTTCTCGAAGCTTGTGCAACAGCATACTTTGTTAAATGTACTCCTGCTGGCGCCGAAAACGCGACGGCAGTTTGGGGCAAGCGAGCTAAAACTCCTCGATTACAACATCTCCAAAATTTTACTTGACATAGTGTATTAGTTATATATAACATTAGTCTTACAGATGAGTAGGTCGCAAGTCAATACGAAACAACGCTTTCAGCTCAGGCTCGATCTGGCCAGCGGCGTGCCGGTCTACCGCCAAATCATCGATCAGGTTCGTGGAGGCGTCGCTTCCGGTTCGCTGGCGCCCGGCGATCAGCTTCCCACTGTGCGTCAGCTTGCGGTTGACCTGGCGATCAACCCCAACACGGTTTTGCGCGCCTATCGTGAGCTGGAACTGGGCGGCCTGCTGGAGACGCACCAGGGAACCGGGACATTTATCAGCCAGCAAAAGTTAAAACGAGGGGACGCCGAGCGGGACCGGCAATTGGCGCAGCTCATCGGCGATTTTGTCGCCCGCGCCGGCGCCGCAGGTTTTACGGTCGAGGATTTGTTAAAAGAACTGCATCAGCTTTCATCTGAGCCGATGCCAAGGAGATGAAATCATGTCGAAAAACACCAATGTATCCATCAATGGAGTTTCTATCGCATTATTTGTAGTCTGCCTGCTGGCGGGAACGATTGCGACCGCCATCGTGCATTCTCCCGCGCCTTTTTTCGCCGGCGCATTTCTTGGTTTTTATCTCCTGTTTGCCATCAAGGTAATTCGCCAGTGGGAAAAGGTGGCGCTACTACGCCTGGGCCGCTACGTTGGGTTGCGTGGGCCGGGGATGTTTCACATCGTTCCCATTATCGAAACCCTCAGCCCCTTTGTGGATCAGCGCATCCGGGTGGCGAACGTTACCGCCGAATCTACTTTGACGCGCGATACGGTCCCGGTCAACGTAGACGCCATCGTGTTCTGGCTGGTCTGGAATGCGGAAAAATCAATTCTGGAAGTTGAGAACTTTCAGGACGCGATCAGCATGAGTGCGCAAACCGCGCTGCGTGAATCCATTGGCCGGCATGAGCTGGCACAGATGCTTACCGAGCGCGAGACCCTGGGCAAAGAACTGCAGCGCATTCTCGATCAGAAAACCAATCCCTGGGGAATCACGGTGCAATCGGTAGAGATACGCGACGTTAAAATTCCACAGGCGCTGGAAGATGCCATGTCACGGCAGGCCCAGGCCGAGCGCGAACGCCAGGCGCGAATCATCCTGGGGCAGGCGGAAACGGAAATCTCCGAAAAGTTTGTTAAAGCGGCTGAGGCCTATGCTCAAAACCCGGTTGCGCTGCATCTGCGCGCCATGAACATGCTGTACGAGGCAATTAAAGAGCGCGGCTCCATGGTGATCGTGCCATCGTCTGCGGTTGAGACCATGGGGTTGGGGGGGAACCTTGCCGCCATCTCGATGGCGCAACAGAAATGATGTGGGTCTTTCGGCTTGGCGATACCTGCACAATGACGACAGTAAAGGAGGATGAGTATGAAACAAAGCGATAAACCGCATCCTGGTATCAACTACCACAAGTTTTCCGTGGGCGGGGATTGGGAGGGAGTCTTCATCGTCATCGCCTGCAGCGCCCTCCTTTTTGCAATTCATACGCCTTTTACCGGCTTATTCCTGATCTTCAGTGTTCTGTTGGGAATCGTGATCGGGTTGTTTCTTCGCCTTGCCCGCCGCGACAAGTTGGTGAACACACATACGTTCCTGCCGCTGGAACCCTGGCAACCGCTTCACTCGGTGGAGCAAAACCTTAATAGCTTGAAAGGAGCAAATGTATGAACCGCACGCTTGAAGTGTGCCTTATTGTGTTGTCCTTAGGCGTTGGAGTCGCGCCTTCGGTAGTCGCCCAGACTGCGTCAGCAGCCCATGAGAACTCTTTCCAAACTGAGACTCACGCCGGCGCGGGTCAAACCCTGCGAAAGGGGATTACCGTAGAGCTGCCGGTCACCAGAAATGCGGTACCGGTGCCTAAAGCCGACAATGAAGATTCGCTAATCGTGACTGTTACCTACGATGGCAAAGTGTACCTGGGAGTCCACCCCGTCAGTACTACTGAAATAGCGGAAAAAGTGAAGGGCGCCTTGTCCAACAGTGTAGAGAAGACGCTCTATATCAAAGCAGACGCGCGTACTCCCTACGTAAACCTGGTCAGGGTTCTGGACTCTGTGCGTATAGCAGGTGTCGAAAGACTCACGCTGCTGACAGCCCAGCAAGACACCGAGGAACCGGGAACCTTGGTACCACCAAAGGGCCTGGAATTGCTGGTTGTTTCGCCTCGCCCGATGAATCAGAGCTCTTCAGGATCGAAGTGAGATAGAGTTCAGTTCGTAACGATGGAAGAAGCGAGGGAAATAAGCTGAGAACCAGGAGATTGAGCTGTATCATGTGCGCCTCTGATCGCGGTGCTTCCGCGCCGTTTTCAGAGGCGTTTTTCTTGTGCTCGTGCCGAGAATGACCCGATGATTCGATGACTCAATCTGCGTTCAGCCTCGTAACACATCCTTAAATTCGAAAAACCCCTTCTTGCCGGCGATCCACTCGGCGGCACGGACTGCGCCCTGGGCAAATCCGCGGCGCGACTTGGCATCGTGTACAAGCATCATAGTGTCGTCTTCCGAGTCGAGCAGGATAACATGTTGCCCGGCTGCATCGCCCTCACGGATGGAGGTAATCTCGATGCCGGTCTTCGTGTGTGGCTGCAATATGTTCTTGATGGTTGCCGCCGTGCCGGAAGGGGCGTCTTTCTTCTGCGCATGGTGACGCTCCATGATGCGGACGCTGTATCCATGGTCCAATGCGGCCGCGGCGGCGCGGGCCGCTTCAAAGAAAATATTCACGCCAATGGAAAAGTTGGAGGCGTAAAGAAACCCCATCTGGCTGCGCTCTACCAATTGCCTGATGCGCGGCAGTTCGGAATACCAGCCGGTTGTGCCTACTACCATATTCACACCCAGACGGGCGCAGGCTTCGATGTTGGGGAGAACGGCGGTAGGCGTTGTGAAATCAATGGCGGCGGCAACGCCTTTGGTGTTCTCCGGTGTCAATCCGGCGGCGTCCTGGTTTTCCGCAATGTCGAGAGCCAGAACATCGTGGCCCTTTTCACGGGCAATATCAGCGACCAGAGAGCCGGTTTTTCCGAGTCCGAGGATGATTAGTTTCATTAGGTTTCTGCAAAACTTCAGGTGATCGAATTCATTCAAATATAGCCGGATCCACTTGGGCAAAAAATTTCTGGTGCAGCTTCTGCACCGCGCGCGGAACATCGTCTTCGTCAATTACGAAGCTTATATTGATCTCTGATGCGCCCTGAGAAATCATACGTATGTTTACATCTGCAATCGAGCCAAACACCTGGCCGGCGATTCCCGGCGTCTCCCGCACGTTTTCGCCTACCAGGCAGATGATAGCCTTGCGCCCGGCATATTTCACGTCTGCCAGCTTTTGCAGGTCGCCAGCGATGGCGGGGATGGCTTCATTGGAATCAATGGTCAACGACACGCTGACCTCGGAGGTAGAAACCATGTCCACCGGACAGCGGTGGCGATCAAATACCTCGAAAACCGAACGCAGAAAGCCGTGCGCCATTAACATGCGTGTGGCGACAAGGTCGACTATGGTGATGCGTTTCTTCACTGCGATTGCTTTGATGGCATTGCGGCAGTGCGGAGCGCGCGCGGTGATGCGGGTACCTTCGTTCTTCGGATTGCGCGAATTGAGCACGTGTACCGGAATATTTTTCTGTATAGCCGGCAGCATGGTCGCCGGATGCAGCACCTTGGCTCCAAAGTAGGCCAGTTCGGCAGCCTCGTCAAAGCTGATTTCCTTGATGCGCCGCGCTTGCGGACAAAGCCGGGGGTCGGTGGTCATCATGCCGTCCACGTCGGTCCATATTTCGATGCGTTCGGCCGCCAGGCCACCGCCAACGATGGCAGCAGAAAAATCTGAGCCACCGCGTCCAATCGTGGTGGGAGTTCCGTTAAGCGTTGCGCCAATGAAACCGCCCATGACAGGGACAATCCCTTTTTCAACCAGGGGCCGGACCTGGGTCATAAGCCGGGGATTAATTTCGTCAAACAACGGAACCGCTCTGGTGTGAGTAGCGTCGGTGACAATGCAGGCGCGCGAATCCACTAAAGCGGAATGCAGGCCGCGGGCTGAGAAAGCCGCGGCGACGATCTTGCTGGAAAGACGCTCGCCAAAGGAAAGCACTGCATCGGTGCTGCGCGGGGTAATTTCGCCGACTGCGGCGATGCCACGCAGCAGCTCATCGAGACCATTGAAATCATTTTCAAGTTCGGAGTGAAAGCTGGTGAACAATCCCGTTCCCAGCAGCTCGCTGGCAGTGCTGTAATGCCGCTCGCGCATGGCGCGCGCCATGGTGAGGGCAGATTCGGAGTCACCGCCCCCGGCAGCCTGGCCCATGGCCACCAGTTGGTCGGTCACTCTGGCCATGGCGCTGACCACGACAACAGGTTTTTGCGAAAGACGGCCGCGCACGATCTCACAGACGCGTTCCATGGCGGCGGCATCTTCCACCGAAGTGCCGCCAAATTTCATGACGATCACAGGTATCCTTGCGCCTTGAGCAGCTCCGCGTTCAGCAAGGCGGCCCCTGCAGCCCCGCGGATGGTGTTATGCGACAGCACCGTGAACTTCCAGTCGAGCAGCGGGCAAGCACGCAGGCGGCCAATGGTTACAGCCATTCCCGCAGACATATTGACGTCGAGCGTCGGCTGCGGCCGGTCTGGAGATTCAAGCACGATAATGGGGGCAGGCGGCGCATTCGGCAGCCGCAACTCCTGGGGAACTCCGCGGAACTCAGACAAGGCCTGCAAAATTTCTTCCCGCTTCGCCGGTCTCTTCAACTTGATGGAAACGGATTCGGTATGGCCATCTTCGACAGGGACACGATTACAGTGGGCGCTGACCTGTATGGCAGCAGGCTCAATACCTGTGCCGTTCAGCCTGCCCAGCATCTTGCAGGATTCCGACTCCATCTTCTCTTCTTCCTTGGCGATGTAGGGAATCACGTTGCCCAGAATGTCGAGAGAGGGCACGCCCGGATATCCCGCTCCGCTGATGGCCTGCATCGTGACCACGAAGACCTTTTCGACGCCGAATCTATGGTGCAACGGGGCCAGCGCCATCACCAGGCCGGTCGCCGAGCAATTAGGATTGGTCACGATAAATCCGCTGAACTCCCGGCGCCAGGATTGGCTTTCCAGCAGACGCACGTGGTCGGCGTTGACCTCAGGGATCACCAGTGGTACATCTGCCTGCATGCGGAAGGCGCTGGAGTTGGAGACAATCGCATGTCCGGCGGCGGCAAACCGGGGCTCCAGCTCGGCGGCGACAGAAGTATCCAAAGCGGAAAAAACGAGCTTGGGAGCGCCCTCAGGGGTGGCTGGAGAGATTTTCATGCTCGCAATAGCGCTGGGAATCTGGGTTCTTAAGCGCCAGCGGACAGCAGATTGATACGTTTGCCCGGCAGAACGCTCAGAGGCCGCCAGCCAGGCGGTTTCAAACCAGGGGTGGTGCTCCAGGAGTTGAATAAAACGCTGGCCCACAACTCCCGTGGCGCCCAGAATACCAACCGGGATTTTGCTGGGAAGCATAATTCGCAAATTGAAATTTAAATTTTATAACAGCCAGCCGGGGGCATGAGACGGCGTGGTTAATTATCGCGCAAGATTTCTGTGTCTTCGTCGGCAATGACAATTTTGACCAGCTTCATCTGATCATCAAGCCAGAGCGCCCAGTTACCATCCTCTGAAGAGAGATTAAACCGCCTCAATTGCTGTTCGCCGCCGCGGATGGCGACTTTTTCCTGGCCCATATATTCCAGGTTTACCGAGTAAGAAATCTGCCCGTGGGGATTGATGACCCCAATGCTGCTTTTGTTGAGCTTGCAGTCCGCCAGGTTGGGGCAGGAGGAGCCTATGTATTTCCACAGCAGCAGTTCGCGCTGCACGAAGAAATAATCGTCCAGGATGTTGGTGGAAGGCGGCAGAATGAAGGGGATATCATGGGGCTTCTGGTTGCTGTCTACAATGTGCTCCATCAGAACTTCCTCGCCAGGAGTCACCGTAGCCTGTGCCTGGCCGCCCTTTTCTTCATGCCACGAATACCGGCGCAACTCGCCCAGGGGACTTAAAAGCAATTCCGATGCCTGCGAGCTGCCGTCTTCCATCTTGATTTCTGAGGTTGTTGTGTTGGAATCAGCCGATTGTTCGATGCGAAAAGTTTCTGTCCCCAGGCGATGGCCCTGTTTGAAAATGCCGAAGGAACCGGCATCCACGGTTTGCGAGCCCCCCTTGGGCAGCTCCGGCTTTTTTGAGGCCCAGGAAGAAGACGATGCCAATACAAACAGCGCAAGCACCCATCGTTGTACGACAGTGTTTTTCACGATTCCTCCCACAGAATGTCTGCCTTTCTTAACATTTGTTCCACTTCTATCGCAATTTGCTCAATCTGCTTGCCCGCGGTCTCAACATGAAAATTGGCCCGAGAGTAGTGCGGCTTGCGCTCCTCATACAATCTGCGAAACACGCTTTCATTTTGCAGGTTAGGCCGCACCCGCGCCTGCAGCTCAGCCCGGCAGCGGCGCAACAGCTCTTCGGCGGGTGCATCCAGAAACACCGCCACCCCGCCAGCCTCGCGAATCATGCGCTCGTTTTCCTCGCGCGCATACGCGCCGCCTCCCAGCGCCACAATATGCGGCAGGGAAGCAAGGCGCTGCCCGAGCAGCATCCCCAGGGCCTGGGTTTCAAGTTTCCGAAATGCTTCTTCACCCGAATTTTTAAAGATCTGTGCGATGGTGCGGCCCGCATGCTCTTCGATTACATCGTCGAGGTCGGTAAACCGCCATCCTTTGCGGTGGGCCAGATGCTGGCCCACGGCGCTCTTTCCAGCGCCCATAAAGCCGACGAGAAAAACCACGGGCAGTCGCTCATTGTTTTTCAATGAGGCAGCAACCACCCTGGCGAATTTTTGTGACCCAAAGGCTTTTCAACGCTTCTTAACGCGGATTGTACCACTGAAGGAACTGAGTTCAACCGAAGAGAAGTTCGTGCCGGAGGTGCCTTGGCTGGTGCCTGTCACATACGTATTCGAGTTTACGCCGCGCGGCAGGGCGCTCGCCGAGGTTTGCGGTTGGAAAGGAAAATCGTTCTGCACCGAGCCTTGCATGGAACGGGCGTTCAGGTCTACGGAAGCGGTGGCCGGCAAATTGACGTTGATATTGCCTGTGTGGTTGATCAACGAATAATCTCCGCCTCCGGAAAAGTCCCCATCATAGGTAATGTCGCCGCTGTCGGTCTTCACCGTGACCTCGGGGCCGGTCACTTTGGTGAGCTGAACTTTGCCGCCGTTGGAGAGGACTTCCACATGCTGGCTGCGAACGTTCGTGAGCGTGACAGGAGCATCCAGCGTCTGCACGTGGATGTGAGAGTTGTTGATGTCGGAGAGTTCCACCTGGCCTTCATCGGCTTTCAGGGAAACATCGTTACGCACGCCGGAGAGCCGCAAAATGCCGCTCCCGTTTTGGACCACCACATTACAGTCGGGAGGAACCATCACGATGTAATCCACCTGGCCTTCCTTGGAATCGACCTGCTGCAGGAAGTTGGTTGCGGCGCGGATGCGGTTGCCCAATTGCGCGCTATTGACCTCGACCTTGTCGGAATGAATGATGGCAGTAATGGTGACCTGCCGTCCCGTGGCGGTACGGACGTCAACTCCTCCGAAGGCATTACTCACCGTAACATTGCTGCCCGGCCGGGCGGTATATTTGAATTCCTTTTTCACGTCGGCGGCAAAAAGCCCGACGGTAACCACCATCACCAGCACTCCCGCAGACACTATATGGACGCTGGGATTTGCTGCGCTCACTCTCCTGTAGTTCATATCTCTCTCCTGCTTTCCTGATCGCGCTATCGCGTCGTGTACGACACTGCCATCTCGTAGACTGCCGCCTTTTGCTGATAGGCATTCATGAGTTGCTGCCGGGCAATGGCATCTCCCGGATTTTGCGCTACCGAGTGCTTGGCATCCAGAATATAAGTATCCGCGCTGCGCAGTTTTTTCTTATACACCTCACCCATGGAGTGGTTCTTTTGGTCAATCGCATTCAACAATGCCTTGTCATCTGCACTGATAACCTCCGGCGCACGAGCGGTTGAGGCAGTCGTTCCGGTGTCAACTGCCGGAACCGAATGCAGGCGGCCAAAAACAAGCATGGTAATGGCGATTAACGCCATGGCGGCTATTCCTGCCCATCCGTAAAAATTGCCGCGCCGGTTTCCCGAAATCAGAAAGGGTTCCATGCGCACCGTACCTCGGGCCGGGCGAACGAATCCTTCATGCTGTAGGGAGCTTTCAATCCTCGCCCATACCTGCGGGGAAGGATCTTCCATGGGGACCAGCATGCGGGCCGCTTCAGCGATATATTTCAGGTCTTGAACCAGGTCAGAGCAGATCGCGCAGGAGTGCAGGTGCGAAGACTCCTCGGCGTCCCCACCGGTTTCGATGATGTCTGGTAAAACTCTTTGAAAATCAGCGCAATTCATAACCACGTACTTCTCCCTCTCCTACTGATGGATGCAACTTTGTGCTGCGGCATTCCTAATGCCGCGCCACTTTCTCATGCAGGCTGATGCGAAGCAGCTCGCGCAGCTTCATTCTGGCCTTGTGCAACTGCGACTTGCTGTTGCCAATCGAACACCCCATCATCTCGGCAATTTCGTTGTGCTCGTAACCCTCTACATCATGCAGCACGAAAATAATGCGATAACCGGGCGGCAAATGCTCAACCGCGCGCTCCAGGTTTACGCGATCAATGGAGCCCGCCAGCACGTTGTCGCGGGCGCCCACATCTTTTTTCGGGCCGTCGTCCTGCTGGGGCTCCATCTGCTCTTCCAGTGAAACCTCAGGCAGGCCTTTCTTGCGCAGGTGCATCAGCACAACGTTCACTGCCAGGCGATGCAGCCAGGTGGAAAATGCCGATTCCCCGCGAAAGGTCGCAATCTTGCGATAGAGCTGAAGAAACGCTTCCTGCGTCAAATCTTCGGCTTCGGCGGTATTTCCGGTCATACGCAGGCAGAGCGAATACACACGGCGCTTGTGCAGCCCGTACAAAGCCTCAAACGATTCCGCATCGCCCTGTTTGGCCCTGTCGATCGCCTCTGCTTCCGTAATCCCAGATGCCAGTATTTTCTTCGCTTGTGTCAATGAAAGCCTTATCCAGGCCGCAATCAATAGGATGCGGCAAAGTAGCTGCTCGTTGTATAAGCCGGGCTGATATCGAACTGCGGCAGTCCGGCCCAGTTACTTGATTCTGACTTACTGAAACAGGATATTTCCAGAAAAAACGGCAAAGACCAACAATATTCTTAATATATCGAGTATTTTTTTCACACTTGGGTTGCCCAGGATTTCTGTTAATTATCCAATTTTTAACCTGTCGCCTTCTGCCGGGCGCCACGAAAATAGAGAACCAGCCCTAAAGCTATGGCTGCCACAGTCCCACCAATCAGTTTAACCTCAAAGAGCAGCTTGTTGGAGGTTTCCCCCGGCGGAATTAAAGACAGGTAAATACCGCCGGCGACCACGATAAATCCCAGAGCGCCGGCAATCCACACACCAAGTTTGCCCCCTGGGATTAAAACCGCATTCTTATTTTCCAAACGGTCTTTCCTATAAGCAAGTTTAATAGCAGCGGCATACATATACAAAAAAGGAACAAAATAAAGTATGGTGGCTGCGTCCACCAGGATCTGATATGCACCGTTGACCGTCTCATTGATCTGAATTAAAAGCAAAATCATTGCAGAAATGATCGCCTGCACCAGAATCGAAATATAAGGTGTGCGCCAGCGGGGATGAATCCTGCCGAACGCCTCCGGCATGTAGCGATCAACGCCGACAATGAAGGGTATTCGCGCAACTCCCGCCACCGTACTGCCTACTCCTCCGGCATTTCCCACACTAACCAGAAGAGTTGCAATCACCCCCACAAACCCAACTCTCAAGAGCACAGAACCAGTCGTAATGGCTTGGAAGACGCCGCTTTTGGGATCCACCTGTTCGGCCGGCAAAAGGACCAGGACGGCGATAGTGCCGACGATGTAGATAATCGCAATCAGCGCTCCAGAACCAAAAATGGCACGTGGCAAGGTTTTGTGCGGATCCTTGATCTCCTCGCTCATGGCCGAGACCAGCTCCAGCCCGGTGAAGGCAAAGGCGATCTGTGGCCAGAAATTTACCGTGTCCCAATTCCAGGTGGGAATGATATTGGCCCAGGTAAAGTGGGTTTGCGATCCGTAGCGCTGCCAGGCGAAAAACGCGACCGCGACCAGCATCAGGAGAGGGAGATATGTTCCCACTCCGCCGGCATTTTGTAGCCACTTGCCGATATTCAAACCAATGATGTTGAGCCACACAGCAATGAAGAGAAGCACCACGGAGCCCACCAGAATAAAAGTTCGGTCCTGGGCCAGGTGGGCGGTGCGTGGTCCGCCTACGTAGGCGGCCATGGAGGCGCTGGCCGCGAGCAATCCCGGAAAATAAAAAAAGGTATAGACCCAATAGGTCCATCCCGCGACGAAACCGTGAAAGTCGCCAAAGGCTTCTTTGGACCAGATATAGAGCCCGCCTTCGTGAGGAAATCGTGTAGAAAGTTCAACTACTACTAAAGCAGTTGGCACGAAGAAGAAGAGCGCCGCGATGGTCCACAAGCTGATGGATGAAGTGCCGTTGTGGGCAGCGGCAGCGATCCAGCGCGGGCCGAGCACGGCGGCGATGTTGAACAGCAATACATCCCACAGGCCCATCTCGCGTCGGAGCTGCTTTTTTACATCAGGAACTTGTGCCGATTGTGCGTTAGGATCCATAGGTAGGTTGGGCGCCGACAAACCATATCAAATCCAGCAACGCATCCGCAATCTGGACTATGCCGTTTTGAAATGTGCCGACCAGCGCTTTTCTGCTTTGTATCAGGGCATGATCCCGCTCAGCGGGATCGTGCCGCTAAGAACCCATAATATCCCCGGCTTCAAACTAATGTGATTTTGTGCTGTGACTCTTTAAATGCGGCGGTCGCGCTACATCTTCCATCTCTTTTGCAATCTGCTCGCGCAAGCCGCTGTCGTAGAGATTGAAATGGTCTTTCCCCGGCAGAAAGTTGATATGCGCCCGGATGCCCGTTTCTTTCAGGGTCTCTTCCAGGAGAAGAGCAGCCTCATCCAGGTGAAAGGTATCTACGGTGCCTACGGTGAGGTGGATTTTATCCTGCAGTAGGGGCCGCAGTTTCGCGGCACGGGCTCGCAGAATGGTGGAGATATCATATTTCTCCCAGGCCTGTGCTACGTCGGGATGAATTTCACCCGTATCGCGGTTAAAGAGCTGCTCAGGACGACCGTCAGCTCCGCGTGGGCTGAATACCCACTCGAAAGAGGTGATCTGTCCGCCGTAATTGCCCAAAACCCGCTCCATGCGCGAAAAATCTTCCAGCGACAGTACATCTTTGCCGTTGGATCGAATCAACATCCACTTGGAGCCATCGGCTTTGTGATAGAAATTTTTGTCCTTGAGGAGGTCTGGCCCAGTGAAGCTGCGGAAGTCCGACGGATCAGGCGATGTTGGCCATGTTCCACCAAAGGTCGCGGGATAAGCCACTTGCAGCCACAACGCCGCCCATCCGCCGGAGGAGTGGCCGGTCAGCAAACGTCCGCTGGGTTTGGCGTCCATACGGTATTTGTGCTCAAGGTAAGGAATCAGCTCTTTAGTCAAAGCCGTGCCCCAGGGGCCGTTGTTGACCGAATCGGCAAACTCGTGGGTTCCACCAGGACACTCCTGGTCAAGCAGCACGTAAATCATCTCAGGCAATTTGTTTTCCGACATCCCCTTGTAATAACTCGCGGCCATGCTTTGGATGTAGCGAAACGGCGCGGTGAATCCGTGGGTCCAGTAGACGGTAGGGAAGCGGCGGCCTTTATTTTTTGCATAGTCCGGAGGCAACAGAACAATACCGCGCATGTGGATAGGGCGGCCCCAAAACTCCGAAAGAGCAGGACTGATGAAATCGAGCTGCACCATGGAAGCAGGCAATTTCGCTGACAGCTCGCGAAAGCGCTCGGCGAGAGTCAGATCTATGATTTGGGAACTGGCAGGATCGAAGTGCTTGAGGGGCGTGACTGCGCTGCGCAGGTCTCCGGACTCCAGGTTGTTATAGGCGTAGTGATGGTTGACGTCGAGCACGGCCATCAGTTGATAGTCTCCCGCCATGGCGTGCGACCACGGCTCGGGGTAGGCGAGCACATCGGGATCGATTTCAACCGAAGCTCCCGGTACAAGATGGTGTACCTCTCCGGCGGCGAGCCAGACCTTAAAATCGTGAAAGCCGACCTCAGGCTCGATAACTTTGGCCGGATCTTTCTGGGTGGAAAGAAGAAGAATAAGCCTGCCGTCAGCCGCTTCATTGCCCAGGTCCGGCGATAAGGTAACACGGAAACGTACATGCTGGCCGTCAGTCGAAATTTGCGCCGAGGCTGCGGCTGCGCAAAAGACAAGAAGAAGAAAAACCTGAAGTACCTGGAGTTGTCGTCTCATGTTTTGGGAAATCTAACAGTTTAGATGCAGCCCTGTCGAGGCTTTATTCAGGGGCTTGCAAGAAATCTGAATTACGTTCCGTCTTTTCTGATGCGGCGATGAGGAAGCAGGCATAGTATGAGGCGCTCTGGTTATAATGCCTAACGTGGACGAAACTTCGCTCAATTCCGCTCGCTTTGACTGGACACGCCAGGAGATTGCAAAGCTTTATCATCTGCCCTTGCCTGAGCTTCTATTTCGCGCCCAGCAGGTGCATCGGCAGTTCCATCCGGCAAACGAAGTCCAGATGTGCCGCCTGCTCTCTATCAAGACCGGTGGCTGTCCGGAAGACTGTGCCTATTGTCCGCAAAGCGCGCACTACAACACCGGAGTCGAGCGCCAGTCTTTGATGCCCTCTGAAGAGATCATCAGTGCGGCGGAAAGAGCCAAGGCTGAAGGCGCTACCCGCTTCTGCATGGGAGCAGCCTGGCGGCAGGCGCCCACTGGCAAAGAATTTGACTCTGTGCTGGAGTCAGTGAGGGCCGTGGCTGGAATGGGGATGGAGGTTTGCTGCACTTTAGGCATGCTGACCGAAGCTCAGGCACACCAACTCAAAGAGGCTGGCCTCACTGCCTACAACCACAACCTCGATACCTCGCCCGAATTTTACGGCAACATCATCAGTACGCGGATTTATGACGAGCGTTTGCAGACAATTGCGGCTGTCCGCCAGGCAGGCATTACGGTTTGCTGCGGCGGCATTTTGGGGATGGGCGAGTCTGATGACGACCGCGTTGGATTGCTGCACCAGCTTGCGACGTTGCGACCGCATCCGGAGAGCGTTCCTGTCAATATGCTGGTCCGCGCCGAGGGAACTCCTTTAGAAGATCAGAATGATTTGGATCCGTTGGTGATGGTCAGAACCATCGCCGCCGCCAGAATCCTGATGCCACACTCCCGCGTGCGGCTGGCGGCGGGGCGCAAACAGATGTCGCGCGAAGCCATGTTGCTGTGCTTTCTCGCCGGGGCCAACTCGATTTTCTACGGCGAAAAGCTTCTCACAACTCCCAATCCAGCGCCGGACGACGATGCCGAGCTTCTACGCGATCTTGGCCTCTCGCCTATGAAGATGAAGCAGGCTGTCCATGCCGGCGAGTGAAAACACCTCGATCAATGCCCGCATGCTTGAGCGCCTTGAAGACTTGCGGCAGAAGGCACAGCTTCGTGAGTTGGCCGAAGTCGGGGGAGTGAACCTTTACTCCAACGATTATCTTGGCCTCGCCGGCAATCCACGTCTCAAATTAGCTGTAATCGAAGCGGTGGCGCAGACAACGCGTGTCGGCTCCACGGGTTCGCGGCTCCTCAGCGGACATGCGCAAGTTTGGGACGATCTTGAAGAGGAATTTTCCGCATTTGCCGGCACGCCCGCCTCCCTTTATTTCAATTCAGGATACGCCGCCAACACCGGTCTGCTAAGCGCGGTTTTGGCCAAAGACGACATCGTGTTTTCCGATGGCCTGAACCACGCCAGCCTGATTGACGGAGTGCGGCTATCGGGCGCGCGCAAAGTAATCTATCCGCATTGCGACTTAAATGCATTGGAAGACGGATTGAAGCAGAACCGCATCGCATCCGGCCAGCGCGTCATTGTCACCGAGAGCATCTTCAGCATGGATGGCGACCGCGCACCGCTTTCTGAGATTATTGATTTGGCCAAACGATACGGAGCCGAAGTCATTGTGGATGAAGCCCACGCAACCGGAACGCAAGGGGACGCCGGGCGGGGGATCGTTGCCGGCCTTGGCTTGCAGCATGATGTGCTTGCCATCGTGCACACTTGCGGCAAGGCGCTGGCAGGCATGGGCGCGTTTGTATGCGGAAGCAAAGCGTTGAAACACTACCTGATCAACCATGCGCGCAGCTTTATTTTCAGCACGGCCATGCCACCGTATCTCGCGCACCAGGTTCGCGCAGCGTTGCGGCTGGCAATAGATATGGATGCCGAAAGAGAGCACCTGTCTCTCATTGCCGGCCGGTTGCGAACAAAACTCCGAAAATTCGATTTAGATACGCGCGCCAGTAGCTCCCAGATCGTTCCCCTGATGTGCGGAGAAAACGAACCTGCCCTCAAATTAGCGGAGCACTTACAGAAAAGCGGATTTGCTGTTCGCGCCATACGCCCGCCCACTGTGCCTTCGGGAACGGCGCGGCTTCGTTTTTCTCTGACCGCCCGGATTACGCAAACCGATATTGACCGCCTGGTGGAAGCGACTGCGCAGCACGTTTCTGTCGGCAGCCATGGACATAGACGGCAGGTCGTCTCGAGGTGATGAAGGGTTTTTTTATCACGGGCACAGATACCAACGTTGGCAAGACTGTGCTTTCGGCCTTGTTGTGCGCAGCCCTCGACGGTTTCTATTGGAAGCCTATTCAGACGGGCGCGCGCGAAAGCACTGACCGCCAGCAGGTGCTCGCCTGGTCGGGAATCAAGCCCGAGCGTGCTTTCCCTGAAGCGTATCTCTTTGACGACCCGGTTTCTCCTCATCTCGCAGCGCAACGCTCCGGCGCAACAATTTCGCTCGACAAGATTGCCATGCCCGCAACAGATGGCAGGCATCCGTTGATCGTGGAAGGCGCCGGTGGCGTTATGGTCCCGATTAATGAAGACGAATACATGACGGATGTAATACGGCATATCGGATTGCCGGTCATTGTTGCCACACGAACTACGCTGGGCACAATCAATCACACATTGCTCACGCTCGAGGAGTTGCGAAGCGCGCAACTCACTGTTCACGGCGTGGTCATGCTGGGAGAAGCCAACCATGATAACCAGCACGCCATTGAGCATTACGGACGCGTGCGGGTAATCGGGATTGTTCCACAGCTTTCCGAGATTAACGCGTGGACGCTAAAACAGGTTTTTATCGCCTGCTTCGACTGCCAGGCGCTGAAGTCATGAAGCAGAGTCTCACAATCTGGCATCCTTTCACGCAGCTTCATCTTGATCCAGCGCCGCTGCGCGTTGTACGCGCCTCAGGCGTCTATTTGTATACCGACGACGGCCGCAAGATTCTGGATGCCATCTCCTCCTGGTGGGTGAACCTGCACGGACACTGTCATCCCCAGATCAGTGCCGCAGTTGCCGAACAGGCAAAGGTCCTGGATCACGTGTTGCTGGCTGGTTTTCAACATCCCCAGGTCGAAGCGGTCGCGGCCAAGCTGCGTAAATTTCTGCCCGCGGAGCTGGAGCACATCTTCTTTTCCGATAACGGTTCGACCGCGGTCGAAGTTGCTTTAAAGATGGCGGTCCAGTACTGGCAAAATCGCGGCCAGAAGGACAAGAAAGAAATCGTGGCCCTGGAACATGCCTATCATGGCGACACAGCAGGCGCCATGTCGGTGAGCGCCGACTCTGCTTTCACCGCGCCTTTTGCCTCTTTACGATTTCCGGTGCATCGGGTTCATTCGGCATACTGCCAACATTGTCCGGTGGGAAAGATGCGTGCGACCTGTCACATTGAATGTGTAGAGGCATTGGAAGACCTTCTGCACGAGCGGGGCGACCACATTGCTGCCGTTATCGTTGAACCGCTTTTGCAGGGAGCGGGCGGCATGATTGTTCATCCGGTGGCGTTCCTGCAGCGCATTCGAGAGATTACGCTGGAATACGATGTCCTGCTGATTGCAGATGAAGTCCTGACCGGCTTCGGACGCTGCGGCGCCATGTTTGCCTGCGAACTGGCGGGCGTGGCCCCCGATCTCATGTGTCTTTCCAAAGGAATAACCGGAGGCATTCTTCCCATGGGTGCGACGGTTTGCACCAACAGCATTCAGCAGGAATTTATTGGCGAAGGGCGAAGTTTCTTTCATGGCCATTCTTACACGGGCAATCCGCTGGCTTGCGCTGCCGCCACTGCCAACCTGCAGATTTTTGAGAGCGAAGATGTTTTCGCCAGAATTCGCGCTATTGCTGCATGCCACGCTACTCATCTGAAGCGACTGGAAAATTTTCCCGGAATCGCCAACGTGCGCCAGATTGGGACCGTGGCTGCAATCGAGCTGAAAGCCGATGACCCAGGATACTTCTCGCAACTCAAGCCGCGTCTGTACCGTTTTTTCCTCGAACGCGGAGTTCTGCTGCGCCCTCTGGGCAACGTGATCTACATAATGCCGCCTTACGTCATTACAGCCGAAGAACTGGGTTGGGTGTATTCCGTGATTGAAGAAGGGATCGCAAAGATCCTTAACATGTGAAGTGAACCCGGCTGGATTGCGCTGCCTTCGGTTCGATTTCAGGAAACGGTGCTCTCTTGCGCGTCGCGCGCCGAAGTTGAGATGGAAGCGGCCAGCGGCAGCTCGACCACGACACTTGCCCCCCTGGGCCAGCGGTTCTTGAGAAAAATGTCGCCGCCATGCTCTTTGATAATTCCGTAGCAGATGCTGAGTCCGAGCCCGGTGCCCTTGCCTACGGCCTTGGTCGTATAGAAGGGATCAAAGGCGCGGTTCACATCGGCAAAGCCCGGGCCATTATCTTCAAAGCGAATGATGACTTTCTCATTCTGCTGCATGCATTCGATTTCAATTTTCTTCTGTTTAAGGCTTTGCACCGCGTCCACTGCATTATTAAAAATGTTCAGCAAAATTTGTTTCAACTCGTCTTCGTTGATGGCCGCCTCGGGAAGATCGGGGCCGATGTTGGTTACGATTTCCACTCCGTGGCTTTGCATGTGATACTCACGCAGCATCAGCACTTCGCGCACTATGGGCTCGACCCGGGCGGTGGATTGCGTCAAGGTGCTCTGGCGGGCAAAGCGCAGCAGGTTCTGGATAATCCGCTTCATGCGCTGCGCTTCGCGCAGCAGGCTGTCGAGTTTTTGCCTCTGGCCTGCATCTGAGACCTCTTCGGTCAGCAGGTCGCTGTATCCGATCACGGCCGCTAAAGGATTATTCAGTTCGTGGGCAACTCCGGCAACAAGCTGTCCGAGGCTGGCAAGCTTTTCAGAGCGAATGAGTTGCCGATGCAGCATCGCGTTTTCCAGGGTCACAGCCAGATCGCCAGCCAGCAGCTCAATCTTCGAGATCTCGTCGAAAATAACCGGGCTGATGTGCCGGGGATTATCCAGCATGATGCATCCCACGTAGGCGCCCCGGGGAGAGAGCAAAGGAATCATCACTTCGTCCCCATTTTCCCAAAAGGGGCTCGCCGTACTTTTTTTCTCGCTCTCAGGCAGTGCGTACGGCGCAAGCTGGTTCAGCTTAAGATACACGGAGCTCTGCCCAATGCGTTCCCCAATCGTGCAAAACTCGGCAAGCCGGTTGAGGTTCCAGGAAGCACACAGCATTTTCAACTTATCGGCATCTTTTTCGGAAGCGCCATGACAACCGGCCACGTAGAGCGACTGGTCATCATTGCAGAGCAAAATGCCGGCCCGGCGAAAGTTGCTGGTTTCACTGATGGCGGCTGCGATCTTATCGCAGAACGAGCTGACGTCAACCCCGCTCAGCAGTTGCGATGTGACTCCGGCAAAGCGCTGGAGCTGAAGATTGGCGGCATGTTCGCGCGTACGCGCCTCTTCCAGGGTCTTTGATTTATCTTCCAACAGTGTGAGAACCATGCCCAGGGCCACCAGCAACTGGGGCACGTTCCAAAGCTCAGGATTGATTTGCCAGTCAGGCCAAACGTGGTTTTGCAAAATTTGGAATGGGAAACTGAGTCCCCACAAAAAGAATCCAATCACAACTGTGACTACGCCGGTTGTCCAGGTCCGGTAACGGCGCGGAAAGAGTATGGCAGAAAAGCTAAAAGCAACTGCCAGGATCGTGGTGATGCCGATGTTGTACTGATGGCGTGCAGCGCAATAGATGGCCCATCCGCCGCAGGCAAAAAACGGAGCCATGATCCAGAAAGGGAAGGGAATTCTTGGTCGCTGCGCGAAAGTGTACGCTGACGTGCCAAAGAAAATGCTGGCGAGACAAATCACATAGAGCCAGGGAAAATCAAGGTTGAAGCTGGAGGCTGCTGTGTAGATGAGCACCGGACCGGCGAGGAATAACAGCATAATCAAGCGTCGGCGCCGAACCTCGCCGATGAGGGTCAAAGAAAGGGTGAATAACACTCCCGCAAGCTGTAATGTGGCCAGGTCCAGCGTGTAGACAAAGCCGCCCAATCTCCCCTGGCTGGGTTCAAAGGCCTGAACAACGAAATGCAGCAGGGTGAGCCCCCAGGCAGCGATCCACAGATGAATACGTGGCGATTTTCCATGCCGGCGGAGCGAGACAAAGATTCCCACCAATACCGCCAGCACCAGAATTGTGGGCAACTTCTCCTGCAACGGCAACATAGGATGAGGCCAACCATGATACCTAATCTCAGCATTCTGGCCAATGAAAGTTTTGCGAGATGCGCAATTTGAGCAAGTACGGAGAGCAAAGCGTCCCATGGAAGCAGGTGGAATCCGTGTTCCTCTCGCCAGGCGCGAATGGACTAAAGAGATGAGTCCATCTCAGCACCCTTTGCAGGTGTGGACTTGCCCGGGCGCATCCGGTGATTCCGCAGGACGGGATGCCGCACGACCCTGACCGGGTTGCAGCTCTTGAGACTGGGAAGAGATCTGGCGCAATGCCTTGTGCGCCGCCTCCAGAGCGATTACCTGCGCGCGCATCCGTTCCGATGCCTCCTTGCGGCTTTGGAACCCGCGTTCGGTTGGAGCAAAGCTCACATATGCCTGAAGAGTTGGCTTCGAGAGCAGGTTCCAAAGGTGCGGAAGCAGAGTCATATCGCGCCAGAAGCAAACGTCTTCCGCCAACGAGCCGTCGCTAACCGAATAGGTGATGTAGGCAGGAGTGAGCGGGACTTCTGACTTCACCGCAGCCTGTAATAAAGAAGCGTGAAAAGGCAGCACCGAGCTGCCGTCTGAAGTTGTGCCTTCAGGGAATACGACTACCAGTACGCCTTGCGACAGCAGTGCGCTTAATTCTTCGTTGGCATGCATCAGCGCCGGCGCGCTCTTGCGATCGAGAAAAATAGTCCCACCGGTTTGCGCCATCAATCCGAAAACCGGCCAGTTCCGAACCTCAATTTTGGAAAGGAAGCAGCACGGAGCGATAGAGCTGAATGCCAATATATCCATATAGCTGAGATGGTTTGAGATGAGCAGCCCTGTGGCCGGCGCAGCGCCCTGCCAGGAAACCTGAAACCCAAGATGGGGAAGAACCTTGCGACAGCAACGCTGAAGCCACAATGCACGCTCACAATAAGAGAGCTTTCTCCCGAGTGACACACGCAAATACGCATATTCGGCCAGAGAGGCCGCCGTTCTCCATGCCACGTGCGCTAAACGAATTGTGGATCGTAGACTACCGGTCACATTAAGCAAGCGTATAAGCACTGCGTCCCAAAAACCGCTTGCGAGATTCTGACATGGAGTGTAGGTCGAAGAACGTCAGGAAATCAATGGTCTTGAACTCCCGGTCGATGGCGGGTGCGCCGCAGATAACGGCTCCCATGGAAAGATAAGAGCTCAAGAGCCTGGGAATCTCCGGCTCCTGTGCATATCCTGGCATGAGCTCAAAAGCATATTCCGGCTTGGCTGAAGTGCGCAGCGGCGCTTCTATCAAAAAAGAGCTGAGCCGGTCGAAGACGGCGGTGCCCAGGCATGGGTCCTGCGTGCTGATGGAGCTGCAGCCAATCAGGTAGCGTCCGCCACGCAGGCGTGCGTACTCGATGATGCCTCTCCACAGCAGAATCAAGACGCGGAAGGAGCGATGGTCGCGGCGAATGCAGGCGCGGCCCAACTCGATCATCTCCCGGCGGAAGCCCTCATAGGGGGTAAAATCAAACTCTTTGGCGCTGTAATAGCCAATATGGCGTCCGGCAGAGATGCCGGTCTGCATGCGGTAGGTGCCTACGATCTCGCGGGTGGGTTTGTGCACCACGACCAGGTGATCGCATACGGCGTCAAATTCGTCGGCATCCATGCCGGTGAGATACGAAGATTCAAGCCCATTCTGTGCTTCAAGATTAAACACTCGGAAGCGCAGCCGGCAGGCAGCAGCCACTTCCTTGGCGCCCCTCGCCATGCGAACATGGTATTCGCCTGCATCTTGCAGATCCAGGCTCGACTGAACTTCCGGAATGGCAGCCTGAATCCAACCCCACGTCTCGATTTTGCCGCCCGATGGCAGACTCATACAGCACAGTCTGTCGCAGAAGGATGAAAGCCAAATTAAAGCTATGCAAACGTTTGATGAATTCTTCAGGAGCCAAGAGAGTAACCTCTAAGACGTGGTCAGATCGGCTCGCGGCAAGCCAATTGCAAGTTGAATCCATTTTTTGTGTTCTACATCTAAGGAATAATCATGCCCAAATCGCTGCAATTCCTTAGCTCTCCCGCATTGCCCGAGCATTCCATCGCTCCCCCCGTAGATGACAGCTATCTGCTCGACGACTACTCGCGTACCGTCACATCGGTAGCCGAACGGGTTAGCCGGTCGGTTGTGAAAATTGACGTCGAGCAGCAGCGCAGTCCGACAACAAAGGCCCAGGGCGGCAGCGGCTCTGGGTTTGTCTTTACGCCCGATGGTTTCATCATCACCAATAGCCACGTCGTCCACGGCGCGTCAAAAATTCAGGTCAAGACCCTGGAGGGTGACTCGTTCTTTGCCCATCTGGTGGGCGAAGATCCCGATACTGACCTGGCTCTGATTCGCATCGATGCCCCGCAGCTCTTTGCCGTGACTCTTGGCGATTCCCAGTCTATCCGTGTTGGACAACTGGCCATTGCCATTGGGAACCCATACGGCTTTCAGTATACGGTCACAGCTGGCGTGGTGAGCGCCCTGGGGCGCAGCCTGCGTTCGCAATCAGGCCGGCTGATCGAAGACGTAATTCAGACGGATGCCGCGCTGAATCCGGGAAATTCCGGCGGTCCTCTGGTAAATTCACGCGGCGAAGTCATCGGAGTCAACACTGCAACCATTTTGCCGGCGCAGGGGCTGTGCTTCGCCATCTCAGTTAATACCGCCCGGTTCATTGCCGGCAGGCTCATTAAAGACCGGTTTATTCGCAGGAGTTACGTTGGGCTGCAGGCGCAAACCGCGGCCGTGAACCGGACCATCGCCAAGTTTCATGGCCTGGAAAACGGAACCGGCGCGTTGGCATTGACGATTGAGCCCAACAGTCCGGCCGAGCACGCAGGCATCCGCGAAGGCGACGTAATTGTCCGCTTTGCAGATGAAGAGGTCTTAGGGGTTGACAGCTTGCATAAGCTACTGAATGAGGAACGCGCAGGAGTACCAGTTCATGTGGTGGTCTTGCGTGGCAGGAACAAGCTGGATTTGACGATCACTCCCGAGCCGCGGGTAGCGTGAAGAGCTAAAGTTAAATTATTTTTTGATGATGGGGTTATAGCCATCGCTGGCCAGACGCGCGCGTATTGCCTCGGCGTCTTTTATTTCCGCGAACGGGCCTACCTGCACGTGAAAGAGCTTGTCGCCGGGAACATTGGAGACCACAAACACAGGATAATTTTTCCCACGCAGGGCATTGACCAGCGCATCCGCGTCTTCTTCTTTGGTAACTGCCGCGACCTGCACCGCGATCGTGCCTCCAACTTTAATGTTGGCCAACTCAGGGGCGGGCTTCGTGGTTGCCGGCGCAGTGGCAGGAGTGCTTTGTACTGGTTGTGCTGGGACCGGGTTTTGCGGCGCCGGTGGAGTTAGCTGTGCGTCAGGCTTGTTTTCCAGAGATTTGGAAAAGGTCAGGTCAGAGGGTTGTGCAGGAACGTTCTGGCTCTCGGTCACTGCTGCATTTTGCGATTGCGCCGCCGATGGCTTATCGGCAGAGGCACTGGCTACGGGTTTAGGGTCGCTGGTGAGCGTGGTGGTTGGGATAGGCGCTGAGTTTCGTCCGAAGGTGTATCCCAGAGCGAAAAAAATGGCGCACAGAACCACTGCGCCGAAAAAAATCTTCAGCCACGGACTTACTCCGGTTGTAAACCCCACTGGCTGCTCACTGTCGTTCGGCTGTTCAAATTCCATACATAGTTTAGATGCGTCCAGCTCTGATTATAAGGTCAAATTACTTTTTCTCAGCCGCGTTTTGTAACGCTCTGGTAAACACCGTCATCAAGTCGATTGGCAACGGGAAAACGATAGTGGTGTTTTTTTCCACGCCAATCTCGGTCAGTGTTTGCAGATAACGCAGTTGCATCGTAGTAGGTTCGGTGGCCAGAACCTTGGCAGCATCAGTCAGACGCTGCGCGGCGGAAAATTCGCCTTCCGCGTGGATGATCTTGGCGCGCTTCTCGCGTTCGGCCTCGGCCTGCTTGGCCATGGCTCGCAGCATGCTTTCCGGCAGGTCCACCTGCTTGACCTCAACGTTGGTTACCTTTACACCCCAGGGAGCGGTATGGCCGTCAAGGATGCTTTGAATGCGGGCATTGAGCTTGTCGCGGTGGGCCAACAGCTCGTCGAGTTCTACCTCGCCCAGCACGGAGCGCAGCGTGGTCTGGGCAAACAGGGAAGTCTGATAAATGTAGTTGGAAACCTGCACCACGGCGTCATTGGGATTGATCACCCGCAGAGTAATGACGGCGTTGACCTTTAACGTTACGTTGTCACGCGTGATGATGTCCTGCGGAGGAACTTCCATGGCCTCCTGGCGGAGCGAGACCCGAACCATCTTATCCAAAGGCCGGAAGATAAGAATAATACCCGGGCCTTTGGGGGTGGGCAGCAGTTTGCCAAGGCGGAAAACTACTGCGCGCTCATACTCGCGCAGTATGTTGATTACAGAGAAAAGGTAGATTACGCCAAAAATAATGATGCCGATAAGAAGGACTCCACCGAAGCCTGTATCCATTCAACACCTCCGCATTTCTTTGATTGAATAAATTTGAGCGACTGGCGGATTGTATACCACCGAGCAGCTTACGACTATTACGGATTTTTGTCCCGGACCTGTTCCGGCTCTACCTCGAGCTGCAACCCGTGCACGGCCCGGACGCGCACACGCGACCCGATGTCTGCCGGAACGCGGCTGACGGCATTCCACATCTCTCCCATCACGAATACCGTACCCTCAGGAGTAAGTGGTATACGCACAACGGCAATCTCGCCGATCAATCCCTCCTGCCCGGTTTGGACTTTATTGCGCCGCGCTTTGACGGCGAGCGTCAACAAAAAGGCCGTAAGAATGCCGAATGGAATGCTGATGACCAGGGCTGTGGCCAGTCTCACACGCATTTCGGGAATAGGGCCATCCACCAGCATGAGCAGGCCAAGAATCAGCAATCCGATTCCGCCGGTGGTGAGTACGCCATGACTTTGCAGTTTTGCCTCAAGGACAAAGAGAACAAACGATCCCAGGATTAATCCCAAAGCAGCAAGCGAAGTGGGCAGGATGTTGAGCGCAAAAGCCGCCAGCAATATGGCAATAAAGCCCACCACTCCGGGAACAATGGCGCCGGGCGTGTTGAACTCCAAATAGATCGCGAATATGCCTATGGTCAGCAAGATGGCGGCGACATTGGGATCCAGCAAATAGCTGAGGATGCGCTGTTTCAGCGTCATCTCGTAGGTTCTGACCACGGGAGAAGAGAGATGCAGCGTGGTCTGGCTTCCGTCGAAGCGCTTGATGGTCTTGCCGTCGAGCTGTTTGAATAAATCGTCTTCGTTAGGAGCGATGTATTCAATTAAATGCTGGGCGAGAGCTTCCTGTTCCGTAAAAGATTTTGACTGACGCACCCCGCTCTCGGCAGCATCAACATTGCGGCCCCGTTTGCTGACAAAAGACCGCATAAAGGCTGCGGAATCATTTTCCAGCTTCTCCTTCATGACCGGGTCCATCGTTGTCCCCATGAGCACGGGATGCCCAGCGCCGGTATTGGTGCCCGGTGTCATGGCGGCCACATCGGCAGATTCCAGTATGTAGAACCCGGCAGAAGCCGCCCGGCTGCCCGTGGGCGTTACGTAAACAATGACGGGCACCGGTGACGCCAGAATTTTCGAGATGATCTCTCGCGTCGAAGATGCGAGACCGCCGGGCGTGTAGAGCTCCAGCAACACGGCTTCATCGTGGTTGCTCTGGGCGGAATCGATGGCGCGGCCGATGTACTCTTCGGTAATCGGTTGAATCATGTCATCTACCACGACTTTCAAAACTTCAGGTCTCGGCGCCGTTGCGGCTGAGGCCGCAGCAGAGAGCGCCAGCAAGACGAACGCGAATTGGATCAATTGCTTCATGGCTTGTGCAGGGGCTGCGCCTTCTTCGACAGCCGGACTGCGATCTCTTGATGCAGGGCCAGGGCCGCGGCATAGGCCGGATCCAGCGCCAGCGCTTTATCGGCTTCCGTCTGGGCGGCCTGCATATCCCCTTCTTTCAGACTAAGCTCTCCTAGAATTGTATGCGCTTCGGCGGAGGGTTGCAGCTTCAGGACAACATTGGCTTCGCTGCGCGCTCCGGCGGCGTCATTCAAGTTTTCCAGGGCACGGGCCAGTCCGGCGTGTGCAGCGGCACTGAGTGAATTGACGCGGATAGCTTGCTGAAACTCCTTTTCCGCTTCGGTCACAAAGCCTTGCGTGAGCAGGTTAAGGCCCTGCTGTACATGGTAATCGGCGTGGCTCTGCGGATCGGAGTTGGCCAGACGCTCTTCGTTCACCTTGTCAATTTCCATAGCCAGCTCGCGGAAAGAAGCTTCGTCATAGTTGCTCTTGATCCGCTCCAGTGGCAAGCTGGCAGGGGCGTTGTGCGAAAGCGAGATCGAATCGAGCAATCCCCTGGCTTCCTTATCCTCCGGGCGCAATGTCATAGCTTCACGCAGTTGCGCCACAGCGCCATTGATATCGCCGGCGCGCAGCAGGGCGACGCCGAGATTGAAGCGATAATCGGAATCTGTAGGATCAGCCTGCACAGCTTTGCGGAAGAACTCAACCGCGCTTTTCTCCCGACGGCTGGAGATCACACCCAGGTTGTTGTAGACCTCAGTAAGCGGCATCTCTGAGGCAACGAATGCGAAGCTGTTGTCCGCGGTAGGAAAATCTCCACTGTAGTAAGAGCTCAAGCCGGCAAAGAAATTCGCCTCCAGGGCCTGAGGACTGTCTTTGCCGACTTGCTTGAAGACTGGGATGGCCTCTTTGTAATTGTGGTCTGCGTAATATGTCTTCCCCAATTGCAACAGAGCAAGATTATAAGACGGGCTGAGCCGCACCGCCTCACGCAGGCGCTTGATCTTTTCCGCATTGGATGCGGCCATGATGCCGCGGATGTAGTTCTCAAGCGCGTCCAGCCGGATGGGTGCCGAAGAGGTGACGAATTGATTGCGCGAAGCCAATAGATTCGGGTCCAGAACCCGCAACAGGTCCCAGGCCAGACCCGATTGCAGATCAATCAGGTTTGCGAGCGCGCCCGATTCGCTTACCTCGGGCGAAAGCCGCAACGTCTTCATATCCAGCAACTGCGCGCTCGATTGGAAAACTTTTCCGTCGTAGTTGTAGCGGCCGAGCACCACGTAGTCCACATCCATCTGCTGCGCGACTTCAAAGATAGTGGCGCGCGAGAGTTTGACGGCAGCGGGAATGCCGAGGCGGTCGAGGGCGTAGAGCCGGTCGTCGCGGCTGATGATGTACATCGAACCCGAGCTCATGCGCTGGCCCAGGACCTCGGGAAACGACTCGCTGATCCACTCCAGGCCGGGTGCGTGCGATTGATTTTCGAAGGGAAGAATGAGCAGGGTGCTGGCTACATGCGTCTCTGGCGTGGCGCTCACGGCAGAACCGGTAAGCAGAATGAGGAGCAGCCCCAGAACAGCGAAATGGGAGATGACCTTCAAATCTGGATAGATTATAGCGTTTACAGCCAGTGAAAATGCGGCCTTCAGGAAGCTCTTGAAGAATTTCCCCCTTGCGCTATAATTCCGCGACTCTCCAAATGTCACAAGCGGGACGAACTTCCGGACGCGGTATGCGTGCCAGCGTGGCCGTTGCCGCCTCCACACTCATGCTGCTGGCGCTGGTGGTGTTGGGCCTGGTAGCCGCTCCAACCCGAAGCCAGATCCAGCCTGCACAATCCTCGCGTACAACGCTGCCTGAAGCGCATATTCATCTCGTCCCTCAACAAGACTATGGCGATCGCTTTGGCGATGGCACGCCAGACTTTCTGCGTTTGAATGATCCGGCCGACCGTGATGTCTTCCGGCGCTGGTTCACTTTGCTCGCGGAAGTTGAAGCCGCCCAGCCCACGGAGAAGCTGCCAGCAGAGATCAACGATTGCGCCGGGCTCATCCGCTTTGCCTATCGCGAAGCTTTACGCGCCCATGACCCAGCATGGATGGCGCAACAAGGCTTGCAGTCCGTGCCGGGAATCGCTTCGGTTGAGAAATATCAATATCCCTTTACGCCGCTTGGCGCGTCGTTATGGCGGGTTGAGCCGGGGAGCTTTGCCCCCAGCAATCTTGGCGACGGCGCTTTTGCCCAGTTCGCCGATGCTAGGACCCTGAAGAATTTGAACATGCACTTTATCGGCAAAGATCTGGGCCAGGCGCGGCCCGGAGATATTTTGTTTTATCGCCAGTCCCAGCAAAACTCTCCTTATCATTCCATGATCTTTGCCGGGCGCAGCCAGTTGCAGCCGGAGCTGCCCGAGCCCATCGTCATCTATCACACCGGCGCCCTCGGCAAATCGAAAGGTGAGATTCGCGTGCTGCCGATTTCTGAGTTAATGAATTTTCCCGCGCCGCGCTGGCGTCCTCTGGCCGGAAACAGCAATTTTCTGGGCATATATCGCTGGAACATTTTGAAAGAGGCAAACTAGTGCGATTGCAAAAAATATTTGCGACGTGGCTTCTGATCTGGTTTCTATTGACCGCTTTTTCGAGCGTGTCAGCCAAAGAACCCGAGGCGTATTTTTCGCTCAGCAGCGACCGGACCTATCTTCCCGGTGAAAAGGTCAAGATTCGCGTCTATGCCAACGGCGTGAACGCGCTGGAATTTCGCGTCTACCGCATCGACGATCCGGCGGCATTCTTTGAAAAACTCGATGACGTCCACAGCTTTGGCCACGTTACCTCCGAAGGGCCAATCGAAGAGAAGACCTGGATCGAACGCTTTCACGATTGGAAGGGATCGCTGTGGTACCGTGTCCGCGACTTCATGCGCAGCCAGTATTCGCCGCAATCGCGCGCCAAAATCCGCGAAGCGCAAGCCGAGGCCCAGCGCAGCAAGATCAGCACCGCCACCGAGTTTGCCATGGTGCCGCTGCTCAATTCCAGACAACTGGTGGCGCGCTGGCGGGAGGAGGCGTCCTCCGGCGTCATCTCCGAGAACAGCGAAATTCCAATCGACCTGAAATCCGGCGTCTATATCGTCGAATCCACCGATGGCACACTGCGCGCTTACACGGTCCTCATTGTCAGCAAGCTTGGGTTGGTCACCAAGACCGCGCCCGGGCAGTTGCTCGCCTATACGGTCGACCGCCACAGTGGTGCGCCGGTTCAAAATGCTTCGGTTTTGTTGTGGGGAAGCAAGAAGGAAGTTGTTCATCTCACCAGCGATGCCAGCGGTCTTTCCGAGAGTCCGATTCAAGATTACAAGCTGGAAAATACCTGGATCCTCGCTCAACATGGCGATGACGTTGGCATTGTCGCTCCTTATTCCCTCAACCTGAGCAGCGATAGCGGCCGCGACTGGACTGGATTTGTCTATACCGACCGCCCGGTGTATCGTCCCGGGCATACAGTTCATCTCAAGGGGATTTTGCGCAATCGCAGCGGCGACAGATACAAAATGCCCGCCGGCGTGCAGGTGCAGGTTGCCGTAAACGACCCCACCAGCAAGACCGTCTTCCAGAAAAACTTGACGCTCTCGGCCATGGGCACGGTGCACGCGGATTTCGATATCCCGGCCGGAGCCGCGTTGGGTTACTACTCAATTTCTATTTCTACGCAATCCAGCGAGGGTGGCGGAGCCAACGGCTCGTTTGATGTGGAGGAATATAAAAAACCCGAATATCAGGTCAAGGTAACGCCCGAGAAACCATTGGTGCTGCAAGGCGATCCGATTAACGCGACTATTGATTCCCGCTATTACTTCGGAGAGCCGGTCGCCAACGCCAAGGTCAGCTATGTAGTTCACGTCTCCGATTATTGGTCTCCCTATTTCGACGAAGACCAGGAAGACATGCCGCAGCAGGACACGGAAGAAGGCGGCGGAGAAGAAGGAGACTATGACGCCGGCTCGCAGGTTTCACAACAAACCGGACAGCTCGATGCCAACGGCCAGTTGAAGATCACCATTCCTACCCGTATTACCAAGACGAAAAGCGACGTGCGTTACCGCGTTGAAGCCCGCGTGATGGATGCCAGCAACCGCGAGATTTCCGGCTTCAATTATGTTCTGGTTCCGTATGGCAGCTTCAAAGTGGGAATAAGTGCGCAAAGTTATTTCTACCGTCTGGGCGATACCGCGCGCTTCAATGTCGAAGCGCGCGACTATGACGGCAAGCCGATACAGACGCCGGTGCACGTCGAGATATTCAGATACGACTGGCGCAAACCACGGGAAAAAGAGCGGCCCATCCAGTCCACAGACAGCCAGACCGACTCTAACGGGCTGGCCAACGTCAGCTTTAAAATTCCCACAGCCGGCGACTTCAATGTCCGCGTGACCGCAACGACGCCCGAGAACCGTCAGGTAAGCGGCGCAACCGGGCTGTGGGTCGAAGGCCGGGGGAGCGATTGGTTCAGCGGTGAATCGCGCGAAATTAAGATCATTCCCGACAAGAAATCCTATAGCGTCGGAGACACCGCCAAACTGCTGCTGATGACCGGGGTCGCAGATGCGCACATTCTTATCACCACAGAGGGTCACAGCATTCAGTCACACCAGATTGTGACCGCCACGGGCCCGAGCGTGAATGTTGAAATCCCGATTACAGCCGACTGCCAGCCCAACATTTATGTAGGCGCGGTTTTTGTGCGCGACGACCAGCTCTATCAGGCCAGCAAGGACTTGAAGGTGCCAGCGGTCGAACAAAAGCTCGACATCCAGATTCAACCCAGCAAGCCGCAGTTCCAGCCCGGCGAGAACGCCAGCTATGCCATCACGGTCAAAGACTCCAAAGGCAAGCCGGTGGCAGGCGAGTTCAGCATCGGCGTGGTGGATGAGGCCATCTATGCCATTCGTCCCGACAACGCCGACATCATGTCAGCCTTCTACGGCAACCGCTGGACCGAGGTGCAAACCGAATCCTCATTGGGCTTCTACTTCCACGGCGAAGCCGGGAAGAAGCAGATGCCGATTGCCGGCCTCGGCCGCGCCTACCGCGCTCTGGCGCAGTTGAAGCCGGCAGAGACGCTGGTTCAACCCAAGATCCGCAAAGCGTTTCCCGATACCGCTCTCTGGATTTCCGACGTAAAGACAGACGCCAACGGCCACGCCCAGACCAACGTCACATTTCCCGATTCGCTTACCACCTGGCGGACTACCGTGCGTGGCGTGACCAGCGATACCAAAGTGGGAAGCGCAGTGCAACGCGTGATCGTGCGCAAGAACCTGATGGTGCGCCTTGCCGTGCCACGCTTCTTCCGCCAGGGAGATGAAGTCACCGTGTCGGCCATCGTCCACAATTACCTGGAAGATACCAAGACGGTTAAAGTTTCGCTCGATGTGACCGGACTCGATGTCTTACAGGGCGCGACCACCGACATTACAGTTCCGAGCAAAGGCGAGGCTAAAGTTGATTGGCGCGTCAAAGCACAGAATGTGCGTGGAGCCTCGCTCACCACAAAAGCTTTGACGAACGAAGAGTCCGATGCCATGGAGCTCGACTTGCCGGTGGTGCCCTTCGGCGTGAAGATGGCCGATTCCAAATCGGGATCGGTAGCCGGCGCCTCGGGCCAGCAGGATGCAACGATTACTTTCCCGGCAGGAACGGAGCTTTCTTCTCACTCGCTCGATCTCAGCGTTACGCCTTCAGTGGCCGGAACGATTTTTGGCGCGCTCGATTATCTGACCAGTTACCCGTATGGCTGTACTGAACAAACCATGTCGAGCTTCCTGCCGAATATTGTGGTGGCCAAGGCCGCGCAAGACCTCGGCTTGAAAACCACTATCAATCAGGACGAGTTGAAACAAAAAATTCGCGCCGGCATGGACCGCCTCTATGACTTCCAGCACGACGACGGTGGTTGGGGCTGGTGGAAGGACGACGAAAGTGCTGTATTCATGACAGCCTACGTGGTCTCTGGATTGAGCCAGGCGCAAGCCGCAGGCTATGACGTCAAAGACGGAGTCATCTCTCGCGGGCAGGAATGGCTGAAGGGTGCACTGAAGAAATATCCCAACATGCGAGTCGAGTTGCGTGCCTACGTTGCTTATGCCCTGGCGCAGAGCGGTAGCAAAGACGAAAATTTGCTGAATACAATCTGGGACCGCCGGGCTAAGGGCTCAGCTCAAGCCCTGGCGCTTACGGGTTTGACCCTGCAAATGGCCGGCGACTCCCGCGCCAAAACCGTTGCCGACGAACTGGAAAACCAAGCCAAGAGCAGCGACGTGGAAGCCTGGTGGGAGGGCACGTACGACTACCTGATGGAATTTGAAATCGACGATTCGCCTGAGACCACAGCTTATGCGATCAAATTGCTGAGCCTGGTGAAGCCGCAAAGCCCGCTACTTCCCAAAGCTGCATTCTGGCTGGCCACGCACCGCGCTGACGGATACTTCTGGTACAGCACCAAGCAGACCGCCATGGTGATCTTCGGTCTCACCGATTACCTGAAGGCAAGTCACGAGCTGAATGCAGACTTCACGGTAGAAGTTTCTCTCAATGACAAGACAGTCCTTACACGCAAGTTCACTGCGGCCGATACGACTTCCGCGGCGGCTCCGGCGATTCATCTCACCTTCGACCAGTTCGCTGCAGGCGAAAACAAAATCCATGTCCGCAAGACGGGACAGGGAAGGCTCTACTGGTCGGCCCGCGGCGAGTACTATTCGACCGAGAAGAAAGACATCCAGAGCAATCGCATTGCGCTCAGCATTACCCGCGAGTACTTCCGCCTGACTCCGCAGACCGAGAACGAGCGTATTGTGTACAAGCTCGATCCGCTGACTGGCACGGTGCAACCCGGCGACGTCATCGCGGTCAAACTCAACATCGGCGGCAGCGACTGGCGCTACCTGCTGATTGAAGACCCCATACCGGCGGGAATGGAATTCATCGAACGCGATGACTTGTATGAAATCAAAGATCGCCCCGGCTGGTGGGAGTACTGGTTCTCGCGGCGTGAGTTCCACGATGACCGCGCCGCCTTCTTCCAGACATACTTCAGCGGCCGGCATGATTATTTCTATCTGCTGAAGGTGGTTGAGCCCGGCAAGTTCCGTGTCAGCCCGGCGCTGGTGCAGCCCATGTATCAGCCTTCCATCATTTCGACCACAGACACCACCCAAGTGGAGGTGAAGTAATGGCATTCCAGATGATCGGGCTCTTCAGCAATGCGTTCAAGACGGTACGGAAGAACAAGCGGCTCTGGCTGCTGCACTTCTTCATCAATGCAGGCATCCTGGCAGGAGCGATCCTGTGGTTGAAAATCCCGGATGCCAGCGCCTGGCAGCTCATCGCTGCCGCCCTGGCCGCTTTGCTGCTGGTGATCGCCGCTTTGTGGTTGCATGCCGGCACGCTGGCATACTTTGCGGGCGGGCAAAGCACCGGCGAAACTTCACTCTCTGCCGGATTCAAAACCGGCCGGCGTCATCTGCTGGCTTTCGCCGTATGGGCTGCGATCTTCGCGTGCTTAATCTATGCCGCATTGCAGATACCGGATACGGAAGCTTTTGATTCCTGGCTGCGCAGCATCATGCCTGCGTTTCTGCGCCGCGGAATCAGCCTGCACGCAATCGATTGGACCGTCAACTGGGCGATTAATCTTTTGCAATACGTTTTGATCCCCGGGCTGCTTCTGCCGTTCGCCGTCCAATTTGCCAGCCACGGTTTTTCTGCCCTCGGGTCAACTTTCAAGGCTTGGACTCAAACCGTGGCCAAGATCTCCTATTGGATATGGTTCTGCATTCTCGTGCTGTTGGGAATCCAAGTTCCCAATTTGATCGCAAACTGGGCCCCGAACCTGTCGTCACTTGCGCTTGAGAATCTGAGCATCGTCGTACGCTTTGCCATCGCCTTTGGATTGACTGTCACCGCGTGGCTGGTGCTCGCGTCAATACTGGGCAGCCTGGGTAGCGGAAAGCGAAGCGAGAGCGCCGGCGGGGATGCCACGGTTTAACCACTGCATGACCTCGGGCTTGCTCCGCTGGGCAACCAGACGCGCCACGGTGGTTTTTGCCGAGACATACGCCCGCTGCATTTGCTCCCGGCTTTGCGGATTTTGCAGCGCAGCTTCCATCTGATCGGTGGAGAGCGTTGTAGAACCAAAGGCGTGCGTATTTCCTTCGGCAAGATACAGCACTAACCCTTCCCGGAACCATAGCGGCAGGGAAGCATGCGTATTGCTTTCCACCAGGATGTGAAGAAATTCATGCCGAAGTGTGGATTCCAGCAAACCTTTTTGCAGCAGCAGTTCCGCAGGTTGCAAACGGATGGTGTTTCCACGAGTGCTGGCCGCCACCCAGCCGGGCTCTCCCGTCGAATCACGATAGATGCTTAACGTTGGATATATCTTAAGTAATGGATGAGATGTCAGCTGCAATCCGCTATTCATCAATGCAGTATGGAATGCTTTCTGTGCCACTGACAGAACTCCGGCATCGACATTCTCTTTAGTTGTGAGCACATCCAGTTGCTCGCCATGCAGCCGATGCCAGGCAAGCCCCTGGGCCGAGACTCCTAAGCCTGTTCCCGGGAAATAGAAGGCAAGAATTTCGCGATAGTTCTTGCCCTGCATTCCCATAGCATCGGCGCCCTCCTGGCAGAGCCCCACGCCGTGACCGGAGCCGCGGCCGGAAAACAGGATTTCAGCGCCGCTATTTTTTAACTCGTAGAAGTCACTCTTGATCTGGTTCCATCCCAGTGCGCGGTCAACCGCAAAGCGTAGAGTAGAAGCAGAAAGCTTCATCGCAGGCCTTCCGTCTTTCCCAAGAATCTCCAGAAGCTGCACGCGTCCGCTGGGGCCGTGCGATGCTGCCTGCAATGATTGCCAATCGGCGGGCATCTGCACGCCCGATTTCAGCAAGGCAGAACGCAGATCGTTTTTGCTGATGCGCGACTCCCAGCGCGCGTGCCCGCTGCGCAGGCAATAGGGATCGGGATGTGCCGCCAGATAATCCGCCTTCGTTTGTGGCCAGACTTCACTGACGGCCGCTGTTGTTCCACCACAATTCTGGTGGTAATACGTTGCCGCTGGCGATCCCTGGAACCACAGCAGCTCGCCTTCGGTTGCTTCCACGGCGGAACGCAGGCGATCCGTCACGGCGCTGAAGTGCAGGTCCTGGCAGTGCGTGGTATCGCAAAAGTCGAAGTGCTCAGCCTGGTGGCGTCCGCGGAAGTGGACAGCATAGGTGCGCACCGCGACCGCCATGGCCTTGAGGGCTTCATCGGATTGAAAGTTGCCGCTTTCGCCGGCCAGGACCGCGGCAACGTAATCTTCCATCGGCATGCTCAGGATCAGAGTCAAGCTATCGCTCTTCGCTGTGACCTCCAGTGGATAATGGCTCTCGATGGCATGCTCTCCGGCAACTTGCAGATGGTATTTCCCGGTCAGATAGAAATTGCTGGATCTTGAATTCCCATATTGCAACTCACTTCCTACCGCCTGCACCGTGATCTGTGCACTTAACAGGTGAGGTCGACAGTCTGCGCAGGCTTTCCACGAGCCGCTTTCCAACGGTGAAAGCGTAAGTTGCTTAAGAGATTGAAGCGAATAAATCCGAACCCGTACATTTGAGGCTTGCGCAGCTGCAGTTTGTGAGTGAGCGCTTATACACAGGGCGAACGAAGCAAAAACGATTGAAAGCGCAACGCGAGGTAGCGGACTCCCACTGGACATCAGTTAATGTCCGCCCTTCACTTTGCCATATGCGGTAAAAATCGTGCGCGCCACCGCGGCGGCATCCGATCCCCGGCCATGCTCCAGATAAACCACCAGGGCAATTTCTGGTTTTTCCGCGGGCGCATAACCGGCGAACCATCCGTGGGTGAACGCCGAGGAGGAAGAGTTTGCCGTGCCGGTTTTGCCCGCGACGTTGTATGCATCAGGCGCGGCGGCGTGGGCCATGCCGTAGCTGGTGGAATCTTCCAGTCCACGGTAGATTACCTCCCAGGTTTTATCCTCCCGCCGATGTTGCAGAGCAATGGTACGATAAGCGGCCAGCAATTCCAGCGGAGTGATGCTTACATCGTCCTCTCCTAATGCCTGGAGCTGGCGCTGCTCCAGGGTTTGCGTTTCCCGCACCGTTCCGGTGACTTCATCCTTTGACCAACCTGTAGGGGACGTAAATCCCGCCTGTTGCAATGCCGAGACCAGATCGGCGGCGCTGATGCGCTCTGCCATCGCGGCAAAGTATGAATTGCACGAGTAGGCCAGCGCCTCCTCAGCGTGTAGAGGCGCGGCCAGTTCAGGATGGGTGCAATCCATACGCTTGCCGGTGATACGCAGGGTGCGCCGGCAAAAAAAAGCTTCGTCGCTGCTGAACTTCTGCGATTTGAGCAGGGCCATCAGGACGAACGGCTTGACCGTCGAGCCGGGAGTGGCCAGCCGCCGCGCGGCAGTTTCCATGCCATGCTGGGCGATGATTTTTCCAGATTCAACGTCAACCACAACCGCCGCGCCTGGTTTCCCCGCCATTGCGGTATGCAGCGCCTGCCGCAGCAGGCGGGCAAGGGCGGCGGAATCTTTCTGCTGGCCACCGGCTTGCTGCGCTTGCGCGACAAGGGCGCAGAACAGCAAGCACAGAGAACCAATGATTTTAGGCAGCGCCGGTTTGGCAGGGAACACGCAACGAGGTTACATTGAATCGCCGCTCTTGTCTCCGGTCTATTCTGTCCGTACCCCCCTTAAGTAGTGCCCCCACCCCCCCATTTCTTCAAGTAGTTCATTTCTATTTAACCCATTCATATTCAAAGGCATGCGGCGGGATGGGAAGTAGTGTTCAAGGGGTTGTGTTCATGCCCTCTTTCCCCTTAAGATCCGCAAACCAGGCTGCTGCCTACTGGCAATCGTGGCAGACTTTCATGAGCCATATGAAATCACGAATTTTCAAAGACCAAAAGAGCAATGCCCCAGCATTCTTGAATGCTGAACAGAACACACTTGTAGAACAATTATGGCCTAAAGCTGCCAAGGAGGTTACGCTTTGATACCAGAAACAATGCTTTCAGCCATTCAGCCACAGGCTTGGAATGCTCCCGCCTTGGTGCTAAGCTAAAGTTGCTATCGCGGGCGGGAGTAACTCAGTGGTAGAGTCACGGCTTCCCAAGCCGTTGGTCGCGGGTTCGATCCCCGTCTCCCGCTCCATTTACTCTTCAGCTTTGAAATTTCCTATCGGCGCTCAGCCTCAAGGAGGTCGTTCCTTACGTGAAGCGAAATTTGTCGCGATGGACGTACGTCTTCGGTTCAGCTCTTGCTCTGGGCCATGTAATCATCTACTCCACAATAATGAGCAGACATTTCGAGGGTAGCTGGGGAGGATTTTTGATTTCCATGGTTGACTTTCCCGCATCGATTCTTGCGTTGCTACTGTCGAATGTGCCTGGGATTCGCACGGACTACATACTGCTGGTCTGCGGAACTGCGTGGTGGTTCTACATAGGCGTACTGATTGCAAAACTATTTACGTTTATCTCTGCGAAAACCAGAAAAGGCTGCTAAGCCGCCGCTGAACCGTGTCAAAAATTACGCCAGTTAAGTTGCCTCACGCCTAAATGGCGCGAGTATATAGCCTGCAATGCCTGGTCATCACCAGACATTCAGAATTCGCTGATCGACGCTTGTCCGATAAGCCCGTTCTGGATTGCTTCCGGATTCCGACAATCTGCGGGCTATTTTATTTTGCTTCCATCTAAAATTCCGAGCTAAGATTGCCAAACCATGGACTCTTCACGAATATCGCTAAAGCTGGATGAGCGTGGACCTAGGGATACACCTGGCAAGTCTGGGGGGAAGTTAGCGTTGGCCCTGGGAGTGATGGCAATCGCGCTCAGCCTGGTTCTTGGGTTTGTTTATCTAAGGTCGCTCCGTCGCCTGGAGCGCGACGTGGCACAGCTCAGCCAGCAGACGGAAGCTCTCAGCCGGCAGGTCGAGCGGGTACAGGAACAATCGCAGACGTCGGCTCAGCAAGCTTCGCAAGCGGCTGCGAATGCGCAGGCAGCCGCTCAAGAGCGCGACTCGGCGAAACAGGCTCAATCGAACTCGGAGGCGCAGGCGCAACTTGCGCGGCAGCAGGCCGCCGACGAGCAGCAAAAGGCGGATCAAGCCAGACAACAGGCCGAGCAATATCGGCAAGAGCGAGAGGCGGAACTGCAACAGCTGCAAGATGCTCTCGGGCAAATCGCCGAAACGCACCGTACCGCGTTGGGCTTGGTGATGACGCTGGACAGCAAGTCCATTCGCTTCGACTTTGATAAGGCAGACATTAAACCGGAATACCGCGACATCCTCAATCGCATCGCCGGGATCCTGATGGCGCTTAAGGGATATTCGGTTGCTGTCTATGGATATACGGACGACGTCGGCACGCAGAAGTACAACTTGCAACTCTCGCAGCGCCGCGCCGAAGCCGTTCGCGACTTCCTGGTACAGGCCGGAATTTCCCAGAAAATCATGAGCACCAAGGGTTTTGGCAAGTCCGACCCGCGCGTTGCGGGCGACAGCGACCAGGCGCGTGCTGCCAACCGCCGGGTCGAGATCGCTATAGTGGATTCGAAGCTCATCACGAACGGCCCACTCATGGAGCCACACTGAATTAGGCGGGTAAGCTTTCCAATAGCGACGAAATCTCCGCTGCGACCCCTCGCGCTCTGTTTTGTTGTGCTAGAGTATCTGCGCAAAGCAGCCGGCTATGGAGACCATACTTCCATGACGAAGAAAAACCTCGTAGACATTTGGGCGGTAATTGTCATCGTAACGTTCAGCAGCGTGTCTGCGCGCAACGCCGACGCGCAAACGGCTTCCCCAATCGGCATATTCGAAAATCATGCCGATATTGGAACTGTGCTCCATGCCGGCACGGCGCAGTATGACCCGAGTAGCGGAAGCTATACGCTCTCCGCCAGCGGCGAGAATGTCTGGGCCACCAACGACCATTTTCAATTCGTCTGGAAGAAAATGTCGGGAGATGTTGCCCTCAGCGCCGATATTTCCTTTCTCGGGGAGGGAGGAAACCCACATCGCAAGGCCGTGGTGATGTTCCGGCAGGATCTCGATCCGGATTCCATCTATGCCGATATCGCGCTGCATGGGGTTGGCACTTCCGCCCTGCAGTATCGCGACATAAAGGGCGAGGTCACGCGCGAAATCGGGTCCAATATTTCGGCGGCCAAGCGAATCCGCATCGTCAAGCGGGGAAATTATGTTTATATGTCGCTTGCTAAGGCTGACGGCGACGAGCCTCAATTTGCAGGGGGATGGATGAAAATTCCGCTGCAGGGAACCTTTTATGTGGGCATCGGACTTTGCTCCCACAACAAAGACGCCGTCGAGAAGGCGGTATTTTCCAAGGTGACGCTGCAAACCCTTTCTGCCAGCGCCACGGCCAGCACGCCTAAGCTGTACAGCACGCTCGAAACTGTTGCCATCTCTTCCTCAGTACGGCACGTCGCCTACATCGAAGCCGGACGCTTCAAAGCGCCGAATTGGACGCCCGATGGCGCGTCATTCATCTTTAACAAGATCGACCGGGTGGAAAAGATTCCCATCGCCGGCGGCACGCCACAGGTTATCAACGTCGGACCCGTCAGGCACCCAACCGCTGACCATGGGCTATCCCCTGATGCGAAGTGGTTCGGCGTCACCGACGAAGCCCCAGGAGGCAGTGACACCCAAATCTACGTTATTCCCTTCGACGGAGGCTCGCCGCGCCGGGTGACAACCAATTCAGCGTCGTTCTGGCATGGCTGGTCGCCAGACGGAAAGACGCTGGTTTTCGTGGGGGAGCGCAATGACAATGACAATCATGACTCCGTCTATACCATACCCGTAGCCGGAGGCGAGGAAACGCGGCTGACAAAGGACAAGAGTATCAACGACGCGCCCGAATATTCGCCGGACGGAAAATACATTTACTACACCTCCGAGCGCACCGGGCTTTCGCAAATTTGGCGCATGCAGCCCGATGGCAGCAATCAGGAGCAGGTTTTCGCCGATGACTACAATAATTGGTTCCCCCACATCTCTCCGGATGGCAAGTGGATGGTTTTTCTATCCTACGACGGCTCAGTGATCGGACACCCCAACGATCAAGACGTGACACTGAGGCTGATGTCGCTTGGCGACAAGAGCATCAGGGTGCTGGCGAAGCTGGTTGGAGGGCAAGGCACGATTAACTCGCCATCGTGGTCGCCGGACAGCTCAAAGCTAGCTTTTATCAGTTACGCGTTGATACCGGAGGAGAGCCCGCAGCCCTAATATTTTTGCTCATGCCTATGATCGGCACGTGAAGTTCCACGCCCCAGTTGTTGGACACTACGCCATCAACCGTGATACAGCGATTTATCACCAATCGACCACTTAGTTTCCAAATTGCCGACGTTCAGTGAGCAACCAATTATTGGTTGCTTGTGGGGTATTTGCGACTTTGATAGGCTGAAAAGCGATGCGAAGTGCTCTCACCATTGCAGTGTTGGTATTGTTACAACTGCAGATGGGCTGCAACCAATCCGACAAATCCGACAAAATAGTTCTTAAGACATATGTTCCACCAGAAGGGACGTTTGTCATAAAAGCTCCCCTTGATCCGGAAGCTCGGATGGTTGACTCATCCCATCAGTACACGTTCTACGGGCTCGACAAAAAGGCTCTGGGGCCGCTGCTGACAATTCGCGTAGATGATCGGGCACTGCCAGGGACACCTGGGGCTCCGCTGGAGATCTCACTCGACAAATATGAGCAAGCTTAACACCCTTGATATCGGTCCGTCGCAGTTTTCCGCAGGCAATGTAGCGAGTTACTGCCGATAAGCTTGAATGGAGACAATGCGGCGTTTGCCATGATTACTCAGTGTGTCGAGGATGATCGGCGAGAGCAACTTCTCCAGTTTCAAGCAGCGACTTGAGATTCGATATGCACATTGGCCAGCCCTCCGACAGGGCCTCGATGAACCTGGAGTTTACTCGCTCAATCGAGTGAGTGATCGTTAACTTCACGGACGCAGCGATGGGCTCCATCTCGCAGACGCAATGGGAGCTGCCCTCTGCCTTAAACTCGCGCTTCCATTCATTCAGCCAGCTCCTCACCAGGCGTTTCTGGAAAGCGCTCTCGAGAATCTCGCCTGAGTCCATGAGCCTGTCATCATAATAAAATCTCCAAGTCGAACCGACTTTCCAGTCGCTGTCGACCCTCATTCCAAACCAATACTGTTTTATGACTTCGGTCGTGGTCAGGGCATGCCACAGTTTCTCCGGCGTGGTGCGAATATAGGTCACATACTTAAATGTCGATTTAGCCATTGGCCTTCTCCTTGCGTTATCTCTTCACGGGCTGATGTGCGTCTTCCCAGCGGTATTTCTTGCGTGAGCCATTTCCAAATTGCTCACGAAAAATTCCCAAAAAGTAGTTCCACCCCTTTTCATGTCCCCTTGCCAGTTCATGATCCGGAAGGCCGGAATGCACGAGGGTCATGAGCGTGTCTTCTCCCTCTTTCTTAAAGCTCACGGTCACAGTCGATTCTTCTCCCAGGGTGTTCGGTGACACCCAGGTATGCCGAATTTGACCCGGCCGCTCGATCTCCGTAAATCGGCCATAATGGGACATCCCCTTGAGGGTCCAGTAAAAGAGCCCATCTACCTTCGGATCTAACACAAACTTTTCGGCTGCATTCCAGGGATTGCCGGGGATTGTGGGATTAAGCCACGCATCGAATACCTCACCCGGAGGAGCCGGGATTATCCGTTCAAACTTAAATTCAAGGGTCTTCTTAGATTTGTTCGTCATTTCTTCTTCTCCCTCTTTTTCTTGTCCTTAAAATATTGCTCGAACTGATCGAGGCGTTCGTTCCAGAACCGCTCGTACTCATGCACCCATCCCGCTACCTCTCGAAGTGGTCCGGCCCGAAAAGAAATTATGACTTCACGACCTTGTTTTCTGCGTTCAATGAGTCCAGCTCTTTCGAGGAGCTTCAGGTGTTTGGTCACTGCATTCAGAGCAGTGTCGAACAGCTCTGCGACATCCAGGAATCGAGCCGGCCCATTCGCCAGCCGCGCGATAATCGCTCGCCGAGTCGGATGAGAAATAGCTGCCAAAACGTCCGTCAGTCGATCCATGTATAACATTACACCATTGGGTGTAATGTTGTGCAAGTTAAATCTGTCGCATGTGAAAATTCTGCGTCAGTAATGGCGGAGACGACGGGACTCGAACTCTTGGGGCGCGATACTCTAGGGCCGGTTGCTCATTTAGCCAATCAGCAAACCAAAAATGATCCGACGGCGCTTTTTCCCCGATTCGTAACGGGAAGTCGGCTTGTGGGAAGCGAGCGCCATTGTTACCGGTTGATGGGTAACACGAAAACAAATCCGTTCACACATGCGGCTCTATTCTTCAAACCGATCTAATGCCAAAAAAATCTCATACCTCCAATAGATAATTTCAATTGGACTTGCCCGCCTCTTTAGCTTATTTCTTGATTTCCAATAACTTATGGCTGCTCTGGACGGGCGGCGAGGGAGGGCACGGCTGCGAATGAAGCAGGGAATGGTTTTTGCGGCTTTGCACCTCTGCCGGGAGGCCAGAGTGTGTTGTGGCGTGCTCCGGGTCACGGTATGAAGACCATGGTCTCGGCGGCGCGCTCTTTGTTTAATCTGCCTTTTCCCAGCTACCAGTTTGGCAAGGCCTACGACGAAATGTTTACCAATGCGGGCGCGCCGCGTCCGCATTATCAGACCCTCTATCGCACGCTGCTCGATCTGCCTGCCGAGGACCTGCGCAAGAGCCAGCAGGCGGCGGACCTGTCGTTTTTGCATCAGGGCATCACGTTTACGGTTTACGGGAATAAGGAAGGAACGGAGAAGATTTTCCCCAATGACTTATTGCCGCGCATCATTCCCAGCCACGAATGGCAGAAGATTGAGCAAGGACTTAAGCAGCGCATCCTGGCCTTGAATCTTTTTCTCAAAGATATCTACCATGATGGCCGCATTCTGGCCGATGGCGTGGTGCCGCGCGAGCTCATCTATGGCTGCCGCCACTTTCGCCGCGAGATGCGGGGCTTGGCTGTGCCCCGGGATATTTACGTGAGCGTGTGCGGCACAGACCTGGTGCGCCTGCCCGACGGCGGCTTTGCCGTGCTGGAAGACAATCTGCGCGTTCCCAGCGGCGTCTCTTACATGCTGGCCAACCGCAAGGTCTTGAAGCGCGTCTTCCCCACGCTGTTTCGCGACTATGGTGTCTGCCCCATCGATCATTATCCGCAGGCGCTTCTGGCTACGCTGCGGACTCTGGCGCCGGCTAGCTCCCCCAGCCGCAATGAACCGGCAACCGTGTTACTTACACCCGGAGTTTCCAACTCGGCGTATTTTGAACACACATTTCTGGCGCAGCAGATGGGGATTGAGCTGGTGGAAGGCCGCGACCTGCTGGTGCACGATAACGTGGTTTATATGCGGACCACGGCCGGGCTGCGCCGGGTGGACGTAATCTACCGCCGTGTGGACGACGACTTCATGGATCCGCTGTGCTTCCGCACCGATTCCATTCTGGGCGTTCCAGGCTTGTTCAATGCTTATCGCGCCGGCAATGTGACCCTGGCCAATGCCATCGGTACGGGTATCGCCGATGACAAAGCCATCTACGCCTATGTCCCTGCCATCATCCGCTACTACCTGGAACAGGATCCCATTCTGCCCAACATTGAAACTTACCTGCTGACCGATGATTCCCAGCTCAGCTATGTGCTCGAACATATGGAAGAACTGGTGATCAAAGCGGTAGGCGAGTCGGGCGGCTACGGCATGTTGATCGGTCCGCACAGCACATTTCAGGAGCGTGAAGAATTCCGGCAAAAAATTCTGGCTGAGCCGCGTAACTATATCGCGCAGCCGACGCTGACGCTCAGCCAGGCGCCGTGTTTCATTGACGGAGACGTGGAGGCCCGCCACATTGATCTGCGGCCTTATATCCTCTACGGCGAGAACGCGACGTTGGTTCCGGGCGGTCTTACCCGAGTGGCCCTGCGCCGGGGGAGCCTGGTGGTGAATTCATCCCAGGGAGGCGGCAGCAAAGATACCTGGGTACTTCGAGAGGCAGGGAGGGCAGGAGAGGCAGCCTAGTTCCTGCAGAGGCACACATTATGCTTTCACGAGTTGCCGACAGTCTTTACTGGATGAGCCGCTACCTGGAGCGGGCTGAGCACACCGCCCGGCTCATCGACGTCGATTTGCAGCTCAGGCTTGATCAGTCGTCGGAGTCGGCCAACGAACGCTGGCAGCGGATGCTGGCGGCCTTGCAGATTCCGGTTTCACTGGTCGGCGGAATCGACGCTATCACACTGCCGCACACGCTGACCTTCAGCCGGTCCTCGCCTTCTTCCATTGTTTCCTGTGTTGCAACCGCGCGCGAAAATTTACGGCATGTGCGCGAGCAGTGCAGCTCAGAGATGTGGGAGCAGCTCAACCGTCTCTACCTGAAAGTGATTGACAGCAATACCCACGCGGAAGACAGTTGGAACCTGCTGTCACTGGCCTTTTTTCGCTCGGTGCAGGAGGGAGTGCATCTGTTTCAGGGGATCACCGACTCCACCATGAGCCACGGAGAAGGCTGGCACTACATTCAACTGGGTAGGTTCGTCGAGCGTACTAACATGCTGGCCTCGTTGATCGGGGCGCATTTCAGCTACCTGCCGCATCCGCCTGACCAGGCCGTCGAGAGTGCGGAATACCTGGAGTGGGTGGCATTGCTCAAGTGCTGCACCGCCTTCGAGGCCTACTGCAAGGTTTACACCGCGGAGGTGCGGCCGCTGCGCGTGGCGGAATTTCTATTATTGAATCCTGACTTTCCCCATTCCATTCGCTTCTCGGTAGAGATGGTGCAGGCCGCACTGCAGGTGACCAGCGAGCTTACCCAACGCAAGGCGGCGCAGCCGGCCAGGATTGCCGGCCGGCTGAAAGCGACCCTGAGTTTCAGCCAGATTGACGAGATCATGGCCAACGGCGCGCATGCCTATCTGGAAAATATCCGCAGCCAGTGCGGGCAGGTGCATGCCGCCATTCAGCAGATTTACTTCGACTATCCCATTGAATCGGCGATAGCCTCATGAGCACCGAGATGATCTATTCCATTCGTCACATCACGGGTTTCGCTTACCAGCCGGCGGTGCGCGAAAGTGTGATGGAGGTGCGCATGCAGCCGCGCAGCGAGGGAACGCAGCGCTGTCTTAATTTTTATCTGGATGTGAGCCCGCACGCCAGCATCATGGTCTATCGCGACTTTCTGGGAAACACCATCCATCACTTCGATATCCCAGGCAGCCAGGCGCAGATCAAGATTACCGCCAAAGCTATCGTCGAAGTGCAGCCGATTCCAGCCCCGCAATCGGCCGAGGCGTGCAACTGGAGCGATTTTGATACGCAGGTCGACCAGGGCGATTATTGGGAGATGCTTCTGCCCAGCCGTTACGCCTGCTCCACCGAAGCGCTGCAGAAATTCGCGCGCGAACTCGACCTGAAGCGCGGCGCGAACCCGCTGGAGACCCTGCTCGATTTGAACCAGGCAATTTATAAGGCTTTCGATTACGTTCCCAACAGCACCAAGGTCGATTCCCCGATCGACGACGCCTTGCAGTGCCGCCGCGGCGTGTGCCAGGACTTCGCCCACATCATGATTGCCCTGGTGCGGCAGCTCCGCATGCCCTGCCGCTATATCAGCGGTTATCTCTGCCACGACACCAAGGTCCCCGACCGCTCGCCGCAGGGCGCAACCCACGCCTGGGTTGAAGCTTTTCTTCCGCCGCTGGGATGGGTGGCTTTTGACCCGACCAACAACCTCGTTGCCAGCGACCGCCACATCCGGGTTGCGATTGGGCGTGACTACGCCGATGTGCCGCCTACCAGAGGCGTCTACAGAGGCGAAGCCACCAGCGAGCTGAGCGTGGGAGTATATGTATCCACGGTGGATAAGCCGCTGGCGGAGGAATTGGCGCCGGCAACGGTCATCCAGTCGAGGCCGGTAACGGTAGCGCCGGTGGATCGGTCGCATGAGCAGCAACAACAGTAGCAGTACTCAGTACTCAGCCAATGAGATTGATTCATTGGGTCATTGAGTCATTGAGTCATTGAGTTACAGCAAGACGCAAATGGCTCAATGACGCAATGATTCGATGACTCAATTCTCTGAGGTCGCGTTTGAAGCTTCATTTGGATGAATGCTGATTGCTGAATGCTGAGTGCTTCTTCTCACCACACTCCCTTATCGCTTCCCGTCAGCTTGTAAGCAACAGCCGCAGCCACAGCCAGCGGAGGTAAGAGGTTTAGCCTTAGCGTGGCAGGCAAGTCTCCATGCAATGCGGCGTGGGTTATCTCGCGGGTGAAGAGTTTGGCGCCTTCGGGCATGATGGGGACGCGCAGGAAGCGCTCGCGGATACGGATTTTCTCTCCTCCAAAGGGAGCTGCCTCGTATACCTGCCTGGGCAAGTTCAAATTGTAGCCACGGTAGCGGCGCACATAGTCGGAGACAATCACCAGATAGGTTGCCACTCCCTCCCAGATGCCGGCCGACTCGGTGGCGCGCCGCAACTCGAAGAAATCGAGCCCTCCTGATTCCACCAGCGCGGCGCTGTTGACGATATCGCAGACGCGGAAGTAAAAATGGCGGTACATGCGTTGCAGCGTGGCCACCACGATGCGCTCTTCGGGGGCGGGCACGTAAAATTTCATGCCGCCGATCTCTTTTTCCACGCGCCGCGTGATAAAGCGTTGCGCCAGGCGGGTGTGCTCGCCGGTCTGTCCCAGCCGTTGCAGGTGAAACTCTACCGACTCCGGCAGTCCCGGGACGGCGAAGTTCCATTTGCCTGCCAGGCGGTCGCCCCAACTGCGCGGCTCCATGCGGGCGTTGAATTTTTCCTTGAGCACACCCCCAACCCGCCGGATATCAGCCGAGGAATAAAGATCGAGGTCGTTGCCCAGGTCGGGCCAGTGGTCGAGCGACTTCATCACCGTTACCGGACAGCCTGCGGCTTCCACCTCCGCGCAGATTTCATGGAGATAACGCACCGCCGTGCCGATGCGGGCGTTTTCTTTTTCGATCACGGCTGCAACCCAGGCTGCCAGCTCGGTGTTTCCCGCCAGGGTGGCCTGCTGCAAGACGGGCTGAAGCCCGCGCAGGACTACATGGTGCGAGTGGGCCATCCCCAGGAATTGGCTGCGTTGATCGGAGGCCAGCGAGCCGACATAGGAGACCGCCTCGCAGGCGTTGCCGGGTGAGAGGGTTAACTGAAGCAGGGAGTGGATATATTGTTCTTCTTTAAAATCCCTGAACTGCACGTGATGCTGGTAACCCATTATTAGAATCCTTGACTAAGGTTGTGACTAAAAAATTGGATGTGAGCGCCGGGCGCAGAGTTGGGTGCTCAGCGGTGAGTGTTTATAATCTTCCCTTACCTTGGGAGAAGGCATTGGCTTACACCGACCTTAGAGACTGGATTGCCGCCCTTGAGCGCGCAGGCGAGCTTAAGCGCATAACAGCAGAAGTTGACCCCATTCTGGAGATCACCGAGATTACCGACCGCGTCTCCAAGAGCGGCCGCGCCGAAAGTAAGCCGGGTGCGGCTCCCGGTGGGCCGGCACTGCTGTTTGAAAACATCAAAGGACATCCGGGCGCGCAGGTGTTGATCAACCAGTTTGGTTCGGCGCGGCGCATGAATCTGGCCCTGCAGGTGGAGTCGCTCGACAGCATAGCCGAGCGCATTCACCAATTCATGGACGTCAAGTCGCCGCAGGGGCTGCTGGATAAGATCAAGATGCTGCCCATGCTGGCTGACCTGGGCAAATTTTTCCCTAAGACGGTCAGCTCCGGGCCGTGTAAAGAGGTCATCAAAAAGGATAAGTTCTCGCTGCTCGAACTGCCCGTTCTGCAGTGCTGGCCTAAAGACGCAGGACGTTTTATCACCCTGCCCTGCGTCATCACCCGCGACCCCAAGACGGGGAAGCGCAACGTCGGCATGTATCGCATGCAAATCTACGATGAGCGCACCGCGGGCATGCATTGGCAGCGGCAGAAGATCGGCGCCGAGCACTACCGGGAGCGCATACGCGCGGCCGCAGCGGCCAGCACAGCCAGGGACGGCTGTGCCACACGTGCTGCTGCCGCGGTGGATATCATGGCGCGCTCTTCCGGCGGCTCGGTTTTGGCGGAGGGGCCGCGTCCGGCGGGGAAGATGGAAGTGGCTGTTGCCATCGGGACCGACCCGGCGCTGACGTTTTCGGCAATTGTCCCTGCCCCGCCTGACGTTGAGGAATATATGATTGCCGGCTTCCTGCGGCAGAGCCCGGTGGAGTTGGTAAAGTGTGAGACTGTAGATCTGGAGGTCCCCGCCAACGCCGAGATTGTGCTCGAAGGATACGTGAACCTTGACGAGCTGCGCACCGAGGGCCCGTTTGGCGATCACACTGGGTTCTATTCGCTGGCGGATGAGTATCCGGTCTTTCACCTGACCTGCATGACCCATCGCCGCAATCCGATCTACGCCACCACCATCGTCGGCAAGCCTCCGATGGAAGATGCCTGGATGGGCAAGGCCGTCGAACGCATCTTTCTTCCGCTGATGCGGGTTACGATTCCCGAGCTGGTGGACGTGAATCTGCCAGTGGAGGGCATATTTCACAACCTGATGATCGTTTCCATCAAGAAGTCCTACCCCGGCCAGGCGCGCAAGGTAATGAACGCCATCTGGTCGCTGGGCCAGGCGATGTTTACCAAGTGCATCGTAGTTGTAGATGAAGACGTGAATGTGCAGGACATCGCCGATGTGACCTTGAAGGCCCTGAACCACATTGACCCTGAGCGCGATATCCAGTTCACGCTGGGGCCGGTGGATTCACTCGATCATGCCTCGCGGCTGCCCAACTTCGGCTCCAAAATGGGAATTGACGCTACGCGCAAGTGGCCGTTGGAGGGCTTCAACAGGCCCTGGCCGGATGAGATCCTCATGGATGAAAAGACAAAAGGTCTGGTGGACAAGAAGTGGAAGGATTATGGGATTGAATAGAGAAGTACTCAGTACTCAGTACTCGGTACTCAGTACTCAGAATTGAGAATTCAGCGCGATATGCATTCGCCAGGGATGTTCTATGAATTCTCGTTCTCAATAAAGGGGACTAGCTCGTCTAAGTAATGGGGGGGTGGGGGTTACTAAGTAACCTATTTGCGGTGCGCGGAACTATCCCTTCGCCTCCGCGAGACCGGGAGCTGGGTAGGTTTTCAAAGAGCGGAAACAATGGCTCAACTCTATCATGCCAGCAATTCTGTAAAAGGCAATGATTTGATATCACTTTTATGGAAATCGAATGAATGAGCGCGAATTTGCGAGTTCATTCGGGCTTCCGCAAGACAGTCTTGAAAAAATTAAAATCTGAAGTCCGAAACATACAATCCAATGGTGTTGTGCAGATTCACAAATAGTTTTTGGAGTAAAGATGATGACCTTTCTTGCCATCGCCGACGATCTGCAGCGCACGGTTAACGAGGCGCAGGGCCCATTGCAGGCGCTTCCCGAGAAAGAAACCTCCGCGCATCCCCAACCGGGAAAGTGGTCGAAGAAAGAAATCCTGGGCCACCTGATTGATTCGGCCACCAACAACCACCAGCGCTTTGTACGCGCGGCGCTCTATGGTCCGTTGACGTTCCCTGGTTACGAGCAAGACGCGCTCGCCAAACTCCAAGATTGCAACGAGGTGGAGTGGAAGCTGTTGCTGCGCTTATGGGAGAGCTATAACTTTTATCTGGCCCATGTCATCGCTCGTATTCCTGAATCTGCCTCCAATGTTCCTTGCACGATTGGCAACAATCCTACGGCCACTTTGGGATTTATTGCCGAAGACTACGTCGCCCACCTCAAGCACCACCTGAACCAGATTATTGGACAGCGATTTGCGACGGCGTACGGAAAGAAATAGGTTTTAACCGCTGAGGCGCAGAGACGCGGAGGAAGATTCGCGCGCCAGATTCTATTCACCATGGAGACACAGAGAATTGAATCGTAGAATCATTGTTGGTTGGGCAAGAAAGTATGCCAGCTTCTAAATCATCCAACCGTTCAGTTCTTCTCTGTGCCTCTGTGTTCTGTGGTGAAAACCTAGCGAAACAACAATGACGCATAGTCGGCCAGATTACGCCGCCAAAGCATCCAGAAGTGCCCGCCCGGGGTTTCAATGGCGGTATGTTGAACATCCTTAGACTTGAGCCATGCCCGCAGGTTGCGGTTGAGCGCGATCAGATGGTCATCGGCGCCACAGGCGATCCACAAAAGATGGAGTTGCTGGTTTGCTTTTGCATCCAGTGATGGAAAGTCGGCATGAAAGTCTTCCGGGATTCCACCGGAGCTGAAGGCGCCGACCCAGGAAAACTTATCGAGATTATTCAACCCCGTCAGCAGTGATTCCGAGCCGCCCATGGAGAGTCCGGCGATGGCGCGGGCGTTGCGATCTTTCTTTACCCGGTACTCGCTCTCAACTTTTGGCATGACCTCAGAGAGCAATGCCTCAGTAAACTTTTCAAAATTACGGTCTCGCAGTTCGTGGTTGGCCCATGTGTCGTCGCCCGGCCGCACGAAGTCCATAGTTCCGTAGCCCAGCGGCATGACCACAATCATCGGCTTGGCTTTGCCTTGCGCGATAAGATTGTCAAGAATTACGTTCGCCCTTCCCACCGCTGTCCATCCGCTGGCGTCATCGCTGAACCCGTGCAGCAGGTAGAGAACCGGATAAGTTTGCTTTCCGGCCGGGTCATAGCCCGGCGGAGTATATACGTAAAAATCGCGGTAATCGCTCGCAACTGCGGACTTGTAGAAGTGATGATGGATTTCACCCTGGGGCACATCGGCAAGCTCCCAAGGCAGTGTGGAAGGACCGGGAACGTGCACCATATTTTCTGTTGCATGCAGATTGGGCTTGAGCAGGGGATTCGATGGGTCAATCAGATGCACTCCATCGGCAATGAAGGAATAGCCGTAGTAATCGGGAGCGAGCGGGGTAGTGGTCGCGCTCCACACACCCTGGTCATCTTTCTGCATGGCCACCGGCTGCGCGCCTTCCCGCGCCAGCCTTACATCTTTGGCGTTAGGAGCACGAAGGCGGAAGGTCACGCTGCTGTCCGGATGTACTTCAGGCGAAATCAATGGTGCCGGCGGTTTCATAGGAGTTGAGGGTGGGTTGCTCTGCTGTGCCGCTGCAAGACCGGCAAGGGCAAAGAGCATACATAAATATAGTTTCAGCGGGGCTGAAGTGAATCTCATGGTCCGTCCTTGATCAGGTGAAATTCAAAGTCTGGTTTGACCTTGTGACTGCTTTTCCTCTTCTTTCGTTGTGCCTTCACAGTGAAATACACGCCATTTGGAGAAAAATCAGGGAACCATTTATACTAGTTTTTTATGGCAATCATCAAAGACATTGCCGGGATCGCCAAGGGGATGTCCATCACCTTCCGGGAGATGTTCAAGCCCACGGTGGTGGAAAACTACCCCGATGGCAAAGGTCCGCTGAAGGGCGCGGTCTTCCAGGAGCGCTTCCGCGGCGTACATGTGTTGCAACGCGACGAAAACGGCCTGGAAAAGTGCGTGGCCTGCTTCCTGTGCGCGGCGGCTTGTCCTTCGAATTGTATCTATATCGAAGCGGCCGAGAACACTGCCGAGAACCGCATCAGCGGCGCCGAGCGTTATGCCAAGGTCTATAACATCGATTACAACCGCTGCATCTTCTGCGGCTATTGCGTCGAGGCCTGCCCCACCGACGCCATTACCCACGGCCACGGCTTCGAAATTGCCACCTTCAACGCGACCAACCTGGTCTATCGCAAAGAGCAGATGCTGGCCCCCAAGCCAGCACATCAAGGCGACAACGCAGTCTTCAACATAGCCGAGCAGGGAAGCACAACGTAAACGGGAGCGATTTTAGTATTTTCAAGCCGGCTATGCAGCCGGCTTTAATTTTGAAGTACGATTTACGAAGTACGATTTTCGATTTTTACGACGGTACTCCGCACTCACTTGCTCATATGCGGCGGTAGTTGATTTTCGCGGAAACAACCATACAAATTAGTCAGCCTCGAAGCAAACTGCCAAATCCCCTAACTCATTGTAAAGAAACGTAAAGCGGCATTACTTACGTAACTAGCGTGTTAGCTAAATAGCTAATAGCATCAGTGCAAGTTTTGTGATATTTGATTGCTGCAAAGCTGCTCTGGAGTTATCACGAGAGCGGGTTTGTTAGGGGGAAGTTGTGCCACTTTCAGAGATCTTACGCAAAAGTCTTCAACGATGTTTGATCATCGCCGGGCTGGCCGCCGTGGTGATCTCGCTGGCTGGTTGTAATGATCTGAGCGCAGACCAGGCGAAGAGTATCCTGCTGAATACAGACACCGATCTTCAGAAAACAATTTATGTGGATATCGGCTACCTGAACGGACATTGCGGTCTCTCGCCAAGCTTGCCTAAGTACGCCGTCCTGGAAAAAGCGGGGTTGATCAGCATTGGAAACACCGGCACCTCTACCGAAGTCCTTACCACGAATAAAGGCGATTCCATTTTCAAACAAGTAGGCGCGCGGGCGCTCGATTCCGAGGAATTCAAGAAACAGACTGGCCAGGGGCGCTGCAACATCCATAATTGGGCCATTCCCATAGCATCCAAAGAGATGCTCGATGTGACGGTTACACCGGCCGGAGACAACGCTGCCGATGTGGTCTACAACTGGAAGTGGAAGCCGAATGAGATTGGCGAAAACTTTACCGCCGATAGCGAAGTCTATCGCTCGCTGAACCGGCATGTGCAGGAGTCGCTGAGCGATGGAGATATTCCCCTGGACAACAGCTTTCCGCATGCCACCAAGGTGCACTTCTATCATGACGGCACCGGCTGGCATATGGGGAAAAACCAATAGTCAGCACTCAGCATTCAGCCGAAGAACATTTCACCACGGAGGCACGGAGACACAGAGAATCGAGTCATTGTTAATCAACCACAAAAGTTTGCCAGCCTCTCAACTTTTCAATCATTAAATTCTTCGATTCTTCAATGCCCCAATGACCCGATGAATCAATGGCTCAATTCTTTCTCTGTGCCTCTGTGGTGAAAATACTCTACAACTGAGGCGAAACTAGCCGTTCGGGTGATGTGATCCTTTCCATTTGAGCGCATTCTTGTTACTGGGACCGCAGACAACAAATCCTGCGGTTTCCAAGTTCATCCAGGAGTCAAGAAATGGCGTCAACAATAGTTCATCAGCAATGGTCTACGCTATCGGCCGAATTGGCCGCGGGCGCGGAAAAAATCGGGAGCTCGGTGGTTTGCATTCACTCTCATCACCGGCATGCTGCAAGCGGCGTGGTGTGGCAGAAGGGGGCAATCGTCACTGCCAATCACGCACTGACACGCCCGGAGGTCACGGTCACGAACGCGCAGGGGCAATCGTTCAGCGCGGAGGTGGCCGGGCAGGACCCAACTACCGATCTCGCCGTACTGAAAATTCCAGAGAGCGCAGAAGTTCCCCAAGCAAAGATTGGAGACACGAAAGAGCTGAAAATCGGCCATCTCGTGCTGGCCCTGGGCCGGACGCGCAGAGGGAACCTGGTTGCGAGTTCAGGAATCATCTCGGGCCTGTTCGGAGCATGGCGCACGTGGAGAGGCGGGGAGATTGACCAGTTCGTACGTCCCGACCTGGTTCTTTATCCTGGGTTTTCCGGCGGCCCCCTGGTGAATGCAAGTGAGCAGGTGCTGGGCGTCAATACACAGGGTTTGCGGCGGGGTGCGCCGATCACCATTCCTGCCAGCACGGTCAGCCGCATTGTGCAGGAGCTGCTGGAAAAAGGGCGCATTGCGCGGCCCTATCTTGGTTTGGCCATGCAGCCGGTTCCGCTGCCGGCGGAGCTGAGGAACAAATTGAATCTTTCGACCAGCAGCGGCGCTCTGATTATGCATGTAGAGCCCGATGGACCGGCGGGAAAAGCCGGGCTCCTGCTTGGCGATATCCTGACCGCTATTCGCGGCAATCCTATTGAGGATACTGATGACGTACAGGTCCAGCTCGGAAAATTACGCGTGGGAGAGTCAGTCTCCGTATCTCTCATACGTGGCGGACAGCGGATCGAGGCCCCGCTTGAACTCGGCGAGCGCCCCGCGAAGTAGCGCATCCACGCAGAAACAGCCTGCGATCGCGGCAATTCGCGCTCTGATTATCGCCGCTTCGGCGGAAAGGAGATCGGCCCTGCAGAAGCTGCTGCGGGGCGCGGCTTCGATCGCAGTGATTGGCGCGTTGCCGGCAGCAGCGGCCGCCGGCGCCTATGTGCAGCATTGGCAACCGGAGGCGGTGCTGGTTGATCTCGATTCCAATCTGGGAAGCGCAGAGCGGCTGGTGGCGGAGGCCTCGGGCGGTTTTTCCGGCCTTACGGTGATTGTATTGGCCGATCATCCTGAAGCTGCCTGGACGGCGCGTCTGTTGCGCGCCGGCGTGAGTTCGATTCTGCCGCGCGACGCATCGTGCCGGCAGATTGCGGCAGCTCTCCAGGCTGCTTCGGAAGAGCTGGTTGTTTTGCACCCGGAGATCGTGGATGGCATGTTGAACGAAAGCCTGCTGGAAGAAGGCGTGTTGGAAGGCGAAGGTTCCGATGTTGAAGGCAGTGGCTCCCGGGATATGGAACCACTTGTCGAGGAGCTGACCCGCAGAGAGGTGGAAGTCCTGAGGATGGTGGCAGCAGGCCTGGGCAATCGAGAAATAGCTTCGCGGCTGCATGTCTCCGAGCACACAATCAAGTTTCATGTCAGTTCGATTTTGGGCAAGCTGGGGGCAGCGAGCCGCACCGAGGCCGTTACCAACGGCATTAAACGAGGGTTTATATTGTTGTAGAGCAGTTTCTGATCGCTTTCATGTAATCTGCCGGTGTCACCCTGATGACCAGAGGCAACAGAATGCCCGAAACACTCAGCGCAAAACAGACCGCCTATCTTCTCGATGGAAAATTTTCTACCGCAGGCCTGCCAGTAGAAATCTGCTCGCCCTATGACCAGAAGATTGCAGGCGTCGCAACTTTTGCCGGTCCGGAGCAGGTTGAGGCCGCCATTGCGGCCGCAGTCCGCAGCTTTGAAGTTACGCGTAAGCTGTCATCGTATGAACGCCAGCGTGTGCTGCGGGAAGTTACACAACAGGTCCAATCGCGTCATGAGGAATTTTCCCGCAGCATTGCCCTGGAGTCAGGCAAGCCCATCAAGACCGCCCGCGCTGAAGTGGACCGCGCTGTTTTCACTTTCACCGTCGCCGCAGAAGAGGCCACACGCATTGGCGGCGAGTATTTGCCACTTGATCTGCAGGAATCTGCCGCCGGGCGATGGGGCATGGTGCGGCGCTTTCCGGTGGGGCCCATCGCTGCCATCACGCCTTTTAATTTTCCGCTCAACCTAGTGGCTCACAAAGTCGCACCCGCCATCTCCGCGGGATGCACTATGGTCCTGAAGCCGGCTCCGCAGACGCCGCTTACCGCGCTTCTGCTGGCTGAAGTAGTGCAAAATGCCGGTTGGCCCGCGGGCGCGCTGAATGTATTGCCGCTCAGCAATGAAGATGCGGCGCAGTTGGTCCGCGATGACCGGCTGCGCATGCTGACCTTTACCGGCAGCTCGGCCGTGGGATGGCAGCTCAAAGCGCAGGCAGGGAAGAAGCGCGTTACCTTGGAATTGGGCGGCAACGCCGGTGTAATTGTTCATTCCGATGCCGAGTTGGATGACGCCGCTGAACGTTGCGCCATCGGCAGTTTCTCGTATGCCGGCCAAAGTTGTATTGCAGTGCAGCGCATTTTTGTGCACAAGAGTGTTTATGAAAAGTTCCTGGAAAAATTCCTGGTCCGAGCGCGCAGCTTCAAAGTTGGCGATCCCATGGACGAAACCACATTCATCGGCCCGCTGATCCGCGAACAGGATGCAATCCGGGCTCAGCGCTGGGTTGAAGAGGCTGTTGCAGCGGGCGCCAGGTTGCTTTGCGGCGGCAACCGCAAAGGCGCATTAATGGAAGCCACCGTGCTTACCAATACGCGGCCCCAGATGCGGGTCAACTGCGAAGAGGTGTTTGCGCCGGTAAAGACGATTGAGCCCTACGAGGATTTCAACCAGGCGCTGGAAGCAATCAATGCCTCGTCCTATGGATTGCAGGCCGGCCTTTTCACCCGCGATGCCGGGCTTATCTTTCGCGCCTACCAGGAACTGCAGGTCGGAGGCCTGATTGTGGGCGACGTCCCCACCTTCCGCATTGACCACATGCCATACGGCGGCGTCAAAGACTCCGGTCTGGGACGCGAAGGGCTGCGCTACGCCATTGAAGAAATGACCGAGCGCAAGCTGCTGGCGATGAACCTGAAAGAGTAGAATAAAAGGTTGCAAGGACCCTGCTTTTGACCCAAAACCAGATTCTGAACATACATCCGCTGGACCAAGGACGCACGCAGCAATTCTGACAGTAATAGCGATAGAACAACCCAATGCTCTGAAAGAAATGGAGGTATGGAAGATGAAATCAAGACTGCTATTCATCGCATTGGTTTTGCTTGTTCCGGCGGCTTCCATACTTTCGGCGCAACAGCGGCAGCATCCCATTACACAAAAAGCGGTACAGCGTATTCAAAAAGAGGTGCGCCATCAGCTTCTGTTGCTGCCGTACTTTGACGTCTTCGACAATCTCGCATTCCAGGTCAACGGATACAACGTGACATTGTTAGGACAGGTCACGCAACCAACCTTGCGCGATGACGCCGAACGGGCGGTCAAGCACATTGAAGGCGTGGAGAAGGTAGACAACAAGATTGAGGTCCTGCCCGTTTCTCCCAATGATGATCGCCTGCGTGAGCAGCTCTACCGGGCGATTTATGGATACGGCCCTTTGCAGCGTTATTCACTGCCCCCGCAAAAACCCATTCGGATCATCGTCAAGAATGGACATGTCACTTTGGAAGGAGTGGTGGACAGTGAGATGGATAAAAACCTGGCCAACATACAGGCCAACGGGGTGCCTGGGGTTTTTTCAGTAGTCAATCACCTACAGGCGCCGCCCAATAAGAGCAAGAAGAAGAGTTGACGAAATGAAGCTGAACCAGACCAAAAAATCGCAGGAATGCCGCAACGCTTGTTGGCATTCATTAAAAATGCGCGCGCATGTGTAGTATTAAAGAAGCCCTCATAAGGCAGCAGTAAGGAGACAGTTTTGGCCGACCAAAATCAGAATATAGACCAGCTCAGCATCAACACGATCCGCACGCTTTCCATCGATGCGGTGCAGCAGGCCAACTCCGGGCATCCCGGAACCCCGCTGGCCCTGGCGCCGGTAGCTTACACGTTATGGCAGCGTTTTCTGCGCTTCGATCCCGATGATCCCATCTGGGCCAACCGCGACCGCTTTGTGCTCTCCAACGGGCACGCTTCCATGCTGCTCTATTCGTTACTGCACCTGACCGGAGTGAAGGCGGTCAATCCGCAGTATGAAAGACTTGGCGAACTTTCCGTGACCATGGATTCCATCAAGCACTTCCGCCAGCTTGACAGCAAAGCGCCCGGACATCCTGAGTACCGTTGGACCTCTGGGGTTGAAACCACCACCGGGCCGCTGGGCCAGGGTGTGGCCACCAGCGTGGGCATGGCCATAGCGGCGAAGTGGATGGCCACTCATTTCAATCGTCCTGATTTCACCATGTTCGATTACAACGTTTATGCCCTCTGCGGCGACGGAGACATGATGGAAGGCATCAGCAGCGAGGCCGCTTCGCTTGCCGGACATCTCAAGCTTCCCAACCTCTGCTGGATCTATGACAACAACCGCATCACCATCGAGGGCCACACAGAGTTGGCTTTCAGCGAAGACGTGGCCACGCGCTTCATGGCCTACGGATGGAACGTGACCCGCGTGGGCGATGCCAACGATCTGGAAATGCTGGAGCGGGCCTTCAAGGTTTTTCTGAACACAAACGATCGTCCGACATTGATTATTGTTGATAGCCATATTGCTTATGGCGCTCCGAACAAGCAAGACACCTCCGCCGCTCACGGCGAGCCGCTGGGAGAAGAAGAGGTCCGGCTGACCAAGCGCACTTTAGGCTGGCCGGAAGACGCCAAGTTCCTCGTGCCCGATGGCGTTCGCGAAAACTTTGCCCAGGGGATCGGCGCACGCGGACGCGCCGCCAGCCAGGCCTGGATGAAAAAATTCGAGGACTACAAATCCAAGTATCCCGACCTCGCCGATCATCTATATAAAATGCAGCACCGCGAACTGCCCGCCGGGTGGGACAAAGGACTGCCCACATTTCCCGCCGATGCCAAGGGCATTGCCAGCCGCGATTCTTCGGCCAAGGTGCTCAACGTCATCGCCCAGAATGTGCCGTGGCTGCTGGGGGGGGCTGCCGATCTTGCTCCCTCTACTAAAACGCGTTTGACCTTCGAGGGAGCGGGAGATTTCAACGCCACCAACTATGGCGGACGCAATTTTCATTTTGGTATCCGTGAGCACGCCATGTGCGCCATCGTCAACGGCATGTCGCTTTCCAAGCTCAGGCCCTTTGGTTCCACCTTCCTGATTTTCAGCGACTACGCCAAAGGCGCAATTCGCCTCAGCGCAATCATGGAGATTCCCGTGATTCTTATCTTCACCCATGATTCCATCGGCCTGGGGGAAGACGGGCCCACGCACCAGCCGATTGAGCAAATCCCTGCCTTGCGGGCGGTGCCCGGATTGATCACCCTGCGTCCCGCCGATGCCAATGAAGTTGCCGAGGGCTGGCGGGTCATCATGCAGTTGCGCCACGAACCGGTGGCGCTGGTCCTGACGCGGCAGGCGCTTCCCACTTTGGACCGCACAAAATATGCGTCCGCGGCGGGAGTGGCCAAAGGCGGCTACATATTGGCCGATGCACCCAACGGAAAACCTGAAGTCCTGCTGATGGCCAGTGGCAGTGAAGTTTCACTCTGCGTTGGCGCCTATGAGCAGCTCAAGAAAGAAGGCATCAACGCGCGCGTGATCAGCATGGCTTCGTGGGAGTTGTTTGAGCTGCAATCAGAGGAATACCGCCAGAGCGTAATACCTCCAGATGTGCGGGCGCGGGTTTCTGTAGAGCAGGCGTCGACCTTTGGATGGGAACGTTTTACGGGAATTGACGGGGTTCGTCTGGGCATGAGAACCTTCGGAGCTTCAGCACCCCTGAAAGAGTTACTGAAGAAATTCGGCTTTACGGTTGACAACGTTGTGGCTGCGGCGAAACAGCAGTTGGGCGTTGTCAGGCAGTAGAAGAGTTTTGCGGAAGAAAAACTTTGGATGACGAATCGCGGTTTGCAAGGGCTAAAGCCCATCACGTCCTGACGACTTTACGGCACGATTCCGCCGAGCGGGGTCGTGCCCTGATACAAAGCAGGAAAATATTGACCGGCACGGCTGAAAGCCGTGCCTTTCCGAAGGACCATAAAGAGAGGAAGATTGTATGAGCGTCGCTACCAGCACCACGAACCCTCTACTCGAATTGCAACAATTTGGACAATCTGTCTGGCTCGACTACATCCGCCGCAGCCTGATTACCAGCGGAGAGTTGCAACGCCTGATTAAAGAAGATGGATTGCGCGGCGTTACCTCGAACCCCGCCATCTTCGAGAAAGCCATCACCGGCAGCACCGATTACAAGGAACTGCTTGACTCTCCTGAAGCCCAAAAGCTCGATGCCAAATCGCTCTATGAGCGCCTGGCCGTGCGCGACATTCAGGCTGCCGCGGACTTGCTGCGGCCCGTGTATGACGAAAGCAAACGGCGCGATGGCTACGTGAGCCTGGAAGTCTCACCCACGCTGGCGCATGACACTATGGGGACATTGCAGGAAGCCCGCCGCCTGTGGAAGACGGTCGCGCGCGAGAATGTGATGATCAAAGTTCCGGCAACACTGGAAGGCATCCCCGCCATCAAGCAGCTTATCAGCGAAGGCATCAATATCAACGTCACGCTTTTGTTCTCGCGTGACGCTTACGAAAATGTTGCCCGCGCTTACATCATGGGACTGGAAGAATTTGCCCAGCAGGGAGGCGACATCAGCAAAGTCGCCAGCGTCGCCAGCTTTTTTATCAGCCGCATTGACACCGCCGTGGATGGGTTCATCAAGACGCGCCTCGCCGAAACCAAAGATGAAAAGCAGCAGGCGCTACTCAAAAGCCTGGGCGGCAAGGTAGCCATTGCCAACGCCAAGCTGACCTACCAGCGTTACAAAGAAATTTTCAGCGGACCTGCGTGGCAGGCACTCGCTGTTCATGGCGCGCAGACACAGCGCGTGCTGTGGGCCAGCACCAGCAGCAAGAATCCCAGCTATCGCGATGTGGTTTACGTTGAAGAGTTGATTGGCCCTGAGACGGTGGATACTATCCCTCCGGCCACGCTCGATGCGTTCCGCGACCATGGGCGTTCCCGCGCCAGTCTCGCCGAAGATCTGCCGGGCGCGCAGACCACCATGGACAACCTGCAAAAAGCCGGCATCTCCATGAAAGAAGTCACGGATAAAGTTCTGGTTGAGGGCGTTCAACTCTTTGCCGATGCTTTCGATAAATTGCTCAAAGCGGTTGATCGCAAAGGACAGAACGTGCAGGAAGCCAAAACCAATCGCCAGAGCTACAAGTTGCCTGCCGATCTCGATGCCGCTGTAAAGGCGTCAGTCGATGACTGGAAGAAGAACGACAAAATCCGCCGCCTGTGGGCGCGTGATGCAACTTTATGGACAGGCGCCGACGAGAGCAATTGGCTGGGGTGGCTGAACGTCACCGATGATCAACTGGCACACATTCAGCAGCTCAAAGACATTGCGGCGGAGGTGAAGGCTGCCGGTTTTACCCACTCGCTGCTGCTCGGCATGGGTGGATCGAGCCTTTGTCCTGAAGTTCTGAAGATGACTTTTGGGAGGATTCTTGGCTTTCCTGAGATGCACGTTCTCGATTCCACCGATCCGGCACAAATCAAAGCTCGTGAAAATGCTATAGACTTGGCGAAAACGATTTTTATCGTCTCCAGCAAATCGGGAACTACGCTGGAGCCGAATATTTATAAGCAGTACTTCTTCGAGCGCGTGAAGCAGGTGGTTGGCGAAAAAGAAGCTGGCAAGCGCTTCATCGCCATCACCGATCCGGGCTCTCAGATGCAGAAAGTCGCCGAGCGCGATGGCTTCCGCCATATCTTCTTTGGCGTGCCCAGCATCGGCGGGCGCTACTCGGCGCTTTCCGATTTTGGCATGGTTCCGGGAGCCGTCATGGGCGTGAACATTCCCAAACTGCTCGACGGCGCCGAAGAGATGGTTCATGCCTGCTCTGCCACCGTTCCCATCGAAGAGAACCCCGGCGTCGTGCTGGGTAACGTTCTCGGAGTGCTTGGCACGCGCGGCCGCGACAAAGTTACCCTCATCGCTTCGCCAGGTATTCATGATCTGGGCGCGTGGCTCGAACAGTTGCTGGCCGAGTCTACCGGTAAAGAAGGCAAAGGCCTGATTCCGGTGGATCGCGAAGCGCTGGCTTCGCCGGACACTTACGGCAACGACCGCGTCTTTGCTTATTTGCGATTGCAAACCGCTCCTGATGCGAAACAAGACGCTGCCATTGATGCTCTGGAGCGCGCCGGACATCCTGTCGTACGGATTGCGGTGGAGGAGACCTACGATCTCGGCGGCGAATTCTTCCGCTGGGAGATGGCCACCGCGGTAGCCGGCTCCATCATCGGGATCAACGCTTTCAACCAGCCTGACGTCGAGGCCAGCAAGATCGCAACCCGCAAACTCACTTCGGAGTATGAGCAAAAAGGTTCGCTGCCGCCCGAATCCCCCATCTTTGAACAAGACGGAATCAAACTCTTCACTGATGAGAAAAACGCTGACGCGCTTAAGAAGGCCGTCGGTGCGAACGCGTCTCTTTCTGCTTATCTGAAGGCCCACCTTGATCGGCTCAAGGCAGGCGACTACTTCGCAGTGCTTGGCTATATCGAGATGAATGCCACGCACGAGCAGCAGTTGCAGGCGTTGCGCCACTCTGTACGCGATGGCAAGCGAGTGGCCACGTGCCTGGGCTTCGGTCCACGCTTCTTGCACTCCACCGGCCAGGCTTACAAAGGCGGTCCCAACAGCGGTGTCTTTTTGCAGATCACCTGCGATGACGCGTTCGATCTTCCTGTGCCCGGACAAAAATATACCTTCGGCATCGTCAAAGCCGCCCAGGCCCGCGGAGACTTCCAGGTGCTGGCAGAACGCAATCGCCGAGCGCTGCGCGTTCATATCGGCAAAAATGTGCAGGCAGATTTAACGAAGTTGCAGTCCATCATTAAACAAGCATTATCTTGAGCATCAGCAGTTACGAAAAAATCATTTGTCGCGTGAAGACGAATATCAGGGCCCGATCCCGCTCGGCGGGATCGGGCCATCAGGCTGTTCAAATAATCGGGCTTTAGCCTGTTTTGTGCTGAAAGGAATTTAACATGCAACTGGGAATGATTGGCCTGGGCCGGATGGGCGCCAACATGGTGCGCCGCCTCATGCGCGCCGGACATCAATGTGTCGTCTTCGATCGCAGCCAGGACGCTGTGAAAGGTCTCGCCGGTGAAGGCGCGACCGGCGCTTCATCGCTCGACGATTTTCTCGCCAAGCTGAAAGCACCCCGCGCTGTCTGGCTCATGATTCCGGCGGCGGTGGTGGATAGCCAGTTGCACGAGCTCACTCCACGCATACAGAAGGATGACGTCATCATTGATGGCGGCAACTCCTATTACATTGACGACATTCGCCGCGCACAGGAGCTCTCTACTAAAGGCATCTATTATGTTGACGTGGGCACAAGCGGCGGGGTCTTCGGTCTGGAGCGCGGCTACTGCCAGATGATCGGCGGCGAAACCGAAGTCGTCAAACGGCTCGACCCCATCTTCAAGACTCTTGCTCCTGGCATCGGCGATATCGCGCGCACTCCCGGCAGGGAGAAGGCGCCTGGCACCGCTGAGCAGGGCTATCTGCATTGCGGCCCCCCGGGAGCGGGCCACTTTGTGAAAATGGTGCATAACGGCATCGAATACGGCATCATGGCCGCTTACGCCGAAGGGCTCAACATTTTGCGCCACGCCAACGTGGGCAAACAGAAGCATGAAGTGGATGCCGAGACCACGCCGTTGCGGCATCCTGAGCACTATCAGTATGATTTCAATCTTTCTGATGTTGCCGAGGTCTGGCGGCGCGGAAGCGTGATCGCATCCTGGCTGCTTGACCTCACCGCCAGCGCTTTGTTCAAGCAGCCCGACCTGAAGAATTTTTCCGGACGCGTCTCCGATTCCGGCGAAGGACGGTGGACGATCGTTGCCGCCATTGACGAAGGTTGCCCCGCGCCCGTGCTCAGCGAGGCCCTGTATCAGCGCTTCACCTCGCGCGGCGAAGGCGACTTTGCGCAAAAGATACTCTCAGCATTGCGCTTCGAATTCGGGGGCCACGTAGAAAAGAGTTCATGAATACAGACCCGGAAAATGTAAATCTTGAATCTGTGAATTCGGAACCGGCGGGCGCCGGGACCACCAAACCCGAGCCCGGCGGGCCCACTCCTGCGCGCCCGAAATCGGCTAAAAAACCGCGCAAAGTGCTTGTCGTTGACGTCGGCGGGACCCACGTCAAAGTGCTGGCCAGCGGACAAAAAGAGCGCCGCGAAATCCCTTCCGGTCCCACCATGACGGCTGCCAAGATGGCACGTCAGGTGAAAAACCTGGTAAAAGACTGGCAGTTTGACGTCGTGACCATCGGCTATCCTGGTCCTGTGATTCATGGCAAACCGCTGCATGAACCTCATAATCTTGCTCCTGGCTGGGTGAAGTTCAACTACAGCAAAGCCTTCGGGCGTCCGGTCAAAATCATGAATGATGCCGCCATGCAAGCCCTGGGAAGTTACAAAAAAGGCCGCATGTTATTTTTGGGGCTGGGAACCGGACTGGGCTCTGCCATGATGGCCAACGGCGTTCTACAGCCCATGGAATTGGCCCACCTGCCATATAAGAAGGCAACCTACGAAGACTACGCCGGGATTCGCGGCCTGGAGCGCCTGGGGAAGAAAAAATGGCGGCGCGAAGTAACAAATATCGTTAATCTGCTGCGCGACGCGCTGGAGGCCAATCAGGTAGTGCTGGGCGGAGGCAACGCCACTAAAATGAAAGAACTTCCCCCGAATACCAAATTGGGAAGCAACGATAACGCGTTCCTGGGCGGCTTCCGCGTCTGGGAGAATGAGGGAATTGTTCCAGGTACGTAAAAAGTAACGCTCTCTTAAATTAATAACCGTAGAGACGCAGCTTGCTGCGTCTTTCGTCACGGGCAATACACAATAACAACGCGGTCAACACAGGAAAACGAAACCATGAATGAACGAAATCTGCAGGCCGGACGTCCCAGCGATCCTTGCGTGATGGTGATATTTGGCGCCGCCGGCGACCTTACCAAGCGCAAGCTGATTCCCGCGCTCTGCAATCTGGCCAGCGGCAACCTGCTTTCGCCGCAGCTTTCCATCGTCGGCTTTGGTTATAACGACTTCACTACCGAATCGTTTCGCCAGAAGCTGACCGAAGACATCAAGGCTTTCGCCACCAGCCCGGTCGATCCGAAGGTTTGGGCCTGGTTCCAGGAGCGCATCTATTATGTCCGCGGCGATTTTTCCGATGTTAAAGCTTATGAGAGCCTGAAGAGCCAATTAAAAGAGATTGACAGCAAACACAAGACGCAAGGCAATCTTTTTTACTATCTAGCGGTCGCGCCCCGCTTCTTCGGCGAAATTGTGAAGCAACTCGGAGCAGCGGGCATGACCGAAGAGCACAACAGCGAATGGCGGCGCGTGATCATCGAAAAACCTTTCGGCCACGATCTGGATTCGGCGCGCGCTTTGAATATTGAAATCAAGAAAGTGCTGGAAGAGCGCCAGATCTACCGCATCGATCACTATCTGGGCAAAGAGACCGTGCAGAACCTGATGATGTTCCGCTTCAGCAACAGCATCTTTGAGCCCATCTGGAACCGGCATTTCATCGATCACGTGCAGATCACCGCCTCTGAAACCGTAGGAGTGGAACAGCGCGGCAGCTACTATGAAACCGCCGGGGCGCTGCGCGACATGGTGCCCAACCACCTGTTCCAGCTTGTTTCGCTCACAGCCATGGAGCCGCCCATCTCGTTCGAAGCCGATTCGGTGCGCGATGAGCAAGCCAAAGTGCTGCATGCCCTGCAGCCATTCAGTCCTGAAGAGGTTTTAAGCAAGACCGTGCGCGGCCAGTATGGTGAAGGCACGGTAGATGGCCAGCATATTCCCGCATATCGCGCTGAGGCCGATGTCTCGCCGCAATCCAATACTGAAACCTATGTGGCGCTTAAGCTGCAGATCGATAACTGGCGTTGGGCGAATGTGCCATTTTATTTGCGCACCGGCAAGGCCCTGGCAGCACGAGCGACGGAAATCGCCATCCGCTTCCACCGCGCTCCTTTTATCCTGTTCCGCAATACGCCGGTAGAAAGCCTGCAAAGAAACGAATTAGTGATTCACATCGCGCCCGATGAAGGCATCTCATTACAGTTTGGCGCCAAAGTCCCCGGCCCCATTATGCAGCAGGGAACGGTGAAGATGAATTTCAATTACGTGGATTATTTTGGCAGCAAACCCAGCACCGGATACGAGCGCCTGCTTTACGATTGCATGATCGGCGACGCCACGTTGTTTCAACGCGCCGACATGGTCGAGGCCGGCTGGGCGGTCATTACCCCGGTTCTGGACGTGTGGAAGGCGCTGCCTCCGCGCTCGTTCCCCAACTACGCTGCCGGTTCCTGGGGACCCAAAGAAGCTGACGACCTGCTGGCGCACGATGGCCGCGCCTGGCGCGCCATCGACAAGGACCATCATTAGAAAGGAGCTTTTAGCTCTTAGCCTTTAGCTTCCAACTTTTGCCCACTCAGGTAAAGAAGCCGGGCGCCGGAAATACATCTGGGTCCAACCCAAACTCAAACTCGTATGAAGCCGCAAATCAAAATCGCTGCCGACCGTCGCGAACTATGCCGCATCGCCGCCGCTGAGATCCTCGACTCTGCAAAGCAGGCTGTGCGCCGCAACGGCCAATGCACAATCGCACTCTCGGGCGGCTCGACTCCTAAAGACCTATATATGCTGCTGGCCGGCGATGCCAACTGGCGCGAGCAATTCCCATGGAAGAACACCCACTTCTTCTGGGGAGACGAACGCCACGTTCCACCTGACCACCAGGAGAGCAATTGCCGCATGGCGAATGAGGCAATGTTGTCGAAAGCGCCTGTGCCGCCGGCAAATATACATCGCATAAAAGCGGAGAATCCGGATGCCGCAATCGCCGCCCGCGAATACGAGCGCGAGTTGCGCAAATTCTTTAAACTCAGTGCAGGGAAGTTTCCCCGTTTTGATATTGCCTTGCTGGGGCTCGGTCCCGAGGCCCATACGGCATCGCTTTTCCCCGGAACAAAAGCCTTGCACGAGAAAAAAAGACTCGTGGTTTCCAACTGGGTAGGCAAGTTCTTCACCGACCGGATCACCATGACGGCCCCGGTTTTCAATCGCGCCGGCAAGGTCATCTTTCTGGTAGCGGGAGATGATAAGGCCGTACCGTTGAAAGCAGTTCTCGAAGGTAAACATGAGCCGGAGCAGTTGCCGGCGCAATTGATTCGTCCCGGAAAGGGAAGTCTTTTGTGGATACTCGATCAGGCTGCCGCAAAGTATTTGGGCAAGCCAATATCGTGAGAAAAACATGGCCGCAGACAAACTCGTCTTTCTCTTTGACGTTGATAACACGCTGCTCGATAACGACCGTGTCACTGCCGATCTGAAGCGTCACCTGGAGTGCCAGGTAGGGCTCGAACGCCAGCAGCGCTATTGGGAGATCTTCGAGCAGTTGCGCAGTGAGATCGGCTATGCCGATTATCTGGGGGCGTTGCAGCGCTATCGCATCGAGCACCCGCGCGATCCGGGATTGCTAACGGTCTCTCATTTCATGCTGCATTATCCCTTTGCCACCCGCCTTTATCCCGATTCACTGGATGCGGTGGAGCATGTTAAGCAGTGGGGAAAAGCCGTCGTCCTTTCCGACGGAGACGTCGTATTTCAACCGAATAAAGTTGAATCCTCAGGAATCGGCGAACAGGTAGATGGGAACGTTCTCATTTATATTCACAAGGAACAAGAACTGGACGACGTAGAGTGCCGCTACCCAGCCGACCACTATGTGCTGATTGACGACAAGCTTCGCATTCTTACCGCGGTCAAGAAAATCTGGGGAGCAAAAGCCACTACTGTCTTTCCCAAACAGGGACACTACGCCAACGATCCCCAGGTGCTGGCCACTTATCCGCCGGCAGACATCAGCATCGCCCGCATCGGCGATCTGCTGCAGCACGACCTGAAAAGTTTGCAACTGGTTTAAGTTGGGAGCAGAGTCTGGGGTTGCGAAATCTCTAATGATTTACTGAGTACTGAGGCCCAGTTGGGGCACAGCGACATTCGCACAACACTGGAGATCTACACACAGGTAGCCAATCCAGAAGTGGTTAGTATGGTCAATCACGTGACCAACCGCATTCTCGACCTGGAAAAGAAGGCTGGCAGCTCGATCCAGTGAAATGCTGCTTCGGTACGCCGCCTGATAAAATGGTTGTGACACAGCTTTGATTGTCGGCGCGGAGAGATGGGTGAGCGGTTGAAACCAGACGCCTCGAAAGCGTCCGTGCCTCAAAAGGGCACCGGGGGTTCGAATCCCTCTCTCTCCGCCATTCCTTCATTTTTGCCCGTTCAAAGATCAAGTCGAATGGCTTTCTGCAGGTGGGATAAGACTTACGCCATCGGTCTTGCAGTTCGAAATGACCATTTTCAGCAGTTTGGCTCGTTTGTCCCTCGCCAAAATTAAAAAGCGGCGTTATTTTGGAACTTAAATAGACAGGCAGACAGGCACACCTTCCGGCGGCAAACGATTACGCGGTTGAGACGATCAAGGTCCGATTTTGGCCGTGACACGTGAAAAGCGGCGAGGCTGCGCCACCGACGAGTTTTCATCGCTGTAAAAAAATCGACCCGTTGTTTATGAAATTTTAGGCAGCCAGATCGTAAAGATGGTGTAGTCCACCGAGCCTGGGGGAAGCAACAATCTTCCGTCCCTAACACCTTCAACTTAGGACGTTTGTTCTTGTGTTTCAAGACTGCAAGCTGCTGGCGCAGCCAAGTTTTCGAGCAACAGAGTTTTGGGAGATGAAAAGAGGCGGTGCATCGCTCCCATCCAGAACCGTACGATGTCGAACATTGGTGTGTCTTCATGATAAATGACACACCCCTAACCTTTTGATTCTAGACGGCGGATCAATTTTGGCGAACGACAGCCCTTCCCATGCACTTCCAATGCGTGTGCAATGTTCAATCGGACATGTACGTCGGCGTTTTTCCACTTTCACAATTGCAATTTAACTTTCGATTCATTGAATCTTAATCCTTTGGAAACATTCGCTCTCTATAGTTGCTGCAATCAAGAATTCTGGTAACTGGGCTCGGGTTCGATTTCAATATCCGTAAGGGAGCAGGCATGCCAATCATTTGCATTGCTGAAGAGACTCCTTGGAAGCCGAGTGTAGTTTCAGGGATCATCTTCACCTTCTAATCGGGCTACCTGTCTTCAAAGTTTTTGCCTGTGTAAAGCCTGGGTAAAACAGCGGTTGCTAAGCCGCGATGGCGAAGCCTTGCCCGATGCAGCTGCGGCAATCAGCAGCGACTCCCGGCAAGTTCTGCGCCTGCATGCGGTGAAGCCTGGCCCCGAAACAGGCAATTTACTTTCGATTGACAAAGCTTTAATTCCTCCGAAACATTCGCCGCCTATAGTTTTGTCGGCGCTCAGAGTCTCGGTTCCTCCTGCAGACGTGCACTTGAGTGCTCAGCGAACCGGCTCTGTAGTCATCATCGAATTTTACCGGGCAATCCGCGTTTCCGTTTTGCCTGTGTAAAACAATGCCGGCTAAGTTGCGATGGCGGAGCTTTGGCTGAAATGCAGTTGCGCTAGTTAACAAATCAACGACAGAACAGCGAACTAATGACGAGACAAACCGTTTGTGCCGCTGTGGCCGAGAGTTCCAGGCCTGATGCGGCGACTCCCTCTCAAATGGAACCAGTCCGTAACTGGTACGCCCTTTACACCGCTTCGAACCAGGAAAAGCGAGTGGAACAACACCTCCGAATGAAGGGGGTGGAAGTCTTCTTGCCTTTGTACACGGTGACGAAGCGCTGGAAGAACCGCACGACGCAGAAGGTCGAACTGCCGTTGTTCACCGGCTATGTGTTCGCGAGGATTGCACTTACCGAACGGGTGCGGGTTCTGGAAGTTCCAACCGTGGTGTCAATCGTGGGGAGCGGCCGAGAGCTGCTGCCTCTTCCGGACGCCGAGATTGACACTCTGCGAACCGGGCTGCAGCTACGGCAGGTGGATCCATATCCTTACCTTAAAGTTGGAAATCGCGCGCGCATTCGCTCCGGACCATTGGCGGGACTGGAAGGCGTAGTGATTCGCAAAGACGGCCATCTCCGCGTAGTTGTGAGCGTTGACTGCATTATGCAGAGCTTTGCCGTGCATGTGTATGCCGACGAACTGGAGCCTTGCATATAAATCAAGGACATCGGTTTCTCCTCGAGCGGTGCCCCCCAATTAATTTTTTAGCACATTGGATTGCGTGATGGATTTAAACCAAGAGCACGGAATGAACGGAAAAATCGTGCCGCGCGGATATGCTGCGCGAGCTTCGTATCTTGCAAAAAGGCCGCGCCTGTCGCGAGAGCAAAACGACGTCACACTGCGCGAGGTATGGCAGATACTGCTCAAACGCAGGATTACGTTCTTCGTATGCCTGGCTGTGGCTGTGCTGGTGGCGCTGGTTGTTTCGCTGATTCTCCCCACCCGGTACGAAGCCGTTGGACGTCTGACCGTGGACTTCGACTCCACGGGCGGCTCTGAGCTGGACGCGATGGCGAGGGCCACCGGAGTCGATGCTGAGACCAAGCTGCAAACCCAGGTGAATATCCTGCAGACAGACGCCTTGGCGTGGGATGTGATCAGGCATCTGCGCTTGGATCAGCGGACGGAGACCGCGCACAGAAAATTTATTATCGGGCCGGCCGAATGCATGACCGCTCCCAGCCAGTCTTTTGACAGCATCAGTCCAGAGTGCAAGAAGATGCTGCTGACCGAGTTTCACGACCGGCTGCATGTGCAGTCGGTGCCGAAGACTGAGATTGTAGAGCTCCGCTTCCGATGCAAGTCGAGGGATCTGGCGGCGAACGTGGTGAATACGCTGGCCGATACTTACGTGGAGAGGAGCTTCCAGACGAAATATCAGGCGGCCGTACGCCCTACGACCTGGCTCTCTGAACAACTGGATGACGTGAAGAAGGATGCTGAGCTGGCGGAAGAAAAATTTATCGCCTACCAAAAAGAGAACGGGATTATCGGCACCGACGAAAATCACAACGTGCTGATTGAAAGGCTGAACGCCATCAACCAGCAACTGGTTGTGGCCGAAGCTAACCGCATCATGCGCGAGGGTAATTACCGCGTTGCCATGAATGGCGATCCGGAGTCGCTGGTTGAGAATACGCCCGGCAGCCTGTTGCAGGTGTTGCATTCGGAAGAGGCGGCGCTTAAGAACCAGTACGCCGAGCTTGATGCCAAGTATGGCGAGGCTTACCCCAGAGTCATCCAGGTAAAGGAGCAATTGGATAAAGCCGCTGAGGCGACTCAGATGGAACTCAAGCGCACCCGCGAGAAAATCAAGAGCGAATACGATGCCGCGGTGAAGAGCGAATCGCTGCTGCAGGCTGAGTTCGAGAGCCAGAAGCTTGAGGCTTACAAGACGAACCAGGCCGCAATCCAGGTGGCGTTGCTGAAGCGTGATGTGGATGCCTCCCGCGATCTTTACGAGCAACTGCTGAAGAAGCTGAAGGAAGCCGGCATCGTTGCCGGTCTTAAAGCGACCAATGTGATGGTGATCGATCCGGCGGGGATTCCGGTGAGTCCGGCCGAGCCGCGTCCCGTATTGAATCTTGGTCTGGGAATGCTGGCGGGTTCATTGGTTGGTCTGGCCCTGTGCTTTGTGCAAGAGAGTGTTGACACCACCATTGCGACGCCAAATGACGTTGCCGATGTGGGCTCACTGCCGGCGCTCGGCATCGTGCCCCGCCTCACCGACGGCACGCGCAACGGCAATGGCAAAATGCTTCCTTCATTCACAAAAAAGAGGCAGCCCGTGGTTGCCCTGGAGCGTCCTGAAAGCATGATCGCAGATGCTTACCGCTCTCTGCGAACCGCCGTGCTTCTCTCGAACCAGGAAAACCCTCCCAAGGTGATTTTGGTGACGAGTCCGTTGCCGCGCGAAGGCAAGTCTACGACCAGCATCAATGCCGGTGTCGTGTTCGCTCAGAAAAGTCCGCGCGTTCTTCTGGTCGATGGCGACATGCGGCGGAGCGACGTGCACCGCCTGCTTAATCTTCCTCTGAACGGAGGTTTGAGCGCGGCGCTCGCCGGCGAAGAGCCCTCACAATTCTATATTCCTCACCCCGAGTTGCCGAGCCTGACGGTGTTGCCCGCGGGCAAGCGGCCGCTGAAGGTTCCCGATTTGCTCGACTCGGCCCGAATGCGCGAGCTGATTTCATTATGGCGGCGGCAATTTGATCAGGTCATTATCGATGCGCCGCCGGTCATCGGTCTCAGCGATGCTGTGATCCTGGCGACTATGGCTGACATCGTCGTGCTCGTGCTGCGTGCTCAGCAAAGCCAGCGCCAGGACCTGGTGCGCGCCCAGGAGATACTGGCGAGTGTAGACGCAAATGTTGCGGGCGCAATCATCAACGACTTCGACTTGAGGGCCCATGCATACTACGGATACTACGGTGACAGCCCATCGCTTTACGCCCGATATTTCGCGGACCAGGAAAGGAAGAGCAAAAGTGCGACAAACTAAAATTGTCTTCTTGTTGTTCTCCTTGCTGGCTCCAGTGATGTTACCGGCCCAGGCAAGGGAAGCCGACAGGGTGCAGGTGCAAGCCAGTGAACCGCAAGCACCGTCGGGAAGCGCCCCCGCCGGGGAAAGCTCGGCGACAAAAGATTCGTTGTCAATGGGGATGACCGGCGCGCGGGTTGCGCTTGGCCCCGGCGACCTGCTTGAGATCAGCGTGTTCGACACCCCGGAGTTGACCCAGAAAACACGCGTGGATAGCGATGGAAAAATCACCATGGCTCTGATCGGCGAGATCGATGTGCGAGGCATGTCACCTGACGCACTTCAAAAACTAATCAGGCAAAAACTTATCGACGGACACTTTGTGAAAGACCCGCAGGTTTCCGTTTTCGTCGCTGAGTATGCCGGCCAGGCGGCTTACGTCACCGGCGAAGTCAACCGGCCGGGAGCATATCCGTTGCTGCGTTCGCACCGGCTCCGCGACCTGATTTCGGTTGCCGGCGGATTTACCGCGCGCGCGGGAAACACCGTCACCCTCGCCCGCCAGGGCGATTCCACACTGCCGCTTCGCGTTGACCTGAGCGACAAGGACGAGGACAAGAGCAACCCTGAGATCATGCCAGGAGACAATATCACGGTGGGCCAGACGGGAATCGTTTACGTGCTGGGCGACGTCGAGAGACCGGGAGGCTTTCTGCTCGACCGCCGCACCAGCCTAAGCGTAATGCAGGCCCTGGCGTTGGCAGAAGGTGTGAAGTCTTCGGCTTCGCTTTCCAAGGCCAGCCTCATCCGCACAAATCAGGAGACGCGGCAAGAGATTCCCTTAAACTTGAAAATGATTTTGAAATCGCAAAGCCCTGACCCTCCCTTGCAGGCAGGTGACATCATCTTCGTACCGGGGAGTCTGACACGTGGAATGGGCCGGCACGCCATTGATGTCATACTCGAAACCGCGGGCTTTGCGGCGGTTTACGCGGCGCGTCCGTAATTCCTGTATGGAAATCCTGAACCAGATCTGAAATCTCCATCTCCTGAACGGTGGACCAACGCCCGAACGAGGGTGTCTGTCATGTCTATTTCCATTTCAACCCGCACATTAGGTCTGAGTGCGCCGCTGGCGATCACGGGCCGCAAAATAAGGTTCGCGATTGTCGGGTGCGGACGCATTTCCAAAAACCATTTTTCGTCGGTCAACGCTCATGTAGACAACATTGATCTGGTGGGGGTGTGCGATACCGAGGCGAGGCGCCTTGAGGAAACCACCGCCGCCCATGCAGTGCCAGGGTACAGAACGTTGACAGAGTTGCTGGCCGAGTCGGATGCCGACGTTGTGGTGCTGGCGACGCCAAGCGGGCTGCATGCTCGCCAGGCGATTGAAGCCGCTCAAGCCGGACGCCATGTTATGACCGAAAAGCCGATGGCCACGCGCTGGGAAGATGGCCGGCACATGGTAGATGTCTTCGACCGGGCAGGGCTGAGGCTCTTCGTGATCAAGCAAAACCGGAACAATTCCACCCTTCGGTTGCTCAAGCGTGCTGTCGAGAAGCGGAGGTTTGGCCGCATCTACATGGCTTCCATTAACGTGTTCTGGACCCGTCCGCAGGAGTATTACGACAGCGAAGGCTGGCGCGGGAAATGGGAATTCGACGGTGGAGCGTTGATGAACCAGGCGAGCCACTACGTCGACCTGCTCGACTGGATTGTTGGTCCTGTGGAAAGCGTGCAGGCCTACATTGGCACGCTGGCCCGCAATATTGAAGTCGAGGATACGGGCGTAGTTGGCATCAAATGGCGCTCGGGCGCCTTGGGTTCGCTGAACGTTACCATGCTGACTTACCCGAAGAACATGGAAGGTTCGATTACCATTCTCGGCGAACGGGGAACGGTTCGGGTTGGCGGTGTTGCGGCAAACGAAATTCAGCACTGGGAGTTCGACGCACCCGATCGCGACGATGAGCTGACCCGCGAAAGCAGTTATGTCAGCCAGTCGGTTTACGGCTACGGACACGCGCTTTATTACGAGAACGTAATCGATGTCCTGCGAGGCCGGTGCGAACCGGATACCGACGGCCGCGAGGGATTGCGCTCGCTGGAACTGCTGACGGCGATGTACATCTCTGCCAGAGACGGGCGGCGCGTGTCTCTCCCGCTGGAGCACTAAATATGAGCCAGCCTGCACTCGCGCTCCCATATTTCGCACATCCGACTGCGATCATTGATCCGGGGGCGAAGATCGGCCCGGGTACAAGAATCTGGCACTGGGTCCACATTGACGCGACAGCGGAAATCGGAGCGAATTGTTCGCTGGGCCAGAACGTCTACGTTGGCAGAGCCAAGATCGGCAACAATGTGAAGATCCAGAATAACGTTTCCGTCTATGACGCGGTTGTGCTCGAAGACGACGTGTTCTGCGGCCCCAGCATGGTCTTCACCAATGTGATCAACCCGCGCAGTCACGTGGTACGCAAGCACGAGTATCTGCCGACCCTGGTGAAGCGCGGAGCGACCATCGGAGCTAATGCCGTGATCGTGTGCGGCAACACGATCGGCAGTTATGCCATGATCGGCGCGGGCGCGGTGATCACCAGAGACGTGCCCGATTATGCGTTGGTGGTGGGCAATCCCGGACGAAGGATCGGCTGGATTTGCCAGTGCGGCATACGCCTGGAAGTATCGAATGAGCAAGCCCAATGCCAGGCGTGCGATTCGGACTACGAAGTGATTGGCGCTACTTGCAGGCCGGCACGATGAAAGTGGCCGTAGTAGGCGGCGGCATCAATGGCGTGATGTCCGCCTGGGCGTTGGCGCTGAAAGGGTGTTCAGTCGATTTGTTTGAACGTGGCCGGTTAATGGGAGCAACCAGTTCAGCTTCTACCAAACTTCTGCACGGGGGACTGCGCTATCTGGAGCACGGACGTCTCAGGCTCGTAAGAGAGGCGCTGCATGAGCGCAGCTGGTGGATGATAAGAGCGCCACACCTGGCAAAACCTCTGCAAATTACGCTGCCTGTATATAAAGAGAGCAGCAGGTCGGGATGGAAGGTCTGGTGCGGTTTGACTCTTTATGACTGGCTGGCCGGCCAGGCTTCTCTGGGGCGTTCGAACTGGCGCTCGCGCGAACACGTCCAACGGTCATGCGGCGATTTGCGCTCGGAAGGTCTACTGGGAGCTTTTACCTTTTACGATGGGCACATGGATGATAAAGCCCTTGGGCTCTGGGCAGCAGAAAAGGCGGCTGCAGCCGGCGTGCGAATGCACACCGAAACTGCGGTTGAAGCCATCTCGCCGGATGCCACCGTGCAAGTTGAAGGAGTGCAGCGTTGCTATGACAGAGTGGTGAATGCCGCCGGTCCATGGGCGCGGCAGTTGCTGGATTCCAGTGGCATCACCGCCGGACACGATCTGGACCTGGTTCGCGGCAGCCACATTCTGCTCGACCAATCGTGCGAGAGCGCATTTCTGTTGCAGTCACCGAGCGACGGCAGGATCTGTTTTGTGATTCCCCACCAGGGCAAGACGCTGGTGGGAACTACCGAAGTGCGCCAGCAACTCTCCGCTCCCATCTGTTGCAGCCCCGCCGAGACAAGCTACCTGCTGGAGCTCTATCAGTACTTCTTCCCCTCGCGAAAGGCGGAGATCTGCGGCGTGTTTTCCGGATTGCGTCCGCTGATCCGCTCCCACGCGAACCCCAACAAGGCTACGCGCGAATATGCCATTGAGACTATGCGGAACGTAGTTACTATCTATGGCGGTAAATGGACGACGGCGCGAGCTCTCGGTCTTCGCGTGGCCGAAACCGCGGGTTGCTGGCGATGATCGGGACGGCTTCCATCAACAAAATTCACATGGAATTCATCGATCTTAAGGCGCAGTACGCGAACCTGAAAGCTGTGATTGACGCGCGCATTCATCGCGTCCTCGAGCATGGCCAGTTCATCATGGGGCCAGAGGTGGCAGAGCTCGAGCAGAAGTTGGCGGCACGCACCGGCAGCCGTTACTGCATTGGGTGTGCCAGTGGCACCGACGCGCTGCTGATTGCGCTTATGGCGCTGGGTGTGGGGCAGGGCGATGAGGTTGCGACCACTCCGTTTACCTTTGTTTCGACGGCAGAGACGATCGCGCTGCTCGGCGCCCGGCCTGTGTTTGTGGATATCGATGCGCGCACCTACAATCTCGATCCCGCTATGCTGGAAGCTGCAATCACGCCGCGTACCAGGGCCATTATCGCGGTCTCGCTGTATGGGCAATGTGCGGATATGGACGCAATCAACGCCGTGGCTTCCGCACACGGCATTCCGGTGATCGAAGACGCCGCCCAGAGTTTCGGCGCGGCCTATAAGGGGCGGCCATCGTGCAATCTTTCCATCATCGGCTGCACCAGTTTCTTTCCCTCAAAGCCTCTCGGGTGTTATGGCGACGGCGGAGCGTGCTTTACCAACGACGAGGCACTCGCAACCCGGATGCGGCAAATCCGTGTCCATGGGCAGGACCGGAGGTATCATCACCCGCGGGTCGGCATCAATGGACGGCTGGATACGATACAGGCGGCTGTGGTGCTGGCCAAGCTGGAAATATTCGATGCCGAAGTTGCTGCTCGTGTTCGCATCGGCGCCGCCTTGAGCGAGATGCTGAGAGGCGTAGTTGCGACGCCGTATATAGTGCCGCACAACACCTCTGTTTATGCCCAATACACAATCCAGGTGGACGATAGGGAAAGATTCCAGGAACTGTTGAAAGCCGACGGTATCCCCACGGCCGTACACTATCCAGTTCCACTGCATCTGCAGCCCGCGTTTGCTATTCCCGAACTGGGATGTGGAAGTTTCCCGATTTCGGAAAAGACGGCAGAACGCGTTGTTAGTCTGCCTATGCATCCCTATCTCAGCGAAGGCGACCAGCAAGAAATTGTGCAGGCGGTGCGTCGAGCGGCGCCGGTGATTGAAGAAATATTGACCATGAGTGCCTGGTCCTGATGTCCGCGTTTGCCACTCTGAAGCAGTGGGGCAGCGTGCTGGCGAGCAATCCTTCGTCGCATTTTGCGCGGGTGCGTTCCAGCGCGTTCCTCCGCAACGTGGGCACGTTGAGCAGCGGAACCGCAATCGGGCACCTGTTCACGATTGGGGCGGCGCTCATTCTTACGCGGATTTACGCGCCCCGCGATTTCGGAGCACTGGCTCTGTTCACCAGCTACTTCAGCGTTATGGGAGTTGCGGTTTGCCTGCAATATGAGGTCAGCATTCCGTCGGGCCGAGATGAAGCCGAGGCCGCTTATCTGACGTTTGCCTCGCTCTTGCTTGCTTTGCCGGTGAGCATTGTGGCCGGAGCCATTCTGTGGTGGCTGATCCACTTTTCGGCCCTCGGCTACGGAGGGTTGCCCTGGTATACGCCGGTACTGCTGGCGCTGGCCATGTGCTTTGTCGGGATTTTCGGCGCATTGCGTTACTGGTGCCTTCGAGGAGAGCGATTCAACCAGGTATCGCAAGCAACCGTAGTGCAGAGCGCCGGCCGTGCGCTGCTTCAAACCACCTTTGGCGCCGCCCGGTTTCACTCGGCAGGGTTGCTGTTGGGTGAGGCTCTGGGACGCGGCATGGGCATGTCGCGAATGTTTCGCAGCGCATGGCCGGAGCTGCGAGGCTATCTAACCACGTTTCGCTGGGAAGAGTGCAGACAAGCTCTGTTTCAGAACCGCAAGTTTCCGTTGTATTCACTTCCGTCCTCATTTCTTGATGCCGCCTGCCTCAGTCTTCCGGTCCCACTTCTGATTCGCTTGTATGGCGCTTCGGTCGGAGGTTACTACTCGCTGGTTTGGAGAGCGATTGCGGTCCCCAGTGTTCTTGTCACAGGCGCTATTGCGGATACGTTCCATAGTTACCTGGCAACCTGTGCCCGCGAGACCCCACACCGGGTCATGCGCTTGTTTGAGCGGACGAGCGCCGGCTTGCTACTGCTGGGAAGCATTCCCGCGGTGGTCCTGTATTTCTGGGGCGCTCCTTTATTTCGATTCGCATTTGGCGCGGAATGGGCTTTATCCGGCACCATCGCCGCCATCATCGCCCCCTGGTATCTTTCGGAATTTGTCGTTAGTCCTGTCAGCCGAGTGGTGCTCGTGCTCAGTGGGCAGGAGATGAAGTTAGTCTGGGACGTGCTTTCCCTGGTTTCGCTGGTGGCGGTGTTCTTGGTGGCAGAGTGGCGCGGCATGCCGCTGCTACAGACAGTCAGAATCCTGACCATCGCCAACGTTGCTCTTCGCTTGGTCTATTTCGTAATACTGCTTCGCATTATCGCGCGGTTCAAGCAGATACAGGGCAGACAGGCACAGGCAGCGGCAGCTTGATTCCTCTGTTTGAGTTGCAGTAAGCGCGATCGCCTGAGTAGGCGAGGGCGCGGCAGTCGCGACTCTTGAAAAGTTGGAGACCCTTAATATCTATGTGCGGAATTGCTGGTTTTATTGCGCAACCGAACCGAGGCAACTCCTCGTGCGCGCCCGCTGTTTTGGAATGCATCCGGCACCGCGGGCCCGATGATCAGGGCTGGCTGCGCTTCACGGGCACGGGCGTCGAGTGTGGCCGGGAATGGACTGCGCCCTCTCGTGAACCGGAGGTATTACTGCTGCATCGCCGTCTCTCTATCCTCGATACCAGCGAGCAGGGATGGCAGCCGATGGGGACACCGGATGGACGCTACTACGTAGTGCACAACGGCGAGATCTATAACTATGTGGAACTACGACAGGCGCTTGAACGTCTGGGCCATCGTTTCAGATCGAAATCTGATACTGAAGTGGTGCTGGCCGCCTATGCGGAATGGGGCACGCAGGCCTTGCGGCGTTTCGTAGGCATGTTTGCGTTCGCGATTCTGGATACACACCGCCGGCGCGTCTTGCTGGCGCGCGACTTCTTTGGCGTCAAGCCTCTGTACTATCTGGCTCAGGATGGCTTTTTTTGCTTCGGGTCAGAAATCAAGGCGCTGTTGGAGTTTGGGCTCTCGCGTCCGGAGGTAAATGCGCAGCGGCTGCTTCTTTACCTGAGATACGGGATGGCGGATTTCGGTTCGCAAACGCTGCTGTCGCGCGTGCAGCAACTTCCCGCCGCCCACTACCTCGAGCTATCGCTGGAGAGCGGCACTCCGCCGGAGCCGCAATGCTACTGGAACCCTGAGTCTGAAGACGATTTAGATATTTCTTTCGATGAAGCCGCCAAACACGTCCGCGAACTTTTTCTACGCAACGTTGAACTGCACCTCCGCAGCGATGTCCCTGTCGGTTCGGCGCTTTCCGGAGGCATCGACTCCTCTTCAGTGGTGATGGCGATACGCCACCTGGATAGCAACGCCGAGATTCATGCTTTCAGCTTCATTGCTGAAGACAAGGCCATCAGCGAAGAACGCTGGATCGATATTGTCGGACGCGAAGCGCGAGCGCATGTTCATAAGGTGCGGGCGACAGCGAATGAATTGGCTGCCGATCTTGATGACATCATGTACTTCCACGACGAGCCGTTCGGCAGCACCAGCGTCTACGCTCAGTATCAGGTGTTCCGCGCCGCGCGGGCTGCCGGAATCAAAGTGATGCTTGATGGCCAGGGAGCGGATGAGATTCTGGGCGGCTATCGCTACTATCTGGGCGCGCGGCTTGCCTCGCTGCTGCGTCAGGGCCGCTGGTCAGAGGCAGTGCGGTTTCTACAGAGCTTCTCCCGCTTTGGCTTCGGTAAATATCGCGGCCTGGCCTACTGCGCCGATTATCTGATGCCACCAGCTCTGCAGTCGGCGGCGCGCAAGATGATAGGAAAAGACGCGCTCCCACCATGGCTGAATCGCCGTTGGTTCGCCGAACGGGGAGTCGGCCCAAGGTATGTCAACTATACGACCGCGCGGGACGTGTTGCGAGATAGCCTTTCGCGGAGCGTAAGCGAGACTCTGCCCAGTCTGTTGCGATATGAAGACCGCAACTCCATGGCTTCTTCTGTGGAAAGCCGGGTGCCATTCCTGACCCCTGCCTTGGTGAGCTTTCTCCGGAGGCTCCCGGAAGAGTACATCATCGCGCCGGATGGTACATCGAAAGCCGTCTTCCGAAAAGCCATGCGCGGAATTGTGCCCGACGCTATCCTCGATCGCCGTGACAAACTCGGCTTTGTAACACCTGAGAGCCAGTGGCTGAATCTGCTGGATGGTTGGGTTCGCGCCATTCTGGGCAACGATGCCGCCGACCGTGTCCCCTTTTTGAACCTCGGTGTTGCCCGTGAGGAATGGGACTTAGTCCGCGATGGAAAGCGCCCATTCGATTTTCGTATATGGCGCTGGGTGAATCTCATCCGATGGACAAAAGAACTTGATGTGGTCTACAGCTAGATATTTGAGCGAGTTGCAAAAATGCATGACTTGGATGGCTTGATGAGGAGCACGAAATGAAGCGGCTCAAACTGCTCCTGGCGGTTGCCGGTTATGCGACTGCACTGCTCTGGGCATACGCGACTGTAATATCACCGGCATTTTCCTACCAAGGCTTTAAGCTCACGTGGCCCGATCCCGCGATGATGGTCTGGCTCATCGCGCTGGTGCTCCTGCCGGCGTTGGCGTTGCCATGCGCCTTGTCGCGGCCCTCAGCCCTCATCCTCTGGTGGCTTTACCTTGCCGCCTACATACCCTCAATTCTGGTGCCGCCGCTAAGCCTGACTATGCTTCCCGAAACGCTCTTGCCGTTACAGATTTCTTTACTGCTGTCGATGGGGATTCTCTGCCTGTCTTCTTCCGGCAAATTGCTCGCCATCGGCCAGATCAAACTCAGTGCAACCCTATTTTGGCCGGTGTTCGCGCTGGTATGGTTGACGTGTCTCGCCTTCATCTGCACCTATGGGCAGTTAAACGTACTGGCAAACCTCGCTTCCTTGTTCGCGGGTGCAAATGAATACGACATTCGCACTGAATATATCGCTGAGCGCGGAAGACTGCTTGGCTATGTCGTCGGGCAACTGGGGCAGGCGCTCAATCCGTTCTTGATTGCCTTCGGAATTGCCAATCGCAGGCGCGCATTTCTGGTTGCCGGAATCATTGGCCAGATCATTGTTTTCGGCGTCACCGGATTCAAGACCGTCGTGTTCTCCGCTATATTCCTTCCCATGGTGCTGATATTCATGCGGCGCTGGCGGCGCAGCTTCGGTCTGGCTCTTACCTCAGGACTGGTAGCCATCGTGCTGATTTGCGCCGCCGCCGACCATGCTACCGGCAACAACTTTCTTTCTTCAGTCGTCACGCGCCGCACGCTGACGGTTCCGGGGTTGCTGACCGGATTCTACTTCGAACACTTTTCACAAGTCTCCCATGCCGGGGTTGGATACCATTTTTCCAGGAATGAGTCGGCGATTGACGCCTCCCGGGAAATCGGGCTTGCATATTTCGGCAGCACCGATGTAGACGCGAATGCCAATCTCTGGGCCCAGGGCTTCGCCGATCTCGGCCTGCCCGGCATTATAGGATTTACGTTCATTGTGGCCCTTATGATTTGGATGTACGATTCCCTCGCCGCCAAGCGCAATCTCGAATTAGCCGTATTGCTGGCCGCCATGCCGGCCATCGCGCTCAGCAATACTGCGCCGACCACTGTACTGATCACGCACGGAGCCCTGGCAGCGGCGCTTTTGCTTTGCCTGGCGCCATCGCCTGCCTCGGGCGATTCGTTGCAGCCGGAAATCGACTCCGAGAAAAACCAATTCCTGTCTGAGCCGGGTCTTGAAAATGATGTTGCGCCGGCTCATTGACGTTTTGGGCAGTGGCATTCTTCTGCTGCCAGCTGCGCCACTTTTCCTGATTGCGGCTTTGGCGATCTGGCTTACCGACCGCGGACCCGTATTCTACCGTCAAACCCGGGCAGGACTTCGCGGTTGTCCATTTGAACTGTTGAAATTCCGGAGCATGCAAGTTAATAATCTTCCGGCGGTTGTAGTCGGCCAGGTTAGTGAAGAGCACCCCATGGTGACGCCGGTGGGCAGGTGGATACGCCGCTTCAAGATAGACGAGCTTCCGCAGTTGCTCAATGTGTTTTGCGGGGAAATGACGCTCATTGGACCGAGGCCAACCGTGCTGGAGCAGGTGGAAGCGTACACGGTTTTTCAGCGCCGGCGTCTTGATATCCCTCCTGGCATGACCGGCTGGGCGCAGGTGAATGGCGGCGTAGAACTCTCATGGCCTGAGCGGATCATGTTGGACGTCTGGTACATTGATCATCGCTCGTTTTGGCTGGACATGACGATTTTATGGCGAACGGCGGCTGTGGTTCTTTTCGGCGACAAGCCAAATGGGGAAGCTTTGAATGAAGCGATTACATACGCGCACCAACAAGCGGGCGCCACGGAAGTGGAACGGCGGCAGCCTTCGCTCTTACCTCCAGGCGTAAATGCCGACGGCGTGTTTCTCCCTGAATAAAAGTTATTTTTGTGCACGCCGGCGCGTGCGCAAGCACAAATCACACAAAGGACTTTCGGTATGCCTTGTCGCGTAGTTCACCTAACCTCCGTGCACCACGTATTCGATACCCGCGTCTTTCATAAGGAGTGTAAAACGTTGGCGATGGCGGGCTACGATGTCACGCTAATCGCACCGCATGCGGAAGGCGATTTGATACAGGATGGTGTCAAGGTCCGAGTGGTCGCCCCACCACGCAATCGGCAGGAGCGCATGACACGCACGATCCATCAGGTATATCGGGCTGCGGTACGGGAGAATGCGGAAATCTACCACTTTCATGATCCCGAACTCATGCCGGTGGGTGCGCTGCTGAAGTTGCGTGGCAAGAAGGTGATCTACGATGTGCATGAGGACTACACGGGTACGATGAATGGCAAGCAGTGGCTGCCACGCGGCTTGCATGGTCCGGCTTCCGTCACTGTCCGCATATGCGAGGCCACGCTTTCTGCGGCCTATGACCGCATCATCGCCGCCACACCGACAATTGCGCAAAAATTCGACCCAGGGAAGACCCGGCTCGTCCAGAACTTTCCATGGCGTCACGAACTCCGCTGTCCGGATAATCTGCCGTATGAGAAACGTGAAGCCATTGCCGCGTACGTCGGCGTGCTGTCTGATCTTCGAGGGTTGCGCGAGATGACGCAGGCAGTTTACCTCGCCGCAAAGGAAATACCTGTGAAACTGGTGACTGCCGGCAAAGTGATACCGGGCGCCAAAGCGAAACTCAATGACGAGTGCGGGAATGGATTGGTGGAGCACATGGGGCTGCTCAATCGTCCCCAGGTAGCAGGGTTGCTCGCGCGCGCCAGGATCGGCCTCGTAGTATTGCACCCATTATGGAATTTCGTGAACGCGCAACCGGTCAAGCTGTTCGAGTACATGTCGGCAGGAGTACCGGTGATCGCCTCCGATTTTCCGCTTTGGCGGCGGATCGTTAAATCTGCAGCCTGCGGGCTTCTGGTGGATCCATTGGATCCCAGAGCCATAGCCGAGGCTCTGGTGTGGCTGCTCCGCTATCCTTCAGAAGCGGCCGAGATGGGAGTGAACGGCCAGCGTGCCGTGGCGGAGAATTACAACTGGGAGCGCGAGGCCGAACGTCTTATCGCCACATACGCCGAATTGCAAGCCCTCAACTAAAAGTTAAGTCAGTACTTTTCCCTCAAGAAACTTGTAATTGCAAACGAAAATATGCGGAACATATTTGACGGTACATCACGTGTGTTAGTCCTGTCGGCTCATACCGACGATGCTGAATTGGCTTGCGGCGGTACGATCGCCCGGCTATTGGCGAACGGTGCAGAAGTTTCGGTGGCGGCATTCTCTACCGCCCAGGAGTCGCTGCCTGCAGGTTCGCCGGCCGACCGGTTGCGCGGCGAGTATCTGCGCGCAATGGCGATGCTTGGAGTGGAGCCTGACCGCACCTTCGTTTACGGTTATCCCGTGCGGCGGTTGTCGCATCACCGCCAGGAATTGCTGGAGGAGTTGGTAAAGCTCAAACGGGAGCTCCAGCCCGAGGTCGTTTTCGTCACCGCCAGCACCGACGTTCATCAGGACCACCAGGTGCTTTACGGCGAATCTGTACGAGCGTTCAAGGAACTTACGCTGTGGGGTTACGAGTTACCGTGGAATCACATTACCTTTTCAGCCCATGGATTCGTGGAACTCAAACGAGAGCACGTGGACCGCAAATGGGCGGCACTGCAGGCATACGAAAGCCAGATTGAATTGCAGCGCACGTACTTTTGCCGGGAATTCATTTACGGATTGGCCCGAGTGCGCGGCGAACAGGTCAAAACCCAATATGCAGAGGCTTTTGAAGTAATACGAGTTCGCTGGTGATGATCTTGACCGGCGTAACCGCCGGGAGTAAATCGTGAACATCTGGCTCATTAATCATTATGCGTTGCCGCCCACTGAGGCCGGTGGGACACGCCATTACAGCCATGCTCGCGAACTGATCGGCCGTCGGCACGATGTACAGATCGTTGCTTCCAGCTTTCATCACTTGCAGAGGAAGCAGATGATAAAGACCCCGGGAGGTAAATGGGAGCGGCAGGTATTCGATCGTGTGCCGTTTACCTTTATTCCGGCGCGGGGCTACCAGTCGAACTCAATCGCCCGGGTTGCAGACATGTTCGAGTTTGCTCACCGCGTATGGCGAGCAGACTGGGCGGCGGAGTTGTTGCGTCCCGAACTGATCCTGGGTTCCAGCCCTGACCCCTTCGCGGCGCTTGCGGCGGAGCGGCTGGCCTCGCGTTATAGCGTGCCTTTCATACTTGAGATTCGAGATCTCTGGCCACATGTGCTTACCGAAGTCGGAGGCTACTCCAAACGCCACCCGTTTGTGCTGCTCGTGGATAGAACCATGCGGTATTTGTATCGGAAAGCCGCTCGAATTGTGATGTTTTCCCAACATTCCATCAACCTGATGACACGCTATGGCGCCGACCCCGGCAAGATCGTATGGATTCCGAATGGCGTTGACCTGAGCATGAATCCCACACCTCGTCCCGCGCCTGACGATGGCCAGTTTACAGTTACCTATCTGGGAGCACACAACCAGTGGAACAGCCTCGATGCGGTCCTGGATGCGGCCAGGATCCTTCAGAGAGACGGAGTGGAGAATGTGCTGATCCGATTCGTTGGCGATGGCGTAAGCAAGCCCGGACTGGTGGAGAGAGCGCGGGCCGAAGGTATTCATAATGTTCGATTCGATGATCCGGTTCCCAAAAAGCAGGTGCCGGAAGTTTTGCACGCCTCCGATGCATTCATCATCAATAATCGCAACGACGGGGCCTCGAAAGAATGGATGAGTTTCCAGAAGATGTATGACTATCTGGCGGCAGGCCGCCCCATCGTGTTCGGAAGCTGTACCAATGACGATGCGGTGCGCGATTCGGGCGCGGGCATCTCTGTTGAGGCCGGCAATGCCGCTGAACTGGCGCGCGCAATCGAGTTTCTTGCCCGCCAATCGCGGGAGCAACTGTGGGAATACGGAGTGCGCGGCCGCCGCTACATAGAAAATGGATACAGCATTCCCTTGCTGGTAGATCGCTTTGAAGCTATGGCTTGCGAAGTTACCGGCCAGCCGCGCCGGGCGCCTGCTCCTGCCGGAGCGCCAGTCTCCCGGCGCCTGATCGGTGCTGAATGAAACGTCTACTCCAGATCCAAGCCGCTCGACCGGCATATTAGAGGACGAAACACCAGAATGAGATCTGTCAAAAACTCAATTGCAAATGTGCGGATCCTTCGGCGAATGGTGATACCCGCTCTTCGCCACCTGGGCGACCGCGATATTACCGTGCGCCATCCATTGACGCGTACGCCACTGCGTCTTCATTTGTTCCGGCACAAAACATATTGGTTTTATGGCGTAAAACGTGAAGAAGACACCATGGCCTTTATCGCCAGGACGCTGAAGCCGGGAATGCAAGTTGTGGACGTCGGAGCACACGTTGGCTACATAACAGCCTACTTCGCAACCCTGGTAGGAGAGCACGGCCGGGTCATTGCATTCGAGCCTGGCGCCAATAATTTGCCCTACTTGCGGACCAACCTTCAGCCGTTCTCAAATGTAACCACGATCACCAAGGCACTATCGAACTCGTGCGGCACGGCTGAATTCCTGCTGGAAGACCTTAGCGGACTCAACAACTCGCTTGCTTCCGACGCCCACCTGTCACAAACAAGCCGGAATGCCTTTGTTGTTCCCACTACCCAGACCGTGCAGGTAGAAACCGTGACCATGGATGCGTTCTGCGCCGCGCAAAATTTCGAGCCAAACCTGATCAAGATTGATGCCGAAGGAGCTGAGCTGGCCATACTACAGGGGATGCGGGATGTCATGTCTACCTATAAGCCCGCGCTCATCGTCGAAGTGTGGGACAACCGGGAAGCCATGCTGGAACTGCTGTTCTCTCACCAATACCGCGTTCTCAACTCCGATCTCACTCCTGTGAACAATACTGGAGACCTGCACACGTCGAATGCCTTCTGTGTTTGAGCACCTTTCCGGTTAGCTCCTGAAAGAACGCTTATATTTCCGCGCTCGCAGCGCACAACAGCCTCAATTCCATGTTTCGAGAGCACTTTCTAAGCACTGCTGATCAGGATGCGTGGCGCAAATATCTGCCTGTGAGCAGCAGCGTCTTCGGAAGTCTTGGCTATGCGCGCATCTGCGAGGCCTTTCGCAACTGTTCCCCGCGTCTCTACGTCGTGGAATCGGGCGAAGCTGCGATTCGTTATCCGATCCTGCTTCGGTCGCTGGGGGACTTGCCGTTTGCTGTCTCAACGCGGGCGAAATGGGATTCCGCCACCCCGGATTTCACCGGTCCACTGATGCTTGGCAGCGAGCCTGAACTTAGCGCTGTTTTTCCGGAGCTTCGCAATACGCTCTTCCAGCAGGAGGGCATTGTGGCAGAGTTTGCCCACCTTCATCCCTGGTCGAACGCGCAGGCGGTGTTGCAGAACGGCTGCGCCTACAACCGTGACATTGTGTGGGTAAACGTCAGCCATAGCCCCGAAACTCTGTGGCGCGATCACTTTGAGCATTCGTGCCGCAAGAACATCAATCGCGCGGAAAAAGAGGGTGTAAGGATTATTACAGGCTCGAGCGATGAACACATTCGGGAATTTTTCCGCATTTACCGCGGCACGATGGATCGCAACAATGCTGACGCCGCCTATTATTTCTCCTACGAATTCTTCCGGTCTTTTAGGGATGAATTGCCTGAGAATTCCAGATTCGTTCTGGCCGAACACCGCGATCAGATCGTGGCCGCCACGCTCTACCTGCACGACGATCACGATGTGTTTTCGTTTCTCGGTGGAACCGATTCTGCATTCCAACAAATGCGTCCAACGAATGCATTGATTTGGGAGACGATTTGCTGGGCCCATGCGACCGGCAAGAAAAGATTCATATTGGGAGGCGGATACAGACCCGGCGACGGCATTTTTCGCTTCAAGTCAACCTTCTCGCGGCTCCGGCAGCCGTTCTATGTCTACAAGCGAATTCACTTGCAGCATGACTACTCTCAATTTGAGCAGCGGTGCCGCCAGCACCACGGCTTAGACGGTGAACCGATCGGTTATTTTCCCAGCTATCGGCACGCCGGCTGCGATGCGAAGGCGAAAGCTGCATCGGCGTGACCTTCCGGATGTACCGGCGCAGCTCCAATCACCATGTGTTGAGGATACAACGTGAACAATTCCACTTTTGGGCGGGTAAGAGTGAAAACTCATTCGATCGAGACACACGCGTTTGCGCCGTGGCCATTCTTCGACGATGAAGAACTCCAAGCAGCGGCCGCGGTGCTGCGCTCGGGCAAGGTGAATTACTGGACGGGGGAGGAAGGCCGCCGCTTTGAAAATGAATTTGCCCAGTTCGCGGGTTGCAGATATGGCGTGGCTGTGGCCAACGGCACCGTGGCTCTGGAACTGGCATTGCGCGCTCTGGGAATTGGTTACGGTGATGAGGTAATCACCACCAGCCGAACTTTTATTGCCTCCGCCAGTTGTGCTTCTGCGGTGGGCGCGCGTCCGGTGTTTGCAGATGTTCATCCAGATTCGCAGAACATTACGGCAGAGACGATTCGCGCCGCTTTCACGCCGGCAACCAAGGCGATTGTTGCAGTTCATCTGGCGGGCTGGCCCTGCGAGATGGATGAAATCATGAAACTGGCCGAAGAGCATGGCCTAAAGGTGGTTGAGGATTGCGCGCAGGCGCATGGCGCAACCTACAAAGGACGGCCGGTGGGCTCTCTGGGAGACGTCGCGGCATTTTCCTTCTGCCAGGACAAGAACATGACCACCGCGGGAGAGGGCGGCATGGTGACCACGAACTCGGAAGAGCTGTGGCGCCGCATGTGGTCGTACAAAGACCACGGCAAGAATTATGACAAGGTGTACCGCCGCTCGCATCCGCCTGGTTTTCGCTGGTTGCACGAAACTTTTGGAACCAATTGGCGGCTGAGCGAAGTGCAGTCCGCAGTCGGACGCGCCGCCTTACGCAAGCTGCCACACTGGGTCGCCACCCGGCGCCGTCATGCCGCGATGCTTACCGATTGCTTTGCACGGCTGCCGAGGCTCCGCGTCCCGGCTGTTCCGGCGCATATCGGCCACGCCTATTACAAGTACTACGCATTTGTAAGAACAGAAGAATTGCCCGCAGGATGGGACCGGGACCGCATCGCCCAAATGATTTCCGCGCGTGGCGTGCCCTGCGCTCATGGAAGCTGCAGCGAAGTTTATCTGGAAGAGGCGTTTCCACCGGAATGGCGCCCGCGCGAGCGGCTTGCGGTGGCGCGCGAATTAGGCGAAAGCAGCCTGATGTTTCTGGTGCACCCTACGCTCACTGAGGCGCATATCCAACGTACTTGTGAGGCCGTGCAAGACGTCATGGCCGAGGCCGGGGCTCGCAGCACCATGGTGGCTGTCAGCGGCGCGTGACCGCTGGCATAGGGGAAGTCAGGAAGCATTTTGTGAATCCTGAAACGGGAAAGAGCACAGAAGGGAAGAACATGCTGCTACGATGGCGAAATTGGATCATCTTCATGATGCAGTCAGTCACGGTTTGCGCCGCCCTCGTGCTGGCGTGGCTGTTGCGCTTTGATTTCGCGCTGCCGCAGTTACGGCTGCTGCTGGCGGCTGCTCCGGTGCTGGTTGCGATCCGGTTGACCGGCCTTTATTGCTACAAGTTGAATCATGGCTATTGGCGATACACCGGAATCGGAGACCTCAAGGACCTGCTGAAGGCCGTGCTCGCCGGATCGGTGATGTTCTTCATCCTGGTGCGCTGGGTCTTTGGAATCCGTTCGTTTCCATACTCGATTTATCTTTTGGAGGGGATCCTCGCCTTTTTGTTCCTGACCGGTCTGCGGGTAGGGGCGCGCATAGTCTTGCAGTGGCAGGAATCGCGGCGCTTCCAGGCGCGGGTTCCGGCGCTGATTGTCGGAGCGGGCGCGGCGGCGGCCCTGGTATTACGAGAGCTCAAGAGCAATAAATACCTCGCTATTGGCCTGGTGGATGACGACCCGGCAAAACAGAAAACCAAGCTCGGTGGGGTTCCCGTTCTGGGAACGATCGACCAGCTTCCTTTGCTGGTGCATCGTCTGGGAGTCTGCGAGATCCTGATTGCGATTCCATCGGCCACGGGCGCCCAGATGCTGCGGATTACGGATTTCTGCGGGCGCGCCGGCATCCCTTTTCGCGCCCTGCCCAGCCTGGCCGATCTCATTGACGGCAAGGTGACCATCTCCGAGTTCCGGGAGGTGAACCTGGACGATCTGCTGCGGCGCGAGCCCGTACGGCTGGAATCCGACGGGGTGCGCGCCCGGCTGAGCGGACGGGCGGTCATGGTGACCGGCGCTGCAGGCTCAATCGGCTCGGAGCTGTGCAAGCAGATCGTGCGTTGCCAGCCGAAAAAGCTGATCTGCGTCGACCAGGCGGAGACGCCGCTGTTCAACCTGCAGCAATCGGCGCTGGCTGGCTCCCATGTGGCGACCGTTTTTTCCGTCGCCGATATCACCGATACCGAACGCATGCGGCAGCAGATGGTAGAGCACGACGTTCAGGTCATCTTTCATGCCGCCGCCTACAAGCACGTGCCCATGACGGAGGTGAATCCCTATGAAGGATTCAAAAATAATGTCCTCGCTCTGCTCAACCTGCTGGAAGTCGCTGAAAAGTGCGGCTGCGAAGATTTCCTGCTGATCTCTTCCGACAAGGCAGTCAAACCCAGCAGCCTTATGGGCTGCACCAAGCGGCTGGGCGAAATGATTGTCGGTTCGCGCCCCTCGCGGATGCGCTGCGTTTCCGTGAGGTTCGGGAATGTGCTGGGCTCGCAAGGCAGCGTTATCCCGGTATTCCAGGAGCAGATCCGTACGCGCCGCTGCATCACGGTGACCCACCCGGAGATGACCCGCTACTTCATGACCATCCCGGAGGCGGTTTCGCTGGTCCTGCAAGCATTCACCGTGGGCGAGCACGGCAAGATCCTGGTCCTCGATATGGGAGAGCCGGTGCGCATCGTTGACCTTGCCCAAACGCTGATCCGCATGTCGGGCAGGAAAGAAGACGAGGTCCGCATCGTGTATTCGGGCATGCGGCCGGGCGAGAAGCTCTTTGAAGAGCTGTTTTACGACTCCGAAGTACGCCTGCCAACGATGCACGCAAAGGTCATGTGCGCGGAAACCATGCTGCCTCCGTGGCCCGAGCTGCGCCGCCGCCTTTATGAACTGGAGCTGGTGGCACAAGGCCGGTCGGGCGACATGATTCGCTCCAAGGTAAAACAGATCATCCCGGAGTACCAATGGGAGCAGCCGGTGGTTCCATTACGGAAAGCTCTCATCGAACCCGCAGTCGTGGCGGCCAAGGCGGTTGGAGCGTCAGCAATTCCAGGAAACCTGTGAAGGCTTTTAGTGGACCCAAAATAGTGAGGGGCCCCGCATCCTTGAATGCAACGCAAAACACACGTCACCGATAATTATGGCCTATCGGCGGCAAGAAATTGCCCGATTGATATCACTTTGCATGTTTAAGCTGCTTTTCGCGCATATATTATTAATGTCGTTGGTCCTGGTCGCATCCTTGCATGCTGCTCCGGCTTTTCAGGTGGTGCAGCATGGGGGCGGCGACCTGATTCAGGTCAGCGCTTCTAAAGGTGGCCGCCACACGCTGGAGATTAACGATGCGCCTGGTTTTCGGACTCCTGTCTTGACCAAGGTCTTTACCGGCTCCAGAACCGACCTGCATGGGAACGACGCTGGGCTGATCCCCGGCATCGAATATCATTTCCGGCTCGATGGCCGGGATGTGCGCGATTTCGATCTCAGTTTGAACGCCTCGTTCAGTGAGCCCGCGGTCAACTGCTCTATGCTGCGCGGCACATGGGAGCAGCTTGGCCGCTTGAAAACCGGGGTGGCCTTCTCCGGAGTGCAGTGGGACATCACGCGCGCCCACTGGACCGTGCTGCCGCACACCTATCTGGTGGGTGCATCGCTTTACAACACGGAACTATATTTGCGCCCCGCGTTGAATGCCGCACGCGCTTGCAACAATCTGCAAACCCTGGATGAAATCGCCCAATATTATCTCGTGATGCTGCAGCAAACCGAGACGGTCGGGGCTCTGTTGAGCCGGCCGAATGTTACGGCCGAGACGAAGCAGCGGCTGGCATCCACGGACCGGTCGGCCCGCACCTTTGCCGCGAGCTTTGGCGGCGAGGTTGGAGAAGGCGAGCTCTACAATGCGCAGTGGCTGCATCCGGCGGCGCAACTGGTACGGCTGATATCCCTGCTTCCGGAAGAGCGGCGGACACCGGCCATGAAGGCCTTTGCCCTCGAGTACACGCCATTCATCGTGAGCGAACACCTGGAGCGTTACTTTGTTCACGAAAGCCTGCCGGCTCCCGGCGGAGGCCGGCCGGTGGCGCGCATCGAGCGCTGGAAGCTGGCAATGCGCGGGCTCAAGGGCGATGTACCCTGGGACACCGCCATGTCTGATATTGACCTGTGGCTGCTGGCCTCGGCGGCAGAGATGCTGGGAGCAAACGCGAACGACGCGGCACTGGCGCCGCTCGATGCCAGGCAGGTTGCCATGCTGCGGTCGGCGTTGCAGACCGGCATACGTTTTTTCCAGAGCAAGCGAACCGATTATCCGGAGACGAAGAATTTTCAGGGAGAGCGGGCAGGCAGCGCCAGCTACTTCAACGGCGATTACAGCGCGCATCCGGATTACCTCTACAGCGGGGTGACCAGCGAAAAACTTTCCTCGCTGCCCGTGCCGCATGTGAACACCGGGGCCAGTTGGGACATCAGCCATGCCTACCGCCTGCCGATCTTCCTGCGCGCGCTCTACGAAAACCGCAAGGCGACCGGCGTGGACTTTCCGCGTTATCGTGACCTTCAACTTGTCGTGAACCAGTACGTTTATCGCGTCTTCAACGGCGACTACTCGCATCCGCTGTTTCACAATTATTTTGACGGCAGCGACGGATGGCACCGGGTTGGGTTCAACGGGCTGGGCTTCGGCTATCCGCCGTCGCGGTATTGCAATATGCACGATGAGAAGCATCCGTGCCTGGCGCCGGGGAGCATCATCGCCTGGGGGCAACTGGCATTTGCCAATCCTGATCTTGCCCGGCTGGAGCAAGCGCTGGTGAAATTAGCATTCGATGAGAAGGCGGAGACGCAGGCATTTCGCGACCGCTACTATTTTTATGATTATCCCTACCAGATAATTCCGTTGGAAGGGAAGCAAATCTATGGAACCGCGCTTTATTTCGTGATTGCCGAGAATGCGGAAATGATCGCCGCGAGAGAGACAGCGGTCAGCACTCAGCAGTCGGCATTCACCCCTGGAGTGGCACTTAGCACTTGGCAATTGGCATTTGGCCCCTAAACATTTGCGAGGTTTCCTCATGTAAGTAGACGCGGAGGCGCGGAGGAAAGCGGGCTTGAGATTTTGCGCCAACATGAATGGTTTCTATACCAAAAATTGAACCAAAAAGGAACGCAGCTATGCGAAGGATACTTCCATGTCTACTCGTCTTAGTTCTTTCATTGTGCGCTGTGTCTGCCCAGGCGCAGGCTCAGGGCGCAACGAACGCAAACCAAATGGCTATTCTGCATTGGTATAACGGGAATCTGAAGGCCAGATTCGCTGTCGGGTCGGCGCCGCTCGGTGTAGCTTTTGATGGGGCCAGCATGTGGGTGGCCAACCGCACGAGCAACAATGTAACCAAGCTGCGAGCCAGCGACGGCGCTGTGCTTGGAACTTTCCCAGTAGGACAGAGCCCGGCAGGCGTGGCCTTTGACGGGGACAGTATCTGGGTGACGAATAACGCCGAAGACACGGTTACCGAGTTGAGGGCCAGTGATGGCTCTGTGGTTGGGACCTTTCCCGTGGGCCACTTTCCTGTTGGTGTCGTGTTTGACGGCTTCAATATTTGGGTAGCGAATTCCGGCAGCGGCACAGTTACCAAGTTGCGCGCCAGTGACGGCGCCAATCACGGAACTTTTGCCGTGACGGGCGCTTCGGGCATAACGTTCGATGGCACAAATATCTGGGTCACATCGGTCGGCTCTGTAACCAGGTTGCGTGTCAGGGATGGCGCCGTGGAAGCAATCTTCCCCATAGGAGCAGCCCCCACTGCCATCACCAGTGACGGCGGCTCGCTGGGAGACATCAACATTTACGTGACGAGCCGAGAAAGTAATAGCTTGTATAAATTGCGTGCCAAGGATGGCATGGTGCTGCGAATTATTCCCGTTGGCACGGCGCCTGAAGGCCTCGCCTTTGACGGAGCAAACATTTGGGTGGCAAACAATGGCCTTGCCAGTAATAGCGTGACCAAGGTGCGGGCCTTTGATGGCGCGGTGCTGGGAACCTTTGGAGTCGGACAGATGCCCGCTGGCGTGGCTTTTGATGGAGCCAACGTCTGGGTGACGAACAACGGCAGCAACTCCGTCTCCAAACTATAAAGCATCGCTGAATCTATGAACTATTGTTTGCGTGAGACGGGGGAACTACTTCCTACACAAGTCTGCAAGAAAATTTACTGACAATTTAACGCAGCTTAATGACGCGGAATGGTTTCCCGCCTATATTCAAGTGCGGAATTCAAAACAGATTTGATGTGAAGCGGGCGGATAAGGGATGTGTACATTCGCCTATAAACGACCACCCAAAATTCCAGGGCACTGACTTTCTTTTGACGGATGGCCAGCGCATTTGGATTCTCTAGCAGGCGCAGAACGGATGCACACATCCGTTCTTCATTATCTATCAGTCCCACGCAGTAGTCCAACCGGATCTGGCGGAAATTTCGCCAGTACCCTTTCGAAAGGAATTTGCATAATGAAGAACCTGAAATCATGTCTTGCGGCTCTGTCGCTTGTCGCGGCATTGCTGTGCGTCACCAACGCCAATGCGGTCACCCCTCCGCAGGAAACTTTCTATGCCCTGGGGTCTTCCGCGCAGTTCAACACCTTTGGCCTGGCGGCAGGCGCCACCATCTTCGCCGGCGGTCCCCTGTGCGGCACCCACCACTGGACGCAGAAGAGCAGCAGCACGACACACATCAGCCTCTTCGATCCGCGCAGCAGCAGCATCCTGAATGAAGATGGCAACATCTGGATCGTCTGGAACGATGCCGCAGCCGCCGGTAACCCGGGCGGAATTATTTGCTTCGACCTTGGGATTGATTCCATCGTCGGCGTTCGTGGCTACCAGGCCAGCGGCCAGCTCGTGCTGCCCTCCAGCCTGGTAGGCGTAGCGGACGCGAACATTGTTCCGTTGTTGGGCGCCGGCGAACCTCTTCCGGCCCAGATCCAATCATTCTTGAATGGTGTAACGTTTAACGTTGCCTTGACCGACATCCGTCCGGAAGACGCCAAGTTCGCCAGCATGCGCGCCATGACCGCATATGCGGCGCAGGTGACGGGCCGCTCCTCCACCGGGGTTGGTTATGGCCCATTCCCCATCGGCACCTCGATCCAGAGCTCACAGAGTTCAACGAAAGCAAACCCTGTAGATTTCGCAATTGATCCGGGCGACGTTGATCCCATTACGGGTGGCGCGGTCCGTCACTATGTCGAAATTTCCATAGGCGCTGCTCCGCTTCTGGTGATGGTCAACAAATCGAGCAGCACCGCCGGCCACCTCGGTGACCCGAATTTCACCGGAATCAACCGCTTCGAACTCGCCAACGCCCTCATCGGCGGGGTCTCGCGCACGCGCGAACTGTTTGCCGCCAGCGGACTCTCGGATTTCGCGCTCCACACCTTTATTCGTGAGCCGTTGTCGGGAACTTATAACACCATGGAATGGAGCGTTCCGAACTCCAGGGAAGTCTGTGGCGATCCCGGCTTCGCCGTTGGCCTGGTCTGCGGTCAGGATGAAAATATCAACCCCGCCAACACATCATGCACGGTTAAGCCCTGCACGGTGGAAAGCGGCAACCCACTGTGGCACATCTTTCCCAACGTCGACTCAGTCGGCAACCACGCTACCCGCGGACGTTGCGTCGGCACGGGCGAATGCGTGACGGCGGTGAACGGAACGGCGGACGGCCTGGGCTATGCTTTCTGGGGCTTCAGCACCTTCGCCAGCAAAGCTAATATCAAGTACCTCTCGGTTGACGGCGCCGAGCCGCTGTACAGCACGGCCTCTGCCAATCCGAACGGCGTTGGTATTCCTCCGCAATGCTCACCAAGCTGCCCGTTGTTGAGCTTCCCCAACATTGTGAATGGCACCTACCCCATTTGGAGCTACTACCGCATGATGTACGACGCTACCGATCCGACCAGCCTGGCGACCGCAATGGTCACCTATGCCCAGAGGGCTTCCGATCCAACTCTCGGCATCTTCACCGACATGGTGCCTGCACCTCTTATGCAGGTCTTCCGCTCGCACTATGCCCAGGTCGTACGTGATGGCGGCGCTGCCTTTGGTCCGAACAACGGTTTCAAGAGCGGCGTTCCCCAGACCGGTGGCGACGCGGGTGGCGCAATTCTGACCATCCAGTCTGAGCTTGACTTCATCGCCGACACCGGCGGCAACCAGCAGGTTAACCAGAAGCAGTAGTTACTTGTCACCGTTAGCACGAAAGGCAGCTTGTCTTTATTCAAGACAAGCTGCCTGTTTTAAAGAATGTTTGCCCAAAAGAAGCCGGGGCTAAAGAGTTTGTGTGAGAACTTGAAGGGCATCGTCCCTACGGGACTAACATCATTTTTGCGCGTACCCAGCGCTGAAGCGCTGGGCTACAACACGTCACCCCTTCGGGGTTGTTCGTTCTTTACGGGCCTAGAAAATCGAGCTTCACGCACAGACTCTAAAGTTCTGAAGGCCCGCTCTTCCACGGCAGTGGATACATAACTGTGGATACATAACTTTTGAACAGGAGAAGCTTCTTTGATTTACCTTCATTCTTACAGGATTCATATCGCAGTCGTATTGCTGTTCTTTCTTTCAGCGTTTTCAGCCGGCGCTCAGGAGCAGAAGCCGGCGGCTCCGCAGCTCGGACCGCAGATCGCGCTGACTTCTTCGGGAGAAGCAACCCTGCTGCGCGCGAAAGAGAGTTTTTCATCCCTTTCGCTTAAAGACAGCGACTTGCACGCCGAACCGCCGCTGCTGGGAGAGAAAGAGGAGACTAAGACTTTCGTTCGGGAATTATGGCAGGTGCGGTGGCGGCCCAATGATCCCATTGACCTTTATGTTATTCGTCCGGTGGGCGTGAAGAATCCGCCGGTGGTGCTCTATCTGTATGGGTTCCCCAGCGAAACCGATCGTTTCAAAGACGACAGGTATTGCCAGCGTGTAACCCAGAACGGAGCAGCCGCGATAGGTTTTGTCTCTGCGTTCACCGGTCACCGCGACGAATACCGTCCGCCCAAGCAGTGGTTCATCAGCGAGCTTCCCGAATCGCTGGCCACCACCGTGCACGACGTGCAGATGATCTTGAACTATCTCGATACCAGAGGCGACCTCGATATGAGCCGCGTTGGTATGTTTGGCCAAGGATCGGGTGGGGCCATTGCCATCCTGGCGGCTGCGGCTGACTCGCGCCTCAAGGCACTCGATCTTCTCGATCCCTGGGGTGACTGGCCTGAATGGCTGGCCAAGGCGCCCATGGTGCCGGACAAAGAGCGAGCGGACTATTTGAAAGCCGATTTTCTCAAGCGGCTGGAGCCGCTGGAGCCGGTGTACTTTCTGCCTGAATTGCAGTCGCGCAGCATGCGTATCCAGTTCGTGGATGACAATGGCGAACCCAAGGAAGCGTCGAGCAAGCTGAGCGCCGCCGCGCCTGCGGTGGCCAAGGTCATTCAGTACCACGACGGATTGCAGTTCCGGAGCGCGGTTTCAGGCGGAGGGCTGTTCGTGTGGATTGCCAACGAATTGAAGCCCCAAAGAGATAGCAAGACAGAATCAAAAGAAATAACCGCGCAGACAAAACCGGCCCGGTAGGATTCCATTCCAGCCACCGCACACTCTCACAACGTAATTTCCCATAAAGGAACCCAATGCGCACAACTTTGATTGCATTGTTCGTACTCGCCTTGCTGGTTACGCTATGCCAGGGGCAAACCGCCTCCACGCCCGCTTCGAATTCCCAAACTGAACCGGTATCTGCTTCCGCCGCAAGCGGCGGCGCCGCGGTGGAGGGAACCGTGACCGACGCTACTGGCGCGGTGGTGCCGGGAGCTACGGTCACGGTGCAGAGCGCCGTCGGCCCGCCCAAGACTGCCGTCACCGACAGCGCCGGCAAATTCCAGATCACCGGATTGGCGCCCGGCCAGTACGACCTTTTGGTCACGATGAAAGGTTTTGCGGAGTTCAAGACCGAAGGCCTGAACGTGACTTCTGGAGAGAGCGTTTCTCTTGACGCGCAACTGCAGGCGGCTGGAGCCACGACGGAAGTGAACGTCCAGGGCCAGAAGACCACGCAAGTAGAAACCGAGAACGCGGAAGTCTCGGGCACGATCACGCAAAAGGAAGTGGTGTCGTATGGCCTGAATGGGCGCAACTTCTCGAGCCTGATCGCGTTGGCCCCCGGCGTGAGCAACCAGACCGGGCAGGACGAGGCCAAGGTGGGCGTAGTGGGCAGCGCCAAATACAGCGTCAACGGCGGCCGCACCGAGTACAACACCTTCAACGTGGACGGCACCGACGTGTTGAACACCGATATTGCCGCCAGCCACGGGCACAGCACGCTGCTGGTCTATCCCAGTCTGGATGCCATCCAGGAATTGAAGGTCCTTACTTCCAACTACGGCGCACAGTACGGGCGCAGCGCATCGGGAACGGTGCTGGTTGACCTCAAATCCGGCACGGCGCAGTTCCATGGCAACGCCTACGAATTCTTGCGCAATGAGGCGTTCAACGCGCGCAACTATTTCGATGCGCCCGGCAAGGCCCCGCTGTATCGCAGAAATGATTATGGCGTTACCCTGGGCGGGCCCATCTTCATTCCACATGTGTACAACACCGGTAAGAATAAGACGTTTTTCTTTCTGTCGGAGGAGGTGCGCCAGGAACAAAGCCCCTACGAATTCAACCAAGCGGTGCCTTCCGATGGCGAGCGCGGCTGGAACTCTGTGACCCAAAGCTACGGCAGCATCGCCGACTTCAGCGATGTGTGTCCCGCTACCGCCGCCGGCAGCTTCACCCCTTTTAAACGCTCAAAGTTCCCAGACTGCGCTTCCAAGGGCAGCTCGGATGACCGCCAGACCTTTGTTGATAATCGCTTCTTTATCGATCCTGTCGCCCGGGCGGTGCTGCAAAGCGGCCTGATCCCACGGGCGAATTCAACCGTGGGCTGCAATTTCAAGGCAAACCCAGGCGACAGCCAGCAGCATTGTTATGTCCTGGCAGTTTCGCCGAGCACATCGTGGCGTGAAGATCTGTTGAGAATCGATCACAGCTTCGGGGCCAAAACCCAGATGTCCATCAGCGGCGTACACGACCACTGGCAGACCACAACCGCAGTCCCACAATGGGAAAACCAGCCTAACAGCTTTCCCAGTGTACTCAACAATTTCATAGGACCCGGGGTGAGTGGATCGGTGCATGTGACAACGGCGATTTCACCCAGCTTCTTGAATCAATTTTCATTTGGCGTGACCACGCAAAGAATCAGACTCGCGGATCAGCCGGGCTCCGGTGTTTCTTTGGACCGTACGCCGGTTGATTCACGGAGCTTTCCCATGGGCAGCCTATTCAACAACGGGTTTGGAGGGAAGCTGCCGGCGATTGTGTTAGGCGGGAACAATTCTATTTATGGCGGCGCGGGGCTTACGGTGGATACCTCTTATATGCCCTGGTCACACACGCGCCGCACCTTTGATTTTCTCGACAGCATCAACAAAGTCATCGGCAAACATACGGTGCAGTTTGGAGTGCAATACATCCGGGCCAATCGCCATGAGGTCAACGCCGCCGATGGACCCAATACAGGCGACGTACAGGGCGTATTGAACTTCAAGAACATTGGAAGCATTCACACGACCGACAACTCCTTTGCCGATTTTCTCTACAACAATGGCTTTCTTACGCTTTCTCCATTAGGAGGCGATATTTTGTCTTACCAGCAGGACAGCGCTCAAAGCAGCTATAAGGTCCGCTACTGGGTTCTGGAGCCGTATGTGCAAGACGATTGGCACGTTACCTCAAATCTGGTCGTCAATCTGGGTTTGCGGCTCAGCCTCTTCGGAAATTGGCAGCCCGAAGGCGGTACCTTATATAACTGGCAGGCTGGCGCCTTTGATCCGAATCTGATAGCGAACTCCAACATCGCCGTCGATTCCAACTTTGGAGTTTTGAAGGATTCCCGAGTTGTGACGGACCCCAACGTCCCAGCGTTCCGTCCCACCCCGCTCGATATCAATAATCTGAACCCGGTGATGACCAATGGTCTGGTAGCATGCGGCAGGAATGGGGTTCCGGGCAGTTGCCAAAGCTCGCATATTTTCAATCCTGCGCCCCGCATCGGCTTCGCGTGGGATCCAACGGGACAGGGCAAGACGTCAATCCGAGCGGGCTACGGCATCTTCTTCGAGCACGGCACCGGCAGCGAGGCCAACGCAGGATCGCTGATGGGCAATCCGCCACAGGTATTGAGCATGCAGGTGGATAATCCTACCGCCTATCAGAATATAAACAATTACCCGCCCAATCCTCCTGGGACTCTCTATGCATATCCCTTGAATGTAATTTCCATCCCAAACAAGACGGTGTGGCCATATGTTCAACAGTGGAGCTTTGGCGTACAGCAGGAGTTATCCAAAGACACAGCTCTTACGGTTTCGTACGTGGGCAGCAAGGGAACGCACCTGGCGGTTGCCATGCAACTCAACCAGCTCAAACCTGTTTCGGGCGCAAATAATCCTTTCGGCCTGAATGAGCCTCTTACCAGCGCGCTCTGCGCTTCGAACCAAATTACCCTGGGAAATCCTTACGATCCAAACGGCTATTTCACGCTTTCTGACGGCTCGCTGCTGCACTACAGAGATAATCCTGCCGCGGTGCTGGCTTTGATCGCCGCCTGCGATGGCACTCCCGCGCCACCCGGATTCAATAGCGTCAATTTCTCACTCAATGTGCTGCGGCCATTTCAAGGGCTTGGCAATATCACGGGAATCGAAAACGTTGCCAGCTCTGTCTACCATTCCATGCAATTCACCCTGCGGCACAATCACGGTCCCCTGGACCTGGGAATCTCTTACACCTATGGGCACTCAGTGGATTCGGCCTCCGATCGCTTCGAATCAAACTTCGTTGACTCCTTCGATCTGGCCGCGAACCGGGCCAGTTCCGACTTCGATCAGCGCCATCTGGTAAACATCACCTATGACTATCAACTGCCGTTTTTACGGTGGGTCGAACTGCTTGGTCTTTGGAGCAACTGTGCGGGCGCCGATTCCGGGTGCACTCCGGAGCCTTATGGCGGCCCTTCCAGGCTGACTCGGATGCTTCTAGGCGGCTGGTCTGTCACCGGCATCACAGCCTATCAATCGGGTACACCGTTCAGCGTAGTCAACGGCGCCAGCAACACAGGCATCTCGGAGGTGGATAACGCCGGCTTCGCCCTTGGTCTGGGCGCGGATTCTTATCCCGACCTGGCCGCGGGCAACAACAGCTGTGATATCTCAAACAGTCATAAGGGAACTATAGGTCCGCTGCTGACGAACCCGTGTTTGTTTGTTGCTCCTCGCGGCCTTACCCAGGGCAACGCAGGCCGCAACTTTCTGAATAACCCTTCCCGTATCAACTTCGATATGGCTCTGCTCAAAAACTTCGGATTGGGCGGCGAACAGCGGAGCTTACAGTTCCGGATAGAGGCCTTCAATGTCTTCAACCACACCCAATTCGTTACCTATGACCCGGTCAAGGGTAATACTGCAAGCAACACCATAGGTTGTTACGGCGATGCTACTACCAACTTCTCCGCGGGAGCATCTGACTGCCTGGCCGGCAACGGATTTCTGCATCCCGTCGAAGCGCATCGCCCCCGTACCTTCCAGTTCGGTTTGAAACTTCAGTTTTAACTGCCGCCATTTCGCGTAGGCAGACACAGATCACTCTTCCGGAGAAACTCATGACACACGGATCCGCTATGAACCTGGACTTTCTTCCGACCAGACCGGTCTTCAGTCCACGTCTTTTTAACAGTCGACGCGCACTCACCATCATCTCAGCATTGTTGCTGGCATTGAACATGGGATGCGGGGGAAAGAATGCCGGTGCTGGCTTCGGGCAGGATCCCAGCATTATGAGTTTTACTGCCGCCCCTGCGACAATCACGCCCGGGGAGAGCAGCACCTTGAGCTGGTCTGCCAGCGGAGCCACCAGCATGAGCATCAGCTATGGAGGCGGAACGCTCAACAGCGCTAATAGCACTGCTGTAACTTCCAACACAGTCACGGTGACTCCCACCACCACTACGACTTACACACTCACGGCCAATAATTCAGCAGGGAAGAGCGCTGTAGCTACAGTCGTCGTGAATGTCGTGGACAAGCCGGTCATCAACAGTTTTATTGCGACCCCGTCGATTATCAGCGATCAGCAGAGCAGTACATTAAGCTGGTCGGTGACCGGGGCTACGGGCCTCACCATCAATCACGGGGTGGGAGATGTTACGGGCAGCAACAGTGTGAGCGTAAGCCCGGCGGCGACAACTACTTATCAACTCATCGCTACGAACGCCACGGGCACCGGGCCTTCCAGCGCCACCGTGATTGCCCTGGCGACGGTTACGGTGGTTCCAACACCGGTGATCACAAATTTCACCGCCAACCCTTCGACCATCAGCGGCGGGCAGAACAGCACGTTAAGCTGGTCGGTAAACGGAGCGACAAGCCTGAGCATTGATAACGGGATTGGAGACGTAACCACTAAACCCAGCGCGACTGTGAGTCCGGCCGCGACGACTACATACACTCTCACTGCCGGGAATACGGTGGGATCGTTTACGGCCACAGCTACGGCACAGACTACGGTTAAATTCTCGTCGACGGCAGTGCCGACCATAAACAGCTTTACCGTGGACCATCCCAGCGTGGGCCCGAATGGGGTCGTTAAACTAATTGCGGACTTTGACACCGGACAGGGCGGGGGAGAGGGAGTCATTTCGACCAACAATGGCGCCACGGTGATTGCCCACGCAACGTTCTCCCCATTTTCGGCTACATTACCTGTCAACCCGAGCACTACATTTACGCTCACCGTTAAGAATGTTGACGGGAATACCGCGACCGCCACATTGCGAGTCGTGGCAGGTGACCTTTCGGTCTTTGCAGGTACACCCAATGCCAGTGGGAATATGGATGGTACAGGGGCCTCGGCTCTTTTCAGCCAACCTCACGGCGCGGCTGTGGACGCTTCCGGGAGTCTCTACGTCGCTGATACCAATAACAACACTATCCGTAAGATCACCATATCCGGAGCCGTAGTAACGACCCTGGACGACAGCAGCACAGGCCTTCCCGCGCAATTCAACGGACCGACTGGCCTGGCTGTGGATGCTTCAGGCAATGTGTACGTGGCGGATACTAATAATGACACCATTGACGAGCTCACTCCTGGCGGCGTGCTGACAATCCTCGCGGGCACTCCCGGTACTCCAGGCAGCAATGACAGCCCGGGCGCTCTTTTCGATGGTCCGCAAGATGTCACGGTGGATACCCTAGGGAACGTGTACGTGGCCGATACTAATAACCATACCATCCGTCTGATCACGCCTGCCGGGGTGGTGAGCACGGTGGCGGGCGTTGCCGGTGTGTTCGGGAGTGGCGATAACCCTGCGCATTTTAAGTCCCCATATGGCATAGCTATGGATGTTTCCGGGAACCTCTACGTGGCCGACACCGGCAACAACACCATCCGCAAGATCACGTTTTCCGGAGGCGTGGCCACGGTGAGCACCCTGGCGGGCTTAGCTGGCCAGCACGGAGACGCGGATGGCACGGGCGGCGCCGCGACATTCTTCAATCCCAGCGGAATCGCAGTGGACCCCTCCGGCATCATTTATGTCGCCGATGTCGTCAATGACACTATCCGCAGAATTACGCCTGCCGGCGTGGTGGACACCATCATTGGTGTACCAGGGGCGTCCACCAGTCTTCCTGGCGGACCACTGCCCTCCAATCTGAGCAAAGTCAATGGCATCGCTGTGGATCCGGCTCCGGGTGGAAATCTGTACATTAATATGCAGAATGCTGTATTCACAGCACCTTACTAGGGTTGGTTTTATGAAGCCGGGGATCCCACCCCGTGCGCCGCAGGCGGCGCGACAAAGTTGAGCCAGTTCCAAACGGTTTCAAAGAAATTGTTTTGCAAACAAAGCCTTCGCTCCGGCGAGGGCTTTTTAATTCAGTTACATCAAATAGCAACAGCAATTCGGCGATGCAGTTATCATTGGTGAGATGGTTGACATACATTGCCATCTTCTTCCTAATGTTGATGATGGGCCCAAGTCGTGGGACATCTGCCTGCAGATGTGCGAGATGGCCCGTGCCGACGGCATAGAACACATTGTTGCCACTCCTCACGCCAACAACCAATTCCGCTATGATCGCGAAGCGCTTTCCACCATGATTGAAGAACTGGGGCGGCGAATATCAGGAAAGCTCAAGCTCAGTCTTGGCTGTGACTTCCATCTCAGTTACGAGAACCTCGTGGACGCGTTAGCCAACCCTTCGCGCTACACCATCGCCGGCACGAACTACCTGCTGGTAGAATTGAATGATTTTTCGGTTGGTTCGTCGGTCTCGCAAAGCCTGCAAAGGCTGCTGGCAATTGGCCTCACGCCCATTATCACCCATCCCGAGCGGAACCTGGCATTGCAGTGCGATCCGCGACCGGTACTCAAATGGGTGGATGATGGCTGCCTGGTTCAGGTCACCGCGAATTCCTTAACGGGAAGATGGGGTCAGCGGGCCCACGATACGGCAGAGTGGCTGATGCAACGCGCCGCCGTCCACATTCTCGCAAGCGATGCTCACGGGGTCGATTCGCGGCCTCCAATCCTATCGAAGGCTTGTGCGGTTGCGGAAAAAATTCTCGGGACGCGAGCTGTCGAGGCTCTGGTTGGCGACAATCCTCAAGCAGTAGTTTCCGGTCAACCGCTGCTCCGTTAAACGTTTTTTGCAGGTAAACGGGTAAGGTCCGTTCGAGATGTTTGTCAAAGTTCTGACGAACGGCTTGTGAGGGACAAAATCCACAGGCCATACGATTGCGTTTTTGCTCTGCTGCCTTCCAACTTCGCGTCTTGGCCGTAGTACGGACTGTTTTCCGTTTAAAAAACCACGAATCCATTTTGGGCAGTGGCAGCGCCGCCAGTTCTCCGCGACCAAACCTGGAACCGTTTTGGGGAACCGTTTATCGCCGAAGGTGTGCTCCAGAATTGCCTTCGGGCTCCGATTAAGTGTAAGTGATTGACAGTACATCTACTCCGTACCTCAGCATCCGGCTGTTAACCGAAGGGTTTTGAGTTGCGCTTGGAAGCAAGAGAAGAGCCCTGCCTAATTGTTGTTGTCGCAGAGTAGATAGTCGGAATATCTTAAATATCTGCGGCTCAGAGTTTGCGAACCCGTGGCTTGAAGATTCCCTGGTTTCTAGAAAATTGTAGGAGGAACCTTCTTCTGATGCTGACGCCATTTAATTCGGTCTGTTACAATTTACACACGGGGCAGGGACAGATGCTTCGGGTAGCGGTTTCGCTTGGTGTCCATGAAAACCCGGAATTTGGTTATACGGGGTAGAAATGGTAGACAGAGGCGAGACAGTTGACATCAAGGAAATGCAGTAGACATGCGGGTTTCCCACTAACCCGATGAAATAAAAGGGGGGACGTAGTTCAGTTGGTTAGAACGCTGCCCTGTCACGGCAGAGGTCGCGAGTTCGAGTCTCGTCGTCCCCGCCATATCTTTCAATCACTTACAAGCCCCAACCCAAGCAAATCAGGGGATATTAGGGGACGATAAGCGCTGAAAGACATTTTCCCCGCCAGCAATAGAACTACATAAGAGCACTATTGAATGAGGCTCGACTTGCCTCGCAGCACGCCCGACGGCAGAATTGCACCGATGAGCTTGTCCTGAGCCACTCTCTTGCTCCTCGGCGTCGCCTGCAAGTACTTGTTGGTCACGTGCAGATTGGCATGTCGCAGGTAGTCGCGAATCGTGAGTTGGTGCTCTCCCATCTCCGCGAGCATGGTTCCGACGGTGTGGCGAAAAGTATGCCAGCCCACGCCGGTGACCCCGATCTTTCGGAAAGCCGGTTGAATTTTCTTCTTCAGCACCGACGCAAGGTCCAAGGGCTTTTGTCCCTTGAGCCTCTCCGATGCAAAGACGAAGTCCTCTGGCCGCGTGTACAAAGTCTGCGATTTCCATTCCAAGAGTCCGTCCTTCAGCACAGCATGCATTGGCATGGGCCGCGCCGAAGCGGTGGTCTTGGTGTCCAACAAGTGTCCTCCCCGGCGCCAGTAATAGGAGTGTCGGACCTGGAAGACTTCGTTTTGGAAATCGCAATCCATCCAGCGCAGAGCCCCGAGTTCGCCCCGGCGCACTCCAAGTCCCGCATCGGTGAAAACCAGGAGTTGATCTCGGAATTCTAGATCGGCCAGGACCTGTGTGACTTGGTCTGGCTCCAAGACAAGCGGTTCCTTCTCCCGCTTGGTGCTGACACGCACGCCCGTACTGGGCGGACGCTTCCCACCGGTACCAACTGGTACTCCGGATGAGATTGGGTTGCAAGTACACAGTTCCCAGCGAACCGCGTGCGAGAACATAGCAGACATTAAGGTTTTGATTTTCCCTTTCGTTCCGCCTGCCCTCGGTACCTCGCGCAGCCAGCGCTCGACCTGGACAGTCTTGAGTTCTTCCAGCCGATGCTTCCCCCATTTTGGAAGAACCCAATTCTTTGCATAACTCGAGTACCCGTCCTGTGTCGACAGATCCTTCTGCGGCAATTCCTCGCGAGAGTAGTGCTCCCAAAGAATCTCGACCGTTATTCGCTGAAAACCCTTGTGGTTGGAATGGTTGTTGATAGTTAATCGAAAAGCATCCGACGCTGCCATCGCAGCAGACTGGGTTGGGTATTCGTCTACAGTGCCAACCCGCTGTTTGCGATGTCGCAGTGTTCCGTTGATGTCTTGTTCCCACCATCGGTAGACCCAAACTGCAGGACCTTTCTTCCGCTCTTCGCGTTCAATACTTCCATGTTGGTAACGATCCCGTTTAAACAAGTGTCCTCCTGTGTTTAAACGGTATTGGCGGACAACACCAGCATACCTTGCGGACGCAAAATGGTCGAGATGGCATGGGGAGCGAACTTTTCGGGGCTCAACTTGCGATATCTTCCAGCCAAAGATTTAGCGCGGACACGCGAAAACGCCACCGCCTTCCCACTTGAATCGCCGGAATGCTTCCAGCGCGAGCCTTCATTCGCAGCGTCCGAGGATGCATTCTAAGGAGTCGGGCTGCCTCTTCCGTGTCAAGCAGCGGTTCGAAGTTGACAGGTGTCTCGACGGACTCGCTCGACTTGTGATCGTGCCGCTTCGTCTGGAAATCCAGGCTGGATTCTCCTCGCATTAACTAATCCTTGTCGCTCTTTTCTCAGCGTGGTGCCGATTCCTGGCGGCGACAGTGTTGTTGTACCTCACTCTTGCAATTCGGTCAAAAAAGACCAGCTCACTGACGGTTCATCATCCCAGGCGGTCGAAACTTGACCGAAATTTCCTTTGCGCTTAACTTCTCCCAACCCGGAAGCGATCCAAGCTGCGGGAGAAAGGGAGACTTGCGTGTTTTCTAGTGTGATGGAGACCTGTGATCGGCTGAAAGCAGTGGGGTATTTGTCGGACGCCGTTACCCCAGTGGTGGTGTATGTGGCGGCCAAGTTAGGAAAGCCGGTTTTGCTGGAAGGGCCGGCCGGCAGCGGCAAGACGCAACTCGCGTATGCGGTGGCTCAGGCAGCCGAAACTGGAGTCGAACGCCTGCAGTGCTATGAGGGCATCGACGAGGAGAAAGCTATCGGCAAGTTCGACGAAGCCCTGCAGCGGTTATGCGTAAACCTTAAGACGAAGATGGGCCACAACCTGGACTGGGAGACGCTGCGGACCGATCTGCACAGCCAGAGGTTTTTTCGCGCGGGGCCGTTGCTGCGAGCGATACAAAGCCGGCGCCCATGCGTCCTGCTGGTTGACGAGCTGGACAAAGTGGACTACGGCTTCGAGGCCTTGCTGCTGGAGTTGCTTAGTGCCTGGCAGTTGAGTATTCCTAAGCTGGGCACGGTAAAAGCAGAGACCATTCCATTCGTTGTTTTGACTTCGAACGAGGAGCGCAGAATTGGTGACCCCTTGAGAAGGCGCAGCCTATATCTTCGCGTCGAGCATCCTTCGCCCCAACGCGAGGCCGAGATCGTGGCGCTACGAACCCCCAACGCAAGCACACAATTTCATGCGGATATGGCTGGATTAGCCAAGGCCTTACGGGGCTGGAGTCTCGAAAAAGCGCCTTCGGTATCGGAGATCTTGGATCTCGCCCTGGCGCTTGAAGCGCTTGGGGAGGAACGGATTACGCCGGAGATGCGCGATATCCTGCTTCCCCTGCTGGCCAAGACGGAAGCCGATCGGAGAAAGCTTCTGCTCAAAGATGGCTTTGCCCGGCTCATCTACGACGCGGAGCAGTACAGCAAACAGACTCTAGAGAGGCAATCGGCATGAGAGCCTCAATCGTTCTGTTCGTTATTTTCTGCACCGGAGTGGGTTGGGCGCGAAGCCCCGCCACCCCTGGCCGAGCCGAGGCTGAATATTACACGGCGGCATATGCCGAGCACTACCGGGTTCCGCTCAATCTCGTGCGTTCGATTATCCAGCAAGAATCGGGATGGCAGCCATGCGCTGTATCTCCCAAAGGGGCTGCCGGACTGATGCAACTGATGCCGCGGACGGCTAAGAGGCTCGGAGTCGTGAACCGTTGCGAGATCAAGCAAAACATCTCAGGCGGCGTGCGCTATCTGGCTTGGCTGAACGAGAGATTCCATGGCGACTATCGCCTGGTCGCCGCCGCATATTACGCGGGCGAGGATGCGATTCGAAGGCGAGGACTCAAGTACCGCAATCAGGATGTAGTCGCCTACGTGCGCCGAGTGCGCGCGATCTACGAACAACAGCAGCGCGCAAGCGCAAGGAAGGAACGCATTCGATGATGAAGATTTGTCTGGGTATTGTTTTGTCATTCTCAACGGTAGCAACCGCGCAAACAGGGGAAAAGCCAGAGGGTTCCGCTCGGCCACGCGTGTCGACTGCGGCGATTGATCCGGAAGAGGTGCGGGTCCTGCGCGTGCACCCGGGCTACGCGACTTCGCTGCGTATGCCGGAGGAGATCAGCTCGGTCGTCATTGGCAATCCCTCGGATTTCAAGGCGGAGCATTCGGAATCGGAGCCAAAGTTGGTGTTTATCAAGCCAATCACCAAGGAGCCGGCGGAGAGCAATGCCCTCATTACGACCAAATCGGGCCACACCGTCAGTTTGCAACTCATAAGCCCCGGGACCTCGGCAGGCGATGCCACGGTGGATTTCATCGTGGAATACCGGCGCTCACGCAGTTTCCTGGTTGAGGAGACTGACGAGTCGAGCCTTGTGGTTGCTGATTCCAAAGATCTGCTGAGTGAAGCGCGTGATGTAGCGGGAACGAATGGATACGGCATGGACGCGCGGCTGGCAACAGAGAAGCACATCGCCAGGCCGGATTGGCAGGGCAGAGAATTGCTCACGGCTATTGGCGAAGTCAGCGAAGAACACAACCAGATGAGGGTCCCCTTTTCGGTGTTCAACGATTCGAAGCGTTGGATTGAACTTCTGCCGCCGCAAATTCAACTGGACAGCGGCGGAGTGCATGGCAAACGCACCAAAGCGGAGCCGGTCGCGATTGCTGACTACCAGATGACGGCACGGAGATTGGCGCCCGGCGCGCGCGCCGACGGCGTCGTGATTTTCGAGCGTCCGGCGTTCAAAGAGTCGGGTGAGAGATTGATGCTGCAGCTGTCGGAGGCGGAGCAGGTGGATCGACCGATCCTGTTGCCTCTGCCATTTGTGGTGGCGACAGGAGGAGGAAGGCAATGAAGCAAGATAATGGATTCGACAAGGGACCTTTGGGAATGAATATTCCCGAGCAGTCGGCAAACTCGGCCGATGCGGGTAATCCGGCGCCCAGTCGGGTTGAGGAAAGCAAACAGTTCGCTCATCGCGGCAAGAAGGAGACGTCGGAGGACCGGCCCGTGTTGGCTATGATCGCTGGCGTTGTGATCGTGCTCGTCGTGTTTGCGTACGCGTTGATCCATGCCCACCAGTCCACAGCCCGCCTGCCGAAGCCTACCGTCGCAGGCGGCAGGCAAAGCACCCCCGCCTCTAACGCGACGAACGAAAACAAAAACTTCCTGCCGACCGAAAACACGAGCCAGCCGGGGGACGCCTACAAGAACGAAGGTATGGTAACGCCCAACGCCATCAGGCAAACGGCGACTACCCATTCCAGTCCAACTGCTGCGGGCTCTTCGATGGCAACCAAGCCGCCCGACACCTTGGGCTCGGTGCCGCCGTTCAGCGGGAGCCAGTCCTGGCAGCCTGCTCCATATCAGCCGGGCGGGCAGGCTGCTGCTTCAGAGAGCGCCGCCAGCAACAAAGCAGAGCGCGAGGAGATGGAGAAGGCATCACTGGTATTTGTTCGCAGCGCATCGTCGAGCCCATCTGGGAGCGCGGCGACAACGATTGAGCCGGAACTGGGTGTAGGGCTTCCACCGGGAGCCAGGCTCCGCGCCCGCCTTGAATCCGCGGTAAACACGGCTGTGCAGACGCCCGTCATTGCGGTGATCGAGTACAACTACGAGCGCAACGGAGAGATTGTCGTGCCTGCAGGCAGCAAGGCAGTTGGGCATCTACAGCAGGCCGACCGCTCCGGCTACGTCGGCATCAGGTTCGATTCGCTGGTGATGCCGGACGGATCAACGACGGCAATCGAAGGAACAGCCACCGATTTGGTGATGCGCGCATTGAAGGGCAAGGTCGAAGGCAAGAACACGGGAAAGAACCTTCTGGTGCGATCGTTTTCGGGCATTGGCGAAGCCGCGGCCATGCTGGTGGGGCGTGGCAGCCTGAACCAGCCGTTGAGCGAGGGCGACATGATGCGGGAGCGGGTCTCGAGCAACATCGGGCAGGCCTCGGATGAGGAGATGCAGCGCCTTTCCATCGGCGAACATATCGTGGTTGTTCTGCCCGCAGGCGCAGAGATTTACGTCGTGCTGGAGCAGTCAGCGAAGCGGAACCCTGCCCAGGTTGCCGCTGCTATCGAAAGCCAGCATTCCGGACAGGCTGGCGAAACGCTAACAGCGCAACAACTAAGGCAGCTCCTGGAATTGCAGCGCGAGTTGAACGAGCAATCGGCGGCGAAACCGACGAGTGAATAGTTTTCTTTTTTCTCCCTCCAACTGCAATGGGCAGAACGAGAATATCCGTTCTGCCATTTTTTTGTTCGAGCAAGCGGTCTGTCGGGGGGGGGGGTGAATCCAGGTCAGTTGCTAATGGAGTACAAGAAACAAAACCTGCACAATGTCTGAAGCAACAACTTTTTTGTTCTGATCTGGCCGTGCGCTCTGGACGACGCACAGACGGGTCTGTTTGCATAGGCCATTCGAGAACGACAGAGGCAGTCACCCCCATTAGCGTGTCTTGGTCTCAAGACAGCCTGTCTTGAGGGCAATCCCAGATCAGTTGCTAATGGAGTACAAGAAACAAAACCTGCACAATGTCTGAAGTGACAACTATTTTGTTCTGATCTGTCGGCTCCCAATCTCGCTTGCAAGCTGCAAGATTATTGCAGCCTATCCAAACGCTTTAAAGACAAAGGGTTGCACGAAGTTCACCCATCCCGAACCATTTCGGGTTCGGTCTCGCCCACGCTCCAGAGCCGCGCACCAACGTTAGTCGTTCGAGGGTCGCGTCCCTTCAAAGTCGGTCATTTTGCCGGACTGCTTCATTTGCCCGAATCCGGACCTGGGCCTATCTTCCCACCTGTGATGAGGCAACAAGCAACTGCCCGTATACGGAGAAGCCAGGTTATGAAACCTATCAATGGCGCATACATGTATGGAGGGGCGAAATGGGCCCCGTTGGTCATGGTGCTCGTTCTTCAACTTGTGCCCTTCATGGCTGTTGCGCAGAACCTGGGTAACGCACCGGTCATGAACCGCGCGGTGCAGGGGCAAACGGCAGCACAGCCCGAAGGGGCCGTGTTGAACCTGGTGAATTGGGTAGGCAATGTGATTGCCCCGATAAGCGCCGCGCTCTGCGTGGTCATGGCTGTGATTTCGTACTCGCAGGGCCGGGGAGTCATGCGCTGGCTGGTTACTGCAGCGGGGCTGCTGGCAATCTCGGGACTGACGCGGTTGATCGAGTTCTGGATCGCTCAGGGAACTGGTGGCGTGCAGTAAGCGGCGAAAGCGAAAGATCATGATCCCATCATTCATCAACGACCTGTTGCAGATGCTGTTCGATCTGGCCATTCCAGCGGCGGTCTGCACGCTGGTGCTAGCCGGACTGGCCCTTCGCCAGGAAGGCGGGCTGAACTTCGAGGCCGGGGGCAGGTTTCAACGTTGGATCCTGTGGACGGTCATCTTCTTAACGCTGCCGCAATTGCTCTCATGGTTTGCCGCTCAAGGCATTTCGATGCCGGGCACGGCAGGAAGCGCAAGCGGCTGGCTGGGATCAATCGAGAATAGCGTCCGCGCTTTCGTGATGGACCTGGTTCTATCGCGGCTTATCCCCGTCGTGGCAGCGTTCTTCGTATTGAAGTCGGCGCTGGATGCCGCCCAGGGTCAAAATCCCCTGGCCTCGATCATTGCGGCATTCTTCCTGCTTTCGGTCTCAAGCACGGTGCAACTGTTCCAAAGCTGGAACAGCGGATCGCAGTTCGCAACCACTGACATGTTGGCGAACCTTTGGAATTACCTGGCGGGAATCATCATGCCGCTGGCCGCAGGACTGGCCGTCGTGGGCGCGATCTTGAACTATGTCCGGCATAAGCCGGTGATGCTGATGGTAGGTGCGGGACTTGCGTTCCTCAGCGTTTCCGGGTTGTGGAAGCTGGTGCAGGTGATGGCGAGTTAGCTCTGGCAGGAGATGAGTGCATGTCGTTCTACAACGGCTTGTTCAATCTGACGAACTGGATGGCGAATGTCATCATGCCGACGCTGGCGGCGTTGTTTTTCGCGGGCGCGATCTATCGCTTCAGCCGGGGAATGCCGTACCAGCACCTGAGTTACGGAGGGTTCGCAGCATTGATGTGTTCCGGTTTGCTGCGCGCGATGGAGACATTCGCCAGCCAGGCGGCATGGAACGATCCCGACCGTTACTGGCTTTCGATGCTGACACTGGTCAATTGGGTCGGGAATGTATTGCTCCCACTCTATGGCACGCTCCAGGTTGTCTTGGCAGTGCTTCACTTCGGCGGAGTGCTTGAGAGATTGAACATCGGTGATGCCTGGATTCGCAATGCGGTCTCGGCCGGCATGTGCTTTGGGCTGTCGGGTTTATTGCGGCTTGCCGAATTCTGGATCAACAACGGAGCCGCAGGAGTGCGATAGGAGATAGAGATGCCACTGGATGTGACTCCGATGAACCGGAACCTTGCGACGCGTGTGACCTTCCTTTCGCTTGAGTTCGAGGACCTATTTCTCGTCCTGGCCGTGGCCGCAGTCATGAACATCGTGGGCCACTTTGTGAATGGAGAGATTGGAGGCATTCCGTTGAGCATGGTTTTGCAATACGGGGTTCCGTTGTCGGCGGTGCCGTTGCTGATGATTTTCAAATACGGAAGACCACGCGCGTTTCTAAGGGATTTGGCTGCCTGGTATCTGAAGCCGCGCGGCTACTGCGCGCTTGCTCGCGACCGGCGCATCACGAGCTGTTACGTCTTTGACAAGGAGACGGGAGAGGAGAGGCAACCGTGAAAGCAACTTTGCGCGCTGAACGCTTTGACGCTCAACCATTGTGCGAACAGCTTCCCGTCCGCGACTATCTCGACAATCTTGTCGTGCGGACCAATGGAGCACTCGTCGCCGGCTATGAGCTTCGGGGAATCCACTCCTATTTTGCCATCGACGCCGAACGAAACCAGAACAAGCTGATGCTGGACGCGCTGCTGCGCACGTTGCCGGAGCAGAGCATGCGCCTGCAACTGCGCTTTGAGATGGTTGAGGACTTGGGCAATCTCCTGGACCGCTACCAGAGGCAGTCTTCCGAGAACGAGACAGTTCGCAAACTCGACGAAGTACGCCTGCAGGCTTGGTCAGCCAAAGAAGGACAGGGACACTACCTGCGGCCTCTTCTGCATGCCTATCTGATCTGGGATTCCCGCATTCACCACGAGGTAAAGCATGCCGCAGGCAAGTGGAAGCGGCCGAGTTGGAGCCTGTCGGCCGAAAAGTGCATTCAACGCGAGCGACGCGAGCACGAGCAACTGGTCGAGGAGTTTGAGACATTGCTGACTGGGATCGAGAGCACCATGCAGGCCGCGAACCTGGGAGCGCGCCGCATGAGCGACGACGAGTTGTTTGTCGAGGCCCGCCGCGCCCTGAACCCCTTGGAAAACGACACGCGGCCTTACAAAAGTCCCGACGAACTCGATGAGTTTCGCAGCGCCCGCGAGCAGCTTGTGGATGTGAGCCTGCTGGACGAGACCGAGAGCTATCTCAACGTCGACGGCCTGCTGTATTCGCTGGTCAGTTTGAAGGAGTTGCCGGACGCGACGTTTCCCGGCATTTTGCGCGAGTTGGCGGCCTTGGACTTCCCGCTCGTCGTCAATGTGCAGATTACCATTCCCGATCAAGCCAGAGTTCTCAAAGGTTACAAGAGCCGGCTGCGCAAGATGCAGGCGGCGCAACGCGACAGTCATGGCGGCTTTCGCGTCAACGTCGAGGCGCAGGTCGCCGAGGCCCAGCTTTTCCGGGTGCAGCAGGACATCATCTCGAGTTCGGTCAAGACCGCAAAGCTGAGTCTTGTTGTAGTCACCCGAACTTCGCGTCCGGCGGTCACGATGAACGATCTGGAACAAGCTGAGCGGCTGGTGAATGACCGCCGCGAGCGGGTGCTGCACGCCATCGCCTGGATGAATGGCGCCAAGGCCGTCACTGAGACCCTGGCCAAGAAGCGGCTGTTCTTCGGCTCGCTTCCCGGCATGGGCGAACTCGATAAACGGGAGCAGGACATGCTGACCACGAACGCCGCCGATCTGCTGCCTGTGGAAACGTCGTGGCAGGGCACACCGCGTTCGCCGTTGCTTCTGGTGGAGACGCCATACAAACAATTGATTCCTTTCTCGCCGTTCGATGCCTCGTTGAGCGATGCCAACCTTTTGGCCATGGCCAAGACGGGCGGAGGAAAGACGTTCATGGTGCAGCAACTGCTGCTCATGATGTCGCGCGCCAATCCGTTGATCTCCATCATTGAAGCGGGCGACTCCTACCAGCCGTTAGTTGAACTCATGGGCGGCAGGATGATTACCATGTCGCTGGACAGCGACCAGACGATCAATCCCTGGGACCTGCCCAAGGGCGAGGCGGAACCCAGCAAGGACAAAATAGCGTTTCTCAAGAACCTGACCCGGCACATGCTGGGCGAGGGCCGGGCCGAGGACACCGAAGTCCTCGACAACGTGCTCACCGAAGCCATTGTCCGCGTGTACAAGCGGGCGGCGATCCGCGCCTCAAGTCCTATTCCCACCTTCGGGGATTTGCGCGATGAGCTCTCGCAATGGCGCGACGAAGACCGCAATCAGCGGGTCATGGATGAAGCGCATCTGGCCGGCGTCAAGCTGCGCAGTTGGACAGGCGAGAAGGGAGTTTACTCGCGGCTCTTTGATCAGCCGACGACGGTCTCGCTGGACGACGACTGGGTGTTCTTCAACGTGGAGCAACTCAGTCATGACGCGAGGCTGGAAATGGCGATGAGCATGCTCATTGCCCACGCAACGGCGCAGCGGGCATCGGGCAAGTTAGGCCGGCGGAGCATCACGGTGCTCGACGAGTGCTGGTTTTTGCTTGACTCGCCGACGCTGGCGCCGGAGGTGGTGCAGCTATTCCGGACAGCGCGAAAACGCAATGCGAGCGTGTGGGGAATCAGCCAGACGGCGGAGGATTTTGTGGGAACAGAGACAAAACCACGCGTCCATGGCCCCGGCATTGTGAAGAACACGACCACCAAGATCGTCGGGCAGCAGCCGGGTGATCTGAGCGCGCTACGCGAGGAGTTACACCTCAATGACACCGCGTTGAACCAGATCAAGCATCTCAGCCCGCCGCGCAAGGGCCGGAGCGCCGATGCCTTGATCGTGATCGGAGAGAAGGCGGAGACAACCCACGTCATCCGCATGGTTCCGACCCCGATCGAGTATTGGATTACGACGACCTACCCGCGCGAGCGCAGTTATCGGGCGTGGTGGCTCAGCAAGCGGAAGGCAATGCCGCTGCTTGCGGCTTACCAGGAGCTTGCCACGAAGTTTCCCTTCGGGCTCGGAGACGTCGAGATACTTCCCGAAGAACAGTCGGGAGAGGTCCTGGGATGGAAGGAAAAACAGTGAAGAAGACCTTATCAACGTTGAAAGCAGTTTTGTCCAGCAAACGATGCTTCCGCGCGGCTGCCGTACTGCCCTTGGTCGTAGTGCTTGCGCTTGTCCCCCAGGAAGCTAGTGCAGGCATTGGAGACATTGTCTCCATTTTGACCGGCATTTACAGCACGCTGCGCGGGGGCATCGGAGGGCCACTCAACGCGATACAAAGCGTGAACACCAATGTCCGTGACCTTCACCAGCAGTTGGTCTGGCCAGTTGCCACACTCAACCAGGCGAGAGGCTTCGTCGGCCAGGTCACGGCCCAATATCGCAACCCCATGTGGCAGATCCACACGCTGTCCACCAACAGCGCCACTTTGAGTAACCCTTTGCAGCTGGAGTCGGTGGTGCGAAGCGGACAGGTGGGCAGCGTTACGCAAATGCAACCTTTGTTCCGGCGTCTCTATCAGCCGGTGCCGGACGCGAGCGACGCCCCGGCAGCGGAGCGAAACATGATGGACATGGATGACGCGGCATCCCTGACCGCGCTCAAGACAACGGTCGTATCGGACCAGGATGGGAACCGGATGCTATCGCTCGCCGACCAAATGGAGAAGCAAGCTGCCCAGGCCGCGCCGGGCTCG
>Ga0210384_10000106_pt1 | contig 124907 bp, 103 predicted proteins | sample IncBWH2MmetaG_FD_160574 | JGI IMG/M metagenome (GOLD analysis project Ga0210384, IMG submission 160574) | Forest soil microbial communities from Barre Woods Harvard Forest LTER site, Petersham, Massachusetts, United States - Inc-BW-H-2-M | ecosystem: Environmental > Terrestrial > Soil >...
CACCACAATGACGCAGCCGGTTGAACCCTTTAACGTTTTCCAGTTGAACTGGTAGAGTCCGTTTCCGAGGTTCTGCAGGCCTGAGTTGCCTGGGGCCCCGATCGTCGTTTCGTCGTCAGAGTCACCCGAGCAGGCAGACGGAATCGTCCCGAGGTTTACCCAGGGAGCGGTGCAAGTCCCCGGGGCGGGGTTCGGGCTGGAGCAGAACGTTAGACTTGTGTTGGGAACACCAGGGGCGAGGAACTGTTGCCAAATCAAGGGCACTGCGCTTCCCGCCTTAACGACATTTATCTGAGTATCCGATACCGGCGATTGAAATCCCACAAAGCTGGTGAAACTGGCAACGATCTGATCGCCGGGAGTAAATGCCGCAACAAAACATGACAGGCCGCCGCCTCCGCCCGAGTGTGTCGTGTCTTGCGTGTAGAAGCGGAAAATATTCTTGTCGAAAGCGCTGGACGGGCAAGGTTGCCCGCTGGCCTTCAGGAAACCGGGACCGCCGATCCCCGGAAAACCAGTTGGGAAACTGTAATGCGTGGTCGCCGTGTATAGAAACTGCTCGCAATCCGAGGCCCCTGTGCAAGTCAGTTGGAATTCGACACATTCCGGGTTTGCGGCGGATTCGTTGAAATCGCCATAGGGGGCGCAGCTAAAAGTGGGGAACATTGTGCCCGGATTGAAGGTGTTGAAAGAGTTGGAGCCCGGCTCAGTCGATAGCTGCAACACTGGAATCGGAAGCAGGGTAATCTGCTCGCCTCCCGCATTATCCAGAGCTGCCAATTCATAGTCGTCCGTACCGACCGGGAAGATAGCTGTCCCGCCGGGCGTCAAAGTTTGCGTCTGTGGGGCGTTGAATCCGCCGCAGTTGCTGCTGTCGGAATTGTTAGGGTTGTCGTGGCTGGGGGTACCCAAGGCTAATGTCACCGAAGTGCCCGCAACCAGCCCGCTAGTCCAGGTGTCAGAAGCCGCGCCTCCCGTCGCACAGTACGGCGCTCCCATCCCCGAAGAGTTGCCAGATAGAGTAATGGTCCCGCTGAAACTCGAGGTGCCGTTATTCGTAACTGTCAGAAACCCAGTGTCAGGATTCGCGCAGATCGTCTTGCTGGTATTGCACCCGCCGGTTTGATAGAAAGTCTTTACGTCAAATTTGTATCCGCTACCGGCGAACTCAAACATACCCGGCGCTTGGCTCGTCTCGGATGCGTCTCCGGGATCGCAACCGGTCGCCGACCCTCCTTGTAGGACGTAGGCATCCGTTACGAGGCTGTTATCACACGGGAAGGAGTGAGAAATGCCGGAGTGAATCTGGCTATCGTACACGGCCAAGTTCAAAGTCCCATCCGTGCTTTGGATCGAGAGCAAAGCACCGCTCTCAAGACTCTGCGCAAAAGCTATCGTTGGAATGAATACACTCAGTGCTACAACCGCGGCCAGAGCAGAGATCTTCATAGTAGGTACCCTTAGTCCTTTTTTGTGTTCGCGCCGACACGGCGAACGATTGAGAATGCCGCCCATGGGCGGTACGGAAACTCGGAGGAGGGAGGGGTGGCGACGCGCACATCCGAGAGTCAACATCACCGGTTGCCGCGCTGGACAACCGTTCCATATAGTGTGCCCTGAGCCAAAACATGTCAACACATTTCAGGCTCCCATGGACTTTCTTCTCTAGCGGCCACGGATCATGTCCCGAGCCTGCGCTAATTTCGGTGTGCGAATCGGTATTGCGCGACGCTCTCAATTTTGAGCACTTACCCATCCGTGGGGCGATAGTAGCCAAGGGGATCTTCTCTGATCTGAAGGGACCCTCCTATGTGCGTGACGGATCACAGCTGGATACGGTATTTACCCGATTGCCGACCAGCAGCTCATTACGTTAAGTTTGAGATGTTCGACTCTGAGTCTTGTGTCGGATAAAGCTTTCGACGCGGGCTGGGGCGGTCATGGGTTAGTGTCGGCGGTATCGACGTTCGGACCCTCACGACCGCCTTTTGTATTTGGAGCGTACCTGCAGGAATCACACGAGATCCACCGATCTTCGGTATTATGGTTGTAACGGGGCAGTGTGAGTGAACCACGCTCACACCATCACATTCAATTTCTGTCGAACCCCCTCGGGAACGTTCAATTTAGGATTTAACTATGGCGGAACCGGAGAGTTTCTGGATCAGTTGGCGTGAGCGTCTGGCAGCTCTTCGCAACGTACCGCCTGTGCTCGGAATCGTTTGGCAGTCGGGACCCGCAGTTGTGGCGACGGGATTGATTTTCCGGTTGTTCGCCTCGCTGCTGCCGATGGCACTGCTGTGGATCACGAAACTGATTATCGACGGAATCGTCCGTGCTGTGTCCGCTCATCAGATGGTGCAGCCCCGATTCTGGTGGCTGGTGGCAGCGGAATTTGGGCTTGCAGTTCTAGGCACTATTCTCACCCGCATCATTGATTATTTGGATTCGCTTCTCGCCGACAAGTACACGCGGCACATCAGCATCCGTGTTATGAAACACGCGGCCGAGCTGGATCTGCTGGCTTACGAGGACCCAGTCTTTTATGACCGGCTGGAAAGAGCCCGGGTTCAGGCGACCGACCGCCTCGGAATGATCCAGTCGATTGGGCGTCTTGTGCAGCAGATCGCCACAGTCGTGTCTCTGTCGGTTTCGATCATGCTCTTTTCCCCCTGGCTTATGCTCCTGCTGGTCGCCGGTGTGATTCCGGCATTTCTAGGTGAGAGCCATTTCGCATTCCTGGGATACGCCAAGAACTTCCGGCAGACCCCGATCCGGCGTCAACTGGACTATCTGCGCGTGCTGGGCGGAAGCAGAGAAGCGGCGAAGGAACTCAAACTGTTTGGCCTGAATGAATTTCTTACCGAACGCTTTACACGTCTTTCCGACGACATCTACTCCGAAAACGTGGCCTTGTCCCGTCGCAGGCTGGTGGCCGGCTCGTTCTTGTCAGTCATCGGCACGATGGGGTATTACTCGGCTTACGTGTACGTGATCTGGCGCACCCTAGCCGGAGCGCTCAGCATCGGTACGCTCACTTTTCTTTCCGGTGCCATCCTGCAGGCGAGCAGCAATATCCAGCAGATTTTCTCGACGGTTTCCGGCATCGCGGACCAGGCGCTGTTCCTCACCGATCTCCTGGCATTCTTTGAGATGCAACCAACCATCCGGTCCAAGCCTCACGCACTCGCGGCTCCCCGGCCGATCTTGCGCGGATTCGAATTTCGTGATGTCTCATTCCGATATCCCGGCAGTCCCCGGCTCATTCTCAACCGGATGAATTTCCTTCTCCAGCCTGGACAGAGGGTGGCGTTGATCGGGGAGAACGGCCAGGGCAAGACAACCGTGGTGAAGCTGATTACCCGGCTTTACGATCCTTCAGAAGGACAAATCCTGCTGGACGGGATAGATCTGCGGGAATACAGCCTCGAAGATCTTTATCGCGAGATTGGCGTCATCTTTCAGGACTTTATGCGATATGAAATGACTGCTCGCGAAAACATTGCGGTAGGCCGGGTGGAGGAACTCGACAATCTGGCACTTCTACGGACGGCAGCTCGAAAGAGCATGGCGGATCACGTCATTGGTCAACTTCCCCTCGGGTACGATCAGATGTTAGGTCGTCGCTTCGATGGAGGCCTCGATCTTTCCGGAGGTGAGTGGCAGAAGGTCGCGCTGGCTCGTGCCTACCTGCACGATGCTCAACTTCTAATTCTCGACGAGCCCACCGCGGCACTCGACGCACGCAGTGAGTACGAAGTATTCCAACGTTTTGCTGAACTGACCGCCGGGAAGATGGCACTTTTTATTTCGCACAGATTCTCGACCGTGCGCATGGCGGATCGCATCGTAGTACTCGACAATGGCAGGATTGCCGAGGAGGGAAGCCACGATCAGTTGGCTCGAATGGGCGGACGTTACGCCGAAATGTTCGAATTGCAGGCTGCCAGTTATCGCTAGGAACTTACGAGATGCCGGAGAAGGTTCATCTGGAAATGGTTAGCACGGAAGCCGAAAGTGTCGAATCCTCAACAGAGGTGGCGGCGAACGAGCATGCCTTATGCTCGAGCGCCGAGGAATTGGCGCGCAGCCTGTCGTGGCTGCCCAGCGAAAGCTCGTCACGAATCTTTGTTGAACGTTGGCGCCGGTTGTCCAAGGCACTCAAACCCCTGCTGAGGGCGCTTGACGCACCGTTGCGGGGCACTTCCTCGGACGACTTCCGCTGGCTCTATGACAACACTCACCTCGTCGTCTCGGAACTTGAGGCTGCGGGCGAGACGTTTAAGCTTCGGCGGAAGACTCCACACGTCTGTACGGAGAGTGGCGCCGTCATTCCGCGAGTGGCGGCTTTGGCAGAGGCGTTTCTGGCGGGCATCGCATTCGAGTTTAGTGAAAAAACGTTTACTTCTTACGTCGTGGCCTTTCAAAAGCAGACAGTCCTCAAAATGAAGGAATTGTGGACGCTGGTTCCGGTGCTCAAGTTGGTTTTGTTGGAGCAGATCGCGATTCGGGGTTCGCAGCTCATTGCCGATCCCGCGGGATCGTACGGGGTTGGCGTCTGTGTACGGAGTCTCAGAGATGTCAGTCAAACCTCATGGAAGGACGTGCTCGAACCGCTGATTCTGCCCGATCACATTCTGCGCGAAGATCCGGCGGGCGCTTATGCTCGAATGGATCTTGATAGCCGTGATTTGTATCGAAACAAGCTTGTAGAACTCGCCGAGCGCTCCGATTTCACGGAGATGCAAGTTGCAAAAGAGGTCCTCGCGCTGGCGCAAGAGGCCAACCAAGACCCGCGCGTCGCCCTGCGCTGTTCGCACGTTGGGTACTACCTGCTTGGAGAAGGAACCGCTGCCCTATACCAGAAGGTGGGTTTCAGACCTACGTTCTACCAGCGGATATCGGCAGTCCTCCGTAAATATCCCGACGAGTTTTACCTCACGACCATGCTATTGGTCACCTTCGCCATGATGTCGGTGATCGTTTTGCTCCTGATTGATCGGCAGAACTCGCCCGGACTCGTTCTGTTCTCGATGCTGGCGCTGTTCTTGCCGTGCTCGCAGGCTGCGGTTCAAGTGACGAATTATTTGATCACAACACTGCTGCCGGCACAAATTCTTCCGAAACTTGATTTGTCGGAAGGTGTCCCGGACGATTGCGTCACTTTCGTTGCGGTTCCCAGCCTGCTTCTGGACGAAGGGCAGGTTCGCAAGCTGGTTGACGACTTGGAGGTGCGCTTTCTCGGCAACCATGACCGCAACGTGCATTTTGCGCTGCTCACCGACTTGCCGGATTCGTGCTCAGAGCCTCGGGAAGATAATCCGCTGGTGGATCTGGGTTCGGAACTAATCAGGGGATTGAATGAGAAATATGCGGGTCGCGGGATGGGATCGTTTTTTCTCTTCCATCGACACCGGGTCTACAACCCGCGAGAAAAAGTTTGGATGGGATGGGAGCGCAAGCGCGGGAAACTGATGGATCTGAATAGGCTGCTGCGGAAGCAATATGACAGCTTCCCAGTCAAAGTCGGCGATCTGTCGTTCCTCTCACGAGTTCGCTTCGTAATTACGCTGGACTCCGACACCGAGTTGCCGCGAGGATCGGCCCATCGGATGGTGGGGGCTCTGGTGCATCCTCTGAATCAGGCAATTGTTGACCTGGAAAAGAATATCGTTGTGGCCGGCTATGGCATCTTGCAACCGCGCGTCGGGGTCAGCGTTCAGAGTACTGCCAGATCGCGGCTGGCGAACATCTATTCCGGGGAAACGGGATTCGACATCTACACGCGAGCAGTTTCTGACGTGTACCAGGACCTGTACGGTGAGGCCATCTTTGCGGGAAAAGGGATCTATGAAATTGACGTCGTGCAGCGGGTCCTTGATCGCCGGTTTCCGCGCAACGCTTTGCTGAGTCACGACCTCATCGAAGGCGCCTACGCGCGCGCTGGGCTGGCCAGCGACATCGAGGTGATTGAGGACTACCCCTCGCATTACAGTGCCTACAATCGTCGTAAGCATCGCTGGTTGCGGGGCGACTGGCAAACTACCGGATGGCTGCTTCCGCAGGTTCCAGATGAGTCTGGACAGCGAGTCCGGAATCCAATCTCGATTACTTCCCAGTGGAAGATCCTCGACAACCTTCGCCGCAGCTTGGTTGAACCTGCGACCTTGTTGTTGCTCGTGCTTGGATGGGTGGTGCTGCCCGGAGCGCCAGAATTATGGACTCTCGCGACGATTGGAATTTTGGCTGTGCCAGCATGGTGCCAGTTTGTGTTAGAGCTGGTTCGCGCGGCGATCCAACGCAAATCCACAATAGCTCGCGACTCCGTGGACGCACTGTTTGCGGCTCACATCAACGTCTTCCTGACTTTGACGTTTCTTGCGCACCAGATGTTACTGTCACTGGACGCCGTCGTGCGGACTCTGGTTCGTCGCATCGTGACGCAACAACGGCTTCTGCAATGGGAGACGGCGGCAGAGGCGGAGGTTGGCGGCTACAAGCACACGCGGCTCGACAGTTATTTAGATTGGACGCCTGCGCTTGCGCTCGGGCTAGGTGTTCTGGTGTGGTTTGTCCGCCGCAGCGCACTTCCTGCCGCGCTGCCGATCCTGCTGCTCTGGGCGTGTAGCAAGCTGTTGTCGCAGTGGCTGAACGGGCCGCCTCGCGCTCTGCGCAGCGAAGTGCCAGAAAAGGATGAACTCTTGCTTCGCCGCGCCGCTCTCCGCACCTGGCGCTACTTTGCCGAGTTCAGTACCGAAGAGCACAATTGGCTGGTTCCCGACAACGTGCAGGAAGAACCTGCCGCCATTGCAGCCCGCATTTCACCCACCAACCTGGGGTTTCTTCTTAACGCCCGGCAGGTGGCCTGCGAGTTTGGTTATCTTACGGTCCCCGAATTTGCGCAGCAGACCATGCGGACCCTCGCCACCGTTTTGAAGTTGCAACGCTATCGGGGACACTTGCTCAACTGGTACGACACCCGGTCGCTCGAACCATTGGCTCCTGAGCTCGTCTCTGCCGTCGACAGTGGCAACTTCCTGGCTTCACTCTGGACTTTACAGCAGGGATGTTTGGACCTTCTGAATCGTCCAGTGTTGCAAGCCTCTGTGTGCGAGGGCTTCCTGGATCACCTTCGTATTTTGGCAGACCTGCGGGTGCTCTCGCGAAAGCGCTTTTCTGCTTTTCAGAAGGAGATCAAGAGAAAGAGGTGGCTGCCGTGTCTGCTGAATATTCCTGACGCAGTTCTTGAGGAGACCCATCCACAGTCCACCTCGCCGAAGCATTCGAGAGACGCGAAGTGGTTCTCAGAGCAAGCACGGTCAAGGCTTAAGAGCGTCAGGCAAACCGTACACTCGTATGCTCCATGGTTGCTACCGGAGTTTGCCTCGCTTTTGGACAACCCGGTCATCAACGCGGCATCTGTACCGGACCTTCCCCCGCTTGAGCGAGTGCCGGAGTTCATCGACGGTCTCTCGGTTCGGCTCCGGCACGTTATCGGTTCGACAGGCGCCGGAGAACTAGATTCCCTGTGCCAGCGCCTCTTGGCCCTGCTTCCGGAGGCGCGCTCAAGTGCGATACGCCTGATACACGATCTCGAGAACATTGCCGCTAGCGCGGGCAAGCTTGCGAATGAAATGGATTTTCGTTTTCTTCTCAATCAGCGGAAGCTTCTGTCGGTCGGATTCGATGTCAAGACTAAACAGGTTCATGCTGCCTGCTACGACTTGCTCGCTACGGAATCTCGCACAGCGGTGTTTGCGGCGATTGCCAAGGAAGACATTCGCCAGGAGAGCTGGTTTCTGCTTGGCCGCGCGCATACGCTCGATCATGGTCGCCCCGTGCTGCTTTCATGGACCGGAACCATGTTCGAGTACTTGATGCCGCTCCTCTGGATGCGCACATACCCAAACACTCTTCTCGAACGCTCAGCGAGTGCGGTAGTACAGTCGCAGCAGGCGTACGTCGCGAACCGGCGTATCCCGTGGGGGATCTCGGAGTCAGCCTACTCCAGAACCGATGAGGCGGGCAATTATCAGTACCATGCTTTCGGTGTTCCCCATCTCGCACTTGCCAAAGGTCAAGTGAATTCGCTCGTCATTTCTCCCTATTCGACATTTCTGGCGCTGCATATATCTGCTTCGGAAGCTTTGAAGAACCTGCACAGAATGAGTCGCGACGGATGGTTGGGGGCATACGGATTTTATGAAGCTGCGGACTTTACCCCCTCCGGGCAACAATCGAGGCATCATCGCTACGAACTGGTGCGCTGCTGGATGGCCCATCACCAGGGCATGAGCTTGCTCTCTGTTGCCAACTTTCTTCGCAATGGCGTCGTGCAGCGATGGTTCCATAGCGAGCCGCGGGTCCAAGCCACGGAGTTGCTGCTGCATGAGAAACCAGTTGCCCACCTCCGGGCGATCCGCGCAGGCTACAGAGCGAGTGCCGCATGAACCCTGCCCCCGTGGCTCGAGCCCAACATTCAAATGAATAGTTTGTGGCATGACTTCGATCTGCTAAGGTGCTTGATGCGGAATTCGTACCCAATCCGGACGTTCATCTTTGTTCTGGCGACATTCGCTCAGGGTGTGCCCACGGTGAATGCTCAAGTCAATCCCAGGCCGGATGTGATCGCGGTAGACGCGAACGCTCCCTCGCATCCTTTCCCGCACTTTTGGGAAAAAGCATTCGGTTCTGGCCGCGCCGCGCTCAGCCTGAGAGACAGTTACCGGCGCGACTTGCGCGCGGTCAAGCAAATCACGGATTTCGAGTACGTGCGGTTCCACGCCATCTTCCACGACGAAGTGGGTGTGTACGACGAAGATAGCCAGGGACATCCTGTATACAACTTCTCTTACGTCGATCAGATCTATGACGGTCTGCTGGCCAACGGGGTCAAGCCGTTTGTCGAGTTGAGCTTCATGCCGCAAAAACTGGCTGCTCAGAATGCCCTGCATAGCTTTTGGTACAGACCCAATGTCTCTCCCCCGAAGGATTGGCACAAGTGGGACGATCTGATCACGGCGTTCAGTAAACATCTGATTGCGCGCTATGGCATCGATGAAGTTGCACAGTGGTATTTTGAGGTTTGGAACGAACCCAATCTCGATTTTTGGGCAGGGGATCCTAAGCAGGCAAGTTACTGGGACCTTTACGATCATACGGCGCACGCAATCAAGAGCGTGAATTCGCGGCTTCGAGTGGGAGGCCCTGCCACCGCACAAGCCGCGTGGGTGGATGCTTTTATCAAGCATTGCGTCGAGAACAACATCCCCGTCGACTTCGTCTCGAGTCACGTCTATGCCAATGATCGGGCTCAGGATGTTTTCGGGAGCGACGAGGATATTCCACGCGACAAAATGGTCTGTCGTGCGGTGAATAAAGTGCACGGTCAGATCGAAAGCTCAAGCATGCCCTACTTACCGTTGATCTGGAGCGAGTTCAACGCCAGTTACAAGAATGAACCCGAGGTTACGGACTCGAGCTATATGGGGCCCTGGCTGGCTGATACGATCCGTCAATGTGATGGACTGGTCAGCGTCATGTCGTACTGGACCTTCTCGGACGTGTTTGAAGAGCAAGGGGTGGTGAAAACGCCATTTTACGGTGGCTACGGACTCATCGCCGCCGGCGGAATTCCAAAACCGGCCTACAACGCATTTAAACTACTGCACCATCTCGGGGATCAACGCATCGCGCTCGGTTCTGATTCTGCCCTGCTGACCCGCCGGGAAGATGGCACCTTGGTTCTCGCCGTATGGAATTATGCCCCACCCGACCAGAAAGGTTTGCCAAGAACTGTCACGTTGCAATTCAAGAATACGAAACCACAGCATGCGACTATTTCGCGCGTCGATGGTGAACATGGGGATTTTCACTCCACATACATAAAGATGAGTTCGCCGCGCTATCCTACGCCAACGCAAATCCAGGAGTTGCGGAGAGCCGCCGAACTTCCTGACGCCGAAACCAGCAAGCTGAAAAACGACGAACTGATACTCACGCTGCCAGCGCACGGCTTGGCGATCATCGAACTGAAATAGCGGTCTTGTGATTGATTCGTTAAGAGCGAGCGGTCGTCGTCATCCGGTAGGCAGGATTGCTGAAGGCTGGTAATTCTTGAATCCGGCGCGTTCCATGCCTCGCCGTGCCTCAGGGTTCTTCATGAAGGTCTCCCAGACAAATCCGGTGCGTGCATTTTCGGCCATCACCATGGTGATTCCTGTGTCAATTCCAATCACATCGGTGTCGTACCAGTTTCTCAAGGGATTGAATGCATTCACAAATCCATATCGGCTCCAGGCTGGTGCGTAATGGTTCTTCATGGTTTGTAGGACACGCATCACTGGCTGTGGCAGAAAGGGAAGGGAACCGGCCGCCGCACTGGGGACAACAGTTCCATCGATTGGTCCGATCGACGGCGGGCCTCCCCAAACTACGTAGCCTTTCTGTGAATCCGAAGCCGTGATGCCCCAGAGATCGTCGCTGTAATCTGGAAACTGTTTGGCCAGTTCCAAACAGAAGCGCCGATGAACATCGGTTGCAATCGTCGAATTGTGAAAGTAGTCCGCATATTTGTCGTGTTTGCCGCGGAAATCAAACCACGCCTGCGAGTACTGGTGCACAAACAAGGGCGCGAACGAGCCAATGTACCGCAGGCCGTCGTATTCGAAAATGGTTCGTTTCCAGGCGTTCCAGGTTTCGACCCTCAGAGGATAGGTCGCGGAGCCTAATCCCAGGAGATACATCATCATCAGTTCGCTGTAGTAGTCCCAACGGCTCGGCAAGAAACCGATTTCCGGGCTCCATCCGTGCGGCAATAATGAGGTGTCCTCCGAAAGCCAGGTCCAGTCCACTCGATTAAAAATCTGGTACGCCAAAAGACTGATCTCGGAATGCTGGAAGTGCTGGCGACAGGTAAGAATTCCACAGAGCAGGATCGTGGTGTCGACGGAAGAGACTTCGGAGTCCCACATTCTTTCGCCTGTGTTCAAGTTTGCGAAGTGATAGAAGAATCCTCGATGCGTGGGGAGTTTTTTCCACAAAAAACGCAAACTCGCGACAACCCGCTCGCGTGCCTCGGACAAGGAAATATAGCCGCGTTTTTGTCCAATGCAGATGGCGGTCAAACCGAAGCCTGTCGCTGCGATGCTCGCCACCACTCCGGCATCATTCACGCGCACATTACATCGATCCTTGACCATCCCGGTTTGCGGGTTGGCTTGTTCCCAAAAATAGAGGAAATTGGCCTTCTCCAGCTCCTCGAGCAGCTCGTCATCGGCCTGTGAGAGATATGTTTGGACTGGGGGGCGCGCCGGCTTAGCGTGCTGTTGTTCTGGCGATGCAGACAGAAAGGGCGCAAGACTCCGCACCAAGGGTAAACATACACCCCAGCCTGCCATCTGCTTGAGCAGACTTCGTCGCGATAAGATCCCTTTTTTGTGATTCTCGTGTTGCTCGTTCACCTAATGAAGTTTAGACGATTTTCAGTTGGCTCGCAGACGCCCTGGAACATACATCGCCGGAGCGCATCCAAGTAGTCCACAACATTGTCATAGAATAATGTACGGTGACAGCATGACCCGCTGGCGAAAGATAGCCATTTGGACACTCGTGATTGCAACTCTCGGAGGTGTCCTCGCTGCCGTACTCGTTGCCGTTCACAAAGCTCGACCGATAACGATAAAAGGCGCAGTCCTGAGCGAGGATGCCGATCCACAAAAGCAATTGCCCATCGCGGAGGTTCAAATAACAGCTACGAACGGCTCGGCGGTTAGTAGTTGCAAGTCTGATGCCGCAGGGTACTTCAGTCTTACCCTGCGACGGGGCCTCAGGCGGCGTCAGCCAGTCACGTTGCAATTTCGGCATCCCGATTACCGACCGCTCGACTTAAATGAATTTATCGGGGACAAGATCTACCTCGCTCGCATGGTACCGATTTCTCATGAGACGCGAGTGCCCTCCGATCACCCCGAAGTAACAGTTTCCAACGTTCGCTTGCGATATTCGGTAAAGACTTCTACGGAAGCGGATGTCGGCAGCGCCGTAAAAACATTCCAAGTCGTGAACGCCGGGAATGTGCCTTGCCAGGGACGTCATCCCTGTTCGCCCGATGGGAAATGGAAAGCCGCGCTGGGCTCTGCCTCTCTGGATGCGGGGGAAGGAAATGAGTTTAGAAACGCCAGGGTCTCTTGCATTGCGGGGCCGTGCCCGTTCACCAGAGTCGAGTTCGAAGACCTCTCGCGCGGCGCTCGCAAGGTCAACGTGTCGGTTCGGAACTGGTCTGACACGACCACTTTCCTGATGGAGGCTGAGGTGGTCCACCCTATGGTCGCCGACATTGTGCGCGAGTCGTATCCCGTGATTTTCGGCCAGACGCTCAATTTCAGCTTGTCGGCATCGGCGGAGGGCCCAAGCATTGAAGCCGAGGTAAACGGAGACTCTATTGTTTTCCCCTTGGGACCGGATCTTTTCCTAAGCTGGGCCGATTGCCAGGTCAGAGTCGATAAGGACCAGACCAAGGCCTATCGCTGTGAGCTTAAGGCCGGGTATCGGTTTAAATAATGGCGCGTCGCGTTATGGAACTTTTTCCGGGAGCGTGCGAGGCGCAAATCGGACTTTCAACGTCTTGATCTCGTATGGCTTGGTATGAACGGTGATGCCGCCCTTGCTGATTGCAAGATCGGCAGTCGATTTCTCCATGAGATCGGTTTCGTCCGCCGATAGTGCTCCTGACGGAAGCTGGAGTTTTACATCCACTTCTTTGCCCATCCACTCATAAAAACGCAGGACAAGATAATCGTCGTCCTCGGACTGCTTGATCGCCGTGAGCACTACATTGTCCGATTCGACGTGCACGAAAGAATGTTCGCTTGCAAGCGTTCCCTGGTGTTTCTGCTCAGGCATGGCGATCGGCTTGTAGTTGAGTTCGTAGCCGCGGCGAACGGTCTGCGCGTCCCGCCAGGTTCCAGCGTGCGGATACAAAGAGTAGGTGAACTCGTGATGGCCTTCATCGGTGTGCGGATCGGGCCATTCCGGCGAACGCAGCAACGAGAGACGCAGGACATTGCCCTTCACGTCGTATCCGTACTTGCTGTCGTTGAGCAGGCTGAAGCCGTGCTTAGCGTCCGAGAGATCGGCCCAGCGTTGAGCCGGGACCTCGAACTTCGCCGCTTCGGCTGGTGTGTTCCGAGTGGTCGGACGCTCTATCGAACCGTAGGGAATTTCAAACGTAGCTTTGTCACTGTGCGCGCTCAACGGAAAAGCCACTTTCAGCAGAATATGTTTTTCGTGCCAGTCCGCCTGCATTTTAACATCGACCCGGGGCCCGCCGGCGTACATCGTGATGTCCTGTACGAAGGTCGAATTCTGGAAATGCTTCTTGACGCGGATCACCGCGCGCAATGGCCCACCCTCAACCAGCTTCACTTCGTCTGCCTTATCCAAATTCCAGTGTTGTTTCTCGAAATCGGAATCGATATTCCAAGCGTCCCATTGTTTTGGTTTGTCATAGAAAGCCTGCAATAGGTTTCCGCAAGCGAGCGCGGTCGGGCCACCCGTGTCGGCCTCGGAGGGAGCAAGCGCCTCGGTTTGATTTCTCAGATCGAAAAGGCTGGTGATGCATCCGGTTTGCGGGTCAACATTGAGGCGAACGTATCCATTCTCCATAGTACTAACAGAGGCTCTGACAGTTCGCATTAGGGGTCCGTTATATTCGTCAGCAGGCTTTCCCGCAGACTTCACCACGGAACGCACAAAATAGGTCTTGTAGCCCATTGGGGGCGTATCCGCAAGGACTAGGATGTGCGCCCGATTGGTCACCGAATCCAATGCGAGCAGTTGGGACTCAACTCGTTGCCCTGCGGCGTCGACGACGTCAATCTGTTTGACCGAATCAGGAAGTTGTACTACGGTTTCGATCACTTCGGTTCGTGGCCAGGAGAGCGAATTGAAAACTACAACCGGCATGCCGTCGCCTTGGGTGTTCACGTGAGCCGCAATCTCGTCGAGCGACCCATGCGTGATTTCTTCCGCCGAGCGGGCAACATCTTCCAGATTTCGTTTGGCGTCGAGATAGTTCACCGCGATCCCGGAACCCGGCATTACGTCGTGGAAATGGTCGAACAGCAGATTCTTCCATGCGAGTTCGAACTGATCTTGCGGGTACGAGCGGCCGAAGAGCGAAGCCATGGACGCGTATTTCTCCGCATCGAGCATTAGTTCCTCATCACGACGAATTCGCTGTTTCGTGTCCGCTTGCGAGGTGTAGACGCCGCGGTGATATTCGAAATAGAGTTCGTCTTTCCAGGTAGGCACTTTGAGAGTTGGGAGGTTCCGGTTGAGGTCAGCGAAGAATTCTTTGGCAGTGCTGAAATCAATCTTCGGAAAAACTGTGTTCGGATCCCGCAGGCGATTCGCCTGGTCAAGCATCGTCCGGGTCGGGCCGCCGCCATGATCGCCGATTCCGTACAAATAAAGCATCTGCGGCGAATTGGCGACCTTGGGCCCGTAAATCAGCGGAGCGTAGACTGACAAGTCGCGGGTGAGTTGCTCAGGGTTAAAGTCATTGGCGTATTCGTGGGGAAAGTACGTGAGGAGCCGGCTCCCATCGGGGGCTTCCCACCAGAACAGACGGTAAGGGAACTTTGTGTAATCTGTGGCCCAGAGCAGCTTGCTGGTCACGAAATAATCGATTCCAGATTTCTTGTAGATTTGCGGAAGCTGCCAGTTGTACCCAAACGAATCCGGATTCCAGCCGATCTTGATGTCCGCGCCAAAATTCTTGTGAAAATATCGCTTGCCAACAAGAATCTGACGTACGAGCGACTCACCGTCCGGCATATTCAGATCGGGCTCGACCCACATTCCACCGATGACCTCCCAGCGTCCCTCCTTTACTCTCTGCCTGATCTGCTCGAACAGGTCCGGGTACTTCTCCTGCATCCATTCATAAGTCCGCGCCGAGGACATGGTGAACTTGAAGTCCGGGTACTCGCGCATCAAATCCAGGACGCTCTGAAACGTGTTGCGCACCACTTCGACTGTTTCTGTCCACGGCCACAGCCACGCCATGTCAATATGTGAGTTCCCGACAGCTCGAACCGTGAACTGTTTCAACCACGCATTCAAGGGTTGCAGCTGGCTCTGCGCTTGACGAAGCGATGCGTCGAAAGCCGCCTGGTCATTGTTGTCGAGGGGCGAAAAATCGATCGCTTTCACCGCGGCATCGAGTTGCAAATCCCGATCCGCCCGACCTTCCTCATACGCCGCAATCATCGGACGCGTAGCCAGGATTTCCATTCGCAGCATTGCCGGATCGGGCCGTCCCGCTGCAGGTTCAATGGTCAACTGCGCGTGATGAAACTGGGTTTCGACATCGGGAGCATCGATCCGCACTGCGATCAGGAACTTCTGACCGGGCTGTGCGTTCCCCGTTAGGAGAATGGGCTGCTGCATGTCGTCATCGCCTCGTGACACGAGCGAGCCGTTCGAGAACACCGCGATCGTGACAGGGCCTTTGTTGTTCCAATTGAAGTCGAACCGGAAGTCCAATCTCGCACGACCGCCCTGTGCCGCATAACCGTTGATCTTTTCCGGAATCTCGATCCAGCGGCGCAACACGCGAGACCCGGTCGACCATTTGTCTCCGATTTTTACCGTCGCCCAGGCCGAGTCGTCCAAAGAAAGATCCTCAGGATGCGCGACATCTGCGTGAACGCGCCAATCGGGCAGGGGCAGAGTGGTCAGCGATTCCAGTCGATCCAGAGTTGATTGGTAGGGGTCAGTTGGATTCTGGGTCGGAGACGTTTGTTGCGCAGAGACTGAGCGGGTTGCCAGGAGTGCGAGGAGAGCACACGCGATCCATCGCTTCACCGGAAGGTCCTCCATCCTTAATTGGGCTGAATAATCGAAGGAATAGGGTACTCGTCTTGATTGCGGCTTGCCAGCCCTGGCGAGCGTTCCGCCTCTAGCCACCTGCGATTGCCCCTATGATGAGAAATGGTTCAGTGCCGGCCGCGACCGCGTCGGGCAGCAGAGCATCCGGCGATTCGTGGGAGAGGTCCTCCTCACAGGCGAAGAACCTCAAGAACGGCCGCCGCAGTTGGGTGACGTGATCGCGGATGGTTCCGCGCAGCATGGGATAATGGGACTCGAGCGCGTCGAGTACCGAGCGTTGCGTGACCGGACCCTCGACCTCCAGCTCGACCTCGACGCCGACGTGCGCCAAGGTTCGCAGATGCTGCGGCAGCATAACTCGAATCGTCATTGTTGCCGCCTTCCTTTCGACTCAAGTGCTCTCAGAAATTCCAGCGATGCGTTTAGCATGGCTCCATTCCTGTTTTAAGTCTAACTCGCAAATCCATCTTTCCAGATAGGACCGGCCCAGAGCCTCCCATTGCAGTCTCAATATTGTCGCCACATCCTCAAGCTGCCGCTGCGATTGCGCCAGCTTTGACCATTCCAGTTTCGCGATGACTACATCTTCAGCGCGGGCCACGAAAAGAGGAAGGCTCCGCACGGTAACCAAGTGGCGACGGTCGAACTCCTCGAGGCTGAAGGCGCGGGACTTTCGAATGATCAGGTCGATCTTCCAGCCTGTCGCCAAGTGAATTACGTTGAACAAGGACTCCCGTTTGTGGGCTTCGAGGGCGGCGTCCAAGTCGGAATACTATTCAACGCTCGGCAGGGACTGCAAAAACGCCCGCAACTGTGCAGGACTCGGCGCGATCACGACGTCGATGTCTTGTGTTGACCGTGGAGCACCGTAGTGGGCGCTGGCGAACGATCCGGTCAGCATATAAGCAATTCCGGCGCGATCCAATGCTGCGGTGATTCTTCGAAGGACTTCCGATGGGCTCATGGAATCCAGGAGGGAAGTGGATCTGGAAAAAATGCCAGTCTTAGAAGTTCTCGCGCCACACGCGCTTCCGGCCACTCGGGATGGTCGCGTCGGATCCCCTCCCTGGCGAGTTCCCGCGCGAACAAGCTCATCTCAAACGCCAGTAGGACTCGCTGTTCTCCCGACATCGCCCGCAGAATGTCGAACTGGACAGCTTGGGCCGCGGGGCTCGTGTCGGTGTGGGGCATGGGTGAATGTTAGCACGGGGCTCACCACTTTGCTGCACGTCAATCGTCATCGAAACGGATTCCGAATCGTTAGGTGCCGATTGATGATTTGTCCGTCCTGCAAGTCTTCAGAGTAAATTCTGATGTCGATCTGGTCACCCTCTCTAAAATTGAGAGCTTCCACAACTTCCGAAGGCAGCCGCACCACTGTTGTCCCATTTTGAAACCTGCATACTGCCTCCGATCAGAGTTGATCTACATTGCCATTGTGAATCTGCAGCTAAAGAGGAGGCAATAACTTTAGTTTGGCGGCCAACTCACCCTAGCGTCTGCACCTCCACGCTCAGTACGCCCGGCAGATCGCGGACAATCGGAGCCCAACTGTCTCCGGCATCGGCTGACGCATACACTTGCCCGCCACTGGTGCCGAAATATACGCCGCATTTATCGAGCGAGTCGACCGCCATTGCGTCGCGCAATACGTTGACGTAGCAGTTGCTCTGCGGCAGACCTTTGGTGAGCGCCTCCCACTCGTTTCCTCCGCTACGGCTGCGATAGACGCGCAGCTTGCCTTCATGCACATAGTGTTCCGAGTCGCTCTTGATGGGGACGACATAGATCGTTTCCGGCTCGTGCGCGTGAACATCGATCACGAAACCGAAGTCGGTCGGCAAGTTTCCACTGATTTCCACCCACTGGTCGCCGGCATTGTCGCTGCGCATCACGTCCCAATGTTTTTGCATGAATAGCACGCCGGGACGCTTGGGGTGCATGGCCACGTGGTGTACGCAGTGCCCGATCTCGGCGGTGGGGTCTGGGATGTATTGCGAACGCAGTCCCTGGTTGATCGGCTTCCATGACTTGCCACCGTCGTCGGTCCGAAAGGCGCCCGCAGCCGAGATAGCGATAAACATCCGCTGCGGATTGCTCGGGTCCAGGATCACGGTGTGCAGACACATGCCGCCGGCGCCGGGCTGCCATTTGGGTCCAGTGCCATGGCCGCGCAATCCGGAGAGTTCCTTCCAGTTCTGTCCGCCATCGGTCGAGCGAAACAGGGCCGCGTCTTCGACTCCGGCGTAAACTGTGTCGGGGTCGGTGAGCGACGGTTCCACATGCCAGACCCGCTTGAACTCCCACGGGTGTTGGGTACCATCGTAGAACTGATGTGTGGTAAGCGGCTTGCCGCTTTCGCCAGTGTCGTAAGCGAACTTGTTGCTCTCGCTCTTCGGCGGGCCGGCCGTCGCCGTCGCCTCACCCGGCGGTGTTCCGGGCTGGTGCCATGTTTTGCCTCCGTCATCGGAACGCTGAATGATCTGCCCGAACCAGCCACTGGTTTGCGATGCGTACAGACGATTAGGATCAGCTGGCGAACCCTTGACGTGATAAATCTCCCAGCCCGCAAAATGGGGGCCGCTGACCTCCCATTTTTCGCGCTTGCCGTCCGACGTCAACACGAACGCGCCTTTGCGTGTGCCTACCAGTACTCGTACCTTGCTCATCCTTCGCTCCTCCTTTACTCATTCACCTCGATAAGCTCGCTTCAAACCTGCAATGTCGATCTTGGTCATTTGCAGCATAGCCTTGAAAACCCGCTGCGATTTGCCTGGATCTTTGTCGCTCATGAGTTCCATCAGCGCCTTGGGGATAATTTGCCACGATACGCCGAATTTGTCCTGCAGCCACCCGCATTGCACTTCTTTTCCGCCAGCCGAGAGCTTCTCCCAAAGCTGGTCTACTTCTGCTTGTGTCTCGCAGTTCACAAAGAGCGATATGGCTGGAGAAAAAGTGTAATGCGGACCTCCATTCAACGCTATGAATTGTTGCCCTTCAAGCTGGAAAGTAACCGTCATCACGGTTCCTTTCGGCCCCGGGCCGGCTTCTCCGTAGCGGGCAACGCCCAGAATGTGCGAATTCTTGAAAATGGCAGTATAGAAGTTTGCCGCTTCTTCCGCATTGCTATCAAACCACAGGAATGGAGTTATTTTTTGCATTTGTTTCTCCGTTCATAAATCCGAGCCTGCGCCGCCGATCGCGCGACGTCAGTAAGCATCCTTGGGTGCAGCCGTTCCATCCGACCACTTGGATACCGAAATAATGAATTCGGTGATCGGCTCCGGAGAATATTGATGCACATACACCGGGGAGCCAGGGAGACCTGCGCCCCAAAATATATCGTCTGTTTTGGGAAACCAAAACATCAGATGGGGATCCGCATTCCCAACCTTACGGCTAAAATACTGTTGCTTCGACGTCATATAGCACATCGCCCCCGGTTCCGGCAGCGGCAGTTCCTTCTTGTCGTATGCGGCTTTGATACTGTCGAACATCTGACTTTTGGACAGTCCAGCCATTGCCAACTCTGTCGTTTTGAAGGTGAGTGGCAGATGGGTTCGTACCGCCGGCGGATTGAGGCAAAGCGGAAGCCGCTGATCGGGGCTCAAGAACTCCGGGTCGTCGAGCGGGGCCATCCACGACCGCTCCACAATGCACACCCAGCCGTTCTTGCCTTTGACCGCAGTTTCGTAACCGTGGCGCCCCAAGACCATGACCTCTGCGTCGCGTGAAATCGTTTCCGGGGCTGCGCTCCGTGCAAGGGCGATTTCATCGTCGCGATCCATGAGGTACTGATCGAGTGGTGCCATGCCGGGATACGGAGTTTTGTGATCCTGTGCCCGCGCGTGCGCGGCCGCCCCGAGAATGAAAATCAGGGAGAGGGCCAGAGAAACAACCGCGGCGAGTCTCTTTAGGTTCATGCCTTTCCCCTTGGATGTGGCATCAATTGCACCATAGCGTTTCGTTTCACTTCATGCTGGCGTTGTTCACATTGCCGGTGCAGGCGTTCCATCCGACCACATGCCGGTGGGCATCAGGAACATATCGATCGGTTCCGGGTTGCCTTTGTACGATGGAGCCAGTAAGAGCGGAGATCCCGGGAACGGTTCCGACACATTATTTGAGGAATCCACCAGATTTGCGCCCCATACCGTCCCGAGCGGCATGTAGAACATGAGATGGGCCATGTTGTGGTTGCCCGCGTCGGTAAGATACGCGACCTTGGACATCATGTAGCTCATCGCGCCAGCCTCGAGCGCAGGCAGTTCCTTTTTCTCAATCGCGGCCTTGATACTCTCCTTGATCTCATCTTTCGATTTTCCAGCCAATACCAATTTTGTCCTCATCAAAGTGATCGGCAGCACCGTCCGAGCGGCGGGTGGATTTAAGCAAATCGGACTGCGATTCTTGGGGTTCCAGAACTCGGGACTGTCGAATGGATTCATCCACGCGCGTTCTACCATGCAGACGAAGCCGTTCTTGCCTTCAACCGCCGTTTCATAGCCATGCGGCCCCAGGACCACAACCGTGGCATCACGCGATATTGAGCCTGGGGCCGCGGTGCGAGCCAGCGCTATCTCGGCGTTTCGATCTGCTATCAGGTACCGATCGAGTGGGGCCATGCTGGGATAGGGCGGTTTAGCGTCTGCTCCCCGCGCTTGCCAGGAGGTGCTCAGCACGACTACCAGCACCAAGGCTCCCATGATTATTCTGTCGGTCATCGTTCTAGATATGGTTCTAGTCATGGATCACTCCTAAGTTTTTTGTTTCTCGGCCGCGGGGACTAGTGAACCTTCGTCCCCACCGCTTCCGAGACCAGCGTCCAGTGCTTACCGCCATCCGAGGAGATCTCAAAGCGTGAGGTCTGTTTCTCCGGTGAAACGAACTCATATTCATCCCTGCACTGAAGGTTCTCACCTTTGTCACCCGCGATCTCGTACGTGTAATGCCAAAGGTTCCCCTCGATGGTTGTCACTTCCTCAAGGGTCTTGTAATCCTTGCTGATTCCGAGATGCTTGTAAGCTTTGTCCTTGTCGTTGTAGGTGAAAATCGTCAAGTGATTGGCCGCTGCGCCCTCAGCCGGATCTATGCCCCGACTCAGGTAGTCGCAGACCATATAGCCCCGATTGGGCATCCACGAGCAGTCGGCGTCAAACGACACCGAGGACGCGTGGCTGTAGGGGCTCTCCCTGCGTTGAGCCTGTATCTGCCAATGTCCTTCCCAGATATTGATCTTGTCGCGAGGGTCGGGTGTGTTTGGAGAACCCGAGGTTGCCGCGCTTGCCATGAGCGCAAGTGCCAGTACTGAAACGATCGATCCCGCCAGCATCCTTAAATCGCTACGCGATCGCATTGTTCACTTCCAAGTTCGAAGATTTTTCATTGGTCAATCCTTGAACCAAACCCGAGCCCGCGCCGTAGAAAGCATCCATCGGCGCAGGCTCGCTTGATATCAGGCTCGCTGCTTTATCAGCTCTACGCCGCCTTTTGCATCTGGCCACGCATTTGCTTCATGAACTCGCGCATTTTAGCGATGTGGCCGGGCGAGCGCTTGTCCATCCAGACTTCAAAGCGTTGCGCGGCTTTTTCCAGATGCGCGAGGAATTGTTGATTGGCCCATTGGTTCCGTCCTTCGGCGATGGTTGGCTTGATCCGCTCCCAGACGCCGAAGAATTCACCGCTGGTTTCGAAGAACAGGTCCTCGTGAAGCAGACCATAATTCAGCAAAGCGCACGCCTGTTCCCAATAGCTGACCACCATCATGAAGTTGGTGCCGCCTTCCGTCCCTGGAGCGGTAACTCGCATGGCGTCGTTCCAGGTGTCGGCAAAATAGTTCTTGAAAAACCAGTCGCGGGCCTGGCGAAGCCGGGCCTCGCGACGCTGTTCGAAAACCTGCAGGTGGAGTTGCGCTTGTTCGTGCGTCGGTTTTGTTTCCATGGTTTCCTCTCCTTTAACTTCCTATGGTTTAAGTTGGATCGGCTCTATTTCATTGCGAATCAACAAACGAGAGCTTCGCTTCATCCACGTGTTGCTGCCTCGGCCCCTGCCCATAGCCGTTTGATAGGGCTAAGGCTCAAGCGTGAATAAGACTTTAGACGTTTCCGGATCGAATGGGATAGAGCAATGCCCGTGCGCGATCCGTGATCCGTCGTAAATCTGGGCTTCGTCCCCCGCTCCCGCCCGGTAATTGTCATTAGTTTAATGCCTCGTTTGTCCGGAAGTGCCGCTACCTTTGCCAGTTCTAAGCCGCCTGCTCGCAATTGATCATCCACGGGATCCCGAAGCGATCGACAACCATGCCGAAGCGAACCGCCCAAAACGTTTCCTGGATCGGCATTTGCACCGTCCCTTTGTCCGCCAAGGCGTGAAATATGCGTTCTGACTCTTCGATTGTGGCAATGCCGAGCGCCACTGAGAAGCCTTGCGCTTTTTCGTAGCGCTCAGCCGGCGCGTCAGAACCCATCAATACCTGGTCTCCCACAGCCATGCGGGCATGCAGGATTTGGTTGCGCGATTCAGAGGGCAACTGTGACGCGATTGGCGATTCCCCGTTGGTGAGCATGGTTACGATTTTGCCACCGAAGCACTGCTCATAGAACTTGAACGCAGCCTCGCATTGGCCGTTGAAAGTGAGATAAGAATTCAGTGTCATAAGGCCCTCCTTAGGCTCGTGACGATTAACGAAATAGGTCGCGATTCTGGTTACCTTACTCGATGCTGCGGCCCTCGGCCGAATGGCAACAGGAGCCACCGTTGGGAGCAATGTACCCGCCGGTCGCATCGACGAACCCACCGGCGCCATACTTGTCGTGATGCCGCACCCAGTCCGATAGATTGTGGTTCGGCCGGGTTTCGTTGCGGCCTTTTGGAGTGAGGTCGAGGTACATGTATGCGCCTAGAACCTCTTCGCTTCCACGACCGTAACTGGAATACGTATGGAAGTCTTCGGCAGCGCTTCTAGTGCAATCCCTGGCGCGAAGCTTGTCAATAGTCAATGCGACCAGCCCGCCTGCCGAGGTTGCGCTGGTGACTACAAAGGTTATAGTGGCGATGCAATCTGGGCACATGATTCTTCTTTGTCTGGCTGCTTGCTCGTGGCTTTCCCTAAGCCGCCGGCAGGCCCTCGATCTCCACCACCGGCCGAATTTCGACGGTGCCCTTGCGGGCGCCGGGAATGCGGCCTGCAATATCGATGGCTTCGTCGAGGTTCCTGGCCTCAACCATGAAAAAGCCGCCGAGTTGTTCGCGCGTTTCCGCAAACGGACCGTCGGTCACGACCCGTTTGCCGTTCCGTACTTGAACGCTGGTCGCCGTCGACACCGGTTGCAGAGGGGAGGTCGCCAGAAACTGTCCGTTTGCCTTGAGCGTGTGCGCAAGCTGTGCCGACTCCCCATAACACTGCTGCCGCTCGGAATCGGTCCAGGCATGTTCGTCGGCGTAAATCAGCAGCATGTACTTCATCTGTCTGCCTCCATTAGTAAGTCGAATGGCGGATGCGGAAATCGACATCGCCATCAAATATATTTGTCCTTGGGTATTCCGGGGATATGCCCGTCGATGCCACCGAAGGCGTCGAAGCTGAGTATCGCTTAAACCTGACGGCGTCAGTCTGGGCCCACACCTATTTCTTCCCAGCTAGCTGCGAGCGCAAACGCGCGTCCCGTTCCTTAATCTCAGGCGTGCACACTGCACCGAAATCATCCATGTCGAACACCTGGCGAATTTCGATCTCGGTCCCGCCTCCGAAAGGACTGCGCTTGAGCCATTCGATCGCCTCTTCCATCGACTTCGTTGCCACAGCCAGAAGCCGGCAACCAGTTCCTTCGTTTCAGCGAAGGGCCCGTCGATCACGGTCGGCCTGGCTCCCGAGAACCTGACGCGCTTGCCCTTAGAGCTCGGCTGAAGACCCTCGCCCGTAAGCATGACGCCGGCCTTCACTAGTTCTTCGTTGTAGTTTCCCATAGCCTCGAGAATCTCCTTGCTTGGGAGAACGCCCGCTTCCGAGTCCTTGTTAGCCTTCACAATCACCATGAATCGCATTGTTATGTCTCCTCTATTGACACGACGTAAGTCGTTTAACTGCTTTCAATAGTAAGTCGAGCGGCGACCAGCTAAATCGACAGTCCCTCGTAAATATATTTACAATCAGGTATGTCGCTTGACGCCGCCGAAGCGGTCGAAGCAGTTTATCGTGCCGATTGGGGCCGCGTCGTGGCCACTCTGATTGCCCTCGTTGGCGATTTCGATCTTGCCGAAGAGTCTGCGCAGGAAGCATTTGCTGCCGCAGTCGACCAATGGCGGGTTTCCGGCGTTCCCGAGTTCCCGCGGGCGTGGATCATCCAGACGGCTCGGCACAAGGCTATCGATCGCATCCGGCGCAAAGCGCGATTCGAGGAGAAGCTTGAGTCGTACGCCACCTCTGGCTTGGTCCGCGAGGTCGATGAGCCAGATTACGATAACAACGAAATTCCAGACGATCGGCTTCGCCTGATGTTCACCTGCTGCCACCCGGCGCTTGCCTCCGACGCACAGGTGGCGCTGACCCTGCGCACGCTGTGCGGCCTGGAGACAGACGAGATTGCGCGGGCGTTTCTCGTACCTGAAACGACCATGGCGCAGCGACTGGTGCGCGCCAAGCGCAAGATTCGCGACGCTGGCATTCCCTATGTCGTGCCCGAGACCAACGAAATGGCTGCCCGCCTAGAGGCGGTGTTGACCGTGATCTATCTCGTCTTCAACGAGGGCTATGCGTCTACTCGAGGCGCGCCGCTGGTGAGGACGGATTTGTGCGCCGAGGCCATACGGCTGGGACGCCTGGTGAGATTGTTGCTGGGACCACAGCCTCCGGCGGAAGTTACAGCTCTCGTTGCCCTCATGCTGTTGCACGACGCACGCCGCGATGCCCGCATCGATCAAGCCGGCGATCTCGTCATTCTCGAGGAGCAAGATCGTAGCCGCTGGGATCGAGCGCAGGTCGCCGAGGCACTGCCGCTAGTGGATGAGGCTTTTCGTGCTGGACCCGGTCCATTCGCGTTGCAGGCGGCGATCGCGGCCGTGCATTGTCAGGCGGCCCGACCTGAAGATACGGACTGGCCCCAAATCGTCCGCCTCTACGACCTTCTCGAGCGCATACAACCCTCCCCCATTGTCTCGCTGAACCGAGCCGTGGCGGTGGCGATGGCAGATGGCCCTGGGCCGGCGCTCGCACTGGTTGACAACCTGTCGGCAACTGACAATCTCGCAAATTATCATCTGCTGCACGCCGCACGCGCGGACCTGCTGCGCCGCCTTGGATCCTCGGTCGAAGCGGCGAAGAGCTATCAGCGCGCTCTCGCGTTGGTTACCAATGACAGCGAGCGCCGATTTCTCGAACGGCGGTTGCGGGAAGTTCAGTCCCCCGCTGCGCGACCTACATCCGTCGAACACAGCTGATCCGATTTCAGGCTCGAATGGCTTCTCGGAAGCCTTACGAAAATTGACAATCGTCCCGTGCCTCTGCTTCTATCGGAGGTACCCTGCCGACGAATGGCTCGGGCGCAGACGAATTTCCAAGGAATAATTTAGAACGCGCAAAAAGGAACTTTGGCATGCTGGCTGGCATTCGAACCCGCGATTTACGCAAGATCTACACGTCATCACCCTCGCTCGCCTCCGGCGGCGGCTTCGGTGTTGCTGCATCGCGTGGCAAGCGCAATAAGCAGCCCAAACCGGAGATCGTTGCCCTCGACGGCCTGTCTCTAGAGATCTTGCCCGGGGAGATCTTTGGTCTGCTTGGACCCAACGGCGCGGGCAAGTCGACAACAGTAGGAGTTCTCACTACCCGCGTGCGACCAACAGGCGGCCAAGCGTGGATTGGCGATCACGATGTCTGGATGGAGCAGGTGGTTGTCAAACGACTGATCGGGGTGGTCGCACAGCGTCCCAACCTGGACTTTTCTCTCACCGCTCGCGAGATTCTGCTCTTCCACGGCGCCTACTTCGGCATCGATTCGCAGACGCGAGCCGAGCGTGCCGACGCCCTGCTGGATCGATTCAAACTCCGTGACCGATCCGATCAGATGGTTCGCGGATTCTCCGGCGGCATGATGCAACGGCTCTCGATTGCGCGCGCCATGATGCACGACCCCCAGGTGCTTTTCCTGGACGAACCCAGTGCCGGCCTGGACCCGCAAACCCGATTGCTTCTCTGGGAAATCATCCGCGAATACAATCAGACTGGCAAAACCATCCTGCTGACCACGCACAATATGGAAGAGGCTGACGGGTTATGCCAGCGTTTGGCCATCATCGATCATGGACGAAACATCGCTTTAGGCACGCCTCGCGAGTTGAAAGCCTCAGTCCCCGGTGGATACCTTCTGCGTTTGCGCTTCGGCCATCACTCAGCGGACTTGCTGCAGCGTTTGCAGATGCTGGCGGGTGTGACCGAGGTGCGCGCAAACAATGACAACTCCGCCGATGTTTATGCTGATCGCGGAGGCTCGCTGATTCCTGAGATCGCCAATCTCACCACCGCTGACGGTGTCGAATTGTGCGATGTACACATCTCGGAGCCTAGCCTGGAAAATCTCTTCTTGCACCACACTGGCAGGAGCTTGCGCGAATGAACTGGAAGACTTTTCTCGCCCTGTTGGCGCGCGATGCTCATGTCGCCCGCCGCAACTTCGTTCCTTTACTGCTGCAGACTTTCTTGCAGCCGATGATGTTCGTGTTTATCTTCGGCCGGGTGATGGTGAGCAGCGGCTACATGCCCGTCGCCTACAAGAGCTTGCTGTTGCCGGGTATCATGGCCATCAGCATGGTGTTTACGGGTGTGTGGGCGGTCGCGATGCCTCTGATTGGTGAATTTCAGTTCACTCGCGAGATCGAAGACCGCCTGCTGGCGCCGATCGAGATTTCCTGGCTGGCCATCGAGAAAGTATTCGCCGGAGCACTGCAAGCGCTGGTGGCTGGCCTGGCGGTCATCCCGGCAGCGTGGTTGCTGCTGCGGCCGGGCGTGGAATTGAACCTGCGTTCCCCGCTAAGCTTCGCCTGCGTTACCGTGCTGGTGGCGCTTTTCTCGGCCTGCGGCGGGCTTGCCCTTGGCTGCAGCATCGACCAAAATCACATCGGTCTAATGTTCAGCATGGTCTTGACTCCAATGATCTTCTTTGGTTGCACCTACTATCCCTGGAGCGCTTTGGGACACTTTCCCATCCTCCAGAAAGTCGTGTTGGTAAATCCCCTGGTTTACGCGAGCGAAGGCTTCCGCGGCACGCTTGTGCCACAATTCCCCCACCTGTCGGTGCTGGTTGTGTTAATCGCGTTGACCGTCTTTGACCTGCTACTGCTCGGGGCCGGGCTCCGGCAGTTTCGCCGGAAGGCAATCAGTTAGGTTAGCAAAGGAGCCCCGGATTTTTGGGCGCGCGCGCCAGGCTGCTCGGGGACAACTTGTCTCGTTGCACGGGCAGGCCATCTATATCTTTTGTTTTCATGTACGTACCCGGCATCCCCCGGTGGCTGGAGGACAATCTGTCCCCACGCAAGCCATTCCGGATTACCCGATAAATCATTGATTGTAAGGCATTTGACCACTCTCACCTTTTGGTAGCCGACCTGCACCTATGACCACCGAAGAAGACTCAACTTGTGTGGGGTGTTCAAGTGCAAATGAAGCAAGCAAAGAATGTAATCGCATGGCTGGCTCTGCTTGGCGGGTTGGTCTACGGAGCAGTCCAAATTATTCCCCCAAAGGTTTTCAACCACGCTGTCTCGTTCATAGCATCAGCAGTCTGGGGCAGCTAACGACATGACAGGTCATGGGAGTAATTGGAGCGATCCATCAATGAAGCCACGAAAACATCCTCAGAAATGGAAGGGCATCGGAAAGGCGCTTTTGCACCTTGCCATTCCGGTTCTCTTCGCCACGGCGAGCTTCGCGGCGTCGCCGCCACCACTGCGCGATCTGTTCCCTGGCACACCACGCCATACCGGGAAGGTTGCCAACGATGTCGACCGTCGTCACCCCAACGGTATGGTCGAAGTGATCGTGCAATTCAAGGTCACTCCTGGTGCCGTCCATTACCAGAGAATGTCGGCTCGTGGCGCCGTGCTGACTACCAAACTGCACAGCATCCGGGCTGCGACGTTCAGGATTCCGGTGTCCGCTCTTGCGCAACTGGAGAAAGATCCTGACGTTCTGTACGTCACACCGAATCGCCCCGTTCACATGAGCGGTTACGAGAGCTTCGCTCCCGCAGTGGAAGCGGACATCGCGGCGCAGCAGTACGGATTCGACGGCACCGGCGTCGGAGTGGCTGTGATTGACAGCGGCATCGCCGATCACGCCGACTTTCGCAACGCCAGCGGAACCCGCGTGGTGCACAGCGAAAGCTTTGTCGCAGGAAATACCTCCGCCGTAGATGCCTACGGGCACGGCACTCACGTCAGCGGCATCATTGGTGGAAACGGCGCGGCATCCGGCGCAGGCAGCGGCTACGCGAAACAAATCGTGGGCATGGCGCCGAATGTCAACCTTATCAACCTTCGCGTACTGGATCAAAACGGCGCCGGCACCGACAGCCAGGTGATCGCTGCCATTCAGCGAGCCATCCAGCTGAAGACGCAGTACAACATCCGGGTCATTAATCTTTCGCTGGGCCGGCCGGTTTTTGAAAGTTATTCGCTCGATCCTCTCTGCCAGGCGGTCGAACAAGCCTGGAGCGCAGGCATCGTGGTCGTGGTCGCTGCCGGAAACAGTGGACGAGACAACTCGCAGCACACTCACGGTTTCGCCACCATCGGCTCGCCGGGCAACGATCCGGCGGTAATCACGGTGGGCGCGACCAGGACCATGGGAACCGACACCCGTGTCGACGATGCTATCGCCAGCTACAGCTCCAAGGGGCCATCGTTGATCGACCACGTCGTCAAGCCGGACGTCGTTGCTCCGGGCAACCGCATCGGGTCCTTGCTGGTTAGGAACAGCACGCTCGACGTCACCAACCCGAGCCTCGAGATAGCTCCCACTGGCACCTGCGCTGGGACTTGTACTCCCCAGTATTTCCGGCTGAGCGGAACCAGCATGGCGACGCCGGTAGTGAGCGGCGCGGCGGCGCTCATGCTGCAACAGGATCCAACGCTGACACCGGACACGGTGAAGGCTCGCATGATGAAGACGGCGTGGAAGGGATTTGGGGTCTATACCACTTCTTACGACGTCTTCAACAACCCTTATAACAACGAGTACGACCTCTTTACCTACGGGGCCGGATACCTCGACGTCGACGCGGCATTGGCCAGCACTGATGTCGCGAACGGCGTCGCCCTTTCTCCAACTGCAACTTATAATTCCGCCAACAACACCGTGACCATCGTCAATACCAGTTCCGTGACTTGGGGCACCTCGGTGGTTTGGGGAACCTCGATAGTGTGGGGCACCTCCATCATCTGGGGTAACTCGGTGTTGAATGCAAACTCGATCGTTTGGGGCAACTCCGTGGTGTGGGGCAACACCGTAGACCAGGGCTTCAGCATAGTCTGGGGCAACAGTGTGGTCTGGGGCACTTCAACCGCGACTTCGGCCTTCAGTGATGGCCAGGACGGAGAAAACTAGCCATGACATCACTCTCGACAAAAACCAAAACGCTTGTCGGGTTCGTGGTTTTCTGCGGCGTCGGGATTCTCCTCCAGGTGCCGCTGACATGGGGACACCCGGCCTACGGACGCTTCACCGGGACTTTCCTGGTCGCCCTCTTCGCAGCGCGGCTTAAAGTCTCGCTGCCACGGCTCACGGGATCGATGTCGGTGAACCTGCCGTTCATCCTCCTGGCCCTCAGCGAGCTCAGCCTGGCCGAGGCGCTTTTGATTACCGCCGCATCGACTTTGGTTCAATGCCTCTGGTCGGAGAACAGTCAACAGAAGCCGATCAAACTTATGTTTAACGTCGGCGTCACCTTGATGGCGGCCGAGGCTGCATGGTTTACCATGCAGGCTATGGCGCAAAATTCAGGACTGGGTCTCGCCTTGGGAGCACTGGCGTACTTGCTGGTCAATACCATTCCGGTCGCTGCCGTTATCGCCGTCACCGAAAGCGGTCAACTGTTCGGAATCTGGAAACGCATCCTGCAACTCACGTTTCCTTATTTCGTTCTGGCCGCGGGCGTTGCAGGCCTGGCCAAACTGGCCACGCATGCTTTCGCCTGGTACATCCCGCTGCTGATCTTACCGCTGATGTTCCTGGTACAACGTTCCTTCGCGCTCTACTTCCAGGCCCTGCGTAACCCCGCTGGGCAACAAGGCGCTTACGTTATGGCCGCTGGCGCCGGCCGCAGTTGATGTAGGCGATAACCGCGAGTGGAAAGACCGCCGGCCAGGTTCTCGAACCTGGCCGGTAACAATTTAAGCGCGGGCGCGCACTTGAAATTTCAAACCGATCCGCGTCTCCGCTCCTCGCGGGTGGCCCAGTCTTATGAACAGCCTAACCAATGAGCGGCGCAATTTACTCCTGGGGCACTTCCGAAATTCGTTGAACAGGGTATCATCGATCTATGGCCTCAACCGATGCACGTTGAATTCATCTGGGTTTGCGGCATCAACTCTGTGAATCTTCAGCGGGATGAAAATCTCGTGGTCTACCTGATCTCTTAGAGAAAGAGAGAACTCACGGATGAAAAAACGAATCACTGCTCAACAGAAGCGTACCTTGGAGCGGCGCCGGCAACACAACCGGAAGCACACGTTGCTGCGCCGGGAGTGCTACAAGTGGCTCAGGAAAAATCTGCCTGAAGTCTATGCGAAGCTGAGAAAGAAAGCCGGACTGGCGAAAACGGGTCGACCAAAAAGCTAACACGGACTTCAGCCCGTGAGGTATCGGCTCTGTCAGCATTCGCGCGGCGCTGGAGTTTTGAAAGGGCACGGCTTCCCAGCCGTGCCGTGAGTCTTTGAAAATAATGTACGGCGCGGCTCGAAGCCGCGCCCTTTCAAGGCTCCAATCGCGCGACTCCGACATTTTTCCGCAGCCTGTCAAAAGATGAACGGTGTAGACCGATCCCACGCCGTTCGCGACACAACTCTACTCGACCGTGACGCTCACGGCCCTGGAGGGGATGCCGTTCGCCACGACCACCAGCGAACTCGCTCCCGTCTCCATCCCCGGAGGCACATCGAAGTTGGTCGAGACCGTGGTCTTCCCGGTGGCGACACCCATGCTGCTGTGGCCGTGCGTCTTGGCATAGAAAACGTGGCCAGAGGACCGGTTCGTGATCCGCACCAAGGGATAGTTCGTCGCGGTTCCAAACTCGTCTCCGAACGAAGCCGCTTGCGATAAGCCGTTGAACTGCTGGCCGGAGATTTTGTAAGTGGAGCCGCGCGTCACCGTAGCGGGAAACGAAGTGATCTTCGGCGCCCATGAACTCTTATATGTTCCGGTTGAAGTGTAGGTCTCCGCGCCTGCGACAAGCACCTCGCCGGTGGGAATCACGATCAAACTTCCGAAGCCCTGCGTCGTCGGCGTGAGTGTCGACCCGTTGTACTCGTACATGTTCCCGGAATTACCCAGTACCAGAACATGGCCATTGGGCAACAGAGCTGCAAAGGAATCGCCTGCGGCATCGCCGTTCGGAAAATCGGGGCCTGCAGTCCATTTATCTGCGCCGAATTTTGCCGGGTTATAGATTGCCGTGTGTCCGCTGGAGGCGTTCTGGTGCAGCGCCCCAGTCGCGAAAACTGTTCCATCCGGACGGAGGATGCCCGGTCCCGTTTCTCCCGGAGGACAATATACGTGGTTATGTCCATAGTTGAGGCAGCCCTCCACGGGAGGTCCCTGCAAATTGGCCACCGTGGTGCCGGCGCTGGTCCAGGTTTGGGCAGACGGGTTGTAAATCTCCGAGTTAGGATTGTGCTTCACGTCGTAGGTCAAGACGGTACCGTCCGGCATGAGCGTCCAGCCCTCCTCGGCATTGAAATCACTCTTGCCCGTGGAACCCACTTCCGTCCACTTGAGCGTAGCCGGGTCCAGGACTGCCATGTCCTTATTCGTCTTGCGTCCCAAGAGGAACATGCCATTCGGCAGAACCGCCGACGGCGAATCTCCAATGTCATACCATCCCTTCGGCGGCGCGACCATGGTCCACGTATTTGCCTTGGGATCGTAAATCGCACTCTGGTTGGTAAGGGTGAAGGACCCGCCACAGTTGCTGTATTCGCCCCCAACCAATAGAAATCGGCCGTCAGCCAGGACCGCCCCGGAAGTGGCATACGGCGAATACCCCGAAGGCAAACTGGCAGTTTGTTTCCAGGTTCCGTTAACGTAGCTCCCGGATTCGTCGGGCGTGAGCCTCCACCAATCCGAGCAGCCCTGGCCTTGAACCATCACCGTACCATCGGTTAGCAGGTATTCAACGAAGGCGCCGTCAGGCGCTGGGTGAACGAGCTGGGTCAGCTTCTGTGCCAGCGAGACGCTTGAGAGCGTAAACAGAAGTATGATTACCGCGAGAGATAGCTTCTTTTCCAAGATAGACCCCCTTTTTATTGGAAGATACATAGATCGCAAATTGTGATTCTGCAAAGCCGGGGAGACGACGCGCAGGTCCGCAATGCTAGCATAGTTCCGCGTCCCGCTGGCAACGGAAAATGTGATTGAGACCCAACAAAAAACAGCGCAGAGCAGTAACGCTATTCTGCAAATACTTGCACAATTGGTCGCCCTGCGAAAATGTGATCGGCTACTTGACCGTGATGTTCACCGCCTTGGAGGGGATGCCATTGGCCACAACCACCAGTGAGCTGGCCCCCGTCTCCATCTCCGCTGGCACATCGAAGTTTGTCGAGACGATGGCGCTGCCGGTGGCGACCGCCATGGTGCTGTGGTCGTGGGTCTTGGCATAGATAACGTGACCGCTCGCGTGATTCGTGATGCGCACTAACGGGTAATTGGTTGCGGTCTCGTCCTCGTCGCCAAAGGAAGCAGCTTGCGACAAGCCATTGAACTGCTTGCCCGAGATTTTGTAGGTCGAACCGCGCGCAACCGTGCTTGGAAAAGCACTGATGCTTGGAGCCCACGTCGGCGAGGGCTTCCCGGAGGAAGTGTAAACCTGGGCGCCGGCCACGATCACCTGGCCGGTTGGCAGCACCATCAGACTGGCGCCGGGACCCACAAAGGGCCCGGAGGTCAGTTTCGTGCCATCGAACTCGTAAAGCGTGCCAGAGTTGCCCAGCACCAGCGGACGACCATTGGGCAGCAGCGCTGCAAACGAATCACCCGCGTTGTCGCCATTCGGAAAGTCGGGGCCGACCGTCCATTTGCCCGGGTCCGTTGGTTTCTTTCCCGGATGATAGATGGCAGTATGTCCAGGGCCGCCTCCACCGTTCGAGCCCGAGCCGGTCGCGAAGACTGTGCCGTCGGTGAGAAGTAGGCCGGGGCCCACCTCGCCCGGGGGGTTATAACATCCGCCGGGATAAGTGATGCAACCACCTTGGTGAGGCGAGTGCAAGTCCACAATCGTACTGCCCGCCGTGACCCATTTCCCTAGCGACGAAATGTATTTCTCCGAGTGCGGTGCGTTCTTGACATCGTAAGTCAACACGGAGCCGTCAGGCATCAGCGTCCAGCCTTCCTCGGCATTGAAATCGCTCTTCCCCGCGGTTTTCACCACCGTCCATTTGAGGGTAGCGGGATCCAACAGCGCTGCACTCTTCGTGAGTTTCTGCCCCACCAGCAACTTCCCGTCGGGCAGCACCGCTGACGGCGAGTCTCCAATGTAGCCCCAACCCTTCGGGTGACCCAGCGACGTCCAAGTGTCCGCCTTAGGATCGTAAATCGCGGCTTGGTTGGTAAGGACAAAGTTGAGATTGTTATATTCGCCGCCCACAATCACAACCCGGCCGTCGGCCAGTACCGCGCCGGCAAAATATAGAGGTACGTAACCCGCCGGCAGACTGGCAATTTGCGACCAGGTCCCCTTCACGTAGCTTCCAAGATTATCGGGCGCGAGCTTCCACCAATCCGACTGGGCGCTACCTTGAAAAATCACGGACCCATCGGTCAGCAAATAACCTATCCCGGCTCCATCCGGGGGCTGGTTCACGAGGTTCTGCAATTTCTGTGCTAGCGAGACGCTGGAGACAGCAACCAATAACACGATTACCGCAAGAAACAGTTTTCTCCGCAAGAGACACCGCCCTATTCTTTGACAAACCGATCCAAAGGTTCGAATTAGCGTCCCGCTGTGGACCTCAAGACCCATCCCGACGGACGCCCACGGAGTCTAATTGAACGATGAAACTCCCGCAATAGAGTAGGACTACTGGAGGAAAATACCCCTGATTCATCGCGGCGCGGTGGAGTTCTGGCTGACCGACTGGTGCTCTTTGATCCAATCATTGGCTTGCTGCTGAGCTGCCGCTACCTGGGCGCGAGTCATGCGTGAAGCAAGAACCGAGACGCGATACTTACTGGCTTCGTCCCCGCCCGCCTGGGCCAGAACCGACCAAAAGTAAGCTTTCACAAGATCCTGGGGAACACCCCGTCCTGCCCAGTAATAGGCGCCGAGAGTCGCCTGCGAGACCACATGCCCCTGTTCGGCCGCCATGGAAAACCAGCGCACCGCCTCGGCGTAATCCTGAGAAACATCCTCCCCCGTGGCGTAGCGTGCTCCCATGGCAAACTGAGCTGTGGCATCGCCCTGGTCGGCTAGTTTGCGAATGCCCTCAAGACCGCCAGTCGCGGCCACGGCGGGCACGGGCGGCTGGGAAGAAACCTTCGCCGACGGCTGAGACGTGGAAGCAGATGTACTTCGAGTGAAGCTGGTGAAGTCGCGCGGCGAATACAACCAGGATCCCGCGAACGCGATCGTGACTGCGGATGCGATGAGAAGAATTTTGCGGAAGCGGGAAAAATGCGGAAGCGGCAAGTCGGCTGAGGTTTCGACGGGAAATTCATCATCCACGCTGATCGCGGATGCCAAAGGAGAAGCGCTCTTCGGAGGCTCCGCGGAATGGGGATCCAAAAAACCCCGCGGAGCAGAACCTGGCTCCGGCACGCCTGCACGATGAACTGCTGCGGAACACATCTCAGCCAGCCGCCTGAGCGCAATGGGATCGTTGGAGCTGAACGCATAAGGCTCGGGGGAAAACACTTCCAGGAGTCCGATAACCGCGTCATCCCAGCGAATCGGCACAGCGATCATGGAACGAATGCCAAGCATGCGGCAGCCCTCCCGATCGACCACGGGATCGGTTTCGGAGTCGTCGCAACGGAGCAGTTCCCCGGTGCGCACGCACTCTCCGGAAAAACCCGAGCCAACGCTGAACCGCGCCCCCAGCCCGGGAGCATCTTCGCCCGCAGTGGCTCGGCAAATCATGCTCGACCCTTCGGTCAACGCAATCGCCGCACCGGTTGCGCGGGTGAAAGTCTGTGCTCGCTGTGCCAGCAGTTGCAAGGCTCCATCGAGGTCGGAGCCCAGAGAATCCACCTCGCGCTTGACCGCCGCCAGTGCAGTAAGGATGGAAGTATAATCGGCGGGAGGCGTGGGCTCGAGTTCGTGACGCATCCAGTTCACTAAGGCACTGTTCTCCCCCGCCTGCTCAAGCACGGGCCGCGGCTCCACGTGGGGTAATTGACTTGCGGGCAACGCATTCGCGGATAGCTGACTGGCCGACGTCTGCATCGCCGATACCTGATTTGCAGACAAAAGATCGGCCCGGTGATTGACGCACGCCATCATCACATTTACGAACAGCCATTCTTTAAGCTGGCGCAGAGAGTCATCTGCCATCTGCGGAAAGCGAATCCCGACGCGCCCCGCCGGGTCCGACCAGACAACTTCACCGGTGGTGCGAATACAAGTTCGGGTCGCGGTCAGATCGAGACACAGATTCACGCTCCGCCGGACCTGCAGTGGGAACGAAGTCTGAATGGCCATGCCTTCTTCGCTGATGTCGACGATCTCGCTGAGATCGAGAATCTGGCCACTTGAGCTTCCGTTCAGGCTGGCGTACGCGGGCGTGTGGACTTTCTGCCGCACCCGCCGCCGGCGAGTGCGCAGAGAAGGAGGCAGTTCCCGGCCAGCCTCCACCGGGTTGGACCCAAGGGTCTCCATACTGAAGCAGGGTTACATATTACTCCAGCTTGCCGATGTTTAATAGGATCAATGAACAGGGACGACACCACTTAAGACAGCTGTGCCTCGGCGCAATGGACCTTGCGAAAGGCAAAGCCTCCGTTGCTTCGACGTTGGGCGGTCTAGGAAACCTTGAAAACGGGTTTGGGCGGCGCGCAAATGGATTCAAACCAGCGGCTGATATAGACCTGGGCGTGGGCTTCGCCGCAGAAATGCCGGGCAGTGGGGCTATTGGCGGCAGTCAGTTCCCACTTGATGACCGAGAGCTTCTGATCTCCGCACTCGATCACAAACCAATGGATTGGATTATCACTGACGATCCCGCAAATCTCGCATTGGAATTCCTTCAAACTGGACATGCCTTCTCCATGGAGCCGATAGCTCAGTAGGGGACAGTATAAAGGTAAGTCCCTGGGGTCTGGGCCTGCCGGTGCGATGGGCGCCAAATTTCCAAATTGGGATGGAGTTTACCATTTGGTATCGGGCCCCCCTCCCCCCCTTTGCTCGCAAAATCTTGACAACACAAGGTTTATTTTATGACTATGTGCTAGATCTTTGAGTTTAAAGGAGTTACACGCAAAATCTAGACAACATGGGAGTTACGGCCGGCGTGACCACTCTCAGCATCCCATTTTGGAACCTGGGGGCTGGCGTTCGAGACGCTGGAAACCACACTAGTCGCCTAAGTCAAATTATCAAAGATCATCATTATCTTGTAGATAATGTAGCTTGCAATAGGTTATCCGATTTAAGGGATACAGTCAATGATAAAGCGCGCGGTGATCGGCGGCAACTCGGATAGTTCCCGGGTGGGTAACAACCGTTCCGGAATGCGCGGTTGGGTGAGCAACGCTTCGAGGAAAGGAACCATTCGCGCTCGCCTTATCGTGGGGCTGGACCCTATGGATTCGTCGTGATCTCACCGACGTTCGCCACGGTATCCCCCTTTTTCATGGAAGGCACGCCGCATATGTAAAGGACGACTCCTGCGGTGGGCGCTTTGGCTTCAAACACAATCTGGCCAAAGTAGTCGGTCACGTATCCGATTTTCATTCCCTGCGCGACATACGTCCCCCGCTCCACCAGTGGATAAAAAATGCCGGGCTGGGCACTCTCCACGGTGTCAATCTTGTCAATCCAGACGGGATGCTCGACCGGAGTTGCGGCGCCGGGCAACATTCTGAGATAGCGCATCACGCTGAAAGTTCCGTTGACGAGCAACTGAACATCTTGCGGCCTTACCGTTCCTGAGAAGCCTGCTTCCACGGCGATGGCGGGCTTGCCGCGTGTATTCGCGGTGTTGTCGAGATAGCGCGACGCATTCGGGTCCTTCGGCCTGTCGCTCCACACGATGATGTGATCGAGTCCAAATGCCAGCACCATGTCGCGGGTGGAAGCGTCATGTTTCGCGTCACCTGATTTGGGCCAGTAAGCGTACGGCCGAAGATTTTCGTCGAGATCGCCGCCGTGATAGTCGATCAGGTAATCGCAACGCTCCACCACCTGCTTTGTGATCTGCCACGCCACGCGTTCTGTCTGTGACCCCTCGGGGTTTCCGGGATAGAAGCGATTCATGCTCTTTCCATCCACCGGGTTCACGTGCGGAACTTTCTGCTCAAACGACGGAATATTGACCAGCGGAAGAATGATCACCGTCCCGGAGATCTGTGCCGGATCAAGAGACTGGATCAGCTTTTCCAGCGCGATGATGGATGCGTACTCGGTCCCGTGCGAGCCGGAGACGAGCGCCAGCACCGGCCCGGGCTTCGCACCGCGGAACACTGCCACCGGAATCGAAGCGGTGGCATCTGGACCCGCAGGAACTTCAATCGTTCCTAACGCCTTTTGTCCCGGACCGGCTGTCGCCGTGCCGACTGTGAACGTTTGCGCGGCGGCGATCGAGGTGGCGAGGCAAACAATAAATATCGCGAACAGGCGGGTTTTCATGGCGGCAGAGAGTATAGGAGGAATGTTTGGGAAAGTCGAACAAGGGCGCGGGATTCCAGGATCAATGACTGCAATCGAGATTTTGCAACAGTTGCGCACCGGAATGATCGCCTTGAAGAGAAATCCGTGCCGCGAATTGCGGCTTGAACATTGATGATTAGTGCGGCTTGCGGCACCACGTGCCCAGCAGGCTGCTGAGTTCAGCAGCTGGCATCCCGGTAATGCCTGCGGCACCGCATTTAAGCTAACGCCAGCTTCCAACGGTAAGTTTAATAGAACCTTGTTGTACGCCTTCGACGACAAGCACGGAGCCAATCCGAATGCTGGTGTAATTCTTGACGCCATGGGGAATATCTTTGGCACAGCGGTTGGAGGGGGTTCCGACGGTTTTGGTGTGGTGTTCGTGATCACTCCGTAGTTCGATGTGCTCTATTGCTTCACAGGCGCACGCGGTGGCCGATCCTGGAGCTAGAACGTCAGCGAGAATCCTTACGAGAGCAGTTCTGGCCCGCTTCAGCCAGTCTTGGGAGCATTCTACGAGACCACATTCGGGGGCGTACGATTAGCTTGGAATACACGCAAAGCGAAGGGTATTCCGTCTGCAAAAAAAAACGGCACGCAATTCAACAATACTCGCGTCAGGTATCTCGTTCCGTGCGTGGCAAGCCGAGCGTCGCACCTGGCAGGAGCCCAGTCCAGGGGTTGTCAACATTCGTTTGAAGCAGTCGAATGGGGTAATTAGGCGGTTACACCCCGTGAGCGGGGAACTCGAGGGCAGCAGACGGACGTTCCCCGTGTATCCTCAGGCCTCTGTCTCTTCTGGTGAGGAACATCCTAGCTTGGCCGAACTCAAGCCGACTTGCGTTGGCTGAGTGGTTGGATGCTGGACAGGCGGGAGATGGCGGCGACCATCAGGCTCGAAAGCAGTTGCATGGTGGCTACGTCGCGGTTGTCGAAAGCGTGGGGAGCGCCGGACAGGACCTCGAATACGCCTAGCGTTCTGCGGAAGTGGCGCAGCGGAGCGGCCAGGATGGAGCGAGCGCCCAGACGGCGGCAACTGGCTAGATCGACGTGAGGATTTCGTTCGGCATCGTGGCAAAGCACGACTTCACCGGTGCGGACACAGTCGGCGGAAATTCCCCAGTCAGTCTGCAGACGAACTCCGAGGTCGGGGGCAGTGCGGCCGGTGCGGGCGCGGCAAATGATTTCGTCTCCGTGGCGCAGGGCGATCGCGGCGCCCGTGGCTCCGGTTAAAGCCTGGGCGCGTTCCGCGATCACGCCGATGGCGGGCTCGAGATCGATTTCTCCGGGATGAATATTCAGTTCATTACTGGAAACATGGACCATGCTTTGCGCCGGATGCGAGCCCATGGCACGAGCGTGGTTCCGCGAGGGAGCAAGCGTGGCGAAAGAAGCAGGGACGCGGCTTTCTGAGGAGGCCGCGGGAACAGTGCGAAGCAACTCGCGCACCAGGCGATCCAGTTCGGCGTCCGCGATCAGATGAGCCGTTTGCTGTCCCCGCAAAGATCCTCCCAGCACGCGCGACAGGCTCAGCACTGCTCGGCTGCCGCATGCCATGCAGTAGGGAGTGTTGTTCTTGCTGATCAACTCACATTCAACACAAAACACAGCGGTCTGCAGAGTGAGAAAGCTGATGTCCTGCCCGGTGAGCTTTTCTGCCATCCTTTGGATTTCCTTCCGTGAGTTTTTCCTGGCGAGTGAATGAAGAACGGTAAATGGGAGCTCTGGGGTTCAAAAGTGACAGCGCTGGTTCAGGGCTGTGGATAAAAAGGGCCGGATGCACGGCTTAAGGAAACTCTGATCCAGCGTGAAGTCAACTGGGGGATCGCAGGACCTGGCCGGGCAAAGTCCGGCGACATCCTTTGCGTACCTTCGTGTCCTTCGTGGTTCTCGCATTTGCAGTTCATCAACCACAAAGGACACAAAGGTACACAAAGGACGGGCTGCGCTTACATTCGCAACCCAGTCAGATGGGTCCTTAGCTGGCTTGCGCGGCAACTAACCCTGAGCGTTGATCGACCGTGGTTATTGCCTCCAGCGCGGGGTTCAGGGCGCGATCGAGAGCATCGGCCAACGCCACCGGGAACACCGAAGTCAGCAGGTTGATGTCGAATTGCAATTCGCGATCCGTGTAGAGACGGTAAATGGTCATGGAGCCGCAGCGGTCGTGTTTGGTGGTCACGAGATCGAGAGTCAGACACCAGGCGCTGGTTAATTCCTGGGCAAAGCGGCTGCCGGGCTTGGTCCAACGCAGGCAGGGAGTTTCTCCCCAGCGGGAGATGAAGTGCAATCCGTTGATGGCGGGGAGTTCGGCAGTCTGCGAGCGCAACCGCAAATCGAAGGCATCGAAGTCGTTGCCCGCGAGCGCGGCGACCAGAATGCGGCAGAGCTGCGCGTAATCACCCGTGACCTTCAGTTCCTCCGTGGCTCGGCGGATGGCGAGGTTATTGATAAGAATGTGGCGTTCGATGGTGCGGTGGGCAACGCGGCGCAATTCGCCGAACTCCATATACCCGAGATGCTGCACGCCGACCCATACTCCGGTGCCGAGCACCGCGAGGACAAGTCCAAGCACGTCGCCACTCGGCCACAGCAAAAATAAGCTGAGCAAAGCGAACAAGGCAGAGACCGCGTAAAGCGTAATCACGACCTGTCGATGAGATAACCCGCGTTGCAAGAGCTTGTGATGAATGTGCTCACGATCCGCGGTAAACACCGGCCGTCCGCCGAGGTAGCGCCGGACAATGGAGAGCGCAGTCTCAAGGATGGGCAACCCGAAAGACACGACAGGAATAGCCACCGCGACAATCGTGGGCGCTTTCTGTGCGCCCTGGAGGGCAAGCGCGCTCAACATGAATCCGATGAAGAGGCTTCCGCAATCTCCGAGGAAGATGGTTGCAGGGCTGAAGTTAAAACGGAGAAAGCCGAGAATCGAGCCCGCCAGCACCAGGGCCACCAGCGAAACCAGAGAAGAACCCGAAACCAAAGCTACCGCGAAAACAACGATGGTGGAAAAAAGGGCGGAACCGGCGGCGAGCCCGTCAAGTCCGTCAATGAGGTTGAAAGCGTTGGTGATGGCGAGAACCCACAGAACGGTAAGAGGCAGGCCTACAAACCATGGAAAATGGTGATTCCCAAAAAGTACCGGCAGATCGAGGATGCGAAGGCCGCCGGCGAACAACATAGCGCCGGCCACAGCCTGAACGGCAACCTTGGCATACGGGCTGACCGAATGAATATCGTCATAAACACCGAGCGCGAAGATCAGGCAACCGGGCAGCAGGATGGTGAGCAGAGTTCGGAACGAGAGCCCAAAGCCTGCCGCAAGATGATGCCAGCCCACCGGCAATGCAACCGCAAAGGTCAGAAGGAAGGCGAGAAAAATCGCGACCCCGCCGAACCGCGGAAGAGGATGGCTGTGCAGATGACGCTCCAGAGCCGGAGCCGATACCCATCCGTGCGCGGTCGCGATATCGCGCACGTACTTGGTCAGAACGAACGAAAGCAGCAGCGACCCTGCAAATGTCCCGAGGTAGAAAAGTATCAACAAACTCCTCTATCGAAAGTGAAAGCGTGCCGGAAGCCGTAACGAGCTCGGTAGCGCTTCCCTTCGATGTGTCTATGTCTCTGGTTGAGAAGGAACGCTGTCACTCTTTCCCTGGAATCTGTCGCGACAACTGTGTCACCTGTGGAAATCCTACAGCCATTAGCGGCGTGCCACTATTCCCTGTCTTGGTACGCGGGTGGGCCGCCGGAGCACATCGATTCCGGATCTGCGGTGTTTGCGATCTGAGCACTGGGCCAGAACACTTGTCTGTCGCGGGTCTTGGCTGTGCTAGACTTCTTGCAAAAATGGCAATGGATTTCTTGACATCGTCCCCGCGATGGAGTTCGATCAAGATCGTCCACGGTTGGTTCTTTTCATTCCTATTGCTGGCAGCGCTCGCACCGGAAATTGCGGCGCAATCGGCTAGGAATGCTCCGGTAACCGATGGAAACATCGCGCAGCCGTCAGCAACCCAGGCAGCGCATCCGAAACAGCAGGACGAAATTCCCAGAACGCACTCAAGTTCTTCGCTGAGGCTCGAAGCGGGAGACTTGGTTGAAGTAGGGGTCTACAACGTTCCGGAACTCACGACCAAGGCTCGAGTCAGCAGCAAAGGCGAGATTTACCTGCCGCTGATCGACTACGTTCACGTCGCCGGCCTGACGGCGGAAGAGGGTGAGGGCCTGATCCAGAAGCGGCTTTCCGACGGCGGCTTCGTGAAAAATCCGCACGTCACATTATTTGTAGACCAGTATGCGTCACAAGGCGCAAGTGTATTGGGTGAAGTTGCGAAGCCGGGAGTGTATCCCGTGCCGGGAGAGCAGCGGCTCTTCGATCTCGTCTCGGCTGCCGGCGGTCTTACAGAAAAGGCTGGCCGAAGCATTACGGTCACGCATCGGGACCAGCCCGACCAACCAGTTACTGTTCCCCTCTCGCGCAATGTAGCCGACAATCCGGAGAGCAACATTCCCATCTTGCCCGGGGACACGATCATTGTTCGCAAGGCCGACCTGGTTTACGTCGTGGGCGATGTAGGACGACCCAGCGGATTTCTCATGGACAGCGGGCATCTGACGGTGTTGCAGGCGATCGCGCTGGCGGGCGGTACAACTCGCACAGCCAATCTTGGCGGTACGAGGATCATTCACCGGGGGCCAGACGGGCTCAGCGAAACTCCGGTGGAGCTGAAGAAGATCCTGAGGGCCAAGGCGCCGGATGTGACGATGCAAGCGGACGACATTCTTTTCGTTCCCACGAGCGCGACCAAGGTTTTTGCCGGGCGTGCGATGGAAGCGGCGATGCAGGCCGCGACCGCGGCCACCATCGTGGCCATCCCTTAGCGAAGCTGTTATCAAAGTAAAGTTGACACGGGGAATGTACGGACGGGACGTCTGCGCCCACATTATGCGGCGGCTGCACAGCGTTGCCCTCTTGCCAACAAATCGTGTAATACCTCTAGATATATCCTGGCGGTGTGCTGGCGAGAAAAGTAACGGAGAACATGCTGGCGGCCATTGCGGCCGAGCGATTCGCGCAGCAAAGGATCGGCAGCCAGCCGGACTACTGCTTCCGCCAACGCGGCGGGATCTTCCGGCGTTATGAAGATTCCCGCGTCGGCTTGTTCCATCACCTGGCGCGCATGGCCATCCACGCCCAGAATCACGGGGCGAGCGCACGACATGAACTCGAGCATTTTGGTGGGGAGGACGGTTTTGAAGAGCTCGGTCTTCTTGAGCAATACAAGACATGCGTCTGAAGCCGTAATGTATGCCGGGATTTTTTCGCGGGGTTGCTGGCCTACGAAACGCACGTTAGTGAGGCCCCGGGAACGGGCAAGAGACATGATGCGGGCTTTCTCGGCGCCTTCGCCAACCAGCACAAATAGAACTTTGGGCGCTCTTTCGCGCAAAAGCGCCGCGGCTTCCAGCAAAGTCTCCAAGCCGTGTGCGGCGCCCATGGTACCGACATACGAAACGACGAATTTCTCCTCCGCACTCAATTCGCGTCTGATTGCAAGGTTAGGGGTAAGCCTGCTGAACAGATTTGTTTCGACTCCGTTTTCCACGACGAAAATCTTGTCTTCGGGAACCTGCCAATGTTCGATCAGATATTCCTTGAAGGCCGGAGAGACGACCACGAGGCGATCGCAACTGCGATAGAGGAATCCTGCGATCTTTGCTAGTAAGCGATGGAGCAGGGAATTGTGGCTGCCCATGCCAACGGCGGTCAGGGATTCAGGCCAGAGATCACGGACTTCGAGTACGAATGGCACACCATTGCAGCGTGCCAGCCACCAGCCTGAAAGCCCGACCAGCAGTTGCGGTGAGGTGGCGATTACGAGCTCGGGCCGGTGCAGGAAGAGGCCAGTGGTGGCGGACGAAAGGCAAAACGAGCTGTAATTCAGCATGCGCTCGTAAGGCCTGCGATTAGGGAACGGAAGGAGCCATGTGCGGACGACGTTCACGCCGTGATAATTCTCGTACATTCGCAAGCGCCGCAACTTGCGGCGGTATTGGCGCGGCACGGCTCCGGTGGGATGATTGGGGAATCCGGTTAGAACCGTGACTTCATGGCCGTCCTCGGCCCAAAGACGTGATAATTCAGCAACCCGCCCAGCAGGTGCTCCCATCTCTGGCGGAAAGTATTGCGACACGTAGAGAATTTTCATGAGTTTCTAGTAGTAGCAAAGCTTGAATGCGCTTTTGTAGCAAAGGGCTCGTGTACGGTTTGCGCGGCTCCCCGCATAAGCCTCCCACTTGTCGGCGAAGCGAGCGAACATTTCATCTCCGGTAAGTCGATACATCACGCGCAGCTGAACGACATGCAATCGATGATAGAAAGGACTGGCGACCATGGGAAGCAGAGTGCTTGTTTGCTCATATAGAGACCAGAAGCCAAGATCGTAACGGTCAAGATTCGCGCCAATGGTAGACGCAGCTTGCTCGAACAATTCGCGTGCAGCACTGCTTTCCGTGGCTAGAAAATAGTCGTAGACGCCCCAGGCTGCCGAGATGAATCCGTTAAGAATGTGGGTGGGCGGTGAAACAATATATTCCTCGAACCAAAGGTTACCGCGCTCGTCTGTGAATGTGACGCCGCCTTCGTAGGTTGATTTCTGGAAGCCGGTAAAGGCACGTGCTGCTGCGTCAAGATAGGCAGCATCTCTCGTTTCGCGATGGGCCCGAACCAGCAGAGAAATTCCTTGGCCCTGCGCCAGCGCGGAGTACCAGGGAGCTCTTAGCGGTGAGCGATATTCCCAGTCGAAGTGGTGATTCCATACCACCGATCCCAGAGCGTTTGGCTCGAGGTGAGCGCACAGCCAGTCACTGGCAGCGAGGAATTTATTTTTCCGCAGTTCGTCCCGGGTTTGGCAAAAGAGGTTGTAGTTTCCCAGTCCCCACTGCGCAATCGCTATAGGGTTGTATTGCAAGCCGATCCTGCCGTGGTAGTCGAGCATCGGAATACCAGCCGAATCGTGATGCCCCGGATAGTCAGCTTTCTCGGCAAACGACATATAGAATTCGCCAAGCTGATGGAAGTTCGCACCAGGATTTGCCTGGGGCGTTTCGTGCCAAAAGGTGAGGTGGCTTTCTCCCGGGACAAGATAGGCGCGGAAAATCCGCCGATAGTATTGCAGACGACTCACAAGTGGACATTAGCACGAGAAAACCGTGACACTGGTGACGTGCGGGATTCCCCCGTGAGCCGATTGCCTATATGTGCCAGATGCTGGTTTCGAGGTCGGCTCCTTCTACCGCGATGGTCGACACCGCGAGCAGATTGGTGGTGTTCTTGCCATCCGGCAGGAATGCGTTGCCGTACTGAAACAAGCCCATCGGCCAGCGATCTTTCTTTAAATCAAAAACACGCCGCCATTGCATGCCGTCGGGGCTGCCGTAAAGACTCACATTGCGGCCGGAGTTGATCGCGCTGGGTTCAACCATGGTGGAGAAGAAAACTGCATTTCCGACGGAGCAACCGCTGATCGACGAAGCACTCAGCGCAGCCACTTCGACAAGGTTCCCCCGGCGATCGAGGCGGTACACGTGATTGGCTTCGAACGGAGTGTCAGACGAAAAGTAGAGCGCGTCGCGGGTGGGAACCAGCGCAGCGGATCGGTTTTGCTGGTGGCCCGAGAGGATCACGTCGACGGTTGTGAAATCGCACGAGGCGCGGAGAATCCGGCACTCTGAACCGTCGTCGCCGGTCAGCACCCAAAGGCATTTCTCCCACTCGTCGTAGACGATGTTGTGCACGTGCCGGATGGCTCCGTTTGGAAATGTGTGGGCAATCTCCCAATGAGCGCCTCGATCGGTGGATGCGTAAATGTGGACTTGGTCGCGCTGGGGGTTGTCGAAGTATTCTCCCCAGAAGATGTGGTCGCCTGGAGTGACGGCCAGGTGCAGGGGGCGGGTGCCGCGAAAAACCTTATGGGATACATGAAATTCCGTTTCTCCCGGCGCCAGAGTTACGATGGCGTTCGGAACCGCTCCCACCAGATGACCTGAGGATAACGCCACGAGTGTGTGGAAACCATCACGAAAAAAGCGCGATGCCAAGCGAGAAGATGAAGTGATGCTTCGCCACGCGGGGGGGCAGTAGTGGGCGACTTTGTCCCAGTCGGACGTCGTAGCCGTTTGCATTCGGGCGCGAAGCAATGTGTACCCGTGCGACGCATAGAGAGTGTCCTTGCACCAAGCCAGGGCGCGCAGGCGGGGAAGTGTGACGATGCGAACCGGGTTCAGACCGGTTTCTTGATCTACGGTGTTCACAACGACCGGATGGGTTGCCATGACTTTGTTGAGGCCAGATCTCGGTTATTGGTTCTCAGTTTTCATGGTTATGTACGGCCCGATGGCGAGGACATCCATGCGCGTGCGCTTAAAGCAGTCAATAGCTTCCTCGGGTTTGCAGACAATCGGCTCATTTTCGTTGAAGCTGGTATTCAGGACGACGGGAATTCCAGTTTTGCCCTCGAAGGCACGAATCAACTCGTGGTAGAGGGGATTCTCATCGCGGCTTACACTCTGCAGACGTCCGGTATCGTCCACATGATTGACGGCTGAAAGTTGAGCGCGTTTCTCTCGACGAATCTTATACACGTGCAACATGTATGGCGATGGGTGATCGTGCTCGAAGTAATCGCGCTGGCGCTCCTCGAGAATCGAGGGCGCAAAGGGACGAAACCACTCGCGCTGCTTGATGCGCGTATTCAGAATATCTTTCATTCCGGGCAGGCCCGGATGAGCAAGGATGGAGCGGTTGCCTAGCGCGCGCGGCCCCCATTCCATGCGTCCCTGAAACCAGCCGACAATGTCACCCGCCGCGATTTGTTGTGCCACAGTGTCAAGCAGCGGTTCGCGTTTCAGTTTGCGATAGGGGAGCTTTGCTTTCCTGAGATCGGATTCGATCCGGGCGTCGGAAAACTCGGGGCCAAGAAATGCGTCTTTCATCACTGAACGCCGCGGCTGCTTGAGAACAGCGTGGTAAGTGTGAAGGGCGGCGCCGATGGCCAACCCCTCGTCGCCGGCGGCCGGTTGAATCCAGGTTTGTCGAAATGGAGTGTGGGCGAAGAGTTTTCCATTCGCAACGCTGTTGAGCGCGCATCCGCCCGCCATGGCAAGGTGCTCGCAGGGCACGTGCCGGTAAAGTTGGTTGAGCAGATGGAAGAGCACGTCTTCGAAGCGACGTTGCATGGCGTAAGCGAGGTCCATTTCGCGCTGAGTGATTTCAGTGCGCGGCTCACGCGGCTCGCCGAAGGCTTTCACCATGCGAGGGGAAAAGTGTCGTGCCAGGCGAACCGTGCCGTCCGGCAGAACTTGCATTCCTTGATCGCTGCCCAGGGGCTTGAAGAAACTCGGATCAAGCCTGAAGCTGCCGTTTCTTAAGCCAATCACTTCATCCAGTTGGTCGCACAGTGTGTCTCTGCCGTAGGGCGCCAACCCCATTACTTTGCCTTCATCTCCATACTGCAGGTAGCCGATGAACTCGCAAATCATCGTATAAAAACTGCCGAGCGAGTCGGGCAGGAACACCCGATCGAGCACTTCGATGTGATTGCCTTCGCAGCGCGCCATCATGGTGGAGACGAAGTCTCCGGAGCCGTCGTAGCTGAATCCCGCGGCCTTGTCCCAGGGCGAGCAGTAGTAAGCGCTGGCAATGTGCGCGATGTGATGTTCGAGGTGATGCTCCTGGAAGCGAAGCGTTTTGGAATCGACATCGAGCGCCTTCGCAAGCAGGGAGCCGACATCTCGCATGGGTTCCTTGCGCTGGCGAAGGCGGATGAAATTCAGAATCCTGGCAGGATTAGCGGCGGCGTATTGAACTTTCCTGGACAGGTTGGCATCACTGTCCTGACCTACGGCGATGTGGTCAATATCCGTAATCTTGGCGCCGGCGAAGTCGAGGCAGGCCTTGACGGCGAGCGAGGGAAAGCCGGCGTAGTGCTTGATCCGGTTCAGACGCTCTTCGGCGATAGCAAATATGACTTCGCCGTCCTGCACCAGGGCAGCCGAGGCATCGGCATGAAACATGTTCAATCCCAGGATCAGCATTGGCGAAAGTGGTTTCCTCGATTCAATTCTGTGCAGCCTGCTTCATGCAAGCTTTTGAGCAACGAACAGCAACAAAGGCGCCCAGTGGCGGCTCCGCTGCGCCAAGGCAGGCAGTGGACCGCCGAACGGCACGAGTTTTTCGAAGGAGAAGCCAGACTGCGCCAGCAATCGTCTGAACTCAGGCCTCGAGTACTGATGACGCGAATGATCCAAAAACCTGCACCAATTCTGCCCTAAGAGATTGCCAAACCAATGACACGCGCGCTGCATTCGACGAACGGCCGAATTGCGGCTGGGGACGGAGACGAGCAGCAGGCCTCCTGGCTTAAGAACTCTGGCAAACTCATTTAGACAGACGATTGGGTCGGACACATACTCCAGGACGCTTGAGCACAAGACGCCATCCATGGACTGGTCGTCGAGCGCCAGGCAGGCGATCGTGGTTACGCGGACAAAGCTGAGCTGACCAGAAAAGTTCTTGGATTGGGCCGATTGATTGGCAGCGACTACCATCTCGGAAGCCGCATCGACTCCGAGTACACTACAGCCACGCGCCGCCAGCCAGCGTGCAAGAGTTCCAGTACCGCAGCCTGCGTCAAGCCAAAGGGTACCTGCCAAGTCGCGATTCTGCAGAGCCTTTAGCAGGACGGTCTGGCGCGTCTGAAAGGAACGCTTCCGATAGCGGCGCTCCCACAAATTCGCCAGAGAGGCATGATATGCGACCGCGTCGAACTCCGTCGGGTTTGCGCTCATGGTTCTTTCGTCATTCGAAGCTCGTAAATCTTCGCTTTGATGTGAAAAAACTGAATGCCCTGGAACCCGCAGTAAATCAGTCCGGGCACACCATCCAGGAATCCCAACCGCAAGAAATACTTGTAGAGAAAGAAAAGAACCGGCGAGCCTGGAAGACCCAGGCAATTTTTCTTCAGCCAGCGGCGCCGCTGCGCCTGGGTTCCGAACAGAGAAGGCTGCAACTCGTCGTAACTATTCTCGCCCGCCTGCCATACTTGCGCTTCCCAGTTCGAATACTCGTCGTGCTTGAGAATGTACCGGGAGAGGGAATTCACGTTGTGATGGACCAGCGGATTTTGCAGCTTCGCCGTCTCTCCTTCGACCACGACGCGCTCATGCGCTTCCATGTCGCCCATGGAAGCATCCTGATCTTTGAACCTGCATTCGAAGCGCCCCTTGCCGCGGCGCAGCAGTCGAGGGCTGGTGTAGAAGCTGGCGTCTCCGTAGCGGAGCACCCGTCCCAGGAAATACATTCTTAGGGCGAAGTAGTAGCCGTTGCAGTGGGGTTCCTGAATGACTTGCCGGATTTCTTCCACTGATTCCGGGGTGAGGACTTCGTCGGCGTCCAGAAGAAGAATCCAGTCATACGCCAGAGGAAGCGTGTCCATGGCCCACTGACGCTTCTTGGGCCATCCGCCGTGGTAGTGGAACTGCACGACCTTCGCGTCAAAGGAGCGGGCGATGTCTACGGTTTCGTCGGTGCTGCCGGAATCGATGACGTAGATTTCACCGGCTCCACACAGAGATTCCAGGCACCGGGGCAAGTTGCGCGCCTCATTGCGGACGGGAATGATTACGCTCACGGGCAACGATACCGTGGGCGTTTCAGGCTGAAGAAGTTTCGGTTCCTCGATTGTTTGCATAGCAGTATTAAATCGCTGGCAACATAGTACCCCCGAAGCTGGGGGCTCCCATATGACAGAGGAGGAACACATGTTTAACGTTACTTGTCCTGCCGAATCACTCCGGAGATCTGCACGCTAGTCCGCCGCTGTGCTTTCTGTCACGCGGCTGCGTGGATAAATCGCGCCTTGCAAGTAATTCCAAACTTGCCGTGGCCAGTCGGGGCGCATGCACGGTTTTTCCAGCACAACGAAATAGAGACCGCAGACCACCAGGATGGAAGCACCGAGCAATGCCAACTGGACGAGAAGATACAGCCAATAGGCAGAGCCCTCGGCGATCCCTTTTGTCAGGCGTCCCACGGCGGATATCACCTCGTAATGAATGAGGTAAATCGAATAGCACATTCCCCCTATGGCAACGATGCAGCGATTGGAGAAAATCCGGCGGCTCCAGGAGCCACGGAAAGCTGCGCAGTACAGAAGAAATATCATGAAAGGGAAGAGCCAGTGGGCGAGAGCATCGGCGCGCAGAACGACAAACAGCGTAGGCCAGCCAGCTATCGCAACCCCATCCCACGCCAGATTAGTTCGCGGCGCTTCCTTCCAATCGACAACGAAGACATCAGACAGCAAGAATCCAGTCAGAAAGAACTGCAAATACGCCAAGATCGACCAAGAGAACGCGCCACCTTCCGGCAGAAACAGCGACTGTGCCAACAGGATGCCAAGAATGAGCGCCACCAAACAGAGACGCCGGAGCCATCGTCTTCTGATGACAAACAGAAATGTCAGCAAAGGTACGAGCACATAAAACTGAATTTCAATCTCAAGAGACCATGCGACTCCAATGGCAGGACTTGGAGTTCCATAAATCAGACTGTGCAAGTAGAAAAGGCTGGCAGCGAGGTGCGGGAAGAGAACGGCGGCAGTTTTTCCCTGCACCCAGAGTGCCAGCAAAAACAGAAGCAGCACGGTCACAAAATAGGGCGGCTCCAGACGGGTAAGTCGTCGCAGGTAGTACTTGCGCAAATTAACCCGGGGCGCATTTTTGAGGTGGTGGGCCGCAAAGGGAAGCCCAAGGATGAACCCACTGATTACAAAAAACAGTTCCACACCGCGGAAGCCCATGGAAGCGACTTGGGCAAGCCAACCTGACTGGAGCAACGACTCCGAATAGTGTGACGACGACTTCGCCAGCAAATAGCCGTTCAGATGGAAAAGAATGACCATCGCAATGGCGACGCAGCGCAGGCCATCCATCTCAGGAATAAAGCGGCCGGAACTAGTTTCACGGCATAGGCGGGCTAAGAGCCGATTCGATGCCGCAGCACGACTCGACGGATTGCGCGCTTTGTCGTGACCTGGAATGGCCACGCTGGTGCGCGGGTACGCGACCAAATCCATGGACGGCAGGAGCTTCGGTCCTTCTAGAGTCGGCATCGCTGGTATCAATTGGTTGGGAAAATACTACCGCTGAACGAGGCGGCTCCCATATGACAGAAAAGATGACAGAGGAACAAACAGAATGTGGGCCGTGACTTAACCGTCTGTTGACATTCTAGAGACGTCAGCAGAAGCAAGCTGCTTTTGAACCACGATCTGGAGGGCGATTGACATAGACTGTGTGCGTTGTGGATCCGGGAAAGAAAATTCCGGCTCAAGGAGTTCCATGCGCATCCTGATTACGGGCGGGGCCGGTTTCATCGGATCGCATCTTGCGGACTACCTTCTTGGCCATGGGCACCACATCACGATCGTCGACGATCTGTCGACCGGAAGTATGGAGAACATTCGCGAGGCCAAACAAAATGGCCGTTTTCAATACTGCATTGACACCATTTTCGACAAGCCACTGCTCGCGGAACTGATCGACGATGCGGAAGTCGTGTTCCATCTGGCGGCAGCGGTCGGCGTGCTCAACATCGTGGAATCGCCGGTACGAACGATTGCGACCAATGTCGGTGGCTCTGAATTGGTGTTGGAGTTGGCGGCCAAGAAAAAGAAGCGGGTCCTGATCGCCTCGACCTCGGAAGTTTATGGCAAGTCCACCAAGTTTCCATTTTCTGAAGAGGACGATCTCGTTCTTGGGGCGACTACAAAGGGGCGCTGGAGTTACGCTTGCTCGAAGGCGATTGATGAGTTCCTGGCGCTGGCATACCATCGCGAAAAAGGCCTTCCGGTGACCATCGTGCGGCTCTTCAATACGGTGGGCCCGCGTCAAACCGGCCGGTACGGGATGGTCTTACCAACTTTCGTCAAGCAAGCACTCTGTGGCGAGTCCCTGACGGTATTTGGCGATGGCAAGCAGTCCCGCTGTTTCACCGATGTCGGCGACATCGTCAGGGGGTTGGTGCAATGCGTCTCCTGTGACGCATCGATCGGCCAGGTTTTCAACCTTGGCAGCACCGAGGAAGTGACGATGAACGCGCTGGCGCAGAAAGTCATCGTGGCAACTCGGTCGACCAGCACAATCAAGCATGTCAGCTACGATCAGGCCTACGGCGCGGGCTTCGAAGACATGCAACGGCGGGTTCCAGACATTTCGAAAGCGCGCCGGTGGTTCGGATATGCGCCGACCCAGTCGTTCGACGACATCGTTGAGAGAGTGGTTGCTTACTCCAGCCAGAATTCGCAGGCGCGTACGCCGCAAGTCGCAGCCTGCGCCGATTAGCGTGGTGCAATCGAGGGGATTGCAATCTCGCCGCAAAGCCTTCTCGCTAGGCCGCTCGAGGATATTTGGCGATGGGTCGTAGACTTTCGGCGAGCGCGATGACCTGATCTACGTGATCACGCCACGAGAACTCGCGTGACCGTTTCAATCCGCATTCGGCAAGCCTTGTTCTCAGTGCTGAGGATTGCCCTACCTGAGCGACTTTATCAGCCAGCAGTTGGTGAGAAAAGCGCGGGAAATATACGGCTGCATTTCCGCAGATTTCGCGGTGTGCTGGCAGGTCGGAGGCCACAACCGGCAACCCGCACGCCATGGCTTCGACCAGGGGATGCGCGAAGGTTTCGGCATAAGCGGGCGTCACGTAGATATTGCAGGCGCGAATCAAGTGCTGCAACAGATGATAAGGAACTGCGCCGAGCTCGATGACTTGGTTAGGAATCCCAAGGTGCTTGACCATGGCCGCTGCAGCTTCGGTGCGATGAGCGCCAGAATTTTCGTCGGCCAACAGCTTGCAGGTAAGAAATAGCTGCACGTCCCGCCCGCCCAGGCGTTCTCTGATGATTGGTATGGCGCGCAGCAGGGTTTCGAAATTCCGGTAGTAGTTGTAGTGGCTCACGAAGATGAGGCGGAGTGCGTTGTCGCCCGCATCGATCGTTTCCTGAATCGAGGGAGGCAACGGGGTATGGTCGTTGAAGAATATTTCGGGATCGAAGCCATGGTGGATGCTGACGACTTTCCCTCCAGTCCATGAGCGCAGAGTATCGGCAAAAGCCTTGCTGGGAGCCACGGTGCAGTCAGCCCAGCCAACCGAGCGTCGAGCGAAGAAACCTCTAACTCGGGTATCCAGCCACATGCGGTACGCCCTGCGTCGGCGAAGGTCTCGATAGAAATCGTCAGATGTATAGAGAGAGTTCCCCGAGAGAAGGATCTGCGGCACGGGCGATCGCCGGAGGGCGAAATTGCCGGCCGAGATCAGCACATCCGCACCGCTCCTCCGGATCATGCCGGGCAGGAAGACTTGTTCCCAACAGAAGCGTTTTGCGGCGCCAGCCGGAACTTCTGTTTCAATAAATGAAATCTTGGACGGATTGCCAAGCTCTTTCCTTAGCTGCGGACTGAGCGCCACCGTGGCCCGCAGCGCGGGACGCGCCGAGAGTTGAGGAACCACGTTCCGCACATAGGTCAACCCGCTCCCAGCGCTGGCGGCGAGGCAGTTGAGGAAGAGATGCATCATTGATCGCGCGTGGCAGCAATTATATTTCAAGGTCTTGCGGACCGTTCTCTCTCGTTGTTTCCAGTCATCAGCATCGCCAACCCCAAGGGTCATAACGGTAGGGAACGCATGAGGCAGCGAAGAAGCGTTAGCGCAAATAGATTTGATTCCCCGTGTTGTGGAATGCAGCCGCGTACCTTACTTGCCAGCTTCCCACCATCTTCAAGTCAGGCGAGTATTTGTCTGTAATGGCAGCGAGTTCAAGCCTACCTCGATACCAGCCCGAGCCTTCGAAAGTCTCGCCCAATGCGCCCGAGTTGACGCTCGAGGACGGAACCATACATCCCATCGTGGACAGGGAACTACTGCAACTTCTGGTCTGTCCAAGGGATCACCTGACCCTCGAAGAACGAGATCGGCACTTAGTCTGTCCGAGCGGTCATCGCTACCCAATCGTCGAAGGAATTCCCATCCTCCTGCTCTCGGAAACACCGCAGACCCACTTGGAAGGCACTCGATCCCTGCAGGCCGGAGCATCGGCCAGATCCAGCCCGACACGACTACCGAGCCGACCGCTGGGGGAAATCGATCTGTTTGTTCAGAACATCATTGCCGCGACGAACGGCATGCTGTACATCCGTCTGATAGGGAAACTCACGGATTATCCGATTCCACATCTTCGGCTTCCTTTAGGAGAAGGCAAGCGATTCCTGGACATCGGCTGCAACTGGGGACGGTGGTGCATCGCTGCTGCCCGGCTGGGCTATCGTCCCGTGGGAATCGATCCCTCGCTGAAAGGAATCCGCGCCGCTCGGCAAGTGGCGCAGCAACTGGGAGTCGAAGCGCACTATGTGGTTGCGGACGGCCGTTATTTGCCCTTCGCTAACGGCACATTCGATCAGGTGTTTTCCTACAGCGTGCTGCAGCACCTTTCCAAGGAGAATGCCCGCCTCGCATTGCGCGAGGTCGGCCGAGCGTTGCGCTCATCCGGGAGCTTTCTCGTGCAAATGCCAAATTGCTTTGGCATTCGTTGTCTCTATCATCAAATCCGCCGAGGATTCCGCGAGGGCCGCGATTTCGATGTGCGCTATTGGGCGCCCAGGGAGTTGGCCTTGACCTTCCGCGCGATCTTGGGGTCCGCTCGCATCTCTGTGGACGGTTTCTTTTCGCTCAACCCGCAGATCAGCGATGTAAGGTTTCTTCCCTGGAAGTATCGCGCCGTGGTCTATGCTTCGGAGGCACTGCGCAAAATCAGCGGTATCGTCTCTCCCCTGAACTACCTGGCAGATAGTCTCTACGTCGAAGGGACGGTAAGAAACTTAGGGACGGGCCACATCATCGACCGGGCGTAGCGGTGCCAAAGCTGTGCGTCCATCGCGTCGGGCATTCTGAGGGGCAGATGCATGCGAGGGTGTAATCGCGGGGAGAACATCGACCATAATGAAAGCTAGCGCCCAAAAAAACACACAAAGATAGTAACCCGGCGCGAAGAGCCAATCCTCAAAAGCCGCATGCACCAGACCTGCCGTCAAGACTCCGGCCAGAGGAACTGTGGGAGATAGAACATTTCGGGTTCGTCGCATCTGTGCCAGGGCGCGGCCGACGTTCGCCGCTACCAGCACAACCAACCCGAAAAACGGAATGTCGCCGACGAATCCGACCCACTCAGTAATCGCCAGGTAACTGTTGCCATGCTCGCGGGTGGCCTGACGAAGGGATTCGAAGCTTTCAGGCTGTTGCACGACCTCACTGCTGGTCGGACTGGTCCCAAACCCGCTGCCCCACAAGGGGTGCTCTTGAATAGTCGAAACGCTTTCATCCCAAATGGGCCGGCGGGACGCGAGAATTCCGTCTTCCCGCCGCCCTTTGTACACGAAGACCGACGTGAGTGAATCCGAAGGTTGCTGGTGGAACGGCACCGCCACTGCCACGATTGCGGCTAACGCCACAGCCGCTCCCAACACCCTGAGCAACAGCCCATACCTGCGCAGCGCGACACATAAGAAAATGCAGGATACCGCAGCTCCTGCGATGCCAGCGCGCGCGTAGCTGCTAAAGAGCAACAGAAGCGCCAGTGCGAAAGCGAATGTGCGGCGCCAGCGGGTCGCGAGCCCTTCGCTCACCAGGATTCCCCACAGGAGGATTGGGACGGCGACGACTCCCATCACTGCGCCCAATGAGTTTGGGTTGCCGAAAATCTCGGAGTGAAAGATCAAATAGAAAACCGCCGTAATGTACACCAGCAGCTCGCAGGCGAATAACAGTTTCGAGAAAAAACGCGCCTCCCTTCCCATGACCGTGACCCGGGCTCCGAAAGAACCGTATAGAAAGAGGAGGAGCAGACTCGTGGCCTTAAGAAACGCCAGGCGCGGGTACGCTGACACGGCGGCGGATACCAGGGCCGCCACGACACAAAAGAACGCTACCAAATGGAACGTTGCGAAGGAGTAGCGCTGATCTCGGGCGTAAACAATCAAACCAACGAGGGCGCCTACGGCGAGGACAAGCCATCGCCCGGAAGTCCACGCACCGTTCAGCGGCAGCGCCATGCCGGCCCACAGGAAAGCTGCTAGCAGGAGGGGAAAGAATTGCGTCCGGTAATTCCAAATTGCCGCCAGTAGCACCTGCAGAAATAATAGAGTCGCAAGGTCATCGGAACTGTTGAAATAGGCGGGATGGAAAAGTGCCGCATATAGGGCAAGCAATCCACATCCTGCGACCACGACCGGCAGAAAAAATCTTGACAAGCGGTCACTCACGCGGCGCGTCCTTCGCGGGAAAGCACCGCGTTGGCCATGCCGGCGGCGCAGGCTTCAGGCGAGTATAGCTCGATGCGTTCCCGGCTGCGTCGTCCCATGAGTGATCGCAGTTCATTGTCACCGGCAAGTTCCGCCATCGCCGCAGCGAGTTGCTCGACATCATCGGGAGAAACCACGCGACCGTTCCAACCGTTTTCGACCAGGTCAGCGGCACAGCCTGCCGCCGCCGAGGAAATGACAGGCAAGCCGCACGCCATCGCCTCATTGACGACCAGACCCCAAGGATCCGTGTGTGTGGGGAAGACGAAGACGTCTGCGAGTGCGTAGTAGGCGGCGAGGAGTTCCCGTTGTGCGAAGCCGACGACCTGAACGGAACCAGGATCAGTAGCCGCCGCACCCTGAAGGAGCGCGGATCGCGCAGGACCGTCTCCGACAAACACGAGGCCCATTTCTTTTCTAAGGTCTGACGGCAGTGCACCATAAGCACGGAGAAGATCGAAAATACCTTTCTCAGGTACCAGGCGGCCGGCGAAGAGAAAAAAGCGAGCAGGTAAGCGCAGGGCCTCACGATGCATGGTGGGATCCCTGCGAATGGCTTCGGCTTGCTGCGCAAAAAGCTGCGTGTCGACTGCGTTCGGTGCGGTAAAAATGATTTCCTCCGGCATGCCGTAGTTCCTCAAATACTCAACCGAGGATTTTCCGGGAACCACAAACGCATCGCAAGCGCGCAGGAATCTTGTTTTCAGAAATTCTATGAATGCATAGCCACTGCGAATGTCTCTACTCGTGCTCTCCGCCCACAGACTAAACGGTACATGATTTCGCCGGGCCCAAGCCATGGCCCGCCATGAGGCGACGTAGTTGTAGCCACCGCAAACGATGAAGTCTGGTGCCGCCTGCCGCAGCGCCGCTTCCGCGCCCCAGTTCAGCAGAAGACTGTACCTGCCGAATCTCCGCCTCCATGAAGGAAGCACCTGGTAGGAAAAACGGATCTCGTCCTTGTAAACCAGCCACTGTCGTTGGGTGCGATCGTTTTCCGCCAGAAAGATCACGTGCAAATCGATTCCCTTGTGCTGGGCGAGCGCGTTGAAGACAGGAATTCGGTAGGGTGCGATGATCTCCGTGATGAGCACAACTCGGCGGATCATCCCAGACACTCCCGATAGAGCGCCGCAAGCTGCGTGGCTTGATGCGCCGATGTGAGGCTTTCGAGGACGGTGCGGCGAGCTGCCTCGCCGATCTGGCGCCGAAGCTGCAGGTTTTGTAGAAGCACCGAGAGCGCTGCGATCAGCTCTTGCAAGTTACCCGGATCGATAAGCCAGCCATTGCGTCCGTGCCGGATGATTTCATCAATCCCCTGACCCCGACACGCGATCACGGGTTTTTCGGCGGACATTGCCTCCAGATAAACGCAACCCAGCCCTTCGTACCGGCTGGGTAAAGCGAAGATTGCGCAGCGGCGCATCGCCGCGGCGACCTGCTTTCGACTTTGGCGGCCAAGAAAGCGAACCCTCCCGGCAATGTCGTAGTCCCTTGCCAATCCGGTCAGGCGGTGGCGTTCGGGACCGCTGCCGATAATCTCGCACGAGATATGCGGAAAGCGCGGAAGGAGAGACGCCAGCGCCCGCAGGAGCAGTTCGTGCCCTTTGATCGGAATCAGGTTGCCGACGCTGAGGATCGTGTTGGATGCGCAATCAGCCGTGGCGGGAGAAAACATCTGTGTATCCACGCTGTTGTAAATCACACCCGCGTTCACCGGGGCCGCGGTAGCATCGACCACCCTTTCGGCGACTTTATCACTGATACAAATCACGTGCGATGCGGTGCCATACACAAACTGTGCAATGTTCTTGCACCATTTGCCCGCGTAACCACGGACCTGATTGTCGAAGAAGGCGTCGAGACCATGAACGGTAACCACAAAAGGGATTCTCAGCTCCCGGCTCAACAGCGCCGCAGCGTGCCCGCACGGCAGCGCTGCATGAGCGTGGATCAGATCGATCGGCTGCGACCGGTGCAAAGTGCGGACCTTTGAAATCAGGCTCGCATAGAGAAAAGCCCCTGCCGAAGCCAGGCCGATTCCTCCTGGTATGCAGGGATAATGGATCCAGGTTGCGACGGGAGGTATATTGGACCTCGCTCTGGTGCCAAGCAACGGCTGCACAGCGAGGACGCAGGAGTCGACCCCAAACTTCCGTAATTCCCGCAACGGCTCCGCGATAAAACAACCAGCGGCATCGTCGGAGGCCGTGGGATAAAAAGGAGTGAGCGTCAACACTCGCATTTCGGTTTGATATGTTTCTCTCCGGAGCCCGCTGTCTACCATCCAGTCCAAGGAACCACATTGTCACCAGCCGCGCAATTGCGAGTTAGGTTCCGAGCCGGGCAAGCTGGTTCCGAGAGACCACTTGCTCCAGCAAGGCCGCGCCGATTTTCAGCAATCAGTCGCCAGTCGATCATCCTCCGCCCAACGCGCGGCGGCCTAGTTCTTGGAAAAGAAACAAACAGAGAAGCCATTGGAGGAACGCAGGACGGTTTGACGGAAGCCTAGGTGTTCGAGAAGGTCCACACACATCGTCATATCGCATTGTTCGTGATGAAACTCGAAAATCGCGTTCTTAACCCTACGCAGAAGATCCCCATAATTCTGAATAAACAACAGCTCCGCCCCTTCCACATCGCACTTTAGCAAATCGATCTTCGATCGGTCTTCCATCGTCCGATCCAGATCAACGAAGTTGACTCTCACGCCGTCATGCGTCTGGATATCCATGATCGTATTCTTCACGTGAAGTGCGGATTCATGGATAACACCATTCCCATCGCGCTGTCCCACCAGTCCATGAATGACACGAAGGTTTAGGAGGGAAAGGTTCTGCAGCCTCAGACGGTCTTGCAACTCTCGACAAGTCTTGGGGCTTCCTTCCACCAGGGTCATGTCGGATGCAACAGTTTCCAACGAGCTTTGCCGCATCAGATCCACGACTCGGAGGGTAAAATAACCGACGTTGGCCCCCAGGTCGAGTACGGTAAACGGATGTTCGGGGGAACGCGATTGCAAGGCGGTCTGTATCGGCAGGTCGTATTCACGATTCACGAAAATGTCGTTGTATGTCCACCATTCGCCTTTGCTGTCAACTTTGAGCGTTACTCCCGACTGAAGGGTGTATTCCAAATGCAGAATCCCATACAGACGCCGGTAAAGAAGGTCACTCTTAATTTGCCAATACGTCTCGCGAATCCTTTCCTTGATCGATTGAGGGAGCAGTTCCAAGATGTTCGATAGCGTCTTTCTAATCATCGATTAATCCCCAGATGAAGACCGAAACAATACTACGAAAATTGCCTTTTTGCCGCGATTTCCGTCGATAACGCGGCGAATTGATCGGCGATCACCTTCCAGTCAAACATTTGTTGGCAGCGCTGATGCGCGGATCGGCCGAGTTGACTACGGCGGCCAGGCTGCGCCAGCAAAGTGGAGAGCGACGCAGCGAAATTCTCTATGTCTTCGGGATCGACCAGCAGCCCTGTACTCCCCAAAACTTCGGGGATGCCGCCGCGCTTGGCGCCCACCACCGGCGTCGCACACGCCATTGCCTCCGCGTTTACCAGCCCGAACGGTTCCTGGAACAAGGAAGGGCTGCAGAAGATAGTTGCTCTTTGGAACCAGGAAGGCAAATCCCGGTCGTGATGGATGTAGCCTGTAAATTGAATCTTCTCCTTGTGATTTGGTACGACGGCACTCGCCAACTCACGCACTTGGCGGACGTACGGTGTTTCCTGATGTGTTCCGAAGCCAGTAGCGCCTCCGATTACGAGGTTGGCGTCTGGATGAGCTTGCAGAACTCGCGCGTAGGCCTGGATGAGTTGAAGCACACCCTTCTCGGCGTCGAGACGTCCCACAAAAAAAATGGTCTTGCGTTCTCGGATTGCCTCTCGCGGGAAAAACAGCTCGCGGTTGACTCCATTGAATACAACTTCAGTTTTAGCGGCTAAGGCTGAGGACTTCACGGCAAAGCAATCACGAAGAAAGCTGCTACAAACCACTACCTGATCAACCCGCGACGCCAGGCTGTCGAGCATGGGGGACGTCCAGTGGCCGAGGTGATCGTTCTGCAGATGAAGTAGTATCGCCCCCACATAGCCCATTCGGCGCAGACGGGCTACCCACTGAGGCCGGTTGTGGATGTGCACAAGATCGCACTCTCGAAGCCGCCGCATCAGCGCCCACAACCACAGTTGTTCCTCGAAGCGCCGGGCGACAGGGATTCGACTTGCGAACGCGCAGACGCGCCATACGCCGCTGCTTTGGTGTGCAAGTGGATAGACGTCTTTGCTGGCGGTCGGAAAACCGAAGACCGTGACATCGATTTCTCTGGCAAGCCGGCTGTAGACTTCGTAGGTCCAGCGTGCCAGGGCACCGCCGTAGTAGGCGCTGAATTTCTCCCGACTCGACAACAGAACCGCAACCGAGGGCCTCCGTCTTCCCCGGACAGTCGCGGTATCCAACTGCGGGCTAGTTTCAAGAACGGCCTGCCGCTCGCTTAGCAGGCACGCGTCGGTTTCAGAGACGTACGATGTTTTCACGAACTGCCAACCTCCGTTCGAGACGGGCCAATCTCGGCCTCATCGGTGCCGATTCGATTCCACAGACTAAGACTCAGTGTGTAACAGCCCACGTATACCAAGGCTCCAAGAGTGACCAGCGCCAAGACATGAACCGGAAACAAGATCCGCATGGTGACAAGACTGATCGCCATAAGAACGGTGGCAGGGCCGGACATTGCCACTGCAGCAAGTAGACGTGGCCTGGTCAAATCCCTGACGAAGTAGTAGTTCATGAGCGCCACGACGCCCTGACTGAAAGCAGTTGTGAACGCAGCCGCGAGGGCCCCGTACTTGGGGAGCAAGAGCAGATTTAGTACGACATTCGCCGTGGCTCCGGCGAGAACTGCAGCCAGGTATTTCTTTTCCCGGCCATTGGGAATGAGCTGTGCTCCGCAATAACTCGCCGCTGGTGCCGTGATCATAGTCAGCATCAGCCATCGGAACAGGACCCCCGACCCGGAATACTGGCTGCCGAAGGCAAACTGGGTGATAGGAACCGCCAGGATAAACCCACCCACCGCTATCGGTAGGGCCAAACCGAGGGTGGCATTGCCGAACCAGCGCAGATATTTTCTCTCTGTGTTGCGAGTCTCAGCATTATGACGCTGCCCTGAGGTTCCCGCCAGCAAAGGCAAAAACACCTGACCCAAAATGGCGGGGAAAGACATTGCCATTGCCATTAGACCGTAACTGGCCACATAAGTTCCCAGCTCTGCGTCCGGGCGAAAATACTTGAGCATCACGACGTCGATCTGGTCATAGATCATTGACATGAGGCTGGAAAATCCCATTACGATACAGATAGGCAGGAAAATACCCCAGGCTCGCGGCGAGATCTCTGGCAGGGGAATGTGATATTCGCGACGCGCCGGCAGCCAGATAAATAAGGTGCTCAGACCCAGAGAGAGTAAGGTTGCCGATGGAATAATCCATGCATCGCTCGAACCGCGAACCAGCACCAGGATCAAGCCGGCATACGCAAGCTGTGCCAGTGCGCCTTGTACCGCAATCATGGACATGCGCGAGCGAGCGGCAAAGATCCATTGTGTGTCGAGACTGCCGGCCACAAATGCCAGACCGGAGAGCATGATCAAAAGATGCGTTTGACCGTCCGGAGGCGCAAAGAACAAAGTAAAGAGCGCGAGGAGCACGTAAGCGCCAGTTGCAAAAACGACCCTTGCCCCCAGGACGTGTTTAACGAGAAATGAAACTCTGCCGCTGTTCTTGGCTGCTTCTCGCAGCGCGTAAGTGGAAAATCCCGGAGAAGCCAACAGACCAAAGAAGCCGGCGACTGCAGCCGCAAACCCCAATTGTCCATACGCCACAGGGCCGAGGGCGCGAACTACCCGAGGGAACACGATTAGCGGAATTGCCTTGTTAAGCAAGTCAAGCAAAACCAAGGCAATGGAATTGTTGACGACGCGTGCCAAGCCCACTGGCCCTGGAGAGGAGCGCTCCTGCGCAAGTTGAGCGACGGCACTCATGCGGTCTCTCGCAAACCGTGGGATCGATTTCCGCGGTACCAGGCGACAAACTGCTCAAGACCCTCTGCCATGCGGGTTTGCGGGCGGTACCCCAGCAGCTTGGAGGCTTTAGCGATATTGGCCCACGTGAGGGGCACATCTCCCGGCTGGAGTGGTCGAAAGTTGCGAATCGCCACGCGTCCGGTCGCAGCCTCCAAATACTCGATCAGTTCCGCCAGTTTCACAGGATGCGAATTCCCTAGATTGAAAACATCGAAAGGTACTCCTACCTGAGGGAAGCGATACTCCAGCGAAGAAAGAATCCCAGCCACGATGTCATCGACATAGGTGTAGTCGCGCCCCATGGATCCGTCCCCGTAGACAGGGATCGGTTTTCCCGCATCGATCAACGCCGTGAATTTATGGATGGCCAGATCAGGCCGCTGTCGCGGTCCGTACACCGTGAAGAAGCGTAGACAAAGAACTTGAACTCCATAAAGGCTGGCGTAGGTATAACCCATCAACTCGCCGGCCAGCTTCGTAGCGGCATAAGGCGAGATCGGATGTAATACAGGATCGTCCTCCGAGAAAGGTACCCGATTCGTGGCCCCATATACGGAACTTGATGATCCGAAGATCACGCGATTGACGCGCAGTTCGCGAGCCAGTTCCAGAAGGTTTACTGTCCCGCCAACATTCACCCTTTCGTAAAGGCTAGGCTGCTCGATCGAAGGGCGAACTCCGGCGCGGGCGGCCAAGTGGACAACGATGTCGGGTCGCGTATTGCGCACGGCCTCGCGGAGAGGACCAAAATCGCAGATATCGAGCGGGAAAAACTCGAACTCACCTACCCGGCGGACTTTCTCCAGATTGTGCTTTTTTCGAGTCGAGTCGTAAAAATTGTCCAGGTTGTCAATGATCGAAAGTTGATAGCCACGCCTCAGCAGACCTTCCGCCAGATGCGAGCCGATGAACCCGGCGCCACCGGTCAGCAGAACGCGCGGCAAAGTCATACGTGGACGCCCCCTGAGTGGATCATGCTCCTGCTCAATACCAGCCAGCGAAATAGCGAAGAGGTTCGATCCGCGCCAGCCTGATGCTGCTGATAAAGGTCGGTAACGCGTTTCGGTACGATCACATGCTGGAGCCGTCGCGAGATATCTTCGATTGCCTCTTCCATTTGCTGGCGCAGGCTGGTGCGAAACCAGGTATCGAGCGGAGGGGTGAACCCTTGCTTCCGGCGACTGCGGATCTCTGGCGGGACCCAGTCCGGCAGGCAGCGCCGCAGCAGGGCCTTGCCCTGGCCGTGAGCGACGTGATACCCGAGAGGCAAGGCTGCGGCAAAGCTGAACAGGCCTCGATCAAGGAAGGGGGTTCGACATTCGATCGCACTGAACATGCTGGCGCGGTCTACCTTGACCAAAATCTGCTCCGGTAAATATCCGTTGGCCATATCTTCCATCGCCGACAGGGGATAGCTCAAGCGCGCGTGTTGTACGGCTGCGTCTTTCAGATCCTGTAAACCTGCGAGGGCGCTTTCCCGATACTCCGGCTGAAAGCAAGCCAGGGTCGCAGCCCGTTCCGCTTCAGGATAGAGGAGCTGCCAATCATTCTTATGCAGAAAGCTCAGCAGACCGATGCCGCGCCATCGAGTATCCCAGCCGCGAAGCAGCAAATCGGCGGCGCGATGCACTCCCGGCAAGCGGCGTACAGGGTGCCAACGCGAGTGCGAAAAGAATTGGCGGTAGCCGCCAAAACATTCGTCTCCGCCATCTCCTGACAACATGACCTTGCAGTGCTGGCGCGCAGCCCGGCAAACTGCAAATGTGGGGAACATGGACGCGTCCGCAAAGGGCTCGTCGTAGTGATCGATGAGAGCACCAAAAATCTCGAGTAGTTCACCCGAGGAGAACCGGACTTCATGATGATCGGAACCGATGCGCTCCGCGATTTGTTTAGCATAGGGCGCTTCGTTGAGTTCTTCGTCATCGAAGGACGCACAAAAAGTGGTAAAGGAAGCATTGGGTAGAAGTTCCCGAATTGTACTGACCACGAGCGTCGAATCGATGCCGCCAGACAAAAATGCACCGACCGGCACGTCACTGCGTAAACGCAGCCGGACGGCTTGACGAAATTGATCCCGCACAGCCTCGATCGCTTCTTCCTGGCTGAAAGGCCGATGGCCATTCGAATTGATGAATGTGGGTTTCCAATAACGAAATGTACGCCGGTCCGCTCCAGGGCCGAGGACGATGGCCTCACCCGCTCGAAGCTTGGATACTCCCTCGAGATGGGTTCGCGGTGCGGGAATGTAACCGAGCGCGAGGAACTGAGCTAAAGCCGCCACGTCCAGGCTGCGACTCACGTTCTGCAGCGGCAGCAGTGCCTTCAGTTCCGAGGCGAAGGCTACACCCGTCCCGCCATGGATGGGTGCCCAATAGAGCGGCTTCTCTCCAAAACGGTCGCGAGATAGAAACAGCTGTTCCTTCCGAGTGTCGACGATGGCGAAGGCATACATGCCCTCCAAATCGTCGAGCAGCGATGTTCCCTTCTCCTCGAAGAGATGCACCAGCACCTCGGTATCGCTGTGCGTCGAGAAGCGATGGCCTTGCGTTATCAACTGCGCGCGCAATTCAAGATAGTTGTAAATCTCACCGTTACAAACCACCCAGACTGTTCCATCTTCGTTGCTCATGGGCTGAGCGCCGCCCTCGATGTCGATAATCGCCAGCCTCAAGTGACCCAGCATGCACCGCCCTTCCATGAGCGTCATACTCTGATCGCCATCGGGTCCCCTATGACGTAGGCGCAACTGCGCCTGCTCTGCCCAAGCTTGTGCAGAATCTCCCAAGGTACGAACCCCGTCAAACATGCCAAATATTCCGCACATATTAAGAGCTCTGACGTTTAGCGACTGCCTCTCGGAAGACTTCGACCCATTGCTCAGCGGCCCGGTCCCAATCAAACTCCCTTGAATGTTGCACCGCGGCCGACGCCATCGACCGCCGCATTGCGGAATCGCGCAGCAGCACTTCCAACTGTTGAGTCAGTTCCGCATCTGAGTCCGCCAGGAAACCAGTCTTTTCATGCACGACGTACTCTGGCCGGTACACGTTCATGGCAATGGCCGGCAAGCCGCAAGCCGCTGCCTGTCCGAGCACCTGCGGATGTCCCTCGAGAATACTTGGGAAGAGGAAAACATCGGCCTGCCTCATTTCCTCTCCGAGCCGGCCCGGGGTCAGATGCCCCAAAAAGACGATGTTCTGACATCCGAGCCGTGCTGCCAAGGCGCGGCAGGCTTGTTCAGTCTCGCCGCGCCCTGCTAGCCGGAAGATGACATCAGGCCATCGTGCTGCCTGCTGAATTACCAATTCGACGCGTTTGCGGGGTTGGAACGACCCAGCGTAGAGAACGATTCGCGATGCGCCGGTTTCCCTTAAGAGCGGTTGGTTGCCGGGGGAAAAAAAACGGCGGTCGATACCGTTGTAAATGGTTCCCGCCTTGACCCCAAACCGCTGCCGTACCGTATCCGCAACATAGGTTGAGTTCGCGAATACCGCGTCGCCTTCAAGCACAGAGCGCGCGACCAAGCCATTTCCAGTCGCGTCATTCATGGCCATCACAATATGCGTGACCACCGCGGTTTTGAGGCGAAGATTCTTGCGCAGCGCGAACACTACCTGGTCGAGTGGCCCGAACCTCGGGTAGAAGTAGATATCAGGCCAGAAACCGAGAGATCGCATCAGTAATTGCGCAGTGTTTCCATGCTTGTAGTAGGGCAACAGCTTGGTGTTCTTCCGGGCCGCGATGCGCGGATCGGGCCTGCCTTCGGAAATCATGATCACCCGAAACTGCTCAGGGGGCAGGCGGGTAACGATCTCCTTCACGGTAAGATTTTGAGCGTTTGTATCCTCTTCGTCGGCAAACGAAGGAGTAAAAATTGTAATCGGTCGAGTTGGCCTCTTCGAATTCATCGCGTGGCGTTAGTCACTGAATCAAAACTCTGTGCGGCTTACGTTCTGTTCACCATCGTCGTTGAAGGCGGTCACGCGTTGCTGGCAACCGGCAACGAGTAAGTCCCAGAAAACAGATCCACCAACTCGCGGGAGTTAATGGCGCCGTACGCCGGTTGTTTCTGCAAAGGTTTTCCGTTGTGGCTCTCCAGCAGTTCAGGAATCTGCTCGATTTGCTCCACGGACTCCAAAACATGGCCTACGCCAAATCGCGCGTATTGCTGCACATATCCGGAATAAGGATCCCGCATCCACGCGCACAGGAAAATCGGAATGCCGCGCGAAGCGCACTCCAGGGCTGTGGAAGATTGCACGGTTAAGGCGAATCTTATGCTTTTCCACAACTCATCCGATGGCCGGCCTGCAACCACTTCGATCGAGTGTTCATGCTTGGGGACGAGACGACGTAACATCCTCCGGTGACCTTTGACACTGTCAAAGGGATGCAGCTTGAACACAAGTCTCAGTCCGCAAGCTTGTGCGAGAGAGCACAAGGGCGGCAAAAGGTCGCGATAGAGGTCGTCGCTCCGCCACCCATAACTCGTATAGGGCTCGGTGAAAAAAACCAGCCACGGAGCAGAGTGACGGGCCACACACCGGGAGGGCGAAGGCTTCGACGAGGCGGGCCCCGCAAGCACTATTTTCTCCGCTGCGAGATGACAAGTGCGCCGCAGATAATCCCGTTCCATTTCAGTCTTGACCAGGTAGAAGTCTGCATGATTTACCTTGATCGCCATCGCGTAGTCCAAAGCACCGTGGTGACAGGCCAGGGCAGGAAACCCGCGCTGCTTCGCCATGATGAGCGGAATGCTTGAGGGAGGATTGCTATCATCGCCCGAAAGACAACCGATTACATCCTCGGATTCGAAAACCTGGCTCCAGGCATCACGCAACGCGATTCCCCAGGGCATAAGCGCGGGAACTCGTTCAAGCGCTCCCATTGCGTCAGCCGCGTTGAACTCTTCAGCGCAGTCAATGAGCTTCCTTCTTAAACTGTTCCACGACTCAAGCAGGAAAGCGGTTTCCTTTTTGTCGCTCGGAACGAAGTATGGCGCCAGGGAAGTCGATCGGACGTTCGGCGGCAGCGAGGTCAGGTTCGCGCTGCTCCTGGTGTGGACGAACAAGAATCGATGGTCTGGGAGCGACTCAGCATAGGAACGTGCCGCGCGGGAAACATTAATGTAGGCCGACGGCAGCAAGATGACCGGTTGCCCTGACGTATGACTACGACAAGTGAAGAGCCGGCGGATCGATTGAAGCGCGCCAATCTTATCTTCCAGCACCTGGGCAAGTTGAGGGGCGTCGAGGTTTGAGAATGCGTGGTGATAGTGCTCCACCCGGTGAATAGCCGATTGAAAGCGGCTTTCCAAGATTGTCAGTCGGGTGCCGAGAAGTCTCTGCAGAGCCGAGGCGAGAGGATGGGGCCGACTTGAATACAGTTCGCAGCCTCTCGACAGCTCTTTCGAGAGCCGGCGAACGAGCATAAGTTGCTGGAGCTCTCCCGCGATGAAAAGACAAAGGAGATCCCACCAGTCGATTCCCGAGCGGTCCACCATCACGCCTAATCCTAGCTCCAGGAGCTCACGCACGCGACCGACATCCCCGAACTCTGCAGCAAACCGGTAAAGACTGAAGATCTCGCAGCCGGCTTCCCGGCTCCAGTGTTCATAGGTTGCGGAGGGGGTTCGAGCAAGATCCACAACGAGATCCCATCGAACTGGCGAGCGGTACAACGGAAATGTGTCTTCGGGGTGGAGCAGTAAGACCTTCATGCTCACGCTTCTCCCGCCGAAGGCCGCCCCAGCAACCGACGAACGCAATGCTCCAGCGGCGGAGCGGACTTAATAGCTGATACCGCGTGATAGCGCACGATTTCTTTGAGGTGACGTGCAGTCGAGGCGGAAATCGTAAAGTCCAAAGTCTGCCGGGCTCCTGTAGCGAATCGCTCCTTATAACCTTCCGCACCTAATCCAAGATCGACGCGATTTATTTCTGGCTTCTCGCACGCTTCCTCCACGATCTTGGCGAGCAGGCAGAGGCCCGGGTAATATCGCCGAAAGGCGTGATCAAACGCTGGCATGTACCAAAACCAACTGCCCGCGAACTGGAATCCATAGTTCCATGCCACGGGATCGTTTCCCACGTTCAAGCTGGTAAGCGTGATCCAACCTTGCCGGGAAAGCAGTTTTGCCAATTCGGCCAGGAAGGTCCGACGCTCTTCGCTGACGAGGTTGCTGACTCGCCCGGTGCTGAGAAATCGGGCGATATGTGCCTGCTCGAATTTCGGCAGAGCCGCCTCGATGTCTTCCCGCGACTTCAAATGACGAAGCTCGACCAGCCCTATTTTCGACATCGTCTTGAGATGCCTGCGTAGCATCTGCTTGCGCCGCACAGATTGCTTCGTGGATTCTTTCTGCTCGGGTGAGGAAAGTACAACCCCGGCGCATCGAAACGCCGGTCGCGAAAGCAAAGAGTATTCGTAAGTTTGAGTTGCCAGGGCAAGCGCTCGCGAGGTGGCAGAATCGGCGGGCACGTTCGCCAGCACCAGTTGAGGTACCCTCAGGTTTCGCAGTTCGCTGAAGACGAGTGCCACAAATTCTGACCGGAGTTCTGGATGTGAAACAAAGTCGCAGTAATCCGCCGTTGTACCTGCAATGAAAGCAACGGATTTTCGTGAAGGATCCCCTGCTAATGCAGCAATACCGACCAACGAGTCCTGCTGATACGCCAGCATCAGCAGAGGCGCGAGTGAGCCGCGATAGGCGCGGCTCACGGCCAGCGCCCACTCGTACGTATAAAAAACTTCCGGACACTCCATCTGCTGTACCAGTTCATTCCACTGGTGCGCCAACATGTCGTCGTCGGGAATTGCTCGATGCACAATTAGGCGCAAGATTTCCTGCCGATTGAATAATTTTCGTTCTTAACAAATACGTAGTAGAACCAATCCGTCAGAAGCATCTGGCTGGCTCGCGGATAGTCATCTCCCAGCACCTTCACCACCTGGAAATCGAATTCTGACAGCTCCGCAACCACGCGCTCGGGTATCGAGCAGTGAACAGTGACGCCGCCGTCGACGGGATCATGGAGATCACCCTCTCCACGCCAGAAGGCCGGGCTGGGAACCCGCCGAACGATCCTGAGTGCCGATTTTGCGACCGCCCGCGTAAGCGCCTGAATCACCTTTGCCACGGTGAGGCCCACGACAACGACCGGGAATAAAATGCTTCGTTGCGAGACGAATCGTCGCGCGAAGGCCCTTAATCTTCCCCGGTCCCAGTCGGCGCGCACTAAGATCGAGCGGGGATTGTGGGAAGAGAAAATGAGCACGCCCGCCGGACGCAGCACCCGCGAGCATTCGCGGAGACAACGGAGTCTTTTTTCGTCTGGAACTACACAATCCAACCCATTGAAGGGGAATACGACGCCATCAAACGAAGCGTCCTCAAACCGGGAGAGGTCCGACGCGTCCGCTACCAGGAAATCGAGGTTTCGAAACCTCTTTTTGCAGACGCGAATCATGGCTTCCGAATAGTCGACTCCGACGTAGCGCGATGCGACTCGAGAGAGATAGGAAGTGGTTCGCCCTCCACCGACTCCCAGGTCGAGAACCGTCATACCCGGTTTGATATAGGTTCGAAAAAGCGATTGCTCACAGGGAGTCAGATATTTGAGGGCAGCATAGTGAGAGGCCACCTCGGGGGCACAGTAAGTTGGAAGGTTGACCGCCTCCGCCCGCGCTGGCATCGTTTCGGTGTTCAAGCGTTCGACCCCACAGCAGCACTCGGATTGGCAGGTCTAAACAATTCCTGCAATGACCGATGAACCCCGGAAATGTGCGCTTCGAATTCTGCGAGACTCATCCCAGCGGTGATGTGAGCCCGTGGCAGAGCATATTTCAATGTTTGAGTTAGCAAACTTCCGCTCGTGTTGAGGAAAGCACATCGGAAGCCGGCTTGTTCGGCCAACTGTGCTTCCCGTGGCGTGACCGAAGATGCATCGCCGAACGGATAAGCCAGAGCCCAAATCTCTCGTCCCAATGCCTCCTCGAGGTCGCGCTTGCTCTCTGAGATTTCGGTCCGTGCCATTTCCGGCGGCGACTGCGACAGCACCGGGTGAGAGAGAGTGTGCGCTCCGACGCAAATCCCCGCTCCGGCAAGCTGACGTAGTTCCGGCAGGTTCATCATTACGAATCTCCGACTGAGCGCAGCATTTTCGTAATATGCGGCATCCCATCGATCGGGAAGGGCCAGCTGCATTCTGATTCTCCCCATCAGCGATCTCCGGCGATCCAGATCATAGCGCGAGAGCGTTTTCACCCACTCCCACCACGATGAACGTTTCTTTCGCCGGCTTGCGGTTGCGTGCAGTCCGATTTGCGGCGGCTCCAAGGTAAAGTTTTCAGGCGCTGCCAGAAACATCAGATACAGTTCCTCGTACCACAACATTGTGGGGGTGTTCGCTAGAGAAGCGCCAGTGACAAAGAATAAACATGACAAAGCCGCATCCTGAAGAATGGGCAGCATGTCGAAGAGCGAGTTCCGGAGGCCATCGTCGCAAGTGAGCAGCACGGAACCGGGGGGCAATTCGTGTTTGCCCTCACACCAAAGCATGAATTCAACTGGAGCGATCACGTTGTACTGATTCTTAAGAAATCGGAGTTGCTGGCGCAGTGATTCCGCAGTCACGAGGTTGCCATCCAGGGCCGGATCAATCATCTTGTATCCTTCCGGCAAAACACCGTGATAGGTCAGAACGGCAGGTCCAATCCGAGGCGCGCGGCGAAGATATCCCGCCCTGGACAGACTGGGATAAACAACGTGCTTCAGCAATGGACTGATTAGTTTCATGCTTTGGCCACCAGCTCCCAGCTCAGCGGGGTACCACGTTCGATGTCGCGGGATGCGCGTTGGCCGACGATCTGCGGGAGGTGCCGGGTGTGCAATCCGTGACCCGGGCGGATCGAGCGGATGTTCTCGGCGCTGAATGTCTGTCCCTGCCTCACATCCTGAACAACAAAGAGTGATCGGCGAAAGACGCGGCTTCTTTGTTCGCCATCAGTGAGCCCAAAATGAATTTCGCCCAAAGATTCCTCTGCAACTCGAACCGCCTGAACCATGGCTTTGAACTCCGAAGGCTCCAGCGAAAAAGAGTTGTCGGGGCCCTTCGACGATCGCGACAAGGTGAAGTGTTTTTCGATGATGCATGCGCCTAGCGCTACCGCCGCTACGGGAACTGCGATATGCATGGTGTGATCCGACAATCCCACCGGAACTTCGAATCTTCGCGCCAGCTCGGGAATGGTTCGCAGGTTCATCTCGCCAGGGAGGGCAGGGTAAGCGCTGGTGCACCTTAGCAATGCGATTTGCTCCGCACCCGCCCGGCGAGCGGTTTGGACAGCTTCCTCAATTTCTTCGATTGCGGCCATGCCGGTGGAGAAGATCAGAGGCTTCCCCGTGCGGGATATTCTCTGGAGAAGAGGAATGTCAACCAATTCACAGGATGCGACTTTGTATGCTGGCACCCGCATGCTCTCCAGAAAGTCCACAGCGGTTGAGTCGAAGGCAGAGGAAAAGAAGTCGAGTTTGAGATCGTCGGCGACCTGCTTTAGTTTGGGTTGCCAAGCCCACGGCGTATAGGCTTCTCCGTAGAGGTCGTAGAGGGTGCGGCCGTCCCAGATCGTACCGCCACGAATCTGGAAGTATTCGCGGTCGCTGCGAATCGTAATCGTGTCCGGCGTGTAGGTCTGCACTTTTACAGCGTCAGCTCCGGCCTCTTTGCAAGCTTGAATGAGACGAACCGCCTGTTCGAAGTCCTGGTTGTGATTCGCTGAAAGCTCGGCGACAACGTACGCCGGCTGGCCTGTTCCGATTTTCCGATTGCCGATTGCGAATCCGGCCATCAACGTGCTCCCGCCTTCGTCGCGACCAGCGCACCGACTTCTTCCGGAATTAAGGGAGCCCGTCGTCCGCTTCGCAGGATGTCGAGCGCGCGGTGCCCTTCATTGAAAATCAAATCAAGAATCGACGCATACGGACAAAAAGGAGGAAACAGTTGGCTGTACTGGGGATGTTCGTAGTGCTGAAAAGCCACATCGATGCCTTTGTCGAGCAGAATATCCATTTCTTGCAGCAAATAAGCTGCGGATCCAAGAGGTGAAACGTATTGTCTTGCTCCGAGCGAGTTGCAAATGTTGGCCAGGAGTTCCATACGCTTGCCCGATTGCTCCAGTTGGGAGGAGAGCAAAACACTGCTTCGGATTCCCAATAGGTCCATGAACCATTCGATCAAGTCGATGTCGAGATCCGCCACAAGGGCGCCCGAGGCACGCGTTTTTATTCGAGAACTCAACTCCTCGAAGTATTCATTGAAAAACGGAGTTCGCCGGTAGTTCAGTTCGATTGCGCGAAGGTGATTCCGCCAGAATCCGGTATCCCGGATTTCGACCTCGTTGATCCGCTGGCCAAAACGTCCCCGAAACCTCACTGGTACCGTTATCCAGTGCAGTCCCGACGGCGTCTTGAGCCGATTGCGATGCTGCCACGACTGCCTCTGAAATTGAACGTTATCCAAGAAGACGAAAATGTCCACTTGATCGATAAGGTCGAAGTATCCAAGCCACGGCAGGTACGTTGGCTGGGAAATGGCTATCTTCATGTCGTCTCGGCCTTCTCCGCCAGAACAAGATCACCCACGTCTTCTCGATGTTGAGGTCGGTCATCGCCCACCACCCTTTGGAGGACGAAGTGAATGGCCTGGTGACTCCGGACCGTCTCGACTCCAACGCGGGCGTAACCTGCGCGCGCAAAAAGCCGGAGGGAAGCTGTGTTGTTCGGCTTCACATAAGCATCAATCTGCTTTGTTGCGGTCATCCGAAACAGATCCTCGGTCGCCATCTTCAGGGCGAGCTGGCCGTAACCCCGCCCACGGAACTGCGGGGCCAGGCTGACGGACACGGCTGCCGCCGCGCCGTCGATCTGGTACCTCACTTGGCCGGCCGGAATGTCCGCCGAGTCCACAACCAGGTAGAGCACTGCGTTGGGATCACGCAACTTTGCGTCAAACCATTGCATGTGCCGCTCCCAGGAAATCTGTTCGGTCGCAAATGATACGGGACGTACGTTGGGATCATTCGCCCACTCCCACAACAGCCGGCAGTCTTTTTCCTGGACGCGTCTCAAACGCAGATCTCCGTGACAAATCGCCGCCACGACCCTCGCCGCGCCGTCGCCGTCCACCAACACCCGGGAGGCCTGTGACAGCGAAACCCGATGCTCGGTCGACAAAAGAAGCGACTGCACTTTCGCGGCGATCTCTGCCGCAGTTACCTCCTTGCTCGACCCGAGATGAATCGCAGCCCGTCTCCGGCCAAGTTCCTGCGCAACCGGCGTCTGGTTCTCGGCCAAGTCGAGCAAAATCGCCGGAAGCCCAAGCAAGCACATCTCTCCGCAAGTCGAGCCGGCTGCCGACACGGCGACGTCGGCCCAAGCCATAAGCTCTGGCATGTTTGTTGCATCCCTCAGGAACCGGATTGGAGGCGATTGGTTCACGAGCGTCGTTAGAAAATCAGTGTGCGGATTACTGCCACCAAGAACGGCAATGACCTCCAGTCCGTCGATTTCCACGGCACGGAGCGCCTCCAACACCAGCGCCGTGACATTGTCAGGATCACTACCGCCCATCGTAACCAGTACCTTGCGACCCTTCGGAGCAATGTCGCGGTCCCATTTTCTCCAACGCCTGAAGTCCCGCCGCAACATGGCGAAACGTGGACCGAGAAGCAATCTGGTATGAGCTTTACGGTCGGCATACATGAACTCGTTGGCATGCACATTCTGATTGAGTACTAGATCTGCGAAGTAATGTTCGCATTGGCCAAGGTCATCCATGAACAATAGCTTCAGTCCGGCGTTCTTCAAGTTGCGCTGATAGTCCGAATCGAACCGATAGCCATCCACGACTATCCAGGTTGCCTGACGGCCACACGCCAAGGCTGAAACATCCTGCGCGTCCTGGACGCTATTGGGAGAAACCTCCAGGTGGACAATTTCCATTCCTTCAGAACGCAGGAGGGTCTCGATCGCAGGAGTCGATTCCGCTATGGCAAATACCACATTTCCGCCGGCATCCTGCCACGCCTGGGCTAATGCCAGGCAACGCATCACATGGCCGGTAGCTATAGCGACGCTTGCATCGGCTCGGATAATGAGAGTATCGCCCGTATCAAGCTCCTTGCAGTGTTTTCTGCATAACACGCGAGTTCAGTTCAGCCAGTTCTGGTTCGCGCGCCATTAATTGAATGACCTCGCCCCAGCCAAAATCGTGCTCGTTGCCGAAGCGAGCGTAGATGGTGCGGAGGAGTTCGAGGTCTTCGGCGGTATCCAGCGTCCAGCGATATCGACTATAGTCAATCTGCCCACGTAGAGAGACAACGAGGAACAGTTCCGGGTGCTCGTACAAATATGGCGTTACGTGTTCTCGCTCGTAAGGCTCCTGCGCATCTCGCCAGGCTCGTTCAAGCGCAGCCACGGTGAAGACCTCGGTATCCAGGCCGCGCGGATAGGTCCGCGGGAACGCGTTGCTGGCGTAATCGGCGTTCCGCTGCTGAAACACCCGAATGGTTTCGTCCACCAGTTGCGAATCAATCACCGGACAGTCCGAGGTGATGCGGACAATGGTGCTGACCGCACACGCTCGCACAGCCTGGTAGTAGCGATCGATCACATCAATCTCGGAGCCGCGAAAGGATGGCACCTCAAGTCGATGGCACTCCTGAACGATGGCGTCGTCAGCAGCAGAATCGGTGGTAGCAACCACAATCTTGTCGACCAGCCGGGCACGCCGCAAACGTTCCACGACTCTGGCAAGAACCGTCTCGCCGCCCAGATCCATCAGCACTTTGCCGGGCAGGCGAGTGCTCCCCATGCGGGCCTGGATGATGGCAACGACACTCATACTGTGCCTTGCTGCCTCCGTGATCTCGACGACTTTCGGTCGTGCGTAACTCTTCCCGGCAGAAACATCGAGTCGACCTTTTGGTTCGCCAGATACGGGAGTCGCTGCTCCAACGCCAGCTCCAGATCGCCAAAGCGCGCCACGCAACTGCGCAAGGTGTATTCGCGGCCGAAGTCCCAGGACCATGCCCTGAGCTGTGGCGTTGCTTGTGCTTTTGACATCACCTCTCCTGGCCCCGAATGTTGTTGAAGGGCGCGTCGGACACTGGAACCTACTCGGCAAAGTGACTAACAACCTTGCAGACCGCGTGGACCACGTCTTCCACGTCGGAATCAATCATCCCGTAAAACATTGGCAGGCTTATCAGCTGCTCGTAAGCCTTTTCCGCTACCGGAAACTCGCCGCCCTTGTATCCAAAACGATCGCGGTAATACGGATGACAGTGAACCGGAATATAGTGAACGTTCACACCAATATTCTCCGCGCGTAACGCCTGAAACACTTGGCCTCGACCAGCCGAGAGTTTGATCAAATCCAGACGTATTGGGTAAAGATGCCAGGCGGGCTTGACGTCGGGTCGGGTTTGCGGCAGGAGCACGCCGGGCATGTTGTGGAACGCGGCAGCATATCGGGCTGCGATTTGCCTGCGTCGCGCGAGATTCGCTTCCAGCTTTTTCATTTGCTGCAGGCCCAGAGCGCATGCAATGTCGGCGAGCCGGTAGTTGAAGCCCAGCAGGACCATCTCATAGTGCCACTGGCCCGTACTCTGCCGGTGCCGCGCATCGCTGCTGATCCCGTGATTTCGAAAGCGACGAAGGGTCTCGGCGAACACCGGATTGTCCGTCGTGACCATGCCGCCCTCACCGGTCGTCAGATGCTTCACGGGATGAAAACTGAAGACGGTCATATGCGCAACACTGCCCACGCGTCGTCCGCGGTGCTCCGCGCCCAAGGCATGGCAGGCGTCCTCGATCACGATCAGTCCGTGGCGCTCAGCCAATTGGAGAATGGAATCTAAATCCACGGGATGGCCAGCGTAATCGACGGGAAGGATTGCCTTGGTGCGCGCCGTGATCCGTGCAGCGGCGAGGTCGGGGTCAACATTCAGCGTGTCTTCGAGAACATCGGCGAAGACTGGCGTTGCGCCCTGATAGAGCACACAGTTCGCTGTGGCAGCGAAGGTCAGCGGAGAAGTAATTGCCTCATCCCCCGCTTGCAGCCCGGCGGCGAAAGTGGCGGCGTGCAACGCGGCAGTGCCAGAGCTGAAGCTCACCGCATATTTCGCTCCTACCCACGCAGCTATCGCTTCCTCGAACTCGGCGACCTTGGGGCCAGTAGTCAACCAATCGGAGCGCAACGTCTCCACCACGGCCTCAATGTCGCTCTCATCGATAGACTGTCGTCCGTAAGGCAGCAGGGTCTTCCGGACAGGGCATCCGCCATCGATCGCCAGCACTTCGCTGCTCACGGGAGCTACGGTCATAGATTTCGCTTTAGGCTGGGGCGCGTAGCTTTTCGTCCTCCGGCCAGTCGACTACCAGCGGAGAACTCTCGTCGACGAGTTCATAGAGCTCTTCAGCGGTCAGCCACTGGGGATTGTTGTCGCTGGTGTAACGGAATCCCTCGGGAAGCGACCGCGCCTGCTTCCAGTTTTCTTTTCGCCACCAGGGGTGCGCCGGCTGGATCACGTACATGTCATCCATCTCCAGCGCGTGGCGGGCTTCATCCTCCGACACGAGCACCTCATGCAACTTCTCGCCCGGACGGATTCCGATCGCCTCCACATCGCATCCGGGTGCGATGGCCTCGGCCATTTCCATCAGCTTCATGCTCGGAATCTTGGGAACAAAAATTTCACCGCCATGCATCTGCTCGATACAGCGAATTACAAGTCTGACGCCCTGTTCGATCGTGATCCAGAAACGGGTCATGCGGGAATCCGTGATCGTAATCCTGCCGCGCTTGCGCTGCTCCTGGAAAACCGGAATCACGCTGCCTCGGCTGCCCAGGACGTTGCCGTACCGCGCACAACTGAAGCGAGTGTTCTGCGCGCCGGAATAGGCGTTCGCTTGCACGAACATCTTTTCCGCGCACAGCTTGGTCGCTCCGTACAGATTGATGGGGTTTACGGCTTTGTCGGTGCTCAGAGCCAGAATGCGTCGCACTCCAAGGTTGATGGCCGCATCGATGACGTTGCGGCCACCCATAATGTTGGTTTGGATGGCCTCGAACGGATTGTATTCGCAAGCGGGTACTTGCTTGAGCGCCGCGGCGTGAACCACGACCGTGACTCCGGAAAAAGCGCGTTCCAAACGCTGTGCATCGCGCACGTCTCCGATGAAATAGCGCAAGCTTGGATGGTCAAACCCTGAAGCGCGCATATCATGCTGCTTGAGTTCGTCACGGCTGAAGATGATGAGCTTCTGCGGGTGGTATTCGCGTAACATTAATTCGACGAACTTCTTGCCGAAAGAACCCGTCCCGCCGGTGACCAGTAGAACCTGCTCCGACCAGTTCATCGATGCAATCCCTCGAAATGAAAACACATTCTTCAGCGCGAACTTGCGCAGTTATCTTTCATTGCGTACTGAAAAAATGAAATTTATCTGCGCCAGTATAGCGGAGATCAGCGCCAATCAAACCTGCGGGAACCCCCGTTAACACTAAGGAACCCGGCTAATTAGGAGCGCTGAGTCCGCACGCCAGGGTGCTAGACTGTGCCCAATTGCAATAACGATGACAGCGACAGGGAATCAGGTTGCGGTTCTGGCTTGAAAAAGACCACGACGAATCTGACCGGACCTCCCTGCCGCGCAGATCTTCTCCGGGAGCACTGATGGACTCGGGACCGCTAGTACCGCTGAATGGCCAGATCCTGCGCGAGATCCAGCCCGCTTTTCCGATTGAGTTCAACCGTAACGCGCCCGGCTCCTATCCGAGCGTTCCCGTGCAAGATTCGCTGCTGCGCGAGTACGTGCGGGTTCTCATCAAGAGCAAGTGGGTCGTGATTGCGAGTGTAGTTGTGGTCGTGGGCGTCGTCGCGATTTCCACCCTGCGCAGTACACCCATCTACGAAGCGGTGGGGAGCATCGCCATTAACAAGATGGATCCGATCACGTTCAACTTGAAGGACTCATCCAGCAGCTTCGATTATTACGACCCCACCGACTTGGATACCGAGGTGCGGATTCTGAAGAGCGATCTGCTGGCTCTCCAGGTCATCCGTCAATTAAACCTGGATAAGCAGCCGGAGATCGGGGCTAAGAGGAAACCCTCACCTTCATCCATCGAGCTGACAACGGATGCGATGCAGCCCGATTCCGCAACGACCTCGGCTGCTCTTGCCGGCTTTAAAGGCAGTCTGCAAGTCTCGCTTGTCCCCAATACCAGGATCATCGAGATCCGTTATCATAGCCCGGACAAGAATGTCGCGGCGCGGGTGGTGAACGCACTCGCTAGTACCTACGTCGAGCAGAACTTCAAGACGCGATTCGAGTCCACCATGCAGGCCTCGGACTGGCTTTCCAAGCAGTTAGTCGACCTCCAGATAAAGGTGGAGACTTCACAGGAGAAACTGGTCAAGTACCAGAAGGAACATGAGATCCTCGGGATCGACGAAAAGCAGAACATCACCACCGCCAAGCTGGACGAATTGAATCGGGAATTGACCGCAGCTGAGTCCGCCAGGATGGAGAAGGAGTCGGTTTACCACCTGGTGCAGGCGGGTGATTCAGACTCAATCGCCGCGGCCGCCGCCGCCAACGTCGACGGCGCTGCCAGAGGTTCCAGCGCTAATTCGGCGCTGTTGGAAAAGCTGCGTGAACAGCAAGCCGACCTGAAGATCCAAGTGGCACAACTGAGCACGCAATTCGGGCCTTCCTATCCGAAACTGGCGCAACTCAACAGCCAACTCAAGGAGGTCGACGAGCAGATTCAGACTGAAATGCGTAAAGTGGCAGCACGTTTGCGCGGAGACTATCTCGCCTCCGTGCAGCGCGAGAGCATGCTGCGGAGCGCGCTGGAGCAGCAAAAACAGGAGGCCAACAAACTCAATGAGAGTGCGATCGAATACAGCCTGCTCAAACGCGACGTCGACGCGAACCGTACGCTCTCCGAAGGCTTGTTGGAAAAACTAAAAGAAGCCGGCGTTACCGCAGGTTTGAGGTCGAACAACTTCCGCATCGTGGACGTTGCACGCGTGCCTACCGCCCCTTCGGGACCAAACCTTTTGAGAAACCTTGCCTTTGCGCTGGCACTGGGTCTTTCCACCGGAATCGGTCTCGCCTTCCTTCTGGAAAGCATGGACAATACCGTGCGGACCCCGGAGCAAGCACAAACCATCTCGGCGCTTCCGTCATTAGGGATGATTCCTCTTGGGTCCAGAAGCACCAGGGAAATAGGCGGTCGTGAGAAATTGGCCCTGGCCTCCTCCAAAGAGGCCGTCGAACTTGTGACGAAGTCGCGTCCGCGGTCGCAAATGGCAGAGTCTTATCGCGCCCTGCGTACTTCCTTGCTCCTTACATTTGCAGGGGGACCTCCAAAGGTGATTCTCATCACCAGCGCTCTTCCCGAGGAAGGCAAGACCACCACCAGCGTAAACTCGGCGATTGTGCTGGCACAGAAAGGTACGCGAGTTTTGCTGATTGATGCGGACCTCCGCCGGCCCAGCATCCACAAGACACTCGGCATGGGTCCGAAGGTCGGGCTTAGCAATGTCTTAACCGGTACAACAACTCTTCAGCAGGCAATCATTCCATCCACGATTCTACCGGACCTTTTTATCCTCCCCGCCGGAACCCCGCCACCGAACCCGGCCGAACTTTTAGCCTCCGCAAAGATGAAAACCATTCTTGAGGAGTTGCGAAAACAGTATGACCACATCGTCATTGACTCGCCTCCGACCTTGTCAGTGACGGATGCCGTGGTTATGTCGACCGGCGCTGACGCCGTGGTTCTCGTCATTCGGTCTGGACATACCACAAAACCGGCTCTGCGACGGGCGCGCGATATCCTCCTCCAAGTCAACGCGCGAGTGTGCGGCGTTCTGGTCAACGCGGTTGATCTCAACTCACCCGATTATTACTACCATTACGAATATCAGGGGAAATACGGTCACGGATATTATCAGGAGAATGGACTGAGCAGCGCGGAGGAAGTCGTTCCTGAAGCTACCTCCAGCGGCGCGTAGTGTGGGGCGCCAACTGGGCAGGGCGCCCTCGCAGAAAAACTCTCGGATGAGAATTACGCTTCAAAGCCCGGCCCGGAAGATCGTCTTCTTAGGGGCATGCCTGGCTCTCGCATCGACTTACGTTGAACTGGCAGTCCGCGCATTTGTCGCCGATCATTTTTCCCAGAGGCTTGATCTTGCAAGCCTGCAAATGGCCGCCAGACTCGAGCCAGGGAGTGCAGACTACCAATACCGGCTTGGGCTCTATTTTCTTCAGACGCAGCACGAGCCAGAGACTGCTGAACGATTCTTCAAGTCGGCCACCGCGCTGAACCCTTACAAAGCTAACTATTGGCTTGAACTCTCTCGAACCTACCGGCGCCTCGCAAACAGCAATCAGCAGGAGGATGCTTTGCAACATGCGATCGCTGCCGATCCGTCCACTCCAGACGTGGCATGGGACGCGGCAAATTTCTACTGGGCTCTGGGCGAAACGGATAGAGCGCTGGGGGAATTTCGTGTGGTTCTGGAGAATGATCCGTATCTGCCTCCAGCAGCTTTGGATCGCTGTTGGCGGATCAAGCCGGACGTCGAAGCTCTGCTGCGAGACGTGGTTCCACAGAATGCCGAAGTCTATTCGTCTTTCTTGGATTATTTGATTTCCAGGAACGAACCGGTGGCTGCGGCAAGAGTTTGGACTCAGCTCGTGAACCTGCGGCGTCCGGTGAAGACACACCACGTTTTCGATTATGTTCGGTATCTGATTGATCGGCGCGACGTCGCGCAGGCTCATCAAACTTGGCAACAAGCGGCAAGTCTGTGTGATCTTTCCGCGTATCAGGCTTCGCCAGAAAATCTCGTGATCAACGGCGATTTCAGTTTGCCCGTGCTGAATGGAGGATTCGATTGGCTGTATGAAAAATCACCTGACATCTCGTTAGCCCTCGACCCGACCGAGTCGCACTCCGGCCATCGTTCTCTCTCCATTATCTTTGAAGGTCGTGGAATCGAAGACGCGGGTATTCGACAGCTGATTCCAGTCGAGGCGAACACCAGGTATGAGTTCTCTGCGTATTTCAAATCGGAAGGCTTGGAGGGTGCGGGTGGGCCACGATTCTTGCTTGAGGATCGGTTTAGCGGGGCGCACTATTTTGCAAGCGAGGAGCTTAAGGATGCGGATGTCTGGAAGCAGGTAACTGGAACATTCGACACCGGGGGGGGAACGAAGCTGCTGGTCCTGCGGATACAGCGCGTACCGCCAGGAACTGCGATTCGGGGCAAGCTGTGGATTGGCGGCGTCCATGTGGTCGAGTACCACCCACCCGCGGAACAAACTACGGCGGGCGGCCAGTGACCTCCCCGGTCCCGTTCGCGGTCACGACCGAATCGAGCCGGCCGCGCAGGTCCGCCAGTTCGCGCGGGGAACAAGTGATCCTGGTTGGCGTGCTTGTTCTTCTGCTATTTGGGCCGCTGGCATTTGGCGCGGTGGAGTCCTGGTCGATTTCGACCGTGCAAGTGGGCGTGGGCTTACTTTTCGCGTATTGGGCAGTACGGCAAGTCGCAGCTGGCGAGTTGGAAATCGTATCCCACCCTCTGTTTTTCCCGATGTTGTTTTTCGCAGGTCTGATTCTATGGCAGCTCGCGACCGGACGAACCGCCTATCGCGCTGACACTTCCTCCGCTGCCTTGCTCTACGGCGCCTATGGACTGCTGTGTTTCCTTGTAGTCCAGTGCGTGCGTAGAACATCGCAGCTTAAAGCGCTGGGCGCGGTGTTGTCCGGATACGGTTTCGCGATCGCGTTGTTCGGCTTGATTCAGGGCGTCGCCTCGAACGGCAAACTATATTGGCTACGGTCTCTGCCATCGGGCGGTTGGATCTACGGTTCCTACATAAACCACAACCACTACGCCGGCCTGATGGAAATGCTGACGCCGATCCCTCTGGCAATTTGTTCAGTCGACGGCGTTCGAGGCAGGCGGAAGGCGCTGGCGGTTCTGGCGGCGGCAGTGATGGCTAGCACCATTTTTCTGTCTGGATCGCGAGGCGGCATGGTTGCCTTCGCTGTCCAGATGTCTCTGCTCGCGACCTTTCTGATCACGCGGCGGAAGAACTGGCGGGCGACCTTCGCGGTCGGCACCTTCCTGTTCATCGCATTGGGATTACTGGTCTGGCTCGGTGGCGGCGAATTAGCTGATCGTTTATTTAGCATTCATAGCGGGACACGGGCGGAGCTGTCCGGAGGTACCCGCCTGACAATCGATCGTGACGCACTGAAAATGGTCGCGCAGAAGCCAGGGTTCGGATGGGGCTTGGGCGTATTCCCCGAAGCCTATCCGCAGTTCAGCACGCTCGCCACCAATCTGCGAGTGGGAATGGCTCACAACGATTATCTGCAACTGCTGGTTGAAATGGGCGCGCTCGGGTTTGCCGCCGCCCTGTGGTTTCTAGTGACGCTGTTTCGTTCGGCGATAAGAAAATTGGAACGCAGGCCACCCGATACCAACACCGCCGCGGCCTTAGCTGCCGCGCTAGGCGTGACCGGAATCCTGGTGCACAGCTTCGTGGATTTCAATTTGCAGATCCCCGCGAACGCCGCGCTGTTTTATGCGATCTGCACGATAGGTGCCATGGGGCCGCTTCCTGGACGGTATCACCGAGGACATCGTAACCGGTCTCATTCGGTCGAAGAACTGTCCAACGGAACACTCATCTCGCCTACGGCTTCCATTGGCTGAGAAATGGTTTGGAAGAGTTGCAGAGCAGCAGGCAAACGATGGCTCCGCCTAGGATCAAACCTCCCGCCTGAACATAAGGATCCGCCAGAATCGGACCCTTTCGCGGCACCGGTGCTCCGTCCCTTCGCTTTTTCCTGCAGTGCCCGGACTGGTCGGGAGTAGCCTGTTCTCCCTCGGACAGGTTGGCGGCACCCTTTCCGCAGTTAACGTTCACGTTGCCCTTACTGGCAGTGACGTGAACAGCTCCGTCCGCATCCGCTACTTCAAATTCGGTCCATGCATTCGATGCCGGAGTCACCGTGACCTCCCGGGCAAGCGCAACCATGCCTTTAGACGTAGCCACACTGACGCTTCCATGCTCAAGAGACACGGCGTTCCCCTCAAACTTGATCAAAGAGTCTTGCAGGACGATGACGCCGGAGCCGGATGCATCGAGGGTAGCGAGGGACTCGGGCTGGGTCTGTATCAGGTCACCCGGGAAAACAGCAGAGGAGCGGGGCAAAGGTCTGCCATTGAGCCAGACGGTGCCTTTGCCATAGAGCATGGCTGCGCTGGCACCTGCATCGGCCGCGATTAAGGACGCCGGAGTGATGGCGATCAACATCCAGCAAATAACAATTCGGAGCATAGACAAACTCATGCACAAGCTCTTCGCCGTGATCCTAGCCTGCGGACCATCGACCGTCAATTGCCTTCTCTGGTCACACCCTGTGGCAGACCCGCGCGTCGACCCTAGCGCCAGCGGTCGACCAGCTCCCACCAAATCAACTTCAACCATTCGTCAAAATTCACCTTGGCCCACTCGCGATGTCGCCACCATTGCACCCCAAACTCCCTGGCATCAAACGCAGCGGCAACGCTGTATTCCCCCGGCAATACCCGGTTAAAGATGCTCAGCGCGCGCCGGGTATGGAAGTCGGAAGTGACCAGCAGGACTCTTCGGTCGCCTCCGCCTTGGAGGCAGCGGGAAACATCCAGAGCTTCATCCCGGGTCGAGTGGCCGTAAATCGGGCAAATCGTTATCGAGCTGGCTTGGGGTAGCCCTTCGATATACGTTCGCGCAATCTCCACCTGGTTCCACTGGTAAATCTTGCCCTCGGCTGGAACATCGAGAATAAGCAGCGGTGCGTAACCCTGGTCTAGCAATTGCAAGCCTCGCGCGGGGCGGCGGTCGGTTTCTCCGGCCAGGACAACGATCACGTCTGACTTGTGCGGTTGGTCGACCACCAGGAATCTTCCCGAGGTGGCGCCCAGAGCAACTGCGAAAAATCCTGCCACGATGAGGACAAGCCGGAACTTTCCCATACGTTTCCTGCGGTCCAGATTTACTTAAGCCTGCCGTCGATCAACTTGAGCAATCCAGACTACGCGAATCTACATTTGGCGGATAGTCACATCTGTAGCTTCTGGCGGGACGTGCCTCGCAGGAGTCGGGGTAGGCGCATGCTAAAATCCGTATTGACTACCCTTTCACCTATGACTATTGAATCAGCACCCGCCGCTTTGTTTTCGGAACTAAAGAACAAGATCGAGCAGAAACAGGCACGTGTCGCGGTCATTGGGTTGGGCTATGTAGGCCTGCCTCTGGCTCTGCTCTATACTGAGGAGAAATTCTCAGTTACCGGGTTCGATATCGATGCCCGCAAGATCTCCACCCTGGACCAGGGAGGCTCCTACATCTTTCGCATTCCGGCGGCTGAGATTCAGTCAGCAAAAAAACGCGGATTCAGCGCGACCGCCGAATATTCCCGGCTAACGGAGATGGACGCCGTCATTATTTGTGTTCCCACGCCGCTGAACGAATACCACGAGCCTGATCTCAGTTTCATCACCGACACGGCAAAGTCCATCGCTCCCCATTTGCGCGCCGGGCATCTGGTGATCCTGGAGAGCACGACGTACCCCGGCACTACTGAAGAAGTATTGATCCCCATTCTGGAGAAAGGTAACCGGCACGGGCTAAAGGCTTCGCGCGGCGATGCGTCCGACGGGCAGGAGTTTTACGTTGCGTTCTCTCCCGAGCGGGAAGACCCAGGGAATCAAACGGTAGCTCGACGCGACATCCCCAAGGTAGTGGGCGGACTGAATGCGAAAGCTTCGGATCTGTCTGCTGCATTGTATGGTGCGATTTTCGCTCGCGTGGTACGGGTTTCCTCGCCAGCTGCCGCCGAAATGACCAAGCTCTTGGAGAACATATACCGCTGCGTCAATATTGCGCTGGTGAATGAGCTGAAGCTATTGTCGTTGCGAATGGGGCTCGACATCTGGGAAGTGATCGACGCGGCTGCAACCAAACCTTTTGGGTTTCAGCCTTTCTATCCGGGACCTGGGTTAGGCGGCCACTGTATCCCGGTGGATCCTTTTTATCTTTCCTGGAAGGCCAAGGAGTGGGATTTTCGTACGCGATTCATCGAACTGGCCGGCGAGATCAACACCAACATGCCGTATCACGTGCTGGAATCGGTTAGCAAAGCTCTCAACCAGCACAAGAAGGCGTTGAACGGCGCCAAGGTGCTGGTGCTTGGACTGGCTTACAAGAAAGATATCGACGACTTGCGAGAGTCTCCTTCCCTGACCATCATCGAGTTATTGCAGAAGGACGGCGCTCAGGTCAGCTATAACGACCCGTACTTCCCAACCGTGGGCAAGGGCCGCAAGTACGATTTGCACATGAAATGTGCGCCGCTGGATAGTCTGGCCCAGTACGATTGCGTCGTGATCGTCACCGATCACTCTGACTACGATTACGCACGGATTGTGCGCGAATCACAATTGGTGGTCGACACGCGTAATGCTACTCGCGGCATCCAAAGTCCCAAAATCGTCCACTGCTAACTAGAGCCTGAAATTCTCCAAGGATTGACTGGAACCACGGGGATGGGTGGATACCGAGTGGGAGTTACGTCTTGACAGAAGAACGAATCTCTCGCTCCGAATTTACTGCGAAATGGAACTGGAAACCGAGGAAAATACATTATTTGCGTTGGCACCGATCAGACGGATGGTCCCCACCACGATCACCAACACAACGGCCAGCATGACCGCGTACTCGGCCACGTCCTGTCCTCGCTCCTCCGACCACAGCTGACGCAAAAACTTTGCCACGGGGCTCCTCCTCGCTCCCTGGTTGAGCTCCTCACCTGGGCTAGAGGAATTCGCTTACCAGGTTTACAAGCAGCAGGGATATCCCTGATTTCACTTGTCCTCCAAATGCTAACGACGTGGCTAGCGGCCGGACAATGGCTCTTAGGTGTCGGCGTATGGCACAAAAGTGCCATATTGCCTAGGCGATGGGCTTTAAGGGCAGGGACTGATTGACTGCAAAAAGCGCAAGTTCGAGGCGCGTGGAAACCCCAAGCTTGTCGAAAATATTGCTGAGGTGGTGCTTCACGGTGTCTTCGCTAATCTTGAAATATTCCGCAGTCTCCTTATTGGAGTAGCCTGCAACCACGGCCGAAACAATTTCCAGTTCACGGGGCGTGAGGCCAAATTTCTTCTGCCGCGCTTCTTCCCCCGAGGATTGCACCAGGGTTCGAAGGTACTGCACCAGGTTGGAGACACTTTCCCGTCCGACCCAGTATTCTCCCGCCATCACGGTGTGAATGGCCTTAAGAAGAAGCTGGGTAGCGGAGTCCTTGAGCACCACCCCGCGAGCCCCGAGCTGCAATGCCTCGACAATCTGAGCTTTCTCCGCTGCCGCAGTCAGCAGTATCACTCGAACCATGTTCTGGTTGGAAGCGGAACTCATTTCACGCAGCGCCTCCAGCCCGGGATGGCGAGGCATGGCAAGATCCAGGAGCAAGATGTCGGGCTTGAGTTGCCTCGCGAGCCTGACTGCCTCGGCGCCGTCACACGCTTCCCCGATCACCTTGAGGTCAGGTTCGGTTTCCAAGAGCCGACGCAAGCCATCGCGGAAAATAGGATGGTCGTCGGCAATCAGGATACGAGTCGGCTGCGGTCGTCGATTATCCATAAGTTGCTTGCCGGCGTTGCGGGACCGTGATTTCTAAACGTGAGCCCTGGCCCGGATATGATTCTATCGTGAGTTCGCCTTCAATCAAACGGACACGTTCTTTAATGACCAGAGGCCCTTTTCCCAGAGTGTCGAGTTCGGCCTGAGAAATGCGTCCCGTGAATGGAAAACCGCGACCGTCGTCTTCGATTGATACATGCCATGAGCCATTGCGGGAGCCCATCCGCACCAGCACTTGCCGCGCCCGGCTGTGCTTTCGGACGTTGACCAGCGCTTCCTGCACAATGCGCGCCAATTCCCTGCACACCGGCTGCGGCATGTTAAGTTCGTCAAGATCGGACAGGAATCGGGCGGAAATTCCGGTCTCGCGCTGGAATCTCTCCACCGTGTCAGATATTAATCCCAAAAGCTTCTTGGAATCTACATCCAGGGTTTTCATTTGCTGCATCAGTTCCCGTAGCTTGAGAACTTCTTCGCGCAGCAAGCCCTGGATCCTGCCTAGTTCTTCGGTCACCAAACCAGGCCTGCCCGGGGACTGGCGCCGCAGTACATCCACCTGCATCTCGACGGCGATGAGCGATTGGACCGCCCCGTCATGCAACTCGCGGGCGAAACGCGCGCGCTCCACCGCTCCTGCCCGCAGACGCAAACGCCGCAGCAGAAGCACGTTATACACCGCCGGTCCGACTTGCCTCACCAATTCTTCCAGAAAGCGCAGTTCCTCCTCGGTGTCGCCGGTCAAGGAAGGATCCAGCAGAATAACTCGTCCCGACCATTCGCGTCCGAACGCAAAGGACACGGTCATCAAACTTCGGAAATCGTATCTTTTCGCGAGTGGTCCCAGAAATTCCGGAGTCAGATCCCGGACTCTGCCACCTTCCCGGTCTAGTCCCAGCAGCGAAAAATCTGCCGCGTCCCGGTTACCGCGTCGTGCGTAACAGGTCGCAGCTGGAGACTCATATAGGTAGGTCTCGCGGTCACTCGACGAAGGATCCAGCCATCGAAAGGAAGTATCACCGTCCATACGGCGCAGTTCCCCAACAAACACGCGGTAATTACTGGTTTCCTGGGAAGCAATCAAAAGCTGTTTCGCCCCATACATCGAGAGCAATTCGCCGGCAATCTCCTGAATGGTCCCAGTAAGCCCTGCCTCAACTCTTGCCTTCCCGATGGTCCTGGCGATCACAGCTTTTTCTGCGCGAAGCTGTTTCTGCTGTTCGGCCAGATATCCAAGCAGAAAGCCCAGCACCAGCAGGGACACGGACAGCATGAAAAGCTGGTTGGGTTCGAACTCCGTATTGCTGACCTGAATTGGAGGTAAGTGCAAGTTATGGTGCGAAAGAAAACTGTTGACCGAGCCGACGAGGTGCAGATGGATCAGAGTGAAGCTTTCCATCCAAAGCAACAACACTGCGGCAACAGCGGTTCCGACCGTCTCCCACAAGCCCCAGCGATACGCAGCACCCGCAAGGACAAAAACAAAGAACAGAAAGAAAGGGTTGCTTTGCCCGGTGGCAAAAATTGAGATGAGTCCTGGCCAAATCACATCCGCGCTGTGAACCAAGAGGCGGAACGACGGAGTCGACTCCTGTCTCTTCCGCAAAAACATTAAGATGACGACACCCTGGGCGATGTAGAAGGCCAATAGCCCGTAGGCCCAAAGCGAGTAGCGAGCTTCAGGATCAATGCGGATAGCTACCAGAGCCGAAACCGCGAGCAGGACTCGTGCGGTCGCAAGCCACACCTCAGTCCGGCGTATTTCTCCGGGACCCATGGGGGCTCGGAGTCGCCACAAGAATCGATCTCGTAGTGCTTGGAATGGCAATCGAATACGACCGCGTACCGGGAATGGTGTCACGCGGATATTATTTGTAATGGGGCTGGAGAGCAAGCGAATCTTCCTTCAGTCGAAGCTAACACTAACATTCTAAATAAGGTAGACCTTAAAGAAGCTCCGCCTGAAGAATTGCTAGCTCCATCTTGGTTACTTGAGTAACTTTCCCTCTCGTGTATTGTGCCTAAAATCAGGAGCGGATGAATATGTCCGGACGCTCGAAGCTATGGATCTCGGCCGCCGCCGGTTTGGTGTGCGCACAGGCCGTGGCATCTCTATTTCTGCGTCAGGGCTTTGTCCTTACAGCTCTGAGCGACATTGCGCAATTCATTCTGCTTCTTGCCGGTACAGTAGCACTCCTCCTTAACACTCTCGCTACCCGCGGCCGCATCCGGCTCTTCTGGGCTCTGATGACGATGGGGACAGCATTCTGGTTCTCTTATCAGGCCTTATGGACTTACTTTGAAGTTTTGACGCGCCACGATGTTCCCAATCCGTTCGCTGGGGACGTAGTACTGTTCCTTCACATTGTTCCGATGACCGCGGCGTTGGCTCTGCAACCGCACGTGCAACAAGACGAACGAACCACCCGCCTGGGGACGCTTGATTTTGCGCTGCTGCTGATCTGGTGGCTGTATCTTTATTTGTTCTCCGTGATTCCCTGGCAGTATGTGAGTGCGTACGAACCGAGCTACGATCACAACTTGAACGTCCTCTATCTAACGGAAAAAATAGTATTCCTGGCCGCGGTGGGCGTGCTCTGGTCCCGGAGCAAGGGCTCCTGGAGAATCATCTACGCAAACTGGTTTGGCGCGGGCCTCACCTACTCGCTGATTTCTTACGTAGCCAATGGGGCGATGGAGCAGAAAAAATATTACTCCGGCAGTCTGTATGACGTGCCGCTAGCCATCTCCATGGCCTGGATCGTGGCGATTGGTATTCTGGCTCTCCATTCTCCCGGCCAGCAGCAGCCTGCCCGTTCTTCAGGTAGCTACGGAGTATGGGTGGCGAGGCTAGGGATGACCGCCATTTTTTCGCTCCCCTTGTTTGCGGCATGGTCTCTGTTCGACGCCGGAATTCCGCAGCCGGTGCGCACCTTCCGGCTGGTACTTACGCTGTCAAGCATGCTCGTCATGGGTACTCTGGTGTTCTTCAAACAGCATCTGCTGGACCGCGAACTCCTGCGGTTGCTGAATGCTTCTCAGGAATCGCTTGACAATCTCAAACGAGTGCAGGCGCAGCTGGTACAGTCTGAAAAATTGGCCTCGCTAGGGCAACTCGTGGGCGGCGCCGCCCACGAATTGAACAACCCGCTTACCGCGATGATGGGCTATTCGGATCTGCTGGGCGCAACCGAACTCAGCGGCGACCAACGAGTGCTGATGCAAAAGATCGAGCAGCAGGTGCGCCGGACTCGCACCCTCGTTTCCAGTTTACTGAGTTTTGCCAAGCAGGTTCCCGCTGAAAAGACTCTGGTCGACATCAATGCGCTTGTACAAACCGCGGTGAAGCTTTGCTTGCCGCAATCGCGTGGCCCCAATGTTCAAGTGCGCACTAACTTCGCAAAGGAACTGCCGCGAGTTCTGGGCGACTCCAATCAACTTCTCCAGGTATGCCTGCACGTTACCAACAACGCTCTCCATGCCATGACAGATACCGGCGGCACGCTCAGAGTGAGCGCGCGATTGCAGGATGGTTCGGTGCTCCTGGAGTTCTCCGACGACGGACCGGGCATGCAGGAACCGGACCGGGTTTTCGATCCTTTCTACACTACTCGGCCGGTCGGTCAGGGACCTGGGTTAGGTCTCAGCGTCTGCTACGGCATTATTCAGGAACACAACGGAAAAATCACCTGTCAAAATCGTCCGGAGGGTGGAGCGACATTCCGCATCGAATTACCCGCGGTTGTGGATCCGGCACAGGCTTCCCGTTCGGTTCTAGAGAGCTCTAAGCCGCCGCAATTGCTTCCTGAAGCGAAGGCAGCGGCCACCCGCTGACCATCCGCTAGGACGCAGCCAGTTCCACAGTTCGCTTCAACTGGCCGCACGCAGCGTAAATGTCGCGTCCCCGGGGACGGCGGATGAATGAAGGCACCCCAGCTGTAATCAATATCTTTTGAAACTCGACCACCCGATCCTGAGCAGGAGTTTCAAATGCAATCCCCGGACCGGGGTTCAGCGCAATCAGGTTTACTTTCGCCCGTACGCCGCGGATCAGTTCACCGAGTTCACGGGCGTTTTGCCCCGAATCATTCACTCCGTCGATAAGTACATATTCGAAGGTCAGCTTTTCCCGGTTCCGCAGAGGAAATTCCCGCGCCGCCGCCAGCAACTTCTGCAAATTCCATTTACGATTGATCGGCATCAGCCGGCTTCGCAATTCGTCGTTGGGCGCATTGAGCGATATGGCCAGCTTCGGCCGCACTGGCTCGGCGCCCAGATCATAGATCCGGGGGACGATGCCTGCAGTGGAGACGGTCATGCGGGATTCCGGGATTCCTACTCCGTCAACCAGCAGGCAGGCTGCCCTGATGAAATTCTCGTAATTCAAGAAAGGCTCGCCCATGCCCATGAAGACAATGTTCACCCGGTTTTGTGGCGGGGAGACTCCCTGGTCATTGAGCACAGCACAGACCTGTCCGACGATCTCGCCGGCAGTCAGATTACGCTTTACTCCCAGGAGTGCAGTCAGGCAAAACTGGCAATCCACGGCACAACCGACCTGGCTCGAAACACAGATAGTGGCGCGGTCCCAAGCTCGTCCTGCAACATTTTCGATTTCGTTGCCAGCCTCGGTGCCATCTCCCGCTTCTCCGCCATCGCCTTCCGGCATCCAGACCGTTTCTACGCTTTGCCCATCGGCGAAGCCGATGAGGTAGCGAACCGTGCCATCGCTGGAAACGAATTTCTTTTCGATCTCCGGAACTCCCAGAGTCCACCCGCTTTTCCCCAGGCTTTGCCTGAACTCCTGCGGAAGCGTGGAGATCTGCTCGGGTGACCTGAATCGCTGACGGTAAAGCGCTTCAAACAATTGGCGTCCCCGGTAGGGGGGCTGGCCGTATTCCTCCGCAAACTCTGTAAGCTCGCGAAGCGTGAGGCCCAGGAGTACCCTTGATGTCGTTTCATTCATGAGTTAGAGACGCCGAACGGCTGCTGAAATGATTGTAGAGGAGATGGCGCAGAATGGGTGGTGAGGGATCGCCTTCCCTTGCACTATCCTCTTAAGTATTTGATTCTAAACCGGCAACTGTGGGTTCGCCGGAGGTCCGCCGGGTGTGCAACAATAGATAGCAGCACCGCCCCGGTCCTGGACGGCGGAGCCGTTGGGGAAAAAGCTATGGTTGAAGAAGTACGAAACATCCAGCGGGAATTGTTACCCAACGGGTTAACGGTGATTACCGAACAAATGCAGCATATTCGTTCGGCCTCGATCGGGATTTGGATCAAGACCGGATCCCGGGATGAAGACGCGCAGTGGAACGGCATCTCCCATTTCGTCGAGCACATGGTTTTTAAAGGCACGAAGCACCGCTCCGCCGAGGACATAGCCCGGCAGGTCGACTCCATCGGTGGGAACATGGATGCCTTCACCGCGAAGGAGTGCATCTGCTTTAACGTCAAGATTCTGGATGAGCATCTGCCCATCGCCATGGATGTCCTCAGCGACCTGGTGCTGAACCCCACTTTTGACGTTCAGGACATTACCCGAGAGCGCGGCGTCATCCTCGAAGAAATCAAGATGGACGAAGACAGTCCAGACTACCTCGTGCATGAGATCTTCACCCAGAACTTCTGGAGAGATCACCCGCTGGGCAAGCCGATCCTGGGAACCAAGGATACGGTGAAGACGTTCGAGCGAGATCCCGTCCTCGGTTTCTACGGTCAACGTTTCGCGCCTGGCAACCTGATTATTTGCGCTGCCGGCAATCTGAAGCATGAGCAGTTCGTGGAGTTGGTAGCCAAGCATTTCCAGCACATGAAGCCGATCAAGAACGGATTTCACAGTCCACAACCGAAGATTATCCCGCGCATCATCATGCGCAACAAAAAGGCTCTGGAGCAGGTACAGATCTGCGTTGGCGTACCTTCCCATCCGATCGCCCACGAGAGACGGCATGCTTCCTACATTTTGAATACGCTGCTGGGGGGCGGAATGAGCTCGCGCCTGTTTCAGAACATCCGCGAACGGCAGGGCCTTGCTTATGCAATCTACAGCGACCTGAACCCTTACCGCGATACTGGTTGCCTTTCGGTTTATGCCGGTACGTCGCGGGAATCGGCGGGCAAGGTGGTGCAGAGTATTGTTTCCGAGTTCCGCAAACTCAAGTCAGAAAATGTTCCGGTGGAAGAACTCCGTCGGTCCAAGGATCAACTGAAAGGGAGCTTGATGCTGTCGCTGGAGTCCTCGACTGCGCGCATGTCCAGCCTCGCCCGCCAAGAGATGTATTTCGATCGCTTCTACAGCATGGACGAACTGATCGACAAGATCGAAAGCGTTACCGCGGAAGAAGTGAAGGAACTTGCCAATGAGTTCTTCCTGACGGAGTCGATCGCGGTTACTGTGCTTGGGAATCTGAATGGTCTGAAGCTGAGCCGCGATCAACTCGTCTGCTGAGGCCAGCTCACCGTAAATCCATAAGGCATGATGTTGTAGCTTCACTCTGGCTTTAACGGCTATTTCAAGGCATACTATGCAGCGGGTCCCGGGTTCGGCAGGGGCGGGGAGTGTGAACTATGCCTATGCTGGAGCAGAAGAGCGGCGTGGAGATCGGCAGTGACCTGCCGCATGCGGCGCTCGAACAGCAGCAACGCCGCCGGATGCTTCTTGCACTGGTTGTCCTGCTGTTAGCGCTGATTTCAGTTCTAATCAAGGACCGCCAGTTCTGGTTCCCACCCAACCCAGGCTCTGAATCTGAAACTCAAGAGCAGAGTGTGCCTCAGGTTAGTCCAACAGCTGCTACAGCCAAACTTGCCGCGCCCATTGCTCCATCGAAACCTGCAAGATCAGCGCCGGCCCGCGTGCGGCCAAAATCCAAACGACCAGCAGCAAGCATGCCTTTGACGAGAACTCAGGATGATATGTCGCCTGTGATTACGGCGACCAATCGGGCAGTCCTACCTCCTCTTGAGGTTGAGGTAGTGGCCGGCAATCAGCACCGAGCTGTCAGCCCCGCGGACAGTTCCGTCAAACTCGACATGCAACCCAGTTCCGCGGCTGCCATAGAGCAGTCGTCCCAGAGTCAGAGCAGCAGCGGATCTGGGGCGTCGACCGCCACGGCGCAAGTCCAGCTTTCGCCCGGAGGTGCGCAAGTAGTTTCTCGCGTAGACCCCAGCTATCCGCTGCTCGCGAAGCAGATGAAAGTGCAAGGCGCGGTTATTCTGGAGGCTCTGATAAGCAAAACCGGCAGCATTCAAGAAATACAAGTGCTCAGCGGGCCGGCGATTCTTTCGGAGGCTGCGCGCGAGGCCGTGAAGCAGTGGCATTTCAAGCCTTACTATCAAAACGGAAGGCCGGTGGAAACCGAGGCTCGCATCACCGTGAATTTCACCATATCAACCTACTGATCTGCGTCGGACTGATCTCAATCGAAAAGACGATCACGGCGATTCCGATTCGCTCCATCGAACCAAGGGTGGAACAATTTCCAGGATTGTGAAAACGCTGTGCGGTCTGGCAGCGATGAAATTACCTAGAACAAAAAAAACGGGCGTCCGACTCTTGCGAGTCATTGGACGCCCGGGCAGCCCTCCCCCAGAACTGCTCAGTTAGAAAATTAAGCCTTCGCCTTAATTTTGTGAATGGCCCGTCCGGGCTAGACATACCCACCAACGTGCTATCTCGTCATTAGCATTGACGTTAACCATCTGGCAGGGCCTGTAAGCGGTCTCCATTCGCTCGCTTGCCATCCAGTGCCTTAGAGCCCGGCCGCCTGCGACGCTGGAGCGGTTTCCACCCGATTCCGACCTCGAGCCTTGGCGGCATAGAGGGCTTCGTCGGCGGTGCGCAGGAAGGTCTCGCAATCAAGCGTCTCCTTCTCACCTTGCTCCGCGGAGGCAAGACCGAGGCTGAGAGTGACTGGAAGCTGCCCTGCGGCAGTCTCAACCGGGCTATCGGCAATACAGCGCCGCAGGCGTTCTGCGCCGACCACCAAATTCTCTGCACTACAACCGGGAAAGACAACTAAGAATTCTTCTCCCCCATAACGCCCCACTGCGTCGTAAGGTCGAATGCCTACAGCCAGACGCCGTGTCACTTCTTGCAGCACGGCATCGCCCACCAGGTGGCCGTGGGTGTCGTTGATTTTCTTAAAGTAGTCGACGTCGGCCATGATCACGCCCAGCGCGTCCCCGGTTCGTTGTCGGCGAGAAACTTCTCTCTTCAGCAAATCGAGGATGGCGCCCCGATTCCAGAGTCCGGTGAGCGGATCGTGAGCCGCCGCAAATTGCAAATCGTCTTTGGCATGAATCAAGGCTGCCTGCAGATCGAGAATTCGCTTGCCTGCGCGCACGCGAGCGCGCAGCTCATCCACGTCAAACGGCTTGGTCAGGTAATCATCAGCGCCCGCTTCGAGCCCCGCGATCACATCCTGTTTATCGTCCTTTGCCGTGAGCAGCAGGACATAGCGATACACGCCCTGATCGCGGCTGCGGATCTTGCGACAGACCTCGATCCCGTCCATCCCCGGCATCATCCAGTCGAGGATCGCCAGCTGTGGAGCATCGTCTTTTTGCAGGACTTCCCACGCATCAACGCCATTTTCCACAGCCGTGACCCGGTAGTCCCACCGCTTAAACCAGCTCTCGAGAATGCGGCGAAAAATCGGATCATCCTCGGCAATCAGTACCGCATTGATTGATGGGGTTTCCGTCCCAGGGCTCGGCTTTGCGTCTTTGAGGTCGCGGGCCCGCTCCGCTGAAATCTCAGTCATGATGCGCCCCCGCTAACTCCTTCAGGCTCGCATGCAAGCCGGCCACTTCCCGCTCCAGCACGGCGACGGTTTCACCGGCACGAGAGAGGTCCTTGCTGCGTCCCATCTCTTCGAGTAGCCGCGCGGCCTGTGATGTCCCGCCCGCACCCAGGTAGCTGGACTCGCCCTTAAGGCTGTGTGCCGCCCGCATGACCGCATCAGCGTCTCCGGCCGTTACTGCCTGCTGCACTTTCTGCAGCAACTTTGGAGACTCGTCCAGAAAAATCTGGCACAGTTCCTGGAGCAATTCCTCATCGCCTCCAATGCGATCGAGAGCTTCACTCTTGTTCCAGAATGCCGTCTCCGCCACGATTTCGGCTTTGACCGGCGCTACAGGGGAGCTCGCCAGGCCAGATAGGGTCTGTTCAATGTCGCTAAAGCGTATCGGTTTGGTGATGTAGCCATCCATTCCCGCTGCCAGGCAGCGTTCGCGGTCGCCCTTCATGGCGTGCGCTGTCATGGCGAAGATCGGGAGGTGGGCACCGCCGGTCTTCTCGGTTTCGCGAATCGCCGCGGTCGCGGCCAGACCATCCATTTCTGGCATTTGAACGTCCATGAAAACAAGGTCGAACCTTTCTGCGGAGGTGAATGCCAGCGCTTCTTTGCCATTCTTGGCCAACACGGTGATGTGGCCCATCTTCTGCAACACACGAATGATCACCGCCTGGTTCACAGCGTTGTCTTCTGCGACCAGAATTCTAAGTTTGCAGGTCGACTCCCGCAGGGTGTGGCGCGTAACTAGCGTAGGGCTCGTACTCGTTTCGACGGTTCGCCGGCTCAGCGCTGCCAGGATCGCGGCGAGCAGGTCGGCTTTGAGTACGGGTTTGAGCAAATAGGCGGCGATTCCCACTTTGTGGCAGCGGCTGGCCTCACCGGGTTGGCCCCCCGAGGTCAGCATCAGGACTCTGGCGTCGGCTTGGCCGGTGGTGCTCTTGATCTTTTCCTGAAGCTTTTCAGCTAATTCGAACCCATCCATCACAGGCATTTGGCCGTCGATCAGAATGACCCGAAAGGGATCTCCTCTTTGTCGGGCGCTTGTAACGGCAGCCAGCCCGGCTGCTCCACTTTCCACCGCGAAAGGCTTCATTCCCCACCCGCGAGTCATATCGCAAAGGATCCTTCGATTAGTATCGTTGTCGTCAACGATCAGCACCGAAAGACCTTGCAACTCGCCTTCGAGCGCAGGAGAGGCCGCTTGCACCTTCCCTTCCGCCACCACGAAGTGCGCCGTGAAATGGAACGTGCTCCCGTTGCCTTCACCGCTCTCCACCCACATCTTGCCCGCCATCAATTCGACCAGGCGTGCCGAGATTGCCAGTCCAAGGCCGGTGCCACCATATTTGCGAGTGGTGCTGCTGTCAGCTTGTGAAAAAGCCTTGAACAGCAGGCTTTGTTTTTCTTGAGGAATTCCGATGCCTGTGTCCTTCACTTTGAAATGGAGCTCCACGCCTCGAGCGTCCTGCGAGGGTTTTTCGATGGTGACCAGCACCTCCCCATGCTGCGTGAACTTGATCGCATTGCCGACGAGGTTTACCAGAATCTGCCGCAAACGCCCGGGATCGCCGAGCAGATGCGAGGGCACATCCGGCTCGGCGTCGTAAGCCAGCTCCAGCTCCTTCTGGTGAGCTCGCAGAGCCAGTGTCTTCATGGTCTCGCCGACGCAGTCGTAGAGATTGAATTCGATCATCTCCAGATCCAGCTTGCCCGATTCCACTTTGGAGAAATCCAGAATGTCATTGATCACCGACAACAGCGATTCGCCCGACGACTTGACTAGTAACAGGTAGTCCCGTTGTTCTGTGTTCAGTTCTGTATCCAGGGCCAACTCGGTCATGCCCATGATGCCGTTGATCGGGGTGCGGATCTCGTGGCTCATGTTGGCGAGGAATTCGCCTTTGGCGCGGCTTGCCGCTTCCGCCGCCTCCTTGGCCACTGTCAGCTCCGAGTTCATGGTCAGCAGCTCACTGGTGCGGTGGGCAACCTGCTCCTCCAGGTTCTCGCGGTGTTGCTGGAGTTCCAAGTCGCGCCTCTCGATTTGCCCTAGCATGTCATTGAACTCAGTCGCCAGCAGTCCGAATTCGTCATGATTAAGGATTTCCGCCCGGATCGAGTAATCGCCCCGGCCCGAAATGGCCTTGGCCGTCTCAACCAGTTCAAGCACCGGTTGCGAGATGGGTTTTTGAAAGCGAGAGGCCAGGACGAAAGCCAGGGAGAACGTAACGAGCAGTGTCACCGCGAAGTTGATGGTGTATCCGCGCAATCGCGCATGGAGTCTTTCCAAATCCGATTCCAGGTACAAGGTTCCGACGGGTTCGCCCGCCAGCATGATCTTCCGAAACTGAACCAGGTGACCGTTCCTGAACTGGGTAGACTCTGCTTGGGGTGACGGTGGGATAAAGCCTGAGTCCTTGGCATCCCGAACATACTCGGCGAAAGGTTTGCCGTCTGAGGTGTAGATACAGGCCGCAGTCACAGTCGGTTCGGCGCGCAAGGCCCGCAACACATCTCGCGCCGATTCCGCGTCACGAAATGTCAGAGCAGCCGTGCTATTGCCGGCCAGGACATCGCCCAGCACGGCCAGGTTTTGTGCCACCGCGTGCCTGAATGTCATCACGTCATAGATGCCCATGGGGCAGGAAACCGCCAGCGCCGTAAAGCCACTAATCGCCATGAATAAAGCGGTAAGCTTGTGGCGGATCGACAAATCCCCAAAATGACGCATCCGAAGTTACTCCCAACTCTGACTTACACGATTACAAATTTCGCCACACTCAAAAGCTTGGAACTGATCTTCAATCCAGCTTGCTCTGCAGCCTTGCGATTCACCTCGAACTGCACTCGATCGGTTTCCAGCACAAAATTAATCATCCCACCCTGTTCGGCAAAACCTTTGCTCTCGCCCACGGTAAGCACACTCGCGCCGCCCAGGCCTTCGAGGATCTGCTTCATCGACGCTTTCTCCGGTGAGGCGATGAAGAGGATGTGGCAACTCTTGGCGTGCAGCAGGTCGGCTACCTCGCTGACCTCAAGTTTGCGTTTATTCACTGTCTTTTCGTTGGTGATGTTGCGTAATTGGTCCCCGAAGGGATCTCGCCCGAAAATACAGATCCGAAGCGGCGCTGACGCATCAGGAAAACTACCTGGCGGCCATTCAATGAACTTCGCGAAGTTAAACAGGAAAGCTGCCTTCAACTGATATTCAGTCGCGGACTGTGCCTGCGCGCCGACCGCTAGAGAGCACAGAACCATGATGATCAGAAACCTATCCCAGCGGCTTCTGCGACTGCGACGCGGATCGGCGATGCCCTCTCCGAAAAACTGCCGCCATGTGGTCGCCCGTTCCAATTTGATTTCTCGCCCTCAGAATTGCCAGGTCAACTTCGCGTATGCACTGCGCTTGATCAGTGTGGCTCTCACGGTTCCGTTGTCGTCCAGAAATTCCAGATGTCGATCCTGGGCCAGGTTTTGTCCAACCACGCTCATGGCAAGTCCTTCCGCAAAGCGCCACGTAAGCCCGGTATCCAGTCGGGTGTAGGAAGGGATGTTCCCGCTTTTGAGCGGGTCCGTAAAATAGGCGGAAGCATCCCAGCCGATTCTCCGCACTAAATCGAAGTGCGATCGAAGCAGGGCACCGTGAACCGGGCTGCTCCCCTCCGCATTGAGGACAGATGTCTTATCTTGGCTGGCCGGATCCAAGTGCATATGAATTTGTTCGAAGGCATATCCCGGACTTAGCGTCCAACGATCGGTGGCCTTCCAGTTCACCGCCACTTCAAATCCGTGCGCCTCCCCGTGCATCAGGTTTTGGAAGGTCTCGGGCACGACCAGATGCGGAGGAGACGGGGCACCCTCGAAGAAAGGTGCCGCTGGCTCGCTTGTCTGCTCGTGGTCATAGTCGCTGTAATAAGTTGCCAAGTCCATCGAGAGATGTGTGGCAAGCTCAACCCGGTAGCCCAGTTCATACGCAATCAATTCTTCATCATTGAAGTGAGGATTGCCCACGAAGGCCAGAAGGAGCGGAATGCCCCCGGGTCCTGGCAAACCGCCGATGTTCGCTCGGACCGCAACATCGCTTTCCGAGGGCGTGCGATTCGCCTCGGAGATGGCCGCCCAAAGCATGTGACGCTTACTGAGCGTCCACGACATCCGTGCACTCGGCATCAGGTCGAACCCGGTGTACAGGTTGTGCTCCAGCTTGGTACCTAGCGTCAGGTATAGTTTGTCCGGTATCACTGCAACTTCGTCCTGGAAGAACGCGCTGAATAACTGCATGCTGAGGTCTGCGGGATTCAGAGCGAAGGTGAAGTTTCCTTGGCTGTTGGAGTCGGAATAGCTGTAACCTGCTCCCCACACCACGTCTTGACGGCTGCCCCACGCAAAGTGATGCTGGAAGTCAAGGGCAAACGTGCTACGCTCTTCGGTGAGAATATCGTCTCGTTTGTAGCGATCGAAGGAAACCTGCAGAAGCGTATCCGAGCGCGCGGAATAAACATGGTTCCAGTCCGACTGGAGAAACTCCCCCGAGAGATTTACTGCCCGGTCGATGTTTTGATATCCGGGCGATAGAACCGACGGAAGGAAGAACGTGGGAGAACCCTCCTCCCCGGAGTACAGCGCGCCCTGGACGGTGAGCGTGTCCTTGGGAGACAGGCTGCTGTCGGACCGAAATCCCGCCTGCAGCAAATGCCAGGCATCGTCTCCGTTCGACCCGCCAGAGCCCGGCATGTGATCCTGGTTGAAGTATTTGGTGTAGACACGGTATTCCGTGCCCTTGCCCAAGCCGCCTCCGTACTGCACGGTTCCAAAGGCCTGGTCGAGGTTGCCACCGCCGGCCACCACCACGCCACCCTGGGTTTCGGTAGCCTTCTTCGTAATGATGTTGATCACCCCGTTGACTGCGTTCGCTCCCCAAATGGTTCCGCCCGGACCGCGAATCACTTCAATGCGCTCGATATCCTCGAGTGGAAGGTTCAATGTGTCCCATAAGACGCCGCCAAAACTCGGCGTGTAGACGTTCCGCCCGTCAACCAGCACCAGGAGTTCATTGCTGAAGCGGCCATTCAATCCACGAACGCTGATGGCCCACGTATTGGCGTCGATCTGCGCCACATCCACTCCGGGAACCATGCGCAGCAAATCAGGAATATTGGTCGCGCCCGAGCGGCGAATGTCTTCCGCGGAAATCACGAAAATCGCCGCTGCTGTCCGCGAAAGTGACTGCTCCTTCTTGGATACGGAGGTGACCTTCGTGTTCATCAAATCTTCGAGACTCAACTGAGTCAGATCCGGCTGCTGGGCAAAGCTGATGATGCTGAACACAAGCAAGGACGCGACGAGTCTCATCCCATTTCGCAGTCCCACTCTTGTCGGGACCAGTCGGCCGTTTACCTCTGTTTTGTGTGGAGTCATGGTTGTCAAAACCGCCCCGTAATTTTGATTCGGACACTTCTTCCGTCTTGCTGAATGGCGTCTTCCGGATCTTCAGGGCGCCCCGGGTCGAAGTATTTCTTGTCCAAAACGTTGAAGACGCTGGCTGCCACGTCCAGATGTTTTCCGACTGTATGCCCGAGCAGCGTGAGGTTGAAGATCTGATAACTGCTCAAGGAATTCTGCAAAAGGGTGAGGCGTCTCCCCAGGAATTGCCCCTCGACTCCCGCAAACAATCGTTGGCCGATGAGCGGCACAATCAAGTTCAACTTCGCCATCGGGCCGGGAGAGTTATCCAGCGCCGGGTGCCCGGCGTTGTCGTTATGCGCGTCCACGTAATCGAAGCTGGCTTTTCCCTGCAATCCATTGGTCGCTCGTCCACTGAGCGCAACATCCACTCCCGTGGCTTGGGCGCTGCCGTCATTTTGATACTGGAAGGCTTGGTCAGCAGGAACCTGGACGAGCGTAATCAAATCGCTGATCCGGTTGCGATACACACCGCTCGAGAGCTGGAAGTACTGTCCCAGTCCTTGTTCGACTCTCGCCTCCAGACTCTGAATGCGCTCGGGCTTAAGTTTGAAGTTGTCATCGTAAAAAGCTCCGAAGTTCGGTGAGGTCTCATAAACGTCAGGTGCGCTGAAGGCGTTGCCATAGAGCAGCTTGAGAGCGGTTCTCCCGGCGGGGCGGTAGATCACCGCGGCGCGTGGATTGAAGGTTCCGCCAAAGGTGGAATAGTGGTCATAACGAACTCCGGCGTTTAGCGTGATGCGGCTGGTGATGCCGAACTCATCCTGAGCGTAGACCGCAGTAATCAAGGAACTGTTCGGTTCCGGGGTGAATACATTGGGAGGGTTTGCGAGGTCGCCCTGATCTTGTCGAAGGTTGTCTCTGATCTCTGTGCCTAGAGTGAGGTGGTTCCGTTCAAACAGATCGCGGCTTACTTTCGCCTCTCCCGTCCACCAGTTTCCCCGGAAGGAGTACGTGTTCAGAACAACTGGCTCGCCGGCCATAAGGGGTGCCTCTGGGACCGGCCCTTGCAAACGCGCCTGGTCGTAACTGGTGTCCGCGTCCAATTGCCATTTTCCGATGGAGTGCTGGTAGTCGAGGCTGACGTACTGATGGCTGTCAACGTTGTAAGCGGCGGGATCGTTGAATATCGCTCCGAAATACGCTGTGGGAACTCCCTTATCACGTGTGGCGAACAAGCCCTGCAGGGTGAATCCATGAAAGGTCAGCGTGGCCAGAATGTGCTTGTAAGATTCATAGTCGGTGTCACTGGTAATGCCGTTGTTGGTTGCCGGACTGTTGAATTGAGGAAATAATAACGTCTGGCCCTGGCTGTCGTAGAAAGTGCCGGAGAGCAGCACGCCCAGGCTTTGAAATTGATGGCCATATGTCGCTCTGCCTTCATTGGTGCCAAAGCTGCCCGTTTGAAACGAAAGTTCCCAATCCTTGACGTCTTTCACCGTCCGGGTGATGACGTTGATGACCGCGAAAAAAGCGTTGGCCCCGTACAGGGAAGAACTGGGCCCGAACACAATCTCCACTCGTTCGATCATGTCTACATCCACCAGAAACTCGTTTCCCAACATCGCCTGGCCAAGAACGTTGTTGTTGATGCGATGGCCGTCGATCAACACCAAAATCCGGCTGTTCCAGTCTCCCAGCCGTCCAAATCCGCGTACTCCCACGAAGGTGTAATCGCGGTCGTAAGTGACATAAAAGCCGGGCACGCTGCGCAGAATGTCGGCCAGGTTCCGATAACCGTACTTTTGGATTTCGTCCGCGGTGACGACCGTAACCGATGCCGGAGCTTCGCTGGCGCTCTGCATGTGCTTCGAGGCGCTGTAGACCTGAATGTTGGTTAATTCTTCGAGGCTGGCTTCGCTCAAGTCTTTCGCGCCTTGCTGGGCAATTGCAGTTGCCGCAAGCGTCAGAATGGTAAGCAGATGGACTGCGGTGGGGAATCCAGCGCGTCGTTTTCCGGGAGCCGGTTTCTGCTCTACGGCTGCGTAATTACGAGATATAAAGCGACCCATCGAGCGTCTCCACCTTCCAATACCATCCAGCCCAAGTCGTGCATCGGCGCACGGGCCCATGCAAACTTCTTCGGCCCGATATGAGTTTTTCTTTACTTTCCGATGGTCGCTTTCAGCCGTCAGCATCGGCTATTCGCGAGCGGAGGATGTCCGGAAGGGCACGGCCCTTCGGTCAATCGGACGAACCCTGCGGCGAGAATCCCGATCTAGGTACAGGAACAGCAAGCAGGCTGAAGCACCGTCCTTTTCCTGTCGATGAGAACTCTAGCGGCGTTTTCTATGCCTGATCTTCAAGATCCGGAGATCTTCCGAACGGTGCTAGACAGTCTGCAGACGGGTGTTTATGTCGCGGATCGGCTGGGGAAAATTCTGTTCTGGAATCAAGGCGCCGAAAGGCTTACCGGGCACAAGCGGCACGACGTCGTAGGGCACTCCTGCCGCGACAATATTTTGGTGAACTGTAACGACCAGGGGTGTATGGCTTGCGGCGGAACCTGTCCCTTCACCCGAACCCTGCACGATGGCAAGCCCCATGAGGCCCGGATGCAATTGCGGCACAAAGACGGACATCCAGTTCACGTACTGATGCGGATTGCTCCGATTCGCGATATGCGTGGCTCGATCATAGGAATTGCGGAGAGTTTTGACGAGCAGAAATTCGCATCGAACCGAAATCTGCACACCCTCGCCGCGCACGGCTGCATGGACGAAACCACCGATTTGCCCAATCATGAGTACACCCAATTCCACCTGGGCGAGAATCTCGCAACCTTCGCCCGCTACCACCTTCCATTCGGCATCCTCGCGATTCAGGTTGAACGGTTGGACAACTTTCGCGCCGCCTACGGCAAGAAGGCAAGCGCCGCCATTCTTCACGTGGTCGCTCAAACGATGAGGAGCGCTCTTCGCCCCAGCGATTTCCTGGGACGTTGGACGGACGATCAATTCGTCGCGATTCTAATCAATTGTCCGGAGTCCGGTGTGCAACAGACCTGGGAACGTATTCGGAAGATGGTGACCTGCGCCGGTCTGCAGTGGTGGGGCGACGAGTTATCGGTCACGACCTCGGTCGGTTATGGAAGTGCGCAAGCGGGGGACACGATCGACTCCTTATTGAATCGGGCGCAAGCTTCGCTAGTGCAATCTTGTGTGAAAAAGATGGCCGCTACCATAGCCGGCTCGCAAGGAAGCTCGGAGATCTGATCCCCTATGTTTGCAATTATCGGAATCGTCGTTGTTTTCGGCTCGGTGCTGGGCGGCTACCTGATGGAACATGGCAACGTCAGGGTTCTGATCCAGCCCGCCGAGCTCGTTGTCATCGGAGGCGCCGCGATCGGAACTGTGCTGATCGCCAATCCGCTCCACATTTTGAAACAAATTGCGGGCGGGGTCGCCGGCGTGTTTGGAGGCTCGAAATTTACCAAACAACGCTACCTCGACTCCCTCAAAATGATGTATGAACTCCTGAACAAAGCACGCCGCGAGGGGCTGATGGCTTTAGAAAGCGACGTCGAGGACCCGGCTAAGAGTCCCACCCTCTCCAAATATCCCGCCTTCCTCAAAGATCACCACGTCCGTGACTACTTCTGCGACACCATGCGGATGGCTATTAGCGGAGTCGAAGCTTTCGACCTTGATCAACTCTTGGACCTCGACATGGAGGTCCACCATCACGGCGCCAGTCTGCCCATCGCATCCCTGAGCAGCATGGCTGATTCCTTGCCCGGCCTGGGAATTGTCGCCGCCGTACTCGGCGTGGTTATCACCATGGGCGCGCTGGGTGGACCTCCGGAAGAGATCGGACACAAAGTGGCCGCAGCACTGGTCGGCACATTTCTCGGCATCCTGCTCTGCTACGGATTGGTGGGCCCGCTCGCGGCCAGTATGCAGAAAATTGCTGAAGACGAGGGCGCATATTTGCACGTCCTCCGCGTCGTGATGATTGCTTTCCTGAAGGGAACTGCGCCGATTATGGCCGTTGAGTTTGCGCGTCGCGCAATTCCGGGACACGTGCGGCCTGGGTTCCTGGAAGTTGAGAAGCATTGCAAAGGAGGGGGTGATGCAGTGCCAGCTGAAGCCGCTGCCGCCGAAGCTCCAGCCGCCGCCTCGGCATCGGCCTGAGGAAACAATCTTATGGATTCATCACGTCCCATCATCATTATCAAAAAGAAAGCTGGACATGGCGGACACCATGGGGGGGCATGGAAAGTCGCCTATGCTGATTTCGTTACGGCGATGATGGCGCTCTTCATCGTACTGTGGCTGCTCAACACAAACAAACCCGTGAGGGAAGCGGTTGCCGGTTATTTCAAAGACCCCGCTGGAACCGCCACTAAGATCGGTTCCACCAAAGTGGGCGTGGCTGACAACATTGCCATCTCCAAAGACGACATGCCGAAATTGAAAGAGGAATTGGAGAGGGCCATCAGCAAGGTTCCAAACTTTGACAAAATTAAAAACCAGATCGAAATGACGATTACCCCCGAAGGACTGCGGATCGAACTGCTCGAAACCGCAACTGGAACCTTCTTCGAGGTGGGCAATTCCTCTCCCAGTGCCAACGGGAAAGAGTTGCTGTCGCTGTTGGCGATAGAATTGGGAAAGCTTCCCAACCACCTGTCCATCGAAGGTCATACCGATTCCAAGCCCTACGCGGGCCGCCGCGAATACGGGAACTGGGAGCTTTCCACCGACCGCGCCAACGCTGCTCGGCGATTGATGCAGCACGATGGATTGCGAAGCGATCAGGTTTCGCAGGTCCGAGGCTACTCCGATCAGATGCTGCGTACGCCCGCTCAACCGCTCGATGCATCCAATCGTCGCATTTCCGTAATCGTGCAGAATTTGGAACCTAAGCCGCAAGAGCTAAAAACGGACGTCCAATCCGAGACTGTTGCCTCTCCTGAAAGCACTCCCAAAAAGGATTGATTTGTAGTGTCAGAAATCCCGTCACTGCATTGCGGTCGCTCTTCCGCTACAATAGGCGGTTCGTGCGTCATCCGGTTTCAGAGGAACCAACTCCGTGATTATTGGTGTCTCCAAGGAGAGTTATCCGGGGGAGCGGCGGGTCGGGCTCGTCCCCATGGTGGTCCCGAATCTGGTCAAGGCAGGGTTTGAGGTCGTGGTCGAGAGGGGCGCCGGAGTGGAAGCGGGTTATCCCGACGCCGTCTATATCGAAAAGGGCGCGAAAGTCCTCCCTGATCGCGCTGCTCTGTTCGCCAATGCGGAGATCGTGGTTCAAGTTCTCTGCTATGGCTCTAATGACGTCACGGGAAAAGCCGATCTCCCGCTGTTACGTCGCGGCCAGTTCCTGATCGGCTTTTTGCGGCCGCTGGGATCGGCAGATGTAATCCAGCAAATTGCACAAACCGGGGTTACCTCTTTCTCCGTGGAGTTGATGCCGCGTGCTACCCGTGCCCAGAGCATGGATGCGCTGTCTTCAATGGGTACAATCTGCGGCTACAAAGCGGTACTGATCGCGGCCGACACTCTGCCGAGGATCTTTCCCATGCTGACTACGGCGGCCGGAACCATTACCCCAGCGCGCGTTCTCGTGATTGGCGCGGGTGTCGCTGGCCTCCAGGCTATCGCTACTGCCCGCCGTCTGGGCGCGGTGGTCTCGGCCTACGATCTGCGGCCAGCTTCCAAAGAACAGGTGCAGAGCCTAGGGGGACGCTTCGTCGAACTCCCTATCGAAGCCAAGGATGCGCAGGATGCCCGCGGATATGGCACGGCCCAGGATGAAACCTTTTATGCGAAACAGCGCGAGTTACTCGCGCGGGTCGTCGCAGAGAGCGATGTCGTGATCACTACCGCTGTCGTCCCCGGCAAGAAGGCCCCGGTTCTGGTGACCGCGGAGATGGTGAAAGGGATGGCTCCCGGCTCGGTGATTTTTGATCTTGCCGGCGAGCGTGGAGGCAACTGCGAACTGACACAATCCGGAAAGACGATTGTTGAGTACGGAGTCACAATCATTGGCCGCATCAATATCGCGACCGAGGTTCCCTATCACGCAAGCCAAATGTACGCACGCAATGTCACTGCGTTTCTTTTGCATCTGGGAAAAGAGGGAAAGCTTCAACTCAACTTGGAGGACGAGATTACTCGCGAAACCCTGCTGACTCGAGACGGCGAAATCGTAAATCACCGCGTCCGTGAATTTTTCAAACTGCCGGGGTTAGTCTCGCAGGGCGCGCAAGTGTAGGCGCGGGCGTCCTGGCCCGTGCTGGTCGACAAGAATGCGGGGCGAGAGGTAGGAGGGAAGATGGGTTCTGCCCTAATCAACGGGTTATTCGTTTTCATGCTGGCGGCGTTCATCGGATTCGAAGTCATCCGCCGAGTCTCACCTCTACTGCACACGCCACTCATGTCGCTGACCAATGCCCTCGACGCCATCGCGGTCGTCGGAGCCATCGTGATGGTGGGCGAACACAAGAGCACACTCTCATTCGTGTTTGGCGTGCTCGCGGTAATCGCTGCCACCAGCAACATCGTAGGTGGATTTCTGATCACCGATCGCATGCTGAAAATGTTTAAGTCGAGTCGTCCGACAAAACCATGACCACCGACCTCGCGGGCAATCAGCAGATTATCGAGATCGTCTACCTCATCGCCAGCGCTCTCTTTATTCTTTCGCTGAAATGGATGAGCTCTCCCGCCACCGCTCAGCGCGGCGTCCGGGCCGGCGAAATAGGCATGGTCCTCGCCATTGCCGGCACCTTGTTGCATCACGGCATCGTGGACTACAAATGGATCGTCATCGCACTCGTGCTTGGAACCGGAATCGGAATCCCGCTAGGCATGGTGCACATGACCGCCGTTCCGCAACGGACGGCGCTCAGCCACGCTTTCGGCGCCTTCTGTGTAACTCTCGTTGGTACCGCGGAATTCTATCTGCGAACCCCCAATGTCCCGCGCTTCATGATGGCAGTTCTCTCCATGGAAGTGATCCTCGGCTCGCTCACTTTCACGGGGAGCCTGATGGCCGCCGGGAAACTCCAGGAAATCCTGTCGCAGCGCCCGCTCACCTACAAGGGACAGAACTTCGTCAATCTATCGCTGCTCGCAGCTTCGGTAGCAATCGCCTCTTACCTCGTAATACACCCTGAAGCACATCAACTTTTTCCAGTGATGATCGCGGTTCCGCTCCTCTTCGGCGTGCTCATGATCGTGCCAATCGGCGGCGCCGATATGCCCACGGTCATCTCCCTGCTCAATTCCTACGCCGGTCTGTCCGCCGCAGCCATGGGATTCGTTCTGGACAGCAAGCTCCTTATTATCGCGGGCGCACTCGACGGATCTTCCGGCCTCATCCTCTCCGTGATCATGTCCAAAGCGATGAACCGCTCCTTCACCAATGTTCTATTCGGAGCATTTGGCCAGGTGCAGGCTTCGGCCGCGGCTGGGCAGGAAGAGAAAACGGTGCGAAGCGCCACGGCTGACGAGGCTGCCGGAATCTTAGCCGCGGCCAACAAAGTTGTGATCGTCCCAGGCTACGGCATGGCCGTCGCGCAAGCTCAGCACAAGGTTCGCGAACTCTTCGATGCACTCACCAAGCGCGGAGTGGACGTGCGCTTTGCCATTCATCCCGTCGCCGGCCGCATGCCCGGACACATGAACGTTCTGCTCGCTGAAGCCGATATTCCTTACGATCGCCTGATCGAAATGGATGACATCAACGGCGATTTTCCCCAGACCGACGTTGCCTTGGTAATCGGCGCCAATGACGTTACCAACCCCGCCGCGCGGACCGATACCGGTAGCCCCATTTACGGCATGCCGATCTTGGATGTGGACAAGGCCCGCACGGTAATGGTCATCAAGCGCAGCATGAGTCCAGGCTTCGCTGGCATCGACAACCCCCTCTACTATCTCGACAAAACCTTGATGCTCTTCGGAGACGCAAAGTCTTTCGTAAACGGAATCGTTCATGAATTATCCGCGAACGCGCACTAAGACTGGCGAGCGTCCAGGCTCTTATTTGGAATTGCTATTGCACGATTTCACAACCTCCTAGATCGCTGCCGTCCGCATAACGTGCCGGTCACTTCGGACGATGCGTCCGCGATGCTGAATTGGCTCTGGCTTGTTCAAATGGCTACCCGTTTGGCGCGATGGTGAGTTTTGATTCAGCGTCGAGAGCGAGACTTTCTGCCGTGCATTGGCGTCGAAATTTGAGGGATCGAGCCAGCATTCGAATGCCGCTTTTCGCTTCGGCCATTCCGAGTCGAGCATGGAAAACCACGCTGTATCCCGGTTGCGTGCTTTGATGATCATGTGCTGGCGAAAGATTCCCTCGAATGTAAAACCCAGGCGTAATGCTGCACTCCGCGACGGCGCATTGAGCGCGTTGCACGTCCACTCGTAGCGGCGATATCCCAGGTCTTCAAAATATGCCGGGCCATCAGATACATGGCCTCGGTCGCTCCAATCGTTCGCTGCAAACGAGGCGTAAACAGGATGCTGACAACCTCGATTACTCGATGCGCGGGTTCGATTCGCATATACGAAGCGTAACCAACCGCATCAGCGGAAGGCTTGTCGAGGAAGGCAAACAACAACGGATCGTCCGAACTCGCTTTGTGTCCTAGGTGAGACTCGAAGGCAGTGCGGCTAACAAACGGCCCTTCGAACAGTTGGACGCCTCAGAGTTTTCAAACGCTGACTGCTTTCGGCGTGTTTGGCAAGTAGTTTCGAGAGAGTAAGAGCCTTACCGTTCGCCGAGAAAGCGTCATTGAGCGTCCGTTAGAACGTGGTGTCGTCTGCTTGCTCTCGGCGCCACAGGGATAAGCCAGGCGATCCCATCGCCAGCAGTCCAAGTGTGCGGCAGCGCGGAGCGGGGAAATTGGCCGGCGCCGGAGGTCCGACGGTGGCGTCAGCTGCGCCCTTCGTCTGACCGGCGTGGATGGGTTTACCGGGTATGGTTTCGTAGGCGTAGCCGGTCAGCGTGGCGGTAACGGAAGATCGGTTCGCTACCTGAACGCTCAGCCGCGCCCAGCCGTAATGGGTTTTCCCGGCAATCTTGAACTGCAATCCGAGGTAACGGTTCTTGACGTTGACCCAGCTACCCGCGTAGGAGAGCGATCCGGCGAGCGACTCGGCCACGACTAAGACTTTTGCCGGGAAATAATGCCGGGAACCAATGGCCTCTCCAGCTTTGAGTGCAAACGCCCAAGGTTCAAAGCCGGTCCAGCCCTCCAAACCGTTGCCAGCGGCTGGACCTGCCGATAACAGCGCATGGAAGCCGGAACTGGTCGCGGCGTAGGTATTCGTGAAAGTGAAGTCGGTGGTTCCGTCCTTGTTTACGTCCAGCGGAAAGGTGGCCCCCTGTTTGATGACGTGGTGAGCGGGAATGTAAATGATCTTAGCTTCGGCAGGTAACGCGAGTGCGAGCGCGCCGGCTCCGGCTGCGCCCGCCGCCAGGGCATAAGAGTTCAGGCGCCGCTGGGTCGATTCGGAAAGATTGGCAGGCGCCGTCTGATTACAGGGTGAGCGGTTCATTGAATGCTCCTTTGCCGACTGGGCGTTGTCATCCGGTAGAAATCGAGCGCAGGCTTTGATTGGTTCGCCTCTGGACGCCCGGTTTGATTGATCATGGGGTGACCTCGAATACGGCTCCGGATGCGTGAGCGCCGCCGATTCCGGCGGTGCCGTAGAGGTTGCCCCGGTTGTCGAGAACAAGGCTGCCGCTGGGCTCGCCACCATCCTGGCCACCGGAAAAAGTATGCAGTGCGGTGTAGGTCCATCTACCATTTTTCCCGGGGGTTAATCTGTAGATGACGCCGCAACAGGCACTACCTGCGCCAGCGCCATAAAGATTGCCTGCTGCGTCGAACACCACTCCAGAATTGAACGTGCCCCCGCTCGCGCCACCGCGAAAGTTATACAGAATGCTCCTGGTCCAGTGTCCATGGGAGTTGGGGGTAAGCTTGAAAATGGTGCCGAATCCGAAAGCGCCGTCATACGTAGTTGTGCCGTAGAGATTGCCCTGGTTATCGAAAGTAAGGCTGGAAGCGGGTCCGGCTCCATCGGGACCGCTGAAATGATGCGGAGTACCCTCGGTCCAACCGCCGCCCGAGTGAGGTGCGAGCTTGAATACCAGGCCGCAACCAGGGGGAAAACCGCCGAAGCAGCCAAACGTGACCTGGCCGCCATCAATGGTCGTGCCATAGACGTTGCCGGCCGCATCCACAGTGAGTCCCGCCACGGGCTGCGCTCCCGCCCTGCTGCAGTTCCCTACCAGACAAAAGCTATGGAGAACATTCTCGGTCCACCCGCCGGAGCTGGGCGTGAACTCGAAAGCGACGCCGCCCAAATCCGCGCCACCGGACTCAGTCGTACCGTAAAGGTTGCCCACGGCATCCTGTACCAAGCCCGCCCTGGGGAAGTATCCGTCGTTGGCCCCAGCGGCACAGAAAGTACGAACCAGGCTTTCGCCCCAAACCGCGGAGCCGGGACTCAATTGGAAGATGGTTCCACAGCCAAAGGAAATGCCCTCGCCGCCCTGAGCTGTGGTGCCGTAAAGGTTGCCTGCTGTGTCGAATATCAGGCTGCCGTTCGGATTGCCCCCATCGCTGCCTCCCTGGAGGCGGTACAGCACACTTTCTTTCCACTCGCCGCCCTGCGCGGGCGACAACTCGAAGACAATCCCGCAGCCGGTGCCCTGAGCGTAGAGGCAGGTTCCGCTGCTTCCTCCATTGACAGTGGTGCCGTAGAGATTTCCTGTAGCGTCGAAGACCAGCGCGCCAGAGGGAAAAGTACCATCAGTTCCGCCCTTGAAGGCGTATAGGACCTTGTACTTGCTGGCCGCCCAGGCGCCGGGGGCAACCGTGAGAATCACGCCGATTACAATAACGTTGACCAACAGGACCGCACGGGAATTGGGCCGCATGGGGATGACCTCTATGACGAGGTTCGTGGCGGGGGCTGCGTGGCGAACCTTCTCGGCCAAGCAGTATAGCACCGAGTCCTGACGTTTGCATCCGCAGATGTTAGTGGCGATTGTTGACCTGCTGTCCCTAAAATGTTATAAAAATTGGTCTTGTGTCACAGGTCTTGGGTGTGCAGTTCCCCTGCCTGCGGCACAATGAACTCCGACGCGGCCAAGCTCAGCATCCCTGTTCAAGTCTTGCAGTGGAAGCGTGTTCGGAACTCCGGCCATGCGTTCCTGCGCTCTGCCTTTAAAGAGCGGCTGGGGAACGGTGTGCCGGGTCGAGGTAACCTGAACCCGTAGTCATCCTTATATATTTCTCAATGAGTGGAGGATTTCCTATGCGCACCTGGCTCGCTGATCTTGTGTCCCGAGGATGCCGTTGTGCCCGGAGGCAGGCGGCCGCCGTGGCGGCTTTTGTAACTCTAGGAGCGTCCGCGGCTTTGGCCCAGCCGGCTTCAGACGCGGGCGGCGAAGCCGGCCTGAAGCTTCCCGATCTTTCTTCGGTTTCGTTCCTGGGCATTGACGGCCACCGCTTGCTGATGATCGGAATTCTGTTCTGCATCGCGGGCCTGGGCTTTGGACTGGCGATTTACATGCGGCTCAAGAATCTTCCGGTGCATCGCGCCATGCTGGAGATCTCGGAGCTGATTTACGAGACTTGCAAGACCTATCTGGTCACGCAGGGTAAGTTTTTGCTGCTGCTTTGGGTGTTCATCGCGGTGGTGATCGTTCTTTACTTCGGTGTGCTGTCGCCGGTGCCGGGAAAGCCGGTGATGACAACGCTGCCGATCATTCTGGCGTTCAGCCTGGTGGGAATTGCGGGCAGCTTCGGGGTGGCCTGGTTCGGCATCCGGGTAAATACGTTTGCCAACTCGCGCACGGCGTTTGCAGGTTTGCGGGGGAAACCTTATCCGATTTACAGCATTCCGTTGCAGGCTGGAATGAGCATCGGGATGATGCTGATCAGCGTTGAACTGCTGATCATGCTTTTCATTCTGCTGTTTGTTCCCGGGGATTACGCGGGACCCTGCTTCATCGGATTCGCGATTGGCGAATCGCTGGGGGCGGCTGCGCTGCGAATTGCGGGCGGGATCTTCACCAAGATTGCAGACATCGGGTCGGATCTGATGAAGATCGTTTTTAAGATCAAAGAAGACGACGCACGCAATCCCGGCGTGATCGCGGATTGCACTGGGGACAATGCGGGCGACTCGGTTGGGCCTTCGGCGGATGGGTTTGAGACCTACGGCGTGACTGGCGTGGCGCTGATTACATTTATTTTGCTGGGCGTGAAGAATCCAACGGTGCAAGTGCAGCTGCTGGTCTGGATTTTCGTGATGCGCATCATGATGCTGGTTTCTAGCGCGGCTGCGTACTTCCTCAATAGCGCTGTTGCGAGGGCACGCTTTGCGAACGCGGATGTGATGAACTTCGAGACTCCTCTGACCTGGCTGGTCTGGCTGACTTCGATTGTTTCGATCGTGCTTACGTACATTGTTTCAGCCGTCATAGTTCCAGATATCGGCGGGGATGCCACGCAGTGGTGGAAGCTTGCGACCATCATTTCGTGCGGCACGTTGGCGGGGGCGCTGATTCCTGAGCTGGTAAAGGTGTTTACGTCGACCGAGTCGCGGCATGTGCGGGAGATTGTAGCCTCGGCGGAAGAGGGCGGGGCTTCATTGGGAATTCTGGCCGGGTTCGTCGCCGGAAACTTCTCGGGCTACTACCTGGGATTGTCGATGGTGTTTTTGATGTCGGTTGGCTATTACATGAGCACGATGGGATTGGCCGCAGCGGCAACTATGATCGCGGCGCCGGTGTTTGCCTTCGGGTTGGTGGCGTTCGGCTTCCTGGGGATGGGGCCAGTCACGATCGCGGTGGATTCTTACGGTCCAGTGACTGACAACGCACAGTCGGTCTATGAGTTGTCTTTGATTGAGCAGGTCCCCAACATCGCCAGCGAACTCAAGAAGGATTACGGCTTCAATGTGAACTTTGAGCGGGCGAAAGACATGTTGGAGGAGAACGATGGAGCGGGCAACACCTTCAAGGCGACCGCCAAGCCGGTGCTGATTGGCACCGCCGTAGTGGGTGCGACCACAATGACGTTCTCCATCATTATGGCGTTGACTAATGGGTTGACCGAGAACGTCGAGAAATTGTCCCTGCTGCATGCGCCGTTTCTGCTGGGGTTGATCAGCGGGGGAGCCATTATTTACTGGTTTACTGGGGCTTCGACGCAGGCCGTGAGCACGGGCGCTTATCGCGCGGTGGAGTTCATCAAGGCGAATATCAAGCTGGAAGGGGTCACCAAGGCTTCGGTCGCGGACAGCAAGAAAGTGGTGGAGATTTGCACCAAGTATGCGCAGAAGGGCATGCTGAACATCTTCATTGCGGTGTTTTTCGCTACGCTGTCGTTTGCTTTTATGGAGCCGTTCCTGTTTATCGGGTACCTGATTTCGATCGCGATCTTTGGCTTGTATCAGGCAATCTTCATGGCAAACGCGGGCGGAGCCTGGGATAACGCGAAGAAGATTGTCGAAGTCGAATATAAGCAGAAAGGGACGCCACTACACGATGCCACTGTGGTCGGTGATACGGTGGGCGATCCGTTCAAAGATACATCGTCGGTGGCTTTGAACCCGGTGATCAAGTTCACTACGCTGTTCGGATTGCTGGCTGTGGAGTTGGCGGTGAAGTTGACGGAGAGCAATGCCGGGTTGACGCATCTGCTCGCGGTTGTGTTTTTCGTGATTTCGTTCGTCTTTGTGTATCGCTCGTTCTACGGAATGCGCATTGGTACGGAAAGGACGCCAGCCAAGGCCCACGCCGCGGGGGATTAGCTGACGGGGTTGTGAGATTGTGACGCCATCCGCCCCGCCGGATGGCGTTTTTATTTTGCGTAGGTTGACGATTAAGTCCGATTGGGCTTCGTGATATTTCCCCCGGAAGAGGCGTCTAAGGCTACGTGTTCATCGCAGCGGCCGAGCACCTGGAAGGTCTTTTGCTTATTGGAGCTGTTTTTGGATCGCGGCCATTTCCTGGCGGGCTGCTGCGGCGCGTTCCCCTGACGGCTCTTCGGTCAGGAAGAGTTTGAGTTCGCTGACTGCGTCCGAAAGCCGGTTCAGCCGTTCACAGGCGCGGGCTGCGACGTAATGAACCAGGGGATAAGAGCCATGGGACATGGTATGAACCTTGCCGGCGCTGGCGATCGCATCCTCGTAGTGACGGTCCAGGAGTTGCACTTGGGCAAGCAGGGCCAGAGTCCGCGCGTCGGTTGGATCGGCGGCGGTCGCCTGCCGCAGGTGCACTTCGGCGCCAGCGAAGTTGTTCTCCTTCATTTCCATTCGCGCGAGGTTTACAAGGGCTGGGGCAAAATGGTCATTCGCGGCAATGGCTTTATGTAGAGCATCCCGTTCCTTGTCCGAGTCTCCCAAACGGGAATAAACCACACCCAAGTTTGTATAGGCTTCGGCGTAGGAGGGATAGAGCGCCAACGCCTTATTCAGTTGATCGATGGCTTTTTGCCACTCCTGCTTGGCGATCATCTTGGTCGCTTTGTCGAACTCTTTACTTGCTTTTTCGGGCACCTTGAGATCGCTGGCCGAAACCGTTGCGTTGCTGGCTTTCGACTCACTGTTCCCCGCAGCGGGCTTTACTCTGACGAAAATTGATTGCGCTCCCCTGCGGGCATCCACCTCGAAGGTTTCACTCTGCGTGGTTTGAATCGCCTGCCCGCTCACCGTCACTTGATAATTGCCGATGGCGACACCCAGGAACTGTGCCTGTCCATGATCATTGGTAAAAGTTTGCGCGATCTGGTTGCCGTTCGATTCGTTAATGAGGCCGATCTTCATTTGTCCGTCTGGGACTCGGTCGTCGGGATAGGTCACAGACACGTGGAGGTTGCCGGTTTTAAGTTGGGCGGCGGCCGGGGAAAGGGGCAACGCTAGGAGCAACAGAAGCAGTAGAATTCGAGGACGATGCTGAACCATGCTGTCCCTCCCAATACGCCAGGTGAGGCGGGACAAAGTCCTTGGGCATAGTACACCTAAACAAAGACGGCGAAACAAGAAAAATATCCCGCGCAATTTGGAGAGGGTTGAGGTTGGAAGCGCATCCAGCAGGGCTTATGTGGGAATGGGGAGAGGCGGGGTTCACGGCTGCCCTGAAGACAAAAGATAAGGGCGGCCTCGTGAGAGGCCGCCCTCGGAGAACTGCTTCAGGTTAGAACTGGAACTTCGCCTGGAGCTGGATGACTCTTGGGGAAGCGTCCGCACCCAGACCGGATCCGTAGATGCTGGTCGGAGAGCTGACGGTTTGGATAATCTGCCCGAATTGCGGGCTAGTATTGTTCATGATGGGGAAGTAAAAATCTGGGTGGTTGAAGAGGTTGAAGAAGCGCGCGCCGACGGAAAATTGAGCGCCTTCCCACTTCGGTATGCCAAAGGCCTTCTCCACCGCGAAATCGGTATTGAAGTACTGTGGCCCACGGTACTGGTTGCGGATCTGGTTTCCGTAAGTCCCCGCGGGATCAGGAAATTGGGTGGTTGTCATGCAAGGATTCGGAATGCCGGTGGCTGATACGGTCGCCGCCGAAGCACCGCACGAGATCGCACTGGGACCAACATTGGCGTTGGAAAAGATGTATTGGGAGCCGGCCCCATAGTTCGTTCCCTGCAACGCATTGGTGTAGTTCGAACTGTATGGTGTAAACGGCAGGCCGCTATGCCAGAAAATGGTGCCCGAGAACGACCACCCCTTCATCAGGGCGTTCGGACCCCAATGAGTAATGTGGCGGAAGGCATCACTCCACACATAGTTCATGTTGAAGTTGTTGCGGATATCATAGTCGGCATTCCCATAGTTGAATTGTTTGAGGTTGGTGGGATTCTCCGGGAAAATGATGTCCGCGTATTGGCCCGCCGTGTTCAATCCAAATGGAGAAAGAGAGTTGTTGGAGATTTCATCCAGAGCATGGCTCCAGGTGTAGTTCGCCTGGAACTGGAAACCTCCATTGAAGCTGTGGGTAACGGTCGCAGTCAGCCCGTTGTAATTGGAGTTGGCAATGTTTTGGGAGTTCGACACTTGCAGGAAGCGCGAATCCGGTATGCTGGTTGGGAAATTTTCAAAGGATGTAGCCGTCGGCACGTTAGGCAGACCGTTTGGACAGCAGTAGGCATTCAGGGCGCCGTTCGAGACTTGTTCGTGTGTCCCGTGATTCCCAACGTACATGACGCTCATAGTTGTGTTCCAGCCAACTGCCTGCTGGACCTCCATGCTCCATTTGTAATAGATCGGAACCTGGACTTTCGTGGAATTGAAGAAGTTGAAGGGAGTAACCGCGCCTCCGTTGGCATAGTTCGCCTTGAAGCTGGCGTTCGCTGCTTGTATCTGTTGAGACAGGGTGCAGGCTCCCGTGGTGCAGGAAGTGCCGAAGTTCCCCCCCTGAGTGTCTGAGAGATACCCGCCGACCACCTGGAAAGCAGGATCGAGCGGTGCATTCTGCAGGAAGCTGTCGATCGCTCCGGTGGGAATCGCATCGGCGAACATGCCAATTCCGCCGCGGAGAACGGTCTTCTGCGATCCCTTCGGTGACCAGGCGAACCCAAGTTTGGGCTGCCAGGCGAGTGTGGTTACAGAGGGGAAGGCCTGGTGTTGACCGGCCAGAATAGCGCTGTTGACAGGGGCAGTGCTGTCCCCGAAAGCGCCGTTTGCGAACCTCTGGAAACAGTTGATCTGGCACACAGGATTGGAAAGATGGTCCACCCTGAGGCTGAGAGTTAATTTCAGGTTGCTGGTAACCCTGACGTCGTCGGCGCCGTAGATACCCAGTTGGTAAAGGGCGATGGGGACTTCCGACCTCGATGGGAAGTTTTGTAGGATGATGTTCCCGGGGCCGCCCACACCGCCAGTAGCAAAGTTACCCAGCGAGAAAGGTTCCACCAGCGGGGTTACAAAAACGAAGTTCTGGTCGCTGATGTCATCGCGGCGGAAGTTCATTCCGACTTTGAAGTTGTGCCGTCCGTGGATCCAACTGAAGTCATCCACGAATTGGTATTGCGTGATGTTGCGTCCTTGCGGTATTACGACGTTGTCGGCATTCAGAGAGGACAGACTCCCGTCACCAAAAGCAAAAGTAGTGGTGCCACCGGCATATGGAAGAGCCGAGATCGCAGCCTGCTGATTCTGCATGGCAAATCCGGCGCTGTACCAGAGCAGCGAAGCCTTGAAGTCGTTCACCTTGGTGGAGCCGAAGGTGTGAGTTTCACCGACCTGAGACTGCCACTGGGGCTGGTCGCTGACCACGTTAAACGCAGGGTTGATTCCATCGGTGTAGGTGGCCTGAAGGCCGTGCTCTCTCTCGACGCGAACGAATAACTTATCGTTGTTGGTAATGTTGTAGTCCACCTTGCCGACATAGAGTGTGTCGTGAGTGTGAGCCGAGAGCGCAGTATTTACGCCGACAGCGCAAGGGTTCGCTGCTCCAAACGTGGCGAATGCCGCTCCTAAAGACGGCCCGACGTCGCTGCAACCGCCGCCCGCCTCTTGCGTCGCGCCGGCTTGAGACACAAGGTTATATTGGCTGAAGGCCGTCTTGTAGAAAGGAATGGAGGACGTTAGGCCTGTCGCAGCCAGGTTTGCAAGCACCGCCGACTGAAACGCCGGCGTGGGCACGCTCAGAGATTGAGGCGAGGGAATCGACAACTGCAAACCCTCGACATCAAAAAAGAAAAACAATTTGTCTTTCTTGATTGGACCACCGATTGAGCCGGCAAACTGATTGTCATTCACAAAGGGACGCGGGTCGACCACGCTTCCGGCGAGGGCGTTGGCCTGATTGCGGAAGTAGTTGTTGCCATTCAGAATGCTGCCATTCCACCAGTAGATCGCATTGCCGTGGAAGGCGTTGGTGCCGGACTTGGTCACATAATTAACGTTGGCACCGGCCAAGCCGCCGTACGATCCGCTGTAGCCGTTCGAAACCACTGTGCTCTCAGAGATGTCGTTCAAGCCGAGAGTCAGGTTGGTGGCGCCGCTGTTGTTGACGTTGAAGTAGGGATCGTTGTCGTTCGAGCCATCGACGGTGAACAAGTTCGAGGTCGCTGGCAGACCATTGACTTCGAAGTTGCCGCCGCCGAACATCGCGCCGCCAGCGGTATTCACTACCGCGCCGGGCGAGGTGAACGCGACTGCTGACAAGTCGTTGCCGGGGTTCGGAAGCAACTCGACCTGCTTGGAATTGAAGTTCGCGGTCAAGTTGGCATCCTCGGTTTCAACCGCCTGAGCCGCGGTGGTCACTTCGACTGTCGTCGAGGAGGAGCCGAGGGCGAGCTGGAAATTTAGCGAAGCGCTGCCGCCCAGAGCGACCACGACCTTCTTCTCAGAAGCTTGAAATCCGGTTGCGTTTATGGTGACGCTGTAGTTGCCGGGTTTAAGAATAGGAAACTTGTAGTAGCCCTCGGCGCTGGTTTTGGCGCTGCTCGCAGAGCCTTCATCCAAGCTCTTGAGTTGTACGCCAGCGTTGGGAACTACTGCACCGGAGGGGTCGGTTACTGTCCCAGCCAGTTCGCCGGTGCTGATTGTCTGGGCACCCAACTGAAGGGCCCCCACAAGGGCAAATATGGCGAGAAATATCGCCATGGTTTTAAATCGCATATGCTTATTCTCCTGCTGACGAAATGTGTTGACGCTTGGATCCACCATCTAAAATTCTCCTCAAAAAGCTGGCTCGTAGGCCAAATCTGGTAACTAGGAACTGGATCTGACAAGGGTCTGGTCAAAGACTAAACAAAACATCTGTGACCTAGCCCTCTGGACTCATATTCGCCAATGTTCGCTTAAAATACCTAAGGGTTACAGCCTATGTTAGGCAACTCGCGTTCCAAAGTAGTGCCCTGTTAGGTCATATAAATCAACTGGTTATGGAGATGTTATGTTATCTATATTATAAACCGGAGGAATCGGGTAGGACGCGATATGAAATTTCATAGAGAGCTGGGCTGCGAAGTCTTTTGGGGAGGAATTTGACTGGCCATCAAGCGATGACAGGGCGATGGCTGCTTCAGCCAAACTGGTGCTTGAGCGTGGCGCGCATCTGCTTGGGACCTAAAAATCAGCAGGCCAAGCAGAAGCACTAGGGGTAGTTCGGTACCAAAACCCTCGGCTTCACCCCTTCGTCATTTTCTGATCGTTGTCAATGGTAGTGGCTAGGATGGTGGGTTTTTCTTCCCCCTGCTCTTTCATCGCCGACTTGAAGCCGCGGATGCCGTCGCCGATTCCTTTGCCGAGTTCGGGAAGTTTCTTGGGCCCGAACACGAGCAGAGCAATTCCGAAAATCACCAGCAGATGCATGGGTTGAAATAGTCCTTCAAACATGAGTGCTCCTTATAATAGGTCAGATGTCGCGATGGATGAAAATGCGGACGCTGCGACCTGTTACTTGATGCACAGCGCCCGGAGATTTGACCAGCAAGAATCACGTGCGATTAAAACTGACGTTGCGCCGCGTCGGCGGCTTGCGCCAGTTTGGTAATTGCTGCGAAGAACCCTTTCGATTGCCCGATGAAAAGCCCGTCGTTGGTGAGCGCCTGAACTGCCCCCATCGCCGCCCCCTCCGTATTGGTTGGGCGAATGATCGAACAGGGTGGGAATTTTCGGCTTAGGAATGGGGAGGGCTCAGGCATGATCAGGTTGCCTTCCAAAGATTCTGATGTGTTGCCGGCGAGTTCCCGGAAATGCACTTTCGATCCGGTCACTGGGTCGACATCGGTCAGGGTCAGAACATTGCCGGCCTTGTCGTGCCAGGTTTGGAAGTGGGCTGTCTCCGTGGGTCCGATGCTGAGAAGAATTCGCAGCACTTCCACGTTGGTCACCCTCTGAGCCAGCGACGGGTAAAGACTACTGCCACCTTGCTCAATCGTGCAGAAGTGGAATCCCGCGGTAAAGGCGATCGCCTTGAGGTGGTCAGGGACGTTGAATGGGGCAATTTTGGCGGGACCGGTAAGGTCGTCGTCCGTCCTTGGAATCGCGGTTCGGTTTACGATCTTCTCCGCCTGCCCAAACACGAAGTCAGGGTCGAGATCGGGGTTGTGGGAGGCGCTGCGGTACCGAGTCCAGAAACTGGTATCCACATTGAGGTTCATCAGGTTGGTGAGCCGCCCGACATCAGCAGCCCCACTCGCTTTGCTGCTCGGGAGATTGGCAAACTGATCGAGGTTCACAGGGTCGGCGCCGATCGACTCCAGGTATGAATTGATGAAAGCGAAGTGGCTCTTTTCATCGTCCGTATTGTCGTGGATGTATTGAGGCATATCGCCATCCAGAATTTGAAGTGCGGCCATGTAGAGCGGACTTCCCCCGTTGACTCCGTGCTCCTCGGCATCCTGGGTTCCTCCGAGTTCGGTGTATTGTTCCCACAGATCGCTCTCGATAATCTCCGCCGCAGCCAAGAACCGCAGAATGGCTATGTCTCCCTTGGTAATACCTTTACCTGTCTTGCTGGTTTCGCCCAGCACTGCCAAACTGCTGCTCAGGATGCCAGCGCCTACGGTCGCCGCAGCTCCAGCGACGGCGCCGTTCTTTATGAATGAACGCCGATTCGAACTGCCTAGGATGTCTGTAACGTTTTTCATTTCTATTCATCTCCAAGATATCCCCCTCTGAATATGGCAGGATACTTGAAAATCACACTAGTGGCTGGGCATCTGTCTTTTGTCATGCCGATGTCTGCAGGAAGTAAAAAGTTGTTGAGTTCTTTGTCTCTGAGTGGTCAACTTGGTGTAAAAGCAATCCTTCGTTCGGGCGTAAGTGCAGGAAAAGCAGTCTTGTCTAAGATTGGGACTGTGGAAAAAGTTCGAGCGGCATTTTGGCAGAGACGTCCCGAAGTGAGCAGCGCGGGGTTCCTAAGTTTCCGACCAGGTATGACCGCCGTGTGATGCGGATGTGACTCTTGAACTGCCTCAGTACCAGCCCAAGCGTCACTTGCCAAGAGAAGAACTGTTATGAAAATCTTTGCCGTTACAACTCGCATAAACCAATGCCTTTCCGTCTTCATGAAGCATCGACGTACAACTATGCAATGCTGTCGTGAATTGGAGTGGAAACTGTTGCTGTTCCACAACGAAATCGCAACGGCTATCGGGCGAGTGTAGATCACGGAACCCAGCGCTAACTGCGAGGGTTCACACTCCTTAGGGGCGCTGGTGAACTCAGCGCTGGCCGGAGAACCCGGGACGTCCTTCTCGAATTCGCGCCGAAAATTCTGGATCCTTGTCGGCTAAGCGAGCGACAGTGTTGATGTGTACCCGCTCCTTCAGATCCGCGAGTGGTAGGCCGTCCGTCACAAGTTGGTGTCGATCGAACATCATCTGGTCAGAGTGTCCGTTGAGCAGAATGCGCCAATCCCAGCGTGTCCGCTCGCCTTGGCTTGCGGCTGCCGCAACCGCGATGTTCGTGGTGCAATTATTGGTCAGAGCGTTGTACCACTCGGGAGTATTGTGCAAGCGATTGATCTGGTCGAGATACTGCAGGAACAGCCCGCGCGCCTGCTGCGGCGTGGCCACGGTGCGAAACAGATAAACTTCCTCCCCGGTACGATAGTTCGTGCGCAGCCGGATCACATCCCGTTCATCGCTGACAATGTAGATCAGTTCGTATTGCCGGAAGAATCCAAGAATCGCGGAATACCCTTGCCCGACGACCTTACGAGTCTCAATCGAGATTGGAACGTGCCCCTCATCGCCAAAATCGAAGCTGACAATGGGATGCGCGATCCACGGCGAGCCCCAATATGTAAGCGCGATATCCAGTCCGTTCAACTTCGAGAGGTTGAACGTTCTCGTCTCCCAGTGACAGGTGTACTCGAATTCCGCACGGTAGTCGCAATTGCGGACGTTGTGTATCGTCACACGATCGCCGTCGACCTCAGCCCAGGGTATTTCAGCGACATCAGCCTGCCAGTTGCGCGTGTGAGACGGCGTGAGCGAGAGCCACCAGACTAAGACCACAACGAATCCAATAACTGTGATCAGGAACCCTCGGCGATCGCGATAGAAAAAGAGTGCGGATGACAATCCAGCCATGTAGCCCACAGCAACCGGCTTTCGAAGCGGGGTGAACGGCAAATCAAAATATAGCGCGGCCGTCGCCCACAGCGTGAGCCCGAACACCAGCACGCCCACGACACTCACGCCGATTCTACGGAGCCACTTTCTACCATCCATGTTTCTCAGCCCTTTGCCGACCGGCCGATGGAAGCCAGAGACGTCCCGACGCTATAGCACGCCTTCACTCTGCATTTCATTTACGACGAGCTTGACGAGTCCGTTGATCGTCTTGTGGACGTTGGATGGATTGAAACTATCGGTCACGCCGGTCCAGACCAGATCCCCATCCGGCGAAACCGTGCTATAGAGATTGGTCTCGATGCGCACTTTCTTTTCTTCCTTCAGGTAGTCGGGCGAGTAGACCACCGGATATACGACGCGATAATACCCATAGAATGTGTTGTAGTACGGGAAGGGGGAGACATAAGGCCCGCCCGGGATATAGGTGACGTTCTTTTCGACTTTGATCAGGCGCGACACCACCACCGCGTCGATTTTATTCTCCCGGATCTGCGTCTTCAGGTAATTGAGGTCGAGCTGTGTGGACTCGGGCCTGAGCAGAATGGTGTTGCCGGGAATCGCTGTCACGCCTGTTTGCGCGAGTTGTGCCGCAAGCGCGTCTTCGAAATCGGCGCGAATCTCGGTCTTATCGCTCAGCCCGAGCGCCAGAACCCGCACAAACTTCTTCTCCAGCGCATAGCCAGGATTCTTCCAGCTCATCACCAGCTTGGTAGACTTGCCCCAAGCTATCCCAAGCACCGCGAATAGCAGTGCTGCAACGGTGATTCTTCGCTTCAAGGGAAAGCTCGGGAGGTGGTGCGAAAAACGGGACATATCCGCCTCCGTCAACATCTATCAACCTAGCACAATTGGTTAGCGGCTAAGTGGCAAGATAGGGGTCGCCGTGAGTCGATGAATGCAAGAAGGCAGGACACGACCATCGCAGCAGGACATTTCTTCTAGCCCTAAGGGAAACGCGCATCCAGGCTGTAAATCTCCTGCGTGCTTCTATCTCGCATCATGAGCAGCGAGTCATCCGGCGCCAGCCCGATCCAGAACTCCCACGGATCGAAGCCGCGGGGAATCTCCTTGATGCTGAGCAAGCGATCCACTTTGCCACTGGCCACACTTACCCGCACCACGTCATCGGCTTTGTCAGAATAATCCTCAGCGTACAGGTACTTCCCATCGTGTGACCAGTTCTCGAAACCGAACCGCGACGCCGCGAGTTGCTTCCAACTCTTCTTTTCCACGTCGTAGAGCATCAACTTCGTGGAGTCCGTGGAGAGGGCAGCCAAATAACGCCCATCCGGCGAACTGCGGGGACTGAAAAAGCTCTC